>Ga0256409_1000036_pt1 | contig 254587 bp, 210 predicted proteins | sample PhySR1_FD_185981 | JGI IMG/M metagenome (GOLD analysis project Ga0256409, IMG submission 185981) | Leaf surface microbial communities from sunflower plants in UC Gill Tract Community Farm, Albany, California, United States - DLSL S.R1 | ecosystem: Host-associated > Plants > Phyllosphere >... | reverse complement strand
TGATGCTGATAATCTTGGCGACTATCAAACCGTACTCACAAGCACCCACACGAATTGCTTGATTCAATTTGTTAAAGAGCGGTTGGCTGAGCGTTTCGTCTCAACCGAGGCGCGCATTCTACGCTTTCCTCTGTGTCTGTCAAGCGTTTATTTCGAAGTATTTTGCGAGAAACTCGTTCAACTTCAAACACTTGACTCGCTTGCGATCTCTCGTAGCGGGAGGCGAATTCTACAGCGTTACAACCTGCTGTCAACTGCCTTTTTCACCGCTGGCGATCTTTCGATCGAAGCCCTTCTAGCACTTTTGAAGCTTCTAACCCTTTGAAAATCAAGGAGTTTTCCGCTCCAACTACGCTGGAAGTGGGCGCATTATAAGGGCTCACAGGAATGCGTCAAGCATTAAGTCACCGCCTGGCATCAAAGATCACTCTGCACAGCGTGCTTGCGACAAATCGAGCAACCTGCGCACTATAGTGCGCATCGCGCCCACCACAGGATCCCTGCCGAATCATGAGCACCACGCCTCGCAGCATGGCCACCACGTTGTTCCCGATTGGCCTGCTATTAATAGCCATGGCATCCATCCAGTCAGGCGCATCCCTGGCCAAGGGAATGTTCTCCTTGATCGGCGCCCAGGGCACCACCACCCTGCGGCTGGTTTTTGCCAGCGTGATCATGCTGCTCATCCTGCGCCCATGGCGGGCACGCATGAACAGCAGCACCTGGCGCAATGTGCTGATCTACGGGATGGCATTGGGCGGGATGAACCTGCTCTTCTATATGTCGCTGCGCACAGTGCCACTGGGCATCGCCGTGGCACTGGAATTCACAGGTCCACTAGCGGTGGCCATTTTTGCCTCGCGACGCGCCATCGACTTTCTCTGGATTGCGCTGGCAATTGCAGGCTTGCTCTTGCTGATACCAGTTGGACAAAGCGCAAGCGCTGTTGATCTGGTTGGCGCCAGCTATGCACTTGGTGCCGGCGTGTGCTGGGCGTTGTACATCCTTTATGGGCAAAAGGCCGGCGCCGAGCACGGCGTGCAGACAGCCGCACTCGGTGTCGTGATCGCCGCCTTGTTCGTTGCGCCGATTGGTGTCATTCATGCAGGCACCGCACTCCTCAACCCGGCACTGCTGCCTATCGCACTGGGCGTGGCAGTGTTATCAACGGCCCTCCCCTACAGCCTGGAGATGGTTGCATTGACCCGAATGCCAGCGCGCACGTTCGGGACGTTGATGAGTATCGAGCCAGCCTTTGGTGCGTTGTCGGGCTTACTGTTCCTCGGCGAGAAGCTCACCTCTGGGCAGTGGCTGGCTATCGCTGCGATCATCACCGCTTCTGCTGGAGCCACCCTGACAATGCGCAAGGAACGTGCACCGGCGGTCGTCGCTGACTGAATTGAGAAATATTTTCATTTGCCGTGTTTAGCGGTTGTACCGACACGCAGGCCTGATTAAGCTGTCACAAAATCATAATCTCTACGCTATCTACTGTGCCGAACACGGACGCTGAGGTAAATTCAGGAAGAATCAGGCGAGGACGATGGGAGCAGGCATGCAGTCGCCCCCACATTTAAGGACAGGCATGAAACGTATTTTGCTCATCCTGGCTGTAATGGCCATCGCAGGGTGTGCCGCCACCGCACAGACCGAAGTCAAGCGCGGGAAAAAGGGTTTACACATCAATTGCTCCGGCCTTTCCTCTTCGTGGGAAAAGTGCAATGCCAAGGCGGCCAGTGCGTGCAGCACTCGCGGCTATAGAGTAGTGGCCCGCTCGGGCGATACTGACGAAGAACCGGGTGACTACCTGTTCGGGATCAACCCGGCTGGCTATACCAGCCGCAGCATGATCGTCATCTGCAAGTAATAACGCTGAAGGGTAGCCGAATGGCTGCCCTTTTTATGTTTGAGCGCAGACTCAGACAGCCACCGTACGATCTCGCAACCACTGCAGTGCAGAACCCGCCAGCAGAGGTGCCAGCCGCTCGCGGACAAGGGCGTGATACTGGTTGAGCCAGCGCCTTTCCTCATCATTGAGCCGCTCGACCAGCAGGCAACGTATATCGATCGGACATAGGGTCAAAGTCTCGAACGCAAGGAAGTCGCCGAACTCACTCTTGCCCGCAGGGCGATTGACCACCAGGTTTTCGATCCGTACGCCCCACTTGCCTGGGCGATAGGTGCCAGGCTCGATCGAACTGATCATGCCCTCCTGCATCGCCGTTTGCGGCAACGCCTGGGCCTGATAGGCAATGACCTGCGGCCCTTCATGCACATTCATGAAGTAGCCGACGCCGTGGCCAGTGCCATGGCCGTAATCGACCTGATCAGCCCAGAGCGGCGCCCGCGCAATTGCATCCAGCAACGGAGACAAGATGCCGCGCGGGAAACTCGCTCGCGACAACGCGATCATGCCTTTGAGCACGCGAGTGCAATCCTCACGCTGTGCCCATGTCGGCTGACCTACCGGGACCATCCGGGTAATGTCGGTAGTGCCGCCCAGGTACTGGCCGCCCGAATCGATCAACAGCAGCCCGTCGCCCTTGATTACCGCATGGGACTGCTCGGTAGCACGGTAGTGCGGCATGGCGCCATTGGCATTGAAAGCGGCAATGGTCGAGAAGCTCAGTGAAACATAGCCAGGTCGCTGCGCTCGCGCTGCAGTCAGGCGCTCGTCGATGGTCAACTCGGTGACCTGTTGCTTGCCAAGGTTGGCCTCGAACCAGGCAAAAAATTCGCAGAGCGCCGCCCCGTCCTGCTCCATGACCTGACGAACATGCGCCAGTTCAGCATCGCTCTTGCGCGACTTGCTCAACGACGTCGGGTTGATCTGCTCGAGCAGCTTCACCTGAGCCCGGAGCCGACCAACCAGGCCACAGGTGACCCGAGCCGGATCGATCAACACAGTGCTGCCACCCGTAATCGAGGCGAGCAAGCGCCCTGCCTGGTGGTAGTCCTGCAACTCGACACCGTCGGCCGTCAGCGCCTGACGCAGTTGAGCATCGACTTTGTTCATGTCAACGAACAGCACCGCCTGCTGCTGACCAATCCATGCAAATGCGACAAACACCGGGTTATAGGAAACATCACTGCCACGCAGATTGAACAACCAGGCGATATCATCCAGAGTGGCGATGAAATGCCAATCGGCACCTTTGCTGCTCAAGGTGCTGCGCAGCTCGGCCAGTTTTTCCGCTCGGGTGGCTGTGGCCTGGGGCGGCAAGTGCTCGTAGATTGGAGCAGCCGGCAGCGCCGGGCGTGTCCCCCAGACTTGACCAAGCAAATCCTTGTCAGTCACCAACCGTATTCCGTTGGCTTGCAAACTCTGCTGAAGTTGCCGAGACGCGGTCAAGGACAGCACAGCGCCGTCAACGGCAACCGTCGCCTGCGGCTGGAGATTGCTGCCGAGCCAATCGAACGGGCCCGCACTACCTGGCATCAGTTTCATTAATTCTATGCCGCTGCCGGCGAGTTCGTTTGCAGCCTGCTCCCAGTAACGGCTGTCTACCCACAACCCAGCGAAGTCCGCCCGTACCACCAATGTACCCACCGAACCATGAAAACCAGACAGCCACTGACGACCCTGCCAGTGGCCCGGCAGGTACTCGGACAGGTGCGGGTCTGCCGATGGCACCAACAGCGCGTCCACGCCTTCGCTGGCCATGACCTCGCGCACACGGGCGAGACGCGTCGGCACGTTCTGCTGCAACTGGGACTGGCTATTCATGTCATGCACACTCCTGCGATAGCGACTTCATCGGCGATCAAGCCGTTGATAATGGAGCAGCCTCCCGTCACTCGCAATCGGCATAGGTAACAGATGATTAGCGTTGGCTATCAGCGACCGCGCCAACCTCACAATGCAGGCCGCCATCACTACCGCGTACCAGACTGCGCAAAACTTGGTACGCAGCGAAGTTGACACTTCTGGCCTGATGCTGCTGAAGCAGCTCGAGGAATGGCTCATCAGTAAAATAGCCGCAGGCCGCTTGCCACTGTTCACGGGTTTGCCACTGCAAATGTTGCAGGACCCGACTGCCGTCATCGCTGGCTTGAACGCTTACCCTCAGCAACGCCGGCCAGCGCGTGGCCAGTTGCTCGCTGCGCACCACCAGCGCGTTGGCCAGAGCAGCCTGACGGCTAGCCGGCACTTCATATTCGATCATTTGGGTAAACCATAGGGAATGCATCGCAGCGGCCACAGGCTATCTCCTTTATGCAGTACTTGCAGTCATCATGGCCGGCAGGGTAAAACCTCGAGTTAAGTCAAGGTCAAGGATTAATTAGCATGCCTGCCCCCTCTACTACGGAAGCCGAGCGCCAGCTCAGCGTTGGCCAATTGGCCAGCCGCAGCGGTGTCGCGGTTACCGCCCTGCACTTCTACGAAACCAAGGGGTTGATCCAAAGCAACCGCAACGCCGGCAATCAACGCCGCTACCCGCGTGCGATGCTGCGCCGGGTGGCGGTGATCAAGATGGCCCAGCGTCTGGGCATCCCGCTAGCCACCATCGCCAAAGCGCTATCCAGCCTGCCGCTGGACCACACCCCGAATGCAGCTGACTGGCAGCGCCTGTCGGCCGGGTGGCGAGACGATCTCAGCCAGCGCATCGCAGAGTTGACTCTGCTACGCGACCAACTGGACGGCTGCATAGGCTGCGGCTGCATGTCGCTGAAGGAGTGCCCGCTGCGCAACAATCACGATCATCTGGCGCTTGGCGGCCCTGGGCCGCATCCGTCAGAGCCGCTAACAACATTGCTGTAAGTTTGCGTATCGCACCTGCCAGACAATTCGCATCTATAACTAGTGTTCAACCTGACACCCGCCGCAGGAGGCAGCATGAGCAAACAGGCACTGATCGTTATCGATATCCAGAAAGACTACTTTCCAGGAGGCAAGTGGTCCCTCGACGGCGCTGATGCGGCCGCCGACAACGCAGCGTTGCTGCTCAATGCAGCGCGCAAACGCGGCGACCTGATCGTGCATGTTCGCCATGAATTTGCCAGCGCCGACGCGCCATTCTTTGCGCCGGGCTCAGCCGGAGCCGAAATTCACCCCAAGGCTGCTCCCCTCGGTGATGAGCCGGTGCTGCTCAAACAACAGGTCAATGCCTTCCAGGAGACCGGCCTGAAAGAACTGCTTGATGAGCATGCAGTGCAAGCCGTGACGATTGTCGGCAGCATGAGCCACATGTGCATCGATTCTGCCGTGCGCGCTGCCGCCGATTTTGGCTACAGCGTCACGCTCGCCCATGATGCGTGCGCCACACGAGCGCTGGAATTCAATGGCCAGGAAGTGCCAGCCGCTCAGGTGCATGCAACGTTCATGGCCTCACTGGCATTCGCTTACGCAACGGTGCAAAACACTGAAGAATGCCTGGCGACCTACCAGCAGTGAACTTCAGATCACCACATTGCGCACGAACCGCACGGGCAGCTCGCCGTCATTGCGATAGGCATAGCGGCGGTTGCTGGGAAAGATGTGGAACTGCCCCGTCGCCAACTGCTGGGCCTGACCTTCGATAATCAGCGTCAAGCAACCCTCGGCGATGTAGATCTGCTCGCTCCAGCCTTCGGCATCTGCCTCGCTGGCGTAGGATTCGCCAGGGGCCAGCGTCCACTCCCATAACTCCACCTCGCGCCGCGCCGGGCTACTCCCCAGTAACAAGGCTTTGCTGCCGGGATGCTCGCCGGCCCATGCCAGCTCTTCAATACGGCTCGGATCGCGCTGCTCCTGAGCCTGAATCAACTGGCTGAACGCGACTCCCAAGGCCTCGGCGATCAAGTCCAGGGTGGTCAGGCTGACGTTCTTCTCACCGCCTTCGATGGCTACCAGCATGCGCCGACTGACTCCGGAGCGCTCGGCCAGGGCACTCTGGCTGAGACCCGCCGCGCCACGCAATTGGCGAATGTTCTGACTGACGTGCTGAAGCACGGAAGCGCGGTGCGTCGAGGATTTGTGCACTATATTGCTCATCGGTATGCCTTGCGCAGTATACTGCCCACTTTGCGGCGATTGTGCGCCGCCCCTGTCGAGCGTGCAACCATGAACCAAGCCCCCAGTCAGTCCAAGACCACTGTCAGTTTCCGCCTGAGCAAGGCAGAGCTGGTGCTGGTGTTCATTACCATGCTGTGGGGCGGCACTTTTCTCATCGTGCACAACGTCATGAGCGTCAGCGGCCCGATGTTCTTTGTCGGCCTGCGCTTCGCTGCGGCAGCCGTGTTCGTGGGCCTGGTCTCAGCAAGAGCGTTGGCGGGCCTGACCATGCTCGAACTCAAGGCCGGCGTTTTGATCGGCATCACCATCATGCTCGGTTACGGTTTGCAGACGATGGGCCTGCAGACGATCAACAGCAGCCAGTCGGCATTCATCACCGCGCTCTACGTACCGTTCGTACCACTATTGCAGTGGCTGGTGCTGGGCAGACGCCCCGGTTTGATGCCAAGCATCGGCATTTGCCTGGCATTTGTCGGCCTGATGCTGCTCGCCGGCCCCAGCAGTGCGGGCCTGCACTTCAGTGAAGGCGAACTGCTGACCTTGGTCAGCGCCGTGGCAATCGCCGCAGAGATCATTCTGATCAGCCGCTATGCCGGCCAGGTCGATGTACGCAGGGTGACTGTGGTGCAATTGGCCACTGCCTCGCTGCTGTCATTTGCGATGATCCTGCCGACCAGAGAATCATTGCCTGATTTTTCCTGGCTACTGCTGGCCAGCGCCCTCGGCCTGGGCCTGATGAGCGCAATCATTCAGGTGGCCATGAACTGGGCGCAAAAATCGGTATCGCCCACTCGTGCAACCCTGATCTATGCGGGCGAACCAGTGTGGGCAGGGGTAGTCGGGCGCCTCGCCGGCGAGCGTCTGCCCGGGATGGCGTTGCTTGGCGGGTTGCTGATTGTGATCGCAGTGGTCGTCAGCGAACTGAAGATCCGCCGCAGTGACCGTTCTCAGCACGCAAATAACGCGCCAGTGGACGGCGAAACCAGCCAGTAATCGAGAAAAGAACAACTATGCTTTGTAAAAAGCTGTTATAAAAAAACTGCTTGTCACACCCCATTTGTAGGATTCTGGCACAGCTTGCGTGTTGGTGATCAACCGTTCGGCACGTATTATCCTTACCAAACTCCTCCAGATTAGGTCGCTATGTCATTGATAGTGCTATTGCTTCTGCCCTTCGTTGGCAGTTGCCTGGCGGCCGTCCTGCCGCACAACGCTAGGAACGCCGAGTCGATTCTCGCCGGGCTGGTGGCCCTCATCGGCACGGTTCAGGTAGCGCTGCTCTACCCTCAGATCGCCCACGGCGGAGTAATCCGCGAGGAGTTTCTGTGGCTGCCAAGCCTGGGTTTGAACCTGGTGCTGCGCATGGACGGCTTTGCCTGGCTGTTCTCGCTGCTGGTACTGGGCATAGGCGCGCTGGTATCGCTATATGCGCGCTACTACATGTCGCCGCAAGACCCGGTGCCGCGCTTCTTCGCGTTCTTCCTGGCGTTCATGGGCGCAATGCTCGGGCTGGTGATTTCCGGCAATCTGATCCAGCTGGTGTTCTTCTGGGAACTGACCAGTCTGTTCTCGTTCCTGCTGATCGGTTACTGGCACCACCGCGCTGATGCTCGCCGCGGCGCTTATATGGCGCTTATGGTGACCGGCGCCGGGGGCCTGTGCCTGCTAGTGGGTGCCCTGCTACTCGGCCATGTCGTCGGCAGCTATGATCTGGACAAAGTGCTCGCTGCCGGCGAAACCGTGCGCCAGCATGCGCTGTATCCGGTATTGCTGCCGCTGATCCTGATTGGCGCGCTGAGCAAGAGTGCGCAGTTTCCATTCCAGTTCTGGCTGCCCCACGCCATGGCGGCGCCGACTCCGGTTTCGGCGTATCTGCACTCGGCAACCATGGTCAAGGCAGGCGTGTTCCTCATGGCTCGGCTGTGGCCAACTCTGGCTGGCACCGAGGAATGGTTCTGGATTGTCGGCGGCGCGGGTGCCATTACCCTGGTTCTGGGCGCCTTCGCAGCGATGTTTCAAAATGACCTCAAGGGCCTGCTTGCCTACTCGACCATCAGTCACCTGGGCCTGATCACCTTGCTGCTCGGCCTGAACAGCCCGCTGGCGGCGGTCGCAGCAGTGTTCCACATTCTCAACCACGCGACCTTCAAGGCGTCGCTGTTCATGGCGGCGGGCATCATCGACCACGAGAGCGGAACGCGCGATATCCGCCGTCTCAGCGGGTTGATGCGGCTGATCCCTTACACCGCGACCCTGGCCATGGTTGCCAGTGCGTCGATGGCCGGGGTGCCGTTGATGAACGGCTTCTTGTCCAAGGAAATGTTCTTCGCCGAAACGGTGTTCATTTCCTCTACCGCCTGGGTTGAAGCCACGCTGCCAGTCATCGCCACCCTGGCGGGCACCTTCAGCGTTGCCTACGCCCTGCGCTTTACCGTAGACGTATTTTTCGGCCCACCTGCCCAGGACCTGCCGCATACCCCCCACGAACCACCGCGCTGGATGCGGGCACCGGTCGAGCTGCTGGTGCTGACCTGCCTGGTGGTGGGGATCTTCCCGGCCCAATCGGTCGGCCCCCTGCTCGCCGCAGCGGCGCTGCCGGTGGTCGGCGGCACGCTGCCCGAGTACAGCCTGGCGATCTGGCACGGCTGGAATGCGCCACTGATCATGAGCTTGGTGGCCATGTGCGGTGGCGTGGTGCTGTACCTGCTGTTGCGCAAGCAACTGCGCCTGGGCAGGTTCCCGTATCCGCCACTGATCGAACGCTTCAATGGCAAGCGCCTGTTCGAACATGGGCTGGTCCGGTTGATGCTGATCGCGCGTCATGTGGAGGCAGCGCTGACCACCCGACGCTTGCAGAAACAACTGTTCATGCTCGTGCTGGCGGCGTTTATCGCTGGCCTGACGCCGCTGCTGTATAGCGGCCTGAGCTGGGGTGATCGACCCAAGATACCTGGCTCCGGGGTGTTCGTAGCCTTGTGGCTGATTGCTATTGCCTGCGCCATCGGGGCTGCCTGGCAGGCCAAATATCATCGTCTGGCGGCACTGACCATGGTCAGCGTCTGCGGCCTGATGACCTGCATCACCTTCGTCTGGTTCTCCGCCCCCGACCTGGCCCTGACTCAGTTGGCGGTTGAAGTCGTTACCACGGTACTGATCCTGCTCGGTCTGCGCTGGCTGCCACGCCGTATCGAAGGTGTCTCACCTCTGCCCGGCAGTCTGGAACGAGCGCGCTTGCGCCGCCTGCGTGACCTGCTGTTGGCAGTGTTGGTCGGTGGCGGAATGGCTCTGCTGTCCTACTCGATGCTGACCCGGCCTACGCCCAACGATATCTCCTCGTTCTACTTGAGCCGTGCACTACCCCAAGGCGGCGGGACCAATGTGGTCAACGTGATGCTGGTGGACTTCCGCGGCTTCGATACTCTCGGCGAGATCACCGTGCTGGTTGCCGTGGCGCTGACCGTATTCGCCCTGCTGCGCCGCTTCCGCCCACCCAAGGAAAGCATGCAACTGCCGGCGCAGCAGCGCCAGCTGGCCCCGGATGTGGTTACCGACCTGATCAATCCGCGGCATGCCACCGACACGGCAATGGGCTTCATGATGGTGCCTGCGGCGTTGGTGCGGCTATTGCTGCCGGTGGCCCTGATGGTGTCGATGTACCTGTTCATGCGCGGTCACAACCAACCGGGGGGTGGCTTCGTCGCCGGCCTGGTAATGTCGGTGGCGTTCATCCTGCAGTACATGGTGGCGGGCACCCAATGGGTGGAGGCGCAGATGAGCCTGCGGCCGCTGCGCTGGATGGGTACTGGCCTGCTCTGCGCAACGCTTACCGGCGCTGGCGCGATGCTGCTGGGTTATCCGTTCCTGACCACCCATACCGCGCACCTGCACCTGCCATTGCTGGGTGACGTGCACGTGGCCAGTGCACTGTTCTTCGACATCGGCGTGTACAGCGTGGTGGTAGGTTCGACCTTGCTGATTCTGACGGCCTTGGCCCACCAATCAGTGCGCGCCTATCGCCCAGGCAGCGCACAGAAATCCAGCCAGACAGGAGCCGCTTGATGGAAGAAGTCATTGCAGTAGCCATCGGTGTCTTGGCCGCGTCCGGGGTCTGGCTGATCCTGCGGCCACGTACCTATCAGGTGATCATGGGGCTGTGCCTGCTGTCCTACGGGGTCAATCTGTTCATCTTCAGCATGGGCAGCCTGTTCATCGGCAAAGAGCCGATCATCAAGGAAGGCGTGACGCAAGACTTGCTGCACTACACAGACCCATTGCCACAAGCATTGGTGTTGACCGCGATCGTCATCAGCTTTGCCATGACCGCGTTGTTCCTGGTTGTGCTGCTGGCCTCGCGCGGGCTGACCGGCACTGACCACGTCGATGGCCGGGAGCGTGAAGAATGAGCTGGATGAATCAATTGATCGTCGCACCAATCCTGTTGCCGCTGGTGACAGCGGCGATAATGTTGCTGCTGGGTGAGAAACATCGCCGGATCAAGGCCCACCTCAACCTGATGTCGAGCATCATCGGTCTGGCGATTGCGCTGACTCTGCTGAACTGGGTGCGCAGCCAAGGCCAGGCCGAGTCGATCGGTGTCTATTTGCCCGGTAACTGGTCAGCCCCATTTGGCATCGTGCTGGTGGTCGACCACCTCTCGGCATTGATGCTAAGCCTGACCGGCGTGATCGGCGTCAGCGCCCTGCTGTTCGCCCGGGCGCGCTGGGACGGCGCCGGGGCGAGTTTTCATGCGTTGTTCCAGATCCAGCTGATGGGCCTGTACGGCGCATTCCTCACCGCCGACCTGTTCAACCTGTTCGTCTTCTTCGAGGTGCTGCTGGCAGCGTCGTATGGCCTGCTCCTGCACGGTTCAGGTCGGGCTCGAGTCAAAGCCGGCTTGCACTACATCGCCATCAACCTGTTCGCCTCTTCGCTGTTTCTGGTCGGTGCAGCCATGCTCTATGGTGTCACCGGCACGCTGAACATGGCCGACCTGGCCTTGAAGATCCCGCTGGTACCTGAGGCTGATCGTGGCCTGCTGCACGCCGGCGCAGCCATTCTGGCGATGGCCTTCCTGGCCAAGGCAGGGATCTGGCCGCTGAATTTCTGGCTGGTACCGGCCTACTCCTCGGCGAGCGCACCGGTTGCCGCGCTATTCGCAATCATGACCAAGGTCGGCCTGTACGCCGTGCTGCGGCTGTGGACGTTGCTGTTTTCCGGGCAAGCCGGCGCTTCGGCGCACTTTGGCGGCGAATGGCTGGTCTACGGCGGCCTGGCAACCCTGGCGGTCGCCGCCGTGTCGATTCTGGCCGCACAGCGCCTGGAGCGCATGGCAGCGCTGAGCATTCTGGTTTCAGCCGGCACCTTGATGGCAGCGATAGGTTTCGGCCAGCCAATTCTGACCGGCAGCGCGCTGTTCTATTTGGTCAGCTCGACCCTGGCCCTGTGCGCGTTGTTCCTGCTGGCGGAATTGATCGAGCGCTCGCGCTCGGCCAACGAGACGCCGCTGGATGATGACGAAGGCCTGTCGCCGCCTCTGCTGGAGTCTCTGCATCCACCCAAGGGCATCAACCTGGACGATCAGCAGAAGGCGGTAATCGGTCAGATCATTCCGTGGACCATGGCATTCCTGGGTTTGAGCTTTATTGCCTGCGCGCTGTTGATCATCGGCATGCCGCCGCTGTCGGGCTTTATCGGCAAGCTGAGCCTGATCAGCGCGCTGTTCAACCCGCTGGGCTTGAGCGTTGCGCCGGAGCAGCCACTGTCGGCGGCCGGCTGGTGCCTGGTCGCGTTATTGGTGCTTTCGGGCATGGCGTCACTGATCGCCTTTGGCCGGGTTGGCATCCAGCGCTTCTGGAAGCCCGAAGAGCGCCCTTCGCCGCTGCTGCGCCGCTACGAGTGCCTGCCGATCGCTATTCTGCTCGGCCTGTGCCTGTTCCTAAGCGTCAGGGCCGAACCGCTGCTGCGCTATACCCAGGACACCGCTGCAAGCCTGCAGGCACCGCAAGCCTACATCGAGGCAGTCATGAGCTCGATGCCGATTCCTGGCCCAACCTCCTTCAACACCGAGGTGCAGCCATGAACCGTCTGTTACCCGCTCCGCTGCTGTCCATTGCGCTGTTCGCGTTGTGGCTGTTGCTGAATCTCTCGGTCAGCCCAGGCAATCTTCTGCTCGGCGCCTTGCTGGCGATTCTCGCGCCCATCCTGCTGGCCCCACTGCGCCCGCAACATGCGCACGTGAAACGGCCGTGGGTGGTTGCCAGACTGATCGGCCGTGTTGGCCTGGATGTCATCACCTCCAACCTGCACGTTGCCCGCAGCGTACTGTCGGCAAAGCGCCGGCCGCCACGATCGGCATTTGTCCACATTCCACTGGCACTGCGTGATGTACACGGCCTGGCCGCTCTGTCGATGATCACTACGGTGGTGCCCGGCACAGTCTGGTCAGAACTTGCCCTGGACCGCAGCATGCTGCTGCTGCACGTGTTCGATCTGCGTGATGAGGCGCAGTTCATCGAACACTTCAAGCACACCTATGAACGCCCGCTGATGGAGATATTCGAATGACAGGCCTGCTCGCCAACGCCATTCTCGCCAGCTTGTTCATCTTCGCCATCGCCATGGCGCTGGCCTTGGTCAGGTTGTTCCGCGGCCCTTCCGCTCAGGACCGGGTCCTGGCGCTGGATTACCTGTACATCCTGGCCATGTTGATGATGCTCGTACTGGGCATTCGCTATGCCAGCGATACCTATTTCGAAGGCGCACTGCTGATTGCCTTGTTCGGCTTCGTCGGCTCATTCGCCCTGGCCAAATTCCTCCTGCGCGGTGAGGTAATAGAATGACCGAAGCTCTGCAACTGCCGTTCTGGCTCGAACTCACAACCGCAGCATTACTGCTGACAGGCAGCCTGTTCGCGCTGATTGGTGCGATCGGCCTGGTGCGGCTGAAAGACTACTTCCAACGCATGCACCCGCCTGCACTGGCTTCAACTATCGGCACCTGGTGCGTTAGCCTGGCATCGATCCTGTATTTTTCATGGTTGAAGCAGGGGCCAATCGTGCATGCCTGGCTGATCCCAATTCTGCTGTCGATAACCGTGCCGGTTACCACCTTGCTACTGGCCCGCGCAGCGCTGTTTCGTAAACGTGCGGCAGGCGAAGACGTACCTGCTGAAATCAGCGGCGGCAATAACCAGGGCAATTGAGATACCCGCCAAGCCAGCCTGGGCTTAGCGATTCAAGCGCTGCAGTTCGCGCCGGACCATTGCAGCCAAGGGCGCGGGCGTAATCTCATACAACTGGCCGGCAACCCAACTCAGCCAGGCGCTGCCCATCACTGCGCGCTGGGCCAGCAGCCGCTCGGCATGCGCCTGCGCCTGTGATTCGAACTGGCGGTGAAACTCCGCCCGTCCCTGGGCAGACAAGCTATCGTCACTCACTCACTGGCCTTGAATGTGGTCAGCTCGCCCTTGCGCCACTTGGCGACCTTGCCGGTCACAGCCTTGAGCAGCTTGCCCAGGCCTTCCTGCACTTGTTGCTGGGCGGCAAAGACCAACATCACGCCCTGGCCGTTACGAAACACGATGCCCTCACCTTCCGCCACCTTGACGAAGGCATAGTCGCCGCCGTAGATATTCAGCTTGATCTCGCGAAAACGCAGCTCCAGCTTGCCACCTTCGCGACTGGGCAGAACTGCGGCGCGGAAGTGATCGCCTACCTTCAGCTCAAGCCGCTGTTTGTCATCCACCACCAATGAGCTGTCGGTGTCGATTTCGGCCATGTACAAACCGTCGGGGCTTTGCTCGGTGACATAAACGAAACGCCCGTGAAACAACTGGGCCAACTTGCCACGCAAGTCGCCCAATGCAAATAACGCATGGGTATCAAGAGTACTGACTGCCAATCTCAAATCCTCAAACAGGGTTACAAGCGCCACACCCGAATTGATCGGCGGCGCAGCCATTTCAGATCGCTGCTGAAAGACTAATGAAATAGAGCACGAGCGGCCCGTACACAACGACTACGCAGCAGGCAGGATTTTTAACCCCGCTGTGCCAGCCAGATCCGCACATCACATTTCGGCAATTTTCCCACAACGCAGGCGTAAATGCTGACTTCAACACTGCCGGTAGACATGCAATAGATAGCGACAGGTCCCAGGCCTGACGGCCCAAGGCAACCCTCTGCGCGTTACACGGGAGAAATATGCACGAAAATACTGAAATCCGTCGAGGCCCAAGCTACATTTATTGCCTGACCAGCGCTGCAGACCGACCCAGATTTCGGGTCGTGGCTGCCGGCATCGCCTTTTTTCACGTAACCGACAGCGCTACCGGCCAGGTAAGAGGTTTTCGACGCCGGCACAGCGATGCGTGTGAACTGGCGCGCTTTCTGGAGAGCTGAAAAGGCTTTCAGGCTGCCTGTGTTCGGCCGAGCTGGGCCTGCCAGGCAGCTTGACATTCCAGCGCCTCACGGCGACTGGCAAACGCGGTACCACGACGTTCGCCATTCACCAGCACAACCCAGCAGACCCGCAGGCCACGCGCCTGCAATGCTCCCGGCACACCGGAGCCGATCATCACTGCGACATCGATCTGGCTATTCATCATCCCCTCCGGAATTTAATTAGCAACCTAACGATGTGGCCATGATACGCATCAACCGAAACTACAAACAGCGCGGCCTGGTACATCTGTATTGCATCAGCGGCAATAAACTCCGCTCAGCTCATACCAGGCTCGGGCTTGTAGCCCAGACGCAGGCCGCCCCAGTGTCTACCGTTGATGAACAGCGGCACCGACAGGTCATGCATGAGTTCACCGGTATCGCGGCTGTAGGTTTGCAACAGCAACCGCTGCTGATGGTTGCCACAGCGGATACCGGTACGGTCGTCGAACTTGCGCTTGCTGCGGTTGTGCGCGGTGTCATGCAGCGGGTCGCCGGTCAAGGGCAGGTTGAACGCCGCGTTGTGCGTCGGTACATAGCCCTCGCCAGTGCAGGCAATCGCGTAGACCAGCCCCTCATGCTGGGCCAGCAGCGGCTCCTGCAATTGCGGCAGCACCGCATCCGTGTACTGGTCAAAGCGGGTGGTGAAGCGCGGCGGCTGCATGCTCGGGATGGGTTGGTAGCGCCGATCGAACAGCGCCTCTTCGCTAATCAGACCTTGCTCGATATCCTGCTCAAAGCGGGCAGCGATACTCCGCGCGCCCTGCTCGGCAAGCGCAAAAATGCGCTGGTGATAGTCATCCAGGCCAACTTCGGCCAGCCGCTCGCTAAGCGCCTCCGCTTGTTGTTACATATGCACCGCTGCCTGGGCAAGACTGCGCGTTTGCCCATCGCTGAGCTCCAGATCAGTGCGCACCTGCCCAACCGCCTGGAACAGGTTATCCAGTTGTTGCTGGTTGATCTGGGTGCCCTCGGCGATCTCGTCAACCTGCATCTCCACAGAGGCCGCCAGCTTGGCGATCAAGGTCAATTGCTCGCCTGTTTGCTCGACCTGAACCAGGTCAGCACTCAAATCCCCGGCCAGATTACGAATCTGCTCTACCACCTCAGCGGTGCGGGCCTGAATATCGGCGACCATCGCGCCCACTTCGCCGGTAGCGGCTGCGGTTCGCCCGGCCAGGCCGCGCACTTCATCGGCAACCACTGCAAAACCACGCCCGTGCTCGCCTGCCCTGGCCGCCTCGATCGCCGCGTTGAGCGCGAGCAGGTTGGTCTGGCTAGCGATGGCCTGGATCACCAAGGTGACCCGAGCGATATCTTCGCTGCGCTGGTGCAGGGCTTCGATCAACTCGCGGCTGGCCGTGGCCCGGGCGCTTAACTGGTGCATGCGCTGGATCGACTCGGCCAGTACCTGCTGCCCTGCCGCGCTGCTGGAATGTGCTGAACGGGCCGCCTGCAACGCCTGCTGGCTGAGCTGAGAGGTGGCTTTCTCGGTACCGATCATGATCTGTGCACTGTCAACGATCTGATCGGCGGCGCCCAGCTGTGACTGCAACCGAGTGGCCAACTGTTGTACCGAAAAAGCCATGGAGGCGGCAGACAAGGCGTTACGGCTGGTGCTGCGCGCCAGGGTTTGGGTCAGCTCATTGTGCGCCGGTGAAGACGACTCGACGTTTCCTGGCTGGGCTGCCTTGCGGCGCCAGCCCGGTAACCAGAGCACCAACAATGCCAGCGGCAGGGCCAGATAGAACGCCAACTGAGCAAACGCCATGGCGGCCAGCACGGCAGCCAGCGCTGCCCCCTGCAACACGGCAATTCCTGGCAGTACCGGGCGTTTTGCGGGTTGCGGCATGTCACAGGTGGGCACAGATCCGTCACGCATCATGTTGAGGGTCCATCCGCTAGGGCATTATTGCTCCCCATTAAACGCCACTATAACGCCACTATCTATACTTCCTTCGGCTTAACGAGCACAGACTTGATGCAGAGCAACCATCAAGGCGCCCCGCAACCATAGTAGCGCCGAACAAATGCAAAAAGCCCCAGGGATCGCTCCGTGGGGCCATGCATGCTGCGATCGATCAGATCTGGCGCTGGTGGCGACCGATCTGTTCGTGGCGCTCTTGCGCTTCGATGCAGTACTTGGTGGTCGGGCTGATCAGCAGACGCTGCAGGCCAATCGCCTCGCCGCTGTCTTCGCACCAGCCAAAATCACCGTCGCCAATACGACCGAGGGCCATCTCCAGCTGCGGCAGCAGGCGCTGATCGCGCTCGATACCGTTGACCAGCCAGTGACGCTCTTCCTCGACCGACGCCACGTCGGCAGGATCCGAAGGGGTATCCAGGCTCTCGATGGTGATGCGGCTCTGTTCGATGCGCTCGTGGGTTTCTACCTTCATCGCTTGCAGCAGCTGGGTGAAGAACTCCAGCTGAGCAGCGTTCATGTAGTCATCGGCCGACATGGCCAGCAACTGTTCCTTGGTCATCGATTTCTCTATGAAAAAATGTGCATTGGGCGATTCGGGTGTCGCTCAGGCCAGTGCCTGCGCAACAGAATTCTTCAAGCGCCAACCGGCACTCTTTTACAGGGGGCGGCAGTCTAAGGCGCCAAGGCGCAACGGGCAACAGGGATTACCGGGCAATTGTCTGAATGATGTACAAGGTGCACTAGTATCCCCTGCTCCAGCCACAGTCACTGTGCCAGCAATTGGCTGAGCACAGCGCGCAGCTTGCCTGGTTTGACCGGTTTGTTCAGCAGCGGTGCCTTCAGCCGCTGCATGGCCCTCCGGCTCTGCTCGCTGCGATCAGCGGTAATCATCACCGCCGGAATCGTGCAGGCGAAGTGCGCCCTGAGGTCGCGAACAACATGGCAACCCGTCAGGCCTTGATCAAGGTGAAAATCCGCCAGCACCAGTTCCGGTGGCCGCCCCTGCAGGACTTGCAGCGATTCATGCAGATCCCCTGCGGTCAACACCTCGCAGCCCCACTGGCCGAGCAGTGCCGCCATGCTCTGGCGGATACTCAGCTCGTTGTCCAGCACCAGCAGGCGCCGCCCAGGCAAAGGGTCGCCGACACTGGCCTGCGTAATCGGCAGGCTCGCTGGCGCCGGCTCCTGACTGGAGATCGGCACCTCGATGCTGAACACCGAACCGCGGTCCGGCCAGGAACGTACGCCGATCTTGCACTCAAGGATACGTGCGATCCGCTCGACGATTGCCAGCCCCAGCCCGACGCCTTTGCGGTCGGCAGCCCGGCCGACATCCAGCTGGTTGAATTCGAGAAAGATTGACTGCAAGCGCTCGGCGGCGATGCCACGGCCGCTGTCCCAGACTTCGATGCTGAGCTTGTCAGCGCGCCGCCGCCAGCCCAGCAGCACCCGCCCCTGCTCGGTGTAACGGCAGGCATTGCTGAGAAAGTTGCGCAGTATCCGCGTCAGCAGGCGCAAATCGGTGCGTATCACCGGCGGACCACCACGCACCCGCAGCGACAGCCCGGCAGCCTCGGCAACCGGCTGAAACTCCGACTCCAGCGGTAACAGCAGATCATCGAGCCGATAACAGTCGAAATCGGGCTGGATGGTCGCGTGATCCAGTCGGGAGATATCCAGCAGGTCGCTGAGCAAGTCTTCAGCGCCTTCCAATGCCTGGTGCGCACGTTCGACCAACAGGCCTTCGGCTGCGGCCAGGTCGCGTTCGCGCAGGGTCGAAATCAACAACCTGGCGGCATTCAACGGCTGCAGCAAATCGTGGCTGGCCGCAGCAAGGTACTTGTCCTTGCTCAAGTTGGCAGCCTGCGCGGCGTCGCGCGCCTCGATCAGCTCATTGGTGCGCTCGGCAACCCGCTGCTCAAGCTGGTCATTGAGCTGCTGAAGGCGCGCCTGAGCCTGCTTGCGTTCGGTGATATCCGCCACGAAACCTTCGACCACGCCGGGTTCGTCCGGACGCGACAGCAGGTTCATCAGCACATCGACGCTGCTGCCATCACGGCGGCGCAGGCGGGTCTCATAGGCCAGCAAAGCGCGCTCGCGCTGGAGGGTGGCGACGATCTCGGCCAACTCATCGGTGCCCCGATCGAACAGCAAGCTGGCCAGATCGCTGCGCGAGAACAGCAACGCCTGCGCGTGGTCGTAGCCGAGCATGCGCGCCAGCGCCGGATTGGCTGCGCGCATGCCGTCTTCCAGGCTGGCCTGAAAGATGCCGTGCACGGCGTGTTCGAACAGCCAGGTGTAGCGATTGCGCTCCGCCTCGAGCTCTTCCAGGCGCACCGCCAGCTCAGGGTAATGGCTCTTGCGCACCGTGTGGTTGGACAACCCCAATAATCCGGCCAGGGCATCGGCGCCAGGCTCAGAGGGCCTCGCCATAGACCACCTCGACATCTCGCAGGCTCGAGCTGCGCGGGTTGGTCAGAATGCACGGATCGCCCATCGCATGGCGCGACAGGAACGGGATATCGCTGCTGCCGACGCCATGCAGGCCAAGAGTTTCGTGGAAGCCCACCGCATGCTTCAAGGCGATCAGGTGATCGACCAGACGCTTGCGCACCTGTTCATGATTGAGCCCACGACAATCAATCCCCAGCGTCTGCGCAATCACCTTGAAGCGCTCTGGCGCCGCACTGTAATTGAACGCCACCACATGCTCGACCAGCACCGCATTGCATAACCCATGGGGCAGGTCGAGAAACCCGCCAAGGCTGTGCGACATGGCGTGGACGGCGCCAAGAATGGCATTGGAAAACGCCAGCCCCGCCTGCATGCTGCCGAGCATGACCTTTTCGCGCAGAACAATATCGTTGGGGCTGGCGATCATCTGTACCAGATTGCCGTTGATCAGGCGCATCGCCTCCAGCGCATGTGGGTCGGTCAGCGGGCCATGGCCGGTCGACACGAACGCCTCGATGGCATGCACCAGGGCGTCAATGCCGGTGCAGGCGGATAAAAACGGGTCCATGCTCAGGGTTGTTTCCGGATCGATCAACGACACGTCTGGCACCACGGCCTTGCTGACGATGGAAAACTTCATCCGTTGCTGCTGGTTGGAAATAATCACGAACTGCGACACATCCGCTGAGGTGCCTGCTGTTGTAGGGATCAAAATAAGCGGCGGGCTCGGCACGCGAATGGTGTCGACCCCTTCGAATTCGAGGATATGCCGGCCATGGGCGACGACGATGCCGATGCCCTTGGCGCAGTCCATAGGGCTGCCGCCACCGACGGCGACGATCACGTCGCACTGTTCGCTGCGGTAGCGCTCGGCGCCGGCCATGACTTCTTCAACGCGAGGATTGGGCGAGACATCGGTAAGCAGGCAGTAGTCGATACCCTGCCCCTGAAGACTGGCCTCGACGTCGGCGACCCAGCCGGCAGCCAGCACGCCGGGATCACTGACCAGCAGTACCTTGCGCGCGCCGAAGGTCCGCGCATAGTTGGCAACGTGATGCCTGCAGCCGGCACCAAAAATGATTTCCGGGGAAACGAACTTGCGCAACTGGCTCGGATTCGCGCTCATGCAACGCCTATTGTTCTTTTTGAAGGTGAAGCTCAGCCTAAAGCATCCTGAAGGGTTTGCAATCAGATCGGCGCGCCCTCGCAGCGGCCTGCTATCGCGGAAAGGGCCGCGTAGCGGCCCCAGAAGATTCAGCGGTTGGCGAAATACATCGTGACTTCAAAACCAATACGCAGATCAGTGAACGCGGGCTTTTTCCACATGGGTTCATCCTCTTCTGGCACCACAGGATTGCGGTGCGTCTATTGATACACCGTTTCCGGTGTAATGCCATTGCTACTTTGGAACCATTAGTTACGGGATCTTCGTTACTTGGGGGCGCTTCGCACCCCTTTCCGACCGGTCCGGCGCCCCGGCAAGGCCGCTACAGAACTCGTTATTGCTGCGGATTCAGAAGAACCCGAGCGGGTTGATGTCGTAGCTGACCAGCAGGTTCTTGGTCTGCTGATAATGGTCGAGCATCATCTTGTGCGTTTCGCGGCCCACGCCAGACTTCTTGTAGCCACCGAACGCCGCATGCGCTGGATACAGGTGGTAGCAGTTGGTCCAGACTCGCCCAGCCTTGATCCCGCGGCCCATGCGATAGGCGCGGTTGATATCACGCGTCCAGACCCCGGCGCCCAGGCCGAATTCGGTATCGTTGGCAATTGCCAGCGCCTCGGCCTCATCCTTGAAGGTGGTCACGCTGACTACCGGGCCGAAGATTTCCTCCTGGAACACGCGCATGCCGTTGTGGCCCTTGAGCAGGGTCGGCTGCAGGTAGTACCCGCCAGCCAGATCACCTTCAAGCCGCTCGACCTGACCGCCGGTGAGCAGCTCGGCGCCTTCCTGCTCGGCAACTTCGAGGTAGGTAAGAATGCGGTCGAACTGTTGCTGCGAAGCCTGCGCGCCGACCATGGTCTCGGTGTCGAGCGGGTTGCCACGCTTAATCTTGCGGATTTTCTCCAGCACTACCTGCATGAACTGCGGATAGATCGATTCCTGCACCAGCGCCCGCGATGGGCAGGTGCACACTTCGCCTTGGTTGAAGAACGCCAGCACCAGCCCTTCAGCGGCTTTGTCGATAAAGGCCGGTTCGGCCTGGAGAATATCTTCGAAGAAGATATTCGGCGACTTGCCACCCAGCTCCACAGTGGACGGAATGATGTTCTCGGCAGCGCACTTCATGATGTGCGAGCCCACCGGAGTAGAGCCGGTGAAGGCGATCTTGGCGATGCGTTTGCTGGTGGCCAGCGCCTCGCCCGCTTCGCGGCCATAGCCGTGGACGATATTGAGCACACCGGCGGGCAGCAGGTCGCCTACCAGCTCTGCAAGCAAGGTGATCGATTGAGGCGTCTGCTCGGCAGGCTTGAGGATTACGCAGTTACCGGCAGCCAGCGCCGGGGCGAGTTTCCAGGCGGCCATCAGCAACGGGAAGTTCCACGGAATGATCTGCCCGACCACCCCCAACGGCTCATGCAGGTGGTAGGCCACGGTGTTCTGGTTGATCTCGGTCGCGCCGCCTTCCTGAGCGCGGATGCACCCGGCGAAGTAGCGGAAATGGTCGGCGGCCAGCGGCACATCGGCGTTGAGCGTTTCGCGGATTGGCTTGCCGTTGTCCCAGCTCTCGGTGATCGCCAGCTGTTCGAGGTGCGCTTCGATGCGGTCGGCGATCTTCAGCAGCATCAACGCACGGTCCTGTACCGACGTATGCCCCCAGGACTCGGCTACTGCGTGCGCTGCATCCAGTGCAGCGTCGATGTCCTCGGCGCCTGAGCGCGGGAATTCGGCAATCCGCTGCCCATTGACTGGCGAGGTGTTGGTGAAGTACTCGCCCTTGATCGGCGGCACGAACTGACCGTTGATATAGTTGCCGTAGCGCAGCTTGAACTGCACCAGGGCTCCGGCGGTGCCGGGAGCGGCGTAAATCATGAAAGCCTCGACTGTCCATGGCCCGTCGGCGCGACAGGCAATGAGCCGATACTAGGCAGTGCGAAGGCCTGCTTGAATGATGCGAAGGGCGAAACGCTGTGCTTCCTTGGTCGCAGGTCGGCGGCGGATCCTTGGTACTGAGGGGGAGCGGTTGCAGGCATGCGCCCTGCCTGCGACCGCGCGCCGTTTTCAGGCGTCCTTGAACTGCGCCTCGCGCTTGCCGATAAACGCCGCCATGCCTTCTTTCTGGTCGTGAGTCGCAAAGGCTGCATGGAACACCCGACGCTCGAAGCGCACACCTTCGCTGAGGGTGACTTCAAAGGCACGGTTGACGCTCTCCTTGACCATCATGCTGACCGGGATCGACTTGGCGGCGATGCTTGCCGCCACCTTCAAGGCTTCTTCAAGCAACTCGGCCTGAGGGATGACGCGTGCCACCAGCCCTGCGCGTTCGGCTTCCTCGGCGCCCATCAAGCGACCGCTCAGACACAGCTCCATGGCTTTGGCCTTGCCCACAGCGCGGGTCAGGCGTTGGGTGCCGCCCATGCCCGGCAACACGCCGAGGTTGACTTCTGGCTGACCGAACTTGGCGTTGTCGGCGGCGAGAATGAAGTCGCACATCATCGCCAGCTCACAGCCACCACCCAGGGCAAAACCAGACACCGCGGCGATGATCGGCTTACGCCGGTTGGCGATCCGATCGGACTCGCTGAACAGATCGTCAAGGTAGATCTGCGGGTAGCTGAGCTCGGCCATTTCCTTGATGTCGGCACCGGCAGCAAAGGCCTTGGCTGAACCGGTGAGGACCACGCAGCCGATCTGTGGGTCTTGCTCCAACTGGTCAAGCGCCTGGTTGATCTCGGCGATGATCTGCGCGTTAAGGGCGTTCAGCGCCTGCGGCCGGTTAAGGGTGATCAGGCCGACCTTGCCGTGGATGTCCAGCAGTATGGTTTCGAATGCCATGCAGGTTGCTCCTTCAAAGGTTGCGCGCAATGACCATGCGCTGAATGTCGCTGGTGCCTTCGTAAATCTGGCAGACACGCACGTCGCGGTAGATCCGCTCCAGCGGGAAGTCGCTCAGATAGCCATAACCGCCGAGGGTCTGCAAGGCATCCGAGCAGACCTTTTCGGCCATTTCCGAGGCGAACAGCTTGGCCATCGACGCCTCCTGCAACGCCGGCCGGCCGGCGTCGCGCAACGCTGCGGCGTGCAGCACCATCTGCCGGGCGACGGCGACGCGGGTGGCCATGTCGGCCAGGCGAAACGCCACGGCCTGGTGCTCGATCAGTGGCTTGCCGAAGCTTTGCCGCTCGCGGGCGTAGTCACGCGCCACCTCGAAAGCCGCGCGAGCCATGCCGACCGCTTGCGAGGCAATACCGATGCGCCCGCCTTCGAGGTTGGCCAGAGCAATCTTGTAGCCCTGACCCTCCTCGCCCAGACGATTGGCCAGCGGTATGCGCACATCGTCGAAGACGATCTGGCAAGTGTCGGAGGCATGCTGACCGAGCTTTTCCTCGACCCGAGTGACCTGGTATCCAGGCGCATCAGTAGGCACGATGAACGCACTGATACCGCGCTTGCCGGCAGCCGGGTCGGTGACAGCAAACACGATCACCACCCCGGCATTCTGGCCGGACGTAATGAACTGCTTGCTGCCATTGAGTATATAGTGGTCGCCATCCAGCCGTGCTCTGCTTTTCAGGCTACTGGCGTCAGAGCCGGCCTGCGGTTCGGTCAGGGCAAAAGCGCCCAGCATGGCGCCGCTGGCCAGCGGTTGCAAAAACTGCTGCTTCTGTTGCTCGCTGCCGAACTTCAGGATTGGCACGCAGCCCACCGAGTTGTGCACGCTCATGATCGTCGAGCAGGCGCCGTCGCCGGCGGCGATTTCTTCCAGCGCCAAGGCGTAGGCGACGTAGCCGGTATCGCTGCCGCCCCATTGCTCGGGCACCAGCATGCCGAACAGACCAAGTTCGGCCATCTCGGCAATCGCCTCACGGGGGAAGCGGTGCTCCTTGTCCCACTGTTCGGCAAACGGTTTGAGCCGTTCCTGGGCGAAATCTCGTACCGCATCGGCGATTTGTTGTTGCTCGTCAGTTACCAGCATGGTTCACCTCAGTACAGACATTCAACGGCCATCGCAGTCGCTTCGCCACCGCCAATGCAGATCGCCGCCACACCACGGCGCAGGTTGTTCTGGCGCAGAGCCGATAGCAGGGTCACCAGAATCCGCGCGCCAGAGGCACCGATCGGATGGCCGAGCGCGCAGGCGCCGCCGTGGACATTGACCTTGTCATGGGGCAGATCGAGGTGCTGCATCGCCGCCAGGGTAACCACGGCAAAGGCCTCGTTGATCTCGAACAGATCGACCTCGGCCAGGCTCCAGCCAGTGCGTTTGAGCAACTTGTCGATGGCGCCGATCGGTGCGGTGGGGAACAGTGCCGGTGCATCGGCGAACGCTGCATGGCCGTGGATTACCGCCAGCGGGGTGAGGCCGCGTTGCTCTGCCTGCGAGCGACGCATCAGTACCAGTGCCGCCGCGCCATCGGAGATCGAGCTTGAGTTGGCTGCGGTAACGCTGCCGCCCTCGCGAAATGCCGGGCGCAACTGCGGGATCTTGTCCAGACGCGCCTTGGGCGGCTGTTCGTCGTCGCTGATCAGCCGCGTCTGCTTGCCTTCGGTCACTTCAACGGCAACGATTTCAGCAGCGAAACGGCCCTCTTTGATCGCTGTTTGCGCGCGGGTCAGCGAGGCGATGGCGAAGGCATCCTGGGCCTCGCGGCTAAAGCCACCGGCCTGGGCACAGTCTTCGGCGAAGGTGCCCATCAGGCGGCCTTTGTCGTAGGCATCTTCGAGGCCGTCGAGGAACATGTGGTCGAGCATTCGACCATGGCCCATGCGGTAGCCACTGCGGGCCTTGTCCAGCAGGTACGGCGCATTGCTCATGCTCTCCATGCCGCCAGCCACCACTACCTCGGCGCTGCCGGCCAGCAGCAGGTCATGGGCAATGATCGCAGCCTGCATACCTGAACCACACATCTTGTTCAACGTGGTGCAGGTGGTGCTTTTATCCAGGCCTGCGCCCAGCGCTGCTTGGCGGGCCGGGGCCTGGCCGAGGCCAGCCGGCAGCACACAACCAAACAGCAGTTCATCAACGCTGGCCGGGTCTACCCCGGCGCGCTCGACGGCGGCGCGAATGGCCGCGGCACCCAGTTGCGGTGCGGTCAGGCTCTTCAGATCGCCCTGCAAGCCGCCCATGGGCGTGCGCACGGCACTGATAATGACAATTGGATCGTTGGCGAGGGTCATCTGTGCTTCTCCTTAGCGGGCAGCCATGCGCAGGGCGCCGTCGAGGCGGATCACCTCACCGTTGAGCATGCTGTTTTCAATGATATGCAGGGCCAACGCGGCGTACTCTTGGGGGCGACCGAGGCGCGGCGGGAACGGCACGCCGGCGGCCAGCGAGTCGCGCACTTCCTGGGTCATGCCGGCCATCATCGGCGTCTCGAAGATGCCTGGAGCGATGGTCATTACGCGGATACCAAAACGCGCCAGTTCCCGTGCAGCAGGTAAGGTCATGCTGGCCACTGCGCCCTTGGATGCGGCGTAGGCGGCCTGGCCGATCTGGCCGTCGTAGGCGGCAACCGAAGCGGTATTGATGATCACCCCGCGCTCGCCATCGGCATCCGCCGCCGTTTCGGCAATCGCCGCAGCGGCCAGGCGCAGCATGTTGAAGCTGCCTATCAGGTTGACGTTGATGACCTTGGCGAAACTGGCCAGGCCATGCGGGCCTTGCTTGCCGAGGATTTTTTCAGCACCGACGATACCAGCGCAGTTGATCAATCCGTGCAGGCTGCCAAAGGCTGCGACAGCTGCAGCCACTGCGGCCTGGGCGGCTTGTTCGTCGCTGATGTCAGCAACCGCGAAATGGGCATTGCCGCCAAGCGCGCTGGCCTTGGCCGCAACGGCCTCGGCATTTAGGTCGACCAGCATGACGCGTGCGCCGGCCCCGATCAGCGCCTGCGCGGTGGTAGCGCCAAGCCCGGAGGCTGCGCCGGTGACGACGAAATGTTTGCCTTGTACTTGCATGAGGAGGTTCCTTGCTGGTGTCGACTGCACGCGGTCCAGGCGGGCTGGGCCGGCAGTACACATCGTCGAACTGCTGAGTTGTTGTTGGGCTGCAGTACGACGATGTTCACGCCGCTGTCCTCAGGCGGCAATGGCCAAAACTGTCAACTCTGCTGACTGATCTGAACCATCAAGCCCGGGTCGGCGCAGTGCTGCTCAGGCGCGCCGCCTCCTGCTCCAACACCTCCCGGGTCAGTTCAAGGCTCAACGCCTGCAGCGCGGCTTCGCGGGCGTCCCTCAGATCCTGCCAGCGCTGCGTGTAGACCTGGCTGGTCAGCTGCTCGCGCTCCTGATCCAGGGCCTCACCTTGGGCTGCATAATCGGCGCTGACAGCATCGAACGCGGTGTCGTGCCGCTCACGCAGATAGGCTTGCCAGAAATCCCGCTGGCTCAAGCTGACCGCTAGCGCTTCCTGCGTTTCGGCTGCCCGAACTACACCCAAGGCGGCAGTGATCTGATCGGCACTGACCGCAGCTGCCGTGGCGTAATGCATGGTAAGCGGCTGCATCGGCAAATCCAGCTCGGCACTCAGTTCAACCCGGTAGTACAGCAGGACCTCTATCTCGTCCACACCGCGCTGCGACCTGACTCGCTCGGCAATGTCGGCCCGGGCAAACTGATCTAGCCGCTCCAGGCGAAACAGTTGTCGGTTCAGATGGATCAGGCGGCCAGCACGCTCATGCAAGGCACCTTCGCGATTGGCTTGAGCAACCCGGACCTGCAACTGCACTGCGCTGAAACGTTCGGCTATACCATCAGCGCAGGTCTGGCTGTCCTGCATGTGGGCGAAGATTTCTTCACGCAGTTGCGAGTCGCCTTCCAGCGCCGCCACAACTGCCCAGACCTGCTCCGCGAGGTACGAATAATGACTGGCGAAGTCGGATGTAGAGCGCAGTTGCCCCAGCAGCTCGAACAGGCTCGAACTGTGCGGCATGGCAATCAGAGTGTCCCATTGCGCCAGGCGCGCCGCGCGGTCTTGTGCGGCCACATTGGATATCCAGACGGCACTGCCGCTGCTCTGCGGCTCATCCAGAACTTGCTCAGCCTCGGCAAGCGAGTGCAGACGCTGATAGTCCTGAACGCTGTAAAGGCGCACAACCTCTTCGCTTGGCAGTGGGTTACCCTCAAGCTGAAAAGCACGCCGGTAAGACAGCGGCATCATCATGATATCGTCGGGCAGCGCCGGCACCTGATTGTCGCGCAGGTCGATGTACTCGAGAAAACCACACAGTTCCAGTCCGAATGGCCAAATTCCAAGCTGGCAATGACGCAGCCGCAGCTCGCGCAGGTGGGACAGATGATTGAAGCGCAGTTGCACGAACCCCAGCGGATTGTAGCTGAGGTCCAGCTGGGTCAACCGGGGAAGGCGGCTAAGCATGGTGAGGCTGTCGGCAGTCAACCGGACGCGGTTGTGGGCAAGACGCAGCACTTCAAGGTCGACTAGATAAGCCAGCCCGCGCGGTAGGCTCAGCAACAGGTTGCTAGTGAGGGTCAGGCAGCGCAGCCTTGGAAATGCCCGAAGAAATTCCACCGGGACGGTGTCGATCTGCAGCTCATTCATTACAAGCTCGGCAACATGCCTGAATTCCACGTCCGACGGAAACGCCGGCAGTGTGCGGGCCGGGAAACCACTGAGGTCCAGCCGCATGCTCGCCTGAGCGCCTTCGCGCAGGTCCACTGACTCACCCTCCAGTCGCCATGCCCGGCGCAAGTTATCGGCAAACTGCCTGCGCAAACGACTTCGTGATGTAGCAAGTTCCGCGCTTTGCCACTGGTTAAGGCAGGAATCGAGCGCTGCATAGGCGCCCTCCTGTTGAAGCAGCAACGCCATCGGCGACCCTGGCGACTGCATCAGCACTTGCAGGTACTCTGTGACCTCAGCATCATTGAATCCTGGATACAGCGCGCGCACACGTGCGCGCAGGACTTCAGCGGGGGATCGCGGCAGCCCTTGGCCGCGGCCGCTCAGCAGGTAGCCGACACGGCCATCGGCGAGGCGCCGGCCGGGGTTGAACCACGGTGCCTGCGCCTGCCAGCCAAGCAGACTGTGCAGGCCGCTATCGGTCACTGGCAGCGCTACGGTGGCAGCGGCCCGCAGACGATCGGCAGGTGTGGCTTGTGGATTGGGCCAGCGCTCAAGCTGCGCATCCGTAAGCAAAGCGCTGATCGCCTCGAAGAAACCCGCAGGCTCGGCGACGTCCTCCTCGCGCTCCAGACCTTGGCTGGTGTAAAGCCGCACACGCCCCTGGTGCAGTGCCAGCACGGTGCGCTCCGCCTCTGCGCCCTGGGGGTTGAGGATCGACAATAGCCGTCCACTCTCGCTGCCTTCTCGCAGTTCCAGATTGACCGCAACCGGCCAACCAGGCATACGCCGCAGCAAGGCGATGACCAGCTCGCCCGTATCATTACTGGCCGCGTTAGCCAGGTACAACCCCTCTATGGCGCGGTTGAGCCGAGCCAAGCCGAGTAAAGCGCGGGCACGTTTGGCCAGCGCCAGCGGCAACCGCCCCTCGCGCACGGCCACTTGCCGTTGCACCTGGCTGGCATCGCGCACTGCAGTCTGTGCATAGGCGGGAGGCAGGCCGGGGAAGTCCCGACGCGTGATATTGAGCAACGCATCATCGGGGGGCAGCACAACGTTGCTGAGGTGGTCGAACAGGCCCTTGCGCAGGCGCACCTCCTGATCGAGCAAGGCCTCACGCAGGGCATCGGCGTCAAGCCCGGCCATGCCCGGTTGGGCCAGGCACCAGGCTTGGATCTGTGCATCGCTGGCGACGTCGCCGTTGCCAGCCAGGCTGACAAAGAAGCGCTGGGTCCGTGCGTCGGCGTCGAACCGGCGCAAGGTTTCGCGCAGGTTAACCGGCAGCGGCCGATTGGCGACCAACAGGCCACGCAGTTCTTCCTGATCGATCCTGGCGACCTGCATGACCCGCGCGGCTTGTGCGGCATCGATTGGCGGATCCTGAGGCCACAGCCGTTCGAGCATGCGCGCACTGTCATCCCACTCCAGCGGCCGATCCAGACGCAGGCGCCAGCCGCGCTCACCGTTGAATTCGACTACCGGACCGAAGGCGCCTTCACGCTGCGGGTGACGCAGCCGCCACGGGCCATCAGGTGTGGGACGATGGACCTCGTAATAATGCTCGTCGTGCCTCATCCAGCGCTGCTCGCCACTGCCGTACAGGCCGTCTGCTTGCAGGCCGCTGTCGTCCGGACGCGCACGGTACTGGCTCAAGTCTGCCGACCACAGGCGCATTTCGCCGTCGCCCACCGTCACCGGCTCGAGCCCCTGGACAAACTCGCTGCGGACAAAACCGCGTGCCAGCGCTACGCCGCCGGCAATCGCAGCCGTTACCGCGACCGTCTCGGCCACACCCAGCATGTGCTCGAGCGCTTCGTGCTGATGCCCATGCAGCCAGTCAACGCTGCCTTCGTAGACCTGTGACAGGGTTTGCACCACCAACAGCCCGAGCAGCAATGCGCCGACCCCGGGAATGAACAAGCCGGCCAGGTTGACCAACCCCAGCCCTACCTCCTCCCAGGTCTGCAAGCGCTGCGCACGGGCTTGCCGATCAGCCTCGGCCGTCGGCACCAGCAGCAGCCGCGCATCCTCGTGAATGCGTTGCACTTGCTGATTGACCAAGTCGACGAATATCCCATCCTGCGGGGTGACCCCCTCAAGCGCGAGATCCGGTGTCTGGTCACCGAGCCGTTTGGCCAGAGTGGTGAGGAAGGCTGGACGCTCGCTCAGGGCAATCATATGGCTGATACGCTGACGACCGGCCGGGTCGCGTAATTGGCTCAGCAGCTCGGTCGACAACGCATCCCAATCGGCGAAGCGCTGCAGCGCACGCTTGGGATCACTGGGCAGGTAAAGCAGCAGGCCGTGGTCTTCGCCGTCGACGCCGCGCAATTGGATCACCAGGGCATCGCTGGCCGTACAACCAAGAATGCTCAGCAGACCGGCAAAACCGCGCAACCCTTGTTGGTTGGAATCGTGATGCCCGCGTGCAACTTCTTCCAGGGCGATCTGTTCGGCAGCGCTGATTTCGCCTTTCAAGGCCGCAACTTCGACTGCAAGCTTCAACCCGGCTTGCTTGTCGGCTACCAGCATGGCGCAGGTGGCGGTGTTGAAGACCTTGTCCAACTGCTGCTGATACTGCGCACCGACGTCAAGCGCACGGCAGGCTGCCGCCAGCGCCACGGGGTCACCGGAAAGCACTTGGTCGCTGCCGGTGGCGACCAGGCCACTGCCCTGCAGGACGCTGTCATCAGGATGGAAGTTCTGCATCAGGCGCAACAGGCCTGGCTCGCGGACTATGTTCGGGACGTAAAATGGCCACTGCGTCCCCGGCAGCCTACCGAACCCGCGGCGCACCTCCAGCCATTGCAGGTCTTCGATATTACTACCGGCAGGCAGCTTGCCGGCCAACAGCGCTGTGAACTGGGTCCGCACAAACGTCTGCAGAGGGATCAGATCCAGCGTCGCGGCGCGCACACCTTGTTGGCTTTTGCGGTACTGCTTGAAGCGGTCACGCAGGCGATTGATCTGGCTGGGGGAAGCGCGCTTGAGCCAGTCAGGGAGAATGCCACCGATGAATTCATCGGTGGCATTGGCCAGACGTAACGTCGTGCTGTCGGCGGGTGCGAGCGGTTTCGGAGGCATTGTGCAGTCCTTTAGAAGAGCCTCCAAGTTGCTCCGAGGCACATGCACAGGGGCAGCGGGAAGCGCTGTCTACCAAGCCTTGCCAGCTGCTCAGTCCGCCGATTTCTTCCAATGCCTCTTTGCTCAGGCGCAGCGCCAACGCGTCGATCGCCGCCCTGCGCTCTTTCGCCAAGTCATTGACCTGTTCCAGGTAGCGCCCCTCGCGGCGATGCAGTTGCGGGCTGAGCTGATCCAGCCTCGCCCAGAACGGTGCCTCGACCTCACTGAGAAGCACGGCCCAGACTCTGCGCGCAAGGTCTGCCTGGGTCAGGCGATAATCGCTGGTACCGGTCAACCCGCCGAGCAGCGCGAAGAAGTCGCCGCTGGTTCTGCGGTCGGCCTCCGGCAGCGCCTGAAGCCACAACTCGCAGGTCGGCCACCTCCAGCAGGCCGCACCAATCCAGATCGACCGGCACTGCCTGCAGGTTGGCCCCAAGGTGGAATCAGTGACTGACGTAGCGGGTTTGAATCAGCGTCCGATAATGCCCGGGGTTACAGCCAAACCACTTGCGAAAGGCCTTGTAGAACGAGCTGGCGTCGGCAAAACCGAGCCGCTCGGCGATTTCGTCCATGGCATGGTCGGCATCCGCCAGCCACACCATAGCCAGCTCGCGCCGGGCGCTGTCCTTGAGGCCTTGGTAGGTCTGCCCCTCTTCGGCAAGGCGCCGGCGCAGGGTCGACGCGGAAACGTGCAGCCGCCGCGCCAGGCTTTCGGCGTCAGGCCAATCGGCTGGCGGCGCTTGCAGCAGGTCACTGCGGATACGCCGGGCCAGGCTTTCCGGGTCGCGGTATCTAACCAGAATATTACCCGGCGCCTCGGCCAGGAAACGCTGCAAATCATCCATCGTGCGTTTGACTGGCCACTGCAGGCAGTCGGCTGGAATCATCATCCGCGCGCGTGGCCTCTCGAACTGCAGGCTGGGCGAAAACATCACCCGGTAGTCTTCGCAGTACGGCGGCTCGGCACAAGGCAGGTCTATTGCCAGAATCGGGATGCGTCGACCGGCCAGCCAGCAGCCGACGCCATGCACGATCATCCAGAAAGTGAAATACATGAAGGCCCGACGCGGTTGTGGACGCGGCTCATGCAGGATGATCTCTGCCAGCCCATCCTGCTGTTGCAACGCCGGCTGCAGGTCCTGAAGCATCAGTGCCAGGAAGTCCAGCACACTCTGCAGGGCTGCGCCAAGGGTAGGCTGAAGCATGCTCGCGCGGCAGGCAAATGCCAGGCTGCCGCGTGGCAGGCCGCGCGGATCCATGGCGAAGAACTCATCGTTGCAGCGGCGTGCCAACAGGCGCCAAAGGCGTGCATAGGCGTTGGCTGCGACCCGCGCATCAGCCTGCTGCAACTGCCCTGGATCGATCCCGGCGCGTGTCAGTACAGCCAACGCTGCATCACCCTCTGGGCAGGTCTGCAGCAGCGCCTCGCGCACCATTTGCATGGAGATGGTGTCTTTCTCGCTCATGGCTTGCCCGTCAATGACTACTGCCGGCCATCTTAGGCCGGCAGCAGAAAAAAACCAGCCCGCTCAGGTGTGCGCAGCATCAACTTGGCGAACTGCTGGCTTCACTGGCCAGCGCTGCGCGGGTCAGCTCAAGGGCCCGGGCCGTGACGGCCGCGCTCTAAGGCGCTGGTGCAAGCGCCAGGAATGCCTGGATCAGGCGCAGCTCGCGGCGCCGTTCCAGGCAACCAAGCATGTGCTGGTTAAGTAGCCCTTCTGCTGCCATTGGCCGTGTCACTACCCGCGGATCGTGCGCTACCTCCATTGACGACACGATGCCAATACCGAGCTGCGCCGCGACCGCTTCGGTCACGGCTTCGCGGCTGTCCAGTTCCAGTAGAACCCTTGGCTGTACCCCCGCTCGCAGGCACGCCTGGTCAAACGTTCGTCGGGTGATCGAACTGGGTTCGCGCAGCACCATGATCTGCTGGTGCAGAGCGCTCAAAGCCAACGGATCAGGTGCGCTCGCCCAAGGATGCGCAGCCGGCAGTAGTGCACACAACTGCGAATGACCGAGGCTGCGCAGATACAGGCCCTTGCGCGGCTCGACCTCAGTCAGCACTGCGACATCAGCATGTTCGCTAAGTAGCGCTGCCAAGGTTTCCTGGGCGTTGCCCAAGCGAAGGTTAACGGTGATTCCGGGGTAGCGGGCGCGCAGTTGCGCGAGCATCGGCATGACCCGGTGCGGCCCGTCGGCGGCGACTTCAAGACGCCCGGTCAACAACTGGCGATTAGCCTCGAGCATGGCCTGGGCTTCTTCGGCCAGGCCGAACATCGCGCGTGTAATGGCCGCCAGCCGCGTGCCTTCTTCAGTCAGTTCCACCCGTCGGGCGGTACGCCGCAGCAAGGTGATCTGGTAGTGTTCCTCCAGCGCCTTGACGTGCCCGGTCACCGCCGGCTGGCTGATGAACAGACGTGCTGCGGCGCGGGTAAAGCTGCCTTCACGGGCAACAGCATCAAACGCACGTAACTGGAACAGATTCATAGCTATCGGCCTGACTTATGGCTGGCATAACAACAAACAATTTGATTGATAGCACGCCCAATTGCAACCTTGACCTCGCAGTCTCAGCCCACCGCTTGCGAGGATTCACGCAATGAGCAATGCCCCGATTCTGCTGACCCCCGGCCCCCTCACTACCTCTCTGCGTACCCGCCAAGCGATGCTGGTGGACTGGGGTTCCTGGGACCGTGATTTCAACCAGCTGACCGCCAGCGTCTGCGAACAGTTGTTAGCCATTCTCGATGCCAGCGCCAGCCATCACTGCGTACCGTTGCAAGGCAGCGGCACCTTCGCCGTGGAAGCCGCCATCGGCACGCTGGTACCGCGCGGCGGCAAGGTGCTGGTACTGATCAACGGCGCCTACGGCCAACGGCTGGCCAAGATCTGCAAGGTGCTCGGCCGCCGTTACAGCACCTTCGAAACCGCCGAGGACCAGCCCACCACTGCCGCCGATGTCGAACGGCTGCTGACGGCAGATGCCGAACTGACCCACGTGGCGCTGATCCACTGCGAGACCAGCACCGGCATCCTCAATCCACTCAAGGCGATTGCCGATGTGGTGCACAGCCACGGCAAGCGCCTGATCATCGACGCGATGAGCTCGTTTGGCGCACTGCCGATCGACGCTCGTGAAGTGCCATTCGAGGCGCTGATCGCCGCTTCCGGCAAATGCCTCGAGGGCGTCCCCGGGATGGGCTTCGTGTTCGCTGAAAAAACCGCCTTGGCAGCCGCCGAGGGTAACTCTCAATCGCTGGCCATGGACCTGTACGACCAGCATGCCTACATGGCCAAGACCGGCCAGTGGCGTTTTACCCCGCCTACCCACGTGGTCGCCGCCCTGCACGAGGCACTCAAGCAATACAACGAAGAAGGCGGCCTGCAGGCAAGGCACCAGCGTTACGCCGACAACTGCCGGACATTGCTCAACGGTATGGCTGCGATCGGCCTGCGCAGCTTCCTCCCAGCCGCGATTCAGGCACCGATCATCGTCACCTTCCACGCCCCGGATGATCCGCGCTACCGGTTTCAGGACTTCTATGAACGGGTCAAGGCCAAGGGCTTCATCCTCTATCCGGGCAAATTGACCCAGGTCGAAACCTTCCGGGTTGGTTGCATCGGTGCCGTCGGTGCGCAGGGAATGCAGGCCGCAGTCGATGCCGTAGCTCAAGTGCTGCGGGAAATGCAGGTGCATACCGGTACTCAACTCTTGAGCGAGGCTCTGTGACATGAACTATACCAACCCAACCCGCCTGCAAGCCGCCATCCTTGACTGGGCGGGTACCGTGGTCGATTTCGGCTCGTTTGCGCCCACGCAGATCTTTGTCGAGGCATTCGCCGAGTTCGATGTCGTAGTGTCCATTGAAGAGGCCCGCGGCCCGATGGGCATGGGCAAGTGGGACCATATCCGCACCTTATGCGATCAGCCGGCAATTGCCGAGCGCTACTCCAAGGTGTTTGGCCGCACACCAAGCGATGATGATGTGACCGCCATCTATGAACGCTTCATGCCCCTGCAGATCGACAAGATCGCCGTGCACTCGGCGCTGATACCCGGGGCTCTGCAAACGCTGACAGGGCTACGTGCAGGTGGCCTGAAGATAGGATCGTGCTCGGGTTACCCCAAGGTAGTCATGGACAAGGTGGTCGAGCTGGCCAAGCGCAACGGCTACGTTGCCGACCATGTAGTGGCAACCGATGAAACGCCCAATGGTCGCCCCTGGCCGGCGCAGGCGCTGGCCAATGTGATTGCCTTGGGTATCGATGACGTCGGTGCTTGTGTCAAGGTTGATGACACCGTGCCAGGTATCCTCGAAGGCCGCCGCGCCGGAATGTGGACAGTGGCGCTGGTCTGCTCAGGGAATGCCTTAGGGCTGACCTGGGAGGAGTACCAGGCGCTGGATGCGGGCACGCTGGCGCGTGAACGGCAGCGGATCCACGCACTGTTTGAGAGCGCGCGACCGCACTACCTGGTCGACACCATCAACGACCTCCCCGAGGTCGTTGCCGATATCAACCAGCGCCTGGCCAAAGGCGAAATGCCCCAGTCCGCGTAGGAGCGGCGTTATACCGCGCGGTTGAGCTTCACCCAGGCTGCAAACTTGTCGATGAATGCCTGCAGGAAGGGCCGAGTCTTGTCATTGAGCTTGCCGGCATCATCGAACAGGGTCGCGGCCCCGCCAATATAGGCCTCGGGCATCTGCATGCACGGCATATCGAGGAACACCAGGCACTGGCGCACCGCATGGTTGGCGCCAAAGCCACCCACTGCACCGGGCGAAACGCTCGCCACAGCCGTTGGCTTGCCGCCCCAGGCACTTTGCCCATAAGGCCGCGAGCCAACATCAATGGCGTTCTTCAAGCAACCGGGCAGCGAGCGGTTGTACTCCGGTGTGACGAACAGCACTGCATCACTACGCTTGATCTCGTCACGAAAACGCTGCCAGGGCTGCGGCGCACCGGCACTCTCTACATCTTCGTTGTACAGCGGCAAATCGCCGATCTCGATGATCTTCAAGCTGAGGCTGGAGGACGCCAGCTCACCCAGGGCCTTGGCCACCTTGCGATTGTAGGAATCCTTGCGCAAGCTGCCGACTACAACTGCTACCGAATACACCTGGCTCATGGCGTTTTACAACCTCTGCTGGTTGATGGAGTTAGTAGTTATAGATGACCGTTTTTCGCCGCCGAGGTTTTTTTCCCATTGCAAGAAAACTTCCCGGCGGTTTCACTGGTCTATGACTGCAGACATTTCTCCAATTTTTCAGAGGTTTCCCCCCAAAATGGCAGCAGTACTGGTCGGCCAATTTCACGCCCGTGACGCCGAAGGCCGAATCTACCCCGTGCACGAATTCCAGGAATCGACCTTTCAGGACGACGGCAGTGTCCATGGTGAACCGATTACCAGCTATCGACTGGCTATTGGCGATCGCGTTCGGCACCTGGGTGAAGATCGCTTCGAGCTGACCCAGAGTGGCGTCGAGATCATCCGCATTCCCTGATTCAGCCTTGCGGCAACCAGCAGGCCACGGAGGGCCCGCATGCAGGCCTGATCAGGCCTCGCTCAAGCTCTGCCACAGCGCCGGGCCGCCGGCAGACTTGGCCACCGCCGCCAGACGCTGAGCATGCGCCTCCAGCTCTTCAGCAGAAGCCATCAACACAGGCTGTGGCTGACGCCCGACGATCCGGCGAATCTCACTGCCGTCACTGTCCCTTCCCTCCTCGCCATCAGCACCATGCCCAGCCAGCGACAGGCTGGTCTGGCCACCGGTCATGGCCAGGTAGACATCCGCCAGCAATTCCGAGTCGAGCAACGCGCCGTGCAGCTCACGCCCGGAGTTGTCGATACCGTAGCGTTTGCACAAGGCGTCGAGGCTGTTGCGCTGGCCTGGGTGGCGCGAACGCGCCAGCATCAGGGTATCGAGGATGCCGCAGTGTTTGGAGATGTCGGCGCGATCATGCTGGCCAAGCAGGGCGAATTCGTTGTTTATGAAGCCAACGTCGAACGCCGCGTTGTGGATGACCAGCTGCGCGCCCTGAATGAAGTCGAAGAACTCGTCAGCCACTTCAGCGAAGCGCGGCTTGCCAATCAGGAATGCGTCGGTGATGCCGTGGACACCAATCGCGCCCTCGTCACTCTCGCGGTCAGGCTGCAGATAAACATGGAAATGGCGCCCGGTCAGGCGCCGGCCCAGCACTTCGACGCAACCGATTTCGATGATCCGATGACCCTCGCCAACCGGCATGCCGGTAGTTTCGGTATCGAGGACGACGTATCGGGTGTTCTGCTGCTCCACGGGCGGTGGCTCCAACTGCTACGACAAAAAAGAGCCGGGAGTATACCCCAGCGTCGGATTACTTGTGACGGGCGCGAACTTCGTCGACGCCGCGGTTGGCCAACTGGTCGGCGCGTTCGTTGCCATGATGGCCGATATGCCCGCGCACCCACTTCCAGGTGACCTTGTGCCGGTTGACCTGCTCGTCTAGCTCGCGCCACAGGTCGGCGTTTTTCACCGGCTCCTTGGCCGCGGTCTTCCAGCCGCGCTTCTTCCAGTTGGCCATCCACTCGTTGATGCCTTTCATGACGTACTGCGAGTCGGTGGTCAGCACAACCTCGCATTCACGCTTGAGCGCCTTGAGGCCCTCGATGGCCGCCATCAGCTCCATGCGGTTGTTGGTGGTTTCCAGCTCGCCACCCCAGAGTTCCTTTTCCACGCCCTTGTACACCATCAGCACGCCCCAGCCGCCAGGGCCCGGATTGCCCTTGCACGCGCCGTCGGTAAACATCTCGATGCTTTCTTCGCTCATGTACTGCCTTAATTCGCTGTAATTTATCGACCCGGATGATGGTCGCGGTTGGCCGGGTCGCGATTGACCTTGGCCAGGGGCAGCGGCAGCAGTTTGCCCATCGGCTCACGCCGGGCCGGTTGCAGTGGCCGCAGACCGACTACCATCTTGCGCGCTATCAGCAGGTAGACGCCGCCACCTGACATCTGCCAGCCACCGGCTACCCGCTCCCACCCGGTGAGGCGCTGCTGCCAGGCCGGTGAAGCAAGCGGCGGACGATAACAGCCGAAGCGGCGTTTCTCCAGCCCAAAGCCGAGCAGGTTGAGCCAGTCACCGACCCGCGACGGCGGGATGCAACGTGCCTTGCGCAAGGCGCCTTTGCTGAACAGGTGGCGCATGCCCCAACTGCTCCATGGGTTGATACCGACGATCAGCAGATGGCCACCCGGCCGCACCGCACTGGCGGCCTGGCGCAGCAGGCCGTGAGGCGACAGGCTGAAGTCCAGCCCGTGCTGCAGCACCACGACGTCCGCCGCATGTTCGGCGAGCGGCCAGGCCTGTTCTTCGCAGACGATTTCAACCCCTGGCAACGGCGCACCGAGGCGCACATTGCGATGCACCTGCTTGGCATGTGGCGGCGCCTCCGCCCCTGGCCCGTAATGCACCAGATAACCACCAAAAAAACGCGCGAGTTCAGTTTCAAGCAACTTTTCTTCTTCGCGCAGCATCAACTGCCCAACAGGGCCTTGAAACCATTCGCGGGCCAGGCTGATCAGCTCGACCCATTCAGGGTCGGCCTGGGCAAAGGCTTGGTCGGTCATTGCGTCTTCCCTCCAAGGTTCTCCCGCCGCGCCATCGCGGCTAAGATGCCCTTATGTCCCACGGCAGATGATTCGGATCCGCACATGATACAGATCGATGCACTACCCGCTTTCTCTGATAACTACATCTGGTTGTTACAGGATACTGCCAAACGCCAGTGTGCGGTGGTCGATCCTGGTGACGCCCAACCGGTGCTCGACTGGCTTGAGGCCAACCCCGGCTGGGAGCTGAAGGATATCCTCATCACCCACCATCACCACGATCATGTCGGCGGCGTTGCCGAGCTCAAGCGAGCCACCGGGGCGCGGGTCAACGGCCCGGCCAGCGAGCAGATCCCAGGCCGTGACCTGGCGCTCGAAGACAATGCCCAGGTCACCGCGCTGGGGCTGACCTTCGAGGTGCTGGCGATGCCCGGGCACACCCTTGGCCACATCGCCTTTTATACCGCACAGACGCCGACACCCGTGCTGTTCAGTGGCGACACGCTGTTTGCCGGCGGTTGCGGCCGTTTGTTCGAGGGCACGCCTGCGCAGATGCACAACTCGCTTGAGCGCCTCGCCGCCCTGCCTGACGCCACCGAGGTTTACTGCGCCCATGAATACACCCTGAGCAACCTGCGCTTTGCCAAGGCCGTCGAACCGAGCAATGCGGATGTGCTCGCGCGCTTTGAGGAAGTGGCCAGACTGCGCGCAGATGGGCGCATGACGCTGCCTTCCAGCATTGGCCTGGAACGCCTCACCAACCCTTTTTTGCGTACCGCAGAAACATCCGTTAAACAAAAAGCAGACGAATGGAAGGGACATTCAAACGAAAGCCAAGCTGCTGTTTTTGCTGCCTTGAGATCTTGGAAAGACGGCTTCTGATAACCTCAAGATATATCGTAATCGAGGGGCAAAGGTTGACCCGGGCAAAAGCGGTTCCTAGAATCGCCCAACTTTTTCACCCGGATACCTGCCCCAGCCGATGTCTTCCAGTAGCCGCAGAACCTCGCAATCCGTCGCTTTGACGCGCCTCGCACAGATCAGTGCGCTGGCCCTGGCCGCCACTTTGGTGGGCTGCCAGAGCACCCGTCAGGTAGATGAATCCGAAAGCGTTCGCGCGCACAACTATCAGGCCCGAATCAAGCACAAGCCGGCCCCGTTGATCATGGCCAAGCCCAAGCAGCAGGCGCCCCAGGATGTCTGGGAACGCATGCGCCAGGGCTTCGCACTGCAGGACACCATCGACGTCAATCCGCGCATCGAGCAACAGCGCCTGTGGTTCGCCAGCAACCCGCGTTTCGTTGAAACCGCCGGCGAGCGCGGCAGCCTGTACCTGCATTACATCGTCGAGCGCCTCGAAGAACGCGACATGCCGCTGGAGCTGGCCCTGCTGCCAGCGATCGAGAGCGCCTACAATCCGATGGCGTATTCCCGTGCCCACGCAGCCGGCATGTGGCAGTTCATCCCCTCGACCGGGCGCCACTTCAATCTGCGCCAGACCAACTTCTACGATGGCCGCCGCGACGTCACAGCATCGACCAACGCTGCACTGGATTATCTGAGCCGTCTGCACGACATGTTCAACGGCGACTGGCTGCTGGCCCTGGCTGCTTACAACGCCGGTGAAGGCACCGTCAGCCGCGCTATCGAACGCAACGAAAAACTCGGCCTGCCGACCGATTACTGGAACCTGCCGCTGCCGCAGGAAACCCGCGACTACGTGCCCAAGCTGCTGGCCCTGTCGCAGGTGGTATCGACGCCTGAATCGTATGGCGTCAACCTTAACCCGATCGCCAACGAACCGTACTTTGCCGCCGTCGCCATCAATGACCGCCTCGACCTGTCGCGGGTCGCAGCCTTTGCCGATATCGATGAAGACGAGCTGATCCAGCTCAATCCGGCATTCAAGAAGCGCATGACGGTCGACGGCCCGCAACAACTGCTGGTGCCGACTGCCAAGGCGCAGTTGCTCTCGGCCAGCCTGTCCAACCTGAACCCTGAACAGCTGCTCAGTCTGCAACCACGCAAGGCCGTGTTCGAAGCAGCTGTCGCCGAAGCCAGCGCACCGGCCACGCGCAGCTACCGAGTCAAGCGCGGTGACAACCTGGGCAGCATTGCCAAGGCCAACCGGGTTTCGGTCAAGGATATCCAGCGCTGGAACAAGATCTCCGGCAATCACCTCAAGGCCGGCCAGGTCCTGGCCATGCGCGGTGGCAATGCGCCCTCTGCAGCCGCCAACCGGGTTGCTTCGGCCAAGCAGCGCTCGACTCAGTACAAGGTCCGCAAGGGCGATTCACTGTACCTGGTGGCCAAGCGTTTCAACGTCGAAATGCAGCACCTCAAGCGCTGGAATCCGCGCAGCGGGCATGCCCTCAAACCAGGCCAGACTCTGACCGTCTACCTCGGCCATTGATCCTCCCGGGGCTGTCCCCCAGCCCCGCTTGCAGCCCCCTTTCGCATCACTCTTTTTCCAATCCCGCCAAGCTGTTACTGTAGCCCGACCAAAGCCCAACGCCCTCTGGATCGGATGCCGATTTGATACGTCCCCTCCTGCTGTCCTTCAGCCTGGCCTTGAGCTTCCCCGCCGCCGCCACCGTCAGCGAAAGCCACGGTTACGCGCAGTTCGGCACGCTCAAATACCCAGCCACATTCACCCACTTCGATTGGGTCAACCCGCAAGCGCCCAAGGGCGGAACCTTGCGGGCCATGGCATTTGGCACGTTCGATACGCTCAACCCCTATACCTTCAAAGGGTCGAGCCCGGTCACCACGCCAAACTTCCTGCAATACGGTGTCAGCGAGCTGAACGAGACGCTTATGGTCGGTACGGGGATGTACGATCCGTCCGGCGATGAGCCAACCTCAAGCTACGGCCTGATTGCGCGCTCGGTCGAGTACAGCGAAGACCGCAGCTGGGTGGTGTTCAACCTGCGCCCAGAGGCACGCTTTCACGACGGCAAGCCGATCACCTCGGCGGACGTGGCGTTCTCCTATCGCACCCTGCTCAAGGACGGCCACCCGCTGTACCGCACCAACCTGCAGGAAGTGCAGCGAGTCGACATTCTCGGGCCGTTGCGCATTCGCTTCGTGTTCAAGCGTGCCGGCAACCCGTTGTTGATCCTGCGTCTGGGTGAGATGCCGGTACTGCCCAAGCATTACTGGCAGAAGCGCGACTTCAAGGCCACCACCTTCGAGCCACCGCTGGGCAGCGGGCCCTATCGCATCACCGAAGTGCAGCCGGGGCGGCGCCTGGTATTCAAGCGGGTCAAGGATTACTGGGGCAAGGACCTGGCGGTCAATCGCGGTAAGTACAACTACAACCGCGTCGAATATGAGTTCTACCGCGACGCCACGGTCGCCTTCGAAGCGTTCAAGGCCGGCGAGTTCGACATGTACATCGAACATCAGGCGAAGAACTGGGCCAACAGCTATACCTTCCCTGCGGTGCGCCGTGGCGAGGTGATCAAGGCGCAGATCCCGCACCGCATCCCGACCCAGACCCAAGGGCTGTTCATGAACAGCCGCCGCGCCACGTTCAGCGACCCGCAGGTACGCCAGGCGCTGGGCTTGATGCTGGATTTCGAGTGGACCAACCGCGCCCTGTTCAGCAGCGCCTATCGGCGCTCGACCAGTTATTACCCAAACAGCGAGTTTGCTGCCAGCGGCCTGCCGACCGGGAAGGAGTGGCTGCTGCTGGCGCCGTTTCGCGACGAACTGCCGGCCAAGCTGTACACCGAGCCCTACCAGGTCAGCCATACCGACGGCAGCGGCGTCAGCCGCCAGACCTTGCGCAAGGCCCTGACCCTGCTGGATAAAGCCGGCTGGAAGCTGGACGGCCAACGCCTGGTGGATGCCAAGGGCAAGCAGTTCCAGATGGAGTTGTTGCTGGTGAACCCCAATCTAGAACGGATCCTGCAACCTTATGTCGAAAATCTGGCGAGCATTGGCATCGATGCACGCTTGCGCACAGTAGACCGCGCCCAGTACAAACAACGGCTGGACCAGTTTGATTTCGACATGATCCTGATGACCCTGAACCAGACCCTCAGCCCAGGCCTCGAGCAATGGCTGTACTTCCATTCCAGCCAGGCTTCGACCAAAGGCAGCAAGAACTATGCGGGGGTCAAAGACCCGGTGGTCGACCACCTGCTCGACACCCTGCTCGCTGCCCGCACCCGCGATGACCAGGTCGCCGCCGCGCGTGCGCTGGACCGGGTGCTGTCGTGGCATTACTACATGATACCCAACTGGTATCTGGACAATCATCGCCTGGCCTACCGCAATCGGTTCGCCTTCGTCACCACGCCGCCCTACACCCTGGGCCTGAACAGCTGGTGGCTCAAGACTTCGGAGAAAGCCAAATGATGCCGCACCGCCTGCGCCAACTGGCCGGCAGCCTTCTGCTAGCCTGCCTGAGCCTGCCCGTGCTGGCTGCCCCGCAGCACGCCTTGACCCTGTATGACGAGCCGCCCAAGTATCCGGCCAGCTTCAAACACTTCGACTACGTCAACCCAGATGCGCCCAAAGGCGGCACCTTTCGCCAGTCCGGCTTTGGCGGTTTCGACAGCCTCAACCCGTTCATCAACAAAGGCGTGACCGCAGAAAACGTCGGCAGCATCTACGACACACTGATGCGCCAGAGCCTGGACGAGCCGTTTACCGAGTACGGCCTGGTTGCCGGCAAGATAGAGAAGGCTCCGGACAACAGCTGGGTACGCTTCTACCTGCGCCCGGAGGCACGTTTCCATGACGGCCACCCCATGCGTGCCGATGACGTGGTCTGGACCTTCAACACGTTGGTCAGCCAAGGCGCCCCGCTGTACAAGGTGTACTACGGTGACGTCGCCGAGGTCATTGCCGAAGACCCGCTGAAAGTGCTGTTCAAATTCAAGCACAAGAACAACCGTGAGTTGCCGCTGATCCTTGGCCAACTGCCGGTACTGCCCAAGCACTGGTACGAAAACCGCGAATTCAACCGCGGCAACCTGGAAATTCCCTTGGGCAGCGGTCCCTACCGGGTTGCCGAGGTCAAGGCCGGTCGTTCGGTGCGTTTCGAGCGGGTCAAGGACTATTGGGCCAAGGACCTGCCGATCAACCGCGGCATGTTCAATTTCGACGTCATGACCTTTGACTATTACCGCGACAGCACCGTTGCCCTTGAAGCGCTCAAGGCCGGCCAGTTCGACTACAACCTGGAGGTGGCGGCAAAGAACTGGGCAAACGCCTACAACGTGCCCGCCGTACGCGAAGGCCGCCTGATCAAGGAAGAGCTGCCCAACGGCAACCCGACCGGCATGCAGGGCTTTGTCTTCAACCTGCGCAAGCCAATGTTCCAGGACGTACGCGTGCGCAAGGCGCTGAGCCTGCTGCTCGACTACGAGTGGACCAACAAGCAGCTGTTCAACGGTGCCTACACTCGCACCAGCAGCTACTTCGAGAACTCCGACATGGCGGCCAAGCAGCCAGCCACGCCGGATGAACTGAAGATCCTCGAGCCGCTGCGCGGCAAGATTCCCGAGCAGGCCTTTACCGAGGTGTTCAAGAACCCGGTCAGCGACGGCAGCGGCATGATCCGCGAGCAGCAACGTCAGGCCTACAAGCTGCTGCAGGAAGCGGGCTGGAAAATCGTCGACGACAAGATGGTCGACGCCCAGGGCAAGCCGGTGGTGATCGAGTTTCTGCTCGCACAGACGGAGTTTGAACGCGTGCTGTTGCCGTTCAAACGCAACCTGGCAGACCTCGGCATCGAGCTGACCCTGCGCCGGGTCGAGGTGCCGCAGTACATCAACCGTCTGCGTTCGCGCGACTTCGACATGATCGTCAGCGGCTTCCCCCAGTCCAGCTCACCGGGTAACGAACAGCGTGAGTTCTGGACTTCGGGCGCCGCCGACAACCCCGGTAGCCGCAACTTTATCGGCCTGCGCGACCCGGCCATTGACCAACTGGTCGAGCAACTGATCAACGCCGACTCACGTCAGAACCTGATCAACCACGCCCGCGCCCTCGACCGCGTGTTGCAGTGGGGCTACTACGTGATACCCAACTGGCACATCAAGACCTGGCGGGTGGCGTACTGGAATCACATCGGCCATCCCAAGGTCTCGCCCAAGTACGACGTAGGCATCGACACCTGGTGGATCAAGCCTGATGTGAAACCGGCCGTGACCACGCAGCCTGCGCCAGAGACCACGCCGAGCGAGGCCAACTGACATGCTCGCCTATATCCTGCGGCGCCTGCTGCTGATCATCCCGACCCTGTTCGGCATCCTGGTGATCAACTTCATAATCGTCCAGGCCGCGCCGGGCGGCCCGGTCGAGCAGATGATCGCCAAACTCGAAGGCTTTGACGGCGCGACCAGCCGCATCGCCGGCGGCGGCGCCGAAGTCTCGGTGGCCGGCTCCAACTACCGCGGCGCACAGGGCCTGGACCCGGCCCTGATCGCTGAAATCGAACACATGTACGGCTTCGACAAGTCCGCCCCGGAGCGCTTGTGGATCATGGTCAAGAACTATGCCCAGCTCGACTTCGGCGACAGCTTCTTCCGTGATGCCAAGGTCATCGACCTTATTGCCGAGAAGATGCCGGTGTCGATCTCGCTCGGGCTGTGGAGCACGCTGATCATGTACCTGGTGTCGATCCCGCTGGGGATCGCCAAAGCGGTGCGCCACGGTAGCCACTTCGATGTCTGGACCAGCTCGGCGATCGTGGTCGGCTATGCCATCCCGGCGTTTCTGTTCGCGATTCTGCTGATCGTGCTGTTCGCCGGCGGCAGTTACTTAGACTGGTTCCCGTTACGCGGGCTGACCTCGAACAACTTCGACGAGCTGTCCACCACCGGCAAGATCCTCGATTACTTCTGGCACCTGGTCCTGCCGATTACTGCACTGGTGATCGGCAACTTCGCCACCATGACCCTGCTGACCAAAAACAGCTTCCTCGATGAGATCAACAAGCAGTATGTGGTCACCGCCAAAGCCAAAGGCCTGAGCCGGCAGCGGGTGCTCTACGGGCACGTGTTCCGTAACGCCATGCTGCTGGTGATCGCCGGCTTCCCTTCGGCATTCATCGGCATCTTCTTCACCGGCTCGTTGCTGATCGAGGTGATCTTCTCCCTCGACGGTCTGGGCCTGATGAGTTTCGAAGCGGCGATTAACCGCGATTACCCGGTGGTCTTCGGCACCCTGTTCATCTTCACCCTGCTCGGGCTGGTGGTGAAACTGATCGGCGACCTGACCTATACCCTGGTCGATCCGCGCATCGACTTCGCCAGCCGGGAGAATTGACCAATGGCCCTGTCCCCGCTCAATCGACGGCGCTTCGAGCGCTTCAAGGCCAACCGCCGAGGCTGGTGGTCGCTGTGGCTGTTCCTGATCCTGTTCGGCCTGAGCCTTGGCGCCGAGCTGATCGCCAACGACAAACCGATTGCCGTGCGCTACGACGGCGAGTGGTACTTCCCGGCGTTCAAGCGCTACCCCGAGACCACCTTTGGCGGTGAATTCCCGCTCGAAGCCAACTATAAGAGCCCCTACATCCGCGACCTTCTGGAGAAGAAAGACAGCTTTGTGCTGTGGGCGCCGATTCCGTTCAGCTACCAGAGCATCAACTACGACTTGAAGGTGCCGGCGCCCGCACCGCCCTCGGCGGACAACTGGCTGGGCACCGATGACCAGGGCCGCGATGTCATGGCGCGGGTGATCTACGGCTTCCGCGTTTCGGTGTTGTTTGCCCTGACCCTGACCATCCTCAGCTCGATCATTGGCGTCATCGCCGGGGCTCTGCAGGGCTTTTATGGTGGCTGGGTCGACCTTGCCGGCCAGCGCTTCCTGGAGGTCTGGTCAGGCTTGCCGGTGCTGTACCTGCTGATCATTCTGGCCAGCTTCGTCCAGCCCAACTTCTGGTGGCTGCTGGGGATCATGTTGCTGTTCTCGTGGATGAGCCTGGTCGATGTAGTCCGCGCCGAATTCCTGCGTGGGCGTAACCTGGAGTATGTGCGCGCGGCGCGCGCCCTGGGCATGCGCAACGGCGCGATCATGTACCGGCACATTCTGCCCAACGCAATGATCTCGACCATGACCTTCATGCCGTTCATCCTCACCGGCGCCATCGGCACCCTGACCGCGCTGGACTTCCTCGGCTTTGGCCTGCCCGCCGGTTCACCGTCGTTGGGTGAGCTGGTTGCCCAGGGCAAATCCAACCTGCAGGCACCATGGCTGGGCATCAGTGCCTTCGCCGTGCTGGCCGTGATGCTCAGCCTGCTGGTGTTTATCGGCGAATCCGCCCGCGACGCCTTCGACCCGAGGAAATGACATGAGCGAACCCAACCTGATCGAAGTCCGTGATCTTGCGGTCGAGTTCCTCAGCGGTGACCAGATCAACCGCGTGGTCGATGGCATCAGTTTCGACATCCGTAAGGGCGAGACCCTGGCCCTGGTCGGCGAGAGCGGCTCGGGCAAGTCGGTCACTGCCCACTCGATCCTGCGCCTGTTGCCCTACCCGCTTGCGCGCCACCCCAGTGGCAGCATCGAGTATGGTGGCAAGGACATGCTCAAGCTTGGCGAAAAGCCGATGCAGCGCATCCGTGGCAATCGCATCGCAATGATCTTCCAGGAGCCGATGACCTCGCTCAACCCGCTGCACTGCATCGAGAAACAGATCAACGAGATACTTCTCCTGCACAAGGGTTTGACCGGCAAGCAGGCAACGGCGCGCACCTTGGAACTGCTCGACCTGGTCGGCATCCCTGAACCGCACAAGCGCCTCAAGGCGCTGCCGCATGAGTTGTCCGGCGGCCAGCGCCAGCGGGTGATGATTGCCATGGCCCTGGCCAACGAGCCGGAACTGCTGATCGCCGATGAGCCGACCACTGCGCTCGACGTCACCGTACAGCTGAAGATTCTCGATCTGCTCAAAGAGCTGCAGGCACGACTGGGCATGGCCCTGCTGCTGATCAGCCATGACCTCAACCTGGTAAGGCGCATCGCACACCGTGTTTGCGTGATGCAGCAAGGCAAGATCGTCGAGCAGGCCGAGTGCACGACGCTGTTCACCGCCCCGCAGCATCCCTACACGCACATGCTGATCAACGCCGAACCCAGCGGCCAGCCTGCGGCCAACCCGCTCGGGGCGCCGCTGCTGGAGGTGGATGATCTGCGCGTCTGGTTCCCGATCAAGAAAGGCCTGCTGCGGCGCACGGTAGACTACGTCAAGGCAGTCGACGGGATCAATTTCAGCCTGCCTCAAGGGCAGACCCTGGGCATCGTTGGCGAAAGCGGCTCGGGCAAATCGACCTTGGGCCTGGCGATCCTGCGGCTGATCTCGAGCCAGGGCGACATCCGTTTTCACGGGCAAAACCTGCAGGGCATGAACCAGCAGGAGGTACGGCCGCTGCGGCGAGAAATGCAGGTGGTGTTCCAGGACCCGTTCGGCAGCCTCAGCCCGCGCATGAGTGTCGCCGATATCGTCGGCGAAGGCCTGCGCATTCATCGCATCGGCACCGCCCAGGAACAAGAGGCGGCGATCATTGCCGCGCTGCAGGAAGTAGGCCTCGATCCGGCCACCCGCCACCGCTACCCCCATGAGTTCTCCGGTGGTCAGCGTCAACGCATCGCCATCGCTCGCGCGCTGGTGCTCAAACCGGCGTTGATTCTGCTCGACGAGCCGACCTCGGCGCTTGACCGCACCGTGCAGCGGCAGGTAGTGGAGCTGTTGCGTTCGTTGCAGCTCAAATACAACCTGACCTACCTGTTCATCAGTCATGACCTGGCGGTGGTCAAGGCGCTGAGTCATCAGCTGATGGTGATCAAACAGGGGCAGGTGGTGGAACAAGGTGACGCGCGGGAAATCTTCCATGCGCCGCAACATCCCTACACCCGGCAGCTGCTGGAAGCGGCGTTTCTGGAGGTCGAACCGGCTGCCTGATGGCGTGCCGGCGCTACCGGTCACACTTTCACGGGTGTAACTGCCCGGCAATCTGCGATGAGAATCGGCCGACCGCTGTTACCACTTCCTGCGCACCCGTCTGAATTTCAGTGATGACATGGCCGGCCTGGCTGGCCAGCGCCAGGCCGATTTCAGCCTGATGCGTGCTTTCACCCATGCTGACCACTGCGGCCTCCACAAGGGCGTTGTTTTTCTGCACCAATTCTACGATTTCCTGAGTGGCGGCACTGGTGCGTCCGGCCAGCTTCCTCACCTCATCGGCCACCACGGCAAAGCCCCGACCTTGCTCGCCTGCGCGCGCGGCTTCGATAGCCGCATTGAGGGCGAGCAGGTTGGTCTGCTGGGCAATGCCGCCGATGGTGGAAACAATCGATGTGATCAACTGCGACTGCTGCCCCAGCGCCTCGACCCCGGCGAAGGCCGTGGAGACCTGCGAGACGATACGGTTCATGGTCTCGACGGTATCCTTTACGGCCACCGCCCCCCTTCTCGCCGAGTCATCGGTTTTGCGAGAAACGTCATAGGCAACCCCGGCGGCCGCGCTGACCTCCTGCTCATGCTTGACCTGCTCGCTGATATCGATCGCGAATTTGACGATCTTGTAGAGCTGGCCACGGGTGTCGCGCACCGGGTTGTAGGATGCTTCCAGCCAGAGCTCGCGCCCTGACTTGTCAAAGCGCAGGAAGCGCTCGGCGACGAACTGCCCCTCGTTGAGGCTGCGCCATAGCTGCTGGTAGGCAGGCGAGTTGACATAGTTGGGGTCACAGAAAATACGGTGATGTTTGCCCACGATCTCTGCCAGCGAATAGTTCACCGTCCTCAAGAAGTTGTCGTTGGCAGCAACGATAGTACCGTCCAGCTCAAACTCGATGACCGCGGTCGAGCGGTACAGCGCCTTGATGAACTCGTCGTTTTCACGCGCCTTATCGATGCTCGCGGTTACCTCGGTGCCGTAGGCCGACATATGGGTAACGGCACCCGCTGCTGACTTGACCGGGCACCAGGCCGCTCTCATCCAGACCATCCTGCCGTCGGCGGTGATATAGCGATACTCGTCGCTGGCCCCGGTGCCAGTGCTCATGGCCTGCTGAAAGTCCTTGAAGCATGGCAACTCTTTGACATAGCTGGGCGCGATGCTAGCCAGCGATTGCCCAAGCAATTGCGACTGTTCACGCCCAACCCATCGAGCAAAGTTGCGATTGACCGCTGTGATGAGCAGGTTCCGATCAACCGTTATTTCCAACATCTCGTCAGTTCTCGCGGCCTGCGCGCGCTGCAGCGCGTCTATTTCGTCCTGCAGTCGCTGTAGCTGGTTTTTTAGCTTTGAGTTGAACATGGTGTTCTCGGTGGTTAGCGACGCGGCCGAAATGGCAGGGGGTTGTCGACGATCTTGCAGGTGCAGCTGTGAGATTAAACATCGTCCTTGTCAGGTCATCGGCACGCAGCAGTCCTTCTGCAGCCAGGTTTCAAGTTCTGCGGGCGGCATCGGCTTCGCGTAAAAATAGCCCTGGCCCTGCTCACAGCCCCAGCCACGCAACAAATGGTGGTGCAGGTCGGTCTCGATACCTTCGGCCACCACCGTCAGGCGCAGGTCGCGCAGCAAGCTGACCAGCCCGCGAATGATGTGCCATTCGTTGTTGCCCGGCTGCAGGTTGGCCAGCAGCGAGCGATCAAGCTTGACGCTGGTGGCCGGGATGATGCGCAGGTACACCCAGTTGCTGTAGCCGCTGCCGAAGTCATCGATGCCAATCGCCACCCCGAGTGTGCGAAAACGCTGAAGCTGTTGCTGCACCTGGTCGAAGTCAGTGACCAGAGCGCTTTCGGTAAACTCAAGCTCGATGCGCCGCGGGTCCACGCCGAACTCGCCGAGCGTAAGGCTCAGGTACTCGAACAGGTGCCCATCGGCGAGATCCAGCGCGGAGATGTTCAGCGACACGGTCATCTGCAGCCCCTCCGCCCGCCACCTGCGCATTTGCTGACAGACATGCCAGATCACCCAACGGGTAATGCCGCGAATCGAAGCTGTGGTTTCAGCCAATGGGATGAATTCAGCCGGGCTGATTTCGCCCATGGTCGGATGCTTCCAGCGCAACAGCGCTTCTACTGCCACGCAGCGTTTGCTGTTGAGATCAACCCTTGGCTGATAGACCAGACGAAGTTGGTCGGCAGCTAGCAGCGCCGGTTCCAGGGCGTTGAGCAAGGCCGTACTGCGACGCTGGCTGGTATCGACCAGCGGGTCATAGACCAGCCAGCGTCGCTCGCTGCGGCGCGCCGCATCGGTCATGCTCGCCATCAAACGCAGGGTATCCAGCGATGCATCGGTGTCTGCATCCGGCTCGAGCACGCTCATGCCGACATCGGCGAACACCGGCACATTGCCGCTGTGCAACGGCCCACTCAGCGCCGCAACGATAGCGTCAAGCCTGGCCGGCGATGAGGCCACGTCATTGCATTCGATCAGGGTCAGAAAACCCAGCGTGCTCGGGCGGTACAGGCGCGACCCCGGCGGCAGGGCTGCCAGCAAGGCCTCTTTCACGGCCAGCATGAAGCTTGCGAAAAACTCGATGCCCAGTGCCTTCACCAGGCGGTCCATGCCGGCTGCTGAAATAGGCTCGATGAACACTGCGACCTGGCCAGCGACGCTGGCGCAGCCGGCGAAGTCGGCTTCGAAACGGCGCCGGTTGGGCAAGCCGGTCATACTGTCGTAGAAATGTTGCTCATGGATCGACTGCAACCGCGAGACAACAATCTGCGCCGCGCTGCGCAACAGCGCCTGGTCGCGCTCGGACAACGACGGACGTGCCGCCTGGTCGATGATGCACAGCCGCCCCAGGCTCAGCCCTGGCTTGATCACCAGCGGTGCGCCAGCGTAGTAGCGAATGTAGGGGTCACCCTGCACCAGCGGGTTATCGATAGTGCGCGCATCGGTCAAGGCGTCGCAGATTTCCAGCACAGTGTCCTGCTCAAGTTCAAGGGCGCAGAACGACATCTCTCTGGGCGTGCGCTCGGCGACCATGCCTACCCGCGCTTTGAACACCTGATAGTTGCGGTCGATGATGCTGACCAGCGCGGTAGGCACCTCAAAATGGCCACAGAGCATCGCCACGACACTGTTCAGCACCGGGTCCGAGCCACTGACCAGGTCGGACGTCAGTCGATCGACCTCGGCCAGACGCAACCGCTCATCGTGCATAATTGTCGAATTACCCACCGTAACTCCTGTAGCACTATCCAAAAGACTTACCTATGAGGCACATTGCCAGCTTAGTCAGCCCGAGCGCGCCAGGACAATCAAACCTCGCACCGGCCGACCGTAAAAAAAACTATTGGACGACCAGGCGTAACTAGCCTATCAGTCCGGGAAAACGCCTAAAGCAGTCCTTTAGCGCTATACACGCCCTGTTACCTGCATGCCTGGCTACCACTGTTCGGAGTGTTTTTTGACCCGTTTGCCTAGATTGACCGCCGCTGCCCTGCTGCGCCTGGAGCGCAAGCAGCTCTCGCCTGCACTGCGCTACCTGGGCACCGTAGTGGTGGTCCTGGCGTGCGCTTTCGCGCGAGCGCAACTGCCCGCTACAGCCTTGCCCTACCTGTTCTTCATTCCGGGACTGATGTTCATCGGCTTCTGGTTTGGCGCGGGGCCAACGGTACTGGGATGCATCATGGCAGTGCTGACGGCACAATATTGCTTCATCGGGCCGGTCGGCTTTGGCGCCGACTGGACCGACTGGATCAACAGCCTGAGTTTTGGCCTGGTCACGCTGGGAATGGCAGTGGTGTGCGCGCTGTTTCGGCGCAGCATCAGAGCACTGGACCGGCTCAATCAAAACCTTGAGGACGAAGTCGAGCGGCGTACCGATGAGCGCGATGACATCTGGAAACTGTCCCCCGACCTGATCTGCACCTTGTCGGCACAGGGTGAAGTGCTGGCGATGAACCCGGCCTGGCAGGCCGAGACCGGCTGGACCGAGCAGCAGCTCAAAGATGGCGCGTTCTACAGCTATATTTCGCCTGCGCAATTATCCGACGCCGTGCGCAACCTGCATGATCGACAGATTGCCGAGCTCGACACGCAAAGCGTACGCAGCAACGGCCAGCCTCTGCTGCTCAACTGGCGTATCACCGGCCGCCAGGGTCGGTTTTTTGCCGTGGCCCGCGATGTCACACTGTACCGCGAGCGCCAGCTGGCCTTCGATCAAGTCCGCTCGCAGCTGCAGCAGAGTCAGAAAATGGAGTCGCTGGGGCAACTGACCGGAGGCTTAGCCCATGACTTCAATAACCTGTTGACGATCATCAGCGGCAGCCAGGACATGATCGAACAACGCATCGCCCAAGGCCGCCTGGCAGGGATCGAGCGCTATGTCACCCTCGCCCGAAACGCCACGCAACGAGCCAGTTCACTGACCCATCGGCTGCTGGCGTATGCCAGAAAACAGCCTTTGGTTGCAGCTAGCGTCGATCCGGCGGTGTTGATAAAGAACATGGAAGAGTTGATTGCACGTACGCTGACGCCGCTGATCAACATCGAACTGCTCGCCCCTGGCGCACCCACGCTGTGCCACTGCGATGCCCACCAACTCGAGAACGCCCTGCTCAACCTGTGCATCAACGCGCGTGACGCAATGCCTCAAGGCGGCAGGCTGCGAATCGAGGTCAGTACGCTGGCGCTGACCGACTTGGGCGCTCTGCATGTGCAAGCGGGTGACTATGTACGGATCTGCGTGGCGGACACCGGCATGGGCATGCCGGCGAGCATTGTCGAGCGCGCGCTGGAGCCGTTTTTCACCACCAAACCGCTGGGCTCCGGGACCGGGCTGGGGCTGTCGATGGTCGAGGACTTCGCACGCCAGGCGGGCGGGGCTGTTCGTATTGAGTCAGAGCTGGGCAAAGGCACCGCGGTGTGCCTGTTCCTGCCGGTCTACCAAGGCAGCGCCCCTGTAGCGCAAACGCAGCAGGCAGACCTGCTGCAAGCAACGCCTGGCAGCAGCCGCGGATCGGTAATGGTTATCGACGACGAAGCCGCTATTCGTGAGCTGGTTGCCGAAACGCTTCACGAGGCAGGTTTTGAAGTGGCTGAAATGCCCAGCGCTGATCAGGTCGTGCAGCGTATCGCCGAGTTGCCTGATCTGAAGCTGATCGTTACTGACCTGATCTTGCCCGGCGGCAGCACTGGTCACAAAATCGCCGAAGCCGCCTGGGCAGTACGGCCAGCACTCAAGGTGCTGTTCATCTCAGGCTGCGTCGATACCGCGAACGGCAGCCCTGAGCGGCAGGAGCAGTCGCGGTTGCTGGCCAAACCGTTCACCATTGAGCAGCTCAGGGCCAGCGTTGAGCATTTGCTCAACTCACCGGCTGGCGCTTAGCCTGTTCGCAGCTGTCGAGCTAGCGAAATCTTGCGAGAGGCGTGGTTGACGGCCGCTTTGGGCACCTGGTGTTTGCTCCAGGGCACAGACGATGCCGGCAGGCATGATTGTCTGCGCAGTGGTCGCCTGTGTCGAGCGCTCGACGCCTGGCTTTGCCTGGAGCAGCCGGCACCAATCGCGCTCACCCGTGACAACATAGCGCATCAAGACACTTTTACAGGCCCAGCCAAATGCGGCTTAATGCGCGCCTACTTTTCTGGTAACGCCGATGCGGTCACGCCTGCACCCTTACCTCTTGCTACTCGCCTGTTGCGCAGTGTTGTTCAACCTGCTGGCGATGCCGCTCGACCGTGTCCTGCGCGAGCCCACCCTGGATGAATCACTGATATTCGGCAGCTTCTGCAGCCTGCATGGCGGGCAGAGTTTGCCCAAATCGGTGCTGGCGCAACTCAAGCTGGAGTTGCCAGGCTTCTCCGGGCACGGCGAGATCAAGCCCCAGGCTGGTGATTGCTGCTGTGGCCATACCGGCCAAGCGGCGCTGCCAGGCGCCTACTTCAAACACCTGTTGCCGCGCTTCTGGCCAGACGCCCTGTTGCTCGGCCAGCGCCCGGAGTTGCCACTGCCGCGCCAGCAGTGGCCGAACCTCACCCCACGCGCCCCGCCGCTGACCTGAATCGTCACCGAGCAAATGATCGTGCGCGCGAACTGCGCAGCACGGTCGTCTCCGGCTTTTCTGTCAGGAACCTTTTTTCATGCCTGCGTACCTTCGTACTGCACGTAGCGTCGTGCCCGTGCTTGCCATTACCTGTGCCGCCACGCTCTGCCCACTGTCCCAAGCCATTGCTCAGGCTGTGCCTGCCGACAATTCCACCCTGACCCTCGGCGCCGTTACCGTCTCCGGCACCAGTAGCGGGCCGCTGGCGACCAGCAGTGTGCTCAGTTCAGTAGATATTCTTGGCGGCGACATTCTCGAGAAGATGCCCGTTGCCTACAGCTGGGAGCTGTTCAACCGTGCACCGGGCGTAATGCTCACCGGCTTCAACCAAGGCACCACCTCGGGCAAATTGTCGTTTCGCGGCTTCAATGGCGAAGGCGAAGTCAACGCCATAAAGCTGCTGATCGACGGCATCCCGAGTAATACCAATGACGGTAACATGCCCTTCATCGACTCGGTGTTCCCGCTGGACATCGACAGCATTGAGGTCGTGCGCGGTACCAGCGATCCGCGCTACGGCCTCAACAACATCGCCGGCAACGTCAATATCAATACCCGCAGTGGCGGCAACTACAACAAGGCACGCCTGCGCTACGGCAGCTTCAACACCCGCGAAGTGCAACTGGCCAAGGGCATCGAAACCAGCAACTGGACGCAGAACTACTTCTTCGCCCGCCAGCAGGTCGACGGCTACCGCGAGCATGCAGATACCGAGCGCTACAGCTTCAGCGGCAAGTGGTTCTATACCCCCGACGACGCCAGCTACCGTCTCGGCCTTAGCGCCCGCCATTACGAAGCCGACGCACAGGAAGCGGGTTACTTGAGCGAAGCCGATGCCCGCCAGCACCCGCGCATGAGCAACGACTTCAACGCCAGCGACAAAGGCACCCGGCGCATGAACCAGCTCAGCGTGCACTTCGACACCGACCTGGCCGAGACCCTCGCCTGGTCGGCCAAGACCTACCTGAATACCTTCGATGATCGGCGCTGGACCCAGTACTGGCGCACCAGCGCGCAGCAAGAGCGTGATGCCTATGAAACCCAGTACGGCGCCCTCACCTCGCTGACCTGGCGGCCAGAAGTAGATTGGCTGCACGGCTTTGCCCTGGAAGGCGGCAGCGACGTGCAGAAGCAGGACAACCGCAGCGAGCGCTATCGCACCGTGCAGCGCGTACGCCAGGCACAGACCCGCGACCAAGACTTCGATTTCAACACGGTCGGCGCTTACGTACAGGCCGAGATCGAACCGTTCGAGTCGCTGAAGATCGTGCCGGCCTATCGCGTCGACAAGATCAGCGGCGACTTCACCAACCAACTCACCGGGCAAACCTCCGACATCAACGACTACGGGCTGATCAAGCAACCCAAGCTCAGTGTGGTCTATTCGCCCTGGCAGTACGCCAGCGTCTACGCCAACTGGGGCCGCACGTTCCAGGTCGGCAGCGGCGCTGCAGCCTACAAGGTGCCGCCGCGCAATGAAGACCTGCAACCGTCGATCAACGAAGGCTGGGAAACCGGCATAAAGTTCACCCCCGCCAGCTGGGTTGATGGCCGCGTCGCCTACTGGCGCCAGGACGCCACCGGCGAAGTCAGCCGCCGCCTCAACGACCCCAGCGGGGAGTCCGACAACGTTGGTGAAACCCGCCGCTGGGGTTACGACCTGCAGGTCAACCTGCACCCGGACGAACGTACCGAAGTGTGGGCTTCGTATTCATGGCAATACTCGAAAATCCTCGAGCCGAGTAGCGCCTTGCCACAGAGTAAAGGCAAGGAAATTGACCATGTTCCGCATCATTTGTGGAATACCGGTATCAGTTACCAGGCGACGCAAGCGTTGCAGTTGACTGCGTGGATGAATGGGCAGACCAACTACTATCTTGAGCGGGAAAACACTCAAGGTACCTATGGCGGTTATGTGTTGATGAATATCGGAGCGACTTACACGTTCACCGAGACGTTGAGCGTTGACCTGCAGCTCAAGAACCTCACCGACCGTTATTACGAATATGCCTGGTATGACCCGGATGGGGCTAAAGACTCACTGCACTCGCCTGGTGATGGGCGAGCGTTGTATGCGGGTTTGACGGTCGACTTCTAGGCGGCACATCTTCGTCACAATTGAATCGGAATGCTCGGGACCGCATGCAAATGCGGTTCACGAGTATCCACAACTCGTATTACTCAATCGCGATCAAGCGCCGAAGCGGTGTTGCAAAGTACGGGCTTACGACACCAACAACCGATACCCCACCCCAGGCTCAGTCACGATAAACCGCGGCGCAGTAGGGTCATCGCCCAGCTTCTGCCGCACATGCGCAACCACGATCCGCAGGTAGTGCGTATCGTCGACGTGGGTCGGCCCCCAGATATCCTTGAGCAGTTGTTGCTGGGTGATCACTCGCCCGGGGTGCCCGGCCAGTTGCGCCAACAGTGCGTACTCCTTGCGGGTCAGCGCTATTTCGCTGCCATCGAGGGTCACGCGGCGGCAGGCGAAGTCCACCAGCAGCGGCCCGAAGCTGGCACTGGCCAGCGCGGCGCTACCCTGTGGCGCCTGGCGCAACAGGGCGCGAATGCGGGCGAGAAACTCCTGAATGCCGAACGGTTTGGTGACGTAGTCGTTGGCGCCGCCATCCAGGGCATCGACCTTTTGCAGCTCGCTGGCCCGCACCGACAGCACCATCACCGGCACCGAGCTCCACTCGCGCAATTCGCGCAGCACCTGCTGGCCGTCCATGTCTGGCAGGCCGAGGTCGAGCACGATCAGGTCGGGTTTGGCCAAGGCCGCCTGGGCCAGGCCTTCGCCGCCGGTGGCGGCTTCGATGACCTTGTAGCCTTGCGAGCTCAGGCTGATGCGCAGGAACTTGCGAATCTGCGGTTCGTCGTCGATGACCAGCAAGGTGGCGGTTTGGCTCATGAGTCCTGGCTTTCGGCGGTGGGCTGTGGGGGCAATGGCAAGCATAGAGTGATGCAGGTGCCGTGGCCATCGATGCCGTCAGCCACCTGGATGCTGCCGCCGTGGGCGCCGATCATGCCCTGGCAGATGGCCAGGCCGAGGCCTGTGCCCTGCCCGCCGCGGTCGCCGCGGGCGGCGGTGTAGAACATGTCGAAGATCTTTTCGCGTTCAGCTTCGGGGATGCCGGGGCCTTGATCGCTGACGGCCAGGCACAGTTGCTCATCACGCACGTCGACCTGCAGTTGCAGGCGGCCATCTGGGGGTGAAAAGCGCGCGGCGTTTTCCAGCACGTTGACCAGCGCCTGTTCGATCAAGGCAGCGTGCACGAACAGCAGCGGCAGCTCGCTCGGCACATCGGTGCTGACCCGCAGCGGCGCCAGCACCGCGCGCAGACGCTGCAGGGCGCTGGCGACGATATCGGCCGGGGCCACCCAGTCACGCGCGAGCTTGAGACTGTCGTGACCGAGGCGGGTCATGTCGAGCAGATTCTGGATGTAGCGGTCGAGGCGCTCGGCTTCATCGCGGGTGCCTTCGAGCAATTCGCGGCGGTCGTCGGGCGGGATCGCAGCGCCGAGCGCAAGCAGGCTATCGATGCCGCCGCGCATAGCGGTCAGCGGTGTGCGCAGGTCGTGTGACACCGAGGCCAGCAAGGCGCTGCGCAGCTGTTCGGTTTCGCCGTGCAGCCGCGCAGCTTCGAGTTGTTCGCCGAGGCGCGCACGGGCCAGGGCCTGCGCCAGCGGCTGGGCCAGCGCCATCAGCAGGCGTCGGCGCTGGGCTGTGAGGGCCGCGTTGTCACGTGGACGTACGCCGAGCAGTGCCAGCGGTTGCTCATCGACCAACAGCGGCCACCACCACCAGCGACCATTGGGCAAGGTGTCGCTACCGTGGCCAGCGGCCTGGCCGTGCTGCCAGGCCCAGTCAGCGGCAGCGCGCTCGGTGTCGCTCAAGCCGGGCAACTGGCCGTTGGCAGCTTGCAGCAGGCCTTCACTACCTCGCTCGAGCAGGCATACGTGCAGATCCTGCCAGCCGTCGAGGTGCTGGCTGGCGGCGCTGAATACTGCCTGGCGGTCGGTGGCGACGGTGAGCTTGCGTGACAGGTCGAGCAGTTGACTGGTCTGCGCCTGGGTCTCGCGCAAGGCCTGCAACTGGCGCCGCTGGCGCGCGGCGAGGTTGCCGGTGAGCGCGGCCATCAGCAGGAAGAACACCAGCGTCAGCACATCCTCTTCGCGCTGAATGCTCAGAGAGAAGTTGGGCGGGATGAACAGAAAGTCATAGCTGACAAACGACAGCACCGCGCACGCCAGCGCCGGGCCGAGGCTGCTGCGCACCGCCACCAGCAGCACGGCGGCGAGAAATACCAGCGAGATATTCGCCAACGCCAGCACGCTGGACACCGCCCAGGCCAGCCCTGCCGCAAGCGCAGTGGCGAGCAGCGCCAGCAGATAGTGCCGCCAGACCCACACCCGCTTCGCCGCGATACGTGCTGCTGGCGGCTGCACCTCGCGGTTGAGCACGTTGACTTCCAGGCCGTGGTTTTCGCGCAGCAGCCGCGCAGCGACACCGGCACCAAACAGACGCCGGCGCAGACGATCACGCGACTGCCCCACCAGCACCAGGCTGGCACGGCGCTCGGCGGCATGCTGGAGCAAGGTCCTCGCGACTTCGCCGGCGCGCAACAGCACTACCTCGCCGCCCAGCCGCTCAGCCAGTTGCTGCGCGCTTTGCAGACGCTGGCGGGCGCTTTCGTCGCGCAGCTTGCCGTTGTCGACATGCACCAGGCTCCACGGCAAATGCCGGCGCTGGGCCACGCGGCAGGCGTGGCGGACCAGCCGCTCGGCTTGCTGATCGCCGTCGACGCCGACCAGCAAGCGACCACGCAGGGCCGGCGCTTCCTGGCCAAGCTGGCGATAGCCGTGGGCCAGGTCGGCATCCACCTGCGCCGCGGCGGTGTGCATGGCCAGCTCCCGCAGGGCACTGAGGTTGGTCTGCGAGAAGAACGCATCGATTGCGGCGCGGGCCTGCTCGGGCACGTAGACCTTACCTTCGCGCAGGCGCTGCAGCAGTTCGCGCGGTGGCAGGTCGATCAGCACCAGTTCGAAGGCTTCCTGCAGCACCCAGTCGGGCAGGGTTTCGCGGACCTGCACACCGGTGATGTCGCGAACCTTGTCGTTAAGGCTTTCAAGATGCTGCACGTTGACCGTGGTGTAGACATCGATGCCGGCCGCGAGCAGCTCCTGCACATCCTGCCAGCGCTTGGCATGGCGGCTGTTGGGGGCGTTGCTGTGGGCCAGTTCGTCGACCAGAGCCAGCTCGGGACTGGCGTGCAGTAAGCCGTCGAGGTCCATTTCCTCAAGAGTGACGCCCCGGTATTGGCTACGCAGCAGCGGCTGCTGGAGCAAGCCGCCGAGCAGAGCCTCGGTCTCGGCCCGGCCGTGGGTTTCGACCACCCCGGCCACCACCTGCACCCCTTGGCGCTGCTGGGCGTGGGCGGCCTGGAGCATAGCGTAGGTCTTGCCCACGCCGGGCGCTGCACCGAGAAATACCTTGAGCCGGCCACGCCCGGCGCGCGGCAGGTTGGCCAACAGCGCGTCGGCGCGGGCAGAGTCACTCATGTTTCATCCTTCACAATTGCGGTGATCAGCACAGCGGGTCAATTGCTCCAGCGCCTGATTCAGCGCCAGCACGTTGACCACCGGTGGGCCGATCAATGGCTGCAGGGTGGCCTCTTCGATCAGCCCTTGCAAGCGCTCTACCGGCAGTTTGCGCGCCGCCGCCACTCGGGGGATCTGATACGCCAGCGCTTGCGGCGACAGGTGCGGGTCGAGACCGCTGGCCGAGGTGGTCAGCAGGGCTTGCGGTACCGGCCCCAACTCGGCGCGATACAGCGTGCCTGCGTCTGCCTTGACCCGCTCGGCCAGAGCCGGATTGCTCGGCGCCAGATTGCTCGCGCCACTGGCCACGGTGGCATACGCCGCCGCAGACGGACGTGGGTGGAACCAGCCATCGCCAGTGAACGGTTGGGCGATCAGCGCCGAGCCGCGCACCTGGCCCTGCTCGTCGTGCACCAGGCTGCCGTTGGCCTGCGTGGGGAAGGCCACTTGCGCAACCGCCGTCACCGCCAGCGGATAAAGCACGCCGGTGATCACTGTCATCAATACAACCAGGCTCAGGGCCGGGCGAAGGTAAGTAGTCATAACGGCCTCCTCAGACCAGGTGCAGGGCATTGAGCAGCATGTCGATCAGCTTGATCCCGGCAAACGGCACGATCAGGCCGCCGACACCGTAGATCAGCAAATTGCGCCGGAGCAGATGTGCGGCACTCGCTGCCTGCACCCTCACCCCACGCAGTGCCAAGGGGATCAGCGCGACAATGATCAGTGCGTTGAACACGATCGCCGAGAGTATCGCGCTCTGCGGGCTGGCCAGCTGCATCAGGTTGAGCACGCCCAGTTGCGGGTAGATCGCGGCAAACAGCGCCGGCAGGATGGCGAAGTACTTGGCCACGTCGTTGGCAATCGAGAAGGTGGTCAACGCACCGCGGGTGACCAGCAACTCCTTGCCGACCTGGACCACGTCGAGCAGCTTGGTCGGGTCGCTGTCGAGGTCGACCATGTTGGCCGCCTCGCGCGCGGCCTGGGTGCCGTCGTTCATGGCCATGCCGACATCGGCCTGGGCCAGCGCCGGCGCATCGTTGGCACCGTCGCCGCACATGGCGACCAAACGGCCGTCGTTTTGCTCTTGGCGAATGCGCGCCAGCTTTTTCTCCGGGGTGGCTTCGGCCAGTACATCATCGACGCCGGCCTCGGCGGCGATGGCAGCAGCGGTCAGCGGGTTGTCGCCGGTCACCATCACCGTACGGATGCCAAGCTTGCGCAGTTCGGCGAAGCGCTCGCGGATGCCTGGCTTGACCACGTCCTTGAGGTGGATCACGCCGAGCAGGCGCTGGTCGACGCACACCAGCAGCGGCGTGCCGCCACTCTGGGCAATGCGCTCGACTTCCTTGGCCAGCGCCGATGGCATCTGCAAGCGCTCGATACCGACAAAGCCCAGCACCGCATCGACGGCGCCCTTGCGGTAGCGGCGCTGCTCGAAGTCGACGCCCGACAGCCGTGTCTCGGCGCTGAACGCCACCGGGCTGAATTGATCGGCGCCCGGCTCGTTGAAGTCGTGCAACTGGCGCAGGTATTCGACAATCGACTTGCCCTCGGCGGTGTCGTCGGCAAGCGACGCCAGCAAGGCGCCCTCGCCCAGCTCCCTGGCCGTCACCGCCGGCGCTGTGTGCAGCGCGCTGCAGCGGCGGTTGCCGAAGGTGATGGTGCCGGTCTTGTCGAGCATCAGCGTATGCACGTCACCGGCCGCCTCCACTGCTCGCCCGGAGCGGGCAATCACGTTGAGCCGCACCAGCCGGTCCATGCCGGCGATGCCGATAGCCGAAAGCAGGCCACCAATGGTGGTCGGGATCAGCGTCACCAGCAGCGCGGCGAGGAAGATCAACGGCAGGCTGCCGCCGGCAAAGCGGGCGAAGGGCTGCAAGGTCACCACTACGATCAAGAAGATCAGGGTCAGGCCGATCAGCAGGATGTCCAGGGCAATCTCGTTCGGGGTCTTCTGTCGCTTGGCGCCTTCGACCAGGGCGATCATGCGGTCCAGGGTCGATTCACCCGGGTTGCTGGTGATGCGGATGAGCAGCCAGTCGGAGACCAGCCGGGTGTTGCCGGTGACGGCGGAGCGGTCCCCACCGGACTCGCGGATGACCGGCGCCGATTCGCCAGTGATGGCCGCCTCATTGACCGCCGCGATGCCTTCGAGCACCTCGCCGTCGCCGGGAATCAGCTCGCCGGCCACCACCTTGACCACATCGTCTTTGCGTAGCGCGCTGGCGGCAACCGTTTCAAAGCTGCCATCGGCACGCCGGCGCTGCGCATTCAAGCCCTGGCTGCCGGCCTTGAGGCTGTCGGCGCGTGCCTTGCCGCGGCCCTCGGCCAGCGCTTCGGCAAAGTTGGCGAACAGCACGGTAAACCACAGCCACAGCGCGATCTGGATCGCCACCGCAGTGCTGACACCGCTCTCTGGCGCAAAACACAGCGCCGTAGTCAGCAGCGCCGTCAGCGCCACCACCAGCATCACCGGGGAACGCTTGAGCTGACGCGGGTCGAGCTTGACCAGCGCCTGTATCAGGGCGGGCCGCCACAGTGCGGCGAAGCGGGTCTGATCAGTGCCAGGGCGTGGCGCCTGGACTTGAGCAATAGGCATGTTCATGTTGATTCCTCAGAAACCCAGGCTCAGTTGTTCGGCAATCGGCCCCAGGGCCAGGCTTGGCAGGAAGGTCAGGCCGCCCATCAGCAGGATGATCACCAGCAGCAAACCGATGAACAGCGGGCCGTGGGTGGGGAAGCTGTTCTGCCCTTGCGGTGCACGGTTCTTCGCCGCCAGGCTGCCGGCCAGGGCCAGCACCGGCAGGATGTAGCCGAAGCGGCCAATGAGCATGGCCAGGGCGATCATGACGTTGTGGTACACCGTATTGGCGCCAAAGCCGGCGAAGGCCGAGCCGTTGTTGGCGGTGCCAGAGGTGTAGGCGTAGAGCAGCTGACTGAAGCCGTGTGCGCCGGGGTTGCTGACCGCACCGGCAGGGCCTGGCAGGCTGGCCGCGAGGGCGCCGAGCACCAGCACGCCAAGCGGCATCACCAGCAAGGTCGCCACCAGCAGCTGGACTTCCCGCGCCTGCAGCTTCTTGCCCAGATATTCAGGCGTACGGCCGATCATCAGCCCCGCCAGAAACACTGCAATCAAGACGAACAGGAGCATGCCGTAGAGGCCCGCACCAACGCCGCCGAAGATCACCTCGCCGACCATCATATTGAGCATCGCGACCATCCCGGTCAGCGGGTTGAGGCTGTCGTGCATGGCGTTCACCGAGCCGTTGGAAGCGGCGGTAGTGGTGACTGTCCAGAGCACCGAGCCGGTGGTGCCGAAGCGGCTTTCCTTGCCCTCCATCGCTGCCGATTGCTGCACCTGCTCACTGATCAGCGCTGGATTGGGCTGGTACTCGGCCCACAGCGCAGTAGCCCCGCCGATCAGGAACAGCGCCAGCATGCAGGCGAGGATCGCCCGGCTCTGGCGCAGGTCCTTGACGTAGTGGCCGAAGGTGAACACCAGCGCCACCGGGATCAGGATGATCGACGCCAGCTCGAACAGGTTGCTCCAGGCCGTGGGGTTTTCGAACGGATGGGCCGAGTTGACACCAAAGAAGCCGCCGCCATTGGTGCCCAGTTGCTTGATTGCGATCTGGCTTGCGGCCGGCCCGAGCGGGATAGTCTGGTCAGCGCCTTGCAGGGTCACGGCATGGGCGTAATCGGCAAAGGTCTGTGGCACGCCCTGCCACACCAGCAACAGCGCCAGCAGCAGGCACAGCGGCAACAGGCCGTAGAGGGTGGCGCGGGTCATGTCGACCCAGAAGTTGCCGACCGTTGTGGCCGAACGCCGGGCAATCCCGCGGCACAGCGCGACCAGCACGGCCAGGCCGGTCGCGGCGCTGACGAAGTTCTGCACGGTCAGGCCGAGCATCTGGCTCAGGTAACTAAGCGACGCTTCGCCACTGTAGGCCTGCCAGTTGGTGTTGGTGACAAAGCTCACCGCCGTGTTCAATGCCAACGACCAGTCCTGGCCCGGCAACCGTTGCGGATTGAGTGGCAGGTAACCCTGCAGCATCAACACAGCGAACAGCAGGACAAACCCGGCCAGGTTGAACGTCAGCAGCGCCAGCGCGTACTGCTTCCAGCTCTGCTCCTGCTCGGTCTGGACGCCCGCCAGCCGGTAGCAGCCGCGCTCCAGCGGGCCGAGCGCCGGCGACAACCAGGTGCGCTGGCCTTCCATGACCTTGTAGTAGAATCGCCCGAGCCAGGGCGCGGGCAGCAGTACGATGGCAAAAAACGCCAGCAGCAAGGCGAAGTCATAACTGTGCATGGCCGCTCCCTAGCTGTGGTCGGCGCGCAACAGCGCGACCAGCAGGTAAACCGCCAACGCCACTGCCAAGAGCAGTGACACGCCTTCAAGCATGTACATGAGCCAATCTCCCCGGAATGCGGCGTGGGCCGCTGTGCGAGGATTGTCCGGGGGATGGCCGTAAAGGAACGAGAGCGAACGCTGGTTCAGCGCATAAAGAAAGCGTAAAGCCTGCTAGGGCTGCACGCTCGGCTGAGTGCTGCGGCTCCAGTCCAGCAACAGGCTGTAGGCCACGGCGAGGAGGGTCGGGCCGATGAACAGGCCGATGAAGCCAAACGCGATCAGGCCGCCGAATACCCCGAGCAGCACGATCACCAGCGGCAGATTGCCGCCACGGCTGATCAGGTACGGTTTGAGCACGTTGTCCACGCCGCTGATGACGAAGGTGCCCCAGATACCGAGAAACACTGCCATGCCGTAGTGCCCCTGCCACACCAGCCACGCGGTGGCGGGCAGCCAGGCCAGCGGCGGCCCCATCGGAATCAGGCTGAGCATGAAGGTCACCAGACCGAGCACAATCGCCCCCGGCACGCCAGCGATGAGAAAACCGATCATCGCCAGCAGGCCTTGCGCCGCCGCCGTGCCGATCACGCCGTTGACTACGCGCTGCACGGTGCCGGCGACCAGTTCCAGGTAGTACTCGGCGCGCTCGCCGATCAGCCGCTGCAGCAGGCGCAGGACAAATGCCGCCAGCCGCGGGCCGTCGCGGTAGTAGAAGAATACAAAGACCAGGCTCAGCGACAGCTCGAGCACACCGCCGCCAATTTGCGCGCTGCGCGCCAGCAGCCAGTTGCCGACCTGGCCGAAGTAAGGTTTGGCCGATGCCAGCAGCGCCGCGCCCTGCTGGTCAAGGGAGTTCCACCAGGTCAGCAGGCGCTCACCGACCAGCGGAATGCTGCCCAGCCAGGCCGGTGCCTCGGGCAGACCATCGACCTGCACATCGCGGATAACCGCCGTGGCATCGCGAATATGATCAGCCAGGTTGAAGCCGAGCCACACCAGTGGCAGCGCCACGATCAGAATCCACAGGGTGGTCAGCACCGCCGCAGCCAGGGTTTCACGTCCGCCCAGCCAACGGGTGAGCAGGCGCATCAGCGGCCAGCTGGCAAACGCCAGGATTGCCCCCCACAGCAGCGCCGAGATGAACGGCGCCATTACCCACAAGCCGGCGCCCAGCAGCGCCAACAGCAGAATCTGTACTAGCAGGCGATCATTGTTGGCCACAGGTGCACTCACTTAACGAATCAATTCCAGATGCAACCCCTCGGTCTCGGCAGTGCCGACCTCCAGCCGTGCAGCGCGTACGCCCATCTTGATCAACTGCTCGCGCCAATCTTCAGCCTGCTTGCCACTCAAGCTGACCCGCAAAGTGCTGTCCAGATTCAGGCTGCGACCGAGCAGGGTCACCCAGGCCGGCAACGGTGCCGTCAGGTCAGGATAGTCAAGCTTGCCGGTGTCGCGCAGCTCACGCATGACCGTGGCCGAGGTCGGCAGCAGCTCGCCCAGCGGCGACTCGGCAACAAATTCCTCGACATGCAGGTAAACCCGCTTGTTACCCGCAGTGACGCTGTACAAGGCAACCAACGTATCGGCTTCTTCGGCCGCGCGGCGCAGCAGGATAAACGCCTGCTGCTCATCGCCGCCGTTGAGCCTGGCGTTCTTGAACACCTCATTGGCCCACAGGCTGGCTTCGCCGCAGTCGCGTTTTTCACACCAGAACAGCGGATAACCGCCCTCCTCCTGCAGTGCTTCGCGGGCGCTGGTAAAGGCTTCGCGTGCGGTGCGCTCGGCGGGCAACTGGTAGGTCACCGAGCTGACCTGGCCGCGGCTCTCGACCTTGTCGTCAACCCGCAGACGGCCACTGATCTTGCGTAACGGGCCGAGGGGGTAAACCCGCTCCTGCTCCAGCGCCGGGCGCTGATCGACTATCTTGGAGTCCGGCGGCACTGGCAGGCTGCCGGCCCACAGCAGCGGGCTGGCAAGACCCAGGCAGCCGGCAACCAGAATTCGCATACTCATCGGCCTCCCCTGCCGCTGGCGGCGTGGGTGGCGAGGGGGTAAATGTCAGGCATGTCCATGGTTGTCTCCCTGTTCAACCTGCCAAGCCTCGGCACTTGTCCGGAGCAAGTCAAGAAAACCCGCAGAAGCGATTGATACAGTCTGCGACAAGGGTCGCGCCCTGCTCGTCGTTCAGGTGCAAGTGATGACCGCCAGGCAGGCGCACCTGCTCGAAGGGTAGCTGCTCCAGCAGCGCCGTGTGCCGCGCGAGCATGCCATCCGCCGCAACCACCAGGCAGGTCGGGCATTCGATGCGCTGAACAAAGGCCATCGCCTGCGCCTCACTCAAGCGGGCTGGCGATGGCAGGGTCAAACGACTGTCGCTGCGCCAGCTGTAGCCGCCCGGCACCGGCATCAGGCCGCGTTGAGCGAGCAGTTCGGCGGCTTCACGGCTGACCGCGACCATACCCTTCATACGCGCCTCGATGCCTTGTTCGAGGCTCGGATAGATCGACTTGCGTTTGCTGTCCAGGCGCAACTGCGCCTGCAGGGCCATGCGCAGCCGCTGCGCAGCATCCTGCTCGGCGCCGGTAGGCGGCAGCACGCCGTCGATCAGCAGCAAGCGACTGATCCGCTCTGGCAGCGCTCCGGCCAGCTGCGCCGAAATGATTGCGCCCAGCGAATGGCCAAGCAGGCCAAAGCGCTGCCAGCCGAGCTGCTCGGCAACCCGAACGACATCGTGGGCATAATCGGCCAGCGCATAGCTGGCACCCGCCGGGCGATGCTCTGAATAGCCATGGCCAGCCAGATCCAGCGCAACGATACGCAACCCGCGCAGCAGCGGCGCCAGCCGGGCGAAGCTGTTGGCATTGTCCAGCCAGCCGTGCAGCGCGATCACCGGCTCGCCATCCTCCGGGCCAAACAGATGAGCTGCCAATTCGATGTGGCCCAGATTGAGCCGGATGTCCTCGACCTGCGCGCTCATGGCTGCCCCCAACGATCAAACAGTCCTTTGATCAAGCTGGCGGTATCAGCGGGGCGCTCCAGCGGGAACATATGCCCGCCCGGCACGCTGTGGTATTCGCCCAGCGGCATGCTGCGCACGGCAAAGGCGTGATGGCGGCGGATCACCCGGCTGCGATCGCCGCGAACCATGGCCAGCGGCACCTGCAGTTGGCGCGCCGGTGCCGGGCTCAAGTGCGGGATACTGCGATAGATCCTGATCTCGGTGGCGGGATCGAAGCGCAGGCGCAGGCCGCCCTCAGCTGCTTCCAAGCCATGCTCCAGATAGGCCTCGAGGCAGTCTGGGTCAAAATGACGGAACAGCGTCTTGCCAGTGAAGTAGCACCGCGCACTGTCCCGATCAGCAAACACAGCGCGGCGGTTCAGGGTACGCCCGGCCGGGGTAATGCGGTCGATGAAGCCAAAACGTTTGGCCGTGCGCAGCAGCCACTGATCGGCGCGGGTCAACACTGGCGAATCGAGCATGACCACGCCGCGGTAATACTGCGGGCAGCGCAGCGCCGCGTGCAGGTGCAATACTCCGCCAAGAGAATGGCCAACACCCCACACCGGCCCTGGCTGCTGGGCCAGGTGGTGGAGCAGCTCATCGACCAGGTTGAGCCAGTTGTCATCGACCGGGAAGCGCGGGTCGTGGCCGTGCTGGAGCAGATGCTGAACCTGATAGTCCGGCGCGAGCGCAGCAAACAGCTTGCCGTAGGTGGCCGAGGGGAAGCCATTGGCATGGGCGAAGAAGATTTGCTGCGACATGGCCGCCTGCTCTCACGAAAAGATTGCCCATTGTCGGCAAGCGCAGCGGCGGCGGCAACGTCCGGATAGGTCATCGCCAAGGGCGTTCAGGTCATCGCCGGTTCAATCGAAGCTGGCCATCGACCGGCGCAGGCACGCCTGCATGTAGGCCAATTGATACTCGAGTGCCTCGCGAGCCTGGACCTTGTCCGCTTCTTCGAGCTTGGAGCGGCGCAGCGCAAGGCAGCAGGTCTGCAGCAGATGCGCCATACGAATGCTCGCCTGGCGCAGTTGCTCAAGCTCATATTGGCCTTCGCACTTGCCCAGCAGGCGATTGAAGCTGGCATCCGCGCAATCCTGCAGCAAACGGTGCTCGGCAAAGTCCGGCACGCCATGCTCGTTCAGTTTGTCCAGCACCCGCTGTGGGCTCACCGAGCTCACCAATTCAAGACGTCGACTACTCATCCACTACTCCCTGTTACACGGTTCGACTCTCACGCGATCAACGCTAGCAATCAGCCGAACGCCCAGGCAACTGGCAAAAATGCCAGTTGCCGCAGGCTAGCCGGGATGATTCAAGGCTTTCAGTGACATCAATCCAGGCAACGGCCAGTCGCCTTCCAGCTCGGCCAGGCTGGCGGTGCTCATGGCTGCCGGCTGTTGCAAATGGCCGTGCTCAAGCATGCCGACCAATGCGCCTACCAGCGGCTGGTGGCTGACCAGCAAGACGTGCTCAAAGCCCAATTGTTCAAGCTCGGCGATGGCTTCACGCACGCTGCTTTCTGGGGTGAGCCAGGCCACCGTACGCAGCGGCTGAGCAAAATCGAGGGTTTCCTGCACCAATGCAGCGGTTTGCTGAGCACGCACGTAAGGGCTCACCAGAATCGCCTGCAGTGGTTGCCCCAGCAGCCGCGCTGCGCTGTACAGGACCTGCTCGCGACCGTGGCTGGTCAGCCGCCGTTCGGCATCGCTCTTGGCGCGTGGCTCGGCTTCGCCGTGACGCAGGATCCACAGTTTCACAGCTTGGTCTCCTCATCACGCACCGGATGGGGCGCGGCCGCTACAACGTGTGGCGCCTCACCCTCAGGTGCGCGTGGGGTTGGCCAATCGGAAAACGGCCACGGCTTGCGATCGCTGTGAAAGGTGCCAAAGCGGCCGATCTGCGCCAGAAACTGGCTCAGGCTGTCGCCAAAGTTCATCAGACTGGCACTCGGCGCGCCGTAGACCAGACGGTAGATCAGCTGCACCAGCACCAGGCCGGCGAGCAGCAATTCGGCCAGCTGCCAGACCACCAGGAACACGAGCATCCACAGCACCCGCAGGATGATCGATTCGCGCTCCACGCGCTCGGGGGTATCGCTCATGTATTGCTCCTTGTTGTGCTCAGCGCTTAGTTGAAACCGCTGGTGGAAATGAAGTCGACGTCGGTTTTCGGTTCCGCGCGCATCAGGTGTTCGATGACCTGATTCAAGGTGCGCCCTTCGAACAGGATCGCATGCAGCCCGGCTACCAGTGGCATGTACACCTGGGCGTCATCGGCCTTGGCCTTGAGCACCTTGATGGTGTTCACGCCCTCGGCCACTTCGCCCAGCCGGCTCACCGCTTCTTCCAGCGACAAACCCTGGCCCAGCGCATAGCCGACCTGGTAGTTGCGGCTTTTCGGCGACGAGCAGGTCACGATCAGGTCACCGACCCCGGCAAGGCCGAGGAAGGTCATCGGGTTGGCCCCCAGGCTGACGGCGAACCGAGTCATTTCGGCCAGCGCGCGGGTGATCAGCATGCTTTTGGTGTTTTCACCCATGCCCAGCGCCACGGCCATACCGGCAATGATTGCGTAGACGTTTTTCAGTGCGCCGCCCAGTTCGACACCGAAGCGGTCGGCACTGGCATAGACGCGGAAGGTGCGCCCGTGCAGTACCTCTTGCACGCTCAGGCACAGCGCTTCGTCTTCGCTGGCGACCACCGTGGCAGTCAGTGCGTGTTCGGCGATTTCGCGCGCAAGGTTGGGCCCGGAGAGCACCCCAATACGCGCCTCGGGGGCGATTTCTTCGAGAATCTGGCTCATCAGCTTGAAGCTCTGCGCCTCGATGCCCTTGGTCAGGCTCACCAGGCACTTGCCGCGCAGCAGCGCGGCATGCGGCGCCAGGACGCTGCGCAAGGCGCTGGATGGCAGCGCAACAAAAATCAGTTGTGCAGCTTGCAGGGTGGCCAGCAGGTCATTGACCGGCTCGACGCCGTCCTGCAAGCGGATACCTTTGAGGTAGCGCGGGTTTTCGCGGTTGACGCGCATCGCTTGCGCCTGGTCCGGATCGCGCATCCACTGGCGCACAGGGTTGCCGTTTTCGGCCAGCAGGTTGGCCACGGCGGTGCCGAAGCTGCCGCCTCCAAGAACTGCAACAGGTTGCTGTTCAGTCATATCCAGTCCGTTAAAGCCAAAGTTGAGTGGCGACGGGCGCATTATACGGGCCAGATGCGGCATAACCAGAGGCACGCAGTGTCAGCCTGTTACCCGCTCGACGGCGTAGCCAGCATGGATGGGGCTGCTGGAAAAACCTCCGCGGTCGGTTAACATGCGCGTTTCCTGCTGAAACAAGGCTGTAACGTGTTGTCTGGCACGCCGCCCTTCCCTCGCCTGCTATTACTGACTGCCCTGCTTGGCGGGCCAGCTGTGGCCGACGACCTGTTTATTGACAACCAGGACCTGCCGCAAGTTCTCACTGCCACTCGACTTAAACAATCTGCAGCCGGCGTACCGGGCAGCATGACTGTGCTCGACAGCCAGTTGATCCGCGCCAGCGGCGCCCGCGACATCCCCGAGCTCTTGCGGCTGGTGCCGGGCATGATGATCGGCTACGGCGCCAGCAACCAGCCGACGGTCAACTACCATGGCAGCAACGTCAGCGAGGCGCGGCGCATGCAGGTGCTGATCGACGGCCGCTCGGTGTACCGCGCAGGCCTGGCCACCGTCGACTGGAGCGATATCCCGGTAGCACTTGAGGATATTGAGCGGATCGAGGTGTTTCGCGGGCCAAACACGGTCAGTTATGGCGCCAATGCCCTGATGGCGGTGGTCAACATCCTCACCCGAAGCCCTGCCGACAGCCAGGGCACGCGCCTCAAGCTGAGCCGCGGGGCGGATGGCGTCAACGACTTTTACGCCAGCCAGGGTTTGGGCTGGGAGGGCGGCGACCTGCGTCTGTCAATGTCCGGACAGGAGGATGACGGCTTCGATCACGACCAGTCGGGCGCTGCCTACCGCGACAGCCGCCGGCTCAACCGGATCAACCTGAGCGTGCTGCAGCAATTGGCGAGCAACCAAACGCTGGAGTGGCAACTGGCGGCCAAGGAAGGCAGCAATCAGCGCCCCTACACCTATCAGCCGGTGTTTCCCTACGTCACCGCCCGTGGCAACAACGCAGACGTCAAGGCCAAGGACTACGCTGGCTCGCTGCGCTGGAACATTGATTTCAATGACCAGCACAGTCTCTATGTACAGGGCTCGGCGCAGTACTTCGACCGCCAGCAAGTGTGGCGTGCCTGCGATGCGGCATTGTCGTTCAGCCCAGCCCTGACTCGACTGTGGCAGCTCGACTCGAACTACGCCGAGCAGGTCGCCCGCAACATCGCCCACCCGCCGGCCAACAACAATCCTGCGCTGCAGGCACTGCGCGATCAGGTCAAGACCCAATGGGACAGCCAGGGCGGCAGCCAGGTCGTGTGCGGTGATGTCGACCAAAGCACCCGGGAAACCCGCTACGACCTGGAAATCCAGGACACCCTGAGCCTCACCGACAACCTGCGCCTGCTCAGCGGCGCCAACTTTCGCTATGACCAGGCTGACTCGCAGACCTATTTCAATGGCACCCTGAGCGACCAGACCTGGCGCCTGTTCGGCCAGCTGGAATGGCGCGCCGACAAGCACTGGATCATCCAGGGCGGAACCATGTTCGAGGACAGCCGCCTGTCCGGCAGCTCGCTGACGCCGCGCCTGGCGGTCAACTACCTGATCACCCCGCGTCATGGCCTGCGCGCGGTGTATTCCGAAGCCGTGCGCTCACCCGACATGTTCGAGAACAACGTCAACTGGAGCTATACGGTCAATAACCTCAGCCCCTATCAACCTGGCCTGGGCAGGGGCGAGTACTTCGTCAAGACCCGCGGCCCGGGCGATCTCGATCAGGAGCGGATGCGCTCGCGTGAACTGGGCTACAACGGCAGCTTCAGCGAAATCGGTCTGAACCTTGACCTGAAGGTCTTCTACGACGAAATCAGCGGCATGATCAGCGAGCCGCTGCGCAACAACCAGTACATCGCCAGTAACAGCAACAAGGCCCGCTTCAGCGGCAGTGAGCTGCAACTCGACTGGCGCCTTGGCCAGCGTGACCGGCTGCGCCTGACCTACGCTTATGTCGACGCCTGGGCCAGCAACCGCAACGACAGCGAAGCCAGTGCGCGCAATAGCGGCTCTGCAGGCTGGTTGCGCGACTGGGGCGATGGCTGGTCGAGTGCGCTGTTCTACTACGGCGATGACGCGCTTAACCAGTATCGCTATGAGCGGGTTGACCTGCGCCTGGCCAAGCGCTTGCGCATTCGGCGCAGCAACCTTGAGCTGGCCGCATTGTGGCAGCAGCGTCTGGACGATGAACCGATCACCCTCACGCAGAACCGCTACGACAGTCGTCAGCGCCTGAGCGTCAGCGCGGAGCTGGAGTTCTGATGGTGCGCCTGCTCGGTCTGCTGCTGATCTGCCTGTGGCCACTGGCGACACTGTCGGCCAATGAGGTGCTGGTAGTCGGCGCCAGCGACCAGGCTGGAATGCGCAGCTTCGCCCAGGCACTGCAAGTTCGCCGTGGCAATGATCAGGTGCGTTTCCAACCCGTCTCAAGCTTGCCACCACCCAGCCAACTGCCGCGTGACCTGCGCCTGATCTTGCTCGACCGCGCCGCGCTGCAATGGCGCATGAGCGAATCCGCCGGGCCGCGCGCATTGCTCATGCGGGTCAGCCGCGTCGAGGCCGAAAAACTGCTAGGGGCAGATCGCCCGGGCTACCTGAGCCTGCTCTGGAACGATCCGCCGCTGGCCCGGCAGTTGCGCCTGACCCGCTTGCTGATGCCACAGGCCCGGCGAATCGGCGTGCTCTATGGCCAGCACAGCCACTTTTTGCTCAATGAGTTGCGCCAGGCCGCACGGCCACTGGGGCTTGAGATCGTTGCCCAGCACTGGCCAGACCTGCGCGACAGCCGCCCGCTACAGCAAGTGCTGGCTGACAGCGACGTACTGCTCGGCCTGGATGACCCTGATCTGTATAACGCCAAGACCGCGAAAAACGTCTTGCTCAGTAGCTACGGCCGGCAAATGGCACTGATCGGCCCCAACGCCGGCTTTGTCCGTGCCGGGGCCTTGGCCAGCACCTACAGCGACCAGGACGACTGGCTGGCAGTGCTCGATCAATTGCTCGATCAGCCGCCAGCTCGCTGGCCACGCAGCTTGTATCCCGCCCATTACGGCGTCAGCGGCAACCAACAGGTGGCGCGCGCGCTGGGCCTCGAACCGATCGACCCGCAGGCCGCTGCACTGGCCCTGGCCGCAGGAGAGTCCACCCCATGAGCAAACGCCTGAGCTGGGATATCCATACCCGCACCCAGATCATCAGCCTGGGGCCGGCCCTGCTGCTGACGCTGCTGCTGATCAGCTTCTTCACCTTCGTGCGCATTCAGGATTTGCGTCAGGAGCTCAATCACACCGGGCAACTGATCGCCAATCAGCTGGCCCCGGCTTCCGAATACGGGGTTATCTCAGGCAACAATGAAGTGCTCGACAGCCTGATGCGCGCCACTTTGAGCATCCCCCATGTGCGCTTCCTCGAGGTTCAGGACGGCCGCAACAATATTCTGGTGTACGTCGAGCAGGCCGATGAGAGCGCCAACCGCGCACAGCGGGTCGAGGTGTTCCAGGCGCCGATCCGTCTGCAGCAGATTCGCCTGGACAGTGACTTCCTGCCACCCACCAAGACCACCTTGCCGGGCATCACCGATGATTACCTGGGCCGGGTCATCGTCGGCATGTCGGACGATGCCTTCAACCAGCGCCAGCAGGAGATTGTGATCAAGGCCGGCATCCTCGCCCTGTTTGCCCTGCTCTTCACGTTCCTGGTGGCGCGGCGCCTGGCACGCAGCCTGGCCGAGCCGATCAGCGATATGGGGCTTGCCGTCAAGGCGATTCAGCAAGGCACCTTCAATACCCCGGTGCCGGTGGTCGATGACAATGAACTGGGCAACCTGGCACGGCACATCAACAACCTCGCCAGCGCCCTTGAGCAGGCCAGCCAGGAGCAGCGTCAGGCAATCGCGCAACTGACCCAGGCGCGCGAGGAAGCCGAACAGGCCAACCGCGCCAAGTCGGACTTTCTAGCGATGATGAGCCACGAGTTGCGCACACCGATGAACGGCGTGCTTGGCATGCTGCAGTTACTGGAAACCACCCAGATGACCGTCGAGCAGGCCGAGTACACCTCTGTCGCCAGTGAATCGACTGGGCATCTGCTCAAAGTCATCAATGACATCCTCGATTTCTCGCGTATCGAGCGCACCGAGCTTGAGCTGGAACACATCGAATTCAGCCTTGGCGAACTGATCAGCAGCAGTGTGCAAGCCTTCCAGCACAGCGCCCAGCAGCGTGGCCTGGGCTTGCACCTGCAGTTGCCCGCTGGCGCCGAGCACATGCGCGTCTATGGCGACCCGACGCGGATTCGCCAAATCCTGCTCAACCTGATTGGCAATGCATTGAAATTTACCGAGCAAGGCAGGGTCGAAATCGAGCCGCGCTGGCAATTGGCCGATACGGGTGGGCTATGGTTCACCTGCGCGGTTCGCGACACCGGCATCGGCATCGACGACCAGCATCTGGAAAGCATGTTCGTTGCCTTCCAGCAGGCCGACAGTTCGATCTCGCGCCGCTACGGCGGCACCGGGTTGGGGTTGGCCATCGCGCGAACCCTGGCAGAGCGCATGGGCGGCCGCCTGCACGCACAGAGCCGCGCGGGGCGGGGCTCGACGTTCACCCTGGAAATACCGCTGACGCTTGCGGCCGCCAGCCACCCGGCCAGACAGCCGTGACTGGCGATAAATGTTAAAGTGCGGCAGTCTTAATGCTGGACAGGCGCGCCGCTGGGCCTGAAAATACCGGTTTCAGTGAACACCTGTACTCATTTACCAGGATCACTGTGACTTTCACCACAACGCAATAGTCTATCTGTAGGCTGCCGCCTTGAGCCCATTGGCGCTCAGGGATGGCCGGGAAGATTCATCCCCTGCCGCATGGGGATTATTGAGGAGCTCGCATGACCAAACAAAACGCCTTTACTCGGGAAGACCTGCTGCGCTGCAGTCGCGGTGAGCTGTTCGGCCCAGGTAACGCGCAACTGCCCGCCCCCAACATGTTGATGGTTGATCGCATCACGCATATCAGCGAGGAAGGCGGCAAGTTCGGCAAAGGTGAATTGGTCGCTGAGCTGGATATCACTCCAGACCTGTGGTTCTTTGCCTGTCACTTCGAAGGTGATCCGGTCATGCCGGGCTGCCTGGGCCTCGATGCCATGTGGCAGCTGGTCGGCTTCTTCCTCGGCTGGCAGGGCTTGCCGGGTCGCGGTCGCGCACTGGGCTCTGGCGAAGTGAAATTCTTCGGCCAGGTGTTGCCTACTGCGAAGAAAGTCACCTACAACATTCATATCAAGCGCGTCCTGAAAGGCAAGCTGAACATGGCCATCGCCGATGGCTCGGTCAGTGTCGACGGCCGCGAGATCTACACGGCCGAAGCCCTCCGGGTCGGCGTGTTCACCTCCACTGACAATTTCTAAGGGTTATTCGCATGCGCCGCGTCGTTATCACTGGTCTGGGCATCGTATCGTGCCTGGGCAATGACAAAGAGACCGTCACCGAAAACCTGCGCAAGAGCCGTCCGGGCATTCGTTTCAACCCGGAATACAAGGAAATGGGGCTGCGCAGCCAGGTTTCCGGTTCCATCGACCTGAACCTCGAAGAACTGATCGACCGCAAGGTGTTCCGCTTCGTCGGTCACGCCGCTGCCTACGCCTACCTGGCGATGCAGGACGCGATCAAGGATTCGGGGCTGAGCGAAGAGCAGGTTTCCAACCCACGCACCGGCCTGGTAGCAGGCTCCGGCGGCGCATCGACCCTGAACCAGATGGAAGCGCTGGACACCCTGCGCGAGAAAGGCGTCAAGCGCGTCGGTCCGTACCGGGTTACCCGCACCATGGGCAGCACCGTTTCCGCGTGCCTGGCCACGCCGTTCAAGATCAAGGGTATCAACTACTCGATCTCGTCGGCCTGCGCTACCAGCGCACACTGCATCGGTACCGCTCTGGAGCAGATCCAGTGGGGCAAGCAGGACATCGTCTTTGCCGGTGGCGGTGAAGAAGAGCACTGGAGCCAGTCGTTCCTGTTCGATGCCATGGGCGCCCTGTCGACCAAGCGCAACGAAACGCCTGAGCTGGCTTCGCGCGCCTACGACGCCGACCGTGACGGTTTCGTCATCGCTGGCGGCGGCGGCATGGTCGTGGTCGAAGAGCTGGAACACGCCCTCGCCCGCGGTGCCAAGATCTACGCTGAAATCGTCGGCTACGGTGCAACTTCCGACGGTTACGACATGGTCGCTCCAAGCGGCGAAGGCGCGATCCGCTGCATGCAGCAGGCGCTGTCGACCGTTGATACACCAATCGACTACCTCAACACTCACGGCACCTCGACTCCGGTCGGCGACGTTGCCGAGATGAAAGGTGTTCGTGAAGTGTTCAAGGACAAGGCACCGAAGATCAGCTCGACCAAGAGCCTGTCCGGCCACTCGCTGGGCGCCGCTGGCGTGCACGAGGCGATCTACTGCCTGCTGATGATGGAAAACAACTTCATCGCCGGCTCCGCCAACATCGATGAGCTGGACCCGGAAGTTGCTGACCTGCCGATCCAGCGTGAAACCATCGAAAACGCGAAGATCGACACCGTCATGAGCAACAGCTTCGGCTTCGGCGGCACCAACGCCACCCTGGTGCTCAAGCGCTGGGAAGGCAAGTAAGGCCTGACTGCTGCACTGAAAACGCCCCGACTGGTTCGGGGCGTTTTTGTTTTCGGCGTTTGCGTTGCCTGGCGCGGCTCAGTGCCCCTTGGGCAGCACCGCCAGGAAGTTGTCCCGCGCCACCTTGTGCGCCACCTCTTCGCTCAAAGCATCCAGAAATGGATCGAAGCCATGCAGCTCCTTGCCCAGGCTGTCGAACCGACCAACCACATCCGAACCCAACATGAACCGGTCAGGGTACTGCTCGACCAACTCGACCCAGGCCTTGCGCGGCTTGCCTGCCTCGTCGAGCAGATACGGCTCGAGCACACTCCAGGACAAGTCGATGTACAGGTTCGGATAGTCCTTCAACAATCGCGTTACTACCGGCAAGAGGAAGTCCATCTGCGTCTGATGGCGATGAATCTCCATGCTGGTACCGGCATGCGCCCAGATGAATCGTGTGTGCGGATGGTTGCGCAGGGGCTCTTCCAGCTCGGCCAGGTACAGTGGGTTGCGCTCGCGCTTGGAGGTGATGTTGGAGTGGATCAGCACGGGCAGGTCACGTTCTGCGGCCAGGTGATAAATCCGTGTCATGGCCTCGTTGTTGGCCCTCGGCGTATCGCCGCTGGTCAGCGCAGTAAGGTCGTCATGGCGGGTGAACACCTCGCCGATGCCCTGCCACATTCCCGGGTACAGCTCGAGCATACGCTCGATGTGGCTGGCTGCATTCTTGTCGACCGGATTGAAGCCGGTCAGGAATGGATGGAAGCGCTTGCGCTGTTCGGCCGGCAGCTTTTCCAATGCGGCCGCCACATAGACGTCAGTGGCGCTGTACCAGTAGGCATCGGCATCATCACCGGCGTAGTAGCGCGGGCGCTTGGGTTCGTCCTCGTGCCACTTCTTCGCCACTGACACCCCGGAAATCATCGACTGATCGATACCGGCATTGTCCATCGCCGCAAGCAGGGCCGGCATGCCCTCGGATTCCTGGAAAAAGTCGACGTAATGCAGATGGGCATCGCTGTAGCGGTAGTCGCGCGCCTGCGCTGCGTGGCACAGCAGGCCCGAGACCAGCACCGCAGCCAGTGCTCTGGCGATCATGGCAGTTTCCTTGAGCTGATTCGAACAGAGTAGACCCGCGCCTGGTGGCCACGGTTCAGCAATGGCTGGCAAACCGCTATGCTTGCAGCCTCAGCCCTGCGCCTGGAGCCTTGCATGAGCCGCCCGTTGATCATCCGCCCAGGCGCCGAAACCGTCGCAGGCAGGGCGAGGTGTTGCTCGATGATGAGCCGGTCGAGCTGCACAGCTTACTGGTGCTGCCAGAAGGCGAGGAACTGACGCTGTACGCGCAAGGTGAATGCCAACTGGCACTGATCGGCGGCCCCGCTGGATGGGCCGCGGCGGATGAACCTGACTTTTGTTGCCAGCGACCCGGCACTGATCGAACAGGCACGGGCCAACTGGGCAGCCGGGCAATGGCCAGTGGGAGCCGGAGAAACCCAGCGGATCGAGTTACCCCGCTAGCGAAGCAGGATCCGGTTTGAACACTTCTTCGAGCAGATTGTGCATGGCCTTGAACGCGCGCTGCGAGATGCGCCAGTCAAACTGCATCTTGCCCGGTACGTTTGCCGCCGGGTCGGTGAACGAATGCACCGCACCGCCGTAGCTGACCAGTTGCCAATCGACCTTGGCCGCGTTCATCTCCTGCTCGAAGGCAGGCAGCTGCTCGCGGGGCACCAGTGGATCGCTGGCGCCGTGCAGCACCAGTACCGAACCTTTGATGTTGCCGGCATCGGCGCTATCAGGTGTGTCGAGGGTGCCGTGGAAGGAGACAGTGGCTTTCAGATCAGCGCCACTGCGGGCCAGCTCCAGTGCACAGCAACCACCAAAACAGAAGCCGAACGCCGCCACCTTGCCCGGCGCCAGCAGCGCCTTGGACTGCCCCAGCAACTGGGCCAGGGCGGCATGCATGCGCTTGCGCAGCTCACCACGATCGTTTTTCAGCGGCATCATGGCGGCGCCCGCTTCATCTGCATTGGTCGGCCGCACCGACTGCCCATAGAGGTCGGCGATCAGCACCACATAGCCCTTCTCGGCGACCTCCCTGGCAATGCGCTCGGCACCTTCGCCGATGCCCATCCAGTTCGGCGCCATCAGCAGAGCAGGTTTTGCTTCTGCGCCTGGGGCGTATACCAAGCGGCTCTCGTAAGCCTTGCCGGCGTGGTGATAGACCAACGATTCGACGATTGCTTTGCTCATCAAGCTTCTCCTTGTCCTGGTACAAAAGACCGTAATAAAAAAGCCCGCCGAAGCGGGCTTATTCAGCGCTTATCTCAAGCAGACAGCTCGACCAGCAGCTTGTTCAGGCGACGCACATACGCCGCAGGGTCCTTGAGGCTGTCGCCAGCGGCCAAGGCAGCCTGATCGAAGAGGATGTGCGAAAGCTCGCCGAAACGATCCTCGCTCTGCTCGTGATCGAGTTTCTCGATCAGCGGGTGAGCCGGGTTGAATTCGAAGATAGGCTTCGAATCCGGCACTTTCTGCCCGCTGGCCTCGAGGATCTGGCGCATCTGCAGGCCCAGGTCCTGCTCACCGATGGCCAGAATGGCTGGCGAGTCGGTCAGGCGATGGGAGACACGTACTTCAGCAACACTGTCACCCAGCGCAGCTTTCAGGCGCTCGACCAGACCTTCTTTTTCCTTGGCGACTTCTTCCTGGGCTTTCTTGTCTTCTTCCGAATCCAGCTTGCCCAGGTCAAGGTCACCGCGGGCAACATCGACAAAGCTCTTGCCGTCGAAGTCGCTCAGGTAGCTCATCAGCCACTCGTCGATACGGTCGGTCAGCAGCAGCACTTCGATGCCTTTCTTGCGGAAGACCTCAAGGTGCGGGCTGTTCTTGACCTGCGCGTAGGTTTCGCCGGTGAGGTAGTAGATCTTGTCCTGGCCTTCTTTGGCACGGGCCAGGTAGTCTGCCAGCGACACACTTTGCTCGCCGCTGTCGTCGTGGGTTGAAGCAAAGCGCAGCAGGCCGGCGATCTTCTCTTTGTTGGCGAAATCTTCTGCTGGGCCTTCCTTGAGGACCTGGCCGAAGTTCTTCCAGAAGCCCTTGTATTGCTCGGGTTCGTTCTTCGCCAGCTTCTCGAGCATGTCCAGCACACGCTTGGTCAGCGCGGTTTTCATCGAGTCGATGATCGGGTCTTTCTGCAGGATCTCGCGCGAAACGTTCAGCGACAGGTCATTGGAGTCAACCACGCCCTTGATGAAACGCAGGTACAACGGCAGGAACGACTCGGCCTGGTCCATGATGAACACACGCTGCACGTACAGCTTCAGGCCACGCGGCGCTTCGCGCTGGTACAGGTCGAACGGCGCGCGGGCCGGGACGTACAGCAGCGAGTTGTATTCGAGCTTGCCTTCGACCTTGTTGTGGCTCCAGGCCAGCGGGTTTTCGAAGTCATGGCCGATGTGCTTGTAGAACTCCTGGTATTCCTCGTCCTTGACCTCGGTACGCGGACGGGTCCACAGGGCGCTGGCGCGGTTGACGGTTTCCCATTCCTGCGCCGGTGCGGCTTCGCCTTCAGCGGCTTCGGCCTGCTCTTTAGGCAGCTGGATCGGCAGGGCAATGTGGTCGGAGTACTTCTTCACGACGTTGCGCAGGCGCCAGCCGTCAGCAAACTCCTGTTCTTCCTTCTTCAGGTGCAGAACGATGCGCGTGCCGCGTTGTGGCTTGTCGATGGTGGCAACTTCGAATTCGCCCTCGCCTTTCGACGACCAGTGCACGCCTTCAGCAGCTGGCTGACCAGCACGACGGCTGTAGACGTCGACCTGGTCGGCGACGATGAACGCCGAATAGAAGCCCACGCCGAACTGACCGATCAGGTGCGAATCCTTTTTCTGGTCGCCGCTGAGGTTTTTCATGAAATCGGCAGTGCCGGACTTGGCAATGGTGCCCAGGTGCGCAATGACATCTTCACGGCTCATGCCGATGCCGTTGTCTTCCAGGGTCACGGTGCCGGCCTCGGCATCGAAGCTGACGCGGATTTTCAGGTCGGCGTCGCCCTCGAGCAGCTCTGGCTTGGCCAGGGCTTCGAAACGCAGCTTGTCAGCGGCGTCGGAGGCATTGGAAATGAGCTCGCGAAGGAAAATTTCCTTGTTCGAGTACAGCGAGTGGATCATGAGGTGCAGCAGTTGCTTTACCTCGGTCTGGAAGCCCAGGGTTTCTTTTTGTGTCTCCACACTCATGGTCTTCAAAACTCCGATCTGATGGCAATGGTCGCCTGGCAGGCCGCGGTGGCCGGCGTTTACGGCGGGATGTCCAACAGATGGGGGCATGGCAAACTATTTCAAGGGCGTTTCCGGTTCGATCTTGAAATGAGCTCGGGCCATGGCGATCGGCAGGTTGCGATCGTCCTGCCAGGCACTGATTGCGACATTGGTTACCCGCCGCCCCTGGCGCCAGAGCTGGCAGCTGGCGTAGGTGTCGCGCAGATAGCCGGCACGCAGGTAGTCGATGGAGAAATCGATGATTTTCGGAATACTCGTGCTTTCGCTATAGACCAGCAGATAGAGCGCCGCCGAGAGCTCCATGAAACCTGCGATGACACCACCATGAATGGCCGGCAACAGCGGATTGCCGACATTGTCGGCACTGGCTGGCAAGCGGAACAACAGCTGCTCGCCCTGGCGCTCGCACTCGATACCGATGAGCCCTGCATAAGGAATCAATGCCAGCAGTGGTGCGTAATTACCCACAGCGTGGGCCTGATTGAGGCGCTGCCGAACGTCTGCCGGAATCATCAGCCCTGCCCTCCATCAAGCTTGCCAGCAAAGCGGATACCACCCCTGGCCTGCTGACCCAGGCGCATGAAAGTCCCCACCACCTGGCAGATAGGTTGCTCGGGGTCATCCTGATACGCCATGCCACGGGTGAAAATCACATCGCGGGTTACACGATAACAGTGTGCGTGGCCGTAGATATCCTTGCCCGCCTCGGCGGGGTGCATATAGTCGATGCGCAAGTCCAGGGTCGGGCACACTTCGAACTGCGCCAACGAACACAAAGTAGCCATGCCGCAGGTGGTGTCCATCAACGTGGTCAGCGCGCCGCCATGGACTGCACCGGTCTGTGGATTGCCAACCAGCAGCGGCGACCAAGGCAGCACCAGGGTCATGCCGCCAGCATCAGCTTGATGCACGCGCATGTTCAATAACTGGCAATGCCGGAGTGCCGACAGAAAGCGTTCAGCCATGGCCGTCAGAGACGAATCGATCACCGTTAAGCCCTCGTTGGCGTGACAGCACAAGCGCGTTGAAAATTCCAGAGTGGACGCGCACTTATATATCTGTAATCTCTGTGGAACTAATTTCGCGCACTTGAACTCGAAGGTTCAAGTAAGTTATTCCACCCAAGGAGAGACACCCCATGCGTAAACCTTTTGCTTTTGCTCTGATGCTGGCTGCTGCCATGGGCCTGGCTGCTTGCGACAAGGCAAGCGAAAACAAGGCTCAAGATGCACAGGAACACGCTGAGCAAGCCCAGGAAAAAGCGGGCGAAGCTCAGGATAAGATGAACGAAGCTGCCAAGGAAAACGCCGAAGCTGCCAAAGACCAGGCTGAAGCGCAGCAAAAAGCAGCTGAAGAAGCTACTGACAAAGGCGAGCCGGCCCCGACTGCACCAGTCAAGCCGTAATCGCAGCACATAAAAAACCCGACATTGTCGGGTTTTTTTATGCCTGAAGTTTAACGATTAACCGTTTCAGTCAACACCGCGGTCGGCTCTTTCGGCGCGTCACCAGGGACACTTTCAGTCGGCGTGAACACCATCACTTCCAATACATCGGAGTGGAACTCGCGGCGATAAAGAATCAGCACTACGCCCAAGCTGACGACCATGAACAGCCACGGGTTGATGAACCAGGTCAACATGGCCATGCCGAAGTAATAGGCGCGCAAGCCCAAGTTGAACTGGTTGGCCGCAAGTGACAGCACCCGTGCTGCCCGCGCGGCAAATGCCTTGCGCTCAAGCTCGTTGACCAGGCGCTCGCCGATCATCGGCGCCGAGCCCACCAGCACCGCTGCAAAGTTGTACTGGCGCATGCACCAGCTGAAGGTGAAGAAGGCGTAGACGAACACCGCCGCCAGGCCCAACAGCTTCACTTCCGACATGCCCTGCGAAGCCACCTGCACATACGGCAGGTCGGCCAGCAGCGATACGGCGCGGTCCGACGCCCCCAGCACCGTGAGGATACCGGCAAGGATGATCAACGTGCTGGAAGCGAAGAACGATGCATTGCGCTCAAGGTTGCCGATCACACTGGCATCGGCAATGCGGTTGTCGCGCAGCAGCATGCGCCGCATCCAGTCTTCCCGATAGAGGTGCAGAACGCTGGCCAGACAGGCCGTATCGCGGCCCTTCCAGATTGCATAGCGGGTGTAACCACCCCAGCACAGGGCAAACCAGCAGACTGCCAACAAGTTGCTCAGGTTGCTTTGGATAAAGCTCATGCAGGTTCTCGACCGTTCAGGTGCACAAAAGGATATCGGTTTCGACGCCCGAATGTGGCAAAAGACACGCACCGCGTCACAAAACCTGGAGCCTGCCATAAAAAACCCCGGATCCTCATGGACCCGGGGTTTTTTATGACCAGCCTGGGCGAGCGCAGCAGCGGCTTGTGGCCAGCGCTTGCAGCGGGCTGTCAGTACCTCACGCCAGCGCCTCGCGCGGCTTGCCCAGCATCCAGTCGCAAAGCACCGCCACGCCGAGGGTCAGCGCCGAAGGTACCAACCACGCCAGGCCTTGATCGCTCAGCGGCAGATGCGCCAGGACATCCGGCAGGAAGTGGGCAAGCGGCGTGCCTTTGATCGCATCGACAATGCCGAACAGCAACGACACGGCCATCACTGGGCCCATGATACGCACCGGCGAGTTCCAGATGCCTTTGCAGAAGCTCAGCGCCACCAGCACGATGCATGGTGGATAAATGGCCGTCAGCAACGGGATCGAGAACATGATCAGCTTGGTCAGGCCAAGGTTGGAAACCACCAGCGAGAAACCGGCAAGGATCACCACCAGCGTGCGGTACGACAGCGGCAGAATCTGGCTGAAGTACTCGGCGCAGGCGCAGGTCAGGCCAACCGCAGTCACCAGGCAGGCCAACGCGATCAACACCGCCAGGAAGCCGCTACCGAGTGAGCCAAAGGTATGTTGCACGTAGGCATGCAGCACGGCCGCGCCGTTGGTAGCATCAGCGGCGATGTCATGGCTGCCGGCACCGAGGCGGAACAGGCTGATGTACACCAGTGCCAGCCCTAACCCGGCGATCAGACCGGCGATGACTGCATAGCGGGTGATCAGCTTTGGCGACTCGACGCCACGCGAGCGGATCGCGTTGACGATGACGATACCGAAGACCAGCGCCCCGAGGGTGTCCATGGTCAGGTAGCCATTGATGAAACCCTGCGAGAACGGCGCGGCAACGTAAGCCGGCTGTGCTTCGCCGATGGTCCCGGCAGGCAGCGCAAACGCAGCGATACCCAGGGCCGCCAGGGCGAGGATCTTCAGCGGTGCAAGGAAGCGGCCCACTGTATCGAGCAGCTTGCCGGGGTACATGGACACTGCCAGCACTATGATGAAGTACACCAGGCTGTAGATGAACAATGCCAGCGGGCTTTCACCGGTCAACGGGGCTACGCCCACTTCGAACGACACCGTCGCCGTGCGCGGGGTGGCGAACAGCGGGCCAACCGACAGGTAGCAGACCGCCGCCAGCAGGCCACCGAAGAACTTGCCGATCGGGCTGCTCAACGCGTCCATGCCGCCGCCGACCTTGGCCAGGGCAACCACGGTGATGACCGGCAGGCCTACTGCAGTGACGAGGAAGCCCAAGGCTGCCATCCACACGTGCGGGCCTGACTGCAAGGCAACGATCGGCGGGAAGATGATGTTGCCGGCGCCCACGAACAGCGCAAACGTCATAAAGCCAAGCGCCAGAATATCCTGGCCTTTGAGAACTTTCATTTAAGGAAATACCACACTACTGAAATCGGGATTTAGAGAGGGATTTCCCCTTGGATGAGGGAAATATGGGACCGTCCGGGTGGGACAGACCTTTTTGACATACCCGCACCCTTTTGGGGCGCCGACACGAAAGTGGGCGACAGTGTAACCAAGTTGCACCCCGACTGCACGGCTGGCTGACGAGGTGTCTCGCCAATGCAATTGGCTGTCGCGGTTATGAACGACAGCCCCGCTGAGCTGACTTGCAGGGCTGTTGAAACGACAAAGGCCACCCGAAGGTGGCCTCTGTGCGCGTGGGGGGTCTAGCGTATTACTTCTTGGCTTCCCAGCCAGTCAGCTCGGCCAGGGCCTTGCCGATGTCGGCCAGCGAACGCACGGTTTTAACACCTGCGTCCTGCAGCGCTGCAAACTTCTCGTCTGCAGTGCCTTTGCCGCCAGAGATGATTGCACCAGCGTGACCCATACGCTTGCCCGCAGGAGCGGTAACACCAGCGATGTAGGAAACGACCGGCTTGGTCACGTTGGCTTTGATGTAGGCAGCGGCTTCTTCTTCAGCCGAACCGCCGATCTCGCCGATCATGACGATCGCTTCGGTCTGCGGGTCTTCCTGGAACAGCTTCAGGATGTCGATGAAGTTCGAGCCTGGGATCGGGTCACCGCCGATGCCGACGCAGGTCGACTGGCCGAAGCCGGCGTCGGTGGTCTGCTTGACAGCTTCGTAGGTCAGGGTGCCGGAACGCGACACGATACCGACCTTGCCTGGCAAGTGGATGTGACCTGGCATGATGCCGATCTTGCACTCGCCCGGAGTGATCACGCCTGGGCAGTTAGGGCCGATCAGGGTAACACCCAGTTCGTCGCACTTGACCTTGGCATCCAGCATGTCCAGGGTAGGAATGCCTTCGGTGATGCAGACGATCAGCTTGATGCCGCCCAGGGCTGCTTCAAGGATCGAGTCCTTGCAGAAAGGAGCTGGAACGTAGATGACCGAAGCGTCAGCGCCGGTAGCTTCTACAGCTTCTTTCACAGTGTTGAACACTGGCAGGCCCAGGTGAGTGGTGCCGCCCTTGCCCGGAGTCACACCGCCAACCATCTTGGTGCCGTAGGCGATGGCTTGTTCGGAGTGGAAAGTGCCCTGCGAGCCGGTGAAGCCCTGGCAGATGACTTTGGTGTCTTTATTGATCAGGACGCTCATTACTTGCCCTCCGCAGCTTTGACAACTTGTTGAGCAGCGTCGGTCAGGCTGGTTGCAGCAATGATGTTCAAACCGCTTTCTGCCAGTACTTTAGCGCCGAGCTCGGCATTGTTGCCTTCCAGACGGACGACAACCGGTACCTTGACGCCGACTTCTTTCACAGCGCCGATGATGCCTTCGGCAATCATGTCGCAGCGAACGATGCCGCCGAAGATGTTGACCAGTACGGCCGCGACATTGCTGTCGGACAGGATGATCTTGAAAGCTTCGGTCACGCGCTCTTTGGTAGCACCACCACCTACGTCGAGGAAGTTGGCTGGCTTGCCGCCGTGCAGGTTGACGATGTCCATGGTACCCATGGCCAGGCCAGCACCGTTGACCATGCAACCGATGTTGCCTTCCAGCGCTACGTAGTTCAGCTCGAAGCTGGCAGCGTGGGCTTCACGAGGATCGTCCTGGGACGGGTCGTGGAAGGTCTTCAGCTTAGGCTGACGGTACATTGCGTTGGCATCGATGTTGATTTTGGCATCGAGGCAATGCAGGTCGCCGTCGGCCTTGATGACCAGCGGGTTGACTTCCAGCAGGGCCAGGTCGTGTTCTTTGAACAGCTTGGCCAGGCCTACGAAAATCTTGGCGAACTGTGCAACTTGCTTGCCTTCCAGACCCAGCTGGAACGCCAGTTCACGACCTTGGAATGGCTGAGCGCCAACCAGTGGATCGATAGTAGCCTTGATGATCTTCTCAGGAGTTTCGTGAGCGACTTTCTCGATGTCCACGCCACCTTCGGTGGAAGCCATGAACACGATACGACGGCTCGAACGATCGACTACAGCGCCCAGATACAGCTCTTTGGCGATGTCAGTGCAGGACTCGACCAGGATCTTGGTCACTGGCTGACCGTTGGCGTCAGTCTGGTAAGTCACCAGACGCTTACCCAACCACTGTGCAGCGAACGCCTTGGCGTCTTCTTTGCTGCGAACCAGCTTGACACCGCCCGCTTTACCGCGACCACCTGCGTGAACCTGGGCTTTTACAACCCACTCGGAACCGCCGATCTTGTCGCAGGCTTCTGCTGCTGCTTCAGGGGTGTCGACTGCGAAACCCTTGGAAACTGGCAGGCCGTATTCAGCGAACAGCTGCTTACCCTGATACTCGTGAAGATTCATGCTTTATACCGTCTTCGTTAGGTACTGCGCTTCGGCGCTGCGCCAACAATGGCGCCGCACCACCTGTGACCGTTAAACCTTCGGGTGGTCCCGAAGGTCCGGTCCGGCGGACGTTCCGCGGTGAGTCATGCACGCAGGACTCACGACGGGCGACCCGCCGTGGTTTCTTATAATTAACGCTTCTTGCGGTTGGCGACGTGAATGGCACCGCCATTCACAGCCAGAGCGGCTTCATGCAGCGCTTCGGACAGCGTCGGATGGCTGAACACCATCATGCCGATGTCTTCGGCGCTGGTGCCGAATTCCATTGCGATTGCGCCCTGCTGAACCAGTTCGGCAGCCGATGGGCCAATCACGTGCACACCCAGAACGCGGTCGGTCTTGGCATCGGCGATGACCTTGACGAAGCCACCGGTGTCGTTGGCAGCCATCGCACGGCCGCTGGCCGCGAACGGGAAGGTGCCCACGTTAACCTCTACGCCTTCAGCCTTCAAGGCTTGTTCGGTCTTGCCGACCCAAGCGATTTCCGGGTGGGTGTAGATAACCGATGGGATCAGGTCGTAGTTCATCTGAGCCTTGTGGCCCTTGATGCGCTCGACAACCATGATGCCCTCTTCCGAGGCCTTGTGCGCCAGCATCATGCCACGCACCACGTCACCGATGGCGTACACGCCCGGCACGCTGGTTGCGCAGTAGTCATCGACGAAGATGTAGCCGCGCTCGTCGATGTCGACGCCGCTGTCGGCAGACAGCAGTTCGGTGGTCACTGGACGACGGCCGACCGCAACGATCAGCTTGTCGAAGGTGATCTTCTGCTCGCCGTTGGCATCGGTGTAAGTCACTTCGACTTCGTTGCCGTTGACTTGCGAGCCGGTCACGCGAGCGCCCAGCTTGATGTCCAGGCCTTGCTTGGTCAGGGTCTTCTGGGCTTCCTTGGCAACTGCAGTATCGGCAGCCATGAGGAAGGTATCCAGAGCTTCCAGGACAGTTACCTGAGCACCCAGACGCGACCATACCGAACCCAGTTCCAGGCCGATCACGCCGGCGCCGATCACGCCCAGACGCTGCGGAACGGTCTGGAATTCCAGGGCACCGGTGGAGTCGACGATGACGTTCTGGTCGACCGGAGCCGGCGGAATGTCGATCGGACGCGAGCCGGAGGCCAGGATCACGTTTTCGGCTTCGATGATTTCGGTAGTGCCGTCAGCCTTGGTGACTTCGACTTTCTTGCCAGCCAGCAGTTTGCCGTGGCCCTGGATCGAAGTAACACCGTTGGCCTTGAACAGGGTGGCAACACCGCTGGTCAGGTTCTTCACGATGCCAGCCTTGCGGCCAACCATGGCAGCAACGTCCATCTTCACTTCGCCAGTGGAGATACCGTGAACGTTGAAGCTCTCTTTGGCTTCCTTGTATTTCCAGGAGCTGTCCAGCAGCGCCTTGGAAGGAATGCAACCGACGTTCAGGCAGGTACCGCCCAAGGCCAGTTTGCCTTCGGCGTCGGTGTACTTCTCGATGCAGGCGGTGCTCAAGCCAAGCTGAGCGGCCTTGATCGCGGCAACATAGCCACCAGGGCCTGCACCAATCACTACCACGTCGAATTTCTGGGTCATAAAAGATTCCTTTTCAGCTACAAGCTGCAAGCCTCAAGCGGCAAGCGACGGGCTCGCACGGGAGCCGGCCGGTCGCCGCTTGCAGCTGCGTGTTAGATGTCCAGCAGCAGACGAGCCGGGTCTTCCAGCAGGTTCTTGATGGTGACCAGGAAGGTTACTGCTTCCTTGCCATCGATCAGACGGTGATCGTAGGACAGCGCCAGGTACATCATCGGGCGAATGGCAACCTGGCCATTGACCGCCATCGGACGCTGGATGATGTTGTGCATGCCCAGAATAGCCGCCTGCGGCGGGTTGACGATCGGGGTCGACATCATCGAGCCGAATGTACCACCGTTGGTGATGGTGAAGGTACCGCCGGTCATGTCTTCGATGCCCAGCTTGCCGTCACGAGCCTTCTTGCCGAAGGTGGCGATGCCGTTCTCGATTTCCGCCAGGCTCATCTGCTCGGCGTTGCGCAGTACTGGAACCACCAGGCCACGGTCGCTGGAGACGGCAACGCCGACGTCAGCAAAGCCGTGGTAGACGATGTCGGTGCCGTCGATCGAGGCGTTGACTGCCGGGTAGCGCTTGAGCGCCTCGGTAGCGGCCTTGACGAAGAACGACATGAAGCCCAGACGTACGCCGTTGTGGGACTTCTCGAACAGGTCCTTGTACTTCGAACGCAGAGCCATGACTTCGGTCATGTCGACTTCGTTGAAGGTGGTCAGCATCGCCATGTTCGACTGGGCTTCGACCAGACGCTCGGCGATCTTGGCGCGCAGACGGGTCATCGGCACACGCTTCTCGGTACGGTCGCCAGTGGCGGTCAGTACTGGAGCGGCGGCAGCAGCAGCGGCTGGCTTGGCAGCAGGAGCCGCGGCAGGCGCGGACTTCTTGTTGGCAACAGCAGCAACCACGTCTTCCTTGGTGATACGGCCGCCTTTGCCAGTGCCGGCAACGGTAGCCAGATCGATACCGCCTTCTTCAGCCAGCTTGCGCGCGGCCGGTGCAGCGATCGGGTCGTCTTCGCCAGCGTCGGCAGCAGCGGCCGGGGCAGCGCCGCCAGCAGCAGGCGCAGCAGCAGCAGGTGCAGCGGCAGCAGCGCCGCCTTCAACGATCGAGCCCAGCAGTTCGTCGGAGAGGACGGTGTCGCCCTCGCCCTTGACGATCGGGCCGAGTACGCCGTCGGCAGTGGCGAGCACTTCCAGGACGACTTTGTCGGTTTCGATGTCAACGATCAGCTCGTCACGCTTGACGGCGTCGCCCGGCTGTTTGTGCCAGGTGGCAACGGTGCCGTCGGCAACCGATTCCGGGAAGGTTGGGGCTTTGATCTCGATAGCCATTAGCAGTGTTTCCTTAAATTCGGTTTCAGGTGCGCGAAAGCATTAAACAGTGAAGGCGTCTTGCAGCAGTTTTTCCTGCTGTTCAGCGTGCTTCGATGCGTAACCACAGGCTGGCGCGGCAGAAGCGTCGCGGCCGGCGTATTCCAGGACCAGTGCCTTGTTGTGGCGGCCCAGGATACGGCGCATGTGGTGCTGGCTGCTGTACCAGGCGCCTTGGTTCATTGGCTCTTCCTGGCACCAGACGGCGGCCTTGAGGTTGCTGTACGGCGCCAGGATTTCGACTAGGTCGTCTTCCGGGAACGGATACAGCTGCTCGATACGCACGATGGCGATATCTTCGCGGCATTCGGCACGGCGTTTTTCCAGCAGGTCGTAGTAGACCTTGCCACTGCACAGGATCAGGCGCTCGACCTTGGCCGGATCGAGGGTATCGATTTCCGGGATCACGGTCTGGAACGAGCCTTCTGCCAGGTCTTCCAAGGTCGACACGGCCAGCTTGTGGCGCAGCAGCGACTTCGGCGTCAGGACTACCAGCGGCTTGCGCAGCGGGCGGATCACCTGGCGACGCAGCAGGTGGTAGATCTGTGCCGGGGTGGTCGGTACGCACACCTGGATGTTGTGCTCGGCGCACAGCTGCAGGTAACGCTCCAGACGCGCCGAGGAGTGCTCAGGACCCTGGCCTTCGTAGCCGTGCGGCAATAGCATGGTCAGACCGCACAGACGGCCCCACTTGTGCTCGCCACTGGTGATGAACTGGTCGATCACCACTTGCGCACCGTTGGCGAAGTCGCCGAACTGGGCTTCCCAGATCACCAGCGCGTTTGGCTGAGTGGTCGAGTAACCGTATTCGAACGCCAGCACTGCTTCCTCGGACAGGAACGAATCGTACAGGTCGAAACGTGGCTGGCCCGGGTACAGGTTCTGCAGCGGGATATAGGTGCTGGCGTCCTTCTGGTTGTGCAACACCGCGTGGCGGTGCGAGAAGGTGCCGCGGCCGATATCCTGACCAGTCATGCGGATCGGGTGACCTTCGAAGGCCAACGTGGCGTACGCCATGGTTTCGGCATAGCCCCAGTTGATCGGCAAGCCACCGGCCTGCATCTTCTGGCGGTCTTCGTAGATCTTCGACACCTGACGCTGCACGACGAAGCCTTCCGGCATCTCCAGCAGTTTGGCCGACAGGTCCTGCAAGGTCTTGAGGTCGAAACGGGTGTCGTGACGCGCGGTCCAGGCATGGCCCAGGTATGGACGCCAGTCGACGAACAGTTCGCGGTTCGGCTCCTTGACCAGGCTCTTGACCACATGCAGACCGTTGTCCAGTGCGTTGCGGTACTCGTCGATCTTGGCCTGAGCACGCTCGGCATCGACACGACCGGCCTGGATCAGCGACTCGGCGTACAGCTCACGGGTGGTGCGCTGCTTGCTGATCTGCTGATACATCAGTGGCTGGGTGCCGTTAGGCTCGTCCGCTTCGTTGTGGCCGCGGCGACGGTAGCAGACCAGGTCAACCACCACGTCACGCTTGAACTGCATGCGGTAATCGATGGCCAGCTGGGTCACGAACAGCACTGCTTCCGGATCATCACCGTTGACGTGCAGGATCGGCGCCTGAATCATCTTGGCGACGTCGGTGCAGTACTCGGTGGAACGCGAGTCGAGCGGGTTGCTGATGGTGAAACCAACCTGGTTGTTGATAACGATGTGCACGGTACCGCCGGTCTTGAAACCGCGGGTCTGCGACATCTGGAAGGTTTCCAGTACCACACCCTGGCCAGCGAACGCAGCATCACCGTGAATCGAGATCGGCAGTACCTTGTCACCAACGCTGTCGTTGCGACGGTCCTGACGGGCGCGCACCGAACCCTCCACCACTGGCGAGACGATTTCCAGGTGGGACGGGTTGAACGCCATGGCCAGGTGAACTTCACCACCCGGGGTCATCACGTTCGACGAGAAGCCCTGGTGATATTTAACGTCACCCGAGCCCAGCTCGTTCATCTTCTTGCCTTCGAACTCGTCGAACAGCTCGCGCGGGTTCTTGCCGAAGGTATTGACCAGCACGTTCAGACGGCCACGGTGGGCCATGCCGATCACGACTTCCTTGGTGCCGTAGGAGCCCGAGCGCTGGATCATTTCGTCCAGCATCGGGATCAGGCTCTCGCCGCCTTCCAGGCCGAAGCGCTTGGTACCTGGATACTTGGTGCCCAGATACTTCTCGAGGCCTTCACCTGCGGTGACACGCTCAAGCAGATGCGCCTGCACATCAGCGGAAAACTCCGGACGCCCACGCACGCTTTCGAGACGCTGCTGGAACCAGCTACGCTGCTCGGAATCGACGATATGAGTGAACTCGGCGCCGATGGTGCGACAATATGTCTTCTCCAGCGCATCGTGAATTTCGCGTAGGCTCGCTTCCTCTTTGCCGATGAACAGGTCGCCGGCACGGAAGGTCGTATCAAGATCGGCATTGGTCAAGCCGTAGTGATTGATCGACAGGTCTACGGGCGCAGGGCGCTGCCACAACCCCAACGGGTCGAGCTTGGCAGCCTGATGGCCGCGCATACGATAGGCCTGGATCAGTCGCAGAACTTCAACCTGCTTCTTCTCGTGTTCACTGCTCACGCTCCCGGCGGAAACCGGTTGAGCGCGGCGCTGGTTCTTTGCCAGCAGTACGAAATGGTCGCGGATTGTCGAGTGCGATACATCGGTAGCGGTGCTGCCGTCGGCGGGCAACTTCTGGAAGTAGGTGCGCCACTCTTCTGGCACAGCGTTAGGGTCGTGCAGGTAGAGTTCGTAGAGCTCTTCCACATATGCAGCGTTACCACCTGAAAGGTGGGCGCTTTCCCACATGCGCTGCATCACGCTTTCTTGCATGCTTGGTCACCCTCGTTCGGGGACGAATCGGCAAGTACCTCAATACGCATGAGAAAGCCCGAGAACAGCGACCAATCACGCCACCGAGGATCCTGCAGATTTTCCGGGTACCAGCCCGGAAGCCCCTGCTGGTCTCAAATCTTCATAGGTAATGGGCGTGGGCCTTATCGACCCCTGCCCGGGTTTCACCTCCGCGCGGGCTCACCACCCGCGCCTCAGTGTCTTGCACTTGCAACAGCCGTGTATCAGGTGCCGCTTTGCAGCAGCATGTTACGTACGTGACCGATTGCCTTGGTCGGATTCAGACCTTTAGGGCAAACGTTTACGCAGTTCATGATCCCGCGGCAGCGGAATACGCTGAACGGGTCATCCAGGGACGCCAGGCGCTCCTGAGTTTTCGTGTCGCGGCTGTCGGCCAGGAAGCGATAGGCCTGCAGCAGTGCAGCTGGACCGAGGAATTTGTCCGGGTTCCACCAGAACGACGGGCAGGAAGTCGAGCAGCAAGCGCACAGGATGCACTCGTACAGACCGTCCAGCTTCTCGCGCTCTTCTGGCGATTGCAGGCGTTCGATAGCCGGAGCTGGCGAATCGTTCTGCAGGAATGGCTTCACCTTCTCGTACTGCTTGTAGAAGATGCTCATATCGACGACCAGGTCACGGATAACTGGCAGGCCCGGCAGCGGACGCACGACCAATTTGTTACCTTTTACTACGGCAGACAGCGGCGTGATGCACGCCAGACCGTTCTTGCCGTTGATGTTCATGCCGTCGGAACCACAGACGCCTTCACGGCAGGAGCGACGATAGGAGAAACCTTCGTCCTGCTCCTTGATCAGTGCCAGCACGTCCAGCACCATCAGGTCCTTGCCACCGGTGTCGACTTCGAAAATCTGAGTTTTCGGCGCCGAGTCGGTGTCCGGGTTGTAGCGATATACTTCGACTTTCAACATAGCGGCCACCCCTTAGTAAGTCCGGATTTTTGGCTCAAACGCCGGTACGGTCTTCGGTGCGAAGTTGACTGCGCGCTTGGCAACCCGCTTCTCACCTGGGAAGAACAGGGTGTGGCACAGCCAGTTTTCGTCGTCACGATCTTCGAAGTCTTCACGGGCGTGAGCACCGCGCGACTCTTTACGCACTTCTGCGGCGATCGCAGTAGCTTCGGCAACTTCCAGCAGGTTCTGCAGCTCCAGCGCTTCGATCCGCGCGGTGTTGAAGGCCTGGGACTTGTCGTTGATCTTGACGTTGCCAATACGCTCGCGCAGCTGAGCCAGCTGCTCGATGCCCTTCTGCATGTATTCGCCGGTGCGGAACACGCCGAAGTAGTTCTGCATGCAGCTTTGCAGCTCGCGACGCAGGGTAGCCACGTCTTCGCCATCGGTGCGCTGATTGAGCTTGTTCAAGCGGCTCAGGGCGACTTCGATGTCGGTATCGCTGGCGTCGGTGTAGGTGATGCCGTCGGACAGCGCTTTTTCCAGGTGCAGACCAGCAGCACGACCGAACACCACCAGGTCGAGCAGCGAGTTGCCGCCCAGACGGTTGGCGCCGTGAACCGATACGCAAGCCACTTCACCCACGGCGAACAAGCCCGGGATGATCTGGTCGACGCCGTCGGCGTCCTGGGTCATGGCCTGACCATGAATGTTGGTGGCAACGCCGCCCATCATGTAGTGGCAGGTTGGTACGACCGGCACCGGCGCGACCACTGGGTCGACGTGGGCGAAGGTCTTGGACAGCTCGCAGATGCCTGGCAGACGGCTGTGCAGCACTTCTTCGCCGAGGTGGTCGAGCTTGAGCATCACGTGGTCGCCATTCGGACCACAGCCGTTACCGGCGATGATTTCCTTGACCATCGAGCGGGCCACAACGTCACGACCAGCAAGGTCTTTGGCGTTAGGCGCATAGCGCTCCATGAAACGCTCGCCGTGCTTGTTGATCAGGTAACCGCCTTCACCGCGGCAACCTTCGGTGACCAGCACACCAGCGCCGGCGATGCCGGTCGGGTGGAACTGCCACATTTCGATGTCTTGTACCGGAACGCCTGCACGCAGGGCCATGCCGATACCGTCACCGGTGTTGATCAGGGCGTTGGTGGTCGATGCGTAGATACGGCCCGCACCGCCAGTCGCCAGTACAGTGGCCTTGGCCTTGATGTACAGGGTTTCGCCGGTTTCGATGCAGATCGCGATCACACCAACGAATGCGCCGTCCTGGTTTTTCACCAGATCGACTGCGTAGTACTCGTTGAGGAAGGTGGTGCCGGCTTTCAGGTTGCCCTGGTACAGGGTGTGCAGCAGCGCGTGACCGGTACGGTCGGAAGCTGCGCAGGTGCGCGCCGCCTGACCGCCCTTGCCGAAGTCCTTGGACTGGCCACCGAACGGACGCTGGTAGATACGGCCAGTTTCGGTACGCGAGAACGGCAGACCCATGTGGTCCAGCTCGAACACCGCAGCCGGGCCTTCCTGACACATGTATTCGATAGCGTCCTGGTCACCAATGTAGTCCGACCCCTTGACGGTGTCATACATGTGCCAGCGCCAATCGTCGTTCGGGTCAGCCGAGGCGATTGCGCAGGTGATGCCGCCCTGGGCGGATACAGTGTGCGAACGGGTCGGGAAGACCTTGGTGATCACGGCAGTCTTGTGACCGCCCTGGGCCAACTGCAGCGCAGCGCGCATGCCGGCACCACCACCACCAACAATGATGGCGTCGAATGAAATCGTTGGAATCATAGCCATGAATCAGATACCCCAGAGAATCTGCACACCCCAGACGAAGTAAGCGAACATCGCAACGCCGCATACCGCCTGGAACAGGAAACGAATCGCAGTCGCCGACTTGCCCAGCGCCATTGGCGTCAGGTAGTCAGTGGCGATGGTCCACATGCCGACCCAGGCGTGAGCGCCAAGGGCCACCAGGGCCAACAGACTGAAGATTCGCATCGCATTGTTGGAGAACAGAGCGTGCCACTGGGCAAACTCGATACCCGGGTGGGCGACGAGGTAGCCGATCAGGAAGATGAAGTAAGCCGCGAGAACGACCGCAGATACGCGCTGCGCCATCCAGTCATAGAGGCCCGAACGCGAGAGGTTCGTGACGTTAGTTACCATATCCAAACTCCTGCCAGCACGATCACCACTACGGAAACAGCGATGATGATTTTCGAGCCCAGTCTTCCGCCTTCCAGTGTCTCACCGACGCCCATGTCCATGATCAAATGGCGCACACCGGCAACCAGGTGATACAGCAAGGCAGAGAGGAGACCCCACGCCACGAACTTGGCCAGCGGACTGGTCAAGCACGCCTTCACCTCGCCGAAACCTTCCTCCGAACCCAGGGATTTGCTCAATGCGTAAAGCATGATCGCCAAGCCCAGGAAGAGAATGATGCCGGAGACACGGTGCAGGAATGACGTAATACCGGTAATGGGGAGTTTGATGGTCCTTAGGTCTAGGTTTACAGGTCGTTGGCTTTTCACGGCTTTTTTCACACTGAAGAGCCCCAAGCTAACAGGGCAAAGTTGTTGGTAAGTGTACTGGTCAGGTACCCACCACCCAGAGAACGGCGACCCCCAGCAATCGGGCTTGCAAGCCCTTGGCGGTCGGCTGCCGAGTATAGACAGTTAGGCTGCTTATGACAACGTGATGGGCTAGCCCAAATAGCGCATTGCCTTTAGCGAACAAAAGGCGTAAACGGGCGCCAATTTCTTGAAAAATCAGGCCTTAGGGGGTGATTCAACCCACCTTTAGGCAAATTGACATCTGAATTTATCCCTCTATAGTGGTGCGGGCCCTGCGTGGGGGGTCTGTCTGATGATTTCAAGCATTAATAGGAGGCCACATGGCTGACAAAAAAGCGCAGTTGGTCATCGAGGGCGCAGCCCCCGTCGAGCTGCCCATTTTAACCGGCACCGTTGGTCCCGATGTAATCGACGTCCGCGGGTTGGGGGCTTCTGGTCACTTCACCTTCGACCCAGGTTTCATGGCGACCGCCTCGTGCGAGTCGAAGATCACCTACATTGACGGCGACAAGGGCATTCTGCTGCACCGCGGCTACCCGATCGAGCAGCTCGCCGAGCAATCGGACTACCTCGAAACCTGCTACCTGCTGCTCAACGGCGAACTGCCGAATGCCGAGCAGAAGGCGCAGTTCGTCAGCACCGTCAAGAACCACACCATGGTTCACGAGCAGCTGAAGTCGTTCTTCAACGGTTTCCGCCGCGACGCTCACCCGATGGCGGTGATGTGCGGTGTGGTCGGCGCCCTCTCGGCGTTCTACCACGACTCCCTGGATATCAATAACCCGCAACACCGCGAAATTTCCGCGGTGCGCCTGGTCGCGAAAATGCCGACCCTGGCAGCGATGGTTTACAAGTACTCCATGGGCCAGCCGATGATGTACCCGCGCAACGACCTGTCGTACGCGGAAAACTTCCTGCACATGATGTTCAACACCCCGTGCGAGATCAAACCGATCAGCCCGGTGCTGGCCAAGGCAATGGACCGGATCTTCATCCTCCATGCCGACCACGAGCAGAATGCTTCGACCTCCACCGTACGTCTGGCCGGCTCGTCGGGTGCCAACCCGTTCGCCTGTATCGCAGCCGGCATCGCCGCACTGTGGGGCCCGGCACACGGCGGCGCCAACGAAGCCGTACTGACCATGCTCGATGAAATCGGCGATGTTTCCAACATCGACACTTTCATCGCCAAGGCCAAGGACAAGAACGATCCGTTCAAGTTGATGGGCTTCGGTCACCGCGTCTACAAGAACCGTGACCCGCGCGCCACCGTGATGAAGCAGACCTGCGACGAAGTCCTACGCGAGCTGGGCATCAAGGACGACCCGCAACTGCAACTGGCCATGCGCCTTGAAGAGATCGCTCTGACCGATCCGTACTTCATCGAGCGCTCGCTGTATCCGAACGTCGACTTCTACTCGGGGATCATCCTCAAGGCGATCGGCATTCCGACCAGCATGTTCACCGTGATCTTTGCCCTGGCACGTACTGTCGGCTGGATCTCGCACTGGAAAGAAATGCTCTCCAGCCCGTACAAGATTGGCCGTCCACGCCAGCTGTACACCGGTGAGCCGCAGCGCGATATCGTCAACCTGACGGATCGCAAGTAAGCATCGCCGGTTAAAGGCTGAATGCGTAAAAAAGGCTGCCCTCGGGCAGCCTTTTTGCGTTTGCGATCAGGGCTTCTCGGCGCGCTCGCGCAGCGCCTGCAGGGTATTGAACGGTGCATCCACGACGAATTTGTTGGCGAGCCAAGACGGCACGCTGCCACCTGGCTCGGTGTGCACCTGATAGGTCACCTCAGTGCTGTCACCCTTGGGCACCAGCCTCCAGAAGCCTTCAACCTTGGCCACCCGCACAAAACCCTTTTCTGCCGGCAGATAATCGGGCTTTTCTTCCAGCGTGCGCAGCAGGCTACCGTCCGCTTGCTGAGTGGTGGTAACCAGCATCACCGAGTCACGCGGAGTGACCAGCGGCGGCGTATTGAAGCGGCTGTAGGTCCAGGTTTGATCACCCTCATGCTTGAGCAGCTTCTGCGACTCGCACTCATGGATCCAGGCACAGGCCCCGGCGACGTCTTCCTGCAGCGCCTTGACCTTGGCCAGCGGTGCCTTGATCACCGTCACGCCGCGGTAGGCCTTGTACTGCGACCCTGCCACTTCGCTGAGCGACACGGTGATGCCGTCCTTGTCCTTGGCCACCTGCCAGTTTTCTGCCCAGGCGGCCGGAGCCAACAACACACCCATGCCACACAGCAGTGCAATACGCTTGAACGATCTCATCATGCTTATCCTTGTTGTCGAAGATACCGTGTCACGCCGCCGTCATCTGCTCCAGCCAGCCGAGAAGCCTGATTGCCTCGTCACTGTCACTGCCACACACCTCGACATCGGCCTTGAAGCCACCACACACTGCGGGGCGCTCCGGCCTGCCGAAAAGCTCACAGAGATTGCTAGGCGTCAGGTGCAAGCAGCGCTCACCGGCCGGCTTGCCATGTGGCATGCGCGGCATGGGCGAGCTGATCGACGGGGCGATGCAGCATGCACCGCAACCCTCTCGGCATTTCATCAAGTCTAGACTCCTGGAACAAAACGGGACGAACGTCCCTGATAGTAACGACTCAAACATTCGTTTGAAATTGCTGGCCAGATGAAATTTGCCGTGACCCGGCAGTCAGTTGCAGTTACTGGCGGAATTGAAAATCGATGGCAGCGCCTTCGACTTCACGCCGGCTGTCATTGCGCAACTGCAGCTGCATCTCGTTGTTGATCAAGCGCCCGTTGAGCTGAAATGGGCTGTCATCCGCCGGCGGGTTGTCCGGGAACATCGACGGCAGCAGAGGCTTGCGCCGTTGCGACGACAAGGTATTCACCTCCGGCTCCAGCTTGTCGACCAGGTGCGTAGGCAAGCTGAGGTCGAGCTTGGCCTTGGGTACCGGTTTGGCCACAGCCTTGCTGACTGCCTTGCGCTTGTTTCTCGCCACAGGCTTGGCCTTGGCCTTCTTGCGCACCGCAGCCTTCGCCGGGGGCGTGCTCGCCTTGCCAGCGGCGGCCTTGCTGGCCGTGACCGCCCTGGCCGGGGCAGCGACGGGCGCTGTGGACGCAGCCTGCAGCGCACCGCTGGAGAAACACAGCGGAGCCAGACAAAACAACAGGGCAAAACAGCGAAGCGCTTTCATGAACTCCATAAACACCGCTGAATGACAGGACTATGCTGGCGGTTCCGCCTGAGTCTGGCAAGACTAGAACAGTGAACTGGCCGAGTCTTTGCACAATTGATGGGCCAGCAGGCCAAGGGTGATCACGGCGCGCTCGGCTTCCTTGTTCCACGGGATACCGCAATTGAGCCGAATACAGTGGTTGAACTGCTCGGTATTACTGAAGATCAACCCTGGCGCGATACTGATGCCCTGCTCCAGCGCGCGCACATGCAACTCCTGGGTGTTGACCCGCCCAGGCAGACTCACCCAAAGGATGAAACCGCCGGTTGGCCGGGTCATTTGCGTGCCCTCAGGGAAGTGCTGCTGCACCGCCAACTGATACGCACTGAGGTTCTTGCGGTATTCCTGGCGGATAAAGCGCAGGTGGCGGTCATAGCCGCCGTTTTCCAGATACGCCGACACCCCCATCTGAGTCACGCTGCAAGCCGAGTGGGTGGTGAAAGTCTGCAAGCGCTGGATCTCGGCCTGATAACGGCCGGCAATCATCCAGCCCACCCGTACGCCGGGCGATAAGGTCTTGGAAAAGCTCGAGCAGTAGATCACCCGATCCAGCCGGTCGTAGGCTTTGAGTGCCTTGGTGCGGCCCTGTTCGAACATCAGCTCGCCGTAGATATCATCCTCGACGATCTGGATGTCGAAGTCCGATGCCAGCCGCAGCAGCTGCTTCTGGCGCTCTTCCGGGATGGTGCCGCCAAGCGGGTTGCTCAATCGCGCAGTAAGTACCAGCGCCTTGATCGACCACTGATTGGCCGCCAGCTGCAATGCCTCAAGGCTGATGCCGTTGGCAGGGTCGCTGGGGATCTCGATGACTTTCAACCCCAGCAGATCAGCCAGTTGCAGCAGGCCGTAATAGGTCGGCGACTCGGCTGCGATCAGGTCGCCCGGCCGGGTCAGCACGCGCAGCGACATCTGCAGCGCATCGACACAGCCATGGGTCACGATGATCTCACGCGGGTCGACCAACACACCGGCATCACGCATGCGAATGGCTATCTGTCGACGCAGTGGCTCGAAGCCCGGGCTGAACATGTAACTGAACGCGCGCGGGCTGTGAAAACGGGTGACCTTGGCCAATTGCTGGTGTAGCGCTCGTACCGGCAGATAATCGACATGTGGCACGGCAGCGCCGAACGGGAACACGCCATCCCGACGCGCCTCGGTCAGTACCTGCTGGATGATGGTCGCGCGGGTGACCAGGCCAGGCCGCTCGACGCGAGCGATGTCTGGCGTCTGCGCAGTCAGCGCTGGCGTCTGGTGCACATAGTAGCCGGACTGCGGCCGTGCGCGGATCAGCCCCTGGTCTTCCAGGTTGGCGTAGGCCTGAAGCACGGTTGCGTGGCTGACATTGAGCTGCGCGCTCATCTTGCGCACCGACGGTACTCGCTCACCGGGCTGGTAGACACCGCGACGGATGTCCTCGGCCAGTTGCTGGGCGATGCGCTGGTACAGCAGCAGGTTGGTCATGACGGATTCTCGAAGCGCGGACGGGTCGTTGTTTTTATGCGACTCACTGACAGGCAGAATACCGGAACAGTTGCAAAGTGTACGGGGACAGATTGCAGAATAGTCGACATTACAGTTACGTGACCAGCACCCTTTCAGGGTTTATCCACGCCAGCTCGCGCGACCATGCAACGGCCCCGCGAGCAGCGTCCGTCAGCGTGGCGCGGCGAGTTTGCCCTTGTCGTCCGAGAAGACGATCTCGACTCGGCGGTTCTGCGCCCTGCCCCGCTCCGAAGCATTGACGTCGATCGGGTACTGGTCGCCGTAACCCTCGACCTGAATACGCTTCTCGTCGATACCCAGATCGACCAGCATATCGGCCACGGCCTGTGCACGATCACGCGACAGTTTGAGGTTGTCTTCCGGCGTACCAGTGCTGTCGGTGTAACCCTCGATGCGGATCACACGGCGCGGATTGAGCTGGAGAAACTGCACCAGCTTGAGCACGGTGCGACTTGCCGAATTCTTCAGATCAGCCCGACCGGTGTCGAACAGCACATCACCGAGGGTCATCACCAGTCCGCGTTCGCTCTGCTCGGAGGCCAGCGCGCTGATCTGCGCTTCGACCCACTTGCCTTGCTGCTGCACACTGGCCAGCTTGGCCTCACGTAGCGCCAACTGCAGGCGCTGACGCTCCAGATCAAGCTTGGCGATGCGCTCCTGATTCAACGACAGCTTGGCGTGCTCGGCAGCGATCTCGCTGTAGCGCTGGCTCAGATAAGCGTAGTGGCGCACATCGGCACCGGTGCCGATGTAGCTGGACAAGCGCTCGGCCTTGGCCAGCGACTCGCCGGCGCGGATCACGTCGCGTGGCGCACTGCGCAGCACGTTGGAATCATCCTTGACCTTCTGGAATGCCGCGCTGGCGTCCTCCAGGGCCGACTCGCTGCGCTGGCTGGCACAGCCCTGCAGACCGACCAGCGCCAGCAATGCCAGCGCCGCGATTGGCGTAGTGCGATTCATGGCTGCGCCTCCAATTGCTTACGCAAGCGCTTGACGCGCGACTGCAGCACGGTCAACTGCTCTTCGCTCTTGAGCGTCAATACCTGTGCCTCGGCCAGGCGCGCATCTAGTTCGGCCTGCTCGGCGCGCATGCGTGCATCGCGATTGTCCTGGCTGAGCAGATTGGCTTTGGCGCGAGTCAGTTTTTCGTCTGCCAGCTTCAGCGCTTCGACCTGATCGGTGGCACCGACGGCCTTGGCCTGCTCCAGCGCCTGCTCGGACAGCCGCAGTTGTTCAGTGGGCGCCGGATCATTGGCACAGCCAGCCAGGCTGGTGATGGCCAGGGCCAGCATCAAGGGTTGGATTCTCAACACGGTCTTCCTACTGTTTGGGGGCATCCTGGGGCACCAACATCTGCGCCTTCCAGCGTTCGACGTTACGTTGCAGCACCGTTTCGGATGCACCGGAGATCGGCAATTCTGTCAGCTTTTTTGCCAGTTGTCCGCGCAACCAGGCGTCATTGCAGGCCGAGTTGTGCGACACCGCCAGGTACAGCCCGGGGCGGTCCACCGGCAGTCCACGGGCAATCAGGTCATTGGCCATGCCCAGGCCCTGGACCATGGCCATGCCCGAGTAGCGTCCGGCCAGCACATAATCAACCTGACCGAGCACCAGCTTCTGGAACGCCTGAGTCAGGTTCTGCGCCGGCACCAGCTTGAGCTGCGCCTTGGCAAAGGCCTCGAAGGCCGGGGTCAGCCGCGCCCGTTCGGACAAAGTGCCCTGGTAGCGAGCCAGATCAGCCGGCCCGTCGAACACCACGGCGCCGTCATGCCGGGTCCAGACTAGGTATTCATTGAGTTGCAGCGCAGGGTGGATGTAATCCAGGGCATCCAGTTGGGTTACCTGCATGGGCGTATCGAGCAACAGGTCCATACGCCCGCTGCGCACCTCTTCCAGCGCTTGATCGCGGCGGCCGGCATGCAGCACTTCAAGCTTCAGGCCAAGCTCGGTCGCCACCTGGCGCAGCAGGTCAACGTTGGCCCCGATCAGGTGCCGCGGGTCTTGCGGGTCCTGCCATGAATAAGGCGGCGCATCCGGGCTGCCGGTGGCGACCAGGCGCTCGCACTTGCCGGCCGCCATGACCGCAGGCGACATCAGCGCGGCCAGGCAGACCAGCGCCCTGCCCGTTCTGCGAAAATTCATCCACCACTCCTTATGAAAAAAGCCCGGCCCTCATGTCGAGGGCCGGGCTTCTTTATAAGTGAAGCAGGCGGATCAGACCAGCTTTTCCAGCTCCGGAACTGCTTCGAACAGGTCCGCGACCAGGCCGTAATCAGCTACCTGGAAGATCGGCGCCTCTTCATCCTTGTTGATCGCAACGATCACTTTGGAGTCTTTCATACCGGCCAGGTGCTGGATCGCGCCGGAAATACCAACGGCGATGTACAGCTGCGGCGCGACGATCTTGCCGGTCTGACCGACCTGCATGTCGTTCGGCACAAAGCCTGCGTCGACCGCAGCGCGGGATGCACCAACGGCGGCGCCGAGCTTGTCGGCCAGGGTGTACAGGTGCTTGAAGTTGTCACCGTTACCCATGCCGCGGCCGCCGGAAACGACGATCTTGGCAGCAGTCAGCTCGGGACGGTCCGACTTTGCCAGCTCTTCGCCAACGAACGCCGACTTGCCGGCATCGTGGGCCGCGCTGACGGCTTCGACAGTGGCCGAACCACCTTCGGCAGCAACCGGATCGAAGCCGGTGGTACGCACGGTGATGACCTTGACGGCCGCGCTCGATTGCACGGTGGCAATGGCGTTACCAGCATAGATCGGACGCTTGAAGGTGTCGGCAGACTCGACCGCGATGATCTCGGAGATCTGGTCGACGTCCAGCAGTGCAGCAACCCGCGGCAGGATGTTCTTGCCGTTGGTGGTGGCCGGAGCCAGCACGTGGCTGTAACCCTTGCCCAACTCGGCCAGCAACGGCGCGACGTTTTCCGGCAGCAGGTGGGCATAGGCGGCGTTGTCGGCTACCAGCACCTTGGCCACGCCAGCGATCTTGGCTGCGGCTTCGGCGACAGCACCAACGTTGGCGCCGGCGACCAGTACGTGGACTTCACCACCAATCTTGGCGGCAGCAGCAACGGTATTGAGGGTGGCCGGGGCAACAGCGCCGTTCTCGTGTTCAGCGATAACCAGGATAGTCATTTCGGGCTCTCCATCTCAAAGCACCTTCGCTTCATTCTTCAATTTCTCGACCAGTTCAGCCACCGACTTGACCTTGATACCCGCGCTGCGTGCAGCCGGCGCTTCGACTTTTACCGTCTTCACAGTGGAGGCGGTAGAAACGCCCAGCGCGTCCGGAGTAACAGTCTCCAGTGGCTTCTTCTTGGCCTTCATGATGTTCGGCAGCGACGCATAGCGCGGCTCGTTCAGGCGCAGGTCGGTAGTGACGATCGCCGGCAGGTTCAGCGATACAGTCTGCAGGCCGCCATCGATTTCACGGGTGACGTTGAGCTTGTCACCGGCCACCTCAACCTTGGAGGCGAAGGTGCCTTGGGCGTAGCCAGTCAGCGCCGCGAGCATCTGCCCGGTCTGATTGTTGTCGCTGTCGATCGCCTGTTTGCCGAGGATCACCAGTTGCGGCTGCTCTTTGTCGACCAGCGCCTTGAGCACCTTGGCCACGGCCAGCGAGTTCAGTTCATCACTGGTCTCGACCAGGATGGCACGGTCAGCGCCGAGGGCCAGCGCGGTGCGCAGTTGCTCCTGGGCAGCGGTCGGGCCGACTGCAACGGCGATGATCTCGGTCGCAATGCCCTTTTCTTTCAGGCGTACGGCTTCTTCCACCGCGATTTCGCAGAAGGGGTTCATGGACATCTTGACGTTTGCAAGGTCGACGCCGGAGTTATCCGCTTTGACGCGAACCTTGACGTTGTAGTCGACCACTCGTTTGACAGCTACAAGAACCTTCATGGATTCCTCGTTACTCTCCGGTGAAAAGAAACTCGCCTGGGGACAAAGGCCCGGCGATTGCGCGTGGGTACAAGGGCACCTCTAAAAACGTATCGGCCAGAGGATTATTCACTGTGACTGATAAGTCCTGTAGCGACTGCCGAGGCAGAACCTGCGGGTCATTTTCTGTGGTGGCGTGTAAACTCCACTACATGACGGCTTTCAGCCCGAAAACCCTGCTCTACACCTGGTCTTTAGGGGTGCTCCTGCGCCCATCGGTCAGCCTACGGCGAGCGTAAAACCGCTCGTATCTTGACCGTAACACCCAGCCTGGTCAATACGGCAAATCGGCCAGCCTCCAGCCGCCTCCCTGTGATTTTACTGGTCTGCGGCAAATTCAAACAAACGTTTGTATTGGACCGTTGGAGTGGTGTAGATATAATGCGCGGCATGACCCAGCGGTGTAGTCGGTGTTCGGTAAAGCTACAGCCTAGATAGCTACCGGTGACTGCCCGCCCCCGACAAGAAACAGCGATGAGCCTTGAGTAGGAGAGAACCAGTGGAACGCGAATACATGGAATTCGACGTGGTCATTGTCGGCGCCGGGCCGGCAGGCCTGTCCGCCGCCTGCCGTCTGAAGCAGAAGGCCGCCGAAGCCGGTAGCGAGATCAGCGTCTGCGTGGTCGAGAAAGGCTCCGAAGTCGGCGCTCACATCCTCTCTGGCGCGGTGTTCGAACCGCGCGCGCTGGACGAGCTGTTCCCTGACTGGAAAGCGCTCGGCGCCCCGCTCAACACCGCGGTCAAACGCGATGACATCTATGTCCTCAAAGATGCCGGCAGCTCGACCAAGGTGCCTGACCTGTTCGTGCCCAAGACCATGCACAACCAGGGCAACTACATCATCTCCCTGGGCAACCTGTGCCGCTGGCTGGCCCAGCAGGCGGAAAACCTCGGCGTCGAGGTTTATCCAGGCTTTGCCGCTCAGGAAGCGCTGATCGATGACAACGGCGTAGTCCGCGGCATCCTCACCGGCGACCTCGGCGTCGACCGCGAAGGCAAGCCGAAAGATGGCCTGTACACCCCAGGCATGGAACTGCGTGCCAAGTACACCCTGTTCGCCGAAGGCTGTCGCGGGCACATCGGCAAGCAGCTGATCAAACGCTTCAATCTCGACAGCGAGTCGGATGTGCAGCACTACGGCATCGGCATCAAAGAGATCTGGGAGATCGACCCGAGCAAGCACGAGCAAGGCCTGGTGGTGCATACCGCGGGCTGGCCGCTGGATGTGGTCAGCAACGAGAACACCGGTGGCTCGTTCCTCTATCACCTGGAGAACAATCAGGTGGTGGTTGGCCTTATCGTCGACCTGTCCTACTCCAACCCGTACCTGTCGCCGTTCGATGAGTTCCAGCGTCTCAAGCATCACCCAGTGATCAGCCAGTACCTTGAAGGCGGCAAGCGCATCAGCTACGGCGCCCGCGCAATCGCCAAGGGCGGCTTCAACTCGCTGCCGAAGATGGTCTTCAATGGCGGCGCACTGATTGGTTGCGACCTGGGCACGCTGAACTTCGCCAAGATCAAGGGCAGCCATACAGCGATGAAGTCGGGCATGCTCGCCGCTGATGCGGTGGCTGCTGCGTTGCTGGCCGGGAGTGAAGGCGGTGATGTGCTCAATAGCTATGTCGATGGATTCAAGGCCAGCTGGCTGCATGACGAGTTGTTTGCCAGCCGTAACTTTGGCCCGGCGATGCACAAGTTCGGGCCGCTGTTTGGTGCTGCCTTCAACTATGTCGACCAGAACTGGTTTGCCGGCAAGCTGCCGTTCACCCTGCGTGATACCAAGCCTGATTATGCGTGCCTGAAACTGGCGGCAGACTCGAAGAAGATCGATTATCCGAAGCCGGATGGCAAGTTGAGCTTTGACAAGCTGAGTTCGGTGTTTCTCTCCAGTACCAACCATGAAGAGGAGCAGCCTTGCCACTTGAAGCTGGCTGATCCGAGTGTACCGATTGCCAGTAACCTGCCGTTGTATGACGAGCCGGCGCAGCGATATTGCCCGGCTGGGGTGTATGAGGTGGTTACGCAGGAAGATGGCGCCAAGCGGTTCCAGATCAATGCGCAGAACTGTGTGCATTGCAAGACGTGTGATATCAAGGATCCGGCGCAGAATATTACCTGGGTTACGCCTGAGGGTGCGGGTGGGCCTAACTATCCTAATATGTGATTGGGAGTTTGGGATTGGGTGCTTATCCGTTTGATTGGTCGGTAGTTCTGGCCCCTTCCGCCTTTACGGCGGCCTACTTTGGTCTTGGCCAAAAGTAGGCAAAGCCGCCCGCTCCTACATACCGCCCCTGCGCTGCGCTCCGGGGTTCCCTCGCTACGGTCTTGCTCCCGGGAGGACCGCGCTGTACGGCCCATCCTGGGCCGCAGCGCTTGACGGGCATCCATGCCCGTCACCTCCCTCCGCAAGACCTTCGCTCGGCCTCCTGAAGTCGCTCGAAGATCAAGATCAACAGCAGATCAAGATCAAGGGCACGCCTCGCTGCGCTGGCGCAGATCAAGAACAAAAGTCAAAAGCTGGGCCGCGCAGCGGCCCCAGCAATCTCAAGCCGAGCCAATACCGCAGCCGACACGCTGATCCCGCTCTGCGCCAGCGTAGCGAGGCGTGCTCTTGATCTTGATTCACCGGCGACTCAGGAGGCCGAGCGCAGGTCTTGCGGAGGGAGGTGCCGGCCATGGATGGCCGGCAAGCGCTGCGGACCAGGATGGGCCGTACAGCGCGGTCCGCCCGGGAGCAAGGCCGGAGTGAGGGAACCCCGCAGCGCAGCGAAGGGGCCGGATGTGGAGCCAAGCCCTTTTTTGGTTACTTTTTTGGGGCGTCTGCCAAAAAAGTGACTCGCCGTAAGGGCGAAAGGGGCCAGAACTGCCTATAAATCAAATGGATAAGCCCAAAAAAACCGCGAACGAACCAACAATAGCCGTAAGCCGCTACACAGCCCGCTCGCGACACAAGGCCGTCTCTACAGAAGGGCTATCACCTGCAAACACCAACGACTCCCGCCCCTGAAAGTACAAAGCCGTCAGCCCCCCAACCCCCCCCATCACCAAACAGAACCCCACACAAACCCAAGGGCTCCAAGGCATCAAGGCGATCAAAGCCAAAGGCGTAGTACTTGCCCACAATGCATATGCCACGTTGTAGGTAAAGGAAATCCCGGAAACCCGAATCTGCGCCGGAAACAACCCGACCATCACCGAAGGCACCACCCCCACCACCCCACAGCAAAGCCCCGCCAGCGCATAGGCCGGCCAGATCATCCCCCACTGCCCCACCAGACTCGCATACAACGTGGCAATCCCCACCGGCAGCGCCAGGCTATAAACAAGCAACGCCCGCCACGCCCCGACGCGGTCAACCAGCAACCCCGCCAGCACGCAACCAATATTCAAAAACACGATCCCGACACTGCTCAAGGCAAAGGTATGCCCAGCACTGATAGCAAAGCGCTGCTGCATCACTGTAGGCGTAATCACCACCAACACCACCACCGCCGAAGTCAGCACACAGGTCAGCAGCGCCGCCGGCAGCAACGCCCGCCGATGCTCGCGCAACACCTGGCGCAACGGAAACGCCACCGGCTGCTCACGCCGCTCACGCAGCGCCAGAAACACCGGCGTCTCACTCAACCAACGGCGCAGCCAAACCCCAATCACGCCGAACACCCCGCCAAGCAAGAACGGGTAACGCCAGGCGTAATCAAGGATCTCCTGCGGGGTAAACAGCTGCGCCAGCAAAGTAGCCGTAAGCGCGCCGAGCAAATAACCAAAGGTCAATCCAGCCTGCAAAAAGCCCAATGCGTAGCCGCGCCGGCCATCCGGCGCATGCTCGGCAACGAAGGTCCAGGCGCTGGGCACTTCACCGCCCACTGCCGCGCCCTGCAGAATCCGCAGCGCCAATAGGATCAACGGCGCGGCGTAGCCGATGTCGGCGTAGGTCGGCATCACCCCGATCAGCAGGCACGGCAGCGCCATCATCAGGATGCTCAGGCTGAACACCCGCTTGCGGCCCAGATGGTCGGCAAAATGCGCCATCAAGATACCGCCCAACGGCCGCGCCAGGTAACCAGTCACAAAAATCCCGAAGCCCTGCAACAAACGCAGCCACTCAGGCATTTCCGGCGGGAAAAACAGCTGGCTGAGGGTCAGGGCAAAGAACACGAAGATGATGAAATCGTAGATTTCCAACGCGCCGCCCAGCGCCGCCAGACCCAGGGTCCGGTGGTCAGCGCGGGTAAACCGCGGCGCAGGCGCGCTATCGATGGCAGTCATGGCAGAGTCCGCAGATCGGCAAAGGGCGAGAGGATAACAAACCCTGCAGCCATCAGGCGCATCCAGGCTTAGCGGTTGAACACAGTCTGGGCGAAGTTGCGCCGCAGTCCTGGATAGCCCGAAGCTGGGGAAAGCCCGGGCGGCAGCGGCAACTGGCCGACCACCATCGGCAGGTCGATGATTGCCATAAATGACTCCAACGCCTCGCTGTCAGGCACTTTAGGCAGGCTGATGCTCACCGCCTTGCGCTCGGTCTGCGGCACCGCCGGCACTTTCAGGCGCTGCGAGTGATACAGCAGGGCATGCTGAATCTGCGAACTGACCCGACAGAAACGCGCCAGATCAACACCGGCGTGGCTAGCCAGCTCGATGTTGCCAATCAACAGATTGAACGGCTGCAGCGCACTCTGCACCAGGCGCTGCAAGTCTTCGAAGTTTTCCACCGGGGCGATCCGGTAATACCCCATGGCATTGAGCATCTTCTCCAGCTGCAAACGCTGGGACGGGTGCTCGTCGGCGATGAGAATGCGCAAGGATTTATGAGGCATCGATCGAACCTGGGCAGAGGTAAGGACACACGCTCCATGACCATACTGCGCCAGTTCAGGCATGCCCGGTGACTACCAGGCGGGGTCTTTACTGATACTCGTCGCTAAAACGCGAGAAATCAAGGTGCCAGCACGGGGATTTTCACTGGCCGCCGCTCACGATTCCCACTGGCGCATGCGCACGCGGCAGTGCTTCATGGCATTGACGATGTGCTTTTCCACAAGACTGCGGGAAATACCCAGACGCTCGGCAATCTGCGGATGCGACAGACCGTCGATCTTGCGCAGCAGAAAACACTCGCGACACGGCGCGCTGAGCTCATCCAGTGCGCGCTGCATCAGCGCCAGGCGCTGGCCAAGCTGCATGCTCTGCGACGGCGCCGGGCTGTGCCAGCGCTCATCGCTGTCGAGCACATCGAGCGATTCGGTCTGGCGGATCAGGTGGCGGCGGTGGCGGTCAATCACCAGGTTGAGCGCAGTGCGATAAAGGAACGCGCGGGGATGCTCGATCTGCTGCGTATCGGTACGCTCCAGCACCCGCAGGTAAGCGTCGTGAGCCACGTCTTCGGCGGCCTGGCGATTGCCCAGACGCGCGCAAAGAAAGCTCACCAACTCGCGATAATAATGTTCCACAACGGCACCTGGCGTCTCCCTGCTGGGCAATATGCACTGCATTGACGCGGGACTGAGTGATATCAGAGTGCGATCTTACAAATTATAATTATTCTCAGCAACAAGCACGCGATCACCTTTCCGGCTAAATCCGGATACAGCGCTTTCGTCTATCTGGCACCTCCGTGCGCGCCCTGATTGGCAGCGTGTGGCCTACCTCACTGGCTGGAAGTCCGCATGAGTCGCTCAACCACCACCCGCCACCGTGTTTTGCTCGGTGGCCTCGGCCTGCTGGCGCTGGGCAGCGTACTGGCCTGGGCCAGCTTGCCCTTGGCTGGCGCGCCAGTCAGCACCGTCGCGGTTACCCGCGCCGACATCGAAAGCAGCGTTACCGCGCTGGGTACCCTGCAGCCACGCCGCTACGTCGACGTGGGGGCGCAGGCGTCGGGGCAGATCCGCAAGCTGCACGTCGAAGTCGGCGACCCGATCCGCCAGGGTCAGCTGCTGGTCGAAATCGACCCCTCGACGCAACAGGCCAGGCTCGATGCCGGGCGTTATTCGATCGACAACCTCAAGGCGCAACTGGCTGAGCAACGCGCGCAATTCCAGCTGGCCCAGCAACAACAGCAGCGCCAACGTGCACTGGCTGCCGCCGGCGCCACCCGTGCCGAAGACCTGCAAAGCGCTGACGCCCAGCTCAAGGTCACCCAGGCGCGCATCGACATGTACCAGGCGCAGATCCGCCAGGCCCAGGCCAGCTTGCGCAGTGATGAAGCCGAGCTTGGCTACACGCGCATCTTTGCCCCAATGGACGGTACGGTGGTGGCGCTGGACGCGCGCGAGGGCCAGACCCTCAACGCCCAACAGCAGACCCCGCTGATCCTGCGCATCGCCAAGCTGTCGCCGATGACCGTCTGGGCGCAGGTCTCGGAAGCCGACATCGGCAAGGTCAAGCCGGGCATGAGCGCTTACTTCACCACCCTCGCCGGCGGCAAGCGACGCTGGACCAGCCAGGTAAGGCAGATCCTGCCGATCCCGCCCAAGCCGTTGGATCAGACCAGCCAGGGTGGCGGCAGCCCGGCCAGCGCCAGCGCCGGTACCACCGGCAGCCAGGTGGTGCAGTACACGGTACTGCTGGATGTCGACAATCCCGACGGCGCGCTGATGGCCGAGATGACCACCCAGGTGTTCTTCGTCGCGGGCCAGGCCAGCCAGGTCCTGACCGCGCCATTGGCCGCCTTCGACGAAGGCAAGGCCGAGGGCCTGCGCCTGGCGCAGGTGGTCAAGCGCGACGGCAAGATCGAGCAGCGCGAGGTCCGCACCGGCCTCAGTGATCGACTGCGCGTGCAGATCCTCGACGGCCTCGCCGAAGGCGAGCAACTGGTCATCGGCGCGCCCAGCGCCAGCGGAGGTTGAATGTCTGTGCCTCTGATCGAGCTGAACGGCATCTGCAAAGTCTACGGCGGTATCGACAGCCCTGAAGTGCAGGTATTGCGCGGGGTCAGCCTGAGCATTGATCCGGGTGAATTCGTCGCCATCGTCGGCACCTCCGGTTCCGGCAAATCAACCTTGATGAACATCCTCGGCTGCCTCGACCGGCCCTCCTCCGGCAGCTACCACTTCGCTGGCAAGAACGTTGCCGAACTGGACAGCGATGAGCTGGCCTGGCTGCGCCGCGAAGCGTTCGGTTTCGTCTTCCAGGGCTACCACCTGATCCCGTCTGGCTCAGCCCAAGAAAACGTCGAGATGCCGGCCATCTACGCCGGGACCGCGGCCGCCGAGCGCCATGCCCGCGCCGCCGCCCTCCTCGACCGGCTGGGCCTGGCCAGCCGCACCGGCAACCGTCCGCATCAGTTGTCGGGCGGCCAGCAGCAGCGAGTATCGATTGCCCGTGCCCTGATGAACGGCGGCCATATCATCCTGGCCGACGAGCCAACCGGTGCGCTGGACAGCCACAGCGGCGCCGAGGTGATGAACCTGCTCGACGAACTGGCCAGCCAGGGCCATGTGATCATCCTGATCACCCACGACCGCGAAGTCGCGGCCAGAGCAGCGCGGGTGATCGAGATTCGTGACGGGCAGATCGTCAGCGACTCAGCGGCTGGCCAGCCGCCTGCGGTCATACAAGGGCTGCAGGCCGATGACCTGCGCCAGCGTCTGGATCAGGGCGCCGTCGAGCGCGGCGCCTGGAAAGGCGAGCTGGTTGAAGCCTTGCAAGCCGCCTGGCGGGTGATGTGGATCAACCGCTTTCGCACCGCACTGACCTTGCTTGGCATCGTCATCGGCGTCGCCTCGGTGGTGGTCATGCTCGCTGTAGGCGAAGGCAGCAAGCGCCAGGTCATGGCGCAGATGGCCGCGTTTGGCTCGAACATCCTCTACCTGAGCGGGCGCCACGCCACCCTGCGCGAAGCGGGCGGCATCGTCAGCCTCGATGACGTTGCCGCGGTCGCGCAACTGCCGCAGGTCGAGCGGATCATGCCAGTCATTGGCGGCGAGCTGATGGTCCGTCATGGCAACAACAATCAGCAGTTCTATGTCGGCGGCAACAATATCCAGTTCCCGCACATTCTCAACTGGCCGGTGGTGGCCGGCAGCTTCTTCACCGAGGCCGACGAGCGCTCCGGCGCCGCTGTGGCGGTGATCGGGCAGAAGGTCCGCGACAAGCTGCTCGCCCCGGGCAGCGATCCGATCGGCCAGTACCTGCAGCTCGGCAATGTGCCGTTTCAGGTAATCGGCATGCTCGCGGCCAAAGGTGCCAGTTCCGGCGATCAGGACAGCGACGAGCGCATCGTGGTGCCCTACACCGCAGCGGCGATCCGCCTGTTCGGCAGCCACGATCCTGAGTACGTGATCATCGCCGCCGCCGATTCGGCCAGGGTCAGCGCCACCGAAGCGGCCATCGAGCGTTTGATGCGCCAGCGCCACCAGGGCAAGGCGGATTTCGAACTGACCAACGACGCGGCGCTGATTCAGGCCGAAGCACGCACGCAGAACAGTCTGTCACTGATGCTCGGCGCCATCGCCGCGATCTCGCTGCTGGTCGGCGGCATCGGCGTGATGAACATCATGCTCATGACCGTGCGCGAGCGCACCCGCGAGATCGGCATCCGCATGGCCACCGGCGCCCGTCAGCGCGACATCCTCCGCCAGTTCCTCAGCGAGGCGGTGATGCTGTCGATGGTCGGCGGCGTGACCGGCATTGCCCTCGCCCTGGCGATTGGCGGCGGCCTGCTGCTGGCCGACATCGCCGTAGCCTTCGCCCTGCCGGCCATTCTTGGCGCCTTTGCCTGCGCCGTGGTGACAGGCGTGGTGTTCGGCTTCATGCCGGCGCGCAAAGCCGCCCGCCTCGATCCGGTCAAAGCCCTTACCAGCGAATAATCCATGACCTTGCCCAGCCGCATCAGCCTGTTATCCCTGAGCCTTGCCCTCGCCGCCTGCAGCACCGCGCCCGTCTTCGAGGCTAACCTTCCGGCACCGTCGGCCTGGCAGGGCGGCAGTGAGGTTAATAACCACCCGCTGCCAAATGCCCGCTGGTGGCAGGCGTTTGCCAGCAGCGAGCTGGACAGTCTGGTCGAGCGCGCCCGGCTCAACAGCCACGACCTGGCCGGCGCTGCCGCACGGGTACGCCAGGCGCAGGCGCGAGCGGTGATTGCCGGCGCGCCGTTGCTGCCGGACCTGCAATACGGCCTCGACGCCAGCCGCCAGCGGCTGCTGCGTGGCGAGGGTAACGACCAGCTCGACGCCAGCAGCAGCGAGCGCACCAGCACCGCCTTCGATGCACGCTTGAACGCCAGCTACGAGGTGGACTTCTGGGGCGCTGTGCGCGCCGCTCGCGACAGCGCCCTGCACGAGGTCGACGCCAGCCGCTTTGATCGGCACACCGTCGAGCTGACCCTGACCAGCGCCGTTGCCGACAGCTACCTGCGTGGCCTGACCCTGCAAGAGCAACTGCGCATCGCCTGCCTCAACCTGGCCAACGCGCGCGATGTGCTCGGCGTAGTCGAGGCCCGCCAGGGTGCGGGGTCTGCCACCCGCCTGGAGCTTGCCCAGCAGCGCAGTCTGGTCGCCGCTCAGGAACGGCAAGTGCGGTTGCTCGAACAACAGTGGCAAGACAACCACGTGACGCTGGCCACACTGCTCGGCGAACCGGTGCAGAACCTGCCGCAGACCAGCGCCAGCATCAGCGCCGTGCGCTGGCCGCAGATCGGCAGTGGTGTGCCCAGCGACCTGCTCGGCCGCCGCCCGGACATCGCCGCCGCCGAAGCACGTCTGGCCGCCGCCAGTGCCAATGTTCAGGTCGCCCGCGCTGCACTGTTGCCGCGGCTGACACTGGGCGCCGAACTGGGCAGTGGCGCGCGCACCTTCGCCGACATCCTCGACAGCCCCTACTACACCCTGACAGCCGGGCTGATCGGGCCAATCTTCAATAACGGCCGCCTCAGTGCGGCCCGTGACCTGGCCACGGCCGAGCAGGAAGAACTGCTGGAGAATTACCGCAGCAGCATCGTTGCCGGCTTTGCCGATGTGGAAAAGGCGCTCAACGCGATCAGCGGGATAGACCGTCAGCGCCAGTGGCAGGATGAGGAGCTCACCCAGGCCAGGCTGGCTTTCGATATCGCCCAACGCCGCTACAGCGCCGGCGCCGAAACCCTGCTCAGCGTGCTCGAAACCCAGCGCACGCTGTACCTGGCCCAGGACCAGCAGGCGCAACTGCGTCTGGCCCGCCTGCAAGGCAGCGTTGCGCTGTACAAAGCCCTGGGCGGTGGCTGGCAGGTCGAGCAGTAGGCGAACGCCCGGGGCCGCGGCCCCAGGCCGGCTTCAGACGATATTCTTCAGCGACAAGTGCCGCGCATACCAAGGCCGCTGCGGCACCTTGCGCACCAACCCGGCGAGCGTGTCGTCTTCACCAAAAGTGATGCGCAGAGCCAGCTTCATGGTCTCTACGTCCATCTCCACCGACTTGCCCAGGCGCAGGCCGGGCGTGCTGCTGCAACCGTGGGTGTCCGGCCCCAGCCACGGATCGCCGACCTCGACGAAGCGTCCAGGCGCAAACCACTTCACCCCGCTCACCTCAAGCCGGCGCACCTGGCCCGGATGCAGCCGCTCGTGGGCCTGATACCAGTCCTCGATGCGCTCGTCGATCCAGCCGTGAAAGCCCCAGAACACCGGGTTGACGTGGGATGAAAACGGATCGCCAAGAAAGTCGTTGTCGGCACCGAACCAGCGCGGAGCAAAGTCGCTCGGATCGCGGGCAAACGGTACCGGAGCGCCGTTGCTTGGGTCGCGCGGGACCGAGGCCCAGCACATGTGCAGCCAGTCGTGCAGGGTCATTTCCATTTCCGAACCAAGCTCGCCGAGGCTGAGCCTGGCCAGGTACTGCGGGTCCTGATACTGCGACTCCCACACCTGGAAGTTGCTGCAGAACGTTTCGCTGGCCTTGATCGCTGCAACCCACTGGCCATACGGCTCGTCGCCCGGCGCCTGCCAGCTGGGCGGCACACAGCAGCCGTCGTGGTTTTCGTGGTAGCGGGCAAAGCCCTGACGGTCGAACTCAACGTTAGGCTGCGGCAGCGGAAACTGCTGCCAGGCGGGCAAGTCCTGCAACTGCCGCGCTGCCGCGAGCATATGCCGGTGCATGAACAGAAAGTCGATACCCGAGCCATTGCGATGCTTGCGCGGGCCGCGGGCATCGCGCTCCTGCTCACGTGGGCCGGGCTGCCAACCGAGCCCACGCAGGGCGTTGCGCTTGTCTTCGGGGAGCTTGTGCCACTGGTCGCGGGTGGCGTGCCAGAGCTGATGGAACAAGCGATGTTCGGGGCTGATCACCCAGGCCTGCATCGCCGCGTTGTACCTCAGGCGCTCACGTGCTTCGGGGAAACTGCGTTTGATCGCAACGAAGCGGCTGTCCGGCACCGGCAGGGTCAGCGAGCGGTCGACCCGTTGCAAGCGGCCACTGAGGCTGGCGTTGCCGGCATTGGCGAACTCGCCCCAGACCTCATCCAGGCTGGCGATGCACTCGTAGCCGGGGCCGCCGCGCAGGCTGATCAAACGCCAGCGCACCTGCCGCGAGTTGGCCCCGACCAGGTCCCCGAGAATGCGGTAGGCGGCCACGCCGTCAGCGCGCAACTGCTCGCCGGTATCGACAAAACCACGCAGGCCACGGCCCTTGGTGGCGACGTCGATAAACGCCTGCACGCCCGTGAGTGGCAAGCCCTCGAGGCCGCCATCAACGCCCTCGAAGCGCAAGTCCCAAACCCCGCGCATCTGCTCGGCGAGCACCTGGCCGGTGAAATCGGCAGGCTCCACCGTCGCTTCGCCGGGGGTAACGATGTCGTCGGCCGGGTCGTGGGTCAGCTCCCTGTGCGCGTAGTAAGCCGCAGTGCCAGTAGCCCCCGCCAGCGCCAGGCCAGCGATGAAGCCGCGTCGAGAAATGGTCATTGCGCCTCTGATCAAATGCGATGGTGCTGCAGGTGGTGTCCAAGCTAGAACGGATAACCACAGGTTGAATTTAACGCTCGGCCAGGCGCCGGCGAGCGGGCGACCAGCGCCCGCCCGCCGCAGCTGTCAGAAGCCTTCCAGCTCGGCCATCAGGTCGCTCAGGCGGTCGACCTTGTCGTCATCCAGCACACTGCCCTGCAGCCCTTCGACATACAGCGCCAGCTCCTCGACCGTGCTGCACTCGAACATTGCCCGCAGCGGCACGTTCAGCTGCAGCTGCTTCTGCACCCGCGAGGCGATCTGAGTGGCCAGCAGCGAGTGGCCGCCAAGCTCGAAGAAGTTGTCGCGCACGCCTACCCGCTCGCTGCCGAGCACATCGGCCCAGATCGCGGCCAGTGTCGCTTCCAGCTCGCTGCGCGGCGCCAGGTAGTCCTGGCTGTGCTGAGCACCGATATCGATGGCTGGCAGCGCTTTGCGATCGAGCTTGCCGTTGGCGTTGTGCGGCAGGCTGTCGAACCAGCCCCAGTGCAACGGCACCATGTACTCCGGCAGGTCGCTGCGCAGGCGCTGTTTGACCTGTTCAAGCAAGGCTGCATCGGCCGTCACGCCGTGATGCGCCACCAGATAGCCGACCAGGTGCTTGCCGTTGACGCCCTCCTGCACGCCGACGGCGGCGTCGCGGATCTCGCCTTGCTCATGCAGGCGCGCTTCGATCTCGCCCAGCTCGATCCGATAACCGCGGATCTTCACTTGGTGGTCGATGCGACCGACGTATTCGAGCACGCCGTCTACCCGGCGCCGGGCCAGATCACCCGTGCGGTACAAGCGCTCTCCCGGCGCGCCGTATGGATGCGGGATGAACGCCAGGGCCGTGCGCACCGGGTCGCCGACATAGCCGCGGCCCACCCCGGTGCCGGCCACGCACAACTCGCCCACTGCACCCAGCGGCACCAGGGTCTGTTCTTCACCCAGCAGGTACAGCCGGTTGTTGTCGGTCGGCGTACCGATCGGCAGGTAGCTGCCTTCGGTCGACGCTGCATCGACACGGAAGAATGCCACGTCATCCGAGCACTCGGCCGGGCCATAAGCGTTGACCAGGCCAATTGCCGGGTAGCGTTGCAGCCATTGCGCGGCCAGCTCGGGCGGCATCGCCTCGCCGGTCGGCAGCATCCAGCGCAGCCGGTCCAGGTGCTGCTCGGGGTTGGCGAGCATGCCCTGAATCAGCGACGGCACGCTTTCCAGCACGCTGATACCGCTCGCCTGCACATGGCTGAGCAAGCCTTGCGGGTCATGTGCGATGGCGTTCGGCACGATCTCCACGCGGGCACCGAACAACGGCGCGGCGAGGAACTGCCAGACCGAAATATCAAAACTTTGCGACGCGGTCTGGGCGATCACGTCGTGCTCGTCCAGCCCCAGGTACGGCACCTTGCTCAACTGGTTGTTGAGCATGCCACGCTGCTCGACCATCACCCCCTTGGGCAAACCGGTGGAGCCGGAGGTGTAGATCACATAGGCGAGGTTGTCCGGGCCACTGTAGACGCCTGGGTTATGGCTAGCCACGGCGCTGGCCTGAATCTCTTCCCACACCAGCAAGGTTGGCCGTACGGCACCGGCCAGCTCATCCAGCAGTTGCCGCGCCTGTTCGGCGTGGGCGGCGGTGCACACCAGCAGCGGCGTGCGGCTCAGCTCGACGATGCGTTGCAGGCGCGCCGCTGGCAGCCCGGGGTCGAGCGGCAGATAGCCCGCGCCGGCCTTGAAGCTGCCGACGATCATGCCCAGCAGCGGCAAGCCACGCTCGGCCAGCAGGGCTACGGGTTGATCGATGTCGACGCCCGCTGCGAGCAGCGCGTGGCCCATGCGGTTGGCGGCCAGGTTGAGCCCGGCGTAGTCAAAACTGGCCTCCAGGCAGCGCGCCACGACCCGCTGCGGATGCGCGGCGACACGTGCTTCAAACAGCTCGACATAGCTCTGCTCAAGGCTGTAGGCGTGCTCGCTGCGGTTGCAGTCTTCGAGCAGGAAGCGTTGTTCCTCAGCACCGAGCAACGCCAGCGCGCTGACCTCGCCGTCAAAGCCCTCGACCAGCGCCAGCAGCAGCCGCTTGAACTCGGCCAGCAAGCGCTCGACCGTGGCGTGATCGAAATAGCGCTGGTCAAACGACAGGTGCAGGCCTAGGTCATCACCGGGGTAGCACACCGCGGTCAGCGGGAAGTTGGTGTGGGTCCGGCCCGAGTCAGAGCTGGCGTTGAGGTGCTGGGCGTGGTCGAGCACGGCCGTTTCCACTGGCGCGTTCTCGAACACGAACAGGCTGTCGAACAGCGCCTGGCCCTTGGGCAGCTCGCTGCGCTCCTGGATCGCCACCAGCGGCAGGTACTCGTATTCACGCAGCTCCATGTTGCGCTCGAGCAGGCCCTGCAGCCACTGCCGCACACTTTGCCGCTGCCCCGGCGCCGGCAATTGCACACGCAGGGCCACGCTGTTGATGAACAGGCCAACCGTGCGCTGCATCTGCGGCATGCTCACCGGCCGCCCAGCCACGGTAACGCCGAAGACCACGTCGCGCTCGCCGCTGAAGCGCGCCAGCACCAGTGCCCAGGCCGCCTGGGCGAAGGTATTGATGGTCAACTGGTGGGCCTGGGCCAACTCACGCAGGCGTGCGCCCTGCTCGACCTGCAGCCGGGTATAGCAGTCGCCGACGATCATGCCGTCGCCGGCATGGTCGTGGCGCAGCGGTCGGTCGCTGGGCAGCGCCGTGGCGCGCTCGAATCCGGCCAGGTTGGCTTGCCACCAGTGGCGCGCTTCATCGAGGTCCTGCCGTTGCAGCCAGCCGATGTAATCGCGATAGCGCGGCGGCACTGGCAGTTGCGCCTGGCGGCCCTCACCGAGCGCCTGATAGATCTCGAAGAAGTCGTTCATCAGCAATGAGCGGCACCAGGCATCGATCAGGATGTGGTGATTGCTCATCATGAACCAGTAACGCTCGTCGGCCACGCGCACCAGGCGCAGGTGGAACGGCGCCTGGCTGAGCAATTGGAAGCCCGCTTCGCGTTCCTGCTTGTGCAGCGCTTGCAGGCGTTGCTCCTGGGCCTCGTCATCCAGCTCGCGCCAGTCCTGATAGTCGACCGCGGTGTGGCCCGGCTTATGGATGATCTGCAGCATCGCTTCGCCGGCGCTCCAGCTGAACGAGGCACGCAGGGCTTCGTGACGGGCGACTACCGCCTGCCAGGCCTGGGCAAAGCGCTGCGGCTCGAGCGCGCTGTTGATGCGGTAGCGGTCCTGCATGTAGTAGATGCCGGTGCCCGGCTCGAGCAGGGTATGCAGGAGCATGCCCTCCTGCATCGGCGTCATCGGGTAGACGTCGTCGATTTGCGCAGCGGGTACGGTCAGGCTGTCGATCTGCTCCTGGCTCAGGTGAGCGAGGGGGAAGTCCGACGGGGTGAAGCTGCCGTTGCCATCGGCCAGGCAATGGGCAACCAGCGCCAGCAGTTCGCGGCGATAGTCTTCGGCCAGCGCGGCGATGGTGGCGTGCTCGTAGCGCTCGCTGCTGAAGGTCCAGCGCAGTTGCAGGGCACCGCCGTAAACCTGGCCATCGACGCTGAGCCAGTTGGGCAGCACCGCGTCGAGGTCGTGGGCCAGGCCCGCCGGCGCATCCAGCGGCTGGAACAGCGCATGCGCATCGAACTGCTGGTCGAACTGGCCGAGGTAGTTGAAGGTGATCCGCGCCTGCGGCAGCGCTGCCATGCTTTCGCGGCTGGCGGCGTCAGCTAGGTAACGCAGTACGCCGTAACCGATGCCCTTGTGCGGCACCTGGCGCAGTTGTTCCTTGATGCGTTTGATCGAGCTTGCCTGGGCCTGATCGTGGTCGCCTGGCTCGATGGCCAAGGCCAGTGGATAGGCATTGGTAAACCAGCCGACGCTGCGGGTCAGGTCGAGGTCTTCGAACAAGCCTTCGCGGCCGTGGCCTTCCAGTTGCACCAGCACTTCGCGGTCGCCGCTCCAGCGGCACAGGGTGCGCGCCAGGGCGGTCAGCAGCAGGTCGTTGACCTGGGTGTGATAGGCCGCCGGCGCCTGCTGCAGCAGCTGGCGAGTTTGTTCGACCTCAAGGTTGATGCTCAGGGTCTGTGCATGTCGGTTGAGGTTGCCGCCCTGAGGATGATCACAGGGCAGCTCACGGCGCACGCCAGCCAGTTGCGTCTGCCACCAGCCAAGCTCATCGCGCAGCGAGTCGCTGCCGGCATAGGTAGCCAGGCGCGCTGCCCAGTCGCCCATGGCGTGAGTCTTTGCCGCGAGATTGGCGCCGCGGTACAGCGCCTGCAAGTCCTCGAGCAGCACCCGCCAGGACACGCCATCGACCACCAGGTGGTGGATAACGACCAGCAAACGCTGCTGGCCTTGTCCATCACTGACCAGCAAGGCGCGCAGCAGCGGCCCTTGCTGCAGGTCGAGGCTGCGTTGCACATCGGTATACAGCGCCTGGCAGTCGTCCAGATCGGCGACCGTCGCCGTCCACAGCAGTTGCTCGCTGGTCGGCTGTTGATACTCGCCGTGCCAGCGACCGTTCACCTGACTGAAGCGCAGCCGCAAGCTGTCGTGCTGGACCAGCAACGCGGCCAGCGCCTGTTCCAGGCTCGCCGCCAGCAATGGCTCACGGGCCTGCAACAGCACGGCCTGGTTCCAATGCTGCGGTTCGACCACTTCACTGTCGAAGAACCACTGCTGGATCGGCGTCAACGCGCTGCTGCCGACCCGCGCGCCCTGCTCGATCACGCTCGGCGCATCGCTGTGCCTGACCACCGCGGCGAGTGCCTGGATGGTCTGGTGCTGGAACAGGTCGCGCGGGGTGAACTGCAGGCCCAGCTGGCGGGCCCGGCTGACCACCTGGATCGACAGAATCGAATCGCCGCCCAGCTCGAAGAAGTTGTCCTGCACGCCCACTCGGGTGACGTTGAGCACCTCCCGCCAGACCTGCGCCAGTTGCTCCTCGAGCGCATTCGCCGGGGCTTGATAATGCAGCTGCACCAGCTCCAGATCCGGCGCTGGCAAGGCGCGGCGGTCGAGCTTGCCGTTGCCCATAAGCGGCAGCTGGGCGAGCAGCACCAGGTGTGCGGGGACCATATAGTCCGGCAGGTGCCGGCGGGCATGAGCCTTCAGCGCTTCGCGCAGATCGGCCTGGGTAGCCGCGTCGGCGTTGGCCTGAGCGCAGACCAGATAGCCGACCAGCTGCTTGCCGCCGGGCAAGTCCAGCGCCAGCACCACTGCCTCGTCGATGTCGGCGTAGACTTGCAGGCGGCTTTCGATTTCACCCAGTTCAATCCGGAAGCCACGGATCTTCACTTGCTGGTCGGCACGGCCAACATATTCGACCAAGCCATCAGCGCGCAGGCGCACGCGGTCGCCGGTGCGGTACAGGCGGCCGCCGTCGCCGCTGAACGGGTCGGCGACAAAACGCTCGGCAGTCAAACCGGGGCGGTCGTGATAACCCTGGGCCAGGCCGGCGCCGCCGATGTACAGTTCGCCGATGCCGCCTTGGGGCAACAGCGCCAGATCGTCATTCAGCACGTACGCGCTGCGAGCGCCGATCACTTGGCCGATCGGCACGCTGCCAGCGTCGGCCGGCAGGGTCGTCGGCGCCAGACACGCGAGCGGCATGACTACGGTTTCGGTCGGCCCATAGGCGTTGAACAGCTGCTGCGGAACAAACGCCTGGCGGATCCGCTGCAGGTGCTCGCCGGTCAGCGCTTCACCGCCGGTGATTACCAGACGCACTGGCAATTGCTCGGCGCTGCTGGCCAGGTACTGAGCCAGCTGGCTGCCGTAGCTTGGGGTAAAGCCAAGAATGTTCACCTGCTGCTCGCGCACCAGCTGGCAGATTTCCTCGGCGCCCCACTGCCCTTGCCCGCGCAAGACCACCCGCGCACCGCACAACAGCGGCGCCAGCAGGCGCTCACTGGCAGCATCGAAGTTGATCGAATAGAAGTGCAGCTCGCAGTCGTCGCTGCGCATGCCGAACGCGCTGATCACGGCCTGGCAATGCATGGCGATTTCGCCGTGGCTGACCACCACGCCCTTGGGCTGGCCGGTCGAGCCGGAGGTGTAGATCAGGTAGGCCTGATGCTGCGCCAGGCTGAGGTTGGTCAGCGCTGCATCGCTGTAATCAGCCAAGGCTGCGGCATCATCCTCAAGGCACCAACGGCCGACAGTGGCCGGCAACTCGCCGAGCCGTTCGAACAAATCGCGCTGGCCAAGCAGCAGGCCGATGCGGCTGTCTTCGATCATGTATTGCAGGCGTTGCAGCGGGTATTCCGGGTCGAGCGGCACATAGGCACCGCCGGCCTTGAGGATTGCCAACAGGCCAACGACCATTTCCAGCGAGCGCTCAAGTGCCAGGCCAACCCGCACTTGCGGGCCGACGCCACGCTCGCGCAGCACCCGCGCCAGGCGATTGGCCTGCTGGTCGAGGGCGGCATAGCTGAGGTGTTCACCGGCAAAGGTCAGCGCCAGCGAATCCGGGCTGCGCTGGGCTTGCACGCTGAACAGACCGTGCAGGGTGTGTTGCAGCTCGCCAGCAGGCTCGCCCTGCAATTGCTCAAGCAGCACCTGTTGCTCGGCCGCGGCCAGCATCGGCAGCTCGCACAGACGCTGCTGCGGGTCGGCGATCAGCCCAGCCAGCAGCTGTTGCCAGTGCTCGGCCATACGGGCGATGCGCGGTTCATCGAACAGGTCGCGGCTGTAGGTCAGGCAGCAGCCGAGGCGGCCGTCCAGGTCGGTAACTTCCAGGTACAGGTCGAACTTGGTCGCACTGGCGTCGTTGAGCAGGTAGTCGACCTGCATCCCGGCCAGCTCGCGGCTTTGCTGGAAGGCCCAGCGCTGCACGTTGCACATCACCTGGAACAGCGGGTTGTAGGCACTGCTGCGCGCCGGTTGCAAGGCTTCGACCAGTTGCTCGAAAGGCAGGTCCTGGTGCGACTGGCCGGCCACGATGGTGTCACGCAGTTGCTCTAGCAGGTCGCCTGCACGCATCTGCCCGTCCAGCTCGCAGCGCAGCACTTGGGTGTTGAGGAAGGCGCCAATAAGGCCTTCGCTTTCCGGGCGAATCCGGTTGGCCACGGGCGCACCGATACGCAGGTCGCGCTGGCCGCTGTAGCGGTGCAGCAAGGCCGCCAGAGTGGCGGTCATGGTCATGAACAGGGTCAGGCCGCGCTCGCCATTGAACGCATGCACCCGCGCCGCCAGGGCCGGGTCGAGGTCGAAGCGGTACAGCCCGCCCTGATGGCTCTGCACCGGCGGCCGTGGGCGGTCGCTGGGCAGTTCCAGCAGCGGCTGTTCATCGCCCAGCCGGGCCTGCCAGTAGGCCAGCTGGCGCTGGCCTTCGCCGCCTTCCAGCCATTGCCGCTGCCACACGCTGTAGTCCAGGTACTGCACTGGTAAAGGCGCCAGCGGCGACTCGCGATCATCGACAAAGGCTTCGTACAGCTCACCCAGTTCGCGGGCAAAGATGTCCATCGCCCAGCCTTCGGTGACGATATGGTGCAAGGTCAGGACAAAGTAGTGCTCGCGCTCGGCGGCCTTGACCAGGCAGGCGCGCAGCAGCGCACCGCGCTCCAGATCGAACGGCTGGTGCGCCTGTTGATCGGCCAGCGCTTGCAGGCGCTGTTGGCGCTGCTCGGCAGCCACCGCGCTGAAGTCATGCCACTGCACCTGCAATGGGCTGTGCTCGGCGACGCACTGGTACGGCACGCCGTCGATGCTCGGGAAGGTGGTGCGCAGGGTTTCGTGACGGGCAATCAACGCATGCAGGGCGCGCTCGAAGGCATCCACGTGCAAGGTGCCGCGCAGGCGCGCCATGCCGCCGACGTTGTAGGCCGGGCTGTCCGGCTCCATCTGCCAGAGGAACCACATGCGCTGCTGCGAATACGACAGCGGCACCGCCTGGCGCCGGTCGACCCGCGCAATAGCGCCTTGCTGGTTATGCTCGCCGCGCTCGCGCAGCCCGGCAATCTCGACACAGAATGCGCCCAGCTCGCTGGCATCGAACAAGGTCTTCAACGGCAGTTCGACGTCCAACGCCTGGCGTGTGCGCGAGACGATCTGGGTGGCCAGCAGCGAGTGGCCACCGAGGGCGAAGAAGTCATCCTGCAAGCCCACCTGCGGCACGCCGAGCACTTCGCGCCAGATTGCCGCGACCTGCTGTTGCAGCGCAGTGTGCGGCTCGACGTGCTGGCGTTGCTGCCAGACCGGCGCCGGTAGCGCCTTGCGCTCGACCTTGCCGCTTGGGCCGATGGGCATCTGAGCAAGGTGGATCAATTGCGCCGGGACCATATAGGCCGGCAGGCGCTCGCTCAGTGCGGCCAGCAGCGCCTCGCTCTGCGCGTTACCGGTGTAATAGCCGAGCAACTGCGCACCAACCGCGTCCTGATGAATCAGCACCACCGCCTGAGAGACGCCCAGCTGAGCCAGCAGGCAGGCCTGCACTTCTTCGGGTTCAACCCGGAAGCCACGGACCTTGACCTGCTGATCGAGCCGGCCCATATATTCCAGCGCCGCATGCTCGGGCAACCAACGGACGCGGTCGCCGCTGCGGTACAGGCGCGCGCCGTTGCCATCGGCCTGCGGCACGAAGCGCTCGGCGGTCAGCCCTGGTCGGCCCAGGTAACCCCGAGCCAGGCCGACGCCACCCAGGCACAGCTCGCCCGGCACACCTGGCGGGCTCAGCTCGATCTCGTCATCGAGCACCTGGCAGAGCACGTTGGCCAGCGGCCTGCCAATAGGTGAACGCTCGCCATCGCTGGGCTGGCAATGCCAATGGCTTACGTTGATTGCGGTTTCGGTCGGGCCATAGCGGTTGTGCAGGTGCACCTGCGGCAGTACCTGCAGAACCCGATCACGCAGGCTGGCCGACAACGCCTCGCCACCGGAAAACAGCCGGCGCAGGCTCGTGCAGCTCGCAGCCAGCGGCTCCTCGACAAACACCTGCAGCAACGGCGGGACGAAGTGCAGCGTGGTCACGCCAAACTGCTGCACCAGCTCGGCGATGCGCTGCGGATCACGGTGCTCGCCGGGGCCGGCGAGGACCAATGGGCAACCGGTGAGCAGCGGCCAGAAGCACTCCCACACCGACACGTCAAAACTGATCGGTGCCTTCTGCAGCAGCACATCGCTGGCCTCCAGTGCATAGCTGGTCTGCATCCACTGCAGGCGCTCGGCCAATGCCCCATGGGTATTGCCGACGCCTTTGGGCTGGCCGGTGGAGCCCGAGGTGTAGATTACGTAGGCGAGGTTGTCGCCTTCCAGATGCAGCCCCGGCGCATGGCTTGGCCAGCTGTCCAGGTGCAACTGGTCAAGGGCGATCACGCTGACCTCGGCACGCTGCGGCAGCTGTGCCAGGCAGTCGCTGTGGCTGAGCAACAGGCTCGCGCCACAGTCGGCGAGCATGAACGCCAGCCGCTCGGCAGGGTAATCGACGTCCAGCGGCACATAGGCGCCACCGGCCTTGAGGATCGCCAGCAAGCCGACCAGCAACTGTGGCGAGCGCTGCAGGGCAATCGCGACACAGGTATCGGGGCCGACACCTTTGTCGCGCAGGTAATGCGCCAGGCGGTTGGCCTGCTGGTGCAGGCTGGCGTAATCGAGGCTGCCGCCGTCCCAGAGCAGAGCCGGCTGTTGCGGGGTCAGGCGCGCCTGTTCGTTGAGCTGCTCGACCAGCAAGCGCTGCGGCGCCGGCGCTGCGCACTGGCCCCATTGCAGCAGTTGCGTGCGCGAGGCGGCATCAAGCAACTGCACATCGCCCAGCGCCAGCTGCGGTTGCACGCTGACCTGTTCGAGCAAGGCCAACAGGTGCTGCGACAGGCGCCGCACGGTGGCCGCGTCGAACAGCTCGGCGGCATAGTCGAAGGCCAGGCTGAGGCGGCCCTGCTGGTCTTCTTCGCTGTGCAGTTGCAGGTCGAACTTGGCTTCACGGCTGTGCCATGGCAACTCTTCGGCGAGCAAACCAGGCAGGCGGCGCAGCGCTGACAGGTCGCGTTGCTGATGGTTGAACATGACCTGGAACAGGCCCTGCTCACGAGCCTGCGGCAGTGCTTCAAGCAGTTGCTCGAACGGCAGGTCCTGATGCGCCTGCGCCTCGATCGTGGCCTGACGCACCTGGGCCAGCAACTGGCTGAACGGCTGGCGGCCATCGAGCTGCGCACGCAGCACCTGGGTATTGATGAAGAAGCCAACCATGCCCTGAGTTTCCAGGCGTGGGCGGTTGGCATTGGGCACGCCAACGCGGATGTCGTGCTGCCCGCTGTAGCGGTGCAGCAAGCCCTGCCAGGCAGCCAGCAGGATCATGAACAGGCTGGCCTGTTGCTGCTCGGCAAGCTGCTTGAGCGCGGTGGTGAGCTGGGCCGGGACTTTTACGCTGAGGCGCTCGGCGCGCAGTGTGCGCTGGCTCGAACGCGGCTGATCGGTGGCCAGATCGAGCACCGGCAGATCATCACCCAATTGCGCTTGCCAGTATTCAAGTTGTGCTGCAGCCGCGCCCCCGGCCAGCCACTGGCGCTGCCAGATGCCGTAATCGGCGTAGCCCAACGGCAGCGCTGGCAGGCTGACGTGCTGGCCCTGACAGCGGGCCGCGTACAGGCGAGCGAACTCATCCAGCAGAATGTTCAGCGACCAGCCGTCAGCGACGATGTGGTGCAGCGTCAGCCACAGCTGGTGCTGCTCATCATCCAGCCGCGCCAGAGTAGCGCGCAGCAGCGGCCCATTGCCCAGATCGAACGGCTGCTGCGCCTCGGCTTCGCGGCGGGCCGCAACCTGCGCGGGGCCCAGCCCATGCAGGTCAAGCTGAGCGAGTTCCAGTTGCAGCTCAGGCAGCACCCGTTGCAGGGCCTGGCCGTCGACTTCGCTGAACACCGTACGCAACGATTCATGGCGGCTGACCAGCGCTTGCAGGCTGTGCTGCAGCGCGGCAACGTCGAGTTCGCCGCGCAGGTGCAGGCCGGCCGGGATGTTGTAGGCTGACGAATGCGGTTGCAGCTGCCACAGCAGCCACAGGCGGTTTTGCGCCAGCGACTGCGGCAGTGGCTGAGCGCGGCCGCGCACGTCGATATGAGTGCGCTGCTGGCCGCCGTCAGCCAGCAGTGCAGCTACCGCTGCGCTGTAGTCAGCCAGCACCGGGGCGTCAAACAGGGTGCGCAGGCTCAGCTCGATGCCAAGCTCGTCTGCCAGTTGCGCGGTCGCCTGCGTGGCGGCAATCGAGTTGCCACCCAGCAGCAGGAAATGGTCATCGGCCGCCACCGCTTCGACCTTGAGCAGGTCACGCCAGATGGCAGCGATGCGCGCTTGCAGGGGCTCTGTCACAGAGGCCGCCGACGCCACGCTGCTGACCGCCGGGAAGCGCGCGTAGCAATCAAGGCTGCCGTCATCCATGCGCTGGCGACAGGCCGCGCGTTGCAGCTTGCCGCTGGAAGTCTTCGGTAGCGCGCCGGGGTTGAGCAGCAGCACTGCCGCCGGTGCCTGCCGACAGGCATCGGCGATCACCTGGCGCAGAGTCTTGATCAGCGCCTCGGGAGCGGTCGACTTCTGCACATTGCGGCTCACTTCGACAGCGACACCGATGCCCTCCTCGCCGTTGTCGTCGACGGCGAATACCGCCACCCGCCCCTTGCGCAGCCCTTCGACTTCGCGCTCGAGGGTCTGCTCCAGGTCCTGCGGGTAGAGGTTTTGCCCACGTACGATGAGCATGTCTTTCAGGCGCCCGGTGACGAATATCTCGCCGTCGCGGATAAAGCCCAGGTCGCCCGTGCGCAGCCAGGTCTGGCCGTTCATCTCAACGAAGGTGCGTGCCGTCGCTTGCGGGTTGCGCCAATAGCCACGGGCGATACTCGGGCCGGCGGCCCAGATTTCCCCGACCTGGTTATCCGCCAGCAGCTGTTGCTGCTGTGGCTCGACGACGCACACGGCGTGCTCGGGTTGCGGATAGCCGCAGCTCATCAACACACTGCCCTCGCCGCTTTCGATACGGTGCTCGGCCAGCGCCTGGGCATCGACCTGCAGAGCAGCAATGCCTTGAGCGCGACGGCTGCCGCTGACGAACAAGGTGGCTTCGGCCAGGCCGTAACTGGCGAAGTAGCTGCTGCGCTCGAAGCCGCATGACTGAAACTTGCTGGCAAAAGTTTCCAGGCTGTCCTGGCGGATCGGCTCGGAACCGGAATACGCCACCCGCCAGCGGCTAAGGTCGAGCCCGGCCAAGGCCGCTTCGCTAACCCGTTCACTGCACAGGCGATAGGCAAAATCCGGCCCGCCGCTGATGGTGCCGCCGTACTCGCTGATCGCCTGCAGCCAGCGCAGCGGCCGGGCCAGGAAGTACCCCGGCGACATCAGCACACACGGCACGCCACTGAAGATCGGCTGCAGCAAGCCGCCGATCAAGCCCATGTCGTGGTACAGCGGCAGCCAGCTGACGATGACGTCGTCGGGGTTCAGGTCGATGCCAAAGCCCTGGCGAATCAGTTGCTCGTTGGCGACCAGGTTGGCATGGCTGACCTGCACGCCCTTGGGCAATGCGGTAGAGCCTGAGGTGTACTGCAAGAAGGCGATGTCATCGCCCGCCAACTGCGGCTCGCGCCACTGCGCCGCCAGCGCCGGGTCGAGCTGGTCGACCGCCAGCAACTGCGGCGCGCCGTCAGCAGCGAGCGCGTCAAGTTCCTGCAGGCTGTCGCGCAGTGCTTCAACGGTCAGCAGCAAGCGCGGCTGGGCATCGTCGATGATCGACAACAGGCGCTGTTGATGATGGCGCTTGGCAGACTCTGGCGGATAGGCCGGCACGGCAATCACACCCGCATACAGGCAGCCGAAGAACGCCGCGACGTAATCGGCACCGCTGGGGAACAACAGCACTGCCCGATCACCGAACTCGGCCCGCGCCTGCAATGCTGCGGCGATGGTCCGCGCCCGCGCATCCAGCGCCTGATAGGTCAGTACTGCCTGCTCGCGCGGGTCATCGGCCAGAAAGCGCAAGGCGATCCGCTCGGGGGTCTGCTTGGCGCGTTGCGCCAGGGCCTGGACCAGCGAGTGCGGGAGTTCGAAGGCGTCCGTCATGGGTGTTCCTGCCAGTGTCTGGGTAAGTCGGGCCTGGCCGTTGCCTCGCTGAATGCGGGCGGCGTAGGCGGCCTTGGGTACACAGGGGAACGGATGGGCAGGGCAAATAATTAACAGTGCGGGCAGCGAGGGGATGACTGTGCGAGGGCAGGCTTAGATCAAGCACGAATAGATACTCATTAACTTTCGTATTTGACAACCATTATCATTCCGCCTAATTTGTCGCTCGTCGCAGGAAGCGCCCTATCCAAAAAGCGCTCCTATTCCTACAAGAGCTAAGGTGATTTCCATGGCGGAACAACTATCCACAAGTAAGTGCGATTCACCCTTACTCCAGGCGTTCGTCGACAATCGCAGCATTCTCCTCAAAATAGCCGCGCGCATCACTGGCTGCCGCTCGCGTGCCGAGGATGTTGTTCAGGACGCCTTCTTCCGGCTCAACGCCGCACCGCAGATCACCTCCTCGATCAAAGCTCAACTCAGCTATCTGTTCCAGATCGTGCGTAACCTGGCCATCGATCACTATCGCAAACAGGCGATGGAGCTGAGGTACTCGGGCACCGAAGAGGAAGGCATGAACGTGGTGATCGTCAATGCATCGCCCGAGCACACCCACATCAACCTGGCTGCGCTTGAACATATCGCCGATGCATTGAATGAACTGCCCCAGCGCACCCGTTATGCCTTCGAGATGTACCGGCTGCACGGCGTGCCGCAGAAAGACATCGCCAAGGAACTTGGCGTGTCGCCGACGCTGGTCAACTTCATGATCCGCGACGCCCTGATCCATTGCCGCAAAAGCGCCCAGCCGCACACTTGAGGGCTACTGCGGGCTGATCGTCTGGATCTGATAGGGCTGAAAAATCCGCGTCAATTCACCGTTGCTGCGCAGTTGTTGCAACAGCGCGGCAAATGCCTGCGGGCTGATCGGTGCATTCGGGCGCAGCAGTGCGTAATGATGATAAAGCTGATCGACCCGTTCCGAGCCCATCAACTGTTCGCGACTGGCAGGATTGCGAGCAAGAAAATCATTGAAATACGAGCGCGTTACCAGGGCAATGTCAGCGCGCCCTCGCTGGACCATTAACAGGTTGCTGTCATGCGAGTAGGTCAAGGTCGCATGGTAGTTCGCACTGAGCTGCTGCGGGTCGGCGTTGAAGTCGGCGAACGCGTAATGATAGCCGTGGTAAACAGCCAGACGCTTGCCATGCAGCTCATCGAAGTAATTCTGGTCCCTTCCCGGCTGGCGCCGCGCGACAAAAATTTCGGCATCTTCCAGGCCCATGTCGACGGCCTGGTGGGCGACCTTTTGCCAGCCCCACTGAGGGTTCTCGAAAATCGCCATGTCGGTGCGCCCTTGCTCCAGGTCGGCAAAGCGCCGCGGAATCGAGGTGGGCACCAGAACGAAGAAGTAGTCCTTTTGCAGCGTGTTGAGCGCCTGTGTCAGTTGCGGCAGCAGGCCACTGTCGGCGCCCCGCTCCGGGCGTTCGGTATAAGGCGGAAAATGCGCCGCACCGATGCGCACCTCGATGCCTGCCTCGGGTTCGGCCCAGGCAGGCGCGACGTGCCCCAGCAGAGCAACCAGCAACAGCGACGAGAAGGCCTTGAGCCTGGCCAGTGGAATCAACACAGACACTTGCAGACACACCAAACCTTGATGCGCCTAAGCTAGGCGTTTTCTGCAAGCGGCACAACCGGCACATATGCCAAAGTGCCATAGGGTGCCTGTTTGGCCGAGTTTGGCTACTCTCTAGCGAGTCTTGCAAGGGAGCCTGCCATGGCCCATTGGTTAGTGATCGACCTGGAGGCCACCACCGACGACGGTGGCTGGCCGCTCACAGAGATGGAAATCATTGAAATCGGCGCCAGCCTGGTGACGCGGCAAGGCCATGAGGTCGACCAGTTCCAGTGCTTCGTCAAACCGAAAAAACGCCCGCAGTTGACTCCGTTCTGCCGCCAGCTGACCCACATCAGCCAGGCGGACGTCGACGCCGCCGCGTGTTTTCGTGAGGCCTGGGCTGGGTTCGAGGGCTGGCTGAGGACGCATGCCGATGAACTGCAAGCCTGGGTCAGCTGGGGCGACTATGACCGCCGCCAGCTGCTGCAGGAATGGCACGACTATAAAGTGCGCAGCGTGCTCCAGGACACCGCCCACATCAACCTCAAGCAGCGCTTCGCCAAGGCCCGCCACCTGCAACGCCCGGCCGGGCTCAACAGCGCCCTGCAACTGGCTGGCCTGCAGTTCAGCGGCCAGCAGCACCGCGCCCTCGAAGATGCGCGCAACACCGCGCGTTTGCTGCCGCTGAGCCTGCCGGCCGAGAGCCCCTGAAAGCAGATGACGACACGCTGGGGCTTGGGCATACTGGCCAGCCCCTTTTTCATCCCCCCTTTACAGGAGTCGCCCCATGTTCAAGGTCAACGAGTACTTTGATGGCACCGTCAAGTCGATCGCTTTCGAAGGCACTGAAGGCCCGGCCACCGTCGGCGTGATGGCCCCGGGCGAATACGAGTTCGGCACCGCCAAGCGCGAAATCATGCACGTGGTTTCCGGCGCCCTGACCGTCAAGCTGCCGGGCAGCGACAACTGGCAGGAATTCATCGCTGGCAGCCAGTTCAACGTGCCTGCCGACAGCAAGTTCCAGCTCAAGGTCGCAGTTGCAACCGCTTACCTGTGCGAATACCGCGACTGATCCAGCAATCGCATCGGCTCAGCAGGCGCGGCGCCTGCTGAGTTGCTGCTCAGCGCTGGATGAAGCGGGCAACCCGTTCTGCGGTGGTTTGCAGGTGCTGCTCATGGGTAAAGCCCGACGCTTTCAGCGGCTTGAGGTCATGATCCGCCGCCGCCAGCCAGCACAGTTCGATGGCTGACGACAGCTGGTAGCCCGCGACCGTTTCCCGGTTGCCCAGGGCATCGCGCTCGCCCTGCACAATCAAGGTCGGTGTCTGCAGTTCCGCCAAGTGCGCGACCCGCGGCTTTTCCGGCTTGCCCGCTGCGTAGAAGGGATATCCCAGGCACACCAGTGCATCTACCTGCAGTTCATCGGCCAGCAAACTGGCCATGCGCCCGCCCATTGACTTGCCGCCAATCGCCAGCGGCCCTGTGACCAATGGTCGCACCTGTTGATACACCTCGCGCCAGCATTCAAGCAAAACCTTCTGCGGGTTAGGTGGCCGCCTGCCGCCTGTTGCGCGCCGTTCGGCCATGTACGGGAACTCGAAACGCAGCAGCGCCAGCCCTTGCCCTGTCAGCCTTTGCGCCATGTCGTTCATGAACCCGCTGTCCATCGGTGCGCCAGCACCGTGGGCCAGGATCAAACACCCCACATAGCCCTGCTCGCCACCGGCTTGCGGCAGATCGCAGCGCAAGCCTGAAACATTTGTCACTTGCGCCCATTGATCCCCGTCAATACCGGCATTTTGCCCATCTCTCATTCTTGCCTCGCTGTTTAGTCTGCCTATAACCGTGGATGGGAACCCATACATGAACACAACACCCAGAACCGCCTACAACTACAAGGTGGTCCGCCAATTCGCCATTATGACGGTGGTGTGGGGAATCGTCGGGATGGGGCTCGGCGTTTTCATCGCTACCCAACTCGCCTGGCCTGCCCTCAACTTCGACCTGCCATGGACCAGCTTCGGCCGCCTGCGACCGCTGCACACCAACGCAGTGATCTTCGCCTTCGGCGGCTGCGCGCTGTTTGCCACCTCGTATTACTCGGTACAGCGCACCTGCCAGACCACCCTGTTCGCGCCGCGCCTGGCGGCATTCTCGTTCTGGGGCTGGCAACTGGTGATCGTGCTCGCCGCGATCAGCCTGCCGCTGGGCTACACCAGCTCCAAGGAATACGCCGAGCTGGAATGGCCGATCGACATCCTGATCACCATTGTCTGGGTGGCCTACGCGATCGTGTTCTTCGGTACGCTGATCAAGCGCACCACCAAGCACATCTATGTGGGTAACTGGTTCTTCGGTGCGTTCATCCTCACCGTGGCGCTGCTGCACATCGTCAACAACCTGGAAATCCCGGTCAGCCTGACCAAGTCCTACTCGGTGTATGCCGGCGCAACCGACGCCATGGTGCAGTGGTGGTACGGCCACAACGCGGTGGGCTTCTTCCTGACCGCAGGCTTCCTCGGCATGATGTACTACTACGTGCCCAAGCAGGCCGAACGCCCGGTGTATTCCTATCGGCTGTCGATCGTGCACTTCTGGGCACTGATCACCCTGTACATCTGGGCCGGCCCGCACCACCTGCACTACACCGCCCTGCCTGACTGGGCGCAGTCGCTGGGCATGGTCATGTCGCTGATTCTGCTCGCGCCAAGCTGGGGCGGCATGATCAACGGCATGATGACCCTGTCGGGCGCCTGGCACAAACTGCGCAGCGACCCGATTCTGCGCTTCCTCGTGGTGTCGCTGGCGTTCTACGGCATGTCGACCTTCGAAGGGCCGATGATGGCGATCAAGACCGTCAACGCCTTGTCGCACTACACCGACTGGACCATCGGTCACGTCCATGCCGGCGCGCTTGGTTGGGTAGCGATGATTTCCATCGGTGCGCTGTACCACACCATCCCGAAAATCTGGGGCAAAGAGCGCATGTACAGCATTGGCTTGATCAATGCGCACTTCTGGCTGGCGACCATCGGCACCGTGTTGTACATCGCCTCGATGTGGGTCAACGGCATCGCCCAAGGCCTGATGTGGCGCGCGGTCAACGCCGACGGCACCCTCACCTACTCGTTCGTCGAAACCCTGGTGGCCAGCCACCCAGGCTTCATCGTGCGCTTCGTCGGTGGTGCGATCTTCCTCAGCGGCATGTTCCTGATGGCCTGGAATACCTGGCGCACGGTGCGCGCACCGGATGCAGCCGCCGCCCCTGCGAACGCCCAGTTGGCCTGAGGAGAGTTGCCTGATGAAACATGAAGTCATCGAGAAAAACGTCGGCCTGCTGGCGGTGTTGATGGTGTTGGCCGTCAGTATCGGCGGCCTGACCCAGATCGTCCCGCTGTTCTTCCAGGACGTCACCAACAAGCCGGTCGAAGGCATGAAGCCGTACACCGCGCTGCAGCTGGAAGGCCGCGATATCTATATCCGCGAGGGCTGCGTCGGTTGCCACTCGCAGATGATCCGGCCGTTCCGCGCCGAGACCGAGCGCTACGGGCACTACTCGGTCGCCGGCGAGAGCGTCTGGGACCACCCGTTCCTGTGGGGCTCCAAGCGCACCGGGCCGGACCTTGCCCGAGTCGGCGGGCGCTACTCGGACGACTGGCACCGCGCGCATCTGTACAACCCGCGCAACGTCGTCCCCGAGTCGAAGATGCCGTCCTACCCATGGCTGGTCGCCGACCAGGTCGACAACAGCCACACCGAGACCAAGATGCGCGCCCTGCGCACCCTCGGCGTGCCTTACACCGACGCGGATATCGCCGGTGCCCGTGACGCCGTCAAGGGCCATACCGAGATGGACGCGCTGGTCGCCTACCTGCAGGTGCTCGGCACTGCGATCAAGAACAAAAGGTAAGCAATGGAACTGTCAATTGACATCGGCATGATCCGCGGCCTCGGCACCTTGGTGGTGATGATCGCCTTCATCGGCCTGAGCCTGTGGGTGTTCAACCGTCGCCGTGACCGTGATTTCGCCGAAGCGCGCCTGCTGCCCTTCGACGATGACCGCCTGCCCCCTGCCGGGCAGGAGCCTGCAATGAGGAGTAACGGGCAATGACCACCTTCTGGAGTACGTACATCAGCGTACTGACCATCGGCAGCCTGATCGGCCTGACCTGGCTGCTGCTCAGCACCCGCAAGGGCCAGAGCAAGGACACCACCGACCAGACCATGGGCCACAGCTTCGATGGCATCGAGGAGTACGACAACCCGCTGCCCAAGTGGTGGTTCTGGCTGTTCGTCGGCACCCTCGCCTTCGGCGTCGGTTACCTGATCCTGTACCCAGGCCTGGGCAACTGGAAGGGCATCCTGCCGGGCTATGAGAATGGCTGGACCCAGGTCGATGAATGGCAGCGCGAGATGGACAAGGCCGACGCCCGCTTCGGGCCGATCTTCGCCAAGTTTGCCGCCATGCCGGTGGAAGAAGTGGCCAAGGACCCGCAAGCGCTGAAAATGGGCGGTCGCCTGTTCGCCTCGAACTGCTCGGTGTGCCACGGCTCGGACGCCAAAGGTGCCTACGGCTTCCCCAACCTGACCGACAGCGACTGGCGCTGGGGCGGCGACCCGGAAACCATCAAGGCCTCGATCATGAACGGCCGCCACGGCGTCATGCCGGGCTGGGCGGAGGTGATCGGTGAACAGGGCGTGGCGGATGTGGCAGCGTTCGTGCTGACCAACATGGACGGCCGCAAGCTGCCTGAAGGGGTCAAGGCTGATCCAGCCAAAGGCCAGCAGATCTTCGCCAGCAACTGCGTCGCCTGCCACGGACCGGAAGGCAAAGGCACGCCAGTGATGGGCGCACCTGACCTGACCCATCCACAGGCGTTCATCTATGGTTCCAGCTTCGCCCAGTTGCAGCAGACCATTCGCTACGGCCGCCAGGGCCAGATGCCAGCCCAGGCTGACATTCAGGGCCACGACAAGGTCCACCTGCTGGCAGCCTACGTGTACAGCCTGTCGCAACCGCAACCGGCGCAGACCGTGACCGCCAAGTGACACCCTCGGGGCCGTTTCACGGCCCCGGCTTCCCCGCTTCTCCCCACCGCCGACCTCGCTTGCACCCCCTCCGAACACAACTAAGCTTGATGCCAAGGCGGCAACGCCCTACTCGCACGTCCCATAGCGCCTGACGCCGGGCCGACTTTGGGCGGTTCAAGCTACGGCTTTGGAAGGGTATCCGACCTACCCAGACAGGCCCGAAAAAGCCTGACCAATCGATCAGAAAAAGTCGAGAAACGGTACACATAACAAATATTTATTTGTGTACAATCATCCAGACCCAAGCGCTGCGGGACGGCAGCATGCAGGGTTTGGACACGGGTCGGCGCGAGGAGCCTTGCGTTGCCATACCCCCAGGGGTTACCGATACTGGCGCCGATTTTCAACCAACAAGAATATTCAAACCGTGGAACCTTAGAATGAGCACAGCAATCAGTCCGACTGCTTATAACTATAAGGTCGTCCGCCAGTTCGCCATCATGACGGTGGTCTGGGGGATCCTTGGCATGGGGCTCGGGGTGTTCATCGCCTCGCAACTGGTCTGGCCGCAACTGAACCTCGACCTGCCCTGGACCAGCTTCGGCCGCCTGCGCCCGCTGCACACCAACCTGGTGATCTTCGCCTTCGGTGGCTGTGCGCTGTTTGGCACCTCGTATTACGTGGTCCAGCGCACCTGCCAGACGCGGTTGATTTCCGATAGCCTGGCGGCGTTCACCTTCTGGGGTTGGCAGGCGGTCATCGTCAGCGCCTTGATCACCTTGCCGCTGGGTTACACCACCACCAAGGAATATGCCGAGCTTGAATGGCCAATCGCGATTCTGCTGGCGATTGTCTGGGTCACCTACGGCGTGGTGTTCTTCGGCACCATCGTCAAGCGCAAGACCAAGCACATCTATGTCGGCAACTGGTTCTACGGCGCCTTCATCGTCGTCACCGCGATGCTGCACATCGTCAACCACATCTCGCTGCCGGTCAGCCTGTTCAAGTCGTACTCGGCCTACGCCGGTGCGACCGACGCGATGATCCAGTGGTGGTACGGGCACAACGCGGTGGGCTTCTTCCTGACCACGGGCTTTCTCGGCATGATGTATTACTTCGTGCCCAAGCAGGCCGAGCGGCCGATCTACTCGTACCGCTTGTCGATCGTGCACTTCTGGGCGCTGATCACCCTGTACATCTGGGCCGGCCCGCACCATTTGCACTATACCGCCCTGCCCGACTGGGCGCAGTCGCTGGGCATGGTCATGTCGATCATCCTCCTGGCGCCGAGCTGGGGCGGCATGATCAACGGCATGATGACGCTGTCCGGGGCCTGGCACAAACTGCGCACCGACCCGATCCTGCGCTTCCTCGTGGTGTCGCTGGCGTTCTACGGCATGTCGACCTTCGAAGGGCCGATGATGGCGATCAAGACGGTCAACTCGCTGTCGCACTACACCGACTGGACCATCGGCCACGTACACGCCGGCGCGCTCGGCTGGGTGGCGATGATCTCGATCGGCGCCATCTACCACATGATTCCCAAGCTCTACGGCCGGGCGCAGATGCACAGCGTCGGCCTGATCAACGCGCACTTCTGGCTGGCCACTATCGGCACCGTGCTGTACATCGCCTCGATGTGGGTCAACGGCATTACCCAGGGCCTGATGTGGCGTGCGATCAACGATGACGGCACCCTCACCTATTCGTTCGTCGAGGCGCTGCAGGCCAGCCACCCGGGCTATATCGTCCGCGCAGTGGGCGGTGCGTTCTTCGCCTCGGGGATGTTGCTGATGGCCTACAACGTGCTGCGCACTGTACGTGCAGCGGATGCCACAGAAGCTGAAGCCGCCGCCAAGATCGTCGTTGTGGGAGCGCACTGATGAAGCATGAAGCAGTCGAGAAGAACATCGGCCTGTTGGCCTTCTTCATGGTCATTGCCGTCAGCATCGGTGGCCTGACCCAGATCGTCCCGCTGTTTTTCCAGGACGTCACCAACAAGCCGGTCGAAGGCATGAAGCCGCGCACCGCGCTGGAGCTGGAAGGCCGCGATATCTATATCCGCGAAGGCTGCGTCGGCTGCCACTCGCAGATGATCCGGCCATTCCGCGCGGAAACGGAGCGCTACGGGCACTACTCGGTGGCCGGCGAAAGTGTCTGGGACCACCCGTTCCTGTGGGGATCCAAGCGCACTGGGCCGGACCTGGCCAGGGTCGGCGGGCGTTACTCGGATGACTGGCACCGCGCGCACCTGTACAACCCGCGCAACGTCGTGCCCGAGTCGAAGATGCCGTCCTACCCGTGGCTGGTCGAGCACAAGCTCGATGGCAAGGACACCGCGAAAAAGCTCGAAGTGCTGCGCACCCTGGGCGTGCCGTACACCGATGCCGACATCGCCGGCGCTGCCGACGCGGTCAGGGGCAAGACCGAGATGGACGCGCTGGTGGCGTACCTGCAAGGCCTTGGCACCATCATCAAAAGCAAACGGTGACGCTGATGGATATCGGAATGATCCGCGGCCTGGGCACCGTGGTGGTACTGGTGGCGTTCGTCGGCCTCGCCCTGTGGGTGTTCAGCCCACGGCGCAAGCGCGACTTCGACGAGGCCACGCAACTGCCTTTTGCCGATGACCCCGAAGCCAGCCAGCACGTCGAGCAAGCGCAAGCAAAAGCGTCTAGGAGCAAACAACAATGACTACCTTCTGGAGCCTGTACGTCAGCGTGCTGACGTTGGGCACGATCTTCGCCCTCACCTGGCTGCTGCTGTCGACCCGCAAGGGCCAGCGCGAGGACATCACCGACGAGACCGTCGGCCACGCCTTCGACGGCATCGAGGAATACGACAACCCGCTGCCCAAATGGTGGTTCTGGCTGTTTGTCGGCACCATCATCTTTGCCCTTGGTTACCTGGTGCTGTACCCAGGCCTGGGCAACTGGAAAGGCATCCTGCCAGGCTACAGCTACCTCGATAACGACAAGCAGACCGAGTTCAGCAACGGTGAGGCGGGCTGGACCGGCGTGCACGAGTGGGAAAAGGAAATGGCCAAGGCCAATGCCCGCTTCGGGCCGATCTTTGCCAAGTTTGCCGCGATGCCGATCGAGGAAGTCGCCAAGGACCCGCAGGCGCTGAAAATGGGTGGCCGGTTGTTCGCCTCCAACTGTTCGGTGTGCCACGGTTCCGACGCCAAGGGCGCCTATGGCTTCCCCAACCTGACCGACAGCGACTGGCGCTGGGGCGGCGAGCCGGAGACGATCAAGGCCTCGATCATGAACGGCCGCCACGGCGTGATGCCGGCCTGGGCCGAGGTGCTCGGCGAGCAAGGTGTGGCTGATGTGGCCGCCTTTGTCCTGACCAACCTGGACGGGCGCAAGCTGCCCGAGGGCATCAAGGCAGATCCTGCCAACGGCCAGAAACTGTTCGCCACCAACTGCGTCGCCTGCCACGGGCCCGAGGCCAAGGGTACGCCGGCCATGGGCGCACCTGACCTGACCCATCCGCAGGCGTTCATCTACGGCTCAAGCTTCGCCCAGTTGCAGCAGACCATCCGCTACGGCCGTCAGGGCCAGATGCCGGCCCAGGCCGAGTTGCAAGGCAATGACAAGGTGCACCTGCTGGCCGCCTATGTGTACAGCCTGTCGCAGCAGGAAGCCGCCGAGCCTGCCAAGCCGTAATCCAGCCAGGTCAGCCGAGGCGTTTGCACCTCGGCTGACCTGGATCAATTGACAATCGCACCTACACCATTTCACAGGCAAACCCAACGCGACATAACGTCGCAGCACGGTCCAACCTCGCCAGCACAGGCGTATCATAGGCCGCAGAGCGTCAGCACCAGGCGCACGACCGCGGCCGGCATGCACTGGCCGCGGCACTTCTCCACTGCCGTGGGACTCGATGATGAGCAAGCACATTCCGGTACATGACGTGACCCCGCCTGCCAACAAGGGAAAGGATTCCGTCGACCTCTATGCCTCCCGTGCCAAGATCTACACCCGCGCCTTCACCGGCGTGTTCCGCAGGCTGCGCATGGTCGGCGGCGCGCTGCTGTTCCTGCTCTACTTTGGCACCGTGTGGCTGAACTGGGGCGGCCACCAGGCTGTCTGGTGGAACCTGCCCGAACGTAAGTTCTACATCTTCGGCACCACCATCTGGCCGCAGGATTTCATTCTGCTGTCGGGCATTCTGATCGTCGCCGCCTTCGGCCTGTTTTTCATCACCGTGTTCGCCGGGCGCATCTGGTGCGGCTACACCTGCCCGCAGAGCGTGTGGACCTGGGTGTTCATGTGGTGCGAGAAAATCACCGAGGGTGACCGCAACCAGCGCATGAAGCTCGACAAGGCGCCAATGAGCGCCAACAAGCTCGCTCGCAAGACCGCCAAGCACAGCCTGTGGCTGCTGATCGGTTTCGTCACCGGGGTGACCTTTGTCGGTTACTTCTCGCCGATCCGTGAACTGCTCGTGGAATTCTTCACCGGCGAAGCCGATGGCTGGGCTTACTTCTGGGTCGGCTTCTTCACCCTGGCCACCTACGGCAATGCCGGTTGGCTGCGTGAACAGGTGTGCATCTACATGTGCCCGTATGCGCGCTTCCAGAGCGTGATGTTCGACAAGGACACCCTGATCGTCTCGTATGACCCGCGCCGCGGCGAACTGCGCGGCCCGCGCAAGAAAGACGCCGACTACAAGGCGCAAGGCCTGGGCGACTGCATCGACTGCACCATGTGCGTGCAGGTGTGCCCGACCGGCATCGACATCCGTGACGGTCTGCAGGTCGAGTGCATCGGCTGCGCTGCCTGCATCGACGCCTGCGACACCATCATGGACAAGATGAACTACCCACGCGGCCTGGTCAGCTACACCACCGAACACAACCTGTCCGGGCAAAAGACGCACATGGTGCGGCCGCGCCTGATCGGTTATGCAGTAGTCCTGCTGGTGATGATCGGCGCCCTGGCCACGGCCTTCGCTACCCGTTCGCTGGTGGGGTTCGATGTCAGCAAGGACCGCGTGCTGTACCGCGAAAACGCTCAGGGGCGGATCGAGAACGTGTACAGCCTCAAAGTCATGAACAAGGATCAGCGCGATCACGTCTACGTGCTCGAGGCCAGCGGCCTGCCAGACCTGCAACTGCAAGGCCGGCGCGAGATCCGTGTCGAGGCCGGTGATATCGTCAGCCTGCCGGTGCAGCTGTCGGTGGCCCCCGAACAGTTGCCGTCGACCACCAACGAAGTCATCTTCACCCTCAAGGACGCCGACGACAACGGCACCCAGGTTGAAGCCAAGAGCCGATTCATCGGCCCGCAAATTCGCTAAGGAACCCGCTCCATGCCTGCTACTGCCGCCAGCCCCTGGTACAAGCACCTCTGGCCCTGGATCCTCATCGGCATCCTCACCACCTCGGTGTGCCTGAGCCTGACCATGGTCAGCATTGCCGTGCGCAACCCAGACAACCTGGTCAACGACAACTACTACGAGGCCGGCAAAGGCATCAACCGCTCGCTCGACCGCGAACTGCTGGCGCAGACTCTCAACCTCAAGGCCAGCGTGCTCCTCGATGAGCTGACCGGCGAGGTCGAGCTGCGTCTGAGCGGCAACAGCGACCCGCAGACGCTGGAACTCAACCTGATCTCGCCGACCCAGCCGGACAAGGACCGCAAAGTCCAGTTGGCGCGCAGCGAAGCCGGCCGCTATGTTGGCCAACTGGACGACAAGGTCGAGGGCCGGCGCTTTGTCGAGCTGCTGGGCAGCCAGGATGGCCACATCTGGCGCTTGTTCGAAGAAGAGAAAGTCGAGCACGGCGTAACCCTCCAGCTCGGCGATGAAGCCATCCCAGGCGCCGAGCACCTGTAGGAGCGGCCTTGTGTCGCGAAAGGGCTGCATAGCAGCCCCGGCAATCTCGGCCGCGGCACAAATCCTGGGGCCGCTGCGCGCCCCTTTCGCGGCACAAGGCGGTATCTACAGGGATAGCGTGCAACTTTGTGTAAGGCCATGATGTGATGACTCAGCCCACCCCGTGCTACCACTGTGCTTTGCCGGTACCTGCCGGCAGCCGCTTCAACGCCATGGTCCTGAGCGAGCTGCGCGCATTCTGCTGCCCCGGTTGCCAGGCCGTTGCCGAATCCATCGTGGCTGGCGGCCTTGAGCACTACTACCAGCACCGCAGCGAAACCAGCGCCAACCCAGAGGCCCTGCCCCAGCAGTTGCAGGACGAACTGGCGCTGTACGACCGCAACGATGTTCAGCAAGGCTTCGTCCGCCATGACCATGGCCATGCCGAAGCGGTGCTGATGATCGAAGGCATCAGTTGCGCCGCTTGCGGCTGGCTGATCGAGAAACATCTGCGCAATGTGCCAGGCGTGGCCGACGCCCACCTGAACCTGTCCAACCACCGCCTGCTGCTGAGCTGGGACGACCTGCAACTGCCGTTGTCGAAGCTGATGGCCGAGCTGCGCCAGATTGGCTACGCCGCCCACCCGTATCAGCCCGACCAGGCCGCCGAGCAGCTTGCGCGGGAGAACCGCACCGCCCTGCGCCGCCTCGGTGTGGCCGGGCTGTTGTGGTTCCAGGCGATGATGGCGACCATGGCCACCTGGCCGGAATTCAACATCGACCTCAGCCCCGAGTTGCACACCATTCTGCGTTGGGTTGCGCTGTTTCTGACCACGCCGATCGTGTTCTACAGCTGCGCGCCGTTTTTCAAAGGCGCCGCGCGCGACCTGCGCACCCGCCACCTGACCATGGATGTGTCGGTGTCGCTGGCCATCGCCCTGGCCTACTGCGCCGGGATCTGGACGGCGATCACCGGGAGTGGCGAGCTGTACTTCGACACGGTCGGCATGTTTGCCCTGTTTCTGCTGACTGGCCGTTACCTTGAACGCCGCGCCCGCGAGCGCACGGCAGCGGCCACTGCGCAACTGGTCAACCTGCTGCCGGCCTCGTGCTTGCGCCTGGACAGCGAGGGGCGCAGCGAGCGCATTCTGCTGGCCGAACTCAACTGCGGCGATCGGGTGCAGGTGCTGCCCGGCGCGGTGATCCCGGCGGACGGGCGGATTGTCGAGGGCCGTTCGAGCATCGACGAGTCATTGCTCACCGGCGAGTACCTGCCGCTGGCGCGCAACCCGGGCGATCACGTCACCGGCGGCACCTTGAACATCGAAAGCACGCTGACCGTCGAGGTCCAAGCGCTGGGCCAGGCCACGCGCTTGTCCGCCATCGTCAGGCTGCTGGAACGCGCCCAGTCCGAAAAGCCGCGCCTGGCGCAGATCGCCGACCGCGCCTCGCAGTGGTTCTTGTTATTCACGCTGTTGGCCGCAGTCGCCATCGGCCTGCTCTGGTGGCAACTGGACCCGAGCCGGGCATTCTGGATCGTGCTGGCGATGCTGGTCGCCACCTGCCCCTGCGCCCTGTCGCTGGCCACGCCGACCGCGCTGACCACCGCCACCGGCACCCTGCACAAGCTCGGCCTGCTGGTGACCCGCGGGCATGTGCTGGAAGGCCTCAATCAGATCGACACGGTGATCTTCGACAAGACCGGCACGCTCACCGAAGGCCGCCTGACCCTGCGCAGCATTCGCCCGTTGGGCACGCTGGGCAGCGACCAGTGCCTGGCCCTCGCCGCCGCCCTGGAAAACCGCTCGGAGCACCCAATCGCGCGTGCCTTCGGCCGCAGCACGCGGCCCGCCGAAGAAGTGCAGAACGTGCCCGGGCTGGGCCTGGAAGGCCAACTCGACGGCCAGCACCTGCGCATCGGCCAGGCCAGTTTCGTCTGTGCCCTGAGCGGCAGCGAGCCACCGCTGCTGCCCGAGCCGCGTGGCCAGTGGCTGCTGCTCGGCGATGCACACGGCCCGCTGGCCTGGTTTGGCCTGGACGACCGCCTGCGCGACGACGCCCAGGGTTTGCTCGACGCCTGCAAGGCGCGCGGGTGGCAGACCTTGCTGCTGTCAGGCGACAGCTCGCCGATGGTCGCCGAGGTGGCCGCGCAACTGGGCATCGATCAGGCGGTTGGCGGCCTGCGCCCCGACGACAAGCTGGCCCGCCTGCGCGCCTTGCAGGCCGCAGGGCGCAAGGTGTTGATGCTCGGTGATGGGGTCAATGACGTGCCCGTACTGGCTGCAGCGGACATCAGCATTGCCATGGGCTCGGCCACTGACCTGGCAAAAACCAGCGCCGATGCGGTGCTGTTGTCCAACCGCCTGCAAGCGCTGGCCCAGGCGCTGCTGCTGGCACGCCGCACGCGGCGGATAATCGTCGAGAACCTGGCCTGGGCAACCTTGTACAATGGCTTGATGTTGCCGTTCGCGGCGCTGGGCTGGATCACCCCCGTGTGGGCCGCCATCGGCATGTCGGTCAGCTCGCTGGTGGTGGTGCTCAATGCTCTGCGCCTGACCCGCCTCCCCGACCCCGCGCCTGCCAGCACCACCCGCGTCGAGGCGGGTGCCGGCGCGACCATCCTTCACTGAGCGATACCGCCATGCCTGCGCTGTACATCATGATTCCCGCAGCCCTGCTGATCGTTGGCGTGGCCATCTACATCTTCTTCTGGGCCGTCGACAGCGGCCAGTACGACGACCTCGACAGCCCGGCGCACAGCATCCTCTTCGATGACCAGGACCCAGGTCATCAAGCGGCGGTCAAGCATGAGACCAAGCCCGCGGATGAGGACACCCCGCCCCGTGGCTGAGCTGCTGCCCATGCTGGGCTCGGCGCTGGTGCTCGGCCTGCTTGGCGGCGGCCACTGCCTGGGCATGTGCGGCGGCCTGATGGGCGCGCTGACCCTGGCCATCCCGGCACAACAACGCGGCCGCCGGCTGCGCTTGTTGCTGGCCTACAACCTCGGCCGCGTGCTCAGCTATGCCAGCGCCGGCCTGCTGCTGGGCATGGCCGGCTGGGCCGTGGCCAGCAGCCCGGCAGCGCAGGTGTTGCGGGTAATCGCGGCGTTGCTGTTGATCGCCATGGGCCTGTACCTGGCCGGTTGGTGGAGCGGGCTGACCCGCATCGAAGCACTCGGCAGTGGCCTGTGGCGGCATATTCAACCGCTGGCAACTCGCTTGTTGCCGGTGTCGAGTTTGCCGCGGGCGCTGCTGCTCGGTGCACTGTGGGGCTGGCTGCCGTGCGGGCTGGTCTACAGCACCCTGCTGTGGGCAGCGAGCCAGGGCAATGCCGGCTACAGCGCGGCGCTGATGCTGGCATTCGGCCTCGGCACCTGGCCGGTATTGCTCGCCACCGGGCTGGCCGCCGAGCGGGTCAATCGGCTGCTGCGCAAACGCAGTGTGCGCGTGGCCGGTGGCCTGCTGGTGATCGTGTTTGGCCTGTGGACCCTGCCCGGCCCGCACCAGCACTGGCTGATGGGCCACTGAGGGTGCCTCGCGAGGCGCGTTGATACAAATCAAAACAGATTCCTACAGACGCCCATAGACTTCGGACACTGCTGCTCCTATCCGGGGACTATTCCACATGCTCGACGAACTTCGTTGGGACGCCGACCTTATCCGCCGTTACGACCTGGCCGGCCCTCGCTACACCTCCTATCCAACCGCTCTGCAACTGCACAGCGAAGTGGGTTCGTTCGACCTGCTGCATGCCCTGCGCGAGAGCCGCCGCGCGGTGCGGCCGCTGTCGCTGTATGTGCACGTGCCGTTCTGCGCCAACATCTGCTACTACTGCGCATGCAACAAGGTCATCACCAAGGACCGCGCCCGCGCCCTGCCCTACCTGCAGCGCCTGCAACAGGAAATCCAGCTGATCGCCTGTCATCTGGAACCTAAACAACGCGTGGAACAGCTGCACTTTGGTGGCGGCACGCCGACCTTCCTCAGCCATGTCGAATTGCGTCAGCTGATGGCGAGCCTGCGCGAGCACTTCAACCTGCTCGACGACGACTCCGGCGACTACGGCATCGAGCTTGACCCGCGTGAAGCCGACTGGTCGACCATGGGCCTGCTGCGCGAACTGGGCTTCAACCGGGTCAGCCTCGGTGTGCAAGACCTCGACCCAGTGGTGCAACGTGCGGTCAACCGCCTGCAGAGCCTGGAGCAGACCCGCACCCTGATCGAGGCGGCGCGTACCTTGCAGTTCCGCTCGGTCAACCTGGACTTGATCTACGGCCTGCCCAAGCAGACCCCGGAGGGCTTCGCCCGCACCGTCGACGAAGTGATCCGACTGCAGCCCGACCGCCTTTCGGTGTTCAACTACGCGCACCTGCCAGAGCGCTTCATGCCCCAGCGGCGTATCGACAGCAACGACCTGCCGGCCCCGGCAGCCAAGCTGGAAATGCTCCACGCCACCATCGAGCAACTGACCGCAGCGGGTTACCGCTACATCGGCATGGACCACTTTGCCCTGCCCGACGACGAGCTGGCCATCGCCCAGGAAGAAGGCACCCTGCAGCGCAACTTCCAGGGCTACACCACCCACGGTCATTGCGACCTGATCGGCCTCGGCGTGTCGGCCATCAGCCAGATCGGCGACCTGTACTGCCAGAACAGCAGCGACCTGAACACCTACAAGGAGCTCCTCTCCAACGCACAACTGGCAACCCAGCGCGGGCTGCTATGCAACCAGGATGATCGCCTGCGCCGGGCGGTGATTCAGCAATTGATCTGCCACTTCGAGCTGGACTTCGAGCAGATCGAACGCACCTTCATGATCGATTTTCGTGGTTATTTCAATGAGCTGTGGCCGCAACTGCAGGCGATGCACGGCGACGGTCTGATCCGTCTCGACAGCAAGGGCATCAAGGTCCTGCCGGCCGGGCGCCTGTTGGTCCGCTCGGTATGCATGGTGTTCGATGCCTACCTGGCGCAACACAATCGCCAGCGTTTCTCGCGGGTGATCTGACGCGACCAAGCAGCGCATGGACTTCCCTGTGGGGCAGGCACATCATTGGCTGAGGACGGGCTGCGCGACACCACGCTGCAGCCCCGCCAGCCTGCACAAAAAAAGTGCAGGCTGGCCCTCAAGCCATGCCGTCGGTTATCCTTACGGCTTATGTGTGATTTCCCACAAGGATCGATTGAAATGTCCGAGCCAGTAAAACTGCGCACGCACAACCAGGCCCACTGCAAGGATTGCAGCCTGGCCCCGTTGTGCCTGCCACTGTCCCTTAACCTTGAGGACATGGATGCGCTGGATGAAATCGTCAAACGCGGCCGCCCGCTGAAAAAGGGGGAATTCCTGTTCCGCCAGGGCGACGATTTTGGCTCGGTCTATGCAGTTCGCTCCGGTGCCCTGAAGACCTTCAGCCTGAGCGACAGCGGCGAGGAGCAGATCACCGGCTTCCACCTGCCGAGCGAGCTGGTCGGCCTGTCGGGCATGGACACCGAGGCCTACCCGGTATCGGCCCAGGCCCAGGAAACCACCTCGGTATGCGAGATCCCCTTCGAGCGCCTCGACGAACTGTCGGTGCAACTGCCGCAACTGCGCCGCCAGCTGATGCGAGTGATGAGTCGGGAGATTCGCGACGACCAGCAAATGATGCTGCTGCTGTCGAAAAAAACCGCTGACGAGCGCATCGCCACCTTCCTGGTCAACCTGTCGGCGCGCTTCCGCGCACGCGGTTATTCGGCCAACCAGTTCCGGCTGAGCATGTCGCGCAACGAGATCGGCAACTACCTGGGCCTGGCTGTGGAAACCGTGTCGCGGGTGTTCACGCGCTTCCAGCAAAACGGCCTGATCACGGCCGAGGGCAAGGAAGTGCATATCCTCGACCCGATCCAGCTGTGCGCACTGGCCGGCGGCGCTATCGACGCCTGAGCCAGTTGACGGGGTATACTTGCGGCCAGATTTCTCAGGATACCCCTCATGTACAGCGACACTTTCGACCTCAAAGCCCTGATCCGCCCGGTAGTGGACTTCCCCAAGCCGGGTGTGATCTTCCGTGACATCACCCCGTTGTTCCAGTCGCCGCGCGGCCTGCGCTATGTGGCCGACCGGTTCATCGAGCGCTATGTCGAGGCCGAATTCAGCCATATCGGTGCCATGGATGCGCGCGGTTTTCTGATCGGGTCGATCATTGCCCACCAGTTGAACAAGCCGCTGATTCTGTTTCGCAAACAGGGCAAGCTGCCGGCGCATGTGCTGTCCGAGGGCTATCAGACCGAGTACGGCGAGGCGTTTCTTGAAGTGCACGCGGACAGCCTGTGTGAAGGCGACTCGGTGCTGATCTTCGATGACCTGATTGCCACCGGCGGCACCTTGCTGGCAGCAGCCAACCTGGTCCGGCGCACCGGCGCGCAAGTATTCGAAGCGGCGGCGATCATCGACCTGCCGGAGCTGGAAGGCTCGCAACGGCTGCAGGACGCAGGCGTGCCGACCTTCTGCCTGACCGAGTTTTCCCTGAGCGAATACTAGGGGCTGCCTGATCTGCGCTGGCCGCTGGCGGCCAGCGCATCTCCCCGTGCAGGTCAGCCTGTGTAGATCAACGCCCGCCTGGCGAGACGATGATCTTCACATTCTGCTCCTTGTTGTTGACCAACTCCTCAAAGCCCAACTCGACGATCTGCTCCAGGCCAATGCGCCCGGTCACCAGTGGCTGAATGTTCAGGCGGCCATCGTTGATGAAGGCGATCACATCGGCAAACTCGCCGTTGTAGGCCAAGGCACCCAGCACCTGTTTCTCGGTCGAGACCAGATCGAAGAAGTTGAACAGGCTCGGCTCCTCGAAAATCCCCACCAGTACGCACTTGCCGGCTTTGCGAATCGCATCGATGGCCAGCTTGGCGGTGTTCTTGTTGCCGATGCACTCGAAGCTGACATCAGCACCCAGCCCGCCGGTGAGCGCGCGGATTTCAGCCAGCGCGTCGCACTGGCTCGGGTCGAGCACGGCACTGGCGCCGACCTCAAGGGCCTTGGCCTTGCGCGCCGAGGACATCTCCAGGGCGATGACCTGAGCCGCACCTGCGGCCTTGGCGCACATGATGGTGCACAGGCCGATGGTGCCAGCCCCGACTACCACCACGTTCTGCCCAAGCAGGCTGCCGGCCTTTTTCACCGCATGCATGCCCACCGCCAGCGGCTCGATCAGCGCGCCGGCTTCGCGCGGGAAGCCTTCGGGCAGGCGGTAGAGCAGATTGGCCGGGACATTCACTCGCTCGGCGAACGCACCGTTGTTCATCAGCCCGGTAAAGGCCAGTTTTTCACAGATGTTGTACAAGCCATGGGTGCAGTAATAGCAGGTGCCGCAGTGCTGGCAGGCATCGGCAGCAACCGGATCGCCAACGGCGTAGCCGCTGACGCCCTCGCCGAGCTTGGCGATCTCGCCGCAGAATTCGTGGCCTAGAATGCACTGGCCCTGAATACCGGTCAGCGGGTGCGGTGCTTCGACCGGGATAAATACCGGCCCGGCCACGTACTCGTGCAGGTCCGAGCCGCAGATGCCGCACCAGTCGACCTTGATCTGCACCCAGCCCGGCGGTGGGTCTGCCGGCAGCGGTACCTGTTCGACGCGAATGTCATTGCGCCCATGCCAGACGGCGGCGCGCATGTGGGAGTGGCTGAGGTCGTTCATTGTTGTTTTCTCCAGGCTCACGGGATCAGTGCTTGCGGACAAAGTCCTGCAGCAGCTGGTTGATCTGCTCGGCAGCTTCCATCTGCACCATATGGCCAACCCCTGGCAGCACCACCGCTTCGGCCTCTACGCCTTGGGCATGGCTGGCCGGGATGATCGCGTCTTCGCTGCCCCACAGCACCAGGGTCGGCTGTTGGGCGATCACGCCGCGCAGGTCATGGCGCTGCTGGTCGCCATCGGCAATCGCTGCGGCCAACAAACGCAGGGCAGCGTCGACGCCTTCGAGGCGCTTGAACTTGAGCATGTCCTCGAGCATCTGCCGGGTGACCATGCCCTGGTCGGCAAACAGTTGGCTCATGGCTGGTTTCAAGCTGTTGCGATTGGCCGCTTCGACAAAACCGCGCAGGTAGTCGCCATTGATCTCCCGGCCCAGACCAGCGCTGGCGATCAAGCTCAGGCTGGCCACCCGCTGCGGCGCCAGGCGGGCCAGGTTCAAGCACACCGCGCCGCCCATGGAATGCCCGGCCAGGTGCGCGCGGGTGATATCGAGGTGGTCGAGCAAGGCCAACACGGCGCCGCTGAGCTCGTCCAGGTCACCATGCTCAAGGGTCTTTGCCGACTCGCCGTGACCGGGCAGGTCCAGCGCAATCACCCGCCGCTCAGCGGCCAGAGCCGGGTGGTTGAACAGCCAGTTGTTGAGGTCGCCGCCAAAGCCGTGCACCAATACCAGCGGTGTACCGCCCTCGCCCAGTTCGAACCAGCGCAGCAGGCGCCCGCCGACCTCGGCTTTCTGCGGTACCGGGCCTTGCGCCTGCTCACTGGCAGCGCTGGCGACGAACTCGGCCTGGAAGCGCTCGACCACCGCGTCGATCTCGGCCTCATCCGCCTCGCCGTCGACCAGCACGGCGAGCAATGCGCCGACTGCCAAGGTTTCGTCCGGCTGGGCGACCTGGCGGCGCAACACGCCGCTGAACGGCGCCTCGACGCTGCTGCTGATCTTGTCGGTCTCGACATCCAGCACTTCGTCGCCCTTGTTGATCTGCTCGCCTTCCTGCTTGAGCCAGGCGTCGACTCGGCCCTCGGTCATCGACAGGCCCCACTTGGGCATGGTCAGGGTATGGATCTGGCTCATGCAGGACTCCTTGAGGCGTCCATGACTTTGCGCACGGCGGCTTCGATCTTCGCCGCATCGGGGATGTACAGGTCTTCGAGGGCATCGGAGAACGGCACTGGCGTGTGCGGCGCGGTAACCATCTCGATCGGCCCCTTGAGCGCGGCAAAGGCCTTTTGCGCGACCAGCGCGCTGATGTCAGTGGCCAGCGAGCAACGCGGGTTGGCTTCGTCGATCACCACCAGTCGGCCGGTTTTCTCCACGCTTTCAAGGATGCTGTCCTCGTCCAGCGGGCTGGTGGTGCGCAGGTCGAGCACCTCGCAGTCAATGCCCTGGCGGGCCAGGTTGTTGGCAGCTTCCATGGCCAGATGGACCATGCGCCCGTAGGTCACCAGAGTGATGTCGTCGCCGTCGCGCAGGTAATTGGCCTCGCCGAACGATACGCTGTAGAGCTCTTCGGGTACGTCGCCCTGCATGCTGTAGAGCAGCTTGTGCTCGCAGAAGATCACCGGGTCGTTGTCACGGATGGCCTGGATCAGCAGGCCCTTGGCGTCATACGGTGACGACGGGCAGACCACCTTCAGGCCCGGGATATGGGTCCATAGCGAGGTGAGCATCTGCGAGTGCTGGGCCGCTGCGCGCAGGCCGGCACCGACCATGGTGCGCATCACCAGCGGTGTCACCGCCTTGCCGCCGAACATGTAGCGAAACTTCGCCGCCTGGTTGAGGATCTGGTCCAGGCAGCAGCCGGCAAAGTCGACGAACATCAGTTCGCAGACTGGGCGCAGGCCTTGGGTGGCAGCACCGACGGCGGCACCGACGTAGCCGATTTCAGACAGCGGCGCATCCAGCACCCGCCCCGGAAACTGATGATAAAGGCCCTTGGTCACGCCAAGCACGCCACCCCAGGCGTCCTGCTCACCCGGCGCACCGGCGCCGCCGGCGACGTCTTCGCCAATGATGAACACAGTGCTGTCGCGGCGCATTTCCTGGGCCAGAGCCTCGTTGATGGCCTGCTGGTAACTGATCTTTCTTGCCATGGTGATTGTCCTGTCGTTGTTGTTGTCGGGGGCTCACGGGTAGCTGACGTAAACGTCGCTGAGCAGATCGGCGGGCTGTGGTTTGGGGTCGGCCTTGGCGCGGCGTACGGCGTCCTCGATCAGGTCGTTGACGCGGCCATCGATGGCGTCCAGTTGCGCGGCGCTGAGCAGGCCGGCACGGGTGGTCTTGTTGCGAAACTGCAGTAGGCAGTCGCGGGTTTCGCGCAGGTTCTTGACCTCGTCGGGGGCGCGGTAGGTTTGTGCGTCGCCCTCGAAGTGGCCGTAGTAGCGGGTCAGCTTGACCTCGATCAGCGACGGCCCCTGGCCGCTGCGTGCACGCTCGACGGCGGCGCCTGCGGCTTCGTGCACGGCAAAGAAGTCGTAGCCGTCGATCGTCACCCCGGGCATGCCGAAGCCGGCGGCGCGGTCGGCAATATGGTCGCAGGCCACCGACCATTTCGACGCGGTGGCTTCGGCGTAGCCGTTGTTCTCGGCGACGAAGATGCACGCCAGGTTCATCACCGAGGCCATGTTCATGGCTTCGAACACCGCGCCTTCGTTGGAGGCGCCGTCGCCGAAGAACACCACCGAGACGTCATCGCGGCCCTTGAGCTTGGCTGCCAGCGCCGAGCCGGCCACCAGCGGCGCGCCGGCACCGACGATGCCGTTGGCGCCGAGCATGCCCTTGGACAGGTCGGCGATGTGCATGGAGCCGCCCTTGCCGCCGCAGACGCCGGTCTTCTTGCCGTAGATCTCGGCCATCATCCCGTACACATCGACGCCCTTGGCGATGCAGTGGCCATGGCCGCGGTGGTTGGAAGCGATGCAATCGGAATCGCGCAGGTGCGCCATGACCCCGGCCGCCGAGGCTTCTTCGCCGGCATACAGGTGGACGAAACCGGGGATCTCGCCGGTGGCAAACTCGACATGCAGGCGCTCTTCGAAGGCGCGAATGGTGCGCATGACTTCATAGGCATGCAGCAACTGCTCGGAGCTCAGTTGGGTGGACATCTTGTTGTTCTCCAGGGTTGTCTCAACGCAGGGTTGCAGGGGTGTGCCGCTGGTCGCGGGGGACGACCAGCAGATGGTGGCGGGCGGCATGCGCCAGCACCGCCTCGACATCGACCGAAAGTGGGCCGTGCAGGTCGAGGGTGATGGTTGGGGTGTCTTGCTCGGCAAACTCGATTTCACGCTCGCCATCCAGCGCCAGGGTGCCGCTGCGCAGGCTCAGCGGATACGCCACGCCCGGCTGCAGCGGGCCACTGGCGGTCACCCCGCAGCCTTGCAACAGGCCGGGCGCGAGCGGCGCCAGCAAGACCTGTGTGGCGCTGGTATCGAGGCGCACCCAGGCGCCCTGCTCGGCCTGACGTGAAACCGGGCACCACAGCCCGCAGATCGCCGACAGGCCGATGGCGTGTGGCTCGGCAAAGCAGGCGAACACTTCTGCCAGGTCTTCGCTGCGGCTCAAGGCGCGGGCGCCGACAAAGCGTTGAGGTGAAACCGCGACCTCGACCAACGCCCATTCGCACAGCTGCTGTTGCGGCACCCGCACGATCAGCCGCTTGTTGCGGCGCAGGCCGATGGCTGCTGGGATCTGCCCGCTGGCCAGCAGGCCACCGGCGAGGCCCGCGCTGGTCGCTTCGCGCAGTTCAGGGAAGGCGTTGTTGGTGCCGGTCGACAAGGTCAGCAACGGCGTATCGCCGGCTTCGGCGGCGACCGCCTTGTGCGTGCCGTCGCCGCCCAGCACAGCGATCATCGCCACGCCCTGCTCGACCATCTGGCGAGCCGCGAGGCGGGTGTCGGCGGCGGTTTGCGTCAGAGGCAGATCGAGCATCTGCAACGCCGGCCAGCGCTGCTCACGGGCCATCGGGCCAGTGCTGGCCTTGAGCACCGCGGCGGCGATACCGGTCATATCGGTTGGCAGCAGCACCTGGGCAATGCCGGTGGCGCCAAATGCGGCGAGCAGGCGCTGGATCGCCGAGGCTTTGTCGGTGCTGGAATACAAAACGGCATTGGCCGTCAGGCGGCGCAGGTCGCGACCGGAGGCAGGGTTGGCAATGATCCCGATGATCGGGCCGGGCTGGCGCATGGCGCACCTCGTTTTATTGTTTGAGAAGAGCCAGAGCAAGGCCGGTGCCAGCTTTTGATCTGAACGCTGCAAGCCCTGTGGCAGAGCGGTTTCAGCTATTGTCCAGCGCACGTTGGCGGCTTGCCGGCGAGACGCCGGGTGCCGCGCCAGCAGCGCCGACCGCGAGACGCTGAGACGCCGCGTCTCAGCCGCGCCGCCAATCAAGCAGCGCTTGTCGCGGCTTTCGCACGGGTGCTTAATGGCTCGATAAAGACAAGAACGAGAGACCCGGAGGCCCGAATGCTCGCCGCGAACTCCAGAGCCCATGTCGACTGTGTCAGCCGCGTGCTGAAGAACGCCGCACGCCAGCCACAGGTGCCGGTACCCGCGCTGATCCTCGATTCGTGGCGGCGCTCGATGGAGCTGCATCACCTCGACCCTGGCTCGCAGCAGGGTCCACGCATCCTTTCGCCAAACCTGCTCAACGAATGCCGCGAGCGCGCCGAGCTGTTTCTGCGCATCGCCAGCGACGCCGTGGCGCGCCTGCACGCCCAAGTGCGCGGCGCCGACTACTGCGTGCTGCTGACCGACGGCCAGGGCCGCACCATCGACTACCGGGTCGACAGCAGCATCCGCACTGACTGCCGCAAGGCCGGCCTGTATCTGGGCACCTGCTGGTCGGAAGTGGAAGAAGGCACCTGCGGCGTGGCAGCGGTGCTGACCAGCAAGGCGCCGGTGACCGTGCACAAGCGCGATCACTATCGCGCTGCATTCATCGGCCTGACCTGTACCGCAGCGCCGGTGTTCGACCCGCTGGGCGAACTGCTGGGGGTGGTCGACGTGTCCGCGCTGAAGTCGCCGGATGATCGGCGCAGCCAGCACCTGATTCGCCAGCTGGTCGAGCAGACCGCTCGCGAGATCGAAAACGCCTTCTTCATGCACAGCAGCCAGGGCCACTGGGTGATGCGCGCCCACGGCACCCCCGGTTATGTCGAAAGCCAGCCCGATTACCTGCTCGCCTGGGATGCCGAAGGCCGCCTGCAAGCGCTCAACAGCCTCGCCCGCGAGCATCTGCTGGCACGCAACGGGCGCCTGCCGCAACACATCGGCGAGCTGTTCGACCTTGAGCAACTGCGCCGCGCCAGCGAGGCCAGCGCCCAGCGCCTGCCAGGTTTTGCCTTGTATGGGCGAGTCAGCGCGCCACAGCGGCGCAGCACGCCATCAGTGCCCACGGCGCCAGCCCAAGACGCGCGCATCAGCCAGCACCTGCGCCTGGCCACGCGGGTCAAGGACTGCAACCTGGCGGTGCTGGTGCAAGGTGAAACCGGGGTCGGCAAGGAAGTCTTCGCCCGCCAGCTGCACCAGCTCAGCCAGCGCGCAGCAGGGCCGTTTGTCACGCTCAATTGCGCGGCGATCCCGGAGTCGCTGATCGAAAGCGAGCTGTTCGGCTATGTTGCCGGAGCGTTTACCGGCGCCTCCAGCAAAGGCATGCAGGGCCTACTCCAGCAAGCCGATGGCGGCACGCTGTTTCTCGACGAGATCGGCGACATGCCGCTAAGCCTGCAAACCCGGCTGCTGCGGGTGCTGGCCGAGGGCGAGGTGGCGCCGCTGGGTGCGGCCCGGCGCGAGCGCGTCGATATCCAGGTGATCTGCGCCACTCACCGTGACCTGGCAACGATGGTCAGCGACGGGCGCTTTCGCGAGGACCTGTACTTCCGCCTGGCCAACGCCCGCTTCGAACTGCCGCCGCTGCGCGAGCGCGACGACCGCCTGAGCCTGATACACCGCCTGCTGGCCGAGGAGGCGCAGGCCTGCGGGGTTGAGGTGCTGCTCACCGATGCGGCGCTGGAAGCGCTGTTAAGCTACCGCTGGCCGGGCAACCTCAGGCAGCTGCGCCAGGTGCTGCGCTATGCCTGCGCGGTGTGTGATGGTGGCCAGTTGCGCCTGGATGATCTACCGCAAGAGTTGCGCGGCGCCGCTCAGGACGCGCCGGCGCTGAGCAGCGTCTCCAGCCCGGCCCGGCAGATGATTCTCGATGCGCTGATTCGTCATCGCTGGAAACCGGCGGATGCAGCTCAGGCGCTGGGCATTTCCCGGGCAACCTTGTATCGGCGCGTGCACGAGCACCGGATTGAAATGCCGCGGATGAAGTAACCGGCTGGGGGCAGCCAGTTAAAGCGCAATCGGTCGGCGCCCGGCAAAGGCATGGGCCAGGGTGCCGCCGTCGACCAGCTCCAGCTCGCCACCGAGCGGCACGCCGTGAGCGATGCGCGAGGCAACCAGGCCCTGCTCGTGCAGCAACTGGGCGATGTAGTGCGCGGTCGCCTCACCTTCCACGGTCGGGTTAGTGGCGAGGATCACTTCGGTGAAGCTGCCCTGCTCGGCGATGCGCGCCATCAGCTGCGGGATGCCGATAGCCTCAGGCCCGAGGCCATCGAGCGGCGACAGGTGCCCCTTGAGTACGAAGTAGCGACCGCGGAAACCAGTCTGCTCCACGGCATACACATCCATCGGCCCCTCGACCACGCACAGCTGGGTGTCGTCGCGGCGCACATCGGCGCACTGCGGGCACAGCTCCTGTTCGGTCAAGGTGCGGCACTGGCGGCAGTGGCCGACCCCTTCCATCGCCTGGGTCAGGCTCTGCGCCAGGCGCAGGCCGCCGCTGCGGTCACGCTCGAGCAACTGCAGGGCCATGCGCTGGGCGGTTTTCTGGCCGACACCGGGCAGGATGCGCAGCGAGTCGATCAGTTGGCGGATCAGTGGGCTGAAGCTCATCGGAGAGGCCTGACAATACAAATTAAGAGGCGGTTTATACCGGCCACGGCAGGCAGCGTCAAATCAGCTACAGCTGATACCGACAAGGCCTACCTGTGTTGTAGTTGACCCCCGACCGCGCCTGCGGGTTCGGTCGGCTGCGGTTACTGGCCAGGGTTTACCCAGCGCAAAAAAAAACGCCCGATCAACGGGCGTTTTGTCCTGCAGGAAAGCCAATGCCTTAGAAAGGCATCTTGAAGCCCGGCGGCAGTTGCATGCCAGCGGTCATGCCGCCCATCTTGTCCTGGCTGTTCTGCTCGACCTTGCGCACGGCGTCGTTGACGGCGGCAGCGATCAGGTCTTCGAGGACTTCCTTGTCTTCCTGCATCAGGCTGTCGTCGAGGCTGATGCGCTTGACGTCATGACGGCCGGTCATGACCACGCTGACCAGGCCGGCGCCGGACTGACCAGTGACTTCGGCGCTGGCCAGCTCTTCCTGCATCTTGGCCATTTTTTCCTGCATTTGCTGAGCCTGCTTCATCAGGCCTGCCATGCCACCTTTCATCATGGGGGTATACCTCGATTGGTTCATATGATGCGGCCTGGCGCAGTGCCGGCCGCATGGATATCGGTTTATTGCCCCTGGCTGACCAGAGGCTCTACGGGCTCAATAGTATCCTGCCGCACGGTCGCGCCAAACTGGCGGATCATCTGCTGGATGAGCGGATCCTGCTCGATCGACACTTCGGCATCGTGCTGACGCTCGGAACGCTTGCGCGCTGCGGCCTGGGCCGGGGTTTCCTGCTCCGGGCGAATCAGCTCGATGCTCAGCTGCAGGGTGCGCCCGAGGTGCTGGTTGAGCGCGTCGTTCAAGCGCCGCTGCTGGGTCGAGTTGAACAGCGCGCCCTGCGCCGGGTCAAGGTGCAGCAGCCAGTTGTCGCCGTCGACGGCAATTAACGTACAGTTTGCGGCGATGTTGCCTGTCATCCCCGATACAGGCAACTGTGGGCATAATTCCAACCATTGCAGGGCCAGCCCTGTTGCCGGCTTGGAGGCTGGCAGCGGCTCGGGCGGCGGCGCCTGCTGGTCTTCCTGAACGTGCTCGGCGAGTTCGTCGAGGTAGCTGAAACCAACCGGGTCGGCCTCGCCGGCATAATAGTCCTCGTCCAGCGGCGGCTCGTCGTCACGTTCCATACCGACGCCATCGTAGGCAGCCGGGTCGAACGGCGGCGCGTCGTCACGTGACGGCGCGTGCTGTGCTTCGGGTTGCGGCTCGGGCTTGGCTGGCGGCTCAGGCGCAGGTGGCTCCGGCGGAGCGACAGGCGCTGCCTGCTCTTCCCATGGCAGGTCGATGGCTTGCTCGGCAACTGGCGCTGGCGCAGCAGGTTCTGGTTCTGGCTCTGGCTCCGGTTCCGGTTCCGCAACAGGCTCCGCGACTACTGGTTCGGCAACCGCTGGGGCCACCGGCGCAGCCGGGGCCGGCACCTCTGCAACCGCGCTGACGGGCGCTGCCGCTGCCACCGCTGTTGCTGAATCAGCTGTGGCCTGGCTGATCCCCATTGGCTTTAGCTGCGGTCTCGGCGCGTCATCGTTGTCCGCCGGGCGGAATGCCAACATGCGCAGCAGGACCATTTCGAAACCGCCGCGCGGGTCTGGTGCGAGCGGCAAGTCGCGCCGGCCGATCAAACCCATCTGATAGTAGAACTGCACGTCCTCGGCAGGCAGCGCCGACGCCAGCGCCAGGACTCGATCACGGTCGCCCTGACCATTGTCGACCGCCTCGGGCAGCGCCTGGGCGATGGCCACGCGGTGCAGCACGTTGAGCATCTCGGCGAGCACGCCGGACCAGTCCGGGCCTTGCTCGGCCAAATCGCGCACCGCCTCCAGCAGCGCTCGCGCATCGCCTTCGAGCAACGCCTGCAACACGCCATACACCTGGCCGTGGTCAAGGGTGCCGAGCATCGCCCGCACATCGGCGGCCAGTACCTGGCCTTCGCCAAAGGCGATGGCCTGATCGGTCAGGCTCATGGCGTCGCGCATCGAGCCATCGGCAGCGCGCCCAAGCAGCCACAGTGCGTCATTCTCGAACGGCACGCTCTCGGCAGTCAGCACGTGACTCAGGTGCTCTACTACCCGCTCCGGGCTCATGTTCTTCAACGAGAACTGCAAGCAGCGCGAGAGGATGGTGGCCGGCAGCTTTTGCGGGTCGGTGGTGGCGAGGATGAACTTAACGTAGGGCGGCGGCTCTTCCAGCGTCTTCAGCAAGGCGTTGAACGAGTGCGTCGAGAGCATGTGCACTTCGTCGATCAGGTAGACCTTGAAGCGGCCACGGCTCGGTGCGTACTGCACATTGTCGAGCAGCTCGCGGGTGTCTTCGACCTTGGTTCGGCTGGCAGCGTCGATCTCGATCAGGTCGACAAAGCGCCCCTCGTCGATCTCTCGGCACACCGAGCAGGTGCCGCAGGGCGTCGAGGTGATGCCGGTTTCGCAGTTCAGGCACTTGGCGATGATCCGCGCGATGGTGGTCTTGCCGACCCCGCGGGTGCCGGTAAACAGGTAGGCGTGATGCAGCCGCTGGTTGTCCAGCGCATTGATCAATGCCTTGAGCACATGGGTCTGGCCGACCATTTCGCGGAACGAGCGCGGACGCCACTTACGTGCAAGAACCTGATAACTCATCAAAAACCATCGCAAACTGAACCAGCGGAAGATCGCTAATGCTAGCGGAGCGGGGCCGAAATTGCACCCGGCCAATCTCGTCTACGCTAAGCCATGCACGGTTCGACGCAGATCAAGGAGGAACAGACGTGCGCCGACTACTGGCCAGCCTGCTGTTATGCGCCACGCCCAGCTGGGCCGAGCAACCGGTGCTGCGCTTCGCCATTGCCGAGAGCTGGAGCATGCCGCTGATTCGCATCGAGCAGGGTCAGCCGGTCGAAGGCATTCTTTATGACTTGATGCAGTCTGCCGCGCGCGAAGCCGGGGTGCGGCCTGAGTACCACGTGTTGGCCCGCCTGCGCATGCAGCAAGCCATGGAGGACGGCGATGTCGACGTGCGCTGCCACCTCGCAACCAACTGGTTGATCGAGCGCCCAGGCGAGTACATCTGGAGCGTGCCGCTGATGGTCCAGCGCGATCTGCTGGTGAGCCGCGCCGGCCTGCTCGACCCCGTAGACGCCTCGCGCCTGCCGGCTCAAGCCATTGGTACGGTCCTCGGCTATAGCTATCCAACCCTGCAACCCCTGTTCAGCCGAGGACAATTGCACGGCGAAGACAGCCGTAGCCAACAACTGGCCCTGCAGAAACTACAGGCCGGGCGCTACCAGTACGCAGTGAGCAATGAGTTATCGCTGCAGTGGTTCAACCGCCAACTGCCAGCCGAAGCGCAATTGCAGAGCCGCGCGCTGCTGGATGAGCAAAACCTCGGTTGCGTGGTCCGCAGCGACCCGTCGCGCCCGACCCAGGCGCTGCTCAGGGCGCTGGTGCGGATCAAGCAGTCCGGCGAGATGGAACGCATTGTCCAGCGCTACGCCGCGCCCACTTCGCCAGCGCCGATGGTGATCGGCTCACACCAGTGACAGCAGCAACGCCGTGGCATACAAGCCGCTGCCGAACACCAGGTGCGTGGCCACACTGCGCAGGCTGTTGCGCAGCGGCGCTGGCGTCTTGCTGGCAAACCAGCCCGCCCCCATCGCCGGCTGTAGAATGCACAGCGGCGCCACAACGGTACACAGCCCAAAGGTCAGCGCTGGCAGCAGCGTCGGCGCGTGCAGCCAGTCGGCCCCTTGCAGTGCCAGCAACGCGGCGGCGAAGAACAGGCCAATCGCGTAATGCAACGCCCAACCCAACACCCGCTCGTGCCTGATCGGCTCCGCCTTGGCGATAGCTGCATGGTGCACCCTGCCCCGCAGCAGGTGCCCCGCCCAGCGCCCGAGCATGGCGTAGTTCAGCGTTGTCACCCCCAGGCGGCGCAGCACCATCGCCCACGCATCCATCACCAACGTGGCGCCGATGCCGACCACCAGCGTGGAAATCAATAAAACCGTAACGCCCATGAATACACCCTCGCAGATTGACGAAAAACCCCAATGCCGCGCAGCATAGAAGTTGAAGTCAACTTCAAGTCAAGGGAGCAATCATGGACATCGCCGATGTCGCCAAGCGCACCGGAGTACCCGCCTCGACCCTGCGCTACTACGCCAAGACTGGCTTGCTCGAGTCACTTGGCAGCCCCGGCCAACGTCGCCAGTTTTCCGCAGACGTAGCCGATCGCCTGGCCCTGATCGCGCTTGGGCAGGCAGCAGGGTTTTCATTGAGTGAAGTGCGGGCGATGCTGGTAGACCTGCAGGTCGATCGCGACATGCTCAGGGCCAAGGCGGACGAAATCGATGAACAGGTCAAACGCTTGCAGGCCATGAGCAAAGGGCTGCGGCATGCGGCGGCGTGCCCTGAGGACGATCATCTGGCGTGTCCGACGTTTCAGCGGTTGATGAAGGTTGCGGCTGCAGGGGTACGTGTACGCGAGCGGCGCTCGAATAACTGAGGGGAGTTGGGTTGGACAGCGAAGGGAGATGCTGAAGCAGGCGCGTCGAAAGATTTTCCGACCCCTGAAATGGAGGCAGCCCCACCAGCCACACCCCGGCACTCAATGTCCCCGCCTTGGCTGCTTCCTTCCGGATCTGACCAGGTCAACGGGTAATCAATGCGGAGGGACCGATAGGGCCACCATAACGCGACTTGCCATGTGACAAGCCGCGCCATTGTACCGCTCTGGGACGAAGTTACAACCTCTGCATCAAGAAAATATCATCATTTCTCAATGACTTGTCCCGCGAGGCAGTCAGATGTCGATGCCGTGGCCGGCCAAAAAGCCGACAAAGGCGTCTTCATCGAGCACCTTGACCCCGAGTTCGCTGGCCTTGGCCAGCTTCGAGCCGGCGCCGGGGCCGGCGACGACGCAGTGGGTCTTGCCAGAGACCGAACCGGCGACCTTGGCGCCGAGCTGTTCGAGCTTGTCCTTGGCGATGTCGCGGCTCATGCGCTCGAGGCTGCCGGTAAGCACCCAGGTCTGCCCGGCCAGGGGCAGGCCTTCGACCACGCGCTTGTCGCTGGCCCAGTGCATGCCGAACTTCAGCAGCTGCGCTTCGATAGCGCGTGCCAGCTGTTGGTTGGCCTCGACCTTGAAGAACTCGCGCACGGCTTCGGCTTGCTTGGCCGCCAGGGCCTGACGCAGGTCGATGCCGTCGGCCTGGATGATCTGCTCGAGGCTGCCGAGCTTGGCCACCAGCTTCTCGGCGCCAGTCGGGCCGACCGAAGCGATGTCGAGCTTGGCGATCAGCCCGGCGAGGGTAGTGCTGGCGGCGAACTCGGGGGCCAGCTCACCCTCCTCCTGCAACTGCATGCCGCTGTCGAGCAACTGCTGGATGACGTCGCGGTTGTGCTGGTCTTCAAAGAAGTTGTGGATCTCGTGAGCGACTTCCAGGCCGATATCGGGCAGGTAGGTGAGCACCTGCGGCAGCGCCTCCTGCACCCGCGCCAGGCTGCCCAGCGAGCGCGCGAGGACCTTGGCGGTCTCTTCGCCGACATCGGGGATGCCGAGGGCGTAGATGAAGCGCGCCAGGTTTGGTCGCTTGCTGTTGTTGATGGCCTCGAGCAGTTTGTTGCTGGAAACCTCGGCAAAGCCTTCGAGGTCGACGATCTGCTCGAAAGTCAGCTTGTACAGGTCAGCCGGCGAGCGGATCAGCCCCTCATCGACCAACTGCTCGACGCTTTTCTCGCCTAGACCATCGATGTCCATGGCGCGGCGCGAGACGTAGTGGATGATCGCCTGCTTCAGCTGCGCGGCGCAGGCCAGGCGGCCAACGCAGCGGTAGACCGCACCTTCACTGGTGGTCTCTTTGCCTTTGCTGCGCTTGATCAACTGGGTACGCTCGACCTGCGAGCCGCACACCGGGCATTCACTCGGCACCGGCACCGGACGGGCGTCAGCCGGGCGGCGCTCGAGCACCACCTGCATGACTTGCGGGATGACGTCGCCAGCGCGACGGATGATCACCGTGTCGCCGATATGCACGCCGAGCCGGGCGACTTCGTCCATGTTGTGCAGGGTGGCATTGGATACGGTGACGCCGGCGACCTTGACCGGCTTCAGGCGTGCGACAGGCGTGACTGCGCCGGTACGACCGACCTGGAACTCGACGTCGAGCACTTCGGTCAGCTCTTCCATGGCCGGGAATTTATGGGCGATCGCCCAGCGCGGCTCGCGTGCACGGAAGCCCAGCTCGCGCTGTGCGGCCAGGCTGTTGACCTTGAACACCACGCCATCGATCTCGTAGGCCAGCTCGTTGCGGCGAGCGCCGATGTCCTGGTAGTAGGCCAGGCATTCTTCAATACCAGCGGCGTGCTTGAGCTCGCGACTGATCGGCATGCCCCAGGTCTTGAGCTTCTCGAGGGTATCGATGTGGCTGTCGGCGATGCTTTCGGAGGTTTGCCCAACGCCATAGCAGCAGAATTCCAGCGGGCGGCTGGCGGTGATCTTCGAGTCCAGCTGGCGCAGGCTGCCGGCGGCGGCGTTGCGCGGGTTGGCGAAGGTCTTGCCGCCAATGGCAGCCTGGCTGGCGTTGAGGCGGTCGAAGCCGGCCTTGCTCATGAACACTTCACCGCGCACTTCGAGCACGGCTGGCCAGCCGCTGCCCTGCAGCTTGAGCGGGATGTTGCGTACGGTGCGCACGTTGCTGCTGATGTCTTCGCCGGTGGTGCCGTCGCCACGGGTGGCACCTTGCACCAACTGGCCATCGCGGTACAGCAGGCTGACCGCAAGGCCGTCGAGCTTGGGCTCGCAGCTGTAGTCGACGGCGCCGGGCTGATCGAGGCCGTCGACTACGCGGCGATCAAATTCGCGCAGGTCAGCTTCTTCGAAGGCGTTGCCCAGGCTGAGCATGGGCACTTCGTGGCGGATCTGGCTGAAAGCAGCCAGGGCACTGCCGCCGACGCGCTGGGTTGGCGAGTCAGGGGTGACCAGGTGCGGGTGTTCGGCTTCGAGGGCTTTGAGTTCGTTGAACAGGCGGTCGTATTCGGCGTCGGGGATGCTTGGCTCGTCGAGGACGTAGTAGCGGTAGTTGTGCTGGTCGAGTTCGGCGCGCAGCTGATGGATGCGGGTTTCGGCGGTCATGGGGGGGTCTCTTGCTGGGCACAAGAGCGGCTTTGGGTGGGTTTGGCGGATGGGGGGCCGCTATGCGGCCCTTTCGCGACACAAGGCCGCTCCTACAGGGGACCGCGCATGCCTAAAGAGCGGCGGGGACCGCACTGACCTCAACGGCAACGGGATCCATGTAGGAGCGGCCTTGTGTCGCGAAAGGGCTGCGCCGCAGCCCCAATCCAGGCACCGCCGCACTCGCCTGCCCCACTCAACCCCAAAGCTGCTCTAGCGCAAAAATCACTGCGGGCAGGATCACTATCGACCCTGCCCGCACAGTAAAATCAACGTTTCTGAGTCAGCGCGCGACGCTCGAACTCAACGATGCGCTGGCGATAATGCTCGATGGTCTGCGCCGTCAACACGCTACGCTGGTCATCCTTGAGTTCGCCATCGAGCTCATGGGCCAGCTTGCGCGCAGCAGCGACCATTACGTCGAACGCCTGCTTGGGATGGCGCGGGCCTGGCAAGCCGAGGAAGAAGCTCACCGCACGAGTGCTGAAATGGTCGATGTCATCCAGGTCAAACACCCCTGGCTTGACCGCGTTGGCCATCGAGAACAGCACTTCGCCGTGGCCGGCCATGCTCTCGTGACGGTGGAAGATGTCCATTTCGCCAAAGCGCAGACCGCTCTCGAGAATGTTCTGCAACAGGGCCGGGCCGCGGAAGCCGGTTTCGTCACGGGAGATCACGCTGATCACCAGCACTTCTTCAGCCGGTGGCAGCTCCTTGACGCTGCTGCTGGACGAGCTCGAGGAGAAACCGCTGCTGCGGTTGTTGTCGGTCTCGTAGGCGTTGTCAGGCTCGGCGAACAGGTCGGGCTCACACGGCTCGGCCGCCAGGCTCAGATCGCCCTGCTGCGGCTCGCTGTTGCGCTTGCCGCGCTTGGCGGCCTTGACGGGTTTGACGGGTTTGGCTTCGCGCTCGCGCTCACGCCCTGCGCTCATCGACGGCAGGTCGGTTTCATCCAGCTCGGGCTCTTTGTGCTGGCCTTCCAGCACGCGTGCCGGGCCGAGCACTTCCGCGCCGCCTTCTTCGTCCGCAACATTGGAGTAGCTGCGATCGAGACGGAATTTCAACTTGCCTTTGCCACCACGCATGCGACGCCAGCCGTCGAAAAGAATACCGGCGATGACAATGATGCCGATGACGATCAGCCACTCGCGCAGACCGATTTCCATTTAATCCCGTGCCTCTATAAAAAATATGCTTGAAAACAAAGGGTTCAAAGCCCTTTAACACGTGGCGCCAACTCTATGTTCTGACAGGCGTTTTACCCACGCAGAATACACGTGACGGTAAAGCTAGCACGACCAAAGGCAACTTTACACCGTCTGTCACACATGACAGGCGTTTTAGCTGCTGAAAACGCCTCAGCGTCGCTTATCAGGCGTCTACCATGGCCATTGCCGCCTCTACATCAACTGCAACAAGACGTGAACAGCCTGGCTCGTGCATCGTCACCCCCATCAGTTGATCGGCCATCTCCATAGCGATCTTGTTGTGGGTGATGTAGATGAACTGCACGGTCTCGCTCATTTCCTTGACCAACCGGGCGTACCGCCCGACGTTGGCATCGTCCAGCGGCGCATCGACTTCGTCGAGCATGCAGAACGGTGCCGGGTTGAGTTTGAAGATAGCGAACACCAGCGCCAGCGCAGTCAGGGCTTTCTCGCCACCCGACAACAAATGGATGGTGCTGTTTTTCTTGCCCGGCGGGCGCGCCATGATTGTCACCCCAGTATCGAGTAAATCTTCGCCCGTCAGTTCCAAGTAAGCGCTGCCACCGCCGAAAACTTTTGGAAAAAGTGCCTGCAAACCGGCATTTATCTGATCAAAGGTATCCTTGAAGCGGGTGCGGGTTTCCTTGTCGATCTTGCGGATGACGTTTTCCAGGGTCTCGAGCGCTTCGACCAGGTCGGCGTCCTGCGCATCCAGGTAGCGTTTGCGCTCGGACTGCTGCTCGTACTCTTCGATGGCTGCCAGGTTGATCGCACCCAGGCGCTGAATACGCCCTTCGATTTGTTCGAGCTGCTGTTCGGTGGTCGCTTCGCTGGCCTCGGGATCGAGCGTGGCAAGCACGCCTTGCAGGTCAAAACCGTCGGCCAGCAGTTGTTCCTGCAAGGTGCTGCGACGCAGGTTCAGGCCTTGCGATTCAAGCCGTGACTGCTCCAGCTGACCGCGCAGCAAAAGCGACTGCTGCTCGGCCTGGGTGCGGCGTTTTTCGGCGTCGCGCAGTTCGCGGTCGGCGTCGTCCATGTGCAGCCGGGCCAGGCGCATTTCTTCATCGACGCTCATGCGCCGTTCGAGCAGCTCTTCAAGTTTCAGGCGCAGCTCTTCCTGCGGCGCTTCGCCCTCTTCCAGATTCAGGCTCAACTGCTCCTGGCGCTCGCTCAGGCGCTCGGCTTGCTGCTCCAGCCGCTCCAGCGCCTGCCGGGTGGAATCATGCTGGGCGCGCAGCGAGCCCAGGCGCACGGCCAACTGGTGGGCGTGGTCCTTGTGCTGGCGGGCTTCCTGGCGGATGCGGTCGAGGCCTTCGCGCAGGGTGTCGCGGCGGGCCAGCAATTGTTCGCGCTGCTCGGTGTCCTCGGCCATCAGGTCAAGGGCCTCTTGCAGGATCAGCCGCGCCTCGCCGAGCTGTTCGTGCTCGATGGCGCGCTGCTCACCGAGCTCGCTTAATTCTTCTTCAAGGCGGCGGCGACGCAGCTCAAGCTGCTCGGCGCGGGCGAGACCGGCAGACAAACGCGCCTTGAGCTCCCCGTGCTGACGGTTTTCGTCCTGGCTACGGCGGCGCAGTTGTTCGCGCTGCTCTTCAAGGTCACGCTGTTGCTCGCGCTGGCTGTGCAGGCGCTGCTCGAACTGGTCCAACTGCTCCTGTTGCTGCAGTTGCTGCTCGGCTAGCTGTTCGATCTCCTGCGCGCGGGCGAGCACGCCGCCTTGCGCTTCGCTGCCGCGGCTGATGCGCAGGAAATGCCGGCCCACCCAGTAGCCATCGCGGCTGACCAGGCTTTCGCCAGCCAGCAGACTTGGGCGCTGGCTCAGCGCCTGCTCAAGGGTCTCGACCGGACGCACCTGGCCCAGCCAAGGGCTGAGGTCGGTGCGCCCTTCGACCTTGTCGAGCAAGCTGCCGGGCACCCGAGCGCCCTCGCCGGCCGCCAGCAACAGGCGCAAATCACCTTGTTCCAGCGTGGCAAAGTCAAGCTGGCTGAAGTCGTCGACCAGCACTGCCTGCAAGTCAGCACCCAGCACCGTCTCGACGGCCAGCTCCCAACCTGCCTCGACGCGCAAACCCTCGGCGAGGCGCGGACGCTGTTGCAAACCTTGCTCGCGCAGCCACTCGCCAGCACCGGCAGACGGCTCCAGGGCGGCTTGCTGCAACGCCTCCAGCGACGCCAGCCGGCCGCCCAGACGCTGTTGCTCGCCCTGCAACTGCTGATGGCTCTGGTTGAGCTGCTGCAGTTGCTCACGCACAGCTTCGAGGCGTTCGAGCACGTCCTGCTCGCTGAGCTGCAGTTCTTCCAGCAGCAGCTCACTGCTGGCGACCTGCTCGGTCAACTCGAGCATGGCTGCGTCCTGCGGGTCGGCGCTGAGCTGATCACGCTCGTCAGCCAGCTTGCGCTGGCGTTCAGCCAAGCGCTCGAGGCTGGTTTCCAGCTGCTGCAAGCGCGACTGCTGGACTTCGGCCTGGCGCCGCGGCTCCGCTGAGCGGATATTGAAACTGTCCCACTGCTCCTGCCAGCCGTGCATGCCCAACTCGGCTTCTTCGAGCACGGCAGCCGCTTCTTCGGCTGCCGCGAGGGTCATCTCCTGCTCAGGCTCAAGCTGCTCCAGCTCTTCGCCGAGGGTCGCCAGCAGGGTGCGGTCATGGCCCAGGTGCGACTCGGTTTCCAGCCGTGTGCGCTCGGCTTCCTTGAGATCATCCTGCAACTGGCGCAGGCGCTGCTGGCCGTGCTGAATGCTCTGCTCGACCCGGGCAATGTCACCGGCCACCGAATAGAAGCGGCCCTGGACCTGATTGAAGCGTTCGGACAATTCATGGTGGCCGTCGCGCAGGCGCTCGATGCTGGCATCGGCATTGCGCTGCTCGGCCACCAGCGCCTCGAAGGCTACTTCCTGATCGCCGATGACGGCGCCGCGCTGCTGCACCTTCTGGTCCAGCTCACGCCAGCGCAGGGCCGACAAGCGCGCCTTGAGCAGACGCTCTTCAGCTTTGTACTCGCGATACTTTTCTGCGGCCTGAGCCTGGCGATGCAAACGCTCGAGCTGGCGCCCGAGCTCATCGCGCAGGTCGGTCAGGCGGGCGAGGTTTTCCTGGGTGCGCCGAATTCGGGTTTCGGTCTCGCGGCGGCGCTCCTTGTACTTGGAGATGCCGGCGGCTTCTTCGATGAAGTTACGTAGCTCTTCTGGCTTGGCCTCGATCAGCTTGGAGATCATGCCCTGCTCGATGATCGAGTAGCTGCGCGGGCCCAGCCCGGTTCCGAGGAAGATATCGGTAATGTCGCGGCGACGGCATTTGGTGCCGTTGAGGTAGTAGGTATTCTGCGCGTCGCGGGTCACTTTGCGCCGGATCGAGATCTCGGCATAGGCGGCGTACTCGCCGACCAGGGTGTTGTCGCTGTTGTCGAACACCAGTTCGATACTGGCCTGGCTGACCGGCTTGCGGCTGGTCGAGCCATTGAAGATGACGTCGGTCATCGACTCGCCGCGCAGGTTTTTAGCCGAGCTTTCGCCCATCACCCAGCGCACCGCGTCGATGATGTTGGACTTGCCACAGCCATTGGGCCCGACCACGGCGGCCATGTTGCTGGGGAAGTTGACCGTGGTCGGGTCGACGAACGACTTGAACCCGGCCAGGCGAATGCACTTCAAGCGCATCGATCAGACCCGTGCCAACGCAGCCAGCACCAGCTCGCAGCTGCGCTGGCAGTAAGCAACCAGCACTTCGCGAATACGTGCAATGTCGCGCGCAACCACGGCTTGGAGCAGGCGATCGAACAGGTCGAGGTAGTCGAGCATATTCGCCTGGCGTTGATCCAGCGCGAGGTAATAGGCGCGGCTCATGGCGGGCTGCAGGTTCTCGACGGTTTCCTGCAGGTACGGGTTGTCGGCGAACGGATACGCAGCGCGCATCACTGCAAAACTCTCGGCGACGAAGGTCTTGATGTCGGTGGCGGCGTAGGCCTGTTGCAAGCGCTGCTGAATGCCCAGAAACGGCATCAGGTCGGCATCGGTGCGCCATTTCTGGGCAACGGCGTTGCCGAGCAGAATGTAGAACTCGCCCATCAGCGCACACAGGCTGCGCACACTGCGCTCGTCAAGACGGGTCACGTGGGCGCCCCGCCGCGGCAGGATCGCCACCAGATGGCGACGTTCAAGGATCAACAGCGCCTCGCGTACCGAGCCGCGGCTAACGTTCAGGGCCTGAGTGACCTTTTGCTCCTGGATGCGCTCACCCGGGGCAAGCTCGCCGCGGATGATCCGCTCGGCCAGATGGTGGGCAATCTGCTCGGAGAGACTGTCCGGCGCCTTGAACGTCATGGTTTTCCTTCAAAATCATTGAACTGGGCACAAGCGGCGGATTGTAGCGCACTTGCCTGGCAGTCGCGCAGAGGGGCGCTGCGCTTTATTCGTTGCAGGCGGCCGTGGGAATCAGGCGCGATCTATGCTTAACAAAAGACACACTGTTCGGTTCGGACTCACTGCGCGTGATTTCTTGACCCCTGAGTCAGAAAATCATTGACCCGGCGATCAAGCCTGCTTAGAGTCCGCCGGAACAACAATAAAACCATTGCGAGGCCTTCCCCGTGATCCAGTTTCTCGTAAACCAGGAGCTGCGTAATGAGCACGCCCTGGACCCGAACATGACCGTGCTGCAGTACCTGCGCGAACACCTTGGCAAATCCGGCACCAAGGAAGGCTGCGCCAGTGGCGACTGCGGCGCCTGTACAGTGGTGGTCGGCGAGCTCGAAGAAGACGGCCAGAGCCTGCGCTACCGCAGCCTCAACTCGTGCCTGACCTTCGTTTCGTCGTTGCACGGCAAACAATTGATCAGCGTCGAAGGCCTCAAGCATCAGGGCGAACTGCACAGTGTGCAAAAAGCCATGGCCGACTGCCACGGCTCGCAATGCGGCTTCTGCACTCCCGGCTTTGTCATGTCGCTGTTTGCCTTGCAGAAGAACAGCAACGGCGCCGACACCCAGCAGGCCCAGGAAGCCCTCGCCGGCAACCTGTGCCGTTGCACCGGCTACCGGCCGATCCTCGCCGCTGCCGAACAAAGCTGCGCCACACCGTGCCGCGATCAGTTCGATGCGCAGCAAGCGCAGACTATCGCCCGCCTCAAGGCCATCGCCCCGTCCGAAACCGGCGAACTGAACAGCGGCGACAAGCGCTGTCTGGTGCCGCTGACCGTTGCCGACCTGGCCGACCTGTACAGCTCGCACCCAGAAGCGCGCCTGCTTGCCGGCGGCACCGACCTGGCGCTGGAAGTGACCCAGTTCCACAAGAACTTGCCGGTGATGATCTATGTCGGCAACGTCGCCGAACTCAAGCGCATCGACAAGACCGCCACTCATCTGGAGATCGGCGCAGCGACGCCGCTGACCGACTGCTACGGCGCGCTCAGCGATGAGTACGCCGATTTTGGCGCCCTGCTGCACCGCTTTGCGTCATTGCAGATTCGCAACCAGGGCACCCTCGGCGGCAACATCGGCAATGCCTCGCCCATCGGTGATTCGCCGCCGCTGCTGATTGCCCTGGATGCCCAGGTGGTACTGCGCCAGGGCCAGCGCCAGCGCGTGCTGCCACTGGAAGACTACTTCATCGACTACCGCATCACGGCCCGCCAGGACAGCGAGTTCATCGAGAAGATCATCGTGCCGCGGGCCAGCAACGACTGGACGTTCCGCGCCTACAAGGTCTCCAAGCGACTGGACGACGACATCTCGGCAGTTTGTGCAGCGTTCAACCTGAGCATCGAAAACGGTGTGGTCAGCGGCGTGCGCATTGCCTTTGGCGGGATGGCAGCGATTCCCAAACGCGCCCGTGCCTGTGAAGCCGCGCTGCGCGGCAAGCCGTGGAACCAGGCCACCCTTGAACGTGCCTGCCAGGCGCTGGGCGAAGACTTCAGCCCGCTCTCGGACTTCCGCGCGAGCAAGGAATACCGCCTGCTGACCGCACAGAACCTGCTGCGCAAGTACTTCATCGAACTGCAATCGCCGCACATCGAAACCCGGGTGACCGACTATGTCTAATCATCATGCCGTCAAGAGCCAGGCCGAGATGGCCGAAATGTTCCGCCAGGACCTGACCACCGGTGTCGGCCGCAGCGTCAAGCACGACAGCGCCGACAAACACGTCAGCGGCGAAGCGGTGTATATCGATGACCGCCTCGAATTCCCCAATCAGTTGCATGTGTATGCGCGCACAGCTGACCGCGCCCACGCGCGCATCCTGAGTATCGATACCGCGCCGTGCTACGCCTTCGAAGGCGTACGCATCGCCATCACCCATGAAGACATCCCCGGCCTCAAGGATATCGGCCCGGTGGTCGCCGGCGACCCATTGCTGGCGATCGACAAGGTCGAGTTCTTCGGCCAACCGGTGCTGGCGGTAGCTGCCCGCGACCTGGAAACCGCTCGCCGTGCGGCGATGGCGGCGATCATCGAATACGAAGACCTCGAACCGGTGCTGGATGTGGTCCAGGCGCTGCGCGACAAGCACTTCGTGCTCGACAGCCATACCCATCAGCGCGGTGATTCGGTTGCCGCCCTGGCCAGCGCCCCGCACCGCTTGCAGGGGACCTTGCATATCGGTGGCCAGGAGCACTTCTACCTGGAAACGCAAATCTCCTCGGTGATGCCGACCGAAGACGGCGGCATGATCGTGTACTGCTCGACGCAGAACCCGACCGAAGTGCAAAAATTGGTCGCCGAAGTGCTCGATGTGCCGATGAACAAGATCGTCCTCGACATGCGCCGCATGGGTGGCGGTTTCGGCGGCAAGGAAACCCAGGCCGCCAGCCCGGCATGCCTGTGCGCGGTGATCGCGCGGCTGACCGGCCAGCCGACCAAGATGCGCCTGCCACGGGTCGAAGACATGACCATGACCGGCAAGCGCCATCCGTTCTACGTCGAGTACGACGTCGGCTTCGATGACGACGGCCGCCTGCACGGCATCCAGTTCGACCTCGCCGGCAACTGCGGCTACTCGCCTGACCTGTCCGGCTCGATCGTCGACCGCGCCATGTTCCACTCGGACAACGCCTATTACCTCGGCGACGCCACCGTCAACGGCCACCGTTGCAAGACCAACACCGCCTCCAACACCGCCTACCGCGGTTTCGGCGGGCCGCAGGGCATGGTCGCCATCGAGCAGGTGATGGACCACATTGCCCGTCAGCTCGGCCGTGACCCGCTGGATGTGCGCAAGGCCAACTACTACGGCAAGACCGAGCGCAACGTCACCCATTACTACCAGACCGTCGAACACAACCTGATCGAGGAAATGACCGCCGAACTGGAGGCCAGCAGCGACTACGCCGAGCGGCGCAAGTCGATCCGCCACTTCAACGAGCACAGCCCGGTATTGAAAAAAGGCCTGGCGCTGACCCCGGTCAAGTTCGGCATCTCATTCACCGCCACCTTCCTCAACCAGGCCGGTGCACTGATCCACATCTACACCGACGGCAGCATCCACCTCAACCATGGCGGCACCGAGATGGGCCAGGGTTTGAACACCAAGGTTGCACAGGTGGTTGCGCAGGTGTTCCAGGTCGAGATCGACCGCATTCAGATCACGGCGACCAATACCGACAAGGTCCCCAATACCTCACCGACCGCTGCATCCAGTGGCGCCGACCTGAACGGCAAGGCGGCGCAGAACGCGGCCGAGATCCTCAAGAAGCGCCTGGTCGAGTTTGCCGCCCGGCACTGGAATGTCACCGAGGAAGACGTTGAATTGCGCAACGGCCATGTGCGCGTGCGTGAGGAACTGATCAGCTTCGAGACGCTGGTGCAGCAGGCCTATTTTGCCCAGGTGTCGCTGTCGACTACCGGCTTCTACCGCACGCCGAAGATCTTCTACGACCGCTCGCAGGCGCGCGGCCGGCCGTTCTACTACTTCGCCTTCGGCGCAGCCTGCGTCGAGGTCATCGTCGATACCCTGACCGGCGAGTACAAGATGCTGCGTGCCGATATCCTGCATGACGTCGGCGACTCGCTGAACCCGGCCATCGACATCGGTCAGGTCGAAGGCGGCTTCATTCAGGGCATGGGCTGGCTGACCACCGAAGAGTTGGTGTGGAACGCCAAGGGCAAGCTGGTTACCAACGGCCCGGCCAGCTACAAGATCCCGGCCGTGGCCGACATGCCGCTGGACCTGCGGGTCAAGCTGGTCGAGAACCGCAAGAACCCGGAAGACACCGTGTTCCATTCCAAGGCTGTCGGCGAGCCGCCGTTCATGCTCGGTATCGCTGCCTGGTGCGCGATCAAGGACGCCGTCGCCAGCATCGCCGACTACCGCGCGCAACCCAACATCGACGCGCCGGCCACGCCTGAGCGGGTCCTGTGGGGCTGCGAGCAGATGCGCCAGACCCTGGCCGTGCAGCAGCCTGCTGAACAGCACGTGGAACCTGTCACATCGTGACCGCAGGCAGCCCCGCGCAGCGCTGTGCTGCGCGGGGCTGAGTTGAAGCCAACTGAGGTTTTGTATCATGCACCAATGGATCAACGCCCTCGCCGACCTGCAAGCTCGCGGTGAACCCTGCGTGCTGGTGACCATCATCGAAGAGCGCGGCTCGACGCCGCGCAATGCCGGCTCGAAGATGGTCGTCAGCGCCCGCCAGCTGTTCGACACCATCGGCGGTGGCCACCTTGAGTACAAGGCCCTGCACATCGCCCGGCAGATGCTCGACGAGCAGCGCAGCACCCCGCATCTGGAGCGCTTCAGCCTCGGCGCGAGCCTTGGCCAATGCTGCGGCGGCGTTACCGTGCTGCTGTTCGAGCCAATGGCGGCGGTGCAGGCCGAGATCGCCGTGTTCGGTGCAGGCCACGTCGGCCGGGCTCTGGTACCCTTGCTGGCTGCCCTGCCCTGCCGGGTGCGCTGGATCGACTCGCGCGAGCAAGAATTTCCGGAGCTGATCCCCACCGGCGTGAGCCGCATCATCAGCGAGGAGCCGGTCGACGAAGTGGCTGCGCTGCCGCCAGGCAGTTACTGCATCGTCATGACCCACAACCACCAGCTCGATCTCGAGCTGACCGCGGCGATCCTCAAGCGCAACGACTTCACCTGGTTCGGCCTCATCGGCTCGAAGACCAAACGGGCCAAGTTCGAGCATCGCCTGCGTGATCGCGGCTATGACGATGCGGTGCTAGCACGCATGCGTTGCCCGATGGGCCTGGCCGAGGTCAAAGGCAAATTGCCGATCGAGATCGCCGTGTCGATTGCCGGCGAAATCATCGCCACCTACAACGCCTGTTTTGGCCAGCACGATGCTGCGGTCAATGCCGGCCCCATTGCTCAGTTGCTGCCGCCGTCCCGCCGCAGCCACGCCAATTGACGAGAGTGTTATGAGCGCAACCCGCAAAGCTTACCGATCCGCCATTCTGCACAGCGTTGGCGACCCCGCCGAAGTCGGCCTGGAGGCATCCTGCGAGTACTACCCGGACGGCCTGCTGGTGGTCGACGAAGGCCGCATCAGCGCCCTTGGTCACGCCAGCGACCTGTTGCCGACGCTGGATGCCGACATCGACGTGGTGCATTACCAGGATGCCCTGATCACCCCGGGCTTTATCGACACCCATATCCACTTCCCGCAGACCGGCATGATCGGCTCCTATGGCGAGCAGTTGCTGGACTGGCTGAACACCTACACCTTCCCCTGCGAAAAGCAGTTTGCCGATAAGGCGCATGCCGACAAGGTCGCGAAGATCTTCCTGCAGGAGCTGCTGCGCAACGGCACCACCACCGCGCTGGTGTTCGGCAGTGTGCATCCGGAGTCGGTCAACGCGCTGTTCGAAGAGGCCGAGCGGCTGGACCTGCGCCTGATCGCCGGCAAGGTGATGATGGACCGCAACGCGCCGGATTATCTGACCGACACGGCGGAGTCGTCCTACACCGAGAGCAAGGCGCTGATTCAGCGCTGGCATGGCAAGGGCCGGCTGCACTATGCGGTGACGCCGCGCTTTGCCCCGACCAGCACGCCCGAGCAATTGGGGATGGCCGGCCAGTTACTGAAGGAGCATCCGGGGGTGTACATGCATACGCACCTGTCCGAGAACCTGCAGGAGATCGACTGGGTCAAGGGCTTGTTCCCGGAGCAGAAGGGTTACCTGGACGTCTACGATCACTTCGAGCTGCTGGGGGAGCGGTCGGTGTTTGCCCATGGCGTGCATCTGTGTGATGAAGAGTGTCAGCGGCTTTCGGAGACGGGCTCGGCGGTGGCGTTCTGCCCGACCTCGAACCTGTTCCTGGGCAGTGGCTTGTTTAACTTGCCGCAAGCTGAGAAGTTCAAGGTCAATGTCGGGCTGGGCACGGATGTTGGCGCGGGGACCAGTTTTTCGCTGCTGCATACCTTGAATGAGGCTTACAAGGTGATGCAGTTGCAGGGCGCGCGCTTGCACCCGTTCAAGTCGTTGTACCTGGCGACGCTGGGTGGGGCTCGGGCTTTGCGGCTGGAGGATCGGGTGGGAAGTTTGCGTCCGGGTAATGATGCGGACTTCGTGGTCCTCGATTATAAGGCTACGCCGTTGCTTGAGTATCGCCTGCAGCAGTCGGGGGGGATCGAGGAAACGTTGTTTGTGCTGACGACGCTGGGGGATGATCGGACGGTGTTGGAGACGTATGCGGCTGGGCGGTGTGTGCATCAGCGGTAGCGGGTTGTTCACGAGATGGGTTGTGGGCTTATCCATCTGATTTATCGGACTTTCTGGCCCCTTTCGCCCTTACGGCGAGTCCCTTTTGGTCGTGGCCAAAAGGAACCAAAAGCCGTTGCTCCCACATACGGCCCCTGCGCTGCGCTCCGGGGTTCCCTCACTCCGGCATTGCTCCCGGGAGGACCACGCTGAACGGCCCATCCTGGGCCGCAGCGCTTGCCGGCCATCCTGGGCCGGCACCTCCCTTCGCAATGCCTGCGTTCGGCCTCCTGAGGTCGCTGGTAGATCAAGATCAACAGCAAGATCAAGATCACAAGCACGCCTCGCTACGCTGGCGCAGAGCGCGATTGTCGTGGACTTCGGGGTGATGGTTTGGCTTTGGATTGCTGGGGCTGCTTTGCAGCCCTTTCGCGACTCAAGGCCGCTCCTACACCGACCGAGTACACCACGCCGAGCGCGGTGCCTGTAGGAGCGGCCTTGTGTCGCGAAAGGGCCGCAAAGCGGCACCGCTGTTGATCTGCGCCAGCGCAGCGAGGCGTGCTCTTGATGTTGATCCACCGGCGACTCAGGAGGCCGAGCGCAGGTCTTGCGAAGGGAGGTGACGGGCATGGATGCCCGGCAAGCGCTGCGGGCCAGGATGGCCCGTACAGCGCGGTCGGCCCGGGAGCAAGGCCGGAGCGAGGGAACCCCGCAGCGCAGCGCAGGGGCCGGATGTGGAGCCAAGCATTTTTTTGGTTACTTTTTTGGGGCGTTTGCCAAAAAAGTGACTCGCCGTAAGGGCGAAAGGGGCCCGATCAACCACCACAAAGAATGGATAAGCCCCCAATCCAACAACCAATCAACCAATCAACCTTTAGCCGAAGTAACCCGAGCAGGCTTCTTCTGCAACAAGTGCGAAAACACCGCATGCAGATCGTCCGAAGCACTCTCCTCATCGAGGTTCAGCTTGCTGTCGATATGATCCATGTGATGCATCATCAAGCTAACCGCCTGCCCCGCATCCCTCGCCTCGATCGCATCGATCAGCTGCATATGCTCATCATATGAACAGTGCGACCGGTTCCCGCTCTCATACTGAGCAATGATCAGCGATGTCTGCGACACCAGACTACGCTGGAAACTCACCAAAGGTGCATTCCCAGCAGCCTCGGCCAGCTTCAGGTGAAACTCCCCGGAAAGCCGAATCCCGGCCCCACGATCACCCCGCGAAAAGCTGTCACGCTCGTCACGCACCATCTGCCGCAGCTCGTTCAGCTGCTCAGCCGTAGCATGCTGCACCGCCAGCTCGGTAATCGCCCGCTCAACCATCCGTCGCGAAAAGAACACCTGGCGCGCCTCTTCAACCGTAGGGCTGGCAACCACGGCACCGCGATTGGGCCGCAGCAACACCACGCTCTCATGAGCCAGACGCGACAACGCGCGACGAATGATGGTGCGGCTGACGCCAAAGATCTCGCCCAGCGCTTCCTCGCTCAACTTGGTGCCCGGCGCCAGCCGCTGCTCGAGGATCGCCTCGAAAATATGCGCGTAGACGATGTCGTCCTGGGTACCACTGCGCCCGGCCTTGCCGGTGCGTACAGGTTTCTTGAGAGGCTGCAGCTGTTCGTTCATGGGCACTCGAGCATGGGAATCCGCCAATCGGACCTTGACTGTACTGCCTGTCAGAGGGTGGCTGGCAAGCCCTGGTTGGAATAAGAAGAAAGGTACTGGCCCATTGTACACAGGCTGACCCGTTTCTGCAGGTGGCCATTTCGGCATATAGCCACTATTTACAAGATTGTACCCAGGAAAGATAAAACATTATTTGCATTATTTGTACACAAACGCATAATCCAGCGAGTAACTTCTTGACCTATGAGTCAACAAAAACGGTCAGACGTCTGCCTCACCCTCGCGGAATCACCAAGTGCATAGCGCAGGACACTGGTTCCGAACAACAAGAAAGACTTGAGGAGTACTCGCTGTGGACACCCGCAAATCCGACGCCCCTACGCTGGATCTCACCCCGCCGGTCGAAACGAGCTGGCTGGAACGGATTTTCAAACTCAAGCGACATGGCACCACCGTCAAGACCGAAATGATCGCAGGGGTGACCACCTTCATCACCATGGCCTACATCATCTTCGTCAACCCCAACATCATGGCTGACGCCGGCATCGATCATGGTGCGGCATTCGTCGCCACCTGCATCTCGGCCGCGCTCGGCTGCCTGCTGATGGGGCTTTACGCCAACTGGCCGGTTGGCCTGGCGCCGGGCATGGGGCTCAACGCCTTCTTCACCTACACCGTGGTCGGCACCATGGGCTACACCTGGGAGGCGGCGCTGGGCGCCGTGTTCGTCTCCGGGGTGCTGTTCATGTTCCTGACCTTGTCGCGGGTTCGCGAATGGCTGCTTAACAGCATTCCGCTGAGCCTGCGCCATGCCATGGGGGCCGGCGTCGGATTGTTTCTCGGGCTGATCGGCCTGAAGACCGCGGGCATCGTCGTCGACAGCCCGGCGACCCTGATCAAGCTCGGCTCGCTGCACGAGGCCGGGCCGCTGTTGGCGGCGGTGTGCTTCCTGATGATCGCGGTGCTCAGCTATCACCGAGTGTTCGGTGCGATCCTGATCGCCATCATCAGCGTTACACTGGCCGGCTGGGGCTTGGGCCTGGTGCAGTACGGCGGGGTGTTCTCGCTGCCGCCGAGTCTGGCGCCGACCTGGATGGCCATGGACGTCGCCGGCGTGTTTAACGTGAGCATGATCAGCGTGGTGCTGGCGTTTCTCTTCGTGCACATGTTCGACACCGCCGGGACCTTGATGGGGGTTGCCCAGCGCGCCAACCTGGTGGCGCCGGACGGCAAGATCGAAAACCTGTCACGGGCGCTGAAGGCCGACAGCGCCTCGAGCGTGTTCGGCGCCGCCGTTGGCGTGCCGCCGGTCACCAGCTATGTCGAGAGCGCTGCGGGAGTGGCCGCAGGTGGCCGTACCGGGCTGACCGCCGTGGTGGTCGGGGCACTGTTCGTCGCGGCGATGTTCTTCGCCCCGCTGGCAGGGATGATCCCCGCCTACGCCACCGCTGGCGCGCTGATCTACGTCGCGATGCTGATGATGGGCAGCATGGCCCATATCAACTGGGACGAAGCCACCGACAGCATTCCGGCGATCGTCACGGTGATCATGATGCCGTTGACCTTCTCGGTGGCGGACGGCATTGCCCTGGGCTTCATCAGCTACGTGGTGCTCAAGGCCGGGACGGGCAAGTACAAGGAGATTTCGCCCAGCCTTTGGGTACTCTGCGTGATCTTCATCGCCAAGTTCGTATTCCTCTAGGGCCTCTTGCAGTGGCCTGTCATTTTTGACAGTTCACTGCAGAAAAACCCCACGTTAGACTCGGGTCTCATCTTCTCCATGCCGAGACCCGAACATGCTCCCCAACACCACCCCACCCTCCGTTTTGCCCCCGGCGCTGCGCTTCTACCAAGCGTCATCCCTGGCGACCGAGCTTCAAGGGGAGCGATGCGTCACGCTGCTGCGCCATGGCCAGTCAGCCTTGGCGCAGCTGGACAACACCACGGCCACCCGTCCGCTCGGCGTCGATCAGCAAGGATCGATTGTGCGGCTGCAGGGCGCCGCCAGCAGCGCGAGCATCGCCTACGCCGCCTATGGCCACCACCCCCTGGAGGCGGACGCCAGCCTGCTGTCGTTCACCGGACAAAAGCGCGAACCGGTAACCGGCTACTACCTGCTCGGCAACGGTCATCGCGCCTACAGCCCGTCGCTCAGGAAATTCCTCAGCCCGGACAGCCTGAGTCCGTTCGGCAGCGGTGGGTTGAATGCCTATGCCTACTGCCTGAATGACCCGATAAACCTTACGGACCCCACTGGGAAAACCCCTTGGGCGCTTATGTTCATGAGAAAACACGTCCAACCGAAAATTCAGGTTGCAAAAAAGTCAGTAGACCTGGCGAGCAAAGCACTCGTCGCGAACCCAACCTCGCAGGGCTCACCAAAGTTGGGAAGGGTAGTAATCAGTGAACTTGCCAATAAGCAAGTGGCCAGCACACCCTTTACGCAAAAGCTGGTCACGGTCAACAAAAACCTGGTGAGTCACAACGACGCCACGCTGACCGTTGAGCACGCGGGTATATACCGCGATATAGCCACGCAAAATCTCAGCGGTCAGCTCTCGAACACGTCAGCTCACCTCAAGGCCGCAGACGCATGGAGGACCACTGAGACAGGGGCTCCACGCATCGTCGGGGTCACATTCAATGTCATGGGCGCCATTATTGCTGGCGCCGAGGACAAGTCCGGCTATGCGACTGGCCGAGTACTGATGCAGAACAACGAGGCCGTGCGAAAACACACCTGAACAAAGACCGGCGATGGCCACAAGACCTCAGAAGCACCAATCTCCAGACGAAAAAAAGCCCGCCAGTGTGAGAGCGGGCCAAGGACCTACGAAGATTCTTCTAGCGACCAACTAGCTTCCACGATAGGTCGAGTAGCTGTAAGGCGAGATCAGCAGCGGCACGTGGTAGTGCTCCTGCTTCTCGTCGACCCCAAAGCGCAGCACCACAACATCCAGGAACGCCGCTTCTGGCAAAGCCACGCCCCGAGCTCGATAGTAATCCCCGGCACTGAACTGCAACTGGTATACGCCGGTGCGGTAATCGTCACCCTGCAGCAACGGCGCATCGACGCGGCCATCGCTGTTGGTCAGCGCGGTATTAACCAATTCCAGCTGCTGGCCTTCGACACGGTACAGCTCGACCTTGATCGAGCTGCCCGGGCAGCCATGCGCAGCGTCCAGTACGTGAGTGGTCAGACGTCCCATGTGCGTGTCGCCTCTTGTTCAGTTCGTGGGCAGAAAATACCCAGCAAGCACCGTAAGAGGGCCTGCCGTATGCGGGAATGAGCTCATTAAGACACTTTATCAATAAATTGTACACAATTTTTTAGACCCTTCAGCGCCACTCCCCCACACGCTCGCGAAAACCTGCTATGTATCGCTAGATATAGGCTGTATACACAAGCTCAGGTCATTAGCTGACCAATCAGGCAAGTTTCTTGCACAGCATTCTCACGCGACAAAAGGGCAGAAATGCGGAAAAACAGGCTTACAAAAGATTTCAGAAGTTGTATACAATCAGCCCATCCGGTGAGTGCGACAACCCGACGCGGGTCCACCACCCCTCGCACAACGTACAAGAAGGAAGACTGCAGTGAGCGCTGACTACCCTCGCGACCTGATCGGTTACGGCAACAACCCACCTCACCCGCACTGGCCGGGCAACGCCCGCATCGCCTTGTCGTTCGTACTCAACTATGAGGAAGGTGGCGAGCGCAACATCCTCCACGGCGACAAAGAGTCCGAAGCCTTCCTGTCTGAAATGGTTGCCGCCCAGCCCCTGCAGGGCCAACGCAACATGAGCATGGAGTCGCTGTACGAGTACGGCAGCCGCGCCGGCGTCTGGCGCCTGCTCAAGCTGTTCAAGGACACCGGCGTACCGCTGACCATCTTCGCCGTGGCCATGGCCGCGCAGCGCCATCCGGATGTGATCCGCGCCATGGCCGAAGCTGGCCATGAGATCTGCAGCCACGGCTACCGCTGGATCGACTACCAGAACATGGACGAGGCGCAGGAGCGCGAGCACATGCTCGAAGCCATCCGCATCCTCACCGAGCTGACCGGCGAGCGCCCACTGGGCTGGTACACCGGTCGTACCGGCGCCAATACCCGTCGCCTGGTGATGGAAGAAGGCGGTTTCCTCTACGACAGCGACACCTACGACGACGACCTGCCCTACTGGGAGCCGAACAACCCGACCGGCAAGCCGCATCTGGTGATCCCGTACACCCTCGACACCAACGACATGCGCTTCACCCAGGTGCAGGGCTTCAACTGTGGCGAGCAGTTCTTCCAGTACCTCAAGGACGCCTTTGATGTGCTCTACGAAGAAGGCGCCGAAGCGCCGAAGATGCTCTCGATCGGCCTGCACTGCCGCTTGGTCGGTCGCCCGGCGCGGCTGGCAGCGCTGAAGCGCTTCGTCGAATACGCCAAGAGCCATGACCAGGTCTGGTTTGCCCGTCGCGTGGACATCGCCCGCCACTGGCACACCACCCACCCGTACCAGAGCGAGAACGCCTGATGACCGCCTTCAAGACCCTGACTCCTTCGACCCTGAGCCGTGACGCGTTCGTCAGCGCCTTTGCCGACATCTACGAGCACTCGCCGTGGGTGGCCGAGAAGGCCTACGACCTCGGTCAACTGGCCGAGCTGGACCAGATCGAAGCCCTGCATAAGCGCATGAGCGACATCCTGCTCAGCGCCAGCCACGCCGACCAGTTGGCCTTGATCAACGCTCACCCGGACCTGGCCGGCAAAGCCGCCGTCCAGGGCGAGCTGACCGAATCGAGTACCAATGAACAGGCTGGCGCCGGTATCCACCAGTGCACTGCCGTAGAGTTCGCCCGCTTCACCGAACTCAACGATGCCTACAAGGCCAAGTTCCAGTTCCCGTTCATCATGGCGGTCAAAGGCAGTAACCGACACCAGATTCTGGCGGCGTTCGAAACCCGGATTCACAACGATGGCGATGCCGAATTCAAAGAGGCGCTGGCGCAGATCAACCTGATCGCGCTGTTCCGCCTGCTGCAGCTGTAAGGCTTGCCACAAGGTCTGGCCCGAGTCCGCCACGCGAGCGTACCCAGGGCCTTCCGGCAAGCGCACCACCACATTAGCCAGTCATAGAAGAAGAGATAACAAGCATGCGCACACTAGTGATCGAGCCCCTGAGCAAAGAAGCCTTCGCCCCCTTTGGTGACGTGATCGAAACCGACGGCAGCGACCACTTCATGATCAACAACGGCTCGACCATGCGCTTCCACAAGCTCGCCACGGTTGAAACCGCCGAGCCTGAGGACAACGCCATCATCAGTATCTTCCGCGCCGACGCGCTGGAAATGCCGTTGACCGTGCGTATGCTCGAACGCCATCCGCTGGGCAGCCAGGCTTTCATTCCGCTGCTCGGCAATCAGTTTCTGATCGTGGTCGCGCCAGTTGGCGATGCACCTGTATCAGGTTTGGTCCGTGCCTTCCGCAGCAACGGCAGGCAGGGCGTCAATTACCATCGCGGCGTTTGGCACCACCCGGTGCTGACGATCGAAAAGCGGGATGATTTCCTGGTGGTTGATCGCAGTGGTTCAGGCAACAACTGCGATGAGCATTACTTCACCGAGGAACAGATGTTGATCCTCAATCCCCACCAATAAGAAAAGGTCGGTCATCCACGGCCTGCATGAAATACTCGGTGTCGCGATAAACCTGCTGCCCTCGCAGCCTGCTTATCGCGCGCAAGGTCGCGTGCAGCGTTCAAGCTGGTGATCGGCAAGAGGTACATACTGTGGAAGCACACCTTCACGAATGGCTGAACCTGAGCATTCGCTGGGTTCACATGATCACAGGCGTCGCCTGGATCGGTGCATCGTTCTACTTCGTCTGGCTGGAAAACCACCTCAACCGCAGCAACCCGCGCGATGGGTTGTCGGGTGATCTCTGGGCCATCCACGGTGGTGGTATCTACCACCTGGAGAAGTACAAGCTGGCGCCGCCGAAAATGCCCGAGAACCTGCACTGGTTCAAATGGGAAGCCTACTTCACCTGGATGTCAGGGATCGCCTTGCTGTGCGTGGTGTTCTACTGGAACCCGACCCTGTACCTGCTCGCCCCGGGCAGCTCGCTGAGCGGCGCCGAAGGCGTGGCCATCGGTATCGGTTCGCTGGTAGCCGGCTGGTTCATCTACGACATTCTCTGCGATTCACCATTGGGCAAGCGCCCTGCCCTGCTCGGCGGCGTGCTGTTCGTATTGATCATCGCCGCATGCTGGGGCTTCAGCCTGGTGTTCAGCGGTCGTGGTGCGTACCTGCACACCGGTGCGATCATCGGTACCATCATGGTCGGTAACGTGTTCCGCATCATCATGCCGGCCCAGCGCCAGCTGGTCGCGGCGGTCGAAGCCAACCAGACGCCCGACCCGCTGTTGCCGGCCAAAGGCCTGCTGCGCTCGCGGCACAACAACTACTTCACCCTGCCGGTGCTGTTCATCATGATCAGCAACCACTTCCCGAGCACCTACGGCAGCCAGTACAACTGGTTGATCCTGGCCGGGATTGCAGTGGCTGCGGTATTGATCCGTCACTACTTCAACACCCGTCACGACAGCAACAAATACGCCTGGACCCTGCCCGTCGGCGCTCTGGCGATGATCTGCCTGGCCTATGTCACCGGCCCTAAACCTTTGCCAACTACTCCTGAGCAGGCTGCGGCGAAGATTGAGTATCAACCGCTGCCAGCCACGGCCGTAGGCGGCAAGACCGCTGCCGAACAGCGTGCTGCCGATGCGGCCAAGGCGGCTGAAGCACCGGCCGCTGCTGCACAGGCTCCGGCCCAGGCCACAGCCCAGTCGGGTGACACCTTCGACACGATTCACAACGTGATCCAAGAACGCTGCACTGTGTGCCACTCGTCCAAGCCGACCAGCCCACTGTTCAGCACGGCGCCAGGTGGCGTGATGTTCGATACCCCGCAACAGATCCAGGCCCAGGCCGCGCGCATTCAGGCGCAAGCGGTTGCCAGCCAGATCATGCCGCTGGGCAACATCACCCAGATGACCGTTGAAGAACGCAAACTGGTCGGTGACTGGATCGCCAAAGGCGCCCCCGTCAACTGACCCCACGCATCGCCAGGCTTGCTCCTGCACCGGGACCACTTCCCGTGCAGGGCACGCCTGCGCTACGCGCACTACGCAACAAGCAAGCATCGAGCGCAAACCCGCAGCGTGAACCCCTGGCTTTTATTCAAAGCCTGGCGCTGCAGGTTGACCGCTTGGATCCGAGAATAAAAACAAAACTCGAGGTGCTGCATGTCAGAGTCATCCAAGGCGTACATCCCTGTTGCGCCGCCACGACAGCCCCTGCCCCTGTTTCAGCTGATCCTGGTGGGTCTGCAACACGTGCTGCTGATGTACGGTGGTGCGATCGCCGTGCCGCTGATCATTGGCCAGGCCGCTGGCCTGTCGCGTGAAGAAGTCGCCTTCCTGATCAACGCTGACCTGCTGGTCGCAGGCGTTGCCACAATTATCCAATCGTTCGGTATCGGCCCGGTCGGCATTCGCATGCCGGTGATGATGGGCGCAAGCTTTGCCGCAGTCGGCAGCATGGTGGCCATGGCCGGCATGCCCGGCGTGGGCCTGCAGGGCATCTTTGGTGCGACCATCGCCGCCGGTTTCTTCGGCATGCTGATCGCACCGTTCATGTCCAAGGTAGTGCGCTTCTTCCCGCCACTGGTCACTGGCACGGTGATCACGTCGATCGGCTTGTCGTTGTTCCCGGTGGCGGTCAACTGGGCCGGTGGCGGCCAGCAAGCGGAGACCTTCGGCGCGCCGATCTACCTGATGGTGGCCGGTCTGGTGCTGGCCGTGATCCTGCTGATCAACCGCTTCATGCGTGGCTTCTGGGTCAACGTGTCGGTGCTGGTTGGGATGGGCTTGGGCTACATCGTCGCTGGTTCGATCGGCATGGTCGACCTGTCCGGGCTGGGCGCTGCGCCATGGCTGCAAGTGGTCACGCCGCTGCACTTCGGCATGCCGACCTTCAGCCTGGCGCCGATCCTGTCGATGTGCCTGGTGGTAGTGATCATCTTCGTCGAGTCCACCGGCATGTTCCTCGCCCTGGGCAAGGTGACTGATCGCGAAGTAACCCCGGGCATGTTGCGCCGGGGTCTGTTGTGCGATGCCGGTGCGTCGTTCATCGCCGGTTTCTTCAATACCTTCACCCACTCCTCGTTCGCCCAGAACATCGGCCTGGTGCAGATGACCGGCGTGCGTTGCCGCTACGTCACGGTCATGGCCGGGGCCATGCTGATCGGCCTCAGCCTGCTGCCCAAGGCGGCGTACCTGATCGCCTCGATTCCACCGGCCGTGCTTGGCGGTGCGTCGATTGCCATGTTCGGCATGGTTACCGCCACCGGGATCAAGATCCTCCAGGAGGCGGACATCTCCGACCGGCGCAACCAGTTGCTGGTTGCGGTGAGTGTCGGCTTTGGCCTGATCCCGGTGGTCAAGCCGGAGTTCTTCGCGCAGATGCCGCAGTGGATGGAACCGATCACCCATAGCGGGATTGCCATGGCCACGGTCTGTGCCCTGGTGCTCAACGTGCTGTTCAACATCCTCGGTGGTGCTGACCGGGCGGCGCACAACAACGCCTGCCACCAACACTGAGTCGACGGGGTGGCCAGGCTGGCTACCCCGTTGATTGCAACGCTCTCACGCTCGCGCAGTACCGCTACACCGTCGGCCCGCCGGAATGGGCCGTTCGGGGCGCCCTTGCGCCGAAAAAACCCCAAAAAAAACAATAAGTCCGGGAATCACGACATGAAGCGTATCACCTCGTCCCTCTTGCTCGGCAGCAGCCTGCTGGCGACCGCCCCCGCCCACGCCGGCGAATGGCTGCAGTGGCACGGCGAAAGCCTGACCTACCTGTACGGCAAGGATTTCAAGGTCAACCCGAATATCCAGCAGACGGTGACCTTCGAGCACGCCAACAAATGGAAGTACGGCGACACCTTCCTGTTCGTCGACAAGATCTTCTACAACGGCAAGGCCGATGCCAGCAAAGGCGCCAACACCTACTACGGCGAGTTCAGCCCACGCCTGTCGCTGGGCAAGATCACCGGTCAGAGCTTTGCCTTCGGCCCGGTCAAGGACGTGTTGCTGGCCATGACCTACGAGCGTGGCGAGGGCGACAACGAAGCCTATCTGATCGGCCCTGGCTTTGACCTGGCGGTGCCCGGCTTCAACTACTTCACCCTCAACTTCTACTTGCGCAACACCGAGGGCAGCCGCCCCGGTGACAATGTCTGGCAGATCACCCCGGCCTGGTCCTACACCATCCCGGTCGGCCGCTCGGACGTACTCATCGATGGCTACATCGACTGGGTGGTCGACAACGACCAGACCCGCCGCGGCACCTACCACGCCAACCTGCACGTCAACCCACAGGTCAAATACGACCTCGGCAAAGCCCTCAACTACGGTGCCAAGCAGCTGTATGTCGGCTTTGAGTACAGCTACTGGAAGGACAAGTACGGCATCGACAGCCGCGGCAATCTGGACAGCAACCAGAGCGTAGCCAGTGCGCTGGTCAAGGTGCATTTCTGAGAAGCTGATCGAACGCCCAACTTTGGTTCCACGTGCTCCAGGACGGAGCACTTGAGGCGCAGCGCGCAACTGAGTAATCTGCGCGCCCCCTCGCTCAGGGCAGAATGATTTCTGCCCGCGTTTACTGACCGCTCAGTCAATGAATTCGGGTGGTTGGTCTGCGTGTTGCCAGCCGTACAGGACCGTTTTCAGCCGTTCAGCAAGACGTCGAGCAGGAAGATTGCGACCAACGACATAAGTTGGCGCAGCTCTTGCCAAACAGCTGTGGTCAATCGAAAAAAGCTGACTCAAAAGACAAAAACAGCGCCACCACCGAGCGCTGACAACAGATCCGAATCAAGGGAGCGACACACGCGATGCGTACCATCAACAGCCTGATCCTCGCCGGCAGCCTGCTGGCCTCCGGGGCCACCTTCGCCGGTGACCTGCTGCAGTGGCAAAGCAACAGCCTGACCTACCTGTGGGGCAAAAACTTCAAGGTCAACCCGGAAATCCAGCAGACCTTCACTTTCGAGCACGCTGATGGCTGGAAGTACGGCGACAACTTCGTGTTTGTCGACAAGATCTTCTACCAGGGTAAAAAGGACGCCGGCAACGGCCCCAACACCTACTACGGTGAGATCAGCCCGCGCCTGTCGTTGGGCAAGATCCTCGACCAGAAGATCGCCTTCGGCCCGGTCAAGGACGTGCTGCTGGCGATGACCTACGAGTTTGGTGAAGGCGACAGCGAGTCGTACCTGATCGGCCCTGGCTTCGATCTGGATATCCCAGGCTTCGATTACTTCCAGCTGAACTTCTACCAGCGCACCACCGACGGCAGCCGCGCCGGCGACAACGTCTGGCAGATCACCCCGGTGTGGGCGTACACCATCCCGGTCGGCTCTTCGGACGTGTTGATCGACGGCTTCATGGACTGGGTAGTCGACAACGACCAGAACCGTCGTGGCACCTACCACGCCAACCTGCACTTCAACCCACAGATCAAATACGACCTGGGCAAGGCAATGCATCTGGGCGAGAAGCAGTTGTACGTGGGTATCGAGTACGACTACTGGAAGAACAAATACGGGATCAAGGATTCCGACGGTTTCACCACCGACCAGAACACCGCCAGCCTGCTGGTCAAGGTGCACTTCTGATCTGATCAGGCGCGCCGTATGAGTCCGCTCCAGTCAGGATGAACCCTGCTGGAGCGGTACCAGTTCGATCAGTTGCTCGCCAGTTTGCGTACCCGCGATACACCGCCGACGACCACCGCAGCGACAAAGCCGGTGATCGCGCCAACCACACCGTACAGGCCCAATTTCGCCACCGCGCCCCAGCCCGCGCTCGCGCTAACCAGCGCCTCGATCAGGTGTTCAAGCGGCTGGATACCCTCGGCAACGAAGGTGCCGCCGACCAGAAACATCGCCAGCGTGCCGATCCACGACAACGCCTTCATCAGGAACGGCGCCGCAGCCACCAGGCCGCGCCCGAGTTTCTTGACGAATGTGCCCCAGGCGCCCTGAGCTTTCGACTTCGCCAGCGCAAAGCCTGCGTCATCCATGCGTACGATGCCGGCGACCAGGCCATATACGCCGACCGTCATCGCCAGCGCGATCACCACCAAAGTGATGATCTGCTGATACAGAGGCGCATCGGCAACCACGTTGAGGGTGATGACGATGATTTCGGCACTGAGGATGAAGTCGGTCTTGATCGCGCCCTTGATCTTGCGCTGCTCGTACTCGGCCAGCGCTTGCGGGGTTTTCGGCACAGGCTTGTGTTCAGCGTCGGCTGCTTCATCGCCGCCACGCGAAAGCTTGTCCTTGATTGCCTCATAGCCCTCATAGCACAGGTAGATCCCGCCCAGCATCAACAGCCACTTGATCGCGGCCGGCAACAACGCGCTGAGGATCAAGGCGCACGGCACCAGGATCGCCTTGTTCTTCAACGAGCCCTTGAACACCGCCCATACCACCGGCAGTTCACGATCGGCCTTCATGCCGGTGACCTGCTCGGCGTTCACCGCCAGGTCATCGCTGAGCACGCTCGCCGACTTCTTCGCCGCGACCTTGCTCATCAGCGCAATGTCATCGAGCAACGCCGCGATATCATCCAACAAAGCAAAAAAACTGCTGCCAGCCATTCCGTTGATTCCTAAAGATGTCTGCAGCGCCTGAGCCTGAGCCTGCGCTACGGAAATAAAGATGTGATTGCCGACAAGTTGGGATACAGACACTGGTCACCCGCAACAGTTCTGGCTGCGCGTAGTCAGACTATAAACAGAATAATCGGCTGCGCCTGTCGATCTATGGTTTCAATGATGCAAAACCATAAGCGCCTTTAGCGCTTGGCGTGAGATCGCTTGGGCTGCGCAGCGGCCCCAGCGATCTCACGCCAGAATAAATCTAAAAAAATGCAAAGACCTTAAAAGGCTTAGCCCTTATCTCGACTGCCCGCACCCAGCAAGATTTGATCAACTGGTCAAGTTAATAAAGGTGCATCAAAGTCACTCCGTCATCAATCCACAGCAAACGTTTGCTACCATGCATGCAGCAACCCTTCTCGCTGCGCTTACTTGCCATCTGATCTGCAGTAAACCGGTGGCAAAGTCAAGGAATGTCAGGGCGAGAACACACGCAACTCCATCTGTGGAACTGGCCAACGTGAAAAACTCATCAATTCAATCGAGCAAACGCTGGATGGCTCGAAAGTTCCCTGACACTTTGCAGTGGCCACGTATCCAATTGCTCCTTCGATTCAGCGGCGTCGCTTGTATCCTGCAGGGCACGTTGTGGGGCATTTATTACCTGACACACGCTATGCTGCTGCTCGCGGTGCTGCTGTTCACGGTAGTGCTGTCCGGCCTGGGCTGCTTGTATCTGGCGACTCAACCGACGCAGCGCTCGCTGCCGACACTGGCGCACTGCCTGCTCTTTGCGACTGTGATTGCCAGCCTGGCCGACTCGGCAACTGCCGATACTTCGCGCACAGCCAACCTGTTCCTGATCCCTATCGGCGTCGCTGCTTTCCTGTTGTTCCGCAGCAGCGGCCTATACCTGCGCTGGGTATTCCCTTCCATGTGTTTCGCCGGCGTCGTGTTCTTCGCCAACAGCGCGCTGACCTTTAGCCGGCTGGACCTGCTGCCATCGAACATCAGCCAGTTCGGGCATACCCTGAACAGCATCACCGCCATGGCCCTGACCCTGGGCGTGCTGGCGATATTCCGCGATGAGCAGAAATTCAAGGTCGAACTGCACAGTGCGCTGGCACGGGCACTGGCCCGCCGCGAGCTGTGCACTTACCTGCAGCCACAAGTCTGCGCGCAAGGGCGGGTGATCGGCGCTGAGGCCCTGCTGCGCTGGGATCGCCCCGGACACGGCATTCAGTCGCCCGCCGAATTCATTCCCGTTGCAGAGCAAAGCGGCCTGATCCACGACATCGGCCTGATGGTGCTGGAACAAGCCTGTCGCCAGCTCAGGGAGTGGTCCGAGCACAGCGATGCACAGCACTGGAAGTTGTCGGTAAACGTCAGTCCGCTACAACTGACCTCGTCAACCTTTGTTGAAGAAGTTCGAGAGATAGTTCACAGATTTAATATTCCTGCCAATCGACTTCGCCTGGAAATAACCGAGTCGGTATTTGCCAGTGATCTGGTGGCAACCGTGATGAAAATGGAAGATCTGCGCAGCGACGGCATATCGTGGTCACTGGATGACTTCGGCACGGGGTTTTCTTCATTGGCCCTGCTGCGCGAACTGCCGCTGGATGAGTTGAAAATCGATCGCTCATTTATCGCCGGCATCGAGAGTGACAAGGGCAAATATGAACTGATCAGAAAGATCATTGAAATTGCCGAGATACTGAACATATCGACGGTTGCCGAAGGCGTTGAGACCGAGGCCCAGTTCGATTGCCTGCAAGCGATGGGCTGCGCTGCCTTCCAGGGTTTTTACTTCGGCCGGCCGATGATCGCGGCGCAGTTCATCGGCAAATACGCGGCCAGCTAAGCGCAAACCGCGGCATGCCTTACTGGCCCGATCCACCTTGGGCAGGCGCAGTGCCCAGTGAAAGCAGCCGGCTGATGCGGCTGGTTGCAAGCTTCATGTGATCAACCAATGCCGCTACATCGCAATCCTGCTTGCGGTACTGCGGAATAGTGGCCGAGAGCGACCCTGCCACCTGGCCGTCGACAAAGAACGGCACGCCGATACCAAAGGCGCCGAGGACTCGCTCGCCGTCCCCCTGCGACCAGCCGCGTTCGCGAATGGCGAGCAAATCCGCCTGCAGCGCAGAATGCGAGACGATGGTGGCCTCGGTGAATCTGTTCAGGGTCAGGCCGTCAGCGAACTCGGGGGCCAGGTGCGCCAATACAGCCTTGCCCGCAGCACCGGCATACAGCGGTACTTCGACACCGGTTTCGAGTTTGTACTGGATGGGCTTCCAACCCTGAGCCACTTCGATGAATTGCGCCGTGCTGGAGCACGCATCGAAGCTGAGAAAGGCCACCGTTTCGCCGGTCTGCTTGACCAACGCCTCAACGATCGCTCGGCACAGTTTTGCCACAGGGAAGCGGTTGTCGCCGAGCACCGCCGCCCACTGGTACAGGCGCGCCGCAGGGTATAGCGCCTGGCCGCTGGCAAACACCAGGCTGGCCTGTGCAGCAGACTCGACGATCTTGCGCGCCGTGGCGCTGTTGCACTGCAGCTCGGCGGCAATCCCCGCCTTGCAGGGGTAGCCGTCGGGTACCGCACAGAGGATTTGCAGCAATACCTCCAGCCGAGCCGCAGTGGCGCTGTCCTCGTCGCAACCCCTCACCTGCGGACAGGCTCGCGCGGTGACGGGCAATCCCTCGAGGTGGTTCAAAACCTGTTCGACTTTGCGCAACGCCGCACTGGCGCTGCTGCCACCGCCAGCGCCCAGGTCGTGCAGCGATACCGTCACCAGCAACCCTTGCGGCAAGCACCGGGTGGCCAGGGCCACCGCTGCGGGGAACTCGGATTCGGCCATCGCCTGCCCGTTGTTGACTGGCACCGGTAGCTGTTGCTGGTCAGGCTGCGCGCCGCTGTTCAGATGGTCAGCGAACGCTCGACCGATATCGCCAAAACCCAGCGGATAGATCGCGCCAAGCTGCGGCCTGAAGGCCAAGGTGGCCGCTGCCTCGCCGCAACACAGCACGAAGTAGCCGTCACAGTGCGGGGCATACACCGAGAGCAAGGCTGACTGCTTGGCATCGCCGGCCAGCTCATCGAGCAGCTTCCCGGCCGCATTCCACACGGCGCTGTGCGCACTCACCGCCTGCATCAGCACCCGCAAGCGTGGCCCGACCCGATACTTGCCCGCACCATCTTCCGCTGCAAGGTCACGCTCGACCAGTGCCGCCAGGATCCGATTGATAGTGCTGCGGCTCTCGGCGAGCTCGCTGGCCAGCTCCCTGACACCCCACGGCTCACCCTCCGCTCGTCTGACCAGTGCGTCCAGTACCTCGATCAAACGACCGTGGCTGGAGGTGGCGGTAACCGCGTGGCTGGTCGCGGGTTCAGGGCTTGGGTTAGGCATCTCAGAGGCTTGGCATGCTGCTACGGGAGCTCATTCTGTGCTCAAGGCCACCGCCAAAGCAATTAGCCCGCCTGTTGACAACCAGGCTGAGCACGAGGATGCTAAAAAAAACAAAACAGGACGCTGTCCCATTTTTTAAAATGGCCGTGACCAAAACGCTGGAGTGACCTATGAATAACAACAATACGTTGACCGAGCCCGTCGCCATGTCCGAGCCTGTCGCCGAGCGCAAGACCAAGGCGAAGAAAGCCACCGCCGCCGCCGTGTTCGGCACCTTCGTCGAGTACTACGACTTCAGCATCTACGGCTATCTGGCGGCCACGCTGGCGCTGGTGTTCTTTCCGTCCGATGACCCCACCACCGGCCTGCTCAATACCTTTCTGGTGTTCGGCTCGGCGTTCCTCGTACGCCCGCTCGGCGCCGTCGCGTTCGGCTGGCTGGGTGACAAGGTGGGCCGCCGCACCAGCCTGATTGCCAGCATCACCTTGATGGGCGTCGCCGCGACCTTGATCGGCCTGCTGCCCGGTTATGCGCAGATTGGCGTGTGGGCGCCGATTCTGCTGGTGGCGCTGCGCATGCTTCAGGGCTTTTCCGCCGGCGGCGAAATCGGTGGCGCAGCGAGCTACATTCGCGAGTGGGCACCGGCCAATCGGCGTTCGCTGTACATCTCCTTCCTGCCCTCGATCGCCCAGTTCGGCAAGGGCCTGGCAGCAGCCATCGCTGGCCTGGCAGCAGCCTGGCTGACCGACCCGCAGATGGCCGACTGGGGCTGGCGCGTACCGTTCCTGCTGGCTTTGCCGCTGGGCATCATCGGCCTGTGGATGCGCCTGGGCATTGAAGACAGCCCTGAGTTCGAGTCGAACAAGACCGTTGACGCCGAGCCGAAAAGCGCGCCCTTCGCCGAGCTGGTGCGCGATTACATGCGCCCGCTGACCAAGGTCATGATGATCTCGCTGGTGCAGAACATCGGCACTTACATCGGCACGGTATTCATCGCCGCCTACTTCAGCTCGATCCTCGGCTACTCAAAAGGTCAGGCCTCGACGATCGTCCTGGTGGCGGTGAGTTTTGCCGCGCTGATGATTCCCCTGGCCGGTCACCTCGGTTCGATCATCGGCAGCAAGGCCGTTCTGCGCCTGGCCTACCTCGGCTACGCCACCCTGTCGATCCCCTCCTTCATGCTCATGCAGCAAGGCCAGGTGAGCCTAGCCATGGCCGGCTTGGCCCTGGGCATGGTGCCGTACGCGCTGTGCCTGGCCGGCACCTACTCGGTGATGCCGGAGTTCTTCCCGACCCACGTTCGCCACACCGGTGTCGCCTTCGGCCACAGCGTCGGCGCGGTGATAGGCGGCGGCATCGGGCCGTTCATGGCGACCTGGCTGATCGGCGCCAGCGGCAATCAGTCGGCACCCGCTTTCATCCTCTGCGGCGCTGGCGTGCTGGGCCTGATCGTGCTCAGCACCGTGCGCAACAACGCTGCGGTCGACGCCAATCGCCATCAATTTTCCTGAGTACAGACCATGCCTCTGATCTACGTCACCAGCCCCATTCACCCGCGCGTGCTCGCCGGCCTTGCTGACCTTGGCGAGGTGCGTCTGGGCTATGGCGCCAACGCCGTCAACTATGACGAAATCCACAACCAGGTCGACGCGGTGTTTCTGCGTGGTGGCCATGTCAGCGCCGAGATGATCGCTGCCTCGCCGAAACTGCGCATCGTCGCCCGCCATGGCGCGGGCTACGACAACGTTGATTACCAGGCGGCCGCGCAACATGGCGTGTGGGTCACCAACACTCCCGGGGCCAACCAGCGCAGTGTTATCGAACATGTCTTCGCTTTGCTGCTGTCGCTGTGCCGCAAACTGCCCATGGCCAGCGAGCAGACGCGTAATCGCAACTGGGCGCAGGACCGCCTGGCACTGACCGGCATCGAGCTCGAAGGGCGCACCCTGGGCCTGGTCGGCTTTGGCAACATCGGCGCAAGCGTTGCGCCCGTGGCCGAGGCCTTTGGCCTGAAGGTGATCTTCACCGACCCGGCAATCGCACCAGGCACCGATCCGCGCTGGGTCGACCTCGACACCCTGCTGGCCACTGCCGATGTGATCAGCCTGCATGTACCGCTGCTACCCACCACCCGCAACCTGATCGGTGCCAAGCAGTTCGCCCGGATGAAACACGGCGCGCTGCTGATCAACACCAGCCGGGGCGGCGTGGTCGATGAGCAGGCCATGGTCGCAGCGCTGAACAGCGGCAAGCTGGCCGGCGCGGGGGTGGATGTGCTCGACGCGGAGAATCTCGACATGATCAACCCTTTCAACCACCCCACTCCGGCCATCGCCGAAACGCCAAACCTGATCGTCACCGCGCATGTGGCCGGGCAGACCGACGAATCGTTGATGCGGGTTGGCATGAGCGCCCTGCAGGCGATTGCCGCCGTGCTCCAGGGGCAAGCCCCGGCGCGCCCGGTCAACCAACCTGTGGCGAAGTCGTTCGACTGAGCGCCGGCGAATCTGGAGGTTTCATATGTTCATCAACGTGTCCGACGACTCGATCAGCGTCAACAGCCAGTGGCAACGGGCAGACTTGGCGCTGATTGGCGAGATCGCCCGTTACCCGGTCGCCCTGATCGGTGACGTTCTGCAGCGCATGGGCATGATGGCTTCCGCCATCCGCCATACCGCTGGCAAGCCGAGTTTTTTCGGCACCATCCTACCGCTCAATACTCGCGAGGGTGACAACCTGGCGATCCACCGAGCCCTCGACGAAGCGCAGCCCGGCGATGTGCTGGTGATCAATGGCAACAGCGAGGTCAACCGCTCGGTGTTCGGCGATCTGCTTGGCGAGATCTGCCTGGCCCGGCAAGTGCCGGCGGTGGTAATCGACGGCGCCGTGCGCGATGTGGCAGAACTCGACAGCATGGGTTTGCCGGTCTATGCCCGCGCGGTCAACCCCGCGGGGCCGTCGAAATGGGGCCCGGGCCAGGTCGGCATCGCCGTGGCGTGTGGCAATGTCGTGTGCCATCCGGGCGATGCGATAATTGGCGACCGCGACGGCATCATCGTCATCCCGCGCAGCCGTCTCGCCTCGCTGGCCGAGCAGGTGAAGCTGCAGGACGGTTACGAGAACAGCTTTCGCGACAAGGTGCGGGCAAGCGTGCGCTGAGCGCCGGTCGGGTAACAGCCTAGGCACTGCTGCCCGACATTTACCCTCTGCGATGCTCATCACCCCGGTCGCCCCCAGACCAGCTCCCTCGTCCCTTGCGCAAACAGCCTGCCTTGAGCCTCGCTCCGGGCCGGTGCTACCATGCCCGATCCCTCCTAGAGGCGCCCTTTCCGAGGAAGATCCCTGCAATGAGCACCATTCGCGAGCGCAACAAGGAACTGATCCTGCGCGCGGCCAGCGAGGAATTCGCCGACAAGGGCTTCGCCGCCACCAAAACCAGCGACATTGCGGCCAAGGCGGGTTTGCCCAAGCCGAACGTCTACTACTACTTCAAATCCAAGGACAACCTCTACCGCGAGGTGCTCGAGAGCATCATCGCGCCGATCATGCAGGCATCGACGCCGTTCAATGCCGACGGTGATCCGAAAGAAGTGCTGAGTGCCTACATCCGCTCGAAGATCCGCATCTCGCGTGATCTACCCCATGCCTCGAAGGTGTTCGCCAGCGAGATCATGCACGGCGCGCCGCACCTTTCGCCGAGCCAGGTCGAGCAGCTCAACGAGCAGGCCCGGCACAATATCGAGTGCATCCAGCGCTGGATTGAGCGCAAACAGATCGCCCCGGTCGATGCCCATCACCTGATGTTCAGCATCTGGGCGGCAACCCAGACCTATGCCGACTTCGATTGGCAGATCGCCGCCGTCACCGGCAAGGCCAAGCTCGCCGACAGTGATTACGAGGCCGCTGCGCAAACGATCATTCGGCTGGTGCTCAAGGGCTGTGAGCCAGAGCTGGCTTGAGCTGAATCAGAAAGGGCCGCAGCGCGGCCCTGGGTGCAGTGATCAGGCCGCGACACCGGCATCTGCGGTCAGGCCCGCCGCTTCGATGGCGCTGATTGCGCACTGTTCATCGATATCCGAAGTATCGCCGCTGATCCCCACCGCACCCAGCACCCTGCCCTGCTGATCGCGAATCAGCACGCCCCCTGGCGCCGGCACCACCGGCCGCTCGCCCAAACCATTCAATGCGGCAAAAAACGCCGGTCGCTGCTGCGCATCCAACGCCAGCAGACGCGAGCCCTTGCCCAGGGCAATTGCACCCCAGGCCTTGCCGGTCGCTACCTGCGGGCGCAGCAGGCTGGCGCCGTCTTCACGCTGCAAGGTCAGCAGATGCCCGCCGGCATCCAGCACCGCCACGGTCAGCGGCGCAGCGTTGATCTTGCGGCCTGCGGCCAGCGCGGCGTTCACCAGGCTGACAGCGACTTTGAGGGTCAAAGTGGTCATGGAAAGGTCCTCTTCTTGTTGTGAGAAGCCCTGAGGGCAGTTGAAATCCAATGGCACAAATAGAACACAACTACGATTATCTTTGTATACAATATTTTCAGACTATCGTGCACGATCAGACGAAACGCCGTTTTCACGGGCATTCCGACCGAAGCGTTTGCTGCCGACGAAAATGGATTGACCTGGGCCACCGAGCGTGAATACACTCTGGCCAAGAGCAAGTTGTATACAATTACAAAATCGATGAGGCACAACCCATGAGCAAAATGAGAGCAATCGATGCAGCCGTTCTGGTCATGCGCCGGGAAGGTGTAGATACCGCATTCGGCATCCCAGGGGCCGCTATCAACCCGCTGTACTCGGCCCTGAAGAAAGTCGGTGGCATCGATCACGTCCTCGCTCGCCACGTCGAAGGTGCCTCGCACATGGCCGAGGGTTACACCCGCGCCAATCCGGGCAACATCGGCGTGTGCATCGGCACTTCCGGCCCAGCCGGTACCGACATGGTCACTGGTCTGTACAGCGCCGCCGCCGACTCCATCCCGATCCTGTGCATTACCGGCCAGGCGCCGCGTGCACGTCTGCACAAAGAAGACTTCCAGGCCGTCGACATCACCAGCATCGTCAAGCCGGTGACCAAGTGGGCAACCACCGTGCTCGAGCCAGGCCAGGTCCCTTACGCATTCCAGAAGGCTTTCTTTGAGATGCGCAGCGGCCGTCCAGGCCCGGTATTGATCGACCTGCCGTTCGACGTGCAGATGGCCGAGATCGAATTCGACATCGACGCCTACGAGCCACTGCAGATCAACAAGCCAGGCGCTACCCGCGTGCAAGCGGAAAAAGCCCTGGCCATGCTCAATGACGCCGAGCGCCCATTGCTGGTGGCCGGTGGCGGCATCATCAATGCCGACGCCAGCGACAAGCTGGTCGAGTTCGCCGAACTGACCGGCGTGCCGGTCATCCCGACCCTGATGGGCTGGGGCACCATCCCGGACGATCACCCGCTGATGGTGGGCATGGTCGGCCTGCAGACCTCGCACCGCTACGGCAACGCGACCCTGCTCAAATCGGACATGGTGTTCGGCATCGGCAACCGCTGGGCCAACCGCCACACCGGTTCTGTCGATGTCTACACCGAAGGCCGCAGCTTCGTTCACGTAGACATCGAACCGACCCAGATCGGCCGCGTGTTCACCCCGGACCTGGGTATCGTTTCCGATGCTGGCAAGGCGCTGGATATGTTCCTGGAAGTGGCCCGCGAGTGGAAAGCCGCCGGCAAGCTCAAGGACCGCAGTGCCTGGTTGGAAGACTGCCAGCAGCGCAAGGCCAGCCTGCATCGCAAGACCCACTTCGACAACGTGCCGGTCAAGCCGCAGCGCGTCTATGAAGAGATGAACAAGGTATTTGGCAAGGACACCTGCTACATCAGCACCATTGGTCTGTCACAGATCGCCGGCGCGCAGCTCCTGCACGTGTACAAGCCGCGTCACTGGATCAACTGCGGCCAGGCCGGCCCGCTCGGCTGGACCATCCCGGCGGCCCTCGGTGTGGTCAAGGCCGACCCGCAACGCAAGGTGGTCGCGCTGTCTGGTGACTACGACTTCCAGTTCATGATCGAAGAGCTGGCGGTTGGCGCGCAGTTCAATCTGCCCTACGTCCACGTGCTGGTGAACAACGCCTACCTCGGCCTGATCCGTCAGTCTCAGCGTGGCTTCGAGATGGACTACTGTGTACAACTGGCGTTTGAGAACATCAACTCGACCGAAGCCGGCAGCTACGGTGTCGATCACGTTGCAGTCGTCGAAGGTTTGGGTTGCAAGGCCCTGCGCGTATTCGAGCCAGGCGAAATCGCCCCTGCCCTGCTCAAGGCGCAGAAGATGGCCGAAGAGTTCCGCGTACCGGTCGTGGTTGAAATCATTCTCGAGCGCGTCACCAACATTTCCATGGGCACCGAAATCAACGCGGTCAACGAGTTCGAAGACCTCGCCCTGGTGGGCAACGACGCCCCTACCGCTATTTCGCTGCTCGACTGATTGCCTGACGCCCCCGCGCCGGTTGTGCCGGGGGCTTTCATTTGCAAGGAGATCACCATGCCTCGCTTCGCTGCCAACCTGTCCATGCTGTTTACCGAGCAGGACTTTCTGGCCCGCTTCAAGGCCGCCGCCGACGCTGGCTTCAGCGGTGTCGAATACCTCTTCCCGTACGATTTCAGCGCCGCTGAAATCAAGGCGCAACTGGACGCCAATGGCCTGACCCAGGTGCTGTTCAACCTTCCTGCGGGCGATTGGTCGACAGGTGAGCGCGGGATTGCCTGCCACCCCGACCGCGTCGAAGAATTCCGCGCCGGTGTCGACAAGGCAATCGCCTACGCCAAGGTGCTGGGCAATACCCAGATCAACTGCCTGGCGGGCATTCGCCCACAGGGTCTGGAATGCGCCACCGTGCGCAAGACCTTTGTCGACAACCTCAAGTTTGCCGCCGACAAGTTGCAGGCCGCCGGAATCCGTCTGGTCATGGAAATGATCAACACCCGCGACATCCCTGGCTTCTACCTGAACACCACGCAGCAAGCACTGGACATCCAGACCGAGGTCGCCAGCGCCAACCTGTTCCTGCAGTACGACATCTACCACATGCAGATCATGGAAGGTGACCTGGCGCGCACCATCGAAGCCAACCTGCCGCGGATCAACCACATCCAGCTGGCCGACAACCCTGGCCGCAACGAACCTGGCACCGGAGAGATCAACTACCGCTTCCTGTTCGAGCACCTGGACCGCATCGGCTACAAGGGCTGGGTCGGCGCCGAGTACAAGCCGCTGACCACCACTGAAGCGGGCCTGGGCTGGCTGAAGACGCACAACGCGATCTGATCGGGCTGCGCCTGGTTCATCGAGATTCGACAATTACAAAAGAGGGTATCTCTCATGGCTAAAATCGGTTTTATCGGCACTGGCATCATGGGCAAGCCCATGGCCCAAAACCTGCAAAAAGCAGGTCACAGCCTGTTCGTTTCGACCCATCACGACGCAGCACCGGCTGACCTGATCGCCGCTGGCGCGGTGGCCCTGGCCAATCCAAAGGAAGTGGCTCAGGAAGCTGAATTCATCATCGTCATGGTCCCGGATACCCCGCAGGTCGAAGCTGTCCTGTTCGGTGAAAACGGCGTTGCCGAAGGTGTTGGCCCGAACAAGATCGTCATCGACATGAGCTCGATCTCGCCCACCGCGACCAAAGCCTTTGCCGAGAAGATCAAAGCCACTGGCGCGGCCTATCTGGACGCCCCGGTGTCCGGCGGCGAAGTCGGCGCCAAGGCGGCCACCCTGAGCATCATGGTCGGTGGTTGCCCGAAAGCCTTCGAGCGCACCCTGCCGCTGTTCGAGCTGATGGGCAAGAACATCACCCGCGTCGGCGGTAACGGTGACGGCCAGACTGCCAAGGTCGCCAACCAGATCATCGTCGCGCTGAACATCCAGGCAGTTGGCGAGGCGCTGCTGTTCGCCGCCAAGAACGGCGCGGACCCAGCCAAGGTGCGTGAAGCACTGATGGGCGGTTTCGCTTCGTCAAAGATTCTTGAAGTGCATGCCGAGCGCATGATCAAAGGCACCTTCGATCCAGGCTTCCGCATCAACCTGCACCAGAAGGACCTGAACCTGGCCCTGCAAGGCGCCAAGGAGCTGGGCATCAACCTGCCGAACACCTCCAACGCGCAGCAAGTGTTCAGCACTTGCGTAGCACTAGGTGGCGGCAACTGGGACCACTCGGCATTGATCAAGGGCCTGGAGCACATGGCCAATTTCTCGATCCGCGACGAGAAGTGATTTGAATTGATTTGAATCCGGGGGTTTGCGACGCAGCCCCCAGGGGTCTCTGACCCGCAACCGAGCAACACCCGCCCCTGGTTCAGCCTGCACGGAGGTCGTTCCGGGGGCGTTTTTTTATTACGCATAACAACAAGAATTTTGGGAGCCTGCCATGTCGGTCGATCCGCAACAATTTCTGCGCGAGCTGTTCGAGACAGCCATCGCCGCCGCCCACCCAAGCCAGGTCCTCGAAGCCTACCTGCCCGCCGACCGTAGTGGCCGGGTCATCGTCATCGGCGCCGGCAAAGCCGCCGCAGCCATGGCCGAAGTGGTCGAAAAAACCTGGCAAGGTGAAGTCTCCGGGCTGGTCGTGACCCGCTATGGGCACGGCGCCAGCTGCCAAAAAATCGAAGTGGTCGAAGCTGCCCATCCCGTTCCCGATGCCGCCGGCCTGGCCGTGGCCAAGCGCGTGCTGGAGCTGGTCAGCAACCTCACTGAAAGCGACCGGGTGATCTGCCTGCTGTCTGGCGGCGGCTCTGCCCTGCTCGCCTTGCCAGCCGCAGGCCTGTCCCTGGCCGACAAGCAACAGATCAACAAGGCCCTGCTCAAGTCGGGCGCGACCATCGGCGAGATGAACTGCGTGCGCAAGCACCTCTCGGCGATCAAGGGCGGCCGCCTGGCCAAAGCCTGCTGGCCGGCCACGCTGTACACCTATGCCATCTCCGATGTGCCCGGCGACCTCGCCACGGTAATCGCCTCAGGCCCGACGGTGGCCGATCCGAGCACGTCGGCGCAAGCGCTGGCGATCCTCAAACGCTACAACATCGAAGCGCCGCAAGCGGTCATCGACTGGCTCAACAACCCGGCTTCGGAAACCGTCAAAGCCGACGACCCGGCCCTGGCCCGCAGCCACTTCCAATTGATCGCCAGGCCCCAGCAGTCGCTGGAGGCGGCAGCCGTGAAAGCCCGCCAGGCCGGCTTCAGCCCGCTGATCCTCGGTGACCTTGAAGGCGAGTCGCGCGAGGTGGCCAAGGTGCATGCCGGCATCGCTCGGCAAATCGTCCAGCACGGCCAGCCGCTGAAGGCGCCCTGCGTGATTCTCTCCGGCGGTGAAACCACCGTGACCGTGCGCGGCAATGGCCGTGGCGGGCGCAACGCGGAGTTTTTGCTCAGCCTCACCGAAAACCTCAAAGGCCTGCCGGGCGTGTATGCCCTGGCCGGCGACACCGACGGCATCGATGGCTCGGAAGACAATGCCGGCGCGAGCATGGCCCCGGCCAGCTACGCCCGCGCTGCCGCCCTGGGGCTTTCGGCCAGCGATGAGCTGGACAACAACAATGGCTACGGCTACTTCGCCGCGCTCGACGCCCTGATCGTCACCGAGCCGACCCGTACCAACGTCAACGACTTCCGCGCCATTCTGATTCTCGAGACTGCCCAATCATGACGCCTGATAAAAAAGTCAAAATCCTCGCCACCCTCGGCCCTGCCATCAACGGCATCGACGATGTACGCCAGCTGGTCGCAGCCGGGGTGAATATCTTTCGCCTCAACTTCAGCCACGGCGAGCACGCCGACCACGCCCTGCGCTATCAGTGGATCCGCGAAGTCGAGCAACAGCTGAATTACCCGCTGGGCATCCTCATGGACCTGCAAGGGCCCAAGCTGCGCGTCGGTCGCTTTGCCGAAGGCAAGGTCCAGCTGCAGCGTGGCCAGGCCCTGCGCCTGGACCTGGACAGCACCCCGGGCGTCAGCCACCGGGTCAACCTGCCGCACCCGGAAATCATCGCTGCATTGCAGCCAGGCATGGACTTGCTGCTCGACGATGGCAAGCTGCGCCTGCGCGTGACCGCCAAGCATGACGACGCCATCGATACCGAGGTGCTGGCCGGCGGCGAGCTGTCCGACCGCAAGGGTGTCAACGTACCGCAGGCGGTGCTCGAGTTGAGCCCGCTGACCGCCAAAGACCGACGTGACCTGGCCTTCGGCCTGGAGCTTGGGGTGGACTGGGTGGCGCTGTCGTTCGTGCAGCGCCCTGAGGACATCATCGAAGCGCGCGAGCTGATCGGCGACCGCGCTTACCTCATGGCCAAGATCGAGAAGCCGTCGGCGGTCGACCAGCTGCAGGCCATCGCCGAACTGTCCGACGCAATCATGGTTGCGCGTGGCGATCTGGGCGTGGAAGTCCCCGCCGAGAGTGTGCCGCAGATCCAGAAGCACATCATCAACACCTGTCGCCAGCTCGGCCGCCCGGTGGTGGTGGCAACGCAGATGCTCGAGTCGATGCGCTTCTCGCCTGCGCCAACCCGCGCCGAAGTCACCGACGTCGCCAACGCGGTCGCCGAAGGCGCCGATGCGGTGATGCTGTCGGCCGAAACCGCCTCCGGCGACTACCCACTGGAAGCCGTGCAGATGATGAGCAAGATCATCCGCCAGGTCGAAAACGGTCCGGATTACCAGGCACAGCTCGACGTAGGCCGGCCAAAAGCCGAGGCCACCACCTCGGATGCGATCAGCTGCGCAATCCGCCGTATCAGCGGCATTCTGCCGGTGGCGGTGCTGGTCAACTACAGCGAGTCCGGGGCCTCGACCCTGCGCGCCGCCCGCGAACGGCCACGGGCACCGATTCTCAACCTGACCCCAAATCTGCTGACGGCGCGCCGCCTGAGCGTGACCTGGGGCGTGCACTCGGTGGTCAACGACCGCCTGCGCCAGGTCGACGAAATCTGCTCGACCGCGCTGGAAATTGCCCAGGCGCAAGGCATGGCCAGCATCGGCGATACACTGCTGATCACCGCCGGGGTGCCGTTTGGCAAGCCGGGCACGACCAACACGCTGCGCATCGAGACTTTGATCTAGGACCGTATTGGGCTGCTTTGCAGCCTTCGTGGCGGTCCGGCGTCCCGGCAAGCCCGCTCCCACACAAAACCCTGTGGGAGCGGGTTCACCGGGACGCCGGATCGCCACGAAGGCCGCAGAGCGGCCCAAAAGACCAACCGCGGAACCGAGGCCCAAAGAGGCCCACCGCCAACTTCAACCTACTGACTGCCCATGTACACACAAAATTTCGTCACCCCGTGCCCCGATTGGGCCACGGCGCTTCTCAACGGCTTCAGCCAGGTGCTGCTGCAGCGTAGCCCGCTGTGCGGCCTGTGTTGTTTGCTCGCCATCCTCCTGACCGCCCCGCAGTTGGTCGGTGGTGCCCTGCTGGGCGCGCTGGCAGGGTTGCTCACGGCGCAGCGGCGCGGCTACGACCGGGCTGATCGCCGGGCCGGCCTGTACAGCTACAACGGCGTGCTGATCGGCATCCTGTTCAGCGCAGTGTTGCCATGGTCAGTGATTCTGCCGCCGCTGATCATCGCCGCCAGTGGCCTGTCGAGCATCCTCGTCCATCAATGGCGCAAACGCGGCGCCTGCCTGCTGCCGGCCTATACCGCACCGTTCGTGCTGCTCGGCTGGGCCGCGCTATTGGCAGCGCAACCGTCTGCCGCCGGCACAGCGGTCAGTGCCGAGCCTCTGCAGGCACTGGCGCGTGGCCTGGGCCAGGTGTTTCTGCTGGAGCAGCCGCTGGCGGGGCTGCTGATTGCCATCGGTTTGTTCCTTTCCAATCGCAGCGCTGCACTCTGGGCCTTGTTCGGCTCAGGCCTGGGCGCCTGCGTTGCGCTGCTCATGGGCGATGTCCACAGCGCCGGGATGGGCTTGCTCGGTTTCAATGCCGCGCTGGCGGCACTGGCCTTTTGCGGCCAGCGCGAACGGCCGTGGCTGCCGCTGCTGGCGATCATCCTGGCCATCGCCTTGCAACCGCTGTTCAACCTGCTGCCGGTGGCCGCCTTGACCGCGCCGTTTGTGGCCGCCTGCTGGTTGCTGCACCTGGGCAGCCGCCTGCCGCGCGGGCTGGCGGGCGGTAAACCACGCCGCTTGCACAGCTGAGGGGCAAGCCCTAGGCTCTGCCCATTGCATAATGGAACGCGCCCCATGAACTCCCCGGCGAGCCTGCGCGAGCGGCTCTACATTCTGGTTTTTCAATCCGACACCACCGCTGGCAGACGCTTCGACAAAACCCTGCTGCTGATCATTCTGGCCAGCCTGGTGGTGGTGATCCTCGACAGTATCGATGAGGTTCACCAGAACTATTCAGGCCTGCTCGCCGCCATCGAGTGGGGCTTTACGGCGATCTTTCTCGCTGAATACCTGACCCGCCTGTACTGCTCGCCCAAGCCGCTGCGCTATGCCTTCAGCTTCTACGGCCTGGTCGATCTGCTGGCCATCGTGCCGGGCATCATCGCCTTGTATTACAGCGACGCCCAGTACCTGCTGATCATCCGCGTGATCCGCATGCTGCGGATCTTCCGCGTGCTCAAGCTGAGCCCGTACCTCAAGCAGGCCAACTACCTGATGAGCGCGCTGCGCGGCAGCAAGCAGAAGATCATCGTGTTTCTGGTCAGCGTATCGACTCTGGTGACCGTATTCGGCACTTTGATGTACGTGGTCGAAGGGCCCGAGCATGGCTTCACCAGCATCCCCAAAGGCATCTACTGGGCGATCGTCACCCTGACCACCGTGGGCTTTGGCGATATCGTGCCGAAGACGCCGCTGGGCCAGGTGCTGTCGTCACTGGTAATGATCACCGGTTATTCGATCATCGCCGTGCCCACCGGGATTTTCACTGCCGAACTGGCAAATGCCATGCGTGGCGAACAGTTGCGGCATGACTGCCCAAACTGCCACAAGGGCACGCATGGCCACGACGCGGCATTCTGCTCACGCTGTGGTCACGCACTGTTCAGCAAGCGCGACTGATCCTATGCCAGCGCCTCGCGTGTCAGCGCCAGCAGCAGGTCGCTGCGTGCTGCCTGGCGCTCGGCGTGGACTACCCCGACCCTGGCCAGGTACTCGGCCTCGGGTACCGATTCGGCGCTCTCCAGCACTGCTTGCATGCGCTCGTGAAATGGCGCATCGGCCACCTCCAGGCGTGATGCCTGCGTGCGTTGCAGATGCTCCTGCCAGAATTCGCGCTGAGCCAGCGAGACCGCAATCTGCTCATCTGTCTCGTTTGCCTGCACCCGCGCTCGCGCCGCCTCGACGCGTTCAGGCCCCACTCCGGCCACTGCGGTAAACAGCATACTCCCAGGTTGGGCGGGCAGATCGAGTGCATCACGCAATGCCACGCGATAGGCCAGGCCAACTTCGATCTCATCCGGATCGGCGCCTGCGGCGCGGCGAGCTTGAATGTCTTCCACAACGATGCGATCGACCTCATCCAACCGCCAGAGTTGTCGGCCCAGATGGAGCAAGGCGCCCTGTTGATCGCCACTCCCGGCCTCGATACGCGCACGCCAGACCAGCATGCTCAGTTCCAGGTTGCTGAAGCACAACGCCACGCTGTCCTGGCAAGTGAGGTGCTGGTTGACCTGATGAAACAACATCTCTCGCAGGCTGGCGTGCTCCTGCATGGTCTGCAGCATGATGAACACCCGCTCCGCCAGTGCTGCGCCGTTCTGCCTGAACTCTGCGGTGTCCAGCAAGCGGCCCAGCATCCGGAAGAAGTCGTCGCCACCGGGCTCCATCTCCAGCGCCTCCCAGCACGCCGACAATTCGTCACGTGCCAGCACGTTGGCACTGTCCAGCCAGCGCTGACGCAAGAAAGTGGTCCCCGGTTGTGCTTCCATGTCCAGGTGTGGCATCGACGTTTGCAGGCCCGCAAGGTCGCGATCGTTCAACGGGTTGCCCCAGAGCATGAGCATGCGCCGGCTCCATACCGGTGCCCGATAATAGCTTGCAGGCAATGTGGCGATACGATTGTCGCGCAAGTCGGCTTGCAGCAGGTCGGGGCAACGCAGTACCCCGGGCGGCAACTCCGTCTGGCCGGTATTGCGCAAATACAGCCGTCTCAGCCGAGGCATTGCGTGCAGAGAAAAACCGCGGCCCAATGGGTTGAACGACAGGTTGAGGTACTCCAGGGATTCGCAATGGGCCAGGATGCCCGCCTGTTCAGGGTCGAGCACGATGCGGTTGTTGAACAGGTCCAGCTCGTTCAGGCTGGGCATCTGCGCGATCGCCGCCGGCACTCGGCTCAGGCGATTGCCACTGAGCTCAAGGATGCGAAGCTCTGGAAAAGCGCCCAGGAATGTCACAGGAATATCCTCTAGCTGCATCCCCAGCAACGCCAGTTCAAAAATATGAGAAAACCTGACTTGGGTGGGCAGCTCAGGCAATTGGCCGGGCCTGGCAGCGAACATGGCAAAGCGGAAACTCTGCGGCGCCTGGATATCGTTCGCCCCCGCAGTGATCCGCCGCTGCCAGCAGTCGATCAGGCTACGCCGGAAATAACGGCGCTCCTCTCGCAGGCCCCGTGATGTTGCCTGACGCTCCCACTGCTGCAGCCGTTCGCGCAACGCCGCAAGTTCGTTGCCCAGCCGGGTGATTTCCCCATGGACATCGCTGCCTGAGGTGTGCAGGCCCTCAATCCAGGCCAGTATCTGCCCGTCGGAAAAGCCTGGATACAAATTGCGCACAGTGGCAAACAACCCTTGTGGAGACCTTCCACGCCGCCCGCTCAGCGGGTAGCCCAGACGACCATCAAGCTGGCGCTGCGGCAGGCGAAACCAGCCGCGCGAGGGTTGTTCACCCAACAGCTGAATAACCTCAGCGCGACGCGCTACGGCCTGGCGGCTGAGCAGTACACGCAAGTTATGGGCGAATGGCTCGCCGACCCCCAACGTATCGCGCAGATGGTCGTCATAGGCAGAGGCCATGACCTCGAACAGCTCGCCAGCCAGGCCCAGCGGCTGGCCTGCACCATCCAGGCGGCGAAACTGGCCATCTTCATGGCGGATCGCACATTCAGAGCCGCGTTCCCCGGTTACCAGCAAGGGAGCACCGGCATCGCCATCGAACAAGGCCCAGCGCACGCCACCGCCCGCTGGCAAGTGCCTGAGCATGGAAAGCGCCACCCGGGCAAAGTCCAGCTGCTGCTCCACCTCAAGGTAGAACGCTTCGAACACCCTGACCTGACGAATCCGCCGGACATGCACCTGCGCCGCCTCAGCAAGCCTCAATGCCACACGCCCGTTGTCGACCAGTCGCTGGCGGTCTGCCAAGGGAGCAGTACGCCACAAAGCGCGTGCCGCAGATTCATGCAGGCTTGGAAAGACTCGACGCAATACTGCGGTTTCTGCACTCGATGGAGGCTGGGTAGCCGCGTAGGCCTGCTGGAAGAGCAACCGACGGCGGGCGGCGGCGAGCTCGGCCAACGCCTGATCGGCCAGCCCCTGGCCACCAGGCAATGCGCGTGCTTGCTCCAAGAGTGCAGCATCATCGAACGGCTGCCCGGCGCGCAAACGCTCGATCAGCACACTGATACGTCGGTCCAGTAAAAAGCGTTCGGCGCTGTCGAGCAGCACAGCGTCGGGTGCCCGGCCCTCGACATGCAGGGCGCGCAGGTAATCGGCCTGCAGATTGTGAACCACCAGAATCTGCTCGATCTGCTCGTCACCCAACTCATGCAGGCGTCCACCAAGCCGGCGAAACAGTCGGTAGGTGTCGTCCCACTGTGCCGGCTGCTCGAACCACAAGCGCCACGCCCCAGCACCGTTGTGGCTCAGCTGCGGGCCATACCCGCCACGCGGTCGTAGCTGCCACTCACCCTGTGCGCCATGCTGCAGCACGGGATAGCAGTGGCCGTCCATTTCGACCCAGGCGCGGCCATCGAGCCGATGCACGCCCTCTTCATCCACTTGCGCCTGCAGGGGTGGCATGCTGCGGTAATCGGCCAATACCGGACGGCACAGCCGGGTACTAGCGTCTTCCAGTTGCTCAGGCAGCAAGCTGTCCACCATCTGCGACCGCCGCCAGGTACGCAGTGCCACCCCCACACCGACGGCAGTGGCGCCCATCACGGCAAGGCCGGTAGCGACATGGGTCAAGTGATCGAGCGCCGCGCTGGTGTCGCCTTCATGCCAGGCCTCGACGCCATGGAACACTTCCTTGAGCAAGCCCCATGCAGTAAATGCCAGCAAACCTGAGCCAATCACCGGAATGAACAGGCCAGCCAGGTTCAGCAGCGCCCAGCCCTCTGCGGCCAGACGTTGGTCGTGCGCCTGCTGCACGGCCCGGTCGATGTTAGCGACAGGGGCGGCGATCATCGCCGCGTCATCCTTGATCTGCGCGATACGCGCCGCGCCCAGGGTTTCGAACAATGGCAGGCGTACGGCCTGCATGTGCTCACTGAGGTCGTAGTTGGCCCAATCCGCCAGATCAGCGTAAGCCGGGATGATCACAGAGAAAAATGCCTGGCTGTCCCGGCGCCGCACGAAGCGGCTGAAGAACCGCTGGTAGTCACGGGTACGTAACCGCCGCCCCAGGTCATTGGCCAGGCGCCGCAGACTGCTGGCCACACACCACGGCCCATGGGGATCATCCGGCACGTACGCCAGCAAACGCCGGGTGGTGTTGCGAACCCAGCCCTCATCGATGACATCCAGCAGCACTATCTGCTCCAGATTACAGCCCAACAGGCTCAGTTGCCTGGCCACCACCGGATCGCCTTGCAGCCGCGGCGGCGCGCCGTCGCGGCATAACCCCACAATCATCTGCAGTTCGTCGTCGTCGAGTACCCCTCCCTGCCTGGCCCTATAGGCCTCCACCAGCATCTGCTGGCGTTGGGCGTTACCCAACAGCATCGCGACGCTTGCACCCTGAGCCGTCGGCGCCAGCAGCACGCTGTTCAGGTGAGCCTGATATTGACCGCCCAGGTCGAGGCTGCGACAAAGCTTGGCAAACGCCACGGCCGACGGCGGCTTGACAGCGCCACTACGCGCACTGGTCAACCGGTTACCCCGCGGCTGGCCGCCCTTCTCGGCTTGATCTTTAGTGAAATTGCGCAGCGCCGCTTCCAGCAGCGGCATGTCGTCATACACCAGTTCGGTAAGGTGCACGCCCACAGGCTGTGCGTTGATCACCGGTTCACGGTGGCCGGCAATGAAGGACCAGAGATGCACATTGAAAGGCTCGCCATCGGGCCCTTCCAATGCCTGCTCAAGACGGCCTTTCGCAAAGCTGTCGATACCTTCCAGGCGTGCAAGCACTGCACTGAGTTGCTGGCGCAAGACCAGGCTCTGACGCAACGCCTCACTCAGGTCCGGCAAGTGTTCGGCGCGGGCTGCTCGCAGCCACTGTGGCAGACGTGCGGCAATCAGTTGATCCTGGAAGGCTTGTTCCAGGGCAAGTCCATCGGGCTGCTGGTCGGTTTGGTAAGTCATGGCTCGCTCCTCCTTCGGGAGGCGTGAGCTTAGGTATGGCATGGGAGTGAAAGTGGTTAGATACCTAACACCCGCCTGGAAGCACGCATAAGTAAAGAGCCATTCGGTCTTTAATCGCCGCGAAGCGAACGGCTATAGTGAGTGGCACACCGCCAACCCTCTGAACCATAACAAGGAATGCTTCGTGAAAAAGCTATTCACCGCCTCGCTACTGGCTGCCGGCCTGGTGCTGGGCAACTTACGCCGCCCCGACCCTGTTGAATGTGTCCTACGACGTGATGCGTGACTTCTACAAAGACTACAACGCCGCCTTCCAGAAGCACTGGGAAGCCGAGCACAAAGAGAAGATCAACCTGCAGATGTCCTTCGGCGGTTCGAGCAAGCAAGCGCGCTCGGTGATTGATGGCCTGCCGGCTGACGTCATCACCATGAACATGGCGACCGACATCAATGCCCTGGTCGACAATGGCAAGCTGGTCCCGGACAACTGGGTCACGCGCCTGCCGAACAACAGCGCGCCCTTCACCTCGGCCACCGTGTTCATCGTGCGCAAAGGCAACCCGAAAGCGCTGAAAGACTGGCCTGACATGCTCAAGGACGGCGTCCAGGTGATCGTGCCCAACCCCAAGACCTCCGGTAACGGCCGTTACACCTACCTCTCGGCCTGGGGCTACGTGCTGAAAAACGGCGGCGACGAAAACAAGGCCAAGGACTTTGTCGGCAAGCTGTTCAAGCAGGCGCCAGTGCTCGACACCGGTGGCAGGGCGGCTACTACCACGTTCATGACCAACCAGATCGGCGACGTGCTGGTCACCTTCGAAAACGAAGCTGAGATGATCGCCCGCGAATTCGGTCGCGATCAGTTCGAAGTGGTCTACCCAAGCGTATCGGCCGAAGCCGAGCCGCCGGTCACCGTGGTTGACAAGGTGGTCGACAAGAAGGGCACCCGCGCCGCCGCCGAAGAATACCTGAAGTACCTGTGGTCGCCACAAGGCCAGGAAATCGCTGCCAACAACTACCTGCGCCCGCGTGATCCAGCGGTACTGGCCAAGTACACCGACCGCTTCCCGAAAGTCGACTTCCTCTCGGTAGAGAAGACCTTTGGTGACTGGCGCACCGTGCAGAAGACCCACTTCAACGACGGTGGCGTTTTCGACCAGATCTACACCGGCCAGTGATCGACTGACCCTTGCCAGAGCAGTCCGGGCCAGGCCATGGCCCGGATTGCATCGAACTTCCCCCGCCTTCGGCAATCAGTTGCTTGAGTAACCCCCCACGCCCGCCACGGCCCAAGGAGTACTCCAGTGCTGCGCTTGCTAACCCCGCTACTTCTCAGCCTGTTGCTGAGCACCTCACTCTATGCCGCTGACCCCGCGCCTGCAGAAGCTCCCGCCGAAGAACCTGCTCCGGTGTTGCAGGGTGGCTTGCTGGGTGCCCTGGCCGATGGCCTCGACAGTGCAGCCAAAGACCTCGACCTCGATGCTCATGTGCTGGACACCTGGCGCCTGCGCACCGACCGCGCCAGCAAAGAGGTGGAGCGCCTGGTCGACCGCCACTCGGGTCACGACGGCCTGCAACTGATCGGCGATTTTGTCCTGCTGACGGTAGCCTGGGCTGCCAGTTTCTCGCTGCTCAGCCTGCTCGGCCGCTGGCTCGCCGCCCGCTGCGCGCGCACCGCCCTGCTGCAACGGCGCAAGCGCCTGCGTGGCTTGCTGAGGTACTTGCTGCCCTATACCTTGCCGGCCCTGGCGAGCTTGCCGCTGACGCTGTATGCCAGCCGCTTTCTCGACCCGTCGATTGCCCGCGCACTCGGCCTGAGCCTGGCCTACGCGACCAGCAGCGGCCTGTTCTCGACATCGATCATCCTGTGCCTGATCACCCTGTTCGATGCAGGCCACAAACGCCCTGCCGTCGCCGTGATCAGGCAGATGGCACCGCGTGCGTTGTTCATGATCGGCTTTCTCGCGGCCTGGAGCGACGCGCTGACCAGCCCGCAGATCGCTCGCCAGGTCGGCGGCAATATCACCGCCAGCATCGCCGTGATCACCGGCCTGATCGCCACCTTCATCTTTGCCAGCCTGGTCCTGCGCCTGCGCCGGCCGGTGGGTCACCTGATCCGCAACCGCGACCTGCATGATCGCCTGCACCACCGTGCAGTGCAGGAGACCCTGCGGATCTTCTCCAAGCTGTGGTACCTGCCGATCCTGATGATGATTCTGGTCTCGGCGATCAACCTGATCGGTGCCGGCGAAGAGAGCCAGAAAGCCCTGCAGAATGCCCTGCTGACCACCGTGCTGCTGGTGGCCACGCTGTTCCTCAGCACCCTGCTGCAACACCTGCTGGCGCCACGCAAGGTTGATACGCAGCAGAAGGTCCGCCCCTACAAGGAGCTGCTACGCAGCCTCGCCCATGCGCTGTTGCGCATCGCCATGGCGATTACCTTTATCGAGCTGCTCGGGCGCATCTGGGGTTTCTCGGTGATCGACTTTGCCCTGAGCAACCGCCTCGGCCAAGCCATCAGTAACTCGATTTCAAGTATCGGCCTGATCCTGCTGGTGACCTGGCTGCTATGGGTGGTGCTCGACACCGCCATTCAAGAGGCGCTGAAGCCACCCGTCGGCAAGCGCAGCTCGCGCCAGCCAAGCACTCGCGTGCGCACCATCCTGCCGATGCTGCGTAATGCGGTGAAAGTGATCCTGGTAGTGATCTGCACCATCACCACCATGGCCAACCTGGGCATCAACGTTGCGCCGCTGCTGGCCGGTGCCGGGGTAATTGGCCTGGCCATCGGCTTTGGCTCGCAGCAGTTGGTGCAGGATGTGATCACCGGGCTGTTCATCCTGATCGAAGACACCATTTCGATCGGTGACTGGGTGGTGCTCGACTCCAGCCACGCCGGCACGGTCGAGAGCCTGACCATCCGCACCCTGCGCTTGCGCGACGGCAAGGGCTTCGTCCACTCGGTGCCGTTTGGCCAGATCAAGGCGGTTACCAACCAGTCGCGGCAGTTTGCCTACGCGTTCTTCTCGGTGCAGTTCACCTACGACAGTGACGTCGATCAGTCGCTAGCGTTGATTCACGAAGTGGGCAAGTCGATCAGCGAAGACCCACTGCTGCGGATCAACCTGCAAGGGCCGCTGCAGGTGTTCGGCGTCGACCGTATGGACCTCAACGGGTTCGTCCTGACCGCGCAGTTCCGAACCATTTCCGGTGGCCAGTACGCGGTCAGCCGGGCCTTCAACGAACGCCTGAAAAAGCGCGTCGATCAAACCGACAACGTCGCTTTCGCCCAGGTCTACCCGATGCCCGCCCAAGCCCGCGCATTGCCTGCCTGAACCCTGCCAAGCACTGTCGCCCTCGCTGTCGAGGGCGGCAGCTCATAGTTGGCGGAACACCAGCGCCTTCAAGCCACCCTCAGGATCAGCATCGGCAAACTCCGGCGGATTCTGCAGACGCTCGATGAACTGCAAGCCCGGCGCCTGTTCGGCCATGCCCTGGATCAGGAAGTCCGAGCCAATCGCCGGGTCGTTGACACACGCCAGCACCGTGCCGCCTGCGCTGAGCAACTCGGGCAAGCGGCGCAGGATTTTCGCGTAGTCCTGGGTCAGCACAAAGCTGCCGCGCTGGAACGTCGGCGGGTCGATGATGATCAGGTCATACGGCCCGTACTTGCGCACCTTGCCCCATGACTTGAACAGTTCATGGCCCAGAAACGCCACCTGGCCCACATCATGGCCATTGAGCCGATGGTTCTCGCGTCCACGCGACAGTGCCGACTTGGCCATGTCCAAATTGACCACCTGAGCAGCGCCGTTGGCGATTGCCGCCACCGAGAAACCACAGGTATAGGCGAATAGATTAAGTACCCGCTTGCCAGCGGCGTGCTCACGCACCCAGCGCCGGCCATAGCGCATGTCCAGAAACAGACCGTTGTTCTGGCGCACGCCCAGATCGAGCAGGTAGGTCAGGCCGTCTTCGACCACCTCACGCTGCTGCACCGGCTCGCCGAGCAACCACTGGCCGGGGCTGTCGGGCAGGTAACGGTGCTGAATCAGAATCGCCTCGCCAGTCCACAACGGACGCTCGGCCAGTCCCCGCAGCATCGCCTCGAGCTCAGCCAGCTGGCCCTCGGGTGGCTCGCGGAACAACGCCACCAGCAACACACCCTGCAGCCAATCGACCGTGATCTGCTCAAGCCCCGCCCAGCAGCGGCCACGGCCATGGAACAGGCGCCGGGTTTCCAACGGAGCAGGGTCGAGAGCGGTGAGCAGGTGCTGCTCGAGGGTATCAATCACGGAGGTCATGGGCGCGTCGCTGAGGATCAAAAGAGGGCATTCTACCCGCTTCAACTGCGCTCAGTCGCATGGGCTTGGCGCCGCCTTGCCCGGGGCGCGAAACCACCAGCCTTGTTGCATGCCGGCAGCGGCCAGCAGAATCAACGCCACCCCCAGCCACTGCAACGGCGCCAGCCGATGGCCGAAGGCGAACCAGTCGACCAGGATCGCCGCAATCGGGTAGATGAACGACAGCGCGCCGGTCAATGCAGTCGGCAGACGCTGGATCGCGCTGTACAGCAGCACATACATCAGCCCGGTATGGACGATGCCCAAGGTCAGCAAACTGGCCAGCGCCGGCAGTTCAGTGGGCAACCCACCAAGCTTGACCCAGGGCGCCAACAGGACGATGCCGGTGCTGACCTGGATCAGCGCGATCAAGTGCGGCGGCGTACCGCTCAGGCGCTTGATGATCAACGCCGCAACCGCATACAGCAACGCCGCCCCAAGGGCCAGGGCAATCCCCAGCAGATAGTCGCTGCCACTGCTCTGGCCGTTGCCATGGGCACTGACGATGGCCAGCATGCCGACGAACGCCACCCCCAGCCAGCTCAGTTTGGCCAGGGTGATCTTCTCGCCGAGAAACACCGCAGCCAGGCCGACCAACAGAAACGGCTGCACGTTGTATACCGCAGTACCGATGGCAATCGACGCCCGCGAATACGAGGCGAACAGCAGCACCCAGTTACCGACGATGGCCACCCCGCTGACAATCGCCAGCAACACGGCGCCGCGGCTGATCACGCCGGACTTGAGCAGGCCCAGGCTCGCGCAGATCACCAGTAACGCCCCCGCGCCGAACACACAGCGCCAGAACACCACCTCCAGCACCGGTTGCCCGGACACGAGCACAAACCAGCCAATCGTCCCGGAAATAAGCATGGCAACGATCATTTCCAGCGAACCACGGCGTATTGAACTGTCCATCGGCCACCTCCGTTGATGATGGCAACAGTATGACGAGGGCTGGCTGCCGCCTTCCAGCGGATAACCAAGGCAAAAATCGCCATTCACCTTTACGATCAAGGCAAATCAGAAGCTTTGCCTAACGAGGGACTTATGACCGATGCCATCGACCAACTCCTGATCACCGCCCTGATGGAGGATTCGCGCCGCTCGCTCAAGGCGTTGGCGCAGATCAGCGGGCTTTCGGCGCCCAGCGTCAGCGAGCGGCTGCGCCGGCTGGAAGAGCGCGGCGTGCTCCGCGGTTACACCGTCGAGATCGACCCGCGCTGTTTCGGCTATCAGTTGCAGGCGATTGTGCGCATCCGCCCACTGCCCGGCCAACTGCAGGAAGTCGAGCGCCAGATCATCGCGATTGCCGAGTTCACCGAGTGCGACAAGGTGACCGGCGAGGACTGCTTTATCGCCCGTCTGCATGTGCGCTCGATGGAGCAACTGGACAGCTTGCTCGACCGCATCAATGTCCTGGCCGAAACCAACACCGCGATCATCAAGAAGAGCCCGGTGAAACGCCGCCTGCCGCCGATGGCCGAGTGAGCGGCTTTCCTACAGGCCGGCACGGCCAGATCGTGCTGCTTATTTTTTGTACACAGGATTGTCACCTAAGGTGCCATTTTTGTGTGCACTTCTGGGAAGCACAGCACCAAGACGTTACACGCGCGGCGCGAGATAATTTGACCGATTGATCAGTAATGTAAGTTGGTAAAAAATTTAACTTGTTCAATTGGTCAACTTATAAACAAATTAATTCAGTAAGTTAGAGATTTAAATAAAGAGTTCACGGAACAGTAAAGGGTTAACTTGCACACCCGATGGCATGGAACTGGCTTTGCTGTGTTTGTGTTTTGTATACAACTTGAACAAAACATAAATACACAACAACGCGCAGCGCCTGCCCCAAGTAGGCCGCAGCCTCCAGAACCCAGTGATGCCAAGGTTCAGCCGTGACAAGACGAGACCGTGCACTCTCGCCCCTCACTGCAACCTGCGCATCAGGAGCCGCCGGAATGAGTAGCAGCCTCGACCTTGCCCCTGAACTATCCGTCGCCAGCACCGCCCAGCCGTCAACCTTGACCGGCGCATCGCCGGCCCTCGAACTCAGCCCGCGCCTGCACAACCGCGACCTCGCGCCGACCCGTCTCGAGGGCCGGCGCTGGGGCGGTTACAGCATCTTCGCGCTGTGGACCAACGATGTGCACAACATCGCCAACTACTCGTTCGCCATGGGCCTGTTCGCGCTCGGCCTGGGTGGCTGGCAGATTCTCCTGTCGCTGGCGATCGGCGCAGTGCTGGTGTACTTCTTCATGAACCTGTCGGGCTACATGGGGCAGAAGACGGGTGTGCCCTTCCCGGTTATCAGCCGCATCGCCTTCGGCATCCACGGCGCACAGTTGCCGGCATTGATTCGCGCCGTGATCGCCATCGCCTGGTTCGGTATCCAGACCTATCTCGCCTCGGTGGTACTGCGGGTATTGCTCACCGCCATCTGGCCGCAGGTGGCCGCATACGATCAAGACAGCATCCTTGGCCTGTCGAGCCTGGGCTGGGTGTGCTTCGTCGCGATCTGGCTGGTGCAACTGGTGATCCTTGCCTACGGCATGGAAATGGTGCGCCGCTATGAAGGCTTCGCCGGCCCAGTGATTCTGCTGACAGTCGCGAGCCTGGCCGGTTGGATGTACTTCCAGGCCGACACACGCATCGCCTGGTCGGTGGCCGAGCCGCTGACCGGATACGAAATGTGGCGCAATATCTTTGCCGGTGGCGCCTTGTGGCTGGCGATCTACGGCACCCTGGTGCTGAACTTCTGCGACTTCGCCCGCTCTTCGCCGTGCCGCAAGACCATCCGCGTCGGCAACTTCTGGGGCTTGCCGGTGAACATCCTGGTGTTCGCGGTGATCACCGTGGTGCTCAGCGGTGCACAGTTCAAGATCAACGGCCACATCATCGACAGCCCCACCCAGATCGTTGCGACCATCCCTAATACGCTGTTTCTGGTACTGGGTTGCCTGGCGTTCCTGATCGTCACCGTCGCGGTGAACATCATGGCCAACTTCGTCGCCCCTGCATTTGTCCTGAGCAACCTCGCCCCGCGCCACCTGAACTTCCGCCGCGCCGGCCTGATCAGCGCCACGCTGGCGGTACTGATCCTGCCGTGGAACCTCTACAACAGCCCACTGGTGATCGTCTACTTCCTGTCCGGCTTGGGCGCCCTGCTCGGCCCGCTGTACGGGGTGATCATGGCCGACTACTGGTTGCTGCGCAAAGGCCAGATCAACGTGCCTGAGCTGTACAGCGAGAACCCGGCTGGCGCCTATCACTACACCCGCGGCATCAACTGGCGGGCGATGGCGGCCTTCGCGCCGGCGGCACTTCTGGCCATCATCCTTGCGCTGGTACCCAACTTCCACGGCGTGGCGCCGTTCTCCTGGTTGATCGGTGCGGGCATCGCGGCTGCGCTGTACCTGCTGATTGCCCCGCGCAATCGCCAATACCACGACGTCAGCGGCGAGTGCATCGCCGTCGACCACAGCAGCCATTGATCAAGGAAGAATCTGCATGCGCATTCTTATCGTCAACGTCAACACTACCGCAGCCATCACCGAGGCTATTGCCGAGCAAGCTCGCAGCGTCGCCGCGCCAGGCACCGAGATCGTCGGTCTGACGCCGTACTTTGGCGCCGAGTCGGTGGAGGGCAATTTCGAAAGTTATCTGGCGGCCATCGCCGTGATGGACCGCGTGCTGGCTTACGACCAGCCCTATGATGCGGTGATCCAGGCAGGCTACGGCGAGCATGGCCGCGAGGGGCTGCAGGAGTTGCTCGATGTGCCAGTGGTAGACATCACCGACGCCGCCGCCAGCACCGCCATGTACCTCGGCCACGCCTACTCGGTGGTAACCACCCTGGACCGCACCGTACCGCTGATCGAAGATCGCCTGAAACTCTCCGGGCTGTATGACCGCTGCGCCTCGGTGCGCGCCAGCGGCCTGGCGGTGCTGGAGCTTGAAGAGAACCCGCAACGGGCGGTGGACGCCATCGTCGAGCAGGCCGAGCGCGCTGTGCGCGAAGACAAAGCCGAGGTGATCTGCCTTGGTTGCGGCGGCATGGCCGGCCTCGACGAGCAGATTCGCCAGCGCACCGGGGTGCCGGTGGTGGATGGTGTCAGCGCTGCGGTAACCATTGCCGAGTCGCTGGTGCGGCTTGGCCTGAGCACCTCCAAGGTACGCACCTACGCGACCCCGCGGGTGAAAAAGGTCGTCGGCTGGCCAATGCGCCTGGGCCGCTGATCAGCCCTGCCCGGCTCAGGTCGGGCAGGCCTTGTTGCCACCATCCAGACCCTGACGCACGTTACGGCTGAGCATGCTCGCCTTGCCGTCGTGCCAGGTCAGGGTAATCACATACAAACTGTCGAAATCCTCGTTGCTCCAGTCCTCGGTGATGACTCGCTCGTCACCCAGTGCCTTGCCGGCCACGGCATTGATCAGATCAGGCAGGTAACCGTGCGACCAGGCGGTGTAGACGGTGGCGTTGCGGTACTTGTCGGTCAGCAACTCATCGGCCAGCTCGTCGTAGTCATTGGCGCCGAAGTCGATATTGACCGGCAGACCGAGGCGAATGGCGCTGGGGCTGATGGTCATCAGCGGGCGAATGTAGCTGTAGCGCTGGTCCTGGCTACCCTCTTCGACGTGTCGCGAGGGGTTGGCAGCGAAGACATAATCGGCATCGCCGAACCGTTCCGGCAGCACACTGGCCAACTCGATGGCCCGATTCAGACCCTGGCAATTCAGCTGGCCAAGACCTTCGCCAGGCTTCTCTGCGTGGCGCAGAAACACCAGAGTCTGGGTGCCATCGACTGGCTCTGCATGGTTGTGCACCACGGCATAGGTCAGGGGCACCAGGACTGCCGCAAACGCAGTGGCAAGGTAGAGATGACGGCGGCGCAAGGACTGCAGCAACTTCATGGCGATGGACTCATCCGACAAAAGAAGGAAGGCGTCCGTGCCTGCATTTCGTGATCATCTGCACAGGCTGGCGAGCCAGCCGTGCATGCGGGACCATCTTGACCTAGAAATGTGAACGAAATTCATTCGCCGGGGCAAACTTGCCGGGTGAAGTTGTTACAGTTTCAGTCGTCGCGGGTCAGCACTTCGAGCAATTCGATCTCGAAGGTCAGGTCGGAATTGACCGGAATCGCGCCGACGCTGCGCTCGCCGTAGGCCAGGTGCGCCCGCACCTGCAGCTTGCGCTTGCCGCCGACACGCATGCCCATCAGGCCCTGATCCCAGCCTTTGATCACCCGGCCGCTGCCGATCACGCACTGGAACGGCTTACCGCGAGACCAGGAGGAATCAAACTCGCTGCCATCGGCCAGCCAGCCGGTGTACTGGGTGGTGATCAATGCGCCCTTGACCACAGCCTTGCCGTCGCCTTCGAGCAGGTCGGTGATCTGTAATTCGTTGTTCATGAAGCTCCTTGGGATAGCTGCGCTGCACTCAGATGAACACGCTGCCCTTGAGGTACAGCGCGCCGTGGCCGCTGATGATAACCCGGCCGTTGCCGAGCACCTCACAGTGCAACTGGCCTTTGCGCGCACCGCCCTGCTCGCAGCGCAGGCTGCTTTGGTTCAGACGCTGCGCCCAGTACGGTGCCAGCGAAGTGTGCGCCGACCCGGTCACCGGGTCTTCGTTGACGCCCACCCGAGGGCCGAACCAGCGGGTGACGAAGTCAAAACCGCGGCCCGGCGCAGTCACCGCAATACCGCGCACATCGAAGGCTGCCAACGCGGCGAAGTCCGGGCGTAGGGTCTCGATCAACGACACGTCGTCAATCGCCACCAGGTAGTCATCGCTGCGGTACACCTCACGTGCGCTGTCCAGACCGAGCGCCTCCAGCAAGCCTGGCGGGGTCGCTACCGGCTGCGGCTGCTTGGCCGGAAAGTCCATTTCCAGCATGCCGTCAGCGCCACGGCTGACCCGCAGCTCGCCGCTGCGGGTACTGAAGCGCAGCACCTCAGCCTGCTCGCCAAGTTGCTCGAACAGCACCCAGGCCGAGGCCAGGGTGGCGTGCCCGCACAGGTCGACTTCCACCGCCGGGGTAAACCAACGCAGCTGGTAGCCGTCGCCGTGCTTGACGAAGTAGGCAGTCTCGGACAGGTTGTTCTCTTCGGCGATGCGCTGCAGGGTGGCATCGTCCAGCCACTGCTCCAGCGGGATCACTGCTGCCGCGTTACCGCCGAAAGGTTTGCTGGAAAAAGCGTCTACCTGAAAGATCTCGAGTTGCATGCAATAAGCTCCACTGTCCATGACTGGCTTGGTAGAAAATTCAGCCGCGAACGGGGGTCAGCACCGGTTCGCCAGCAAAAAACGCCTGCAAATTGCGCAGCACCAGGGTCACCGTATCGCGTGCGGCCTCGGGCGACTGCCCGGCCACATGCGGGGTCAGCACGGTGTTGCCGAGTGCCTTGAGGGCGTCGGGTACGTTGGGTTCGTCGTCGAATACATCGAGTGCCGCGCCAGCGATACAGCCCTGCTCCAGCGCCTCGAGCAAGGCGGCGCTGTCGACCACACTAGCGCGGGCTATATTGATCAGGTAGCCCTCTGCACCGAGTGCTTTGAGCACATCGGCGTCGACCAGATGCTGGGTCGCAGCGCCGCCGGGTGTAGCAATCACCAGGACGTCGACCGCCTCGGCCAGACGCAGCGGGCTGTCGTACCAGGTGTAGGCAAGTTCTTTACGTGGTGTACGGCTGTGGTAGCTGACCGGCATGTCGAAGCCCAGCGACGCGCGCTTGGCAATCGCCTGGCCAACAGCACCGAGGCCGATGATGCCCAGGCGCTTGCCCGACACCGACGGGCTGATCACCCGGTTCCATTCACCGCGGCGAGTGCTTGCGTCAGCGTTGGGGATGTTGCGCAACAAGGCCAGCAGCAGGGCCAGGCAGTGATCGGCGACTGCTGCAGCGTTGGCGCCGGCGCCGTTGGTGACGGTGATGCCACGAGCTGCAGCAGCGCTCAGATCGACCTGTTCATAGCCGGCACCGATCACACAGATGATCTGCAAGTTTGGCAGCGCCCGAATCTCGCTGGCAGTCAGACCAAGTGGGCCGCGGGTGAGCACCGCGTCAATTTCGTCGGCATGCTGAGCGATGGCCGCAGCGCGCAGCTGCGCATTCGGCGCACGAATCAGTCGATAGCCCGCCTGCTCCAGCAGCGGCAGGTATTCGTCGACGGTTTCAACCAGTACCAGGACTGTCTTGCTCATGCACCCCTCCGGCTCTATGGGAGGAGGGATTATGCGGGGTCAGGGGCAAGTACAGTCAATCGAAGAATTGCCCTTCAACTGTACTGTACCGGCTCTGGTAGAGAGGTGCTGCAGATGCTTATTGCGCGAAGGCGCGACCAAGGCCACCCGGCACACCGCTTCTGTCGGTTTCCTGCCATGGACCTTCCGGGCTCAGCGACCAGCTCCAGCCGCCGTCATAGCGGTAATAGGTGCGCTGACGGTAGAAGGTGTTGGGTTTTTTCTCCAGCACATACACGCCCATTTTCGGGTCCCAGTGGCTGGCACCACCTGGCGGTGGGGCGAAGCTGGCCGAAGTGCGCGGCATGGCCTTCGGCGCTGCGGTTGGCTTGCTCGGCTGCGTACCCGGCTTGCTACCCGGCAATGGCGTGACCGCCGGCCCTTGGCGCGGCGGCACGCCTTCGACCGGTGGCAGCGGCTGCTGGACCGGCTCGCGCACCGTACACGCAGACAGACCCAGGGCCAGGGTGATCAGGGTCAAGCGGACGGCATGCTTCATGGTGGGCTCTCTTATTGGTCAGGGCTGTCGATTGTCAGGTGCTGAATGCCCGGCGTGCGATTGCTCATCGGCGCGCTCTGGCCGATCCATTCGCCTTGAGTCGGCTGGCCTGCGCGGGACACCCGTGCAACCAGTTGGACTTCGGCAAAATCGGACAGTTTCATCTGCGCCATCATGGCATCAGCGTCTGACAGTTCAACTTCGATCGGCAGCTGGCCCACCGTCACCCGCTTGGCCGCCAACGGCATCGGCGGGCCGCTTTTGGCGCGGGCGAAGATGAACACCGTGTCGCTCGGCTGAACCTTGCCCTGCAGCGCTGTGGCCAGCTCGACCCGTACCTGCAAGCGCGCAGGTGTTACAGCTGGTGCGGCCGCGTTGCCTGGCGCGACGCTGAGCTTGTCGGCGGCGCGATCGATACCGCCCTGCAACGCGGCGCGCGAGGCATCACCCTCAGGCAATTGCGCCAGCAGGCGCTGCCAGTAGTCGATGGCCTCCTGATAGCGTTCGCCTTCGAACGCGGCGATGCCGCGCAGGCCGAGGCTGGTGACTTCCTTGGGGTCAGCCTTGAGCGCTTCGTCGGTAAGCTCCTGCAGCTGTGCGCTCCATTGTTTGTCGGCAGCAAAGTACAGCGCCTGGGCCCACTGCCCGAGCAGCTCTGGCTGGCGACCAGCGAGGGCAACGGCACGCTCGAAGATCTTCGCTGCGTCAGCCGGGCGCTGGTCGGCCATGTATGCGCGACCGAGGAAGTACAAACCTTCAGCTGAATCCGGCTGGGCCTGCACGGCGCGCTCGAGGCGGCTGGTCATCTCGTCCATGGTCTTTGGCGCCTGAGCAAACTCACGGGTCAGCTCGACCTTGTCCGCAGCACCAAAATGCAGATACAGCCCCACCGCCATCACCGGCACCAGCAACGCTGCCAACAGCGGTACCGCCCGCCCCAGATGAGCTTGGCGCGGTTCGCCGGCGCCTTCGGTATCGGCCAGCAGTTCCCGCGCGGCTTCATCACGGCCGCTGGCCAGTTGCTCGGCATCGAGTACGCCGGCAGCCTGCTGCGCGCTCAATTCGGCGACACGTTCCTGATACAGCGCCACATTCAGGGCAGTACGGTCTTGTTCCTGCTGGCGGCCACGGCCACGCAGGATCGGGATCAGCAGAAAGCCGAGGGCGGCGAGCAACAACAGGCCGGCGCCAAGCCAGAATTCAGTCATGGGTAGCTTCTTTATCCAACAGTTTGGCGAGACGTTCGCGTTCTTCCACCGACAGCTGCGCGCTGCCGCTTGCCACCGGCTGCCGGCGCCGGCGGACAATCACCGCCAGCATGACAAAGCCCCCCGCCAGCAGAATTGCCGGGCCGAACCAGAGCAGCCAGGTGCGCCCGCTCAAGGCCGGTTTGTAACGGACGAAGTCGCCATAGCGATCAACCATGAAGGCAACGATCTGCTGATTGCTCTGGCCTTCGCCGAGCATGCGGAAGATCTCCCGACGCAGGTCGGCGGCAATCGGCGCATTGGAGTCAGCGATGTCCTGATTCTGACACTTGGGGCAGCGCAGCTCCTTGGTCAGTTGCTGATAGCGCTCGCGCTCGGCGTCGTCACGAAACTGATAGGTGTCGATCGCGGCCTTGGCCACGCTCACCAGGCTCAGGCCGAGCACGGCTGCTGCCAACCAGCGCTTCATGGCTTGGCCTCATCGACCAGGCCCTGGTACAGCGGCGCCAGCTGCTCGCGCCAGACCGTGGCATCGACGATGCCGACGTGCTTGTAGCGGATGATACCCTTGGCATCGATCAGAAAGGTCTCCGGCGCACCATACACACCAAGGTCCAGACCCAGAGTGCCCTGCTCGTCGCGGATATCCAGCTGATACGGATTGTGGAACTCGGCGAGCCACTTCAACGCCGCAGCGTTATCGTCCTTGTAGTTGACGCCATGGATGACCACGCCCTGCTCGGCCAGCGTGTTCAGGTAAGGATGCTCAACCTTGCACGACGGGCACCAGGTGGCCCACACGTTGACCAGCGCCGGCCGGCCGAGCAGGTCGGCCTGGGTCAGGCTGCGCTCGCCTTGGGTGGAGGCCAGCGAGAAAGCCGGGAATGGCTTGCCGATCATCGCCGACGGCAGTTCATCGGGCTTGAGGAACAAGCCCTTGTAGAGAAACACCGCCAGCAGTAGAAACACCGCCAACGGCAGGACCATCATCCAACGCTTCATGCAGTTGCTCCAGTCGCGCCGAGGGCTTCACGCACGCGGCTCTTGACCTTGACCCGGTAACGCCGGTCGAAGGCTGCCAGTAGCCCGCCCAGGCCGGTCAGCAGACCGCCCAGCCAGATCCAGCGAACATACGGTTTGATGTGCACGCGCACGGCCCAGGCGCCGTTTTCCAGCGGCTCGCCGAGGGCCACGTAGAGGTCGCGGGTGAAACCGGCATCGATCCCGGCCTCGGTCATCATCGACTGCTGCACGGTGTACAGACGCTTCTCGGGGTGCAGCACGCTGACCTCGCGACCGTCCTTGGAAACCCGCACGGTGCCACGGTCGGAGATGAAGTTTGGCCCTTCGAAGTGCTTGGCGCCTTCGAACAGGAAGTGATAGCCGCCAAGCTCGACCGTCTCGCCCGGCGCCATGCGCAGGTCGCGCTCGGCGCTGTTGTTGCTCGACAGCACCACGCCCAGGGCGCACACAGCCAGGCCCAGATGCGCGACCTGCATGCCCCAATAGCTGCGGGACAGGCCGCGCACGCCCTTGCCCAGGCCTTTGTGGCGGGTCTTGTCGAAGATGTCGCGCAGGCCGGCGAGCACTACCCACGCCGCCAGGGCAAAGGTCGCCAGCGCCGGCCAGTCGAAGTCATCGGCAATCAACCCGGCAATCGGCGCCAGAATTGCGCTGCCAATCAATACCGGTGTGAGCATGCCAGCCAGCCATTTGCCGGGCGTGTCCTTCCAGCGCACCAGCACGCCGATCCCGAGCACCACCATCAGCAATGCCATCAACGGCAGGAACAGCGCATCGAAATACGGCGGGCCGACCGACAGTTTGGCCCCGGTCAGGGAATCGAGCACCAGCGGGTACAGCGTACCCAGCAGAATCATCGATGCAGCCACCACCAGCACCAGGTTGTTGGCCAGCAGCAAGGTTTCTCGCGACCACAGGGCAAAGCCGACCTGGCTTTTCACCACCGGCGCGCGCAGAGCGAACAGGGTCAGCGAGCCACCCACGACAAACAGCAGGAAGATCAGGATGAATACACCGCGCTCCGGGTCGGCGGCAAAGGCGTGCACCGAGGTCAGCACGCCGGAGCGCACCAGGAAGGTGCCGAGCAGGCTCAACGAGAATGCGGCGATCGCCAGCAATACCGTCCAGCTCTTGAACACGCCGCGTTTTTCCGTGACGGCCAGCGAGTGGATCAACGCGGTGCCCACCAGCCAGGGCATGAACGAGGCGTTTTCGACCGGATCCCAGAACCACCAGCCGCCCCAGCCAAGTTCGTAGTACGCCCACCACGAGCCCAAGGTGATACCGACCCCGAGGAACGCCCAGGCGACGATGGTCCATGGCCGCGACCAGCGCGCCCAGGCGGCATCCAGGCGGCCACCGAGCAAGGCGGCGATAGCGAAGGCGAAGGCTACCGAGAAGCCGACGTAGCCCATGTACAGCATTGGCGGATGGACGATCAGGCCAAAGTCCTGCAGCAGCGGGTTGAGGTCACGGCCGTTGCCCGGCACCTGCGGCAACAGGCGCTGGAACGGGTTGGAGGTGACGATCAGAAACGACAAGAAGCCGACGCTGATCATGCCCATCACCGCCAGTACGCGGGCGAGCATGACTTGTGGCAACTGGCGCGAGAACACCGACACGGCGAAGGTCCAGCCGCCCAGAATCAATGCCCACAGCAGCAACGAGCCTTCATGCGCGCCCCACACTGCGCTGAATTTGTAGTACCACGGCAAAGCGGTATTGGAGTTGCTGGCAACGTACGCTACCGAGAAATTGTCGGTCATGAACGCATGGGTAAGGCAGCCGAACGCAAACACCAGAAAAGCGAACTGTCCCCAGGCGGCAGGTCGCGCCAGGCTCATCCACAGGCTGTCGCCGCGCCAGGCGCCGAGCAGCGGCACGCTGGCCTGAACCACGGCGAAACAGATCGCCAGGATCATCGCCAAATGACCCAGTTCGGGCACTATCAGGGCAGCATTCATGGCTTCTGCTCCGCGCCGCTGGCCGCCTGGCCGCTTTCCTTGAGCGCTTTGGTCACCTCGGGCGGCATGTATTTTTCATCGTGCTTGGCCAGCACTTCATCCGCCACCACCACGCCATCGGCATTGAGCTTGCCCAAGGCAACGATGCCCTGCCCTTCGCGGAACAGGTCCGGCAGGATGCCGCGATAGGTGATCGGCACCGACTTGTTGAAGTCGGTCACCACAAAGCGCACGTCGAGCGAGTCAGCCGAGCGCTGCACCGAGCCCTTCTCGACCATGCCACCGGCGCGAATGCGCGTGTCCAGCGGCGCTTCGCCGGTGGCGATCTGGGTCGGGGTGTAGAACAGGTTGATGTTCTGCTGCAGGGCACTCAGGGCAAAGCCAACGGCGACGCCGACCCCGACCAGCAAGGCACCGATGAGCAACAGGCGTTTCTTGCGCTGCGGATTCACTGATTGTTCTCCCGGCGCAGACGACGCGCCTCTTCTTGCAGATAACGACGGCGGGCCAACAGTGGTGCGGCGATATTGAGCGCCAGCACTGCCAGGCAGATGCCGTAGGCCGACCATACGTACAGGCCGTGGTGGCCCATGGCGAGAAACTCGCTGAACGAGGCAAAACTCACGATGCTGCCCTCCGCCCCAGGCTGTTCAGCACTTCTTCACGAACCCAGCTGGCGCGGGCCTCGCGCTTGAGCACCTCAAGGCGCATGCGCAGCAGCAGCACAGCGCCGAAGAAACAGTAGAAGCCAAGCCCGGTGAGCAGCAGCGGCAGCCACATTTCTGCGGGCATCGCCGGCTTTTCGGTGAGGGTGAAAGTCGCGCCCTGGTGCAGGGTGTTCCACCACTCCACCGAATACTTGATGATCGGGATGTTGATCACGCCCACGATCGCCAGCACCGCACAAGCCTTGGCCGAGCTGTCACGATTACTGATCGCCTGGCCCAGCGCAATGATGCCGAAGTACAGAAAAAGCAGGATCAGCATCGACGTTAGGCGCGCATCCCAGACCCACCAGCTACCCCAGGTCGGCTTGCCCCAGATGGCCCCGGTGACCAGCGCCACGGCGGTCATCCAGGCGCCGATGGGCGCCGCGCATTGCAGGGCAACGTCGGCGATCTTCATCTTCCACACCAGCCCGACCACACCAGCCGCCGCCAGCAGCACATAGCAGGACTGCGCGAGCATGGCCGCCGGCACATGGATATAGATGATCCGGAAGCTGTTGCCCTGCTGGTAGTCCTGCGGCGCAAAGGCCAGGCCCCAGACCATGCCGACTGTCAGCAACAGCCCAGCGGCCACCGTCAGCCAGGGCAGCGTGCGCCCGCTGATGGCGTAGAACCATTTGGGCGAGCCGAGCTTGTGGAACCACGTCCAGCTTATTTTCATCAGGTACATCCGGTCTTGGCTGGGCCTTGAGCATTCTGCCGTAGGCCCAGATCTCGTTATTCGCCGACGCTGATCTTCAGGCCGGCCGCTATCGCAAAGGGTGCCAGGGTCACAGCCAGGGCAGTCAGGCTGGCCAGCCACAACAGGTGGCCAGTGGCGGGCATATTCTGCAACGCCGCTTGCAAGGCGCCACTGCCCAGGATCAATACTGGGATATACAACGGCAAAATCAGTAGCGCCAGTAACAAACCACCGCGCTTGAGGCCCACGGTCAGCGCCGCGCCCACTGCACCGAGCAGGCTCAGCACCGGCGTGCCCAGCAGCAGCGAGGCCAGCAGCACCGGCAGGCAGCTCGCCGGCAGGCCCAGCATCAGCGCCAGCAGCGGCGCCAACAATACCAGCGCCAGCCCGGAAAAGATCCAATGCGCCAGCACCTTGGCCAGCACCAACAACGCCAGCGGATGCGGCGACAGCACCCATTGCTCCAGCGAGCCGTCTTCAAAATCGCTGCGAAACAAGCCGTCCAACGACAGCAGTACCGCAAGCAGCGCGGCTACCCAGACCAGGCCAGGCGACAAGGTTTGCAACAATTGCGTCTCGGGGCCGACGGCAAGGGGGAACAACGCCACCACAATGGCGAAAAACACCAACGGGTTGGCCAGCTCGGCGGGGCGGCGGAACAGCAGGCGCGCTTCGCGGCGCAACAACAGGACGAATACACTCATGCGGCCCACTGCCCCACATTCAATTCACGGTAGCCGGCAGGCTTGAGCGTGAGACTGTGGTGCGTGGTCAACACCACTGTGCCGCCCGCCTCGCAATGCGCGGCCAGGTGCGCTTCAAGCTGCGCAACGCCCTGTTTGTCGAGGGCGGTGAACGGCTCATCGAGAATCCACAGTGGTGGCCCGGCCAGGTACAGCCGCGCCAGCGCCACCCGCCGCTGCTGGCCGGCAGACAGGGTGTGGCAGGGCACGTCTTCAAAACCGCGCAGGCCGACTGCGGCCAGGGCCTGCCAGATCGCCTCGACACTGGCAGGCTGATGCAGCGCGCAGAGCCAGGCGAGGTTCTCTTCGGCCGTGAGCAAATCCTTGATACCCGCCGCATGACCGATCCACAGCAGGATGCTGGCCAGTGCCTGCGGCTGCTCGGCCAACGGCTGGCCATTGAGCTGGATCTGCCCGGCGGTGGGCTGCATCAGCCCGGCCAACAGCCGCAGCAGGCTGGTTTTGCCGCTGCCGTTGGGGCCGCTGATCTGCAGCATGTCGCCTGGGCCCAGCTGAAAATCCAGGTGTTCAAACAGCAGGCGCCAGTCGCGCTCGCACGCCAGGCCGGTGGCTCGAAGGTCAAGGGTCACGGTACCGCCTTATTCTGTGTGGAGCCTGAGTCTCAAGTCGCCCCCTGGCCTGCCGTTATACTGACAGTGGTGGGCGACGTGGCCGGCATTATTACACGCGCCGCCGCGCTGCCAAGAGGGCTGCTTCGACAGGTTGTATACAATCATGACTGAAATCAATAGTCTCGGCGCACAAAGCGCAATCGCCCCGCAGGCAGCCAAGGCTGCCATGACCGGCGAACTGCTGCGCCTGCTGCAACCGCAGCCCGGGCTGATCGCGCCCGGCGAGACTGCCAAGGCCGAGGTCATGTCGCTGCGCCAGCTTGGCGTCGACTTTCAGTTGCTGCTGCGCCTGACTGCCGCCAACGGTACTCAGACCCAGGTCCAGACCAACGCCAGCCAACCATTGGCTCCGGGCAGCCAGCTGCTGCTGAGCCAGGCCGACAGCAATCGCCTGGCAGTCATGGTGCAGCAGGCCAACGCCAACAATGTCACCACCCTCACCCGCCTCGACACCAGCCAGGTGCCGATCGGTACCCTGCTGCAGGGCAAGGTCCTGAGCAACCAGGCATTGCCAGTCAACCCCGGTGAAACTGCCAGTTTTCGCGCGTTGGTCAGCCTGCTCAACAGCAGCCAGGCCGGCGCCACCCTGAGTATCGACAGCCCGCGCCCGTTGCCGGTGGGCAGCCTGCTCAGCGCTTTGGTGCAGGGCGACCAGTCACTGCGCTTCGTGCCGTTGAGCGGGCGTCAGGATCAGTTGCTGATCAGCCAGCAACTGGCCAACCAGCAGGCTCGGCAAGCTTCGCTGCCCGGTGTGCTCAGCGCATTGCAGCAGCTCGCCAGCGATCCCGACACGGGCAGCCAACTGCTCGCCAGCGCCGAGCGCCTGCTGGCCAGCCTGCCGGATGCGCGCCAGCTCAGCGACCCCAAAGGCGTGGCGCAGGCGCTGAGCAACAGTGGTGGTTTTCTTGAGGCGAAGCTGTTGGCCGGTTTGCCTGCGGGTATCGCCCCAGACCTCAAAGCGCAGTTGATCAGGCTGGTTGCGCAGGCGCTGCCGAACGCCGCCAACCCCATGAGCAACCCCACCGTTGCTGCCAATACCTTGGCGCAGGTGATGCCCGGCTTCGCCCGCAGTGCACTGGGCATGCTTGACCGGGTCAGCCCCCGACCGCAACCAGGCAGTTTCCCGCTACCGTCACGGTTGCTGCAGAGCCTGGAGCAGGAAGGCGATCTGGAGCAACTGCTGCGTCTGGCTGCGGCTGCCGTGTCGCGTTTGCAGAGCCATGCACTGAGCAGTCTGCAACAGACCGGTGTGAGCGAAAACGGCAACCTGCAGACCACCTGGCAGACCGAGATCCCGATACGCCACGGCCAAGAGTTCATCCCTCTGCAGGCCAAGCTGCAACGTGAAGAAACAGCGCAACAGCAGGCTGATCCACAGCGCGAGCAACGCGATCCACTGGAGTCGCTGTGGCGCATCGAACTGGCGTTCGACCTGCCGCCGCTGGGTCCTTTGCAGGTCCAGACGCAACTGAGCCAGGGACGATTGTCTGGCCAACTCTGGGCAGAGCTGCCACGCACTGCGCAGTTGATCGACAGTCAACTCGGCAGCTTGCGCGCCCGTCTGCGTGAGCGTGGCCTGGAGGTGGGCGATCTGGCGTGTCATCCCGGCACCCCGCCCCAAGGCCCACGAACCCGACTCGAACAACGCTGGGTGGACGAGACCGCATGAGCAACAAGCAACCACGCCAGGCCATCGCCCTCAACTACGATGGCGACCAAGCCCCTACCCTCATTGCCAAGGGCGATGACGAGCTGGCCGAAGCCATCCTCGCCCTGGCTCGCGAGCATGAGGTGCCGATCTATGAAAATGCCGAGCTGGTGCGGCTACTGGCGCGCCTGGAACTGGGCGAGCAGATCCCCGAAGCGCTGTACCTGACCATCGCCGAGATCATCGCCTTCGCCTGGCAGCTGCGCGGCAAAGTGCCGCCAGGCTTCAACGACGCGCCTGTCACCCCTCGCGACATCACTCCTGACAGGCTGCGCTTGCCACCGACCACAAGCACTAAGTAACGCCTGCCAGCGGCAAAGCCTACCGATCCTATGGGGCTCCATCCCACAGGATCCCCCCATGCCCTACATACCAAGCGAAAACCTGCACCTGCCGCGCGAAGCGCTGATCGACTTTCCGCGGCCCGACACCCTCGCCAGCGAGCAGTTGGCAGGCTGGCTGCGGGATCGAGGCATCGAGCTGGCGCCGGCCGACATCGACGTTGTCACCCTGCACTACCAATACGAACCGCTGGGCGAAGGGCGGCGAAATTTCCGCGAAAATGCCATCGTCACCCAGAAAATGACGCTGATTGAAGCACTGCTCGGCAATTGGCAGGGTGAGCCCAGCGAGGGCTATGGCAATTTTCATTTCGGCGACTGGGCCGGCCTGGCACCACAAGGCGCGGTCACCCTGGTTGAACGCCTGGAGCCAGAAAGCGTCTTGTCCAACGGCTCGGCGTTCCTGATCTTCAATGGCCTTTATCGGCGCACCAGCCCGCAGGTCTATGGTCCTCAGACCAAGCTGGCGGTGAGGGCCGAAGACTTCCAGGGTTTCATATGGGGTCTGCACTTTCACCACTTGTACCGAGCCAGCCTCGACCGCTTCTGGGAAGCGCGCCTAACCTATTACCAGCGCGCACTGAAGATCAGCTTCATCGCGGCCTGCAACCGGCAGGTGCTGGAAGGCAGTCTGTCGGACCAAGGCCAGCGCCTCGCTTGGCAGGCGGCAGGCCTGAGCCGGAGCAAGGTGCCCGCGTTGCAGCGACGGATGCTCAATGTCTACGGCTATACCTCGACCTCGATCCTTTGCCTGACCGACGCCGACAGCGGATTCACCCTGCTCTATCTGCCGGGCAACGCCTCGCCCTTGCATGAATTTTCCGATCAGGCGGCCATGCAGCAATGGTTCGCCGAGCAATGCCAGGACCCGGCAAAGCGAGTCGCACTGGAACGCTATTTCACCCCCGCCGACTGGCCCGACGGCCTCGACTACAGCGGTTTGCGCACCGCACTCAAGGGCCTGGGGCTGTACCCTAAACCGCACCGGCTTGCGGTCAACCACGATGGCTTCGCAACCAGTGGCTTCTGGATTGCTCAAGAGATGGTCAACTACCGCGCCCAGACTTACAGCCCGCTCATCATCGGCGATCTGTTTGCCTACCTGGCAGAACGGCAAAAGCAACGCAGCTACGAAGATGCCGACAGCCAGATCACCAGCAACCACCAGATCGACAAGGCGCGCTGGACCAGCTACCTGAATGCAGCCATGGTCATCATCAGCCCGTTGGCGATGGTCGTGCCGGAACTGATTCCCGTCCTGCTGACCGGCGGGCTGAGCCAGTTCGCACTGGGCATGGATCAGTTGCTCAACGGCAAGACGCTGGAGGAGAAGTCCAGCGCCGTGACCACCCAGGTGTTCGGCCTGCTCAACGCGTTGCCACTGGCCGCCACCCTGGCGGCCGACCCGGCGCAGGTCTACCGCTGGTACCGACCCGGCTTTGTCACCCCGTCCCGGCTGCGCGACCTGCTCAGCGCCGGCAGCCCAGCCGCCAGCCCGGCCGAAGAAATCGAGCTGGCACCCGCGGAAAGTGCCTTCCGTGAAGCGCCTGTCATACCGTCCTCGCAGATCAGCGCGCTGGCCACGCGCATCGATGCAAACCTGCAAGTGCGCTTCCTCGGATGGTTCGAAGAGGACGGCAAGGCAACCAGCAAGTGGATGGAATACGAGCTGGCCAGCGACAGCTTCATCAAGCTCGAAGAGGCGCGACTGGCTGAACCGCCGCGCTGGATCGTCAGCAACCGCAGCACCCTGGTCAGGCTGGCCGACCTCAGCCACCCGGTCAGCGATGTGCAGCGCATGGCAACCCTGAGAGCGCTGGGCATCCATGTGCATTTGCCGATTGAACTTGGCGCCTACGACGCGCTGGCGACTACGGCCATCCCGCAGATCATTTCCAGCCTCTGGGTAGGCGACCGGGCCATCGGGCCGACCTTTCTAGAAGCGCTGGCGCATAACGCCCAAGCCTTGAGCGCAAGCGACTACCGTTACCAGCTGTTCCTATCGCGACTGAACCCGGACGCCTATCAGCACAACCTCGCCTTGCTGGCCGAAAGAGCGCCCACCCTGGTGGTCTTGCCGCTGGAACAGCAGCCTTTCTTCCAGGCATTCACCACCTCGAGGTACTTCAGCCAGTACCAGGCCGCAATCGACGGCAATGGCGGCGTCGCCACCAATTTCAGCTCAGCCTGCGACATCTTGCGCTATCGGCTGCTCAGCCACTTGGGTGGCATCTATCTGGATGCCGACGACCAATTGCTGCTGGCCGCCAGACCGGAGCGTGATCTCCTTCCGCTGTTGCGCCAGCCCCTCAAGACCTCCGCAGACGGCCTGTTACTGGCACCGCCGGTGTCCAACGACCAGATGGGGATGTACATCAAGTTCAACAGCAGCGTGATCGGCAGCCATCCCGGCAACCCGACTCTGCAGGCTATTTCCGATGAGATCCTGCGGCGCTACCAGCTAGAACCGACTTTCTACAGCCGCCGCCCCTTCCGAGCTGACAACAGCGCGGCCCTCGCCGCCTATTCCCGACGACTGAGCCTGCTCACCGGGCCGGGCGTGCTCAACGATGTCATCGACCAGCGGCTGCCCTGGCTCAGCCAGCTGCGTGAAATCTGCAATCTGCTGGTTGCGCCTCTGCATGACGTGCATCGAGCGATCAATCTGCGGCGGTTCAGTCAGACGCTGCACGAGCATGTGCCTATGGACCAGTGCTTTCAGATGGGTCAGGCGCACAGCTGGTGGGATCACTGAGCCGGCTGCCAACTCCCTATCATCCGTGAGCCCATGTATCAGCGCTCTACCGAGTTCGAGCTCCGGGTGAAACCGCCGAGGGTTTGATTGAGGGTTCTTCAGTGATTGTGGGGGGAGATGATTGGTTGGGTTGGCTGGCTGGCTTGGGAAGTCCACGAAAAACCTAATTAAATAGCCCCACAACGTTCGCCAGTCGAGCCACCTTTGCCATCCTTACCCCACGACAAAAGTGACCTGCATGAACAACCAATACGTGAACGCCAAGGGTGTGCAATACGTACGCGACAGCCTCACCGGCTTTCCCAGGCCGGACCGGGCGGCGGCCGATGCCATACGCCAATGGGCCACAGCACAAGGCCTGGCGCTGGACCCAGACAAGACCGACGCCGTCACCCTGCACTATCAGCACGACCCGCAACGCGGCTGGGTCGGGGTCGTCACGCAGAAGATGAGCCTGACCCAGGCAGTATTGTCCAACTGGCAGGGCGAGTCGAACAACAACCTGATCGGCGCCGCTCTCGGTGCACCCTGGGCCGGCCAGTTTCCCGAGGCCCCCCTGACAATTGTCGCAAGCCTGCGCGGTCAAGGCCTGATCCACTACGGCGACCCGTACACGATCTTCAACGGCCTGTTCCGCCAGACCAAAACCCAGGAATACAGCGCAGACACCCATGTCCCTCTATCGGCCGAGGCCTTCCAGTCGTTCATCTGGAACCTCGACTTCCACGCACACTACAAAGCGATGCTCGACAGCTACTGGCAAAGCAATCTGGAAAGCTACCGTGTCGGGGCCAAGATCAACCTGCTTGCCGCGTGCAACAAGCAAGTCACTGAAGCCAGCCTCAGCGACGCGGGCAGGCAGCTGGTCTGGCAGGCCTGTGGCCTGCTGGCCACACCGCCGATGACCAGCCGCACAGGCAAGTCCAGCAGCAAAGCCAGGGTCCAGGCCAGGTTGCTCAACGTTTATGGCTACCCCTCGACCGACCTGTTGTGCCTGCGCGATACCGTCAGCGGCCTGACAATCCTGTATATCCCCGGCAACGCCTCGCCATTGCATGAGTTCAGGGACAAACAGCACCTGTTCGACTGGTTTACCCAACAGTGCCGTGAAGCCCCAACCCGCGACGCACTGCAGGCCCACTTTGCCCTCGCCGACCGCGACGACGGTCTGAGTTACAGCGGCCTGCACACCGCCCTGTGTGGGCTAGGTAGCTACCCCAAGCCCTACCACCTCGACAGCGACCGCCCCGGCTTCACCACCGAAGGTATCTGGGCGCCGGCCGACTACATCAACTACAAGGCCAAGGACTACAGCCCGCTGATCGAGGGCGACCTGTTCCTAACCCTGGCCAAGCGCCACAAGCGGCGCAGCTACCAGGACGCCGACTTCATCATCACCCGCGACAGCGACGTGACCAAGGCCAAATGGCGGGGCTATCTGAACTCGGCGATCAACCTGCTGGCACCGCTGGCACTGGTGGTGCCGGAACTGGCGCCGATATTCGCCCTCGGTGGCGTCGCCCAGTTCGGCCTGGGCCTGGACCAGGCCATCCACGGCAAAACCGCGCAAGACAAGGCCGACGGCGTCACCACCACGGTATTCGGCCTGCTCAACGCGGCGCCCCTGATCACCACCGGATTGTCCAAGGCGCCGGTGCTGCTGCGTTTCAAGCAAGATCGATTCGTCCTGCCCAGCCGGGTCAATGAGCAACTTGGCTATCCATTGAGCCCCATCACCCCGCCGCACTTGCCCGCGGCCGACGTGGCTGACTATTTCCACCTGCCGGAGGCGATTGCGCCGCTGCCAGCGGGTAACCCTGGTATCGCCGGCGCAATCATCAGGACGCCGCGATACAACGGTACTCCTGACTTGCTCACGGGGATGATCGGCGATTATAGCGCGGAGATGGCCTACGATATCGAGGCGGATGCCTTCATTAGGGAAGGTGATGTCAACGAGGTTGCACCCACCTATTACATCGCGACACCAGACTCGCTCAACCTGATCGGGGTCAACGTCGCCTCCCGCCCCGTCACCGATCAGATGCGCATGAGCACCCTGCGCGCGCTGGGGGTCGATCTGCAGCTACCTGTCACACTGCCTCGACTGCCCAGTGAAAGCATGCAGCCCATTCCCAAGCAGATCCTCAGCATCTGGGTGGGTGACCGTGTTATCAGTCAAAGCCTGATAGCCAATATCGCCACCAATGCCGAACGCCTCAAAGGCAGTCAATACGCATTTCGCCTTTATTTGTCCAAGACCACTCCGGCAGCATTCGAACAGAACCTCCAGTTGCTGCGCGCCCGCGCGCCCGGGGTGACGCTGCTGCCATTGGAAGAACAACCGTTCTATGCAGGTTTTCGCACCAGCCCTAACTTCCGGCAGTACGCCGCCGCCATTGACGGCAATGGCGGCACTGCGAGCAATTTCGCCTCGGCCTCGGATGTCCTGCGCTATGCCTTGCTCGACCACGAAGGCGGCCTGTACATGGATATCGACGATACCCTGCTGATGCCCGGCGAAACCGCCAACATGCTCCCGGACCCCGCGCAGGGAGCGCCAGGCGAAGCCCTGGATCAGGTGCCTTTGGCGACCAGCGCCGAAGGGCTCCTGCTGTACCCGCCCATGTCCAACGAAAAGATGGGGATGAACTGCCTGTACAACAGCAGCCTGATTGGCAGCCATGCCGACAACCCGACGCTCAAGGCAATCCTTCAAGAAATGCACAGCCGCTACCTCGCCGAGCCGGCGTTCTACGATGCCCGGCCGACCCTGCAAAGCGACCCTGAAGCCTTCTATCGATACGCCAGCACCCTCAGCCGCCTCACAGGCCCAGCGCTGCTGACCGACATGGTCGACCGCCACCTGCCCGCCCTGCAGATAATGCGGCAGATCAACAACCTGTACGGCTTTCCCCGAATCAACTCATGGCGCTTTATCAACCTTGAGCACTACAACGCGATCCGCGCCCAATTGCTGCCACTTTACCGGGTGGCCCGGGTAGGTGGATTCAACTCCTGGGCCAAGCCATGACACCTTGAAAAAAAGGCGACCCGCGAATTAATGCCGGTCAGCTGAACCAGGTCGCCTGTTCTGGGGCCGCTTTGCGGCCCCCGGCGCCTTGACTGACCGGCATCAACCCGGGGGTCGCCTTTGCTATCTCATTCGCTGCGGTGCAGCTTGCGCATCAGCTCGGCCTCGGCCTGGGTCAGACCACAGGTCTGAGTCAGCTCGCTGACACTGGCACCCATGCCAACCAGCTTGGCCGCCTGGGAAAAGGTCACATCATTGGGATCGCGCTGCTCCAGTTGTTGCAGCTTGTCCGGCAACGGCGCGACCACAGCGCGCAATTCATGGATCGCCTCGCCCATGCGCACCGTGCCGTTCTGGTAATCGTCCACCCGCTTGGCCAGCTCCTTGATGCGCTGGTCACGCACGGCATCACCTTGAGCCTGTTGCGCAGCCAGCTCACGCTGGCGCTTGCTGTAGTTGAGAAAAAACCACAGGCTCAGCGCCCAAAGCAGCGCCAGGAAGATGACAGCAGCTTCGAAAATCAACTCAGATATTCTCCAGCTCTGACCATTCTTCCTCGGTCATCATCTTGTCCAGCTCGACCAGGATCAACAGCTCGCCGTTCTTGTTGCACACGCCCTGGATGAACTTGGCCGACTCTTCGTTCCCCACGTTCGGCGCGGTTTCGATTTCCGACTGACGCAGGTAAACCACTTCGGCAACGCTGTCGACCAGAATGCCGACCACTTGCTTGTCGGCTTCGATGATCACCACACGAGTATTGTCGGTGACCTCGGTCGGCACCAGGCCAAAGCGCTGGCGGGTGTCGATCACGGTGACGACGTTGCCGCGCAGGTTGATGATGCCCAGCACATAGCTCGGCGCACCCGGCACTGGCGCGATCTCGGTGTAACGCAGAACTTCCTGCACCTGCATGACGTTGATGCCGTAGGACTCGTTGTCCAGACGGAAGGTAACCCACTGCAGAATCGGATCTTCAGAACCCTGTGCGGACGACTTTTTCATTCCCCTACCCTCAAATGCCGCCAGCGGCGGTGTGCTCGGTGCGGCCGTGGCCGCGAATTATTGGTGTTTGGCGTGCATCTGCTTGACGGCGCCGCTGGCGATCAATTCGGCCAGTTCAGCGACGTCGAGCAACGCACACATGTGTTCGATGACCGTGCCAGCCAGCCAGGGCCGCTGCCCGCGCTGACTACGCCACTTGATCTCGTTGGGGTCCAGGCGCAACGAGCGGCTGACCTGGTGCACCGCCAGCCCCCATTCGTAGCCCTGCACCGAAATCACGTACTGCAAGCCCTGGCGGAAGTCGTCGCGGTAGCGATCGGGCATCACCCAACGCGCCGTATCGAGTACCTTGAGGTTGCCCGCCTGGCAGGTGAGGATGCCCAGGAACCAGTCCGGCTGACCGAACAGTGGGGTCAGCTCCTGCCCGGCCAGGGTGTAGATCGAACCCAGGCACACCAGCGGCACCGCGAGGGTCAGCCCGGCTACATCGAACAACAGGCATTCGAACGGCTCCGCGGCCCAGGCCGGACGACCATCGCTGGTCGCAGGCGGCGTCGGCACATTGGCTGCCGGCAAGTGCACTTCGACCAGCGGCGCGGCCGGCTCAGGCGCTTCGACCTCGGTCAGCAACGGAATGCTCGCCTCGGCCACCACCGTAGTCTCGACAACGCTGAGCAGCGGTTCTGGCGCTGCCACAGCGGGGGCCAGCACGGTCGGCAGCAGCTTGGCCTGCGGCTCGGCAAACGGCCTGGCGCCAGCTACGTCGACAACAGCAGCCTTGCGCTGGGCATCACGTGCCTGCTCTTCGCGCACGGCGGCTTCGAAGTCGCTGCTTGGCGCCTCCCCGACCACTACCGCTGGCAGGTCAAGGTCGAACGGCTCGGTAGCCTCCTGCAACAGGCCATCGAGGTAACTCTGCAAGGCCAGTTGCGGTTTGCTGGCAAGCTGTTGCGCGTGTTTCATCAGGCCACCTGCAATGCGGGTTTGTAGGTGAGCATATGTTTGAGCAAGGCCCGATAGGCCACTACGCCGCGGCTCTTGCCATCGAACTGCGATGGCGTGACCCCGGCCCGGCTGGCGTCGCGCAGGCGCGTGTCGACCGGGATATAGCCCTGCCAGACGCTGTCGGCATAGGTATCACGCAGCACCTTGAGGGTGCCCAGTGATGCCTGGGTGCGACGGTCGAACAGGGTCGGCACGATCTGATACGGCAGCGCCTGCTTGCGCGAGCGGTTGATCATCGCCAAGGTGCCGACCATGCGCTCCAGGCCTTTGACGGCGAGGAACTCGGTCTGCACCGGGATCACCAACTGCTGGCTGGCCGCCAACGCGTTAACCATCAGCACGCCGAGCAACGGCGGGCTGTCGATCAGGGCAAAGTCGAAATCCTGCCACAGCTGCGCCAGACTCTTGGCGATCACCAGGCCCAGGCCACTCTGGCCCGGCGACTGCCGCTCGAGCACCGCCAGCGCTGTGCTCGACGGCAGCAGGGAGATACGTTCGTGGCTGGTCGGCAGCAGCAACTGCCCCGGCAAGCCCTCGGGCACCGTGCCCTTGTGCAGGAACAGGTCGTAGCAACTGTGCTCCAGCGCATCCGGGTTATGCCCGAAATAGCTGGTCATAGAGCCGTGCGGGTCGAGATCGACAACGACCACGCGCTTGCCCGCATCGGCCAGCAAGCCGGCCAGGGCGATAGTTGTGGTGGTCTTGCCGACGCCACCTTTTTGATTGGCTACTGCCCAGACTCTCATGGTGCGCTGCTTCCTCCCGGTATGGCCGCCTGCCCTCCCGGGAACGGTGTGAAATTCTGTGACGGGGATTTGACGGGGCTAGCCCCCTCCCGCCGCTACTGCGCTTGGCGGTGCACTTTGTGTGCCAGCCCGGCGCATCGCCGCATCCGGGGTCGCATTGGCGCTGCCGGTTGCGGTCAGGCTGCGGCGTACTTCCAGGTTGCGCGAAATCACCAGCACGACCCGTCGATTGCGCGCACGGCCTTCGGCCGTATCGTTGCTGGCGACCGGTTGATACTCGCCATAGCCGACCGAGGCCATGCGCCCGGGATTGACGCCGTTCATGGCCAACAGGCGGACGATACTGGCCGCACGCGAGGCCGACAGTTCCCAGTTGGTCGGGTACTGCGCAGTGCGGATCGGCAGGTTGTCGGTAAAGCCCTCGACGTGCACCGGGTTGGCGAACGGCTTGAGGATATTCGCCACCTTCTCGATGATCGCGAATGCAGCGTCGCTGGGCATGGCATCGCCACTGCCAAACAACAGCGCCGAATTGAGCTCAACCTCGACCCACAGTTCGTTGCCGCGGACGGTCATCTGGTTGGAGCTGATCAAATCGCCGAAAGCGCTGCGCACATCATCGCTGATGGTCTGCAGCGGGTCGGCGCTGGTCTGGCCAAGGCCCGCATCGGTCTGCTCGCTGTCTTTGATCAACGGCTCGGCTGGCTTGATGCTGAGCGGCTGTTCTTCGCCGATCGGGATGGCCCGCATGGCCCGCTCAGGGTCATTGAACACGCCGAGCAAGGCCTGCGAGACGACCTTGTACTTGCCCTCGTTGATCGAAGAGATCGAATACATGACCACGAAAAAAGCAAACAGCAGCGTGATGAAGTCGGCGTACGACACCAGCCAGCGCTCGTGATTCTCGGGTTCTTCGGTATGGCGACGGCGACGCATGGCTTACTCCATGAAGCCTTGCAGCTTCAGCTCGATCGAGCGTGGGTTTTCGCCTTCGGCGATCGACAGCAGGCCTTCGAGGAGCATCTCGCGGTAGCGTGACTGACGCATGACGATGGCTTTGAGCTTGTTGGCGACCGGCAGCAGGATCAAGTTGGCACTGGCCACGCCATAGATGGTGGCGACAAACGCCACGGCGATGCCGTTGCCCAGTTGGGACGGGTCGGCCAGGTTGCCCATGACATGGATCAGGCCCATCACCGCACCGATGATGCCGATGGTCGGCGCATAGCCACCCATGCTTTCGAACACTTTTGCCGCCTGGATATCGCGGCTTTCCTGGGTCAGGAAATCCACCTCGAGGATGCTCCGGATAGCCTCCGGCTCGGCGCCGTCGACCAGCAGTTGCAGGCCCTTGCGCGCATACGGATCAGGCTCGCCGTCAGCCACGCCTTCCAGGCCGAGCAGGCCCTCCTTGCGTGCGGTCAGGCTCCAGTTGACTACCCGATCGATACCACCGGCCAGGTCGACCCGCGGCGGGAAGATGATCCAGCGAGCAATCTGCAGCGCACGCTTGAACGACGACAGCGGTGCTTGCAGCATCGCCGCGCCAAGAGTACCGCCGAGCACGATCAACGCAGCCGGCGCGTTGAGCAGCGCACCGACATGCCCGCCCTCGAGAAAGTTGCCACCGACGATGGCGACGAAGGCCAGGATCAGGCCGATCAGGCTGAGCACGTCCATCAGACGCAGGCCTCGACCAGGTGCCTGCCGATTTCATCGAGGCTGTACACCGCATCGGCCAGGTTGGCCTTGACGATGGCCATGGGCATGCCATAGATCACGCAACTGGCTTCGTCCTGCGCCCACACCGTGCTACCGCCTTGCTTGAGCAAGCGCGCACCTTCACGGCCATCCGCGCCCATGCCGGTAAGTACTACCGACAGGACCTTGTCACCGTAGGACTTGGCCGCCGAGCCGAAGGTGATATCCACACATGGCTTGTAGTTGAGGCGCTCGTCGCCCGGCAGGATTTTCACCATGCCGCGGCCATCGACCATCATCTGCTTGCCACCAGGCGCCAGCAGTGCCAGACCTGGGCGCAGCATGTCGCCGTCTTCGGCTTCCTTGACGTTGATCCGGCAGAGCTTGTCGAGGCGTTCGGCAAAAGCCTTGGTAAACGCCGCGGGCATGTGCTGGATCAACACGATCGGTGCCGGGAAGTTGGCGGGCAGTTGCGTCAGGACACGCTGCAGCGCAACCGGGCCACCGGTCGAGGTGCCGATCGCAACCAGCTTGTAGGGCTTGCGCTTGGGCGCCGGCGAATGCGCCGCAGCAGGCGCTGCCGGGCTACGCACGGGAGCAGCCGTCGGAGTGCGCGCTGCAGGTGTGTGGCCAAGGCTGCTGGCCGGTGCAGGGCTGCTCGCGGCTGGCGCGGGCGCCGGTGCGGCATAGCTGCTCAGGCGGCGGTTGCTGCGCGAGATGGTATGTACCTTCTCGCAGAGCATCTGTTTGACCTTTTCTGGGTTACGCGAAATGTCTTCGAAGTTTTTCGGCAGGTAGTCGACCGCCCCGGCATCCAGCGCGTCGAGGGTTACCCGGGCGCCTTCATGGGTCAGCGACGAGAACATCAACACCGGCGTCGGGCAGCGCTGCATGATGTGCCGCACCGCGGTGATGCCGTCCATCATGGGCATTTCATAGTCCATGGTGATGACATCGGGCTTGAGCGACAGCGCCTGGTCGATTGCTTCCTTGCCATTGGTCGCGGTACCCACAACCTGGATCGTCGGGTCGGACGAGAGAATTTCCGAAACGCGCCGGCGGAAGAAACCGGAATCATCCACCACCAGGACCTTGACTGCCATAAACACTCCATTAGATGGCGCAACCGCGAGGCTGCGCCACCGAAAATCAATAACGCTTGGCGGCGTAACGCTTGAGCATGCTCGGGACGTCGAGGATCAACGCAATCCGGCCATCGCCAGTGATCGTCGCACCAGACATGCCCGGGGTGCCCTGCAACATCTTGCCCAGCGGCTTGATCACCACCTCTTCCTGGCCGACCAGCTGGTCGACTACAAAGCCGATGCGCTGGGTGCCGACCGAGAGGATCACCACATGGCCCTCGTGCTGCTCTTCATGCACCTGGCCCTGGACCAGCCAGCGCTTGAGGTAGAACAGCGGCAGCGCCTTGTCGCGGACGATGACCACTTCCTGGCCGTCGACGACATTGGTGCGCGACAGGTCGAGGTGGAAGATCTCGTTGACGTTGACCAGCGGGAAGGCAAACGCCTGGTTGGCCAGCATCACCATCAGGGTCGGCATGATCGCCAGGGTCAGCGGCACCTTGATGACGATCTTCGAACCCTGGCCCTTGGCCGAGTAGATGTTGATCGAGCCGTTGAGCTGGGAAATCTTGGTTTTCACCACGTCCATGCCGACGCCGCGGCCGGACACGTCGGAAATCTCGGTCTTGGTCGAGAAGCCCGGGGCAAAGATCAGGTTGTAGCAGTCCGATTCGCTCAGGCGCTCGGCGGCGTCCTTGTCCATCAGGCCTTTTTCCACGGCCTTGGCACGCAGCACGTTGGGGTCCATGCCTTTGCCGTCGTCCGAGATCGACAGCAGGATATGGTCGCCTTCCTGTTCGGCCGACAGCACCACCTTGCCGGTGCGAGCCTTGCCTGAGGCGTCGCGCTCGTCGGGCATTTCGATGCCGTGGTCCACCGCGTTGCGCACCAAGTGGACCAACGGGTCGGCCAGAGCCTCGACGAGGTTCTTGTCGAGGTCGGTTTCTTCGCCGACCAGCTCCAGGTTGATTTCCTTCTTGAGCTGGCGGGCAAGGTCGCGAACCAGTCGCGGGAACCGCCCGAAGACTTTCTTGATCGGCTGCATGCGGGTCTTCATCACCGCAGTCTGCAGGTCTGCGGTGACCACATCGAGGTTGGACACAGCCTTGGACATGGCTTCGTCGCCGCTGTTCAGGCCCAGGCGCACCAGCCGGTTACGCACCAGCACCAGCTCGCCAACCATGTTCATGATCTCATCCAGCCGCGCGGTGTCGACGCGTACGGTCGTCTCGGCTTCGCTGGCGTGCTTTTCTGCGGGCGCTGCAGGCGCTGGCGCACGTGCCGGGGCCGCTGGCGCAGGCTTGGCAGCTGCCGGTGCAGCAGGCTTGGGCGCAGCTTTCACCTCAACCTTGGCTGCTACCGGCGCAACGGCCACAGCAGCCGCTTCGGCAGCGTCGGTCGAGAACTTGCCTTTGCCGTGCAGCTCATCGAGCAGCGCTTCGAACTCGTGCTCGCTGATTTCATCGCCGCTGGCAGCCGGCGCGGGGCTGGCTGCAGCCTCGGCAACCGCAGCAGTCGGCAGCGCATCGGCAGCAAAGGTGCCCTTGCCATGCAACTGGTCGAGCAATGCTTCGAATTCGTCGTCGGTAATCTCGTCACCGGCTGGCGCTGGCGCGACAGCCTCGGGAGCGACCGTAGCCGCCTCGACCGAGAACTGGCCCTTGCCGTGCAGTTGATCGAGCAGAGATTCGAATTCGGCGTCGGTGATTTCATCCGACTCGGCGCTGGCTGCACCTGGCTGCGGCTGTTCAGCAGCCTCGGCCTCGGCCTTGACCGCATCGAGCGAGTCGAGCAGTTGTTCGAACTCGGTGTCGGTGATGTCTTCCTCGACCACTGCTGGCTCAGGCTCGACCACCGCGGCAGGCGCCGGCGCCGCACCCGGCTCGGCCAGACGCGACAGCGCTGCCAGCAACTCGCGGGAAGCCGGGGTCACCTCGGTGCGTTCGCGCACCTGGCCGAACATGCTGTTGACCGAATCCAGCGCTTCCAGAACCACGTCCATCAGCTCGGCGTCGACCCTGCGCTCACCTTTGCGCAGGATGTCGAAGACGTTCTCGGCAATGTGGCAGCACTCCACCAGCTCATTGAGCTGGAGGAAGCCGGCGCCCCCTTTTACAGTGTGAAAACCGCGGAAAATCGCATTGAGCAGGTCGGCATCATCCGGTCGGCTTTCCAGCTCGACCAATTGCTCGGACAACAACTCAAGAATTTCCCCGGCTTCTACCAGGAAATCCTGAAGGATTTCTTCATCGGCGCCGAAGCTCATTAAACGTGCTCCCTAAAAACCAAGGCTGGACAGCAGATCGTCGACATCGTCCTGACCGGACACAACGTCTTCACGCTTATCGGCATGAATCTGCGGACCTTCACCCCGAGTCGGATGTTTTTCTTGATCTTTTTCAGCACGCAACTGATCGTGGTCATGTTCGATACCGGCAAAGCGGTCGACTTGACTGGCCATCAGCACGAGCTTGAGCAGATTGCTTTCTACTTCGGTGACCAACGCGGTGACGCGTTTGATCACCTGGCCGGTCAGGTCCTGATAGTCCTGAGCCAGCAAGATGTCGTTGAGGTGCCCGGACACCTTGCGGTTGCCCTCGGCACTGTGCGTCAGGAAACTGTCGACTCGTTTGACCAGATCGCGAAACTCCGGCGCGGCCACTTCACGGCGCATGAAGCGCTGCCAGTCAGTGCTCAGCGCCTGGGCCTCACCGGCCAGGTCGTTGAGTACCGGGGTGCTCGCTTCGACCAGGTCCATGGTGCGGTTGGCGGCACCCTCGGTCAGCTTGACCACGTAGGACAAACGCTCGGTGGCATCGGTGATCTGCGAGACTTCCTCGGCCTGCGGCATTGCCGGGTCGATCTGGAAACTGACGATCGCACTGTGCAGCTCGCGGGTCAGTTTGCCGACTTCCTGGTACAGGCCACGGTCGCGTGTCTGGTTGAGCTGATGAATCAGCTGCACCGCATCGCCAAACCGGCCGCGCTCAAGGCTCTCGACCAGTTCCTGAGCGTGCTTCTTCAGGGTGTTTTCAAACTCACCCAAAGAGTTGTTGTTAGAGTCCATGGCGCCCCCTGGCGTGATTTAGCTATTCACGCGTTCGAAGATCTTTTCGATCTTCTCTTTGAGCACCTGGGCGGTGAACGGCTTGACCACGTAACCATTGACGCCGGCCTGGGCCGCTTCGATGATCTGATCACGCTTGGCTTCGGCAGTTACCATCAGCACCGGCAGATGCTTGAGACGCTCATCGGCACGCACTTTGCGCAGCAGGTCGATGCCGGACATGCCAGGCATGTTCCAGTCGGTGACGAGGAAGTCAAAGTGGCCGCTTTCGAGCATCGGCATGGCGGTCAGGCCATCGTCGGCTTCCTGGGTATTGGTGAAGCCCAGATCACGCAAGAGGTTCTTGATGATCCGCCGCATCGTCGAAAAGTCGTCAACGATGAGGATTTTCATGTCTTTGTTCAATTAGACCTCCAAGCAGTCTTAAACGCGCTCGGCCCCGAGCGCGCATTCAATCAATTCGGTACACCGTCAAAACGACTGCAGCGACCCCGGTTTCAACGCGCTCGCCATTCACCCAGCCGGCTGCGCAGACGTGCCGCGCATTGGCTGTGCAACTGGCTGACACGCGACTCGCTGACCCCCAGCACCTCACCGATTTCCTTGAGGTTGAGCTCTTCGTCGTAGTACAGCGCCAGCACCAACCGCTCGCGTTCCGGCAGGTTGGCGATCGCATCGGTCAACGCCGTCTGGAAGCGTTCTTCTTCCAGATCACGCGACGGTTCGACCTGCGCACTGGCGCCATCCTCGTGCAGACCTTCATGTTCGCCGTCCTGCAACAGGTCGTCGAAACTGAACAGTCGGCTGCCCAGGGTATCGTTCAGAATCCCGTAATAATCATCGAGACCTAATTGGAGTTCGGCAGCAACCTCGTGATCTTTAGCGTCGCGACCGGTTCTTGCTTCAACAGCGCGCATCGCGTCGCTGACCATACGGGTATTGCGGTGCACCGAACGTGGCGCCCAGTCACCCTTGCGGACCTCGTCGAGCATGGCGCCACGGATGCGGATACCGGCATAGGTTTCAAAGCTGGCGCCCTTGCTGGCATCGTATTTGTTGGACACTTCGAGCAGGCCAATCATGCCGGCCTGGATCAGATCCTCGACCTGCACGTTGGCCGGCAAGCGCGCCAGCAGGTGGTAAGCGATGCGCTTGACCAGCGGCGCGTAACGTTCGACCAACTCGTACTGGGCGTCCTTGGAAGCCTTGCTGTACATCTGAAAACCGCTTGCACTCATAGCACTGGTCCCGCACTGGTGGGCTGCACCAGGCGCTCGACGAAGAACTCCAGATGCCCACGAGGGTTGGCAGGCAGCGGCCAGCTATCGACCTTCTGCGCGATGGCCTTGAACGCCAGCGCACACTTGGAGCGAGGGAAGGCTTCGTAGACTGCACGCTGCTTCTGCACCGCCTTGCGCACGCATTCGTCGTACGGCACGGCGCCGACGTATTGTAGGGCGACGTCAAGGAAGCGGTCCGTGACCTTGGTCAACTTGGCGAACAGGTTGCGCCCTTCCTGCGGGCTCTGGGCCATGTTGGCAAGGACGCGGAATCGGTTCATGCCATAGTCGCGATTGAGCAGTTTGATCAGCGCGTAGGCGTCGGTGATCGAGGTCGGCTCGTCGCACACCACCAGCAGCACTTCCTGCGCGGCGCGGACAAAGCTCACCACCGAATCGCCGATACCGGCAGCGGTGTCGATGACCAGCACGTCGAGGTTGTCGCCAATCTCGCTGAAGGCCTGGATCAGCCCGGCGTGTTGCGCCGGCTGCAGATGGACCATGCTCTGGGTGCCCGAGGCGGCCGGCACGATGCGTACCCCGCCAGGCCCCTGCAAGAGCACGTCGCGCAACTCGCAGCGGCCTTCGATGACGTCGGCCAGGGTGTGCTTGGGCGTCAGCCCCAGCAACACGTCGACGTTGGCCAGACCCAGATCGGCGTCCAGCAACATGACCCGGCGGCCGAGTTCGGCCAACGCCAGGGACAGGTTGACTGAAACGTTGGTCTTGCCGACGCCACCTTTGCCACCGGTCACGGCGATAACCTGTACGGGATGCATGCTACCCATATTTGTTCTTTACCTTGTCGCGCTTGAACCGAGGCCACATGGAGGGCTGTGATTGAAGCCCTTGCTGTAGGTACTTTGCATTGTGTTCATCCTCAACCCACGCGTTTGCCGGAGTTGTGGTACAGATCAGCGAACATATCGGCCATGGCCTCTTCGCTGGGGTCTTCCTGCATTTGCACGCTGACGGCGCGGCTGACCAGTTGGTGCTTGCGCGGCAGGTGCAGGTCGTCAGGAATACGCGGGCCGTCGGTAAGATAGGCCACGGGCAGTTCATGACTGATCGCCAGGCTCAGTACTTCACCGAGACAAGCGGTTTCATCAAGCTTGGTCAGGATGCAGCCAGCCAGGCCACAGCGCTTGTAGCTGTGATAAGCGGCGGTCAGCACCTGTTTCTGGCTGGTGGTTGCCAGGACCAGATAATTCTTCGAAGCGATACCGCGCCCGGCGAGCGTCTCCAGCTGCATGCGCAGGGCCGGATCACTGGCCTGCAGGCCGGCGGTATCGATCAGCACCACACGCTTGCGCAGCAGCGGCTCCAGGGCCTGGGCGAGGGACTCGCCCGGGTCGACGTAGGTCACCGACACGTTGAGGATGCGGCCCAGGGTCTTGAGTTGCTCCTGAGCGCCGATACGGAAGCTGTCCATGCTCACCAGCGCCAGGTTCTGCGCGCCGTACTTGAGCACATAACGCGCTGCCAGCTTGGCCAGGGTGGTGGTCTTGCCCATGCCGGCCGGGCCAACCATGGCAATTACCCCGCCCTCCTCGATCGGTTCGATCTCGGGTACATCGATCATTCGCGCCAGGTGCGCGAGGATCATCCGCCAGGCTTGCCGCGGCTCGTCGATTTCGCCGGTCAGCTCGAGCAGTTCACGGGCCAGCGCACCGGTCAGGCCAACACGCTGCAGGCGCCGCCAGAGATTGGCCTGCAGCGGTTTGCTGCCCTGCAACTGGCTCCAGGCAAGCGAGCCGAGCTGTACTTCGAGCAGTTCACGCAGGCCGGACAGCTCCGAGCGCATGGCATCGAACAGGCGCGGATCAACCGGCGCCACTGCCGGCGCAGCCGGGGCGGCGGGCTGCTCGACGTGCGGTTCGACCAACGGCTCGGAAGCGGTCAGCGAGAGGCCGGCAAACAACTGACGGTTGCCGTCATCGGCATCGCTGCGGCTGCTCAGTTCGGCCTGGGCGGTAGCGATGCGCGACTGGGTCTTGCGCAGCTCGTCTTCAAGCTCAGGGTTGGGCACCCGCGGCGCCAGCGCCGACGGCTTGTAGTCCAGTGCAGCGGTCAGCTCAACGCCGCCGGCGATGCGCCGGTTACCGATGATAGCGGCATCGGAGCCAAGCTCATCGCGGACCAGCTTCATGGCCTGACGCATATCTGCGGCGAAAAAACGCTTAACTTGCATACTCCACTACCTCAGCCGTTCGGGCCCACGGTGGCAACGATGGTGACTTGCTTGTTGTCAGGTATTTCCTGATACGCCAAAACATGCAAATTCGGTACAGCCAGGCGGCCGAAGCGCGACAGCATCGCCCGGATCGGCCCGGCTACCAGAAGGATAGCTGGCTGACCTTGCATCTCCTGACGCTGGGCCGCTTCGATAAGCGAACGCTGTAGCTTTTCGGCCATGCTCGGTTCAAGAAGAACACCATCTTCCTGACCTTGCCCGGCCCTTTGCAGACTATTGAGCAAAATCTGTTCCAACCTTGGCTCCAAGGTGATAACAGGCAGCTCGGACTCAACGCCGACAATGCTTTGCACGATGGCGCGACACAATCCGACGCGCACTGCGGCGACCAGCGCGGCATTATCTTGACTCTTGCCCGCGTTGTTCGCGATAGCTTCGGCAATGCTGCGGATATCGCGCACCGGCACTTGCTCGGAGAGCAGAGCTTGCAGGACCTTGAGCAGCCCCGACAAGGAAATGACACCAGGTACCAATTCTTCAGCCAACTTAGGCGAGGCCTTGGCCAACACCTGCAACAGTTGTTGGACTTCCTCGTGACCGATCAGTTCGTGGCAGTGCTTTTGCAGAATCTGGTTCAAGTGGGTCGCCACTACGGTGCTGGCATCGACCACGGTGTAGCCCAGCGACTGCGCCTGCGCGCGCTGGCCGATGTCGATCCAAACCGCCTCCAGGCCGAACGCCGGGTCACGCGCGGCGATACCATTGAGGGTACCGAACACCTGGCCTGGGTTGATTGCAAGCTCGCGGTCCGGGTAGATCTCGGCTTCCGCGAGGATTACCCCCATCAGGGTCAGGCGATAGGCACTTGGCTGCAGATCGAGGTTGTCGCGGATGTGAACGGTCGGCATGAGGAAGCCCAGATCCTGCGAGAGCTTCTTGCGCACGCCCTTGATCCGCGCCAGCAACTGGCCGCCCTGGTTGCGGTCGACCAGCGGGATCAGCCGGTAGCCTACTTCCAGGCCGATCATGTCAATCGGAGTGACGTCGTCCCAGCCCAGCTCCTTGGTGTCCATTGCGCGCTGTGGCGACGGCAGCAGATCCTGCTGGCGCTGCACTTCTTCCAGCGCCTTGACCGCCTTGACCTGCTGTTTGCGCCAGACCAGATAGGCACCACCGGCGGCCATTACACCGAGACTGAGGAAGGCCACATGCGGCATCCCCGGCACCAGGCCCATGACGATCATGATGCCGGCCGACACGGCCAAGGCTTTTGGCGAGTCGAACATCTGCCGGTTGATCAGCTTGCCCATGTCCTCGGAGCCCGAGGCGCGCGTCACCATGATTGCGGCGGCGGTGGACAACAGCAAGGATGGCAACTGCGCCACCAAACCGTCACCAATGGTCAGCAACGCGTAGACCTTACCGGCCTCCCCGCCCGACATGCCGTGCGAGAGGATACCGATCAGCACGCCGCCGATGAGGTTGATGAACAGGATCAGCAGGCCGGCAATGGCGTCACCGCGAACGAACTTGCTGGCACCGTCCATAGAGCCGTAGAACTCGGCTTCCTGGGCGACTTCGGCGCGGCGCGCCTTGGCCTGGCCCTGATCGATCAGGCCGGCGTTGAGGTCGGCGTCGATCGCCATCTGTTTGCCGGGCATGGCATCGAGGGTGAAGCGCGCGCTGACTTCTGAGATACGCCCGGCACCCTTGGTCACCACCACGAAGTTGATGATCATGAGGATGGCGAACACCACGGCACCGACCACGTAGTTGCCGCCGATCACCACCTCACCAAAGGCCTGGATGACCTTGCCCGCCGAGCCATGGCCCTCGTGGCCGTGCAGCAGCACCACCCGCGTCGAGGCGACGTTGAGCGCCAGGCGCAACAGCGTCGCTACCAGCAGAATGGTCGGGAACGCGGCGAAGTCCAGCGGCCGCAGGGCATAGACGCAGACCAGCAGCACCACCAGCGACAGGGCGATGTTGAAGGTGAAGAACACGTCGAGCAGGAACGGCGGGATCGGCAACATCATCATTGCCAACATCACCAACAGCAACAACGGCACACCCAGGTTGCCCCGACCGAGTCCGCTCAGGTTGCTGCGCGCGTTGCTGATTAACTGACTGCGATCCACCGCGATTCCTCTTCAAGCAAAACTTTGACGCCTGTAGAGCGCCTGCGCTGCCTCTGCAAGAAGCTGTCCAACTTTGCCATCCGATGCCTGCGATCAGCTGTCGCGGCGCAGATCGTCCGGGATTGGCAGGTCTTTGTTGAGCGGATCAGGCCGTTTGCCCTTGCCGGCGCGGGCCGGGCAAAATCTGAACTGTGCTTGCCTGTGAGCTCTACGGTCTCAGCTCAGTCCTGCTATATAGTGAAGCACCTACACAAGTCATCTCGCTACCTAGATGTGCCTCTAAACCACCGATCAAAAAGTCCAAATCAACGGCGTGTATAAAGACAAGGGCATCCTTCTGAATTCTGGCAGCTCGCTAGCGTCTGTGCTACCTTCGCCAGCGATACTGCTACCTTGCTCGGCTGGGGATTATTTTGGCAAGTTCTCTTGATAGCTTCATCATTTCGGACAAGCACCGTTATAAAACTGCGATGGATTTTGTTGTGGAATCTCTGAGAGCGGGCATACTTTCAGGCGCCATTGCTGAAGGTACCCCTCTACGCCAGGAAGAGCTCGCGTCGAAATTCGGCTTGAGCCGTATGCCGATAAGAGACGCAATAAGGCAACTAGAAGCAGAGGGGCTGGTTTCTTATGAGGCCCATAAAGGGGCGTCGGTTGCCATCATGACGATTGAAGACATCGTTGAAATTTATGATATGCGAATAATGGCCGAATGCGCTGCTCTTGATTTCGGTTTCAGCGACATCACTGGCGATGATGTCGCAAAAATGTCTGAATTGCTGTCCGAAATGGACGATATTACGGACGCTCATCAGCTGAGCGAACTTAATGAGCGGTTTCATCACCTCCTTTATTCAAAAGCGCGACGCCCAAGATTGCTTGCATTGATAAAGACGCTGCACGACTCTGTGGATCGCCATCTTCGTTTTTTGCTGACCAATCTTGATTACAATAATAAATCGCAGCAGGATCACCAGGATATCTTGAGCGCTTGCTCTAGAGGTGATCGTGAGGCAGCAAAAAAATGCCTGGCCTCTCATCTGTCCGAAGGACGAGATTCGATCGTTACATTTCTTGAAAAGCGCCGCCAGCCAGACCTGTCATAGAGCCCTCTCCATCTGCTGGCAAGCAGGCATTTCTTAAGAGAATCTCGACCAACTGACTCATCGGATGGCCGGAATACTCCAGCACCCTCGGATACATGCTGGCGCTCGTGAAACCAGGCAGGGTATTAACCTCATTGAGGATCACCTCTCCTTCATCCGTCAAGAAAAAGTCCACTCTTGCCAAGCCTCTCAAATCGAGACACTCGAATGCTTGCTTGGAATATTCCTGAATGCGCGCAGCGATGGCCAGAGGCAACACGGCAGGAACGCGGAGCTCAGCACCACTACGACGGTCATATTTCGCTTCATAATCGTAGTAGGCTTGCCCTTCATTTTTAATGATTTCACCCAGTGATGAGACGAATAATCCATCGCCTCTCTCCAGCACGCCGCATTCTATTTCTCTGCCCACTATCTCGGCCTCTGCCAACACCTTTCGATCATGTTGCACAGCCAAGGCATAGGCCTCGGCATACCCCGCAGCGTCAGTCACCCGAGATATGCCAATGGAAGAACCCGAGTTGGCAGGCTTGATGAAAAGTGTCGTGCTACCCAGGCGCTCAACCAGGCGCCCCCAAGGATGTAGAGACCGCATCGACACCCATGGCGCTACGCGGATGCCGCAGGCCTGGAGCAGTCTTTTTGCTATGTCTTTGTCCATCGACACGGCGGAGCCCAGCACCCCGGACCCCACACAAGGAATGCCGCACATCGCTGCCAATCCTTGGATCGTTCCATCTTCTCCCCAACGGCCATGCAGTGCGGGGAAAAGTATGTCGATATTGATCTCATCCACAACGCCCCTGCTGCCTAGAAAAATTGAGCAAGACCCAGGACGCAGCGAGACAACCGGAGCCGACGGCTCCCAGTTTTCTGGAAAAAGGTGGGGTCGACCTAGATAACGCCAGATGCCCTGCTCATCTATCCCTATGCAGTGGACCTCCTTGCCCAACTCCACGAGCGCGGCATGAATTGTAGCTGCCGACCTGAGCGAAACCGAGCGCTCCGTACTCCTCCCTCCAAAAATCAGCGCGATTACATTTTGTTTCATTTTCTTGGCTCCTAGACTGGCATCATTGGCTACTGTATCCAATATCCAATAAAAAGAAAACGGCATCTTGCCGGCCAAAGGGAACGTAGTCCATGCCATTGCAGAGCTCTGAGCTAGACCCAGCTGTCAGGGGTAGCCGCAAATCAACAAGCGGAAATTTTTCTCGACAAATCCGAGCCATTGCCATATCCGCGCCCGAATGCATCAGCGGCACGAAGTCCGGGAGAGCGCTGAACAGCAGTGATCCTGTAAGCCTATTCAACGCTTGCCGGTGTGCTGCGGATCTGGCCAGAGGACGAGAGAGTGGCTGGGCGATGAGTAATTGGGCTACAGATAGAAGAAACTTAAGGATGCTCCGATCAACCTGCCGCGCAGCGGCGGCAGGCCGTAATTCACCAGGCACGCAGCGCTATTCCCTGAAAACGGCCTAACGCAGTGTACGGAAGAGCGTTTTCCGCTCGGTTTTCCGTGTTAA
>Ga0256409_1000035_pt1 | contig 255883 bp, 242 predicted proteins | sample PhySR1_FD_185981 | JGI IMG/M metagenome (GOLD analysis project Ga0256409, IMG submission 185981) | Leaf surface microbial communities from sunflower plants in UC Gill Tract Community Farm, Albany, California, United States - DLSL S.R1 | ecosystem: Host-associated > Plants > Phyllosphere >... | reverse complement strand
ATTGGTATTTATATAAAATCAGGCATTTAGTAGAAAATATGTTTTGTAGGTTAAAGCAATTTAGAGGAATAGCCACTCGATACGACAAGTTAAAACGGAACTATGAAAGTTCTGTTGCATTAGCTTGCATATTTTTATGGCTCCCATTGTAGGTTAAATTATGAACCCTAAATGTCAACAGACCCTAGTTAAAATATTTTTTCAATTAGCGGTAAAAATTAATCAAAAAACAAAATCGTCAGCATAACTTCGATATGCCTGAAAAATGTACTTACTGACGAAACCAGACATTTTTTAACCAATGGTAAATTTTCTTAAATAAAATTAACAATTATCATTATCATCATTTGTTATAAATTTCTTGTCGCTTTTTAGTTCTAACTGATTTGTGACATTTCTAAAAATGAAGAGGAACTTATTATGAAAAAAGTAAACTTGGAACCAACTCTAAAATGTCAATCTAATGATGCATATAAAGGTCCAATCCTTTCATAGGCATTCGTATAAGAAATGCCCTACAAAGGTAGGGCATTTCTTTTTGTATTAGGAGTGTAATATGACTAAATTAAAAGAAAGTATCTTCTTCAAGGTTAAAGATAATAAATTGATTCTCTGGGACTATGAGCTCCATAATCAATACGAAATTGATATAAGTTATTTGAATAGAATACTTGAGCTTGGCGTAGGCAAACCATTGACTGAGTTACAGATTGACAAAGAATTAAAGGCAGCATCTATATTCGAAGAAGATGTTAAGCATAAAAATATTTGGGGATGGGATGACTTATCTCATATTTTCCATTTTGGCACTAACCATCCAGAGTCACCTAAAAATACGATAGATGATGAAAAAAGTGCTATTGATTATGCTAAAGAATATATTGAATTTTGTAAGTCTATTTCTTCAGATATACCTGAATTGGAAATATTGAAAACCAATCAAATTATTAAACTTCCAAAATTTAGAAATATATTTAAAGAGAAAAATTTATGGGAAAGTCTAATCAATCGAAAAGTTAGTCGAGACTTTAATGGAGAATCGGTTCATATTCATGATTTGTCGGAGCTACTTTACGCAACTTTTGGTAAGCAAGATCGAAAAGAGCCAACATTGCCAAAAACATATAAGAGTTTCGGTTATCATCGTACCTCTCCCGCATCAGGAAATCTTCAGTGCGTTGAACCTTATATATGGGTTCGAAATGTCGAAGGAATTGAGCCAGGACTGTATCACTATTTATCCTTGCGTCATCAGTTAGAAATTATACAAGAAGGACTCCCTGATATCCATTTAGGAGCTTACCTATGTAATCAGAATTGGGCTAACCAGCTATCATTTGCAATAATTCTAACATGTCGATTCGACAAGATGTGGTGGAAGTATCCTCATTCTAGAGCATATCGTCCCATGCTGATGGATGTAGGTCATTTATCTCAAACTTTAAATTTATTAATGACTTCCATAGGTATTCACACGTGGATAACTGGTTATTTCCATGATAAAGAAATTGCCGAACTTCTTTTATGTGATATGACTATTGAAAGTCCATTTTTATTAATTGGTGGTGGATATGGTACGGGATCTTCATTAAGCAAAGCAGATCAAAAGATATTGTTAAATATAAAATAAAAAGAGGAAAAAATGGATAATACGCTTTCGATATTAGGAATAAAATTAGGACATGATGGCTCTATAGCACATCTTTTAAATCAAGTGATGAATTTTTCACTTGAAAATGAAAAAGATAATGGTGTTAGATACTCAGAAATTGAAATTGATCTAGTACTTAAAGCATTTAGGTATATTAATAATATTCCTGATATTTTAGCCGTGAGTGGCTGGGATAAATCGGAAAGTCCAAACTATCAAGAAAAATTTAAAAATGCAGGATACTTTGGTTTAAATAATATTATTACTTATACAGATAATTTTTTAGGAAAGAAAATAAATTTTTTTAGTTCTAGTCATGAAAGATCACATATTATGTGTGCTTATGGACTATCTCCTTATCCTCAAGGACAACCATGTTATGCTTTGGTTTGGGAGGGGCTGATTGGTTCTATTTATTATATTAATGATAAATTAAATATTTTAAAAATCAAAGATGTATTGCCTTTCCCAGGTATTCGATACGCATTTCTTTTTGGGCTGGCTGATCCAACATTCAAATTCAAAAATGGTGCAGTTCGTTTATCTGATGCAGGTAAGTTGATGGCTTTGGTTAGCTTTGCAAAGGGAGAGATATTAAATGAAGATCGCAACATAATATCTAAGATATTAAGTGATCAAATCGATATAAAATATTTGTCTAAAGATAACTTTTCAGATAGTTTTTTGCTAAATTGCGGATTAGATAATCCTAGATTTCATAACGCCGCAAAATATCTTTCTGATCAGATGTTTGAAATATTTTATCAAGCTATTAAGCCTTATGTAAATTCTAAAATTCCATTACTTGTTTCAGGTGGTTGTGGTCTTAATTGTGATTGGAATACTAAGTGGATTGAAACAAATTTATTTTCGGATGTTTTTATCCCTCCATGTACAAATGATAGTGGTTCAGCGATTGGTACTGCTATTGATGCACTTCATCATTATACAGGTAAAGCTAAATTAGACTGGAATGTTTACAGTGGTGAAAGTCCTTATAGTGATATGACCAAGTGTAGTGGTTTTAAAGAGTTTCCTTATTCTAGTGAGCTAGTAGCAAAAACTTTAGCTGATGGTAAGGTAATAGGATGGGTAAGAGGGAAATATGAGATCGGCCCAAGAGCTTTGGGTGCCAGATCAATTTTAGCAGCCCCTATAGATAGAATGTTAGATCGCTTAAACGATATCAAAAAGAGAGAAAGTTTTAGGCCTATTGCACCAATCTGTTTAGAGGAAGATATGTCAATTTACTTTAATTCATCTAGAAAATCTCCCTTCATGCTTGAGTTTCGGAAGGTTATATCTGATAGAATCCCTGCAGTAACACACGTTGATAATTCAGCTAGACCTCAATCAGTGAGCAAATTAGACCATCCTGAAATCTATAATTTAATTGTAGAATTTAAAAAAATAACTGGTTTATCTGTAATCTGTAATACATCACTAAACTTCAATGGTTATGGATTTATTAATACATTAAGTGATTTACATAGATATTGTTTAGAAAATAGTTTGGATGGATTTGTTTTCGAAAATAGATTTTTCTTAAGGGAATAAAATGCTCAACAGAAATAGACTCTTAAGTGCTCAAATAACTTCTGGGTTTTCTCAATGGATAGATGTTTTCTTAATATTTTCTATGCCTGTTTTTGTTTGGAGTGCTACTCCGGAAGATATTGGTGTAATAGCACTTCTATTTGCCTTACCTAGTTTATTATTTTCGCCAATCGTAGGAGCTTTAGTTGATTCACGTAATCCTTTTAAGATTATGATGATCGGCTCTATACTACGTGTTTTTTTTACATTTTTAATTTTTGTTAATCAATCTTATGTTCTATTTTTAGGGCTCGTATTCTTAAAGGGTATTTCAAACGTAACATACTGGGCATCTGCTTCAGTCGTAACAAATCAAGTTGTTGATTTTGAAAATAGGATGGCCTATTTCAGTAGTTTAAGTGCATTTGATCAAACCACAAAAGTAATTACACCTTTAGTCATGATACCAATTGCGGCACTATTTTCGTTAAAAGATGGTTTTATTTTATCATTCTTATTAAGCTTATTTGCTTTGCTCTTAGTTAATACGATTTCTTATAAATATTTAGCTCAAGCTAAAGAGATTATTTTTTCTTATGAGAAGTTATTTTCAGGGTTTAAAGAACTAAAATTAATTCCAAATATATTGCTTGTACATATAAGTTTTTCTATGCTTTTAACATTTTCACTTTCTATTTATGACCCCCATCTTCCTTCTTTTGTTAAATATTTAAATATGGATGAAAGTGCTTATTCAGTCATAATAAGTTCTACAGCAATTGGGGCTATTGCTGGAGCATTGTCAGTAAAATTTTTATTTAAAGATTTTGGACCTATTTTTTTGTCTAAAATAGGATTTATCTTCTTTTTACTTTCAGTTTTACTTATTAACGTTTTTTTATTATTTTTAAATAATATCACATTACCAATAATGATTCTTGTATGGTTTATTAATGGGTGTGGTTATGAGTTGTTTATGATCGGATATGGCGTGAATTTTCAGAATACTTGTCCAAAGGAAATTCTAGGTAAAGTATCAACTTCTGCTAGAAGTTTACAAATGTTAATTATTATGTTAACACCATCAATTGGAGCCTATTTTATAAGTAATTTTTCATATAGTTCAGTATATATAACTTCCTTAATGATTTTATCTATTTCATTATTCTTAATGTTTTATTTTAGAAAAATACTAAGAGATTAGATGATTTTAGTTTTTATATAATTTTAATCAGTTATGAATTATAGAATTTTTTTATATTTTTATTTTTAAATATAAAACCGCGAATCTCGGATAAAAAATTGATTTGAAATAAGGGGACTAGAGTTATCAGTTTAGTTACCCTAAAAAACTTTTTAAGCTCTTTCCATGTGCATATATAATTGTATTAAAATCAATGAAATATTTTATAATCATCTGGCGATTTATTAATTGGATTAAATCCTGATAAAAAAGCTCGCCTAGGCGAGCTTTTTTATAGCTTGTAGCAAAGGTAAGCTTTGATCTTCGCCAACCATATAGCTGGCATCGGCTAACGACATCATCTCTAAATCTTCATGGCTATTGCCATAAGCATAAACTAGTTCAAAATGATCTAAATTATACTGCCTTAAAACACGCTGCTTTTTTTGCTCAGAACTACAGTCGGGTGTGGTATACGTGCCAGTGATGATTTGATTACGGATATCGACTTCGGTACAAATCAGTTCAACATCGAGAAGATCAGCCAATGGTTTGAGATATAAATCTATTGAAGCCGAGACAATCACCACTTTATCGCCACGCAACTGATGTTGTTTGAGCTGAGCGTACAGTTTCGGATCAAGATGATTCATCAATTGCTGCGCATATTCTTTTGCGAGTTGCTGAATGGGGGGCAACGGAGTATCGCGGAACATGCTGTCGAACAGTTTGATCCGCATGGACGGGGCAGGGTAAAGCTTTAAATAATATGCTTGAATCCAAGGCAAAATTTTAATGCCCTGACGCACAATATGGCGTTTAGACAAGGCATAAAAAATAAAATGCGTAAAACTGTCTCTCGTGCATAAGGTGCCATCAAAATCAAAAAGTGCAAGATTTACAGTTTGATCCGTTTCGCGCGTTGCATGCATGTCTGATATCTTCCGTTTACACGTGTGGCATACCAATTTGTATTGTAATCACGACTGAGCTTTGGCCCAGAAATGACGACCTGCGGCATAATGGCGTAAGGGGCATCTTTGCCCGTTTGTTTCTCGTACAATTTAATAATAGCAATATATGTCGGTGATTGCTCAAAACTTTGAGTTTTTTCAAGTTTTAAATCTGTACGAATCTGGTTAGGTGTAATCAGAATATTGTTTTGCGTAAACAGTTTGATCAGGGCTTTTTCCGAGCTACTCTTGGTCCCCAAAACGGAACCATCTTTGCTGTAAAGCAACATGTCTCCATCTTCGGTAAGTTGCTCACCGCTAAGCTTATTGATCATATCCTGAACAGACGCATTGCGGCTTGAATACATACCAGAGTTGTAATCTGCAAATCGATAAAGCGGCTTACTGTAATCTGCCTTATAAAGCATCAGGCGATGAATGCCATAATACAGCCCGCCATATTGAGTATATAAATCATCGCGTAAATCATTGACACTTTGCAGCTTCACACGCTTATGCTCTTTGGCATAAACGATATTGACCTGCATAGAACCCAGTGTGGTAATCGGATTCATTTTTTCTGCAATATCCTGACCGACAAGTTTGGCTGCACCAGTAATAGCGCTCACATGATAATGGCCAGCCATATAGTCAAACATTTCTCGATACAGCACATCTAGATCTTGTTCTGTGCGTACTTTACGCATTTGACTCATGTAATTGTCTTCTTTAGACGGTTGGTTTTTGAGAACATCTTCAAAATAACCAGCCACTGGCCCGCCTATGGTTTGGCCCAGCTTATCTTCAAATTTCTCGTTTAAACGGGTGCTGACTTCTCGAACCGACTTTTCCCCTAAGCCAGCCACCACAGGGTTTGCCACAAAATTTGATTCCTGATCGACCACCGCAATGACGGTGCAGACGTTATCTTTGGTTTTGGCAATACTAAGTTTTTGCATGATTTCATCAATGTCATTGGCCCACGATAGACGGTCATGCACACGTGATGGAATCAGTTTTTTAATCTGTTCGGCTTTGAGTTCGGGTTCATCATTGCTTGACCACCATGAACTATCACTGCACCCTGCCATTGTTAGCCCTAAAAGTGCAACAGACAACGTTTTAAGCAAACCACCGGAAAGAGTTGAATCGTTCATGCAAGCAAAACACCTTGAAAAAGGATGAGTCAAAAAAGCGGATGAAGTATACTATGTTGATCGTAAAATGTATGAATATATATGTATATTGGGTCTTATCAACTGTCAAATAATTTAATCGTTGCTCCCATGGCCGGAGTAACGGATCGTCCGTTTCGTACACTGTGCAAATACTTTGGCGCAGGTCATGCCGTAAGCGAAATGATGACGGCCGATAAGACCTTGAGAATGACGAAAAAAAATCTTTATCGTGCAAATTTTGATGGAGAGTTGGCCCCAATTTCGGCACAAATTGCGGGTTCTGACCCAGAGCAACTGGCCGAGGCGGCACGTTATCAGGTGGCCAATGGCGCGCAAATTGTCGATATCAACATGGGCTGTCCTGCCAAAAAAGTCTGTAACAAGCTCGCCGGTTCAGCACTTTTACAAGACGAAGATTTGGTAGCACGTATTTTAGATGCCGTGGTTGCGGCTGTCGATGTGCCTGTAACGCTTAAAACACGGCTTGGTTTTTTAAATGGTCAAGAAAATATTTTGCGCGTGGCCAATCAAGCCGAACAATCAGGTATTGCGGCCTTGGCGTTGCATGGCCGCACACGTGAAGACATGTATTTAAATACTGCGCGTTACGAACTGATTAAGGAAGTGAAATCACGGCTTAAAATTCCCGTAATTGCCAATGGGGATATTGATAGCCCGGAAAAAGCCAAATACGTCCTCGATTATACCGGGGCAGATGCCATCATGATTGGACGTGCGGCACAGGGGCGCCCCTGGATTTTTAGAGAAATTTCTCATTATTTAGCTACGGGTACACATTTAGATGCACCGACTATTTTAGAGGTGAAAGAAGTATTGTTGGGGCATCTCGCTGAGCTATATGCATTTTATGGTGAATACTCTGGATGTCGAATCGCGCGTAAGCATATCGCGTGGTACACCAAAGGCTTACGTTCGAGCAATGAGTTTCGTCAAAATATGTATCAAGTCGATAGCACATTACAACAAGCGCAGGTCGTTGAAGCCTATTTTGATGCATTGTTGGCTCAGGGAGAACGTATGAGTGATGTTCAGACCGAGCAAGTTAATTTATTAGAGATCAGTTAATTTCTTCTAATCAGAAAATGGTCACGAATCGTGGCCGTTTTTACCATGACTCCAAAAAATCACTCGAGTGATAATAGGTATATATTTGATCTTTAAATAAAAATATCGATTTAAAGATATACTGGTTCTTAAATATACATCATGAGAAAAGATTGTATAAAAGCAGTTAAAAATGAACAGTTTGAATAAATTTGATCCACTCATTTCAGTGTAGTGTGCTAATATTTATAAAAATCGATATAACGCTCCTTAAGAATTCTGTTAATGGATTAAAGATGCAAAGAAACTTAAAACGATCACGGATCATGCAGGTCGCGACGGATCTCTTTAGCTCGTTTGGATACCATGCAGTTGGGGTGGATTGGATCATCAGAGATGCCGATATCTCAAAAAATACGTTATATAAGTATTTTTTTTCTAAAGAAAATCTGATTCTAGAAGTCCTTAAAGAACGTGACCGTGCTTGCCGGGAATCACTGAGTCAGTTAATTCCGAATGAACTTCCACCCATTAAAAAGCTTGAGCTGGTATTTGATTGGCACAATGAATGGTTTACTGCAAACAACTTTACAGGCTGTCTATTTGCGAAAGCAATTAATGAGTTTCCTAGTAAAACCAATGAAATCAATAGAGTTGCTACACAGCAAAAAGAGCAGTTAATTGGCAAGCTTGAACAGATTTTAAGTGAACTCATGGATGACACTCAGGCAAAAAATGTAGCACCGATCATGATGATGTTACTCGATGGCGCTACACTTTCGGCCCAGATTATTGGCAATCGGCATGCGGCCCTAGATGCTTGGAACGCAGCGAAACGCCTTATCCAACAGACTTAACATACTTGAGTAGGCTGTCGTAGTATTCCTGACAGGTTTTCAAGCGATAGACCACACCAAGTAAAATATCGCGGCTGACATCACGCTCTTTTAAGATCGGCGCGATGACGTAATTGAGCCAGCCTTGAGAATGTTCGATGTCGATCTCAGAATGTTCAGAGTAGTAACGATACAACCATTCAGTTAAGCCATGACGCTGGCATGCGACTTGAACTTTAAGGTAAGACTGTGGATCGATAATTTCGGTCGCAGCCATAATGCCGAGTAAAAGGTAATAATGCTTTCTGTTTAAGGATGCCAGCATAAACAGGTTATAACCTGCCATTTTTTGCCAAGAATCATGCGCAGGAAATGACGCTTTATTATCCAGATTGAAATGCTCCATCAAGTCATTAAACATGTTGACGTGCGTTTCTTTGCGGTCGCCTTTACCAGATTCGTCCCAAAGATTTTTGATCATTTCCATCCGTGCAGTTGCAGGCGAATTTAAAAGCGTCAAAATGAGCAAATCGAAGAAGCGGATATTCAGCTCATAGTCACTATGGAAAAAAGCATACAACTGACGATCGGTTGCCTCATGAGCCAGAAAATCAAACAAGGGATGAGCCGATAAATTCTTGCTCTCGCATAGCTGCATAATGGTGTCTGAAATATCACCAGCTGAATGGTCTAGCTGATAAATCGAATCCAGATTTAAATGATTTAACCAGTATTCTTCAATGGTGTTGCGTAGTGCATAAAAAAATGGCTGATGCTGATTCAGTGCTTCTGAAGAAAGCGGGTCTGAGATTTGCAGATTATACAATTGGTAAAGTGATGAGTGAATTTCGTAGGCGGCTTGATCATCTTTCGCAACAAAGGCTCTTTCAAGCGTAGATTCAACCAACTTTAGAAAATCTTGTTCAAAATCGGGATCTGATTGGAGAAATTGATTCAGTTCGGTGCATTGAATCATATGCTGAAGACTAATATGCACTGGATATTTCAATAAACAAGCAACATCCGTGATGGACAACGCGGCTGAAGATTCTGCTGGTGTTAAAAGCTTTTCCATAATTCTACCAATACATTATTTATTAAACGGTCTTTGACACATGAGCGTGGTCTAAACCGCAACAGAATATACAGGAATTCAATTCAAATATGGCTATTAAAAATAGTCAAAATCTTAAAAATTAAAATGAGAAAAACTTAACCATACAGATAAAAGTCAATCTCTTAATTATTATTAAGTATTTGAAATAAATAAATTTATAAAAAAATTATTCAAAATAATTTCTAAAGGCTTTAACTGCACATTTCCAGCAAAAGTTGATTGATTAGATCGGTGGCTTCTAGTTCACGGATTTGCGCAACATGACTGCCAGCCCAGAATGCACCATATTCATAATGTCCATGTGTAGCCGCCAGTTGATGCAATTGTTTGGCCAGATCATACGTATATGGATAAGCTGGTACATTTGGACGCTGAGGATGATCACATTCAATATGCCAGCGATTGATAATACCGCGTGCAGGACGTCCTGAAATACTGGCGGTAATTTGCGTAAGAGGTTGTTGGAGCAGTGCTTGTCGGTATGCCGCATTGGCGTTTGACGTTTTACATTGAATAAATGCCGTACCAAGTTGTATCGCAGCAGCACCCAGTCGCATCATATGTTTCGCTTGTTGACCCGTCATGATCCCACCTGCGGCGATGACTGGACATTGACAATGCTGGTGAATCAGTTGAACCAGATCGGCTGTATTAATGGCTGCATCAATAGTGGGATTAAAAATACCCCGATGTCCACCTGCTTCAATCCCTTGCGCAATGATGATGTCGATCCCCGCAGCCTCAATGGCTTTTGCTTCTGCCAGATTGGTTGCACTAACCAGTGTGACAATACCCGCCGCTTTTAAGGCCTGAATTTGATAGGCATGGGGAAGGCCAAAATGAAAGCTCACTGCTTTGGGCGCAGTAGCCAAGACCAATTCTAAAAAGTCGTCATTTTCTAAAAAACTAGCATAGATACGGTTTAAGGTGGATGGCGGCGTGGCATTAAAACGAGAAAATTCCGGGCTTAAAAAATTAATCCATGCACGGGCATGCTCAGCATTGAGTGCTTCTGGCGTATGGCAAAAAAAGTTAAGTTGAAAAGGTTGATCGGTCAGTGTCTGTGTATGTTTAATTTGCTTTTTTGCATCATTTAGGGTACTGGCACCTAAGCCTAAAGCGCCCAAACCGCCTGCATTTGAAACCTCTGCTGCAAGTTCGGGGGTCGAAACTCCCGCCATCGGTGCAAGTAAGATCGGATGTTTAATCTTGAGCAGTGATAATAATGACATCCTTTTTTATCCTTATGCGATGGTTCAAAAGCTTGCAATGATTCATGCAGCATGTTTATGAGATGAATGATTATTCTACGTTAATTAAATTTTTGTGAAAGATAAAGCAGTTTCAGCACTTGAAATACTATTCAATAAAATGAGAAAGATCATCATGACAGGTTTGAAATGACAATGATGATGTTGTGCATCAAAACATGACATGAACGACACTATTTTGTACACAAATGATGCAAGAAAAATTCTTAATAAGAATAATTTAACTTTTAAAAATTTAAGATATTGAAAATTATAGTAATTTATTCATGGCATGTTCTTTGCTCTAAAAACTTGACTAACAACTTTGCAGGAGATGAAGACATGAAAATCGACAGTGGATTCAAAATCAAGAATATACGTTTGATTGGTCAAACGACCTGTGAACTGTATATGGAAAATAGTGAAACATCATGTGTGAAAGGCTGGATGATTAGCTGCAATCAAACTTTTGTGCATCAATTTCATGATCAATTAAATCAATTGTGCCAGTCTGACAATCCGTTCGACTCATTATTGCAACTCAAACAATTTCATACTGTCGAAGTGTTGTGCTAACGCGACTTTTTATGTGGATAGTCCAAATCGGGATTATCCACGTTTTTGCACATCTAAATATTTATAAGTAATTGATAATATTAATATTAAAAACATTCCCCACAGTAAAAAAATATTCAAAATCACTAGACGAGACATTTATTTTCTTATATAAATTACCAAAAGGAAAATTAATTTCCTATTAGTAAACTTATCGATGTTTGCCGATTGCATTGATTACATCGTTAAGTGTCTCGAATCTATCAATTGGGGAAACATCATGGCCAACGATCTTGTCGATCAGTATGTTCTAAAAATCTCTTGTCCTGCTGCCTCGGGTATTGTGGCAGCGGTGTCGAATTGTTTAGCTGGAAATGATTGCTACATTAGTGAGATGGCACAATATGACGATGAAATTACAGGACGTTTTTTTAGTCGTATTGTATTTCGTTTCAACGAAGAGCAAGGAGATCTGGCATTACTCAAAGAAAAGTTTGCGGATGTCGCTGTGAAATTTGCAATGAAGGCAGATTTTTACGAAAAGAAAAATCCGATGAAAGTGCTGATCATGGTCAGTAAATTTGATCACTGTTTATTAAATTTATTGTATCGACATCATAAAGGTGAACTGGACTTTCAGATTACTGCCATTGTTTCCAATCATTTGGACTTACGTGCAATTGCCGAGCGTGAAGGAATTCGCTTTATCTATTTACCCGTCACTAAAGAGACTAAACAGCAACAAGAACAAGAACTGTTAAAAATTGTCGATGAAACCAAAACTGAACTGGTGATTTTAGCGCGTTACATGCAGATCTTATCGAATAACTTATGCACTCAATTATCTGGACGCGCAATCAATATTCATCATTCATTCTTACCAGGTTTTAAGGGTGCTCGGCCGTACCATCAAGCTTTTGAACGAGGCGTCAAGCTGATCGGTGCGACTGCACACTTTGTCACCAGTGATTTAGATGAAGGTCCGATTATTGAGCAGGAAGTACAACGTGTAGATCATGCCTATATGCCAGATGATTTGGTCTCTGTTGGGCGTGATACTGAAACCGTCGCACTTTCTAAAGCCGTGAAATATTTTGTCGAGCATCGCGTTTTTATGAATGATGACCGTACGGTGGTGTTCAAATGAGTCTTGCCTTATTACAACAACATGATGCCAAAATCATTGATGGTAAAGCGATTGCACAAAGCGTACTCGATGAAGTGAAGTTAGAGGTTGAGCATTATACAGCTCAGGGTATTGAGCCATGTCTGGCCGTTGTGCTGGTTGGAGAAGATCCAGCAAGCCAAGTGTATGTACGCAATAAAGTTCAAAAAGCGGCATTTGTTGGGATTCGTTCACTCGAATTTCGCTTTGATGCTGACCTGAGTGAAGATGAACTCCTTGCACAAATTGATCGGTTAAATGCAGATCGCGGCGTACATGGCATTTTGGTGCAGTTACCTTTACCCAAACAGATCAATGAAACCCGCGTACTTGAACGTATTCACCCTCAAAAAGATGTGGATGGTTTTCACAGTGAAAATGTGGGGGGCTTAAGTCAAGGACGTGATGTTTTGACACCATGTACACCGACCGGCTGTATTCGTTTACTTAAAGACAGCTTGGGTGATGATTTAAGCGGTTTACATGCGGTCGTGATTGGGCGCTCCAACATTGTAGGCAAACCGATGGCGGCATTATTACTGAAAGAGAGTTGTACAGTCACGGTGGTTCATTCCAAGACCCAAAACATTGAGCAGGTTTGTCAGCAGGCCGACATTGTGGTGGCAGCTGTGGGTAAAGCTAATATGGTTAATGCATCGTATTTAAAAGCCGATGCCGTGGTGATTGATGTGGGCATTAATCGGATTACTGAACATGAAAAAACACGCTTAGTCGGGGATGTCGATTTTGAAGATGCCTTGCCAATGGTCAGCGCGATTACCCCTGTGCCTGGCGGTGTAGGCCCAATGACCATTGCGTATTTGATGAAAAATACCTTGCAGGCAGTACGTTTGCAGCATCCACAGATATAAATGATGAAAAGGCGTTATGACACGCCGCGGAGAAATACACCATGCCTTTGAGTCTGCTGAAGTACGGATTAAGTGATGAGTATCCTGTGGAAGTGGATTTGCCACCCCCTAAGGAACTCAAATCTCATTATGACGTTGTGATTATTGGTGGCGGTGGACATGGTTTGGCCATTGCCTATTATCTCTCGAAATATCATGGCATCAGTAATGTAGCGGTACTGGAAAAATCATATTTGGGCGGCGGTAATACAGCACGTAATACAGCAGTGATTCGTTCCAATTATCTGACTTCAGACGGTGTGAAGTTTTATGCTGAGTCGGTGCGGATGTTTAAAAATCTGTCGAATGAATTTGATTTTAACATTATGTACTCCGAGCGTGGTCAATTGACCTTGGCACATACAGATTCGACAGTTCGAGCATTTCGTCAGCGTGCAGAAGTCAATAAGCATTTTGGTGGACGCACTGAAATGATTGATCGAAAGCAAATTAAGGAACTGGTGCCATGTCTCAATCTGGATCCTGCGCATTTACCTGTATTGGCTGGGTTGTGGCATATCGATGGTGCGACGGCGCGTCATGACGCCGTAGCATGGGGATATGCCAAAGAAGCTGCAAAGCGTGGTGTGGAAATTCATCAGCTCACCGAAGTACAAGATTTTGTGGTGCAAGGCAATCAAGTCACGGCGGTTAAAACCAATCGCGGTATGGTGCAATGTGGCTGTGTGGTTCAGGCCATTGCAGGCGCATCTTCAATCTTAATGAATAAGCTCAAGATCCGCGCGCCGATTCATACCTATCCTTTACAGGCCATGGTTTCACAACCATTCAAGCCATTTATCAATCCGCTGGTAAGTTCTTCCGCGCTGCATTGTTATGTGCAGCAAACCAGTCGGGGAGAAATTGTATTTGGTGGGGGATCAGACCCGTATCCTTTATACAACACGCGCTCAACCTTAGATTTAAAAGAAAGCCTGCTTGCCCATGCGATTGAAATGTTTCCGTTTATGGCCAATGTCAAGCTCATGCGTCAATGGGCGGGAATCACGGATATGACGCCAGATTATAGTCCGATCATGGGGAAATCGCCGTATGACAACTATTATCTGGATGCAGGTTGGGGCACTTGGGGCTTTAAATCGACACCAATTTGCGGCAAAACCATGGCAGAGCTGGTCGCAACGGGGCGTACCCCTGACTTGATCAAGCCATTTGAGCTGTCGCGTTTTAGTCGCTTTCAACAAGTCAATGAAATGGGCGCGACTGCGGCGAGCCATTAAGGAGAATATAAAATGAAAATTATGCATTGTCCTTTAAATGGGCCACGAAATATCAGCGAATTTACCTACGGTGGTGAGTTGAAAGACATGCCGGATCAGAATACGTGTAGTGATCTGGAGTGGGCAGATTATGTATTTAATACCGACAATATTGCCGGTGTGGTTTTGGAGTGGTGGATGCATACCCCGAGCAGTTACTGGTTCATTGCACAAAGACATACCGTGACCGATGAAATTTTAAGAACTTTTGATCCTAAAGAAATCTTTGATCGACGCGTTGATTTTGCTGTGGTCAAAACCAGCCCGTCTGCTGCACTTATGAAGGAGTCTTTGACATGAGTAATCTTGCTTTACAACGACTTCCGCATCCGTACGGTCTCATGATTGATCGTACCCAAGTCGTAGAATTTGAATTTGATCATCAAAAATATCAAGGCTTTGCAGGAGATACGATAGCCAGCGCCTTAATTGCAAATCAGCGCTGGGTCATGTCTCGCTCTTTTAAATATCATCGTCCACGTGCACCATTGACCATGGCTGGACAAGATGCCAATACCCTGATTCAGCTTCCAGAAGAAGCCAATGTTTTGGCAGATACCACAGAGATTCAACCGCAATTACGTGCCGCCGGACAAAATTTTTCAGGTTCATTGTTGAAGGATTCTGATGCCTTTTTAGGTAAGTTTTCTAAATTTATGCCTGTTGGCTTTTACTACCGTGCATTTTACAAACCAAAAGGCGTGTGGAAACTATGGGAACCGCTAATTCGTAAAAAAGCAGGTTTGGGTGTTCTGGATTTGAATTTTGAACCTGAATATTATGACAAAGCCTATCTGTTTCACGATGTGGTGGTGGTCGGCGGTGGGCCAGCAGGTTTGCAGGCGGCATTATCTGCCGCAGAGCAAGGCGCCAAGGTACTCTTGGTTGAGCAAGAGAAATTGTTGGGCGGCAGTCTGAATTATGCACGCTTTGATGTTGAAGGAGTGGTGGCCGATCAGCTACGTGAGCAACTGGTAAACGCCGTCACTGCACATGCCAACATTCAAGTCATGACGCAGGCAGTATGTAATGCATGGTTTACCGACCATTATTTGCCTGTGATTCAGGGTAAGCGCATGTATAAGGTGCGCGCCAAGCAATGCATTGTGGCTAGCGGTAGCTTTGATCAACCTGTAATCTTTAGAAATAATGATTTACCAGGGGTGATTCTAATCAGCGCAGTACAACGTCTTATTAAATTATACGCAGTTAAACCTGGCCAAAAAGTTGTGATTTTAACTGGTCATGATGATGGTTATTTGGCAGCACTGGACATGCTTGAAGCAGGTATAGACGTGGTTGCGGTGGTCGACTTGCGTGAAGTTCCACGTAATAAAGCCGCCTATGGTGCGGTCAAAGCCAAAAATGTGTCCTGTTATCTGGGCAGTACCGTATTTGAAGCTTTGCATGACAAAACCATGCATCGCGTTCATGGTGTTGATATTCGAAAAATTGTATCGGAAGGTCAAGTCGCTCAAGAGATAAAAAAACTGGATTGCGACGTACTGTGTATGTCTTCTGGATACATGCCCGTGTACCAACTGCTCTGCCAAGCAGGTGGAAAGCTGAGTTATAACGACCAAAAAGCTGAGTTTAATCTTTCAGGCTTGCCGCAAGGCTTACATGTTACAGGTTCAGTCGAGGGTGTGCATGCTATTGAGCAGGTGGTGGAGCATGCGAAATATACTGGGACGCTTGCTGCAAAACAGGCTTTGGGACACATACTGGATCTTGAAGTTCAATCGTCTTCAAACACTGTATTAACAAACAATCCAGTCAACTTTCCTTGGCCAATTTTTGCTCATCCTAAAGGCAAAGAGTTTGTCGATTTTGATGAAGATTTACAAATTCGAGATATTGTGAATGCCACCAAAAGTGGTTATCGCGATATCCAGTTGGTGAAGCGCTTTTCAACGGTTGGCATGGGGCCATCGCAAGGTCGTCATTCAGCACTGCCCACCGCACGTCTGGTCGCAAAATCGACCCAGCGCAGTGTGAGTGAAACAGGTGTGACCACGGCTCGACCACCATTTACCGTCGAAAAACTGGCGCATGTGGCAGGGCGTAGTTTTGATCCGTATCGTCAAACCCCGATGCATGCACAACATCTCAAAGCGGGTGCCACCATGATGCCTGCAGGGAACTGGCAGCGGCCTGCCTTTTATGGTGATGTGGTACATCGATTACAGCATATTGAAAATGAAGTGAAGCATGTACGCAACCAAGTGGGCATGATTGATGTTTCTACACTCGGTGGGCTTGAAATTCGTGGGCCAGATAGCGCCGAATTCATCAATCGACTCTATACCTTTGGCTTTACAAAGTTGCCAGTGGGAAAAACCCGCTATGCCGTGATGTCGAATGAGCATGGCGTGGTGATTGATGATGGTGTTGCCGCACGCTTGAGTGAGCATCACTTTTATGTGACCGCCACTACGAGTGGTGTCGATCGCATTTACCAACAAATGCTGAAATGGAACGCCCAGTGGCGTTTAAATCTGGATATTACTAATGTGACCACTGCATTAGCCGCAGTAAATATCGCAGGCCCACAGTCACGCGCCGTGATGCAGAAAGTGTGTCACGATGTTGATTTGTCAAATGCTGCATTTCCATATTTAGGCGTAAGAGAAGGAACTATACAAGGCATTCCTGTACGTATTTTGCGAGTTGGATTTGTAGGCGAGCTGGGCTATGAAATTCACTTTCCTGCCCGTTATGGCGAATTTATGTGGAACCATCTGATGCAGGCTGGTCAGGAATTTGATATCAAGCCTTTTGGTGTAGAAAGCCAGCGTCTGTTACGTCTGGAAAAAGGTCATATCATCATCAGTCAAGATACCGATGGCATGACCCATCCTCAGGAGGTTGATCTAGGTTGGGCCGTTGCCAGAAACAAGCCTTGGTTTGTGGGCAAGCGTTCGATTGCAATCCTTGAGCAACAACCCTTAAAACGTAAATTGGTGTCATTTGTACTGGATAAAACGCAGGAAAAACCCTTAGAAGGACATATTGTGCTTGAGGGTGAGGATATTTCTGGAAATATCACGTCATGTGAATACTCACCTACGCTCGATAAAATTATTGGAATGGCTTATGTCGGGATTGGGCAAAGTGAAGTTGGACAACAATTTCCAATTCGTGTTGAGAAGGGCGCAATGGTGCAGGCCACTGTAGTGAAAGCGCCATTTTATGATCCAGAAAATCGACGTCAGGAGATTTAACCATGCAGTCACTTTATCAGGCAGAACGTAGTCCCATTGAAATAGATGAATCTCAAGTTGCGTATCAAAGCTTTGGTTTGGGAAAACGCTTTTTACACGATCAGACGCCTTCCAGTTCAATCAATTCGAGCCAATGCACCATGATTGATCTGACCAATTTATCTCGTGTGGGCTTTAGAGGGCAAGATGCCGCTGGCTACTTGAGCAGTTATGGGTTTGAATTACCACAGCAACCCAATCAGGCCTTACAGCAAGAAGATGGATGCTGGGTATTGCGTTTATCTTTGACCGAGTATTGTGTACTTGGATCGCTTCGGGATTTTGGCGAGCGCGTGAGCCAGTTGGAGCAAGGTTGGCAAATGGACGAGCGTGCCAATTATCTACTGCCACGCCAAGATAGCCATGCTTGGATTCAATTATCAGGCGCGCACATTGCTGAGGTCATGGCCAAGTTATGTGCTGTGGATATGCGACTTGATGTATTTCAGGTGGGGCAGGTTGCGCAGACATCGGTCGCACGAATCAATGCGATAGTGGTGAATGTGAGTGATCAACAGACCCAGAAGTTTAATATTTTGTGTGATCGTGCGGCAGCACTCTACTTGTGGAGTGTTTTGCAAGATGCCATACAGGAGTTTGATGGAAAGGTCATAGGAATGAATAGCCTGATTTAACCTAATCAAATGAATATATAAGATTGAATAAGAAGTACAAGGGTGATAACAACGTGTACTTCTTTAAAATCTGAGTATTTATGCAGGTATAGTTTCGAAATCTTTTTTTAGATCGAATATCGGTTTGATAATCATAGATTACGCTGTGTTTCATATGTAAATTTATAAAAATAGAAAAATCATAAACAATATATTTTTAAAGTGTATATAGTGTAACGCTTTATATCAATTTTAGTGATTAAAAAATCAAATTTTAATTCACAAGGCTTGTTTGATTTTTTAAATCAATGAGAGTTATTGTTTCTTTATTTGGTGAAGATTTACGAATAGATTGTATAAGATACTCATTTGGAGGTATTTTATTTTTGATGTTTTTAAAAGATATTTAAATTATATAAATTTTTATTTATTAATTGATGATGAATAATGAATTGTTGAATTCATAATGAGAATTTTAAATAATTAAGAAACGTTTCCAAAATGGATTTAAGATTTTTAATATTAAATAAAAAATAATTTAAGTAATTGATTTTTTTTTGTTTTTTAATTTTTATTGATGGGGTTTTTTATGATATAGGTTGCTGTGATTATTTGAAGTATTTTTAACTGGAAATTATTTATGATAATTGTCTAATAAAATAAATATTAAAAACTTAAATAAGTATAACTATGTATTTTTAACTTTAATTATTCAACTTGTTTTTTATTTTTTACCTAAATGAGGGTATTGTTCCTTTGTTTTAATTTTTGTTTTATAGAGTCATAACGTTGAATGCTGAAATCTATATTAAAACATGCAATGTATATAAATTAATTTTAACAATCAAGTAGCAAGTGGTTTGTCATCATTAAGGAGCTGCTCACGTGTCAAATATATTATTACCTGATATAGCGAACGATCCACTGGATATTAAGAAATATAAATTCATAAAAAAACTCACGTTTTTAATTTCTGGTGGGATGTTTCTTGATGGTTTTGTGCTCGGAACGATTGGTGTGGTCATGCCAGCCATTACTCAAGACTTAGGGCTGAGTTTGACTTGGCAGGGCTTAATTGGTGCAGGGGCATTGATTGGTATTTTCTTCGGAAGTTTATTGGGTGGCTGGCTTGCAGATCGGATTGGTCGTCGTCCAATTTTTACTCTAGATTTGATGTTGTTTTTTATTGGTTCTGTCGCACAGTTTTTTGTGACTGATCCAGTTTCACTTTTTCTGGTGCGTTTATTGATGGGTGTTGCGATTGGTATGGAGTATTCCGTCGGTTGGACCATGCTTGCCGAATTTTCACCTGCACGTATAAGAGGGAAATTATTAATTATTCAGGAGGGTGGTTGGTTTATTGGGTATATGGTCTCTTATGTTGTGGGCTATTTTCTGATCATGAATCATACGCTCCACTGGAATGCCATCATGGGCTTGAGCATTATTCCAACGATCATTTTACTGTTCATGCGTCATGGTACACCAGAGTCACCCCGTTGGTTGATGAGTAAAGGACGTACACTCGAAGCGACTAAAATTGCCAATGCATATATGGAAAAGGAAGAGCAATTAGATGTGCTTAAGCAAAAACCGACGGCTCAAAATCAAAACTATGGTTTTAGTGAACTATTTAGCGCAAAAAATGTAAAAGCTACTGTATTTATGTCGATCTTTTTCTTGTGTGCGATCACCCCATATTTTGCGATTGGTTCCTTTGCTCCAACTGTTTTAGAAAAGCTGGGATTGGAAAATGGGTTTGCAGGTGGGTTGTTTTTAAATGTCTTTGCGGTGGTTGGTGTTGCATTTGCAGCCATTTTTATCGATAAGTTGGGGCGTCGTAAATTAAGCATTCCTTCATTTTATATTTCTGCTTTGGTCTTTGTTTTAATTGGTTTATTTGGATCAGTTTCATCTTCAATAGTGTTGGTGTGCTTTCTCATTTTTTATTTTCTAACCACCATTCCCCAAGCCATTACAGGGGTTTATCCGGGTGAGATTTTTCCAACAGAAGTTCGAGCAATTGGTTCAGGTTTTGTTGCGGCAGTAGCAAGAATAGGGGCTGCAATGGGCACATTTCTAATGCCAATTGGAATCGCCAGCTATGGAGTAAATGCCATGGTCTATATCGCGGCATTGATTTGTTTAATTGGCGGATTGGTCACCTATTTTATGGCGCCAGAAACCAAAGGTAGAGCATTGAGCGAAACCGCTACTTAATCTGAATATTTGATGCAAGATTTTGATAACCAATGAGGTCCATTGCGTTATTGATGTGAATGAACGTGAAATAAATATCGGTAAATACTCTGAATATTGATAATCCTGGAGATTGATCATGCCTAAAACCATAAAATTCTTTGCTTTTGATTGTGCAGCTCCTGCACACATGTCCTCTGGCTTATGGCGTCATCCAGAAGATCGCGGGCATGAATATACGTCTATTAAGTATTGGATAGAATATGCACAGTTGCTTGAAAAAGCATGTTTCGACGGCATTTTTTTTGCCAATAATGATGGTTATCATGATGTATATAAAGGTTCGGTAGATGAATCATTAAAAGACGCAGCACAAATTCCAATGAACGAACCGGCCTATATCATTCCAGCGATGGCGGCCGTAACTCAATATCTAGGTTTTGGGGTCACTGCATCCACCGCATATGATCATCCCTATACGCTGGCTCGAAAGTTTTCGACCTTAGACCACTTAACTGACGGTCGAATAGCCTGGAATTTAGTCACATCATATACCAACAGTGCAGCTAAAAATTTAGGTTCAGGACAGCAACGTGAGCATGATGATCGTTATGCACATGCCACTGAGTTTCTAGATGTGACCTTCAAACTTTGGGAAGGTTCATGGGATGACGATGCCGTTGTATTGGATCGAGAAAATTCAGTTTATGTGCATCCTGATAGAGTCCACGACATTCAGCATCAAGGTACACATTTTAATGTGCCAGGTATTTTTGTCTGTGAACCCTCCGTACAAAGAACTCCTGTTATTTTTCAGGCGGGTGGATCAAGCCGAGGGGTTGAGCTGGCAGCATCCTCTGCTGAAGTCGTGTTTATGAGTTTGTCCAATAAAGTTGCATTAAAGAAGCAAATTACACAGTTGCGTGAAAAAGCCGTAGAGTTTGGGCGTAATCCACAGCATATCGCTGTGGTTCAGTTGGTCACAGTTATTTGTGATGAAACAGATGAGGCCGCAGAACAGCGATATGCTGAGTATCAAAAACTGGCGAGTTATCATGGTGCGATGGCACGTTATAGCAGTTGGGCTGGTTTGGATATGAATGCATTTGATCCAGACCTACCTTTACAGCATGTTAAAACTCAATCGATGCAGACAATGGTAGATTATTTTTTAAAATTAGATCCAAGTAAACAGTGGACACCACGTGATATCGGTGAATATCTAGCGATTGGAGGAACCTCACCTGTGATCGTAGGAGGGCCAGAAACTGTTGCAAATGCACTTTTATCTTGGGTGGAAGAAACTGGTGTCGATGGATTTAACTTAGCTCCAGCAGTGAAGTTTCAGGACATTAAAAATTTTGCTGAATATGTCGTACCTGAATTACAGCGTCGTGGTCTGATGCGAACCGCCTATGAAGGCACGACGTTAAGAGAACATTTATTTGGTCAAGGGCGCGTACGACTTCCTGATGATCATCCTGCAACGCAATATCGTTTAAATCTAGTGCCATTAAATGATCACTCAAACCAAGTTGTGACAGAGGAGTTCGCGTCATGATGGATTCTCAAGTTTTTTCACCTGCTGATCAGCGTAAGTTATTTAGTTTGTTGCCTACTGGAGTAACCGCAATTACAGGTATGACCGAACAGGATCAACCCGTTGGAATGGTTGTCGGAACGTTTCAGTCATTGTCGTTAGAGCCTGCAATGGTGACGTTTTGTGTAGATAGATCGTCAAGTACATGGCCAATGTTACGTAGTCAGGGAAAATTTACTGCCAATATTTTATCAACTGATCAGATGCAGGTATGTAAAGCATTAGGTCGTAAAGGCCTAAATAAGTTTGATGGTCTTGACTTTAAGATGGGTGCTTTTCAAACACCTCACATAGCAGATTCTGTAGCATGGATCGATTGTCAGGTGATTTCAGAAATTATGGTGGGTGATCATTTCATGATTGTGGCTTCAATTCACAATTTTCAAATTGGTCATGCACGTGCCTTAGCCTTTAGTGAAGGAAAGCTTTCTGAGTGCACTGCTATTGTTGCTGAGCCTTCATGTGAAAAGTCCGATATGGCGACCAAAGTTGCTGAAGCTTGGTCCAAAGCATGGAGCCAAGGTCAAACCGATGCTTTTAATTCAATTGTGGAACCTCATTATGTCCGTTATTCGAAAGATGGGCGATGCTATAAAGTAGAGGATGTGGTGAATCAAATACATGAGGCACGTTCAGCTTTTAGTAACTACCGAATAGAAATCATAAAAACTTTGCAGGAAGGTGATTTTCTCGCTTTACATTGGAAAGCGATTGCTATACATACAGGACCCTATATGGGGGTACCACCTACATTTAAAGAAATGACAGTCAGAGGTGCATCATTTATGAAGCATCAAAATGGCTTAATTACAGAAGAATGGATGGTTTGGGATCCTTCAGAGTTTCTGACCTCTATCGATATCTGGCAGATTGGTCGTATTGCATAACATGGTCTAAATACTAGAAATTAGCCAAACTCATAGTTCTTTTCATGATCATTAAAAGCATATCCAGTTAAGATATGCTTTTTTTTATCGCTCTCATAAGCTTTCGACCATGCTAATCATGACATCTGCACATCCTTCACGTGCTAAACGCGCCTGTTTATATTCTTCTGAGTCATAACATTGCTGTGCAGTCGCCAGATCTGGAAACTCAATAATGACATGACGCTGATAAGCCTGTCCTTCTACACAAACAGATTCACCGCCGCGTGCCAAAAACTTTGCACCATATTTTTGAAAAGCGGCAGGGGCAAGTTTCATATATTCCTGATATTGCTGCATATCATGAATGGTGACATATGCGATCCAGTAAGCACTCATAATCAATTCCTTTGATTTATTGTTCCTGTGTTTGTTTTTCAAGAATTTGCTTGGCGATTGTCGATGCCTCATGCAAATGTGCAGCAACGGCTGCTTTGGCTGCATCGGCATCTTTTATTAAAATGGCCTCAACAATTGTACAAATACGTTCATAACCCGATACCGCACGGTGTGGTGAATTAATCGTCATAGCACGTAAACGGCTAATTCGTCCGTTGAGGCGTTCAACCACTTCCCAAGCAATATCATGATTGGCAATTTCAAAAATAAAACGATATAGGTCTCTGGAAACACTGAGTAAATCCTGCATTTTCCCATCTTCAAATGCATCGTGTAGCTTTTGTAGATGACTTTGAAGTTTCTGACTACTTTGTTCGTCAAGCTTTTCTGTGCAATCGGCCACTGCACTTTGTTCGAGCAATAAACGAATATCGTAAATCTGCTGGGCAATATGCCAGTTTAATACCGATACAATTGGGCCTTTATTGGGTAGGGTTTCAACCAATCCTTCTGCTTCCAGATAACGAATTGCTTCACGTACCACTGTACGGCTCACGCCTAGTTCCTCACATAATACTCGCTCAACCAGACGTTTTCCTGCCGGAAAATAGCCTGTAATAATGGCATTGCGCAGATTGGTGAGTGCCATTTCCCTTAAGGTAATAGGGGGTTGCTCGATTTTTAGATTCAAAGTCATATACTCACTCAAAATTTATTTGTGTAATTTTTAGTTACATTTATAGGGATCAATATTAGCAAAAAAAACGGTACTTGAGTAGTCTGTACTATTGTATACCATAATATTGTGTTTTATATTGATGTAAAACAAGGGAGGAAAATCCGTGAGCCTAATCCGAAAAACAGTACTGCACGTAGAAACAATTTATGTGGATGGTGGCAAAGAAGCGCCAACACCATTAAAGATGGTGGCTGCTGCTGCGGTACTTAAAAATCCATGGGCTGGACAGGGATATGTCGAAGATCTTGCACCAGAAATCCGTCGCATTGCGCCAGAGCTGAGCAAGCACTTAACCAAAATGATCATTGATGAAGTTGGTTCTGGCGAAGCCGTCGAAGCATTTGGTAAGTCTGCTGTTGTCGGACTCGATGGTGAGCTTGAACATGCCTCTGCACTCATACATACCTTACACTTTGGTAATACTTACCGTAGCGCGGTCGGTGCGAAATCATATCTGGCATTTAACAATACGCGTGGTCCAGCAAATGCACCGATTTTAGTGCCAATGATGGACAAAAATGACGAAGGTCGCCGTTCACATTATTTGACGGTTCAATTTGCGATTGCCGATGCACCCGCTGCAGATGAACTGGTGGTGGTGATTGCAGCGTCAACTGCAGGTCGCCCACATCACCGCATTGGTGATCGTTATAAAGATTTAGAAGAGTTAGGCCATGATCTCAAAAACCCTGCAGCTGTCAAATAATCGTACCGCTCATTATTTTGAGCAAGGTGAAGGAGAACCACTGGTTCTCATTCACGGTGTGGGTATGCAGGCCGAGGCGTGGTATCCACAAATTGAGTATTTTTCGAATCACTACCATGTCATTTCTCTGGATATGCCAGGGCATGGGCAGAGTACTGCACTTGCAGCCGATGCACAGCTACAAGATTTTGTAGACTGGGCCGTTGAATGTATTCATGCGTTAAACCTTGGGCCTGTCAATCTGGCAGGACATTCGATGGGATCACTCATCACTACAGGTGTAAGTGTAACCCGACCAGATTTAGTAAAGCGCATGGCAGTACTCAATGGCGTGTATAAGCGTACCGAAGCGGCTCGAGAAGCAGTGATTCAGCGTGCTGAAGCGCTCAAGCAAGGCTATCTGGATATCGATACACCTTTGCAGCGCTGGTTTGGTCAAAGCGAAATTGAAAAAACCGCATCTGAACGGGTTAAATCGTGGCTTGAAAACGTGAATATGTCTGGATATACCACCGCCTATCGTGCTTTTGCACAAGGGGACTTGGTGTATGCAGATGGCTGGGCGGATATCCAATGTCCAGCACTGGTATTAACTGGAACAGATGATCCAAACTCAACCGCAGAAATGACTATACAAATGGCAAATCAGGCCAAGCATGGCACTGCAATTGTGATTGAAAATGAACGGCATATGGTGAATCTCACCGCACCTGAGAAAGTCAATCAAGCGATGCAAGCGTGGTTGGAAACAGCCCCCTAATTTGTTTCAGAGATTGAAGGAGTATTGAAATGAGCGAAATGGATGCAGTGAATAAAATACGTGAGCTACGCGATGCCTTTGGGTCATTTATGACAGGCGTAACGGTCGTGACCACGTGTAAAGATGACGGGACACCACTTGGTTTTACCGCAAACTCTTTTGCTTCGGTATCTTTGGACCCAGCTTTGCTTTTAGTCAGCATTGCCAAGACATCAAGCAATTATCATCATTTTGCTGATGCCTCGCACTTTGCTATTAATATTTTGGCCGAAGAACAAAAGAATGTATCTAATACCTTTGCTCGCCCAAGTGATGACCGTTTTGCTCAGTTGGTTTGGTCAAAAAGTGAATATCAAAACCCACTGATTGATGGTGTAAGTGCATGGTTTGACTGTACCACTTATCAAGTTGTAGATGCAGGCGATCATGCCATACTCATTGGTAAAGTAGAAAATTTTGCTTCGTCGGGTTTTGCAGGTCTTGGTTATTATCGCGGCGCTTATTTCACGCCAGCCAAATCTTCTACAGATGTCATTTCAAGCATGAAAGTCATGATGATGGCATTGATTGGGCACGAAAACAAAATCCTGCTTGAACAGACAGCCGACCATAAATGGGCCTTGCCACACCTAATGGTTGAAAAAGACGGTGCTGAAAAAGCCTTGGAAAAGATCTTTGCAACCTATCAGCCAGAGGCATCACCCAGCTTTATTTATTCTGTGTATGACGATGTCACCACTCAGCAGCAATATATTGCATTCTTATGTAATACCCCAGTAGCCACTGCACATAAAGGTCAGTTTGTCGATTTAAATGACCTTGAGAAACTTACCTTTGTCGACAGCGCTTTACAAAGCATGCTGATGCGTTATCGCAAAGAAAATTATCTGAAAACTTATGGTGTTTATTACGGTAATCACACCAGTGGCACAGTTCGTCAAATTGTTAAAGAGGGAGTTTAACCATGCGTTTTTCACTATTTGTACACATGGAACGTGTCTCGGATCAGCAAACACAAAAGCAGCTTTATGATGAAATGATCGAGCTGTGTCAGATTGCCGACCGTGGTGGTATGCACGCAATCTGGACGGGCGAGCATCATGCTATGAATTTCACCATTGCGCCGAATCCCTTTTTGAATCTGGCCGACTTAGCCAACAAAACCCAAAATGTACGTTTGGGAACTGGCACCGTAGTGGCACCGTTTTGGCATCCGATCAAATTGGCTGGCGAAGCGGCTATGACCGACATTATTTGCAATGGCCGTCTGGATATTGGAATTGCCCGTGGTGCGTACTCTTTTGAATATGAGCGTATGGTACCCGGTATGGATGCATGGAGTGCCGGTCAGCGTTTACGTGAAATGATTCCAGCCATTAAAAATTTATGGAAAGGGGATTATGAGCACAATGGCGAGTTTTGGCAGTTTCCAAAAACCACATCGGCACCTCAGCCTTTACAACAACCTTATCCTCCAATTTGGGTGGCAGCACGTGACCCAAATAGCCACGAATTTGCTGTGCAAAATGGCTGTAATGTACAAGTAACACCACTTCATCAAGGCGATGAAGAAGTTGAAAAGTTAATGGGACATTTCAACAGTGCATGTGAAAAGTTTCAGGAAATTGAACGCCCTGAAATCATGTTGCTACGCCATACCTATGTGGCAGATAGTGAAGAAGATGCACAGCTTGCAGCCAATGAAATGAACGTGTTCTACAACTATTTCGGTGCATGGTTTAAAAATGAACGTGAAATCAATCAAGGTCTGATTGCGCCATTGTCTGATGAAGAAATTGCAGCACATCCTTTTTATACGCCTGAAGCCATGCGTAAAAATAACGTGATTGGTCAGGCACAAGAGGTGATTGATCGCTTAAAAGCGTATGAAGCCATGGGATACGATGAGTATTCATTCTGGATTGATACCGGAATGAGCTTTGAGCGTAAGAAAGCTTCTCTCGAACGTATGATTAATGAAGTTATGCCTGCATTTTCTGAATCAAAAGTGGATCGCCGTCATGCAAAAATTTCAGCTGTATATTAACGGTCAGTTTGAGGATGGCGCTGCGCAATTTGACAGCATCAATCCGGCCACGGGTGAAATCTGGGCAAAAATGCCAGAAGCGCGTACAGATGAAGTTAATCGTGCGGTAGATGCAGCCGAACAAGCATTTTATAACGCCAGCTGGACGGGGTTGACGGCCACTCAGCGTGGCAAGTTACTTTATAAACTTGCCGACTTGGTCGAACAGGCGGCGCCACGACTTGCTGCTTTAGAAACCACAGATACCGGCAAGATTATTCGTGAAACCTCCAGCCAGATTGCTTACGTAGCAGAGTACTATCGTTACTATGCAGGGCTCGCAGACAAACTCGAAGGCAGTTTTATTCCTGTCGATAAACCCGATATGCAGGCATGGCTTGTGCGTGAGCCAGTGGGTGTGGTTGCTGCGATTGTCCCGTGGAACAGTCAATTATTTTTGTCTGCGGTTAAAGTTGGCCCGGCACTGGCAGCAGGTTGCACCATCGTGCTTAAAGCCTCTGAAGAGGCGCCAGCACCTTTACTCGAATTTGCTAAATTGATTGATGAGGCGGGTTTCCCTGCTGGTGTGGTGAATGTAATTACGGGTTTTGGACCAGAATGTGGCGCTGTATTAAGTGCACATCCTAAAGTTGCCCATATTGCATTTACCGGTGGCCCAGAAACAGCCAAACACATTGTCCATAATAGTGCAGAAAATCTAGCAAAGGTTTCACTTGAGCTTGGTGGTAAATCTCCGTTTATCGTATTTGCAGATACAGATATGAACAGCGCCCTGAATGCACAGATTGCAGCAATTTTTGCTGCAACGGGCCAAAGCTGCGTGGCGGGTTCGCGTCTTTTAATTGAAGCAAGTATCAAAGATGAATTTTTGCAGCGTTTGGCTGAACGTGTACAACGTATCAAGATGGGTTTACCCGATGATATGCAAACCGAATACGGCCCACTATGCACGCTCAAGCAACGTGAAAAGATTCAGCAAGTGGTGCAGCGTTCAATCGAACAAGGTGCAAAACTGATCACTGGTGGCCAAGTGTGTGCAGGAGCGGGTTATTACTATCCGCCGACAATTCTGGATTGTACTAGCGTGCCCGATGCACAAAGTATTCATACCGAACTGTTCGGTCCAGTGTTATCGGTCGATACGTTTAATACAGAAGCAGAAGCAATCCAAAAAGCCAACAGTACGCCTTATGGGCTGGCGTCTGGTGTGTTTACCACGAATCTAAATCGGGCGCATCGTATGACCCGTGCCATTCGTGCCGGAATTGTATGGCTCAATACTTATCGGGTTGTTTCACCATTGGCACCGTTTGGTGGCTATGGATTGTCAGGCCATGGTCGTGAAGGTGGTTTGAGTGCTGCACTTGAATATACCACCACAAAAACGGTCTGGCTTCGAATGTCAGATCAGCCAATTGATGATCCTTTTGTTATGAGGTAGTGAGTCAAATCAGGATGATTTTGATGTCGTAAATTTACTTGATTATTCAAGTAAATTAAAGAAAGGGATTAATGTCAGAAAATGGATTTTCTAAGGCTAAACCTGAAATTGGTATTGGTTTGGCTAAGTTTTATTTTAAATAAAAATATTTAAAAAACAAAACAATGAAAACTCCATTGAACTTAATCTCCATTTTTAGCTGTTGGAAAGGAAGCGTAAAGATGAACACTTTCATTCAAAGAAATTTTTAAAATCTGTATATAAAATGGTCTAAAAATTGCTTTGAATTAAAGGAATAAAAAATTCCTTTCAGGAATGATTGGAATTGTCATCTGGGTCAGTTGTCTTAAAAGTGAGACTAAGGAAATGAGTCAAAATGCAACATCAAACAAAGCGTTTGAAATAGAAAGCAACAGTATCGATTATGTGGATGCTTCTCAACGTAATGGTCACGTGAAAGATTTATTCACGCTCTGGTTTTGTACCAATATTGCACCTTTAGCTGTCATTACGGGTGCGATGTCAGTGCAAACATTTCATCTCAATATCATGAGTGCATTGACCGCAATTATTCTCGGTCATTTTTTTGGTGCCTCCATTTTGGCACTGACCTCTGCACAAGGGCCGCAGGTGGGTATTCCACAAATGATTCAAAGTCGAGCACAGTTTGGACGCTATGGTGCTTTACTGGTTGTCATTTTTACCACCTTTATCTATCTGGGTTTTTTTACGTCAAACATTATTTTATCTGGAAAAACGCTACATACCGTGATTCCTGCTATTCCGGTACCAACAGCAACTGTGATTGGTGCAATTACAGCAACGCTGATCGGGATTATTGGCTATCATTTTATTCATAAATTTAACAAAATCGGAACATGGTTTATGGGCGGCGCATTGCTGATTGGCTTTGCTCTCATGATTCCACATGTCACAGCAGATGTATTGGCAAAAGGCTCTTTTAATTTAAAAGGCTGGTTTGCAATGTTCTGTGTGTGTGCGATCTGGCAAATCAGTTTCTCACCATATACCTCGGATTACTCGCGCTATTTGCCTAAAGAGATTGGGGTTTTTAAACCGTTTATTTATACCTATCTGGGTGCAGCTCTTGGCACTGTGGTGGCATTTTGTTTCGGTATGCTGGCGGTGAGTTTATTTACCATCAATGATGCTATGGAAGCGGTAAAAACTGCCACAGGTGGTTTTGGCGTGGTGCTCATGATTTTGTTCTTATGCAACATTATTGGTCACAATGCCATGAATCTCTATGGCGCTTCGCTTTCATTTATTACCGCAATTCAAACATTTGCAGGTAAGTGGATTCCAACCAAATCGACACGAATCATTCTTTCGATTTTTGTCCTCATTCTTGCAACCAGTACGGCACTTTGGGCATCAAGCAGTTTTATTAGCTACTTTCTTAACTTTATTTTTGCCTTGCTTTTCATTTTAGTGCCTTGGGTGGTGATTAACCTGATGGACTTCTATTACATCAATAAAATGCAGTACGACATTGCTTCAATTTTTGATGAACATGGTGGTCAGTATGGCAAGTACAACATGAAAACTCTGGTGACGTATTTTGTTGGAATTGTGGTTCAAATTCCATTTCTTACCAATTCATTTTTCACAGGGCGCTGGGCCAATGTCATACAAGACGTTGATATCTCATGGATTGTAGGCATGATCGTAACCGCTGTTGTTTACTTTGTATTTAACCAGTCTAAAGTAACAGCGCGTGATTACACTGTCTCGACCAAAAAATGCTAAGCCAAAATGAAAAGCGGGAAAAAGTGATGAAAAGACAATATTTGAGTAGTTGTGTGGGGTTGATCAGTATCTCAATGGCATTACCATGCTTTGCAGGCTTCACCTTTGGCGATGCAAAAACAGATACGGGTGCACTGACGATTTCAGGCTATGTGCGTGCCAACTATCAGGATAAAAACTACGGATCGGATAACGATCATAAATTCCAGTTTAATGCGGCTAAATTGGCGCTAGATTATGATTCGCCTCAATGGTTTGGTCATGCCGAATACCGTTGTTATCAGTATAGTACCTTGTGTGATTTCTCGACATTGGTCGATGCTTATGCAGGATATCGTTTTACTGATAAGCAAACATTAACCTTAGGATTACAGCCTGTTCCATTTGGTATTGGTCGTTTTTGGGAAAGCTCACTCTATGGTGGGATGAATAACACCATGGGATTAGAAGATGCACATAATCTGGGTGCAAATTATCATCATGAAATCGGTTCGACCAAAATTGATTTAGGTTACTTTGCAACTGATGGTGGGCACTATACGGGCGATAGCCGTGATTCAGCGCGTTATACTGCAAATTTTGTCAAAACCACTGATCCAACCCAATCGACGTTAAATGAAAAAAATATGTGGATTGCGCGGGTAAGTCAGGATATTAAACTCTCACCTGACATGAGCATGAATGTGGGTGGTTCTTACTGGTACTCCGATATTGAAAATAAGACTTCTGGTTTAGATGGAAACCGTAAGACATGGGCATTGTTTACAGGCCTGAATTACAAGAATCTAGCCTTAAGCTTCACTGGCGGCCAAAATGATGTCACCAATAAAGATGTGTTACATCCTGATTATTCGGTGATGGGATCTTATGATGGCGAATATTATGTGGCTAATAAAGGCCAGTTTTATACCGCAGATGCTCGCTACGTCTTTAAAGACGTTTATAAGGGTATCAATATTACGCCTTATGCTACCTATACCAGTTACATCAAGGATACAGACGGTTATAAAAATTCAACACGTCACTTTTTAGGTGCGTCATTTGACTATAAGAAGGTGTCTTTGGTTGCTGAATACATCATCAGCAAAAACGATCCATTCATTGGTGGAGATACGGCATCATTGGCCCAAGGAGATAATGCAAACAAGTCGAACCGATTACTCAACTTGACTTTGTTTTACTATTTCTAAGCCTTTTAGTTAAGAGCAGCAGTGCTCAAATTTTTTTCTTAATTTAAATGGTATACCATATGTGTAAGATATGGTATCCATTACCTTAATAGGCCATAAATCCAATTTATGGCCGTTCTAGACCTCAAGATTGAATGGGATTGGCAAACATGGATCTTCAACAACAGCCTTTATTTCGACAAAAAGCACTCGTCGCTGGGCAATGGTGTGATGCCGATAATGGTCAGCAAACGCCGATTTATAACCCTGCAAACCAAGAATTGATTGGATATGTTCCGAATATGGGTCGGGCTGAAACCGAGCGTGCAATCGAAGCAGCGTATGCGTCATGGGATATGTGGAAAACAAAGACTGCCAAGGAAAGATCAGTTTTACTCAAAAAATGGTATGAGCTGATTATCGCCAATCTTGATGTACTGGCAGAAATTTTGACGACTGAGCAGGGTAAACCTCTTAATGAAGCAAAAGGCGAAATTAGCTACGCGGCGAGCTTTATAGAATGGTTTGCAGAAGAAGCCAAACGGATCTATGGCGATGTGATTCCAAGCCCTTATCCAGATGCACGAATTGTGGTCAACAAGCAGCCGATTGGTGTAGTGGCTGCAATAACGCCATGGAATTTTCCGGCTGCCATGATTACCCGAAAAGTGGCGCCAGCGTTGGCGGCGGGCTGTCCATGTATTGTCAAACCTGCACCTGAAACACCATTTACAGCCTTGGCACTGGCTGATCTGGCAATACAGGCCGGAATTCCTGCCGAAATGATGAGTGTGATTACAGGTGATGCTGTTCAGATTGGCGATGCCATTTTCGCCAGTGATCATGTACGTAAGTTTACTTTTACCGGCTCAACCCCGATTGGTAAACTCTTACTGGAAAAATCGGCAAAAACACTGAAAAAAGTCTCGCTCGAATTGGGCGGCAATGCACCGTTTATTGTCTTTGATGATGCTGATATTGAAGCAGCGGTTGAAGGTGCACTCATTGCAAAATTTAGAAATGCAGGACAAACCTGCGTATGTGTAAACCGTTTCTTGGTTCAATCTGGTGTTTATGAAAAATTCATTCAGGCATTTAAAATCAGAATCGAAAGTTTAAAAATCGGACATGGATTAGAAGCGGGCAGTGAAATTGGGCCTTTAATCAATGCGCAAGCAGTAAAAAAAGTACAATCTCACATTCAAGATGCACTGAGTAAAAATGGTCGGCTAATTACTGGTGGACACGTCGACGCTACAGGCGAGCTATTTTTTGAACCGACCCTGATTGCCGATGCCAATTCCGAAATGATGGTTGCAACGCAGGAAACCTTTGGTCCCTTAGCTGCTATATTTCAATTCGATACCGAGCAGCAAGCGATTCAGATGGCCAATGATACTGAGTTTGGCTTGGCTGCCTACTGCTACACACGTGATTTGGGTCGTGCATGGCGGATGAGCGAACAACTTGAATACGGTATGGTGGGTATCAATAAAGGACTGATTTCAAATGAAGTTGCACCTTTTGGAGGAATCAAACATTCTGGTTTGGGGCGTGAAGGCTCAAAATACGGCATCGAAGATTATCTTGAAATTAAATACACACTGTTTGGAGGGTTATAATGAGTAATGACAGATTTGAAAAAGGCTTAAGTATTCGCAAACAGGTGTTGGGTGAAGAATACGTCAACAACTCGATTAATCATGCAGACGACTTCAATCTACCGCTACAAGAGTTGGTCACTGAGTATTGCTGGGGTGCGGTTTGGGGGCGCGAAGAGCTGTCTAAACCAGAACGAAGTCTAATCAATTTAGCCATGATTTCTGCACTGAATCGACCACATGAATTAAAACTGCATGTGAAGGGTGCGCTACGTAATGGTGTGCCCAAAGAAAAAATTCGTGAAGTGTTACTACAGGTGGCAATTTATTGTGGCGTACCAGCAGCAGTGGATAGCTTTCGTATTGCCAAAGAAGCCATTAAAGAATACGAAGCAGAAAATGTTTAAGGTGGAACGAAAAAAGCGCGCTTGATGCGCGCTTTTTTGCATGTGAGTTTTAGTTATATGCCTGTTCATTATGATCACTTAGATCTAAACCTTTTTCTTCTTGTTCGTTGCTGACACGTAAGCCAATAGTCGCATCAATGAGTTTGAATATTCCCCATGTCAAGATGCCGCTATACAAGACAGTGACTAAAATTCCTATAATTTGAGCAATAAATTGTGTGCCGTAGTTGAGATCGATGATGTTTCCACCTAATGCTGAGGATGCAAAAATGCCTGTCAGCACACCTCCAACAATCCCACCAATGCCATGTAAGGCAAATACATCCAGTGAATCATCGATATCAAGACGATGTTTTAAATGGGTAACCGCGTAAAAACAACACATGCTGGTCATCAGTCCAATTGCTGTTGCACCCAATACCCCAACATATGCTGCTGCAGGAGTGATGCCGACCAAACCGGCAATAGCCCCAGACGCTAAACCTAAAGATGACGTGTGTGTGACATGAAATTTTGCAATGATCATCTAGCCTACAATACCCGCACAAGCCGCAACTTGGGTATTGATCAGAATTAAACCTGCGCTATTGTTGGCAGCCAAAGCGGAACCAACATTGAATCCAAACCAGCCCGCCCAAAGTAAGCCAGCTCCAATAAAGGTATAAACTAAATTATGTGGCGCGATATTACGTGTTTTCCAATCCTTGCGTTTGCCAATGATCAGTGCACCAACTAAAGCAGCAATGCCTGAATTGATATGTACCGCAGTACCACCCGCAAAATCAAGTACACCCCAGTTGTGCATTGCTGAACCTGGACCGCCCCAAACCATATGTGCCAATGGTGCATAAACAAGAGTTGTCCAGAGGATTACAAACAACACCATCGCACTGAATTTCATTCGCTCTGCATAACCACCAACCACAATTGCAGGGGTGATCATGGCAAAGGTCATACCAAACACACAAGTTACAAACTCTGGAATATCTCCCATTAAGGTTTGATCGGTAATGCCATGCATAAATGCTTTGTCAAAACCACCTACGAAACTTGAGAGATTAAAAACCCCTTCTTGCATTCCTGTAGTATCTACAACCATGCTGTAAGCAAAAGAAATTCAGAGCAAGCCGACAATTCCTGCAAACGCAAAAAACTGTGTACAAATGGACAGTACATTCTTACTGCGTAACATTCCACCATAAAATAATGCGAGGCCAGGAATGAACATGATCATCACAAACACAATTGAAGTCATGACCCAAGCCGTCGAAACGGGATTAAGGGTCGCTGTATCTGCTGCAAATGACCAACTAGGGAACAGTAGTAACTTAGGCACGTATACGGGTACGTTCAGGATCGTAAAATGGCAAGCTAACCACCTCTGCGGTTAATCTTTTTTGCTGTCCATCAAGTTTGCCTATTTCTATTTTGGAACCAATGGCAGCATATTGGGGTGCGATGCGACATAATGCGATTTGTTTTTTGAGTAAAGGTGAGTTGGTTGCACTGGTCACGATGCCTACTGGAAAGCGCCCAGAATAGACTAAGTCACCATGTATAGCTGGTTCACTTTGATCTAAAATGAGTCCAACCAGTTTATGGCGACTCGTTGCATTTTGGTTCTGTATGGCAGCCTTGCCCAAGAAATCTTCTTCTTTGGTTTTAAGTGGAACGGTGAAGCCAATACCTGCTTCAAAAGGATTTGTTTCAGGATTAAATTCATGTTGTGCAAAAATTAAACCTGCTTCAATCCGTAGCATATCCAGCGCATTGAACCCCATTGGTGCAATATCATAAGGCTGCCCTAGATCCCAGATACTATCCCAAACAGTTTCTGCCTCGTTTGGATGACACCAGACTTCAAAACCCAGTTCGCCGGTATAACCTGTACGCGAAACCATCACTGGAATACCTGTTGGTCCGCCTAGACGTCCAATCGTGAAGTGAAACCAAGTCAAATCTTTAATATCTGGTTGATGCTCTGGTGTCCAGATCAATTGTTGTAAAACTTCACGGCTGTTTGGGCCTTGTAATGCGAGATTGTGAATCTGATCGGAAGAATTTCGAATGCTGACACGATAGTTGTGTTCTAATGCTTTTTGCTTTAACCAGATTCCAGTGTATTCGTCTCCACATATCCAGCGAAAATTTTGTTCACCTAAACGGAAAAGGGTCCCATCGTCAATCATCCCCCCAGTATCGAGACAGACAGCTGAATAAACAATTTCACCTATTGCCAGTTTACGAATATTTCGAGTGAGCATATATTGCAAAAAGCTTTCAGCATCTGGTCCAGTTATTTCAAACTTACGTAAAGGAGTCAAATCGATCATAGCAAGGCGTTCCCGACAAGCTAAATATTCAGCTTTCGCCCCCCAGCCATCGTATTCTGAGGCAACCCAATAACCATGATATTCCACCAGTTTTGTCGTTAAGGCCTGAATGCGAGTATGAAAACCAGTTTGTTTGGTCATTCGGGGCATCTCCTCTGGAGTCAGACGGTAATGTTGAGAGCGATGAAAGTGTTCTTGCTGGTCATAAATACGTATATGGATATCTGTTGGAATCCAGCCATTGGATGGATCAATATCATCAGGGCAGGCTGAGGATGCACAGAGCAAATCTTTTTGTGCACGAAGTAAGACATAGTCACCAGGTTGTGACCAAGGCTCATCCATGCTGATAGTGCCGCAAGGCCCAATCTGAGTGTTATAAAAAAAATTAATCGCAGGCCAAGCACTTCTTGAGGCAATATGATGCTTTTTTAAAACCTGATTAAAGTTTTCGGTACAAGATATATGTCCGAAATAACCTGAATCCTGATAAAACTTTGGACTGCACGCAGTTAAGAACATGTCGTGACGACCTACCGTATCTTGCACGACTTCAACCAGTGCTTGTAAATCTTCACCATAAAAGCGTGAATGCAAACCTGGGGCAGGGGTGCTATGTCCAAGAAAAGATCGTGTTGCTACTGCATCGAGCCCAATTTCTTGATTCTGTGATAGTGCCTGAGCATCGAAAGCCAAAAAGTCTGAACACTGTTTACCGGAAACATCAATAATTTGAATCCATTGTCCAGCCTTGACATGATAACTCTGTGCAGTAGCACGATTAATCCGAATCTCCTGAATAGGTTTAGCAAGAGGAGGGGGTAAATATTCAGTTTGATTTTTATTTTTATGAATGATCACTTTGATTTCATCTATTGGATTTTGCTCATCAATCTGCATGTTTCGACCGGTGTTGAACACGATCACGTGTGCAGTGGCAATTGCTCTAAAACGAATAGGTGGACTAGCTGCAACATGAATTACATGACCAAGGCTTTCAGTGGTGATATTAAATTGATCTAACTGTTGTTGTAATAAATAAGCCGAATGATCCTGTTGCTTGAGTTGTGAATATGTGTGAACAGAAGGGCCACAATGTAGATTGTCTAAATCGGTGAGTGCTTGTAGTAGATGATCTTGATGTTGCTGATTAACATCACGGGTGATCATTTCAATAGATTGTTCATGAGGAAGAAAGAATTCGATCTCATCATTTTCTTCAAGTTCGAAGACCTGAATTTGTTGGGGATCTACCCGCAAATGCAGCGTCGAGATTGGGCGTTGAAGGTGAAAAAAACTACCGAGTTGCTCTGAATAATCAATTTCACCAAGATGCGCTGTCAAATTTCCCATATCCATTACCTAGTCGAATGCTTTTAAAAGGCGATGCACGTCATATTGGGCTCATCGCTTGTGGAAATATGCACTCACTATCTATGGGAAAAAAATTCAGCACAATTGCACAGAGTAGATACCTAAAAGGAGGTATTGTGAAATATTGGCATGAATAATGCTCAAAAAAATTAACTACGGAGAATACTTTGTGTAAATATAAAAATATCAAGCATATAGATTTTATCGGCGGATATCGTAAAAGGAATCACTATGACTCAATCGAAATTTGAGTGATGAGTATGAGAAAGTGGCTATTTGGGTTGAAGACGTCATCCCCATCTTTACAGGAACAAGCTAGGCAGATTACTGAGCTTAAACAACAACTTGTCTTTGCTCAGTTTGAAATTTTTTGCCGTCAATTTGAATTAAAGCTAGCACAACTGGATCATTACCTTACGGGTATCCCAGAGCATTTATCTGGTTTGCAACAACAGTTAACCCATCTTTTTAACAGCGAAAATCTATCATTAGGTTGTGTCATCTGTTATCCATTCAGTCATGAGTGCTTTATCTATCACGAGCAAACAGATCGTTTATCGCGTGAAGATATTGGTGTCATTCAGCAGACATTACTCAATTGTGCAGCTTACACACGAATTGAGGAGTTTCCACTTTTGATTCCGATCAATCAATATGAAGCGAGGCTATTGTTTACAAAGCGGGACATTATGGTCTGGCGTTTATATAAAGTTGATCGGGCAAATGGTATAAATCCTGTCTTATTACAATTGGTTGATCAATCATTACATAATGGTTTATGTGCATGGTTTGAACAACAACAACGGGTGAGAACGACTTTACTACAAGAACGCCGAGAGGTTGCGGCAGAATTACATGACAGCATTGCACAGATATTAAGCTTTTTACGCCTTAAATCGGCGCACTTGAATCAACAGTGTAAACAGAATGAGCACTTTGAGAGTCTGAGTGCAACAACAGAAGAACTTGCAAATTATACCCATTATGCTTATCAGCAAACGCGTGAGTTGATCACTGCATCAAGACTCGCTTATCAGGAGTTAGATTTCGCATCAGCACTCAAGAAAGTTGTTCAGGAATTTGAGCATCAATCAGGCATTGTTTTTGAACTAGAAAACAAAGTGCCTCAATTTAAAATTACTGCAAAAGAAGCAGTGCAACTGCTGTATATCATTCGCGAAAGTTTAAGCAACGTTGTCAGGCATTCTCATGCCTCCATTGCCCAGATTCGTTTAGAACATCTGGCTTCTGGCGGGTTGCAAATTTCAGTGATGGATAATGGAAGAGGAATTGATCTGAGCCAAAAGCGTAATGACAGTTTTGGTTTAGAAATTATGCACGAAAGGGCTGAGCGTATTGGTGCAGAATTAAAATTTGCAGCAAATTCTCCCCGTGGTACCTGTGTCATCTTAAAATTGGAAGATCATTCCTAGGAGAGCCTGATGTTATGTAAAGTGAGTGTTGTTGATGACCATGCTTTATTTCGAAGAGGTCTAGTTGATATTTTACGTCAATCTGGTGAGTATGAAATGATTGCAGAATATTCTTCTGGAAAGCTCTTTTTAGAAAGCATGCAGATTGGTTCATATCCTGAACTGTTACTTTTGGATGTACATATGCCAGATGAATCTGGCTTGAGTATTCTTAAAAAGATACGCCAAATCAATCAGGAAATTAAAGTTGTAGTATTGACCGCATGTGAAGATGACGACATTATTTTGGACGCCATCCAGTCTGGTGCCAATGGTTTTTTGCCCAAAGATACTTTGCCAGAAATGATGATTACGCATTTACGTGAGGTATTGAAGGGACAGACCGTTTTACATGGGGATGGGATTACTTTACTGGCACGGTTATTACGTCAAATACCTCAACACACCCAATCGCCCTTGTATATCCAGCAGCATCAAAAACTTGAAGAGCAATCTCAACTTCTATCTGATATGACAGCTCGTGAACAGGAAACTTTACTCTTAATTGCCAAGGGCTTAAATAACAAATTGATTGCAAGAGAATTGGGTATTAGCGATGGAACTGTAAAAGTATATGTAAAAAGTTTGTTGCGTAAGCTTAATTTACATTCACGTCTTGAACTCTCGGTCTGGGCACACCAACATCTTAAAATCCCTTGCTTGTAGCGATAAAATAATCAGGAGCGAGATGATGCGTAAACATTGGTCACATGTTTTTAAATCTGCACATGATTTGACAGAATATTGGTCGCCTGTATTTGAATATTTTAAAGATATTGTACTTATACTGGATCAAAGTTTAACGGTGCATCACTCTAATCAGGCTTGGTTCAAGTTTATTGAAACCGATGATACTCGTGCGATGTCTCCTTTACTGCAAGATAAATTTGCCGATTATATTTACTTTGATGACTTGTACCAATTTAAACAAAGTATAGCGAATACCCAGCATCTGGATCGTTACCGTCTACGGATAATGGATGGTCGTGGAAATTTACATTGGTATGAGATATCTGCTACACCCATTTTCATCAATGGTCATACCACATCGTTATGGTGTTTAATTTGTTCTGATCAAACCATCAAAATTAAACAGGAATATCTCGAGTTTGCACAGCAACGCAGCTTACGTGATTTATTATCTCGTCTGCCTGTCATGCTATACCGTTCACGAAATGATCGTGATTGGACAATGGAATATGTGAGCTGTGCTTGTACCACCATTACAGGATACACTGCCAAATCCCTGTTAAATACGCCCCTCTATGGACAGATCATTCATCAAGATGATGCCGAGTATGTCTGGTCCCAAGTACAATATGCAATACATCACAAACGCTTATTTCATCTCAGTTATCGTATTGTTCGAGCAGACCAGCAAATATTACAGGTAGAGGAAATAGGGCAAGGTTTGTATTCAGATAGTGACATGGTGCTGGGAGTCGAGGGAGTAATTTTTCCTCAATAAAGCAATAGATCCACACTAAAAAACAGTTATCCCATTGGGCATACCTCATTTGAGGAATTTTTAAAGATCGTAATCCACTCTATTGTGGTTTGAACAGAGTTTATCAGACTTCTTATTTCAAGCACATGGAGATTTAACCATGACACGAGTTGCCATAATCGGGGCAGGGCCAAGTGGTATGGCTCAACTAAGAGCATTTCAATCTGCACAACAAAAAGCAATCAAAATCCCTGAAATCGTTTGTTTTGAAAAACAATCAGATTGGGGAGGGCAGTGGAACTATACTTGGCGTACTGGGATGGATGAAAACGGTGAGCCTGTACATAGCAGCATGTACCGGTATCTATGGTCAAATGGTCCTAAAGAATGTTTAGAATTTGCTGATTATTCTTTTGATGAACACTTTGGTAAACCAATTGGTTCTTATCCACCTCGTGCTGTGTTGTGGGACTATATCAAAGGGCGTGTTGAAAAAGCAGATGTACGCAAATATGTACGTTTTAATAGTGCGGTTCGCCATGTAACCTTTGACCAAGATAGCCAGTTATTTTGTGTAAGTGTACATGATCACAGCACAAATACGGTTTATAGTGAAGAATTTGATTATGTTGTGGTTGCATCGGGACATTTTTCTACACCTAAGGTCCCAGAATATCCAGGCTTTGGTATCTTTGGTGGGCGCATTCTGCATGCCCATGATTTCAGAGATGCATTGGAGTTTAAAGATAAAACCGTACTTATTGTAGGAAGTAGCTATTCAGCGGAAGATATTGGTTCACAATGCTTCAAATATGGCGCAAAGCAAATTATCAGTTGCTATCGTCAGACGCCAATGGACTATAAATGGCCTGAGAATTGGTCAGAGCGTCCCCAGCTCATTTCTGTTGACCAAACACATGCTTATTTTGGAGATGGTAGTTCTGCACAAATTGATGCAATTATCATGTGCACGGGTTATATCCACAGTTTCCCATTCATTGAAGAATCCTTACGCTTAAAAACGAATAATATCCTTTATCCATTAGGTTTATATAAAGGGGTCGCTTGGGAGAAAAATCCAAAATTATTTTATCTTGGCATGCAGGATCAATGGTATTCATTCAATATGTTTGATGCGCAGGCATGGTATACCCGCGATATTATTTTGGGCAAAATTGTGTTACCTGCTTATGAAGACATGTTAGCAGATACACAAAAATGGCATGATGAAGAAAAAACATTAGAAGATGCCGCAGCGATGTTTAAGTTTCAAGGCGATTATATTATGCATTTGATTGAAGCCACTGATTATCCAACGTTTAATATCGAAGGTGTGCGACAGACTTTTCTGGAATGGAAAAAACATAAAAAACAGGACATTATGACCTTTAGAGATCATATCTATCGTTCACTGATTACGGGTACTATGGCAGAGCCACATCATACCCCTTGGCTAAATGCTTTAGATGATTCACTTGAAGCGTATTTACATATACATCAGCCAGAACTGCAGAAAAAAGTAAGTTGATGCGCAAATAATCAAATAAGAGTGACTTTAAAATAGTAAAAAATCACATTAAAACCTAGTTGACTCGTTATGTGTTGCGGAGCTTCGTATCCCCCGCAACACTTTTTTTTAAAGATATTGATTCGGAGATTACCCCTTTAGAGGTATGTTTTAAAGGGAATTGTGTATACCAATAAAACAATTTAAATATTTGATTATATTAATTTAAATGATGAGGATGTTGCTATGCAGGATCCAATGAACAGCACCCCGACTTATCAGAAAGTCAACGATATAAATATTCAACATGGTTCGACTTTATTTCTGTTACAAGATGCCAATGATGCTGAGGCTCAGAAGTTATTGGCACGGCTTAAATCGGTGGATATGGAAAACGTACTGATTTTGGACCAAATGCCAAATTTAGATTTGGCATATTATCTGCAAAGTGTGACACAACGTATCCAACGGGCATGGGCTGGTTGGCACGTTGTGATTTTAGGCGAAGAAAGCTTTATCTGGCGATTTGAATCTATACTCGTTGCACAAGGCTTAATGAAAGAAGAAATGAGCCTAATCTCCACAACTGGATCACGTCAAGTCTATTGTGTGCATTGCGGATATCTGCAAATACAAATCCATTCCAATAAAGATTATTGTCATTGTGAACAATGCGGTGTGCATCTTTTAGTTCGTAGTCATTTTTCACAGCGTTTGGGTGCATATATGGGAGTTTGTGCCGATGCCGATCATTCTCAAGGAGGTGCTGCATGAATCAATCAATTCCCGTTCAGGTTACTCAGATTCAGCAACTCACACCGGTGATTCGTGAATTTAGCTTTGAAGCGGTTGAACAGCCCTTACTTGCATTTTCTTCTGGAAGTCACATTGTGGTGCATTTGCCTATTCAAGACCGAATTTTGCGCAATGCCTATTCATTAGTGAGTGATCCCTACCAGCCACAGCATTATCAAATTGCAGTGCGTTTGCAAGAACACTCACGTGGCGGTTCACGTTATTTACACGAACACGTAAAAGAAGGTGATGTGCTCAATGTTTCAGCACCACTCAATCTTTTTTCATTGCATTCTCAAGCCAAGCATCATGTGTTTATTGCAGGTGGGATAGGTATTACACCATTTGTTTCACATATCCGCCAATTAATTCATATCGGTGGCAGTTTCGAATTGCATTACGCATGTCGTGACCAACTGAGTAATGCGTATGAGTCGGTATTGGATCAGTTATTTCCTTCCCAGTTGCATGTTTATTCAGAACGTACAGCGTCTCGTCTTGATATCGCTCAACTATTACAGCAGCAAGATTTAAATAGTCATGTGTATGTGTGTGGTCCTGAACGTCTGATTCAAGCGGTGCTTGATACTGCACAGCAATTGGGGTGGTCGAAACATCGTGTGCATTGGGAGGCATTTAATTCACCTCCGCCTGGAATTCCTTTTGAAGTGTATCTGAGCAAAAGTCAAAAAAGTATTCAGATTCCAAGTGATTACAGCTTGCTTGAGGCACTCGAAGCAAATGAGATAGAAGTACCGAACCTCTGTCGTGGTGGTGTTTGCGGGCAGTGCGCGTTGAAATATCAACATGGTGAAGTTGAGCATCGGGACCATTTCCTGACGGGCGCTGAACGTCAGAATTTATTAATGCCTTGTGTTTCTAGAGCAAAACAAGGTTGCCGTATTGAACTTGATTTATAAAAAAGGGGTTCACAATGACGATTCAATTTAATCCATCAGAACGGATGCATGGCGAGTTTAGCTACTATAATAGTGAAAAAGCGATTGCGCGTTTTCCATTTCCATTTCCCGAAGACGCATATATGTATTCGGTCAATATTGAACCTGCAGTGTCTAAAACAGGAACGATTTTTGAACATTGGTTTGATATCGATGAACACTACCTGACAGAAATGCAAGAACGAGCTTTGACTCTGGCAAACGACCCGAAACGTTGTATTGTCATGCCGCATATGCAAACAGCAGTATGGGACTTTTTACAAATGGCGATGGAGCATTTGTCTCAAGACTATCCAGAATATTTTGAACTTAGTAAACAGGGAAAATTTTGGCACTGGGTCAATCGTCCACTCAATATTGATGTCCATTTTGAATTTGGTAATGCGACAAGTTTGCCGATGGAGCCCTTTGAGTTTATTTGCCGTCAGGTGCAAGGTGATATCGCCTTACTCGATCAACGTGAAGGTGACCTTTTTATGGATGCAGGCATGATTACTGGCCCTGCGGACTGGTCATTAAATTTTGATGCAGGCATGAGTTTTAAACAGTGGCATGCACCAGTACCTAAGCTGGCACATGATTTGGGTGTATTTGATCGAGCGCTGAAATTTTTACTGAATATTCAGGTTGGGCATCCATATCGCCGGTTAAATTGGACCATGACGATTAATCCTCGCATGGATACTTCGTCGGAAACATTTCATTTATGGGGGCATGAGCGGGGATTAGTGACCAAAGATAATGCAGGAGAGTTGGTTCATCTACGCGTAGAATTACAAATGATGCCACGTCTACCGATCAGTAATGCCTTGTTATTTAGTATCCGCACCTATTTGATTAGCCTAAATGATCTGGTCAAAAATCCAGAATGGGCCAGACGTCTACATCGAGTAATCCGAGATTTACCAGAGCCGATTGCAGAATATAAAGGCATCAGCCGTTACCGTGAACCTCTGGTGCAATGGCTTAGTCAATTTGATCAATAATGATTTAAACGCAATATTCATCTGAAATGATAAGGAACACTATATGGGTAATTCATGGCGTATTTCCGCACTGGCAGAACGTCACCGTCAGCTTGGCTCAGAGCTAGAAGACTGGAATGGTATGGGGACTGCTTGGAGCTATAATACCGATACTGCAGATCACTATACGGCTATACGCACCAAAGCTGGTCTCATGGATGTATCTGGTTTAAAAAAGGTTCATTATGTAGGGCCACATGCAGAGAGCTTACTCGAATATGCCACTTCACGCGATATATCCAAATTGTATCCGGGCAAATCTGCTTATGCCACTATGCTCAATGAAGAAGGAAAATTTGTAGATGACTGTGTTATTTATCGAATAAGTCCGAATGCCTTTATGGTCGTACATGGTACTGGCATTGGTTTGGAAATGCTGACTCGTTCGGCAATTGGGCGCCAAGTGGCAGTGCTGTTTGATGATGATCTACATGACTTATCATTACAAGGGCCTTTAGCTGTCGATTTCTTGGCAGAGCATGTGCCTGGGATTCGCGATTTACCCTATTTTCATCATATCCAAACACGATTATTTGGTTGCCCTGTTATGATTTCTCGTACTGGTTATACTGGTGAACGAGGCTATGAAATTTTTTGTAAAGCAATGGATGCACCCTTAATTTGGGATACGATTCTGGAAAAAGGCGCTGTATATGGCATTGTTCCAAGTTCATTTGTGACATTGGACTGGTTACGTACCGAAAGCTATTTATTATTTTTCCCTTACGATAATTCTGAATATTTTCCTTTCGAAAATGATAAATCGGGAGATACGCTATGGGAGCTGGGTCTTGATTTCACGGTATCTCCAACCAAAGGTGAATTTCGTGGTGGCTATGAACACAAACGTTTGCAAGGTAAAGAACGGTTTAAGATATTTGGTGTTAAACTTGAATCCGATCAAGCTGCTGCAATGGGTGATACCTTGTGGGATGGCGATCAAAAAATTGGTGTGATCACTTGTGGCATGTATTCACCTTTAACCAAGACTTCAGTCGCTTTAGCGCGTGTTGATGTGCCTTATGCAGTGCAAGGTCGTTCTATTCAAGTAAAAGGCAGTCTGGAAGTCGATGCAATTACCCATACTTTACCTTTTGATGATCCACAAAAGTTAAAACGCACGGCTAAAGGGTAAAGTTACTCTTTTTGAGCCTAGCTTTCCAAAAGGATGATCTATAGGATTCATCCTTTTTATTTGTTTTAAATATTAGACCTATCCTTCTTATATAATTGATATTTAATTGTTTTATTTAAATTTATTGAAGGGTCTATTGACTAGAGGGCTAACAATGTACCTGACTTGGGCATAAAAAAGCCCTGCCAAGGCAGAGCTCATTTTTATATTAAAATTAGTTATATGCTTGTTCGTTATGGTCAGAAATATCTAGACCTTGAAGTTCTTGGTCACGGTCAACGCGTAAGCCAATGACTTTGTCGACGAATTTTAAGATCAGCCATGTAAAAACACCGCAATAAACCACAGTGAGTACAATACTGGCAACTTGAACGCCAAATTGTTGTAGTAAGTTTACATTTTCGACATTGCCGCCCAATAATGGGATACAGAAAATACCTGTTAAGATACAGCCGACCATGCCACCGACACCATGTAAAGCAAAAACATCAAATGAGTCATCATAGCTAAACTTATGTTTGAGTTGGGTGACCGCATAGAAACAGCAGACACTGGTTAGAAAGCCAACAGCGATTGCACCAAAAGGACCGACATAAGCCGCGGCAGGAGTAATTCCGACCAAACCTGCAATTGCACCAGATGCTAAACCAAATGATGTTACATAAGAGCTTGTTATCTTTTCAATAAACATCCAACCCGCAATACCACCACATGTTGCAAGCATGGTGGTCATAAATACTAAAACCGCAGTACCGTTGACTGCAAATGCTGAACCGACGTTAAAACCAAACCAACCTGCCCATAAGAGTGCAGCACCAATCATGGTATAAACCAGATTATGGGGTGGCATTGCAGTGGTTGGCCAGCCTAAACGTTTACCTAATACAATTGCACCTACTAAGGCTGCAACACCAGAGTTAATATGTACAGCTGTACCCCCAGCAAAATCAAGTACACCCCAATTATGCATAATTGCGCCAGGACCGCCCCAGACCATATGTGCTAATGGTGCATAGACTACAACAATCCAGATTGCAGCAAATAAGACCACTGCGCCAAATTTCATTCTTTCAGCCATACCACCCATGGCAATACAGGGCGTAATCATGGCAAAGGTTAAACCAAACACACATGAGATATATTCTGGGATGCCAGCTGACATGGTCTTTTCAGTGATGCCTGCTAAAAAAGCTTTATCCAGACCACCAATAAAACTATGGAAGTTGACAACATCCTTCACCATACCAGTCGTGTCAGCTACGGTACTATAGACAAAACCTACCCATAACATAGCGACAACAGCGGCGATACCAAAAAATTGAGAAAAAATTGAAAGAATGTTTTTGGCACGGGTCATCCCTCCATAAAACAGAGCAAGACCAGGGATAAACATGATCAAAACAATAATTGTTGAGATCATGAGCCAGACAGTTGTGATTGCGTCCAAAGGTGGTTCCTCTGCTGCAAAGGTATAAGTAGGTATGATGAGTAATAACCAAGGTGCTATTTTTTTTAGTACATCGGAGGTCATGAGTTCTCCTCAATTATGGTTGGAAAGATCAATATTGGTTAATGATTGGTTTTATTTGAGATTATTCTCAAAAGGAATATTAGTTTCATTTTAGTTAAAGCAATTCTCATACCATGATGCTTTTCAAAACTAAATTTTTTCAATATTGAACGTTATGACATTGACTGGGTACGATTCAGTAACGAGTCAGGTTCTTGTCTCTAGAGTCGTGTCTGATTTGACTTGACCATTACATATCGTTGCTGGAAAGTTCATGGATCAATATTGACAGAGAATGATCTCGATGAGTTTAGTATTGATTTCGGGGAGCGGGTTAGCCTTTGGAGATTTGGGAGATCAGGTGACTTTTAGCATCGCGATCGTCTTTTTGGCATTGTAGGGCGTTTCGCTTGCAAGCATATTTGTAGGGTTACAAAGCTGGGTTTTAAAACAGGCAGGTGCTTTGGCAGGTGCAGCCTCGGCAATCAATGTTGCAGTTTTTAATGCCAGTATTGGTTTGGGTGCATTAATTAAAGATGAAATCGTATCTCTCTTTCTGGTGTCATCTCAGTACAAGAAAGCTGTAAACAAATAGATGATACGATTGGTTTAAGCCGAAAAGGGAGGTTACTCCTCGCTGTTGCCGTAGTTCATTACAGACAAAAGACGAATAGGCACTTGCACTAGTTTTTCTGGTCCGTGTGGAATTTCACCTTCTAAAGTCAGGCAATCTCCTGGTTGCATGTGAAAAACTTCTTGTCCATGTCGGTAAATTAGCTCGCCCTCGACCAGATACAGCATTTCTGTACCTGGGTGAGCGAAGGTCGGGAATTCTTCACTGGCGTCATCCATACTCACCAGATACGCCTCAAAGTTCTTTCTTGGGCCTCTAGAATGCGTTAATAAACGATAAGTATGGCCTTTTTCGGTACCGCGGCGTACCACCTCCATACCATCGCCAGATTTAACCAGCATGGCATGACTTTCTTGCTGGTCGTATTGACTAAATAAAGTCGACATCGGAATGCCGAGTACTTCGCAAAGGCGGCTCAAGGTTTCTAAGCTCGTAGACACTTGTGCATTTTCAATTTTACTGAGCATGCCCTGACTAATCCCTGCAATCTGAGCTACTTCTGAGAGTTTGAGGCCTTGTTCCTGACGATGTCGTTTAATTTGAATGCCAATATATTGTTCCAGCTTCACGCTGTTTTTGGTGTGTCTCATTATGGTTCAACTCTGCACTATTTTGATGACAATGAACTGAGGATTTTACTTAAAACAAAAAATAGATGTAATACATTTAAAAAAATCTTGTGGTGAAATATATATTCTTTATGGGAATATATGGCGTATATGATCGTTTATTACAAAAACAAAAGAAATTTTTAAAAGTTGGCAAGGGATTTGCTTTCTTTATAGGAAACAAAGTTTCTTGTGTTGAAAGCTAAACAATTTAAGAAACAAATGTGCATTTTTTGAGCCAAATACAGTTTTGCCATATTAGGAGTATGTCAATTATGTTGCAGCAAGCCGTGAAAGAGATGTTTGATCACTATGAATTGACCAGCCAACCCATGTACCGCCCAGAAGTACAAAAGGTCATTGATCAGCATCATTTAAAATATGTTTTGGCGCAATTTGTTGATATTCATGGTGCTGCCAAAACCAAGTCGGTCCCGATTTCGGGCTTAAAAGCAATTGAAAAAGACGGTGTCGGATTTGCAGGTTTTGCCATTTCTGGTATGGGCATGCAACCCCATGGTCCTGACTTTATGGTGAAAGGCGATTTATCGACTTTAACCCCAGTCCCTTGGCAACCGGGTTACGGACGAGTGGTCTGTGAAGGGTATGTGAATGGCAAGCCGCATCCATATGATTCACGTTATGTACTGCGCCAGCAAGTCGAGCGTCTAAAAGCCCAAGGCTGGACATTAAACACTGGGCTTGAGCCGGAATTTAGCCTGTTTCGTCGTGGCGAAGACGGCAAACTCAAAATGGTAGATGACTCCGATAATCTGGATAAACCTTGTTATGACTATAAAGGCTTGTCTCGTTCGCGTGAATTTTTAGAACGATTAACCGAAGCGCTCATTCCTGTGGGTTTTGATATTTATCAGATCGATCATGAAGATGCCAACGGTCAGTTTGAAATCAACTATACCTATGCAGATGCCATGAAGTCGGCAGATATGTTTACCTTTTTCCGTATGGCTGCGGGTGAAATTGCCAACGATTTAGGCATGATTTGTTCATTTATGCCAAAACCTGACCCGAAGCGTGCAGGCAACGGCATGCATTTTCATTTGTCGATCGGCAGTGAAAAAAATAGCAATCTTTTTCATGATGCCAGTGATCCAAGTGGAATGGGTCTATCAAAAATGGCCTACCACTTTATTGCAGGTCTGCTTGAACATGGTCCGGCACTCTGTGCTTTTTGCGCACCAACGGTAAATTCTTATAAACGCCTCGTGGTGGGTCGTTCACTCTCTGGCGCGACATGGGCACCAGCCTTTATTGCATATGGCGGCAACAACCGCTCAGCCATGGTGCGTATTCCGTATGGTCGTATTGAGCTGCGCTTGCCCGATGCAGGCTGTAATCCTTATCTGGTGTCGGCTGCCATTATTGCAGCAGGACTTGACGGAATCGAACGCGAACTGATGCCACCACCGGCCTGTAATGAAAACCTATATAGCCTTGGGCTTGAAGAAATTGCAGCACGTGGCATTCAAACCTTACCGCAGTCGCTTAAAGAAGCCATTGATGCACTCAAAGCAGATCCACTGTTTGCACAGAAAATGGGATCTGAAATTGTGAACGAATTTATTGAACAAAAAAGCATGGAGTGGGTGGAATACTGCCGTCATGTATCCGACTGGGAAATTCAGCGCTATACAGAGTTTTTCTAAAGCCTTAAACAACAAACAGATTAAAAATTAAATTTTGGAGACATCCTATGTGTGGAATCGTTGGTTTATATCTTAAAAATCCTGCGCTTGAATCCCAACTTGGCAAATTGTTTGAGCCAATGCTGCAAGCCATGACCGGTCGTGGTCCCGATAGCGCAGGCTTTGCGATTTATGGTGATGAGGTTCAAGACGGCTGGGTCAAATTAACCTTGCAAACCACAGATGAAACGTTTAACTGGCAGGCATTTGCACAAAAGCTTCAAGCAAAATTATCTACAGGTTTTGACTGGTTTCAAAATGCAACTGCTGCCGTCGTAAAAGTTGAAGCAGATGAAGAAATAGTGCGTGCAGCAATCGATGAAATTGCCCCTGAACTAAAAATCATGAGTGTTGGACAAAGTATCGAAATTTTAAAAGGTATGGGCTTACCTGTGGAAATTTCCGAACGCTTTGGCCTTGCCAACATGAAAGGTAGCCACATTATCGGGCATACCCGTATGGCCACTGAAAGTGCCGTAACCATGGAGGGAAGTCATCCATTTTCAACAGGTGCCGATTTATGTCTGGTTCACAACGGCTCGTTATCGAATCATGCACGTTTACGTCAAGAGTTAAAGCGTGAAGGCATTAGCTTTGAAACAGATAACGATACCGAAGTTGCAGCAGGATATCTCACTTGGCGTTTACAGCAGGGCGATAATCTGGAGCAGGCGTTGAATCACGCACTCGATGATCTGGATGGTTTCTTTACCTTTGCCATTGGAACCCGTGATGGCTTTGCTGTTATTCGCGATCCGATTGCATGCAAACCTGCTGTACTGGCCGAGACCGATGACTACGTTGCAATGGCCTCTGAGTATCAGGCATTGGCTTCTTTACCCAACATTGATCAAGCCAAAGTGTGGGAACCAGAACCAGCCACCTTGTATGTATGGGAGCGTTCATCAGTCAAAACGAACGCAGCGGCATAAGTTAAACGGTTAAGAATCAGGAGCAGCAATATGAACAGCACAGTATTGGCAGACAAAATTGAGCAAACACTTTTAAAAGATACTTACGATTTAAATCTAGATAGCGTACGCGATCTCAATCAGGCATTGCATAGCAAGGATCTGGTCAATGAAATTGCACATTGGACGGTTAAAAACCCTGCAGGTATACATAATATAGCGGTGGGGATTAAAGCTCCGATTTCGGTCACCATTGATGGTCATGCAGGATATTACTGTGCAGGCATGAATCAGGAAGCGGATATTGTCGTAAATGGTAACGTTGGGGTAGGCGTTGCAGAAAACATGATGTCTGGCTCTGTGCGTATCAAGGGCAATGCCTCTCAGGCTGCGGGTGCAACTGCACATGGTGGTTTGCTGGTGATTGAAGGGGATGCAGGCGCACGTTGCGGTATTTCCATGAAAGGCGTGGATATAGTCGTGGGTGGCAATATCGGTCATATGAGCTGCTTTATGGGCCAAGCGGGCCGTTTAGTGGTCTGTGGTGATGCAGGCGATGCACTGGGCGACTCTCTTTATGAAACACGTATTTATGTGAAAGGGACTGTGAAATCTTTAGGTTCAGACTGCATCGAAAAAGAAATGCGTGCTGAACATCTTGCCGAATTGGCGGAGCTGCTGGCCAAAGCTGGTTTTAACGAATCCCCAACCTCGTTTAAACGCTATGGCTCAGCCCGCCAACTTTATAACTTCAAAGTAGACAATGCATCTGCTTACTAAGATCAAACGTAGATCGGAGAAATAACCATGACACAATCAGCCACTCAATTTGAACCAGTACTACGTGAATCGGCTACGTTTGATCGTTTGACCATTCAGGAAATTCAACGTGCTGCTGCAACAGGCATCTATGATATTCGCGGTGGTGGTACTAAACGTCATCTGCCACATTTTGATGATTTATTATTGCTGGGTGCGAGTATGTCTCGTTATCCGCTTGAGGGTTATCGAGAAAAATGTGGTACCGATGTGGTTTTAGGCACACGTTTTGCCAAAAAACCGATTCATCTGAAAATTCCTGTGACTATTGCAGGAATGAGCTTCGGTGCGTTATCTGCCAATGCCAAGGAGTCTTTAGGCCGTGGCGCGAGCATGGTCGGTACGTCTACTACCACAGGTGATGGCGGGATGACCCCCGAAGAGCGTGGGCATTCCGAAACGCTGATATATCAATACTTGCCATCGCGCTATGGTATGAACCCAGACGATTTACGTAAAGCCGATGCCATTGAAATTGTCTTGGGGCAAGGGGCCAAACCTGGGGGTGGCGGTATGCTGCTCGGAATGAAAGTGACAGAGCGTGTGGCGGGAATGCGCACTTTGCCTGTTGGCGTCGATCAACGAAGCGCCTGCCGACATCCAGACTGGACTGGGCCAGATGATTTGGCGATTAAAATTGCCGAAATCCGCGAGATCACAGATTGGGAAAAACCAATTTATGTCAAAATTGGAGCAAGTCGTCCTTATTATGATGTCAAGCTTGCAGTTAAGGCAGGAGCAGATGTGATTGTACTCGATGGCATGCAAGGCGGAACAGCCGCGACTCAAGAAGTATTTATTGAGCATGTGGGAATTCCGATTTTATCTGCCATTCCCCAAGCGATTCAGGCTCTACAGGAAATGGGCATGCACCGTAAAGTACAACTGATCGTCTCTGGCGGTATCCGCACTGGTGCCGATGTTGCAAAAGCGATGGCACTCGGTGCCGATGCAGTCGCAATTGGTACTGCTGCCTTGATTGCTTTGGGAGATAACCATCCACGCCTTGATGATGAACTGAAAAAAATCGGTTCGGCATCAGGCTATTATGACGATTGGCAAAATGGCCGTGACCCTGCTGGGATTACCACGCAAGACCCAGAACTTGCCAAGCGTTTAGATCCGATTGAGGGTGGTCGACATTTAGCCAACTACTTACGCGTACTGGTTTTGGAAGCTCAAACCATGGCGCGTGCTTGTGGTAAATCACATCTACATAACCTCGATCCAGAAGATCTGGTTGCCCTAACAGTAGAAGCCGCTGCCATGGCACGTGTGCCATTGGCTGGAACCAACTGGGTACCGGGGCAACTCCAATATTAAGTATCGACCTTGTGAGCGTTATTTGAGCATAAAGCACCTAAAAAGGGTGCTTTATGCGTCGGGTGTGAATTCATTTAAAAATAGAAAAGAACAGGATAATTCAGATATGATGCTAATCCTTAAGTCACATCGTGGTGTACGGGTTTAGCTAATGAACTTTAAAAGTATTGAAAATTTTTATTGGGTGGCCCGTTTAAATAGTTTTAATAAAGCCGCAGTTAAACTTAATACCACACAACCTGCGGTGTCTCAGCGTTTAAATACCTTTGAGCAAGAACTTGGAGTCAAGCTTTTAGAGCGGACATCACGCAGCTTGCAATTGACCGAAAAAGGCCAAATCGTTTACGCCTACGCAGAAAAATATATACAACTCAATCATGAGCTACTCAAAGCATTGTCTGAAAAAACGGCACTTCAGGCCACCATTCGCTTGGGGGTTGCAGAAACGATTGTACACACTTGGCTGGTCGATTTTATCGAGCAAGTGCAACAAGAGTATCCTGCTGTAACTTTCGATATTGTGATTAATATTACCCCCATGCTCAAACAAGCGGTTGAAGCGGGCGAACTGGATATGGCGTTTTTGCTTGAATCAAGCTGTAATTTTGATTGTGTAGAAATACCACTATGTCAGTTTCAACATAGTTTTTTAATTGCACCACGTTTCCACAAACGCTTTTTAGAGCGTCAGCTTACTCTCAAGGATGTGTCTAATAGCACCATTTTGACTTATCCCAAAATGACCTATCCCTATATGGATTTAAAAAATCAGCTGATGCAGCACGGCTTAAAAGAACCTAAAACCATTACCAGTTACTCCTTAGCCACTTTAATTAAAATGACCGAAGAAGGTATGGGAATTGGGATTATTCCACATTTATCGGTGATTCACGAACTACGTGAAAAACGGTTACAGATTTTGCCCTCTGAGTTGGTATTAAAGCCATTTCGTTTTTCGTGTGTGTATATTGCGGGTAAAGATGATCTGGTCAAACAAAGTTTATCGAAAATTGCCCAGCAGATTGCACAGCACTCACTACGTAAGCTCAATAACCAGTTTAATGGCGATGATTATCGTTAAATACATGCTCAACCGCTCTGCATTTGATTAAGATGAGTTCTTAAATGAGCTCATTTGGATGTGTCCAGATCAGCGCAAAAAAGTGCGTCATATGAGTGCAGTATGCACCATTAAAGTACTGATTTTTAATATTTATTTTTTTAGATATAACCGTAGCTAATCGATATCGATAAGCAAAGATTATTAATCATTTTTAAGTCAAAAAAACCATATAAATGAATAAGTTATTTTTTATCTTTCGTACTGTGTAAATATTGTTCCAATCCTGTCTGTTGTGTTTAAGTAAATAAGCGCCAATATTAGTGAAGAAACTAAAATCTGTTTCTTGCTCAGGGCAACGTGATTCCTCCTCAGGCTAAGCAAAGAGCGAATAAATTTTATGGACAAAAAGACATTTTTTAGTGAACGGCAGTGGGCGATTGTTGCCTCGATTTTCTTAATGGCAACATCAGCCATGGGGCCGGGTTTTCTTACCCAAACTGCAACATTTACCGTCAAAATGGGCGCTGCATTCGGGTTTGGTATTTTACTCTCGATTATTATTGATTATGTGGTACAGCAAAATATCTGGCGCGTGGTCACACTAACACAAAAGCGTGCTCCAGACATTGCCAATATTGCGTTGCCCGGAAGTGGCTATGTACTTGCAGTGCTGGTTATTTTTGGAGGATTCTTTTTCAATATCGGTAATATTGCCGGGGCAGCGCTCGGATTAAATGCCTTGTTTGGACTCGATACCAAATGGGGCGGCGTCATGAGTGGTGCTATGGCAATTATGATTTTTGCATCGCGTAAAGCCAGTTTGGTGGTCGATAAGAGCATGATCATTCTGGGTATTTTAAAAATCGCGATTATTGTCGTGGTGGCTTTTATTGTGGCACCGCCAATGGCCGATGCATTTCATCAAACGATTTTGCCAAGCCATGTCGACTTTGCCAGTATTACTACCATTGTAGGCGGAACAGTCGGGGGCTACATCTGCTATGCCGGTGCACACCGATTGCTCGATAAAGGTGCCGTGGGTCCTGAGCACATTGCAGAAGTCTCACGTGCTGCAACCAAAGGCATTGTGGTGGTTGGCGTAATGCGCTATGTACTGTTCTTGGCGATTTTAGGTGTAGTGGTCAGTGGCGCAACCATTGATTTGGCATCGCACAATGCCAACCCAGCCGCTCAAGCCTTTCAATATGCTGCCGGTGAGTTCGGATTTAAACTGTTTGGCCTCATTTTTTGGGCAGCCGGTATCAGCAGCTCAATTGGTGCAGCTTACACTTCAGTTTCGTTCTTTACAGCATTTAAAAAAGACCTCGACCTCAAGCAGCGTAACTTTTGTACCATTATTTTTATTGCGCTTGCATTGTTGCTCTATGTCTTGATTGGCGCAACGCCAGCGAGCCTATTGGTATTTGTCGGCGGTTTAAACGGTCTGGTTCTACCAATTGGTCTGACTATCTTCGTATATGTTGCCGCATGTCGTAAAGATATGCTCGGCGGCTACAACTACCCAATGTGGCTGACCGTTTTAGGCGTACTGACCTGCTTGCTTACGTGGTACATGGGTTATGTATCGTTTAACACGATTTTTAATTACCTCAAAACTCTATAGGACATTCCCATATGCGTATCGATTTGAATAGTGATTTAGGTGAAAGCTACGGATCTTGGAGCATGGGGAATGATGCACAGATTCTACCCATTGTCAGCAGCGCCAATATTGCCTGTGGTTTCCATGCCGGTGATCCGCTGGGTATTTTTAATACCTTGAAACAGGCAGCACAGTTACAGGTGACGGTCGGGGCACATGTGTCTTATCCAGATCTGGTCGGTTTCGGGCGCCGTAATATGCAGCTTTCTTACGCTGAACTCATGACTGATGTGATGTATCAGATTGCGGCTTTGCAAGGTTTAGCCAAAGCGGCAGGCACCGAAGTGAAATATGTAAAGCCACATGGCGCGCTGTACAACACCATTGCCACAGATCTGGAGCAGGCCAGAGCCGTAATTGATGCAATCAAAAAGATGGATTCAGACCTGACGTTGGTGGCACTTGCTGGTTCAAGCTTGATTAAATATGCCCAGCAGCAAGGCCTTCAGGTGGTGGCCGAAGCCTTTGCAGACCGTGCGTACAATGCTGATGGATCATTGGTATCGCGTCGGTTGCCTGGCGCGGTGCTACATGATGCCGACTTTGTGGCACAACGTGTAGTGAGTATGCTCAAAGAAGGAGGTGTTATCTCAATTGATGGTCAATTTACACCAATCGATGCACAGAGTATTTGCTTGCACGGTGATACCGAGGGCGCATTGGCGATGGCAGCAGCCATACGTGAGGCCTTGATTCAAGAGGGTATCGAGATCCGCTCATTTTGTGAGGGCACTTAAATGAATCAGCTACAATTTGCCCATGGTGAAGCGCTTTATGCTGCAAAGCAAGCACGCTATGACATTCGTAATGGCTTTGACCTCCCGACGGCTGGCTTGGCGGCGGGCCTAACGCAGGTCAACATGATTTCGGTTCCCAAGGCATGGGCCTATGACTTTTTACTGTATAGCCAGCGCAATCCACAAAGCTGCCCTGTACTTGATGTAATTGAAGCTGGCCAGTTTCAAAGCAAACTCATTCAAGAACCTGGCCATGATATTCGTACCGACTTTCCGCGGTATCGAATTTGGGAACACGGTCAATGTACCGATGAAGTTACCGATGCCACATCGATCTGGAATCAGCACAATGACTTGGTGACGTTTTTAATTGGATGCAGTTTCTCCTTCGAAACAGCACTGATAGAGGCCGGCATTGACGTCCGTCATATTCAAGACCAACGAAATGTTCCGATGTACCTCACCGATATTGAATGTGTTCCCGCAGGACGAATTTCAGGTCGACTGGTCGTCTCTATGCGTCCAATTAAAGCATCACAAGTGAGTCAGGCCGTACAAATTACTGCAAAAATGCCCAATGTCCATGGAGCGCCAGTGCATATTGGCCACCCAGAAAGCTTGGGAATTTCAGATCTGAACTGTCCAGATTTTGGCGATGCACCTCGCATATTAAACGATGAAATTCCGGTCTTTTGGGCATGCGGCGTGACGCCACAAGCTGCTGTCATGCAATCAAAAATTCCGTTTGCGATCAGTCACGCGCCGGGACATATGCTGATCACCGATGTGCCAGATCGGGCATGGATGCGCTAAGGATAAGGAGAACTTCGAGATGCGATTTCTATCTGTAAATAGCGACAGTTTTCTAATCGAACTGGGTGATTTACAACACACCATGCAGTTGTATCGACATTTGCGAGACGCCGCGCATCCGCATATACGTGAAATGGTACCTGCCGCAGCGACCATTTTAGTATATTTCAATCCGCTTCAAATCACTGCCAGAGCACTCATCCATTGGATTAAAGCACAAAAACCAAGTGTCGATACGCAGTCAAATCATCGTCATATCGAGATAGAAGTTTGCTATGACGGGCCTGATTTACCGCATGTGGCTGAACTACTCAACTTATCAGTCAAAGAAGTGATTGAGCGACATATTCAAGCGCCGTGGCAGGTGGCATTTATTGGTTTTGCACCCGGCTTTGGTTATTTAAGTCGTGCAGACCAGCCCTTTGGTAGCGTACCGCGACTGGATTCACCACGTAAAAAAATCCAATCCGGTTCGGTGGCACTGGCAGGTGAATATTCTGGGATTTATCCCAAAGATAGTCCCGGCGGTTGGCAACTCATTGGGCAAACCACCTGCAAAATGTGGGATCTGACACGCGAGCATCCGGCATTATTACTGCCCGGCGATCAGGTCCGTTTTATCGATGTGACGCATCGGCCAACCCGTGTGGCTGTACATGATGTGGAGCTTAAAACGGCTGATGTTGCACAGTCTGAGCTTTTGCCTGTTTTAGAGGTATTACAGGCAGGCCTGCAAACCCTGATTCAAGACGAAGGCCGCAAGCACGTCGCTGCCATGGGCGTAGGCGGGGCAGGCGCCATGGACCGTGCTGCTTATCATTTGGCCAATCAGATTGTGGGTAATCGCCCAGATGCGGCGGCACTTGAGGTGCTCAACGGTGGAGTAAAATTCAAAGTGTTAGCACCTACTGTTGTTGCTGTAACAGGGGCACAGAGCAATATTTGGGTGATTGATCGAAATGCTGTGCGTACTCGTGTTTCTGGTTATACCGCATTGGCACTTGATCCAGAAGACATGCTTCAGATCGATCCACCGCAGGCTGGAATACGCAACTATCTTGCCGTGCGTGGTGGCGTTGCCACTGCACATGTATTAGGAAGCGCAAGTTACGATACTTTGGCTGAGTTAGGGCCAGCCCCTTTACAGGTACATGATCTGATCTGTGTGGGTAACGCTGCTGTAAGTGCGGTTGAACTTTATGCGCAGGCACCAGATCAGCTAGCGAAAATTGGTGAAGTTATCGAAATCGATGTGGTTTTAGGGCCACGCACCGACTGGTTTGAACCGGAAAGTATTCAGCAGTTTTTTAAGCAGCAGTGGCAAGTCACACACGAGAGCAACCGCGTGGGATTGCGTTTAAAGGCACCACATGGATTAAAGCGACAGATTCAGCAAGAGCTACCCAGCGAGGGAACCTGTACAGGTGCTTTACAAATCCCGCCCAATGGTCAGCCCGTTTTGTTTATGAATGATCACCCTCTGACTGGCGGTTATCCGGTATTGGCGGCTGTTGCCACACACGATCTGAATAAAGTTGCGCAAATTCCGCCGGGTGCTTTCATTCAGTTTCGCCAATTTACACATGTTTTAGATTTGGACGCCGAGTAAATAGATAATGGACAAACAACATAAAATTTTAATTGCCAACCGTGGTGAGATTGCAGTACGTGTCATTCAGGCATGTAAAGATTTAAACATTCCATCTATTGCGGTGTATGCCGATGATGATATTGACAGTTTGCATGTTCAATATGCCGATGAGGCATGGGCATTGTCTGGCGTTACCGCCAAAGAGACTTACCTGAATATTCCGCGTTTGATTGAAATTGCACAAAATGCGCAGGCCACCATGATTCATCCCGGCTATGGCTTTTTATCTGAGCGTGCCGAATTTGCGCAGGCTGTGTTAGATGCCGGCCTGATCTGGATTGGGCCTTCGCCAGAAAGTATTGAAAAGTTAGGTGACAAGATCGAAGCCAGAAAAATTGCGGCATCGGTGGGTGCTCCGTTGGTTCATGGTACAGCTCAGCCCTTAAACAATGCCCAAGAGGCACTTGAATTTGCTCAAACCTATGGCTTACCTATAGCCATTAAGGCCGCATTTGGTGGCGGTGGCCGCGGTTTGAAAGTGGCATGGCAGCTCGAAGAAGTTGAAGCGTTGTATGAGTCTGCGGTACGTGAAGCCATTGCTGCATTTGGTCGTGGTGAATGTTTTGTCGAGCAATATCTGGATAAACCCCGTCATCTGGAAGCGCAGATTATCGCCGATCAGCATGGTCATGTCGTGGTGGTGGGAACCCGTGATTGTTCATTACAGCGACGCAATCAAAAATTGGTGGAGGAGGCACCTGCACCGTTTATCGATGAACATATACATCAACAAATTCTTAGCTCATCGACCAATATTTGCCGAGCTGCGCAATATGTGGGTGCGGGAACGGTCGAATATTTACTGAGTCGAGATGGCAAATTATCTTTCTTGGAAGTAAACACCCGCTTACAGGTTGAACATCCGGTCACGGAAATGACCTCAGGCATCGATCTGGTTTGTGAACAAATCCAGATTGCATTGGGTCAGCCTTTAAGTATTCAAGAGACACCACAACCTCAAGGTCATGCAATCGAGTTTCGAATTAATGCTGAAGATCCGGCGCGCGGCTTTATTCCAGCTTTTGGACGGATCGAAAAATTTACCGCACCTTTTGGTCTGGGGGTGCGTCTCGATACTGGTGTGCTCTCGGGCAGTCTGGTGTCTAGTCATTTCGACTCACTGATGGCCAAGCTGATTGTATACGGCCCAACCCGAGAGATTGCATTGCAGCGCGCCCGACGAGCACTTGCGACTTTTGAAATTGAAGGCGTTGCATCGGTATTGCCATTTCATCGAGCAGTACTGACACAACCGGATTTCACTGAAAATTTTCAGGTGCATACGCGCTGGATTGAACAGGACTTTCAGCATAACTTTGATGTTGCACCGCGCAGCTCGCTGAGCAGTCAAAGTGGTGTACAGCATTTTATGCTGGAAATTGACGGTAAGTTACACCGCGTGGGCTTACCAGTGGGCGTGTTTAGCGGCTTTGCAGCCCAGTCTCAACCGAGTCGTGAAAGCCAAGTTGAGCAAAACAGCAGCCCAAATGATGTGATTGCACCGATTAATGGGGTCATTACCACATGGAAAGTTGCAGAAGGTGCGCAGGTTGCAAGGGGTGAGGTGATTGCGATTATGGAAGCCATGAAAATGGAGATTCAAGTAACGGCACATCAAGCTGGTACACTGCAACATCTGGCTCAAACTGGAAAAACCTTGAAGGCAGATGAAAAGATCGCGGAAATCATCGCGACTTCTTAAAACGCTGTCTTTTAAATAGCCGATGTTATTATTTAAACACTCGGGAGATGCGATAGGCAGCCCCCGAGTATCGAGATTTAGTCAATCAGTTCAATGGCAATAGCGGTGGCTTCTCCGCCACCAATACACAGCGCCGCAACGCCTTTACGCTTGTTCAGACGTTTGAGTGCATGAATCAGCGTCACAATAATACGTGAGCCGGAAGATCCAAGTGGATGCCCCAAGGCGCAGGCACCACCATGAATATTGACTTTTTCAGGATCAAGCGCAAAGGCATCAATGGCTGCCATGGTGACCATCGCAAAAGCTTCATTGATCTCCCAAAGGTCGACTTCCTCAGCCGACCAACCGACTTTTTTCAGTAACTTTTCAATTGCACCCACTGGTGCGATCGTAAACTCTTCAGGGCGCTGCGAATTCGAGACGTAACCCTTAATTTCGGCCAATTGAGGTAACTGACGCGTTTTGGCTTCTTGTTCGGACACAATCAGCAGTGCAGAAGCACCATCACTAATTGAACTAGAATTGGCGGCAGTCACGGTTCCATCTTTGGCAAAAGCTGGTTTTAAGCTTGGTATTTTGTCAATTTTGGCATTGCCCGGATTTTCATCATGTACAACGGTGATGCCACCTTTACGTGTTTGAACAGTCACAGGCGTAATTTCAGCGTCAAAATATCCTTCGGCAATGGCTGTTTGTGCCCGCGTTAAAGACCGAATGGCAAAGGCATCCATGGCTTCACGGGTGTAGTTTTTCTGATCGGCCATTTCCTGCGCATAAGAACCCATCGCGCGGCCAGTGTAGGCATCTTCAAGACCATCTAAAAACATATGATCGAGTACCTGACCATGGCCCATACGATAACCCGAACGAGCTTTAGGCAACAGATATGGCGCATTGGTCATCGATTCCATACCGCCCACTACCGCAATCGAAATACTGCCGGCTTGAATGGCGTCGGCTGCAAACATTGCAGCTTTCATACCTGAACCACAGACTTTATTAATGGTGGTTGCACCCACATGGTCGGGCAGTCCGGCTTTACGCATCGCCTGTCGTGCAGGGCCTTGTTTTAATCCGGCAGGTAGCACGCAGCCCATAATTACTTCATCAATATCATCGACTGGAAGCTGAGTCTGTTCAACCACGCGTCGAATAACCACGGCACCTAAATCGGGGGCCTGCAAATCGGAGAGACTGCCTTGAAAACTTCCCATCGGGGTTCGAGTGGCTGCGGCAATGATGACTTTTGACATGTTCAATTCCTTCTTTTGGGGTTTGACAGATCGCCATCAAACCCATCATGAAAATTTAAAATACGGGAGGGCTGTAGGTCAGGGTTTTGCCCAAGATCCAAAGTAAAAACATCACCAAAGGCAAATGTACCACCAGTTGAGTCACGGTAAATCCAATCACGTCTTTGGCTTTGAGTTTCAAGATTCCCAGCATGGGCAACATAAAAAATGGATTGATTAAGTTTGGTAAAGCCTCTGCTGCATTGTAGATTTGTACCGACCAACCTAAATGGTACTTTAAGTCGATCGCAGCCTGCATGACATACGGCGCTTCAATGATCCATTTGCCGCCACCAGAGGGCACAAAAAATCCCAAAATAGCCGAGTAAATTCCCATCACCACAGCAAAGGTATCATGCGAGGCAATCGAGACAAAAAACTCGGCAATATAATGCGACAATGAAAAATCTTGCGCATTCACTGCTTGGGTCATAATAAAGGCAATACTGCCGTAAAGCGGAAATTGAATCAGTACACCCGAAACTGCAGGTACAGCTTTACTCACGGCATTTAAAAAGTTGCGTGGTGTGCGATGCAGAGCAAGGCCGAGCATCAGAAAAATAAAGTTGTAGGTGTTTAGGCTGGAAATGGCAATAATCGGATTGTTTTTAGAAAACTCAAGAGCCATCCAGATTAAGCCGAGTACCACCACCAAAATGGTTAAGATTGGAGAGTTTTCGAGCCAGTCTCCCGGACGATTAGACTTCTCCTCGACTTTTTCATCTTCGTCAAAATTAAGCTGGAAATCTTGCATCGTTTTGACGTTTTGCCCTTTTGGCGCCGACCAGTAGGCAATCACGATCGAAACAATCACCAGTACCAGTGTCATGACTAAAGATTGCCACAAAAAAATGGTTTCGGTAAATGGAATAACCCCTGTGAGATTATAGATCGATTCTGGCAGACTGGCCTTGTTGGCTTGAAGCTGTGCGGCAGATGAGCTAATTCCCAATGCCCATGTGGCGCCCATCCCAATAATTGCGGCAGCCGCAGCAGCGCGATAATCCATATTGAGTTCTTTACGCTTGGCCAGTGCAATCACCAGTAAGGCCGTCAAAATGGTACTGATCGCCCAGTTGACCAACGACACCAGTAAGCTAACTGTCGCGACCAGCACGATTGCACTACGGCCCGAATGTGGAATTCGGGCCATTTTATGAATCAGTTTTTTAACCGGTGCCGACACCGACACCACATAACCGACAATAATCAGCATGGTCATTTGCAGCGTAAAGGGAATCAGGCTCCAAAAACCGTTTCCAAAAGCACCAGCCACATCTTTAACTGGTGCACCAATAAAAATGGCCGCCACTGAGACAATAATCACGCCCAATAAGGCAAAAATGTAGGAATCGGGGAACCATTTTTCAGACCAGTTACTGACTTTGAGCGCAAAACGCTCCAATAAAGCGGGTTGTTTATCCATAATCAACATCCATTTTGTCGTTTTAGATAGATACACCGAATCGGCATAAGGCTGCCGATTCGGTTTTTTATTTTAAAATTCCGTCATGATTCCCTCATGGAACCAGTTTTTTTATCATCAGCAACATTGCTTAAGCGGGTGCTGTATTGCGTAGTGTTACACCTGTTGCGGCCTGAATGTCTTCAAAGCGAACGCCGTCGGCCAGTTCAATCAGTTCAATCCCACCGTCGACTACATCCATTACACCCATATCGGTGATAATACGATGCACGACGCGCTGACCTGTGAGTGGCAAGTTGCAGGTCGGCACTATTTTAGGTGAACCATCTTTTGCGCAGTGCTCCATCAGCACCACAACACGCTGTACACCGACCACCAAATCCATGGCACCACCCATACCTTTGACTTTTTTGCCGGGAATCATCCAGTTCGCTAAATCGCCTTGCTCAGAAACTTCCATCGCGCCCAGAATAGCGATATTTACATGACCACCTCGAATCATGCCGAAGGATTCACTGCTCGAAAAAAATGCTGCGCCAGATCGGGCAGTCACGGTTTGTTTACCTGCATTGATTAAATCGGCATCGACGCTGTCTTCTGTTGGAAATTCACCAATACCGAGTAATCCATTTTCCGATTGCAACCAGACTTCAACATCTTCTGGAATATAATTGGCCACCAAAGTGGGTAAACCAATGCCTAAATTTACATAAAATCCGTCTTGTAACTCTTTTGCGGCACGTTGTGCCATTTGCTCGCGGGTCCATGCCATGATTATGCTTCCTGTGCTTTTAGAGTTTTTTGTTCAATCCGCTTTTCCGGGGTCGCATTGAGCACCACGCGATTGACAAAAATACCGGCCAAATGAATGTCATCTGGATCTAATGTACCGGTCTCGACAATTTCCTCGACTTCGACGACGGTGATTTTGCCAGCCATTGCACATTCGGGGTTAAAGTTTCGTGCCGTTTTGCGAAAGATTAGATTGCCGGCTTTATCGGCCTTGTAGGCTTTCACCAGTGCGATATCGGCAGTGAGAGATGGCTCTAAAATATAGATTTTGCCATCAAATTCACGTTGCTCTTTACCTTCTGCAATGAGCGTACCCACACCCGTTTGGGTATAAAATGCGGGAATACCTGAGCCACCGGCACGCAATTTTTCGGCCAGCGTGCCTTGAGGGGTAAGTTCGACCTCAAGTTCACCATTGAGATATTGACGTTCGAACTCTTTATTTTCACCCACATACGAAGAAATCATTTTTTTGATTTGACGGGTTTGCAGTAATAACCCTAAGCCAAAATCGTCGACACCCGCATTGTTGGAAATACAGGTGATGTGCTTCACTTGCGTATCTTTGAGCGCATTGATTAATGCTTCTGGTATGCCACATAAACCAAAACCACCAACTGCAATGGTTTGATGATCTTTGACGATGTCCTGAAGTGCATCGGCTGCACTTGAATAAACTTTATTCATTGTCTTTACTCATAATCCCTTGTTTTTAGTTTTAGCATTTGCAACTTGCTTAAAGAAGTTGAAAATTTTAAAGGTTTAATGAGGAAAACTTATTAATGATGCTGATTTAACAATCAAAGACAATGCGATAACGACAATCGCAAATCAAAGGACAGAGCGAGATCTATCATAAAAAGCCCATCATCAGGCGCTTTTTAAAATCGAGGCATAAGAAAAACGTGTGAGCGCTTCAATAAACTGTAACGAGACATTGGAGAGTTCACCATCTTTTTTATAGACAATACCGACCGCCTGATGCACATCGCTGTTTTCGATTTCAAGCAAGACATTGTGTTCTTTATCGATAAAATTTTGAAAATGACGCGGAATGGCACTGACTCCTATATCGAGTGCGACCAAACTTGAGAGGGTACTGATTTGATGGCACTCAACTTTCAAATCTAAAATTAAGCCGTGTTGTTGTGCATTTTGTTCGAGCAGATGCCGCACAATCGATGGATGTTGTAGCGTCACAAACGGACAGGCATATAATTCAGGCCACTGCACGCTATTTTGCTGAGCCAATGGATGATGCTTAGGCACGAGTGCTAAAAAGTCTTCATCGAAGAGTGGTTTAAATTCAAGCTGTTCGTTCATCACAGGCTCAAAACAAATACCCAGTTCGAATATACCATCCAGAACATTTTCAATGATTCGTTCGTTGGGAATATCGTGAATGGAAAAACTGAGATTCGGATGTTCACTGGAAAAAATCTTGATCACCTCAGGCAAAATAGCATGGGTCACAAAGGGCATAGAGGCGATGCTGAGTGTGCCACGGTGTAATTTAAAACGCTGTTTGACGTCTTTTTCCATATCTTCCCAGTTGGCCAGCAATTTACGTGCAAATGGAATCAAGGAGAGGCCTTCTTGGGTCAGCTCGACACGTCGGGTATTGCGCTTAAACAGCTTTCCGCCCAGTTCTTCTTCGAGAGATTTAATGCTTAAGCTCAATGCAGACTGACTCAAATGTAGCTCAGTTGAGGCACTGGCGTAATTCAAGGTTCTTGCGAGTACCAAAAAAGCTTTCAGTTGCTTGAGGGTCATGCGAGGTCATCCTGATCGATTTTTTGATTTTTGTTATGTAATTATATGGAATTTATCAAGTTTTATGCGGTTATTTTTGTAAAACCAGTGTGTCGTGCTGATCCGTTTTAAGGGATCTAAAACGTTAAGTTTTTTTTGAAATAGATTCATATTAAAATAATGCGACATTTATTTATTAAAATGATTAATGAGTTTTTTAAAATAAACAATTTGTTTTATAAATAAATGGGAATATTGTTTTTTATAATATTAAAACTATGATTTTTAATGATATAAATTTATTCATTAATAAATTAAAATTAATCTTCTTGTATTTTTTCTTTTTGTTGATATTTTAAAAAATTAAAGCGGTTTTATATTTTAATGATTGCTTTTTATTTTAAGCAATTGTGTCGAGACAAGGATGAGGTCGGCCAAAACCCACGTTTAGGCAAGATATGGGGGCTGTACCTGAGATGTATTCTTGGTAATGGAGTAAAAGAATATGTGGGAATTATTTGTCATTTTGCTATCGTTAGGACTGTTGATGTATACAGCCTATCGCGGCTTCTCAGTCATTTTAATGGCACCGCTATGTGCCTTATTAGCGGTGATGCTGATCAATCCAGCCAATGTTTTACCATTTTATTCGGGCGTATTTATGCCCAAAATGGTTAATTTTATTAAAGATTACTTTTTAGTATTTTTGCTTGGTGCAATTTTCGGAAAAGTGGTCGAAATGTCTGGTATTGCAGAGTCGATTGCCAAAACCATTGTGAACTTGATTGGGGCTAAAAAAGCCATTTTGACGGTGGTATTACTCGGTGCAATTCTGACCTACAGCGGTGTGAGCTTGTTTGTGGCAGTATTTGCGATTTATCCGTTTGCCAATCAGTTATTTCAGCAGGCCAATATTCCAAAGCGTCTGATTCCGGGGACCATTGCACTCGGTGCATTTACGTTTACCATGGATGCATTGCCTGGAACGCCCCAAATTCAAAACGTAATTCCAACCACATTTTTTGGAACCAATATTTATGCCGCGCCATTCTTGGGCATTATCGGGGCAATTTTTGTATTGTGCATGGGCTTGGCTTATCTGGAGTGGCGTCGACGTGTGGCTGCAAAAGCAGGTGAAGGCTATGCCGGTTTTGATCAAGCAGATCTAGTGGCGGCGAGCACCGTGGTCGATGCTAAAAATAATGGCTCGGCTGGGCGTCAATTATTGGCATTTGTCCCCCTGATTTTGGTTGCAGTCATGAACAAGTATTTGTCGGGTGCCATCAAAACATGGTATCCCAACGGATTCGATTTCAACGCGATTGGCCTTGCAAATTACACGGTCGATGTTGCAAAAACTGGTGCCATCTGGGCTGTTGGTCTGGCACTCATCGTCGGGATTATCGCGGCTGTTCTGTTTGATTATCAACGCGTAGTGAGTCAGTTTAAAGAGGGGGTTAATGCCAGTATCGGCGGGTCTTTACTTGCGGTCATGAATACCGCATCGGAGTACGGATTCGGTGCCATTATTGCAGCCTTGCCGGGTTTTGCATTAATTAGCCATGCCTTGAGTAATACCTTTACCAATCCATTGGTCAATGGCGCGATTACCACCACCACGCTGGCCGGGATTACCGGATCAGCATCGGGTGGTATGAGTATTGCGCTCAGTGCAATGGCCGAACAATACAACGCTGCGATCTTGGCTGCGGGCATACCGCCTGAAGTGATGCACCGCGTGGTAGCCATGGCATCGGGTGGTATGGATACGTTACCGCATAATGGCGCTGTCATTACCTTGTTGGCCGTGACGGGATTAACACATAAGCAATCGTATAAAGATATTTTTGCAGTCACGATAATCAAAACCATGGCCGTATTTGTGGTGATTGCCGCATTTACATGGTTCGGTATTGTCTAACTCATATTAAAGGTGTACACGCGTAATCGTTATGCGTTGTACACCACTTACCGCATGAAAAATAGGAGAGCGCAAGTGACTCAACAACTCGAAGCAAAAGTTGCGTTTATTACAGGTTCTGCCAGTGGTATAGGGCTGGAAATTGCCAAAAAATTTGCCCAAGAAGGCGCAAAAGTCGTTATATCAGATGTCAATGTACAAAAGTGTGATGAGGCTGTGCAGCAGCTTAAAAATGAAGGATTTGAAGCACTGGCTGCACCTTGTGACGTTACCGACGAAGCCGCATTCCAAGCTGCGCTGCAACAGACCAAAAGCGAGTTTGGAACTATTGATATTTTGATTAACAATGCTGGCTTTCAGCATGTTGCAGCCATTGAAGACTTCCCAACCGATGTGTTTCAAAAGCTGGTTGGGGTCATGCTGACGGGTGCTTTTATCGGAATCAAGCATGTTTTCCCGATCATGAAAGCGCAGCAATCGGGGCGCATTATCAATATGGCGTCTATTAATGGTGTGATTGGTTTTGCAGGTAAAGCGGGCTATAACAGTGCCAAACACGGCGTGATCGGACTGACGAAAGTCGCTGCGCTGGAAGCTGCCAAAGAGGGTATTACGGTAAATGCTTTATGCCCGGGCTATGTCGACACGCCACTGGTGCGAGGGCAAATTGCCGATCTGGCCAAAAACCGAAATGTAAGTGAATCCACTGCACTTGAAGATGTGATTTTGGCAATGGTGCCGCAAAAGCGCTTACTGTCTGTTGAAGAAATTGCTAATTACGCGATTTTCCTGTGTAGCGATAAAGCCGCAGGCGTGACGGGTCAGGCGGTGCTCATTGATGGTGGTTACACTGCACAATAATCTCTTGTAATAAAAAAGACGGTACTTGTACCGTCTTTTTTATTGCGTTGATTTTAATTGTGAATTGCCATCATGCCAGACGCGATCGAGAGCATTAAGCCAGTTATCTAAACATAATTTATGTTGCATTTCCTTTGAGTAACCACGCGTCTCGAAGGCCTGTTGTAAGGCAGTCAAACCCCTAACATCTTGAAGCTGATTCGAAATAAATCCGCCATCGAAATCTGAACCTAAAGCCACATGGTCTTCCCCCAGATGCTGCATCAAATACTCAATATGATCCAGAATGATATCTAACGGTGTTGCCTTGTTACGCTGTCCGTCAGATCGTAAAAAAGCCGTATCAAAATTTACACCCACACAGCCGCGGCTTGTTTTGATTGCATTAAGCTGATGGTCGGTCAGATTACGTGCTTGCGGACAGAGCTGATGTGCATTGGAATGTGTGGCAATCAGGGGTAACTGACTCAGCTTGGCGGTATCCCAAAAGGCCTGTTCGTTCATGTGCGATACGTCAATCAGGATTCGGCGTTCTGAGCAGTACTGAATCAGTGCTTGGCCCAGTTCGGTCAAGCCTGCGCCTGTATCGGGCGAATGTGGAAAGTTGGCCTGCAAACCATGCCCAAACTGATTGGGCGTATTCCAGAGTGGCCCAAGGCTTCTTAAGCCGCGCGCATAGAAGTAATTCAGCCGTTCGAAGTTGGCATCTAAAACATCAGCGCCTTCCATATGAATCACGACTGCCAATTGATTCTGCTCTAAGGCATTACGAATAGCAGGCACATCACCACAAATCTGAATTTGCCCCGAAGAGCGTGCGGCAAGCTGTTCAATGTAGCTCAGCTGAGTCTCTATAATGTCACTGATCTCTGTTGCATCAAAAGCCGTTTGCTGCGTATGTTTGAGCTTATCAGGATGATGCTTTTGTACGTAATCGAAAGGTGGTACAAACAGTGCAAACAGCCCACCTGCAAAAGGGCTGGCCTGACAGCGTTTAAGATCGAGATGTCCGGGTAATCCAGTCTCTAAAAATGCAGCAACAGGATCTGGCGCATTACTGAGCCACATACGGGCCAGTACATCGTTATGCCCATCAAATACCTTCATCATGGTGTATCCGATACATTAACTGTTTTAAAAAACAGTTTAGAGTTTCTGCTGTTGCGTAATACCAAATCTTGGGTGGTTGGTTGCTGCTCATCGGCATCTGCACGAGCGGCCTCAATCTGATAATGCTCAGGTGATTTACTGCACACCGGATCGGTGGCATACATGTTTTGTGTCATCATGTATGCTTGACAGCGGCATCCACCCAAATCCTTTTCTCTGTCTGGGCATGAACGACATGGTTCTTGCATCCAGTCAGTGCCCCGAAAGGCATTAAAGGCAAATGCTTCGTTCCAAATCGTTTTGAGGGACTGATCGGCAACATTGGGAAAGTCTAAAGGCAGATCTTTGGCGCTCTGACAGGGCAGTACCGTACCGTCAGGGCTGACGGTAATAAAAATTTGTCCCCAGCCGCCAATACACTTTTTAGGACGCGTTTGATGAAAGTCGGGAGCAACCAGCATCAACTTGGTTTTTAAGCCCTGTTGATCGATCTGCGCTCGGTAGGCCTTTACTCTGGATTGTACATAAGCAATCTGTGTGGAAGTCGGCAAAAGAGCGGCCTGATTCAGTTTGGCCCAACCATAAAACTGGCAAGTGGCCAGTTCAACATAATCAGCACCCAGTTCAAGGCTCAATTCAATCATCTGATCGATCTGCTCGATATTAAAGCGATGAATCACAAAGTTGAGCACCATCGGATAGCGGTGCTTTTTTACCGCACGTGCGATTTTCTGCTTTTGTTCGAAGGCTTTACGTGACCCAGACAGCAGTTCACTCAGCACTGGATCACTGGCCTGAAAACTGATCTGGATATGATCCAGACCTGCCTCGCTAAACGCTGCAATTTTGTCTTCAGTCAGCCCGATTCCTGACGTAATCAGGTTGGTATAAAAGCCCAACCGATGGGCATGCTGAATCAGCTCGGGTAAATCTGGCCGCAGTAAAGGCTCTCCACCAGAAAATCCAAGCTGCACACTGCCCAAGGCGCGTGCCTGATCAAAAACCTGTTTCCATTGTGCTGTGCTCAGTTCATTTTTTACTGCGGCGTAGTCCAATGGATTAGAACAATAGGCACATTGTAATGGACAACGATACGTCAGCTCGGCCAGCAACCACAATGGCGGCTTGATCTGCGGCACTACCGGAATATTCATGACAGATCAATCCACTGCCGCGATTCAGCCTGCTGTAAAAAGTCGATCACATCCTGATCGAGACCATCGGCATCTGGAAACTGTGCCTGCAAAAGCTGAATAATCTCCGTAACGCGACGTGAACCATCAATCTGCTTTAAAATCAGGGTAGCTGTATCATTTAAACGCACCAGACCTTCGGGATACAAGATCACATAACTTTGCTGTGCTTCTTCCCACTGAAAACGATAGCCTCGATTAAACACAGGGGTATGGTTGCTGATATCCTTCATGTTAATAATCCTTTTTGATGCCATGCGATATCCTGAGTGACCGTATGATACGGCGCACGATGCAGCACATAGGCCATGGTCATGCCATCGAGCAGTGTCCATAAGATATCGAGCTTAAACTGTAAAATATTGAGCATACGCTGCTGACGTTCAATCGTCGTGCAATACTCAAGTGCCAGTGCCAGACCATGTTCAACATCACGATTGGCCTGACCCAAACGGCTTCTGAAATAAGCATAGCCTTCAGCATCAATCCAAGGATAATGATTTGGCCATGTATCTAGCCGTGACTGGTGAATTGCCGGTGCAAACATCTCGGTGAGCGAGCTACAGGCCGCTTCTTGCCAGCACGCACGGCGGGCAAAATTGACATAGGCATCCACTGCAAAGCGTACACTTGGCAACACCATTTTTTCAGACAAAATTGTGTCGCGGTCAAGCCCGACTGCTTCACCTAACCTTAACCATGCTTCAATACCGCCATGATCATCGTGCTGTCCATCATGATCCAAAATACGCTGCACCCATTTTCGACGCGTTGCAGGGTCGGGGCAGTTGGCCATAATGGCGGCATCTTTTAGCGGGATATTGACCTGATAATAAAACCGGTTGGCCACCCAGCCCTGAATCTGTTCTTTGGTGGCTTCACCTTGATTCATCATGATGTGATACGGATGATGAATATGATAGTAGCAGCCCTTATCACGCAGTGCCTGCTCAAACTCGGTTGGGCTTAAAAGTGATTCAGCCATATTAAACCTCAATCAGCATGCCGTCATAACTCACTTCGATCTCAAGCTGTTTGAGTGTTGCGTGTTCGACAGACTCTTCATTTAAAATTGGATTGGTGTTGTTGATGTGGATCAGCACTTTGCGCTGTTGCGGAAATTGCGCCAGCAAATGAATCAAGCCGCGTTCTTCTTGCAAGGCCAGATGTCCCATATCCTGACCAGTATTATAACCAACACCGAGTAAGGCCAGCTCTTGATCTTTCCATAGCGTACCATCAACCAGCAAACAGTTTGAGCGCTGCATGTAGCTTAAAATCTGCTCATCCATTTGTCCAAGACCGGGCGCATAAAACAGCGAATGTCCAGTGCGGGTATCTTCGATCCAAAGCGCAATATTATGACCTGGTAGCGGTCGGTGACGATATGGCGAGTAGGGCGGTGCATTGCTTAAAATAGGCACTGGCGTAAAGCGAATAGACGGGCATACAGCCACCTGAAATGGCGTCTGGATATCAATTGGATGATGTACCAATCCGCCATTCCAATGCTTGAGCATATTAAAAATTGGAAATCCGGTGCTGAGATCTTCGTGTACTTCAGGCGTAGCCCAGACCTGATGCGGACAGCCCTCTCTTAAATTGAGCAAACCTGTGGTGTGATCAATTTGGCTGTCGGTCAAAATAATCGAACCGATCGAGGTACCGCGGCGAACCGATGCTGGCGCCTGCAATTCGGGATTGTGGGCAATTTGCTGTGCAATATCGGGTGATGCATTGCACAAGATCCAGTCTGTACCGTTATCGCTAATGGCAATAGAAGATTGGGTACGCGCACGTGCCTGAAGCGTTCCCTGTTTAAGACCAAGACAGTTTTCACAATTACAGTTCCATTGTGGAAAACCGCCACCCGCGGCAGAACCTAAGATTTTTATCAGCATGAATGTTTTAAAATGGATAAGTTAAAATGAAAAACATCCACAAGGTTGTGGATGTTTCGACGCGCAATCAAATTACTCGACAGCAGCATACATTGTGATTTCAAAACCTAGACGAATGTCTTCAAAAGCTGGTTTGGTCCACATAGCAAAATCTCCATTTTAGAAATCATTTTGAATGCAGAAGCATATATTATTTTTATTTAACAAAAGCTATTTTTTGACATAAAACACATAAATTTTGTGCGCTCATCGTATCAATTGCTGCAGTTTTACTGAATAACTTACATTCGCCATACAAACCAAATCTTATTTAAAGTAATTGAAATAGTAAATGGGCGGTTTAATTTTTTAACCGCCCGAAAATTTTTACACCACGAGATTTATTTATCTAGCGTTTTACACAATGAGCAAATGGTGCCGTGATGCTTGTGAGAGAACAGTACATCTGGGCGTTCATATGGCTGATCACACACGACGCACTCATAAATGGTTGCCACAGGCGTACCTTCGGCATCGAAACGAGGCTCTTGAATGCCGTCGTGCGCTTGCTTGATGTAGTATTTGCCTTTGGTCAAAATGCCCATCAATGGCGTCATTACAAACGCAATCACCAGCGCGATGATGGGTGAGTAAGCAGCCAAAAAGCTGCCAAATAATCCAAAGAATGCAGCAATTGATAGTCCTGCTGCGGCCAAAAATGCCACCAAACCCACAGGATTAATATTGTGCAGCATATCGCGGCGATATTCTGGCTCTTTTGGAGAAAGCTTTAAGAGATATTTATTGATAGAAATATCGGTTGCAACCACCACCACCCAAGCGATGGCAAAGTTAGAATAAAAGCCCAGAATTTTGCCTAGCACTGCAAACATGTTGCCTTCCATCAGTGCCAGAGCAATGACCAGATTAACCATCACAAACACGATACGACCCGGATAATGTTTGGTCACGCGCGTATAAGCACTGGTCCATGCCAATGAGCCTGAGTAAGCATTGGTGACATTAATCTTGATTTGTGAGATCACCACTAAAATCACGGCCAGAGAGAGTGCCAACCAGCCCGGCAGCATGTCATGAAATGCAGCATTAAACTGCTGTACAGGTTCTGTCGAGTTAATGCCGGGTACTTTGGTCAGTAAGTAAAAACCCAAAAATGCCCCGATAATTTGTTTAATCGCACCCAAGATCACCCAGCCCGGACCCGCCGAAATCACGGCTGCCCACCATTGTTTGCTGTTTTGTTTGGTTTTGGCAGGCATAAAGCGTAAGTAATCAATTTGCTCACCGATTTGCATAATCAACGACAAACATACACCAGCACCCAGCATAATCGCGGCCATGTCCATCGGTGCGAAGCCTTCTGCACCCGTGTAATTGGCAAATTGGCCGACCAGATTAGGCTCTTTATGAATCAGATATGCCACAGGGCCAATCATCAGAATCAGCCAGATCGGTGTCGTCCAGACCTGTAAGGTACTTAGGGCCTTCATGCCATAAATCACCAGTGGAATCACCATCACCGTAGAGATGAGATAGCCCAGCCATAGCGGAATACCCAAGCCGAGCAACAGCCCTTGTGCCATGATCGAGCCTTCAAGGGCAAAGAAAATAAAGGTAAAGCTGGCAAAAATGATACTGGTCAGCACTGAACCAATATAGCCAAAACCGGCACCGCGGGTAATCAAATCCAGATCAATGTTATAGCGTGCAGCGTAATAGGCCAGTGGAATACCGGTTAAAAAGATAATCAGCGCTGCAAATAAAATTGAAAAAACGGCGTTGGTGGTGCCATAGGCCATACCAATACTGGCACCAATTGAAAAGTCGGCCAGATAGGCAATGCCGCCCAATGCTGTAATGGCCACCACCTTAGGGCTCCAGCGGCGAAAACTGTGCGGTGCATAACGCAGTGTATAATCTTCGAGAGTTTCATTCACGGCTTTACGTGAATCGGCGTCGTCGACGGTACCAATAGTTGAATGCTCGGATGCGCGCATAAGCTGGATCTCCCCACAGAACGAATAACGGCAATATTGGATTGCTTGATGTATGGCAGTCTGTCGGGTTAAGGCAAAATTGAAAATACGTTATTTTGCGTATACGTGCGTATGTAATAAGCATAGCAATCTGCGTCAAGATTTGGCAAAGTGGCCATATAGCCCAAATCTGCTCAGCCATTGCTCGCCATGTCAAATTCTTCAAAAACTCCGCACGCACCACAACGTGTGATTAAAACACGTCGTGACTATAATCTTTGGGTGGCCGACCAGAGTATCGAAGATTTTGCGCTGCGCTATGCTCCAGCGTCGGTACGCAAATGGTCGCCGTGGACAGTGACCAATACTGCCATCTCGACGGTCAGTTTTCTGGCCATGGAAGCCATTGGTGCCACCATGCTGTGGCAATACGGTTTTAGCAATGCCATTTGGGCGGCGATTGTGGTGTGTCTAATCATTTTTCTGACCAGTTGGCCGATCAGTTACTATGCAGCGAAATATAATGTCGATGTCGATTTACTCACGCGAGGCGCAGGCTTTGGTTATATCGGCTCGACCATCACTTCACTGATTTACGCCAGCTTTACCTTTATTTTGCTGGCATTTGAAGCCGCCATTATGGCGATGGCGCTTGAGTTGGCGCTGAATATTCCGCTAAGTATTGGCTACTTAATTTCTGCACTGGTCATTTTACCTTTGGTGGTGAAAGGCATAGGGTTTATCAATAAAGTACAAGCCTATACTCAGCCGTTATGGCTGATCTTGTTGGTGCTACCGTGGATCGTGGTGCTTTGGAAACAGCCACATTTGCTCAGTGACAGCATCCACTTTGCAGGTGTGGTGTCGGCTTCAAGCGATTTTAATCTGTATTATTTTGGCACTGCCTGCACGCTGATTTTTGTGTTTGTGATTCAGATTGGCGAACAAGCCGACTACTTACGCTTTTTGCCGCAGCAACAACAAGCCAAGCGTTCGTGGCACCTTGCAGTATTTTTAGGTGGCCCATCATGGATTTTGGCAGGTTTTCTTAAAGTTTGCATGGGGATGTTGCTCATGCTGTTGGCTTATCAATTACTGGTTCCGATTGCTGAATTAGATAACCCGACCTACCTTTACTGGATGGCTTATCAGCAGTTTATTCCATCGCCGCAAATCGCCTTGTTACTCACGCTGTTACTGGTTTGTCTGGCGCAAATCAAGATCAATGTCACCAATGCCTATGCGGGCTCGCTGGCGTGGTCAAACTTTTTTGCGCGTTTAACACACAGCCATCCCGGCCGGATTGTGTGGTTGATTTTTAATGTGCTGATTGCAGTGGTACTCATGGAGATGGGAATTATCCATGCGGTCGAGCGAATTTTAGGGCTATATAGCAATCTGGCGCTGGCATGGATTGGCGCCGTGGTGGCAGATCTAATGATTTGCAAACCACTTGGGCTAAGTCCTAAAGGAATTGAGTTTCGACGTGCTTACTTGTACGACATCAACCCGGTAGGCGTGGGTGCGCTGGTGATTGCATCATGTGTCTCAATGCTATGCTATTTGGGAGTGTTTGGCCTTACGGCAAAAGGCTTGGCCAGTTTTATTGCACTCGGTACGTCTATGCTCTGTGTGCCGCTCATTGCATTACTTACCCGTGGCAAATACTATATTGCTCGCCCACCTGAACAGATTGCCTCAACCCCTGTGGCCACTTGCGTGGTGTGTGAGCGTGATTATGAAGTAGCCGATATGGCGGTGTGTCCAGCCTATCAGCACTCAATTTGCTCACTCTGTTGCTCACTCGAAGCACGCTGTCATGATTTATGTAAGCCGCATGCCCGCTGGACAGTACAGCTTAAAACATGGATCGAGCGCTATTTACCCAAAGCATGGTCACAGCGATTAAATACTCGCCTGAGCCAATATTTACTGTTAATGCTCTCGCTGGGGCTTATTTTAGCGGTGTGTTTAAGCTTGGTGTATTTACAAGAAAAAACCTATTTGGAAGCCGTCAATGAGCAAGCCATCCAGCAGTTATTTACTTTATTTTTAAAAATCTACACCATTTTATTTCTACTGATTAGTGTCGCGGCGTGGTGGTTGGTGCTTAATGATCAAAGCCGCCGTAAAGCTGAGCAGGAGACGCATCAGCAAACCCGTTTGCTTATAGAGGAAATCGCAGCGCATGAGCAAACCTCACAGCATCTTTACGATGCACGTATTCAGGCCGAACGTGCCAATGAAGCCAAAAGCCGTTATGTGGTGGGCATTAGCCACGAACTCAGAACACCACTCAACAGTATTTTAGGTTATAGCCAGTTATTACAAAAACAGGAACAGCTTTCGCCACAAGGCCAGACGGCACTGGGTGTGATTAGTCGAAGTGGCCAGCATCTGACCTCGCTCATCGATGGTTTACTGGATTTATCACGTATCGAAACCGGTAAGATCAGCCTGAATATGGTCGATGTACATTTTCCTCATTTTATTGAACAAATGATTCAGATGTTCCAGCCGCAAATCGAGCAGAAACGTTTACATTTTATTTGTGAGGTGAGCGAGCATTTACCGGAATATGTCCGAACTGATAAAAAACGACTGGAACAAATTTTAATCAATTTGCTGGGGAATGCGCTTAAATTTACCACCAAAGGCGAAATTCATTTGAAACTGGAATATCGTTTTCAAACGGCTTATTTTGAAATTCGAGACACCGGATGCGGTATTGCAGCGCAAGATCTTGAGCGGATTTTTAACCCATTCGAGCGTGGCAGTAATGTGGTACAGGGCGGGTTTACCGGAACCGGGCTTGGACTACCGATTGTGAAATTACTGGTCGATTTGCTCGGTGGCCAGCTCTCGGTAACAAGTGAGCTGAATCAGGGCTCATGTTTCAAGGTTAAATTGTACTTGCCTTCTAAGGCGCTGGTACATCCTATTTCAAATGTACAATCGAATCAGATCACGGGCTATACCGGTGAACAAAAACGAATTTTAGTGGTCGATAATGAAGCCGTCGATCGAGGTTTGGTGGCGAATTTTTTACGCCCACTTGGTTTTATTATTCAGGAAGCAGAATCTGGTATCGATTGTTTAAGACAGGTACCAGTGTTTCAGCCCGATCTTATTTTAATGGATTTAAATATGCCCATGATGGGCGGCTGGGAAACGGCACATTTATTACGTCAAAATAATATTACCAACGTCCCGATCTTGATTATATCGGCCAATGTGAATGAGCGTGAGGGTAATCCGCAAGATGCTGTCTTAAGTGAAGATTTTATGCTTAAACCGATCGATCTGAATTTACTTTTAAATAAAATTGGCGATAAATTGGGGCTTACATGGATCGATCAGTCTACATCTCTGACCACACAAGCCTCCTCAGAAGCGCAAAAATCAGAACCGATTTCTGCTCAGCCATCGACGACCACAGCAGTGGTCAATGAGCCTCAAACTACTCATACACAGTCGGTGACGTTTGATCAGGCTTTAAATCATCTAGAGCAACTGATTGGGCAGGGCTATATACGCGGTATTCAGCGCGCCGTGCAACAGTATCAACATGATTTTCCAGAATATAACGAACTATGGGGACAACTGAATCAATCTGTGCAAAAATTTGACTTAAAACATGCACGCCAATTACTTCAGGACGCACGATGAGTCAGGACATTGCTTCGATTTCTCCATTTCGCCCGCACGATCAGGCGGTGATTTTAATTGTGGATGATGTGCCTGAAAATCTGGGATTATTGCATGAAAGTTTGGATCAGGCGGGTTATCAGGTGCTGGTCACCACAGATGGCTTAAGTGCCATTGAAATTGCGCACCGCTGCCAGCCAGATATGATTTTACTCGATGGCAATATGCCACATATGGATGGTTTTGAAAGTTGCTTACAGCTCAAAGCCAGCCCAATTACGCAGTTTATTCCCGTCATTTTTATGACCGGATTGTCTGAAACCGAACATATTGTCCGTGGCTTTCAAGTAGGTGGCGTCGACTATGTCACCAAACCACTCAATATTGAAGAAGTTTTAGCGCGGGTAAAAACACATTTGGCGCATGCGCAGCTTTTACGTCAGCAAAAGCAGGTAATTGATGCCACTGAAGTCGCGATTTTGGCACTTGATCAGCTTGGGAAAATTGCATGGACCACAGAAAAAGCCAATATTTTGCTGAACCAATATTTGCAAGATCGTGAACGCTTTGAAACTGGTTTAACGCAGTGGTTTGCCGAAATTAAACGCGATAAAGACAATAAAAAGAAAATGAGTTGCACCTATTCTAGTGCATCACATCAACTGCAACTTATTTTGCTTACAGCATGGCACGATCAACCCGTGGGGCACGCCACTTATCTGGTGCAAATTAAAATGTCTGCTCCTGCTTTGGGCGTTGAGGAGATTTTAAAATATTGCCCGCAACTGACCCAGCGAGAGGCGGAAGTTTCGCATTGGCTGGCACTGGGTAAAACCAATAAAGATATTGCCGAGATATTAGAACTCAGCCCAAGAACGGTAAATAAGCATCTTGAACATATTTTTGAAAAACTCTGTGTGGAAAACCGTACGGCGGCCGTGGCTTATATGAATAGTTTGGTGAAGGAAAATACGATGTGAGGAGGGAATAATCATCAGATTGGATTTTGTGCCTATTTTGTAATGTATTTTTTAATATGAGGTCTGGATTTAAAATTAAACTTTAAAAAGACGACACAATATGTCGTCTAAATTTAAAGATGAGTATCCTAAAAGGGTGCCATCAATTAATATAAAAATAACAAAAAATAGAGTATAAAAAATGGAACAGCTTTCACCATCAGACTTAAAAGCCATCTTACATTCAAAGCGGGCAAACTTATATTACCTTGAGCATTGCCGTGTGATGCAAAAAGACGGCCGCGTTTTATATTTGACTGAAGCAAAAAACGAAAACCAATACTGGAATATTCCGATTGCCAATACTACGGTCATTTTATTAGGAACAGGAACATCGATCACGCAGGCAGCAATGCGAATGCTCGCCAGTGCAGGAGTGTTAGTAGGTTTTACAGGCGGTGGTGGTACACCATTATTTATGGGATCTGAAATTGAATGGATGATGCCGCAAAGTGAATATCGTCCGACTGAATACATGCAAGGCTGGATGAGTTTTTGGTTCGATGATGCCAAACGACTAGACGTCGCAAAACAATTTCAGTTCGCCCGAATCGAGTTTATCCGAAAAATTTGGGCAAAAGATAAAGATTTGAAAGATGAAGGCTTTAATTTATCCGATACGGATATAGAACAAGCCGTGACAGGATTTGAGAACAAGATTCCACATCAAACCAAGGTTGGGGACCTATTACTCGCTGAAGCACAAACCACGAAGCAGCTTTATAAGATCGCAGCGACGCGTTGCAAACTTAGTTTTGAGCGCAATCCTGAACAGGGGGATTTAGCCAACGACTTTTTAAATCATGGCAATTATTTGGCTTATGGGCTCGCAGCAACCACGCTTTGGGTGCTTGGAATTAGCCACTCATTTGCAGTGATGCATGGTAAAACGCGTCGAGGGGCTTTGGTGTTCGATGTAGCTGATTTAATTAAGGATGCCGTGGTTTTACCGTGGGCATTTATCTGTGCCAAAGAAGGTGCGACCGAGCAGGAGTTCCGTCAACAACTTTTGCAGAAATTTGCAGAGTACAAATGTTTGGATTGGATGTTTGATCAGGTGAAAGCCCAAGCTTGCAAAAGTTTTACAAGCGAGGACGGCACGTTATGATCGTCACTTTTATTAGTCAGTGTGAAAAGAAAGCCATTCCAAGAACTCGCCGTGTATTAGACGCTTTTGCAGACCGTATTGGCGATAACACATGGCAAACGGTCATTACCGAAGATGGATTATTGGCGGTTAAGCGTCTCCTCAAAAAAACAGTGACCAAAAATACTGCTGTTTCGTGTCATTGGATACGTGGGCGACGTCGAAGTGAGTTGATGTGGATTGTGGGAAACCGGAATAAGTTTAATAGTGAAGGCATCGTGCCTGTCAATACCACACAGAAAAAATTAGATCAAAATAAATGGGAAAATGATTGGCATTATTTGCCCTTAATTAAAGCTTTGGTTGCGGTATCTGCTTTATTACATGACTGGGGAAAAGCCACAGTTTTATTTCAAGAAAAACTACAGTACAAAAGTAAAAATGCCAAAAAGGGCGATCCGTTACGACATGAGTGGATTTCTTGTTTATTGCTCAATGCCTTGGTGCAATCGTCAGGAAATAATCAATCCGATGAGGCATGGTTAAATTTACTCATGCAACATAGTTGGGATGAACAGACACTCAAAAATACGATTTTGCAAAATTCTGATCAATCGAAAGTGCTTGATCAGCTCCCGCCATTGGCACAATTGGTGGCATGGGTGATTGTTTCACATCATAGACTCCCTGCATTAGATGAAAAATCTCGTAGAGAATATGCGGATGTAAAAAAAGACACGTTGGATAGTTTATTTAAAAGTATTAAATCAAATTGGGGATATCAAAATAAACAGGATGAAATGGAGTATAAGCAACGTTTAAAATTATGTTTTGAATTTGAACAAGGCTTATTAAGCCAATCGGTTCAATGGACAAAGCAATTAAAAAAATGGTCAGGCCGTTTAGTTCAAGAGCTAAGCTCTGTAGAGCAAATTTTAAATAATGGCAGTTGGCGAGTAATTTTACATCATGCCCGACTCTGCTTAATGTTGGGAGATCACTATTATTCATCTTGTAATGCTGACCAATACTGGAAAACCAGTTTATCGCTCATAGCGAATACCGATCCAAAAACCAAACAAGGCAAACAAAAGCTTGATGAGCATTTGGTACGTGTCAGTGATAATGCTATGCGAGTTGCACAGTCTTTGAGCCGCTTAGCTGATGAAATGGAGCCTGCCTATGATTTGAAAAAACTGAAAAAGAAAAGCCCAGAAGGATTTGAATGGCAAGATCAAGCGGTTAAAGGCATTCAGCAATTTATTCAAAAAAATGAAATTGAGGTTAATCAAGGCTGGTTCATTGTCAATATGGCAAGTACAGGTAAAGGCAAAACCATTGCCAATGCCAAAATTATGCAAGCATTATCCAAAGATGCACAATCATTACGCTATATTTTGGCATTAGGGTTAAGAACTTTAACCTTGCAAACAGGTGATTCTTATCAACATGATATTGGTTTAGCCAAAGATGAATTAGCGGTTTTGATTGGTTCAAAAGTAGTGCAGGAATTACATCAACAAAAAAATAAGCCAAATAATGAAACTGAAGAGACTGATATTGAGGAATTGGGTTCAGAATCTTTAGAAGAGTTATTAGGTAATGAACTGATTTATGACAATATGCCTCAAGCTGATTTTATGGATGCATTATTTCCACCAAATCAAGCCGAGCGAAATAAGGCATTCTTATATAAGCCTGTTTTGGTGTGCACGATTGACCATATTATTTCGGCAACTGAGACTAAACGAGGCGGAAAATATATTTTACCTAGTCTAAGACTATCATCATCTGATTTAGTCATAGATGAAGTAGATGATTTTAATGGACAAGATTTAATTGCAATTGCGCGGCTTGTACATCTTGCAGGAATGCTCGGGCGTAAAGTCATGATTTCATCGGCAACCATTCCACCTGCGTTGGCAGAAGGTTTCTTTAATACTTATCAGCAAGGATGGCAGTTGTACTGTGCATTTAAAAAAATTAAAAAAGCAGATGTGCAGTGTATGTGGGTAGATGAGTTTAAAACCCAAATTCAAAAAGTTGAATTATTTGAACCGAAAAATATTATTCAAAACTATCAAACTGCACATTCTCAATTTGTGAAAAATCGTGCAGATACCTTGAGCCGACAAATCGTTAAACACAAAGCTTACATTGTTGAATGTGAAGATTTGGTTGCTGAAAAAGCACAAGAGCGTTTAGATGAAAGTATTCAGAAGCAATATTTTGAACGAATCAAGATTGAAGCGGAAAAGCTGCATCAGCAACACCATAGCATTGATGCAAAAACAGGTAAGAGAGTTTCTTTTGGTGTAATTCGTATTGCAAATATCCCGCCTTGTGTTGCACTAACCCGATATTTGTTAAACGCTGAATGGACGGAAAATATTGCACCAAGGGTGATGGCTTACCATAGTAGGCAAGTGCTGTTATTGCGTAGTAAACAAGAACAACATTTAGATGAAACGCTAAAACGTAAAGAAAAACATGGCGAACAGCCCAAGGCATTTTTAGAAACAGGCAATGATGGGGTTATTCGACAGCATTTAGATACCACAGATTGCGGTGATGTAATTTTTATTCTCGTTGCAACGCCAGTTGAAGAAGTCGGACGAGATCATGATTTTGATTGGGCGATTATCGAGCCATCATCTTATCGTTCGATTATTCAGTTAGCAGGACGTGTTTTACGGCATCGAAAATTAGAGCGAGATATACAGCAGCCGAATATTGCATTGATGCAATATAATTTGAAAGGTCTGCGAGGGGCGAAAGTTGCTTTTGAAAAACCAGGATTTGAGGTTGATTCTGCTAAAGCGAATTTTATTTTGGAAACAAAAGATTTATCTAAACTGATTGATATTGAAAATCTAGCACAAGTTAATGCTATTCCAAGAATTCGAGCGAATGAACCTTTACAGACAGTCAAAAAATTGGCAGATCTTGAGCATGCGGTCATGATTGATGCACTTACATCGTATCAAAAACAAGGTGCTAAACCTCTAAATGCATGGTTGACGCAAAAGTGGTTTTTAACAGCATTACCTCAGCAATTTACGCCATTTAGGCAAAGCACAGCTAATATTCAGCTTTTTGCTGTGTTAGAAAATAACAGGCTTATATTTTGTGAGAGAGATGATTTAGGTTTATATATCAATCGTAGTGGTTTCTACAAAATTAAGCCTTATGAATTAAATTCAACTGAACAACAGCGATTATGGCTAAATCGTGATTATCACGACATTTTACGTCATATGGTACTTGATAACTTAAATGAAAATGAGGATATCGATGAAAAGATTGAAAAATTATCAAGGCGTTATGGGGAAATTATGCTGCCTAAGTACGATGAAGATAAGCAATTAAATTATTCAGAACAATTTGGGCTTGTGGTTTTAGATAAAGAATAAAAGAGGGGATGAATGTGGAAGAATTAATACGTAATTTTCTAGATGCAAAAAAAGAAGATTTTTTGCAGGCTAAAATTACATCAAAGTTACGAGGAAAAAAGAATGAGATGGATGAAGCTGCTCGTCAAAAAGTAAGAGAAGACAATCAAGCTGAAGCTGATGATAAATATAGTTTAAACACGTGGATTGAAAATATTATTCGTAAAGTTAAACCAAATGTTACTACACATCCAGCAAAATTTACTAATGCTAAAATTGATACTGATGTATCTCAAATATTTTTAGGAATTTATGAAATAAATGGATATTTAAAAACAGGAAATGTACATCTAAAAAATAAGGTGGATGTTTCAGGAAATTCAGCTACAAATACGGTTGTTTTTGAACTTTATGAGTTGTTGGATAGCAAAGTCAATGAAACTGAAAAATTGATTCATAAATTTGAGCAAAATGATGGGTCTCTAAGATTATTAATTCAAGAACTTGGATGTGATTTTGATTTTGTTAAAGAAAAATGTTTAAAAGTATTTCATGGTGAAAAATCCATAAATCAGACGCATAGCTCAATCCGACAGATTTATTTTCCTATTGAAAATGATCAATATCATTTATTGTCAGTTAAAACAGCCTCTATGTTGATGTATGAAGTGAAAAATCGTATTGATGAGATGAATGTTTGGATAGATGGGCAACATGTTAGAACATTTAAAAAGGATAATAAATTCTTAGAAAATGGTTTTAGTGAAATTTGGGGGATTACTGAAATTGGTTTTAGCCATAGTGATTTTCTAAAAATGGGTAATTACAGTTTTTTAAATGTAAGAAATAAGGGTATTGCATATCTATTATCAAGTTGTCCACCTGTATTGGAAAAAAGAGCGATTCGTTTACCTAAAACTGATTTTTTTATTCAGTGTTTGTATCGACGAAATTATCAGGAAAGCTTTATTCAATTACATAAATTTATGCAGCTAGATTTAAATAACAATAATATCCGTACAGCCATTCAAAATATTATTCAATTTGTCATTGATCAAATTCTATTGCAAGCTCTAAAAACACGGGAATATGCCGAAAGTGGATGGTCGAATCAGGACTATTATGTTGGATTGCCCAAACTACAACGCATTTGGTTAGATCAAATTTATAAAGAAGAACGTGAAGAAAATTCAGAATGGCGAGATGAGCTGAGCCGAGAAATTGCACGATGGATCATTCGTAGCTATGAAAAAGTGATCAGCGATGCTTATACATTAGGAACAGTTGAGTTGCTAGATGTAAAACAGCGAGTTGAGAAATCATTACAACAGATCAAGGAGTTTTTTTAATGCGCCGCTTTATCTTAATTCCGCACCTTAAAATTCATAATGCCAATGCCATGAGCAGTCCATATAGTATTGGATTTCCTGCGATGACGGCATGGCTAGGCGCAATGCATGCTTTGCAACGCAAGTTAAATAATAAAGGTCATGATATTGAACTGACGCGACTTGCTGTGAGTTGTCATGACTTCAACCTGCAAACACATAAAGGACAGAATGATTTTGTTCATTCCATTGTTGGCACAGCTAATCCATTAGATAAGGATGGTAGCCGACCTGCATTTATTGAAGAAGCTCGTTGTCATTTAGACGTTTCCATTCTAATTGAATGTCAAAATATTGATCCAGATGAGAAAGAGACGTTATTAGATGATATACAAAACAGTATTTGTAGTATGAAGTTTGCGAGTGGTGATCTACTTGCAGTAAAAGCTTGCGAGCTTTTAACGTTTGATGAAGAGGGTCAAAAAGACCAAGAACTCAAATCAATTTTAAATAAACTCATGCTTGGTCATGTACTGATCGAGCGGCGTGATTTAGTCATACAAGGTATGCAAGAAGGACAAGATGCTCTTGATGTAATTTTGGATTATTTAAAGGTCACGCATAATTCACAAATCGATGAAAATGGAAAAGTCACATGGTTAAGTACCCGTAAAGAAAAAGGCTGGCTTGTACCCATTGCGGTAGGTTTTCAGGGTATTTCAGAATTAGGTATCGCTAAAAACCAACGTGATGCCGATACACCCCACCGTTTTGCGGAAGCTGTTTTGACGCTAGGGGAATTTGTTATGCCTTATCGTATTGAAAGTATCGATCAACTACTATGGCAATATCATGTTGATTTAGAAAATAATCTGTATCTTTGCCAAAACTTAACAACAAACTAACTTAATCTTAAAAAGGGGAAACTCATGGCTAAAAATGACAAAGTAGTAGCAAGCGTACTTGCATTTGAAAAAAAATTGGTTCCATCGGATGGTTATTTATATGGGACAAATTGGAATAAACGTGGTGAACAAAGCGCTTTAAAGCTGATAGAAAAATCTGTACGAGGTACGATCTCAAACCGTTTAAAACCTGCGGTTGCAGGTGATCCGTTGAAGCTCAATGCAGAAGTTGAAAAGGCTAATTTACAAAAAGTTGATGCTTGTGCTTTAGGTGAAAATCAGGATACTTTAAAAGTTGGATTTACTCTAAAAGTATTGGGTGGAGTTGAAAATCCATCAGCTTGTAATAATGAAATTTTCTTAAAGTCATATAACGATGTTGCAAAAAACTATATTGCTACGTATGGCTTTAGTGAGCTTGCAAAACGTTATGCACTAAATATTGCCAATGCACGCTTTTTATGGCGTAACCGTGTTGGTGCAGAAAAAGTAGAAGTGGTTGTGACTGTGAATGATCAAGCAGCAGTGACATTTAATGCTTTAAATTATCCGTTGCATAATTTTGATGCTAACGATGAAAATATACAAAATTTAGCCAACCAAATTGCAAGTGCCTTAAAAGGAGAAGTCCCATATTTACTGATTAAAGTTGAAGCTTATGCTTTGGTGGGGAAAGGTCAAGAAGTCTATCCAAGTGAAGAACTGGTATTAGATAAAGGTAAAGGTGAAAAAAGTAAAATTCTTTATCATGTAAATGATGTCGCAGCCATGCATTCACAAAAATTAGGTAATGCTTTACGTACTATAGATACTTGGTATCCTGAATTTGATGAGAAAAAAACAGCGATTGCTATTGAACCATACGGTGCTGTAACCAATCTTGGTAAAGCGTATCGCACCCCGAAAGATAAAAAAGACTTTTTTACTTTATTTGACAAATACGCATTAGGTGAATCACTTGAAAATCCTGAGCAAGAGCACTATGTCATGGCAGTTTTAGTACGTGGTGGTGTCTTTGGTCAAAGTAGCAAGGATTAACTATGCTCTATTATTTAGAAATTACTTTATTGGAGCAGGAAGAAGTTCCTCTGCATCTAATTTGGTCAAAAGTATATACCCAGCTTCATCTTGCCTTTGTTGAGCAAAAAGATGTCGAAGAAAAGATACTTTATGGCGTATCCTTTCCTAAATATCGTTTAATTCAGCAGAAAAAATTCGGTTATTTAGGCGATAAAATTCGTATTTTTGCGGATTCAGTTGAAGTGTTGGAACAGCTAAACTTAAACCATTGGCTAGAAAGACTGCAAGATTATGTACATGTTTTATCCGCTCGTAAAGTTCCTGAAGATAAGATTAATGGCTATGCCACTTACTTTAAGATGAATCCGAAATTGACAATCGAGCAGCGTATTATTCATCAAGCAGAACGCCGTGGAATTTCAATTGAAGAAGCACAGGAACACTTTAAAGCATTGAATCTAACAGAGACTTTTGAGCCTTATATCAATATGAAAAGCCAAACCAATGATATGAACTTTCGTTTGATTATTGGAAAAAAGCGTGCCGATGAGGCAAATATTGGAAAATTTGGAAGCTATGGATTAAGTCGTACATCCACAGTACCAGAGTTTTAACCCAATATTTTTTAGACTCTTTAACAGCTTAATAAAATCAATAAGTTATAACTTTGCTTTAAAACTTGGGGTATTTTGTACTTTTTAGGGATAAAGCACTGTTATAACTTTATTTTTTGTTTTATTCTTACTGTTCATGGCGACATACGCCACTTAGAAATGTCTTGGGCTTGGGCTGTTGACCAAGTTATGCGTTCATGGCGACATACGCCACTTAGAAATGTGTTCTTTGGCACTTGCTCAATAATTGTAAGTTCATGGCGACATACGCCACTTAGAAACTCAGAAAGGCGAAAAGGGGTGCCGGTGAACGGTTCATGGCGACATACGCCACTTAGAAAATTGGTTTCTGTGAAGTCAATCGAAGCAATCGGTTCATGGCGACATACGCCACTTAGAAAAGAAATTGACGGTGTGTCTTTTGTGAATACTCGTTCATGGCGACATACGCCACTTAGAAATGATTGCGCTTACTTGGATGGCGGCTCTTGGGGTTCATGGCGACATACGCCACTTAGAAAGTTGGGACACACTTGGTAAAGGTGCGGACGTTGTTCATGGCGACATACGCCACTTAGAAATGCACCTACAATGTAGCCAGAGGATTTAAAGTGTTCATGGCGACATACGCCACTTAGAAAATGTTCACCTTCTGGATTATGGATCGCCATAAGTTCATGGCGACATACGCCACTTAGAAAGTTACGCGCATCTACGTCAAGTACGATTAAATGTTCATGGCGACATACGCCACTTAGAAATTTAGGAGCCAAGCCGCCCGCATCAGTGGGAAGTTCATGGCGACATACGCCACTTAGAAAACTTGCCTTAAATCCTAGCTTTTCATGTGCATGTTCATGGCGACATACGCCACTTAGAAATATCCCTTTATTATTAAAGGGATTATATCTTTGTTCATGGCGACATACGCCACTTAGAAAAGAGAGTGCGACGCACTATTTATTGAAGCACGGTTCATGGCGACATACGCCACTTAGAAATTGCCCTGCGTATACCGCCCAAGTTGTATTTGGTTCATGGCGACATACGCCACTTAGAAACTACCAAGAAAATATATACAGGAAAGACCAACGTTCATGGCGACATACGCCACTTAGAAAATTGACGCTTGAGAAAATGATTGAGCATATTGGTTCATGGCGACATACGCCACTTAGAAAAGATAGCCAAAGCGCGATGGTGTCGAAAATACGTTCATGGCGACATACGCCACTTAGAAAAAAATATGAAGTTTCTTTAAATCGACTATTTTGTTCATGGCGACATACGCCACTTAGAAAATATTGACACTATGGACGGTATGACGTTGAACAGTTCATGGCGACATACGCCACTTAGAAAAACTCATTAATAAACTCCTCTTTAGTTTGGTTGTTCATGGCGACATACGCCACTTAGAAAAACATAGTCTTTCTTGGATTGGTAAATATAATGTTCATGGCGACATACGCCACTTAGAAAGCTGGGATACGCTCGGAAAAGGTGCAGATGTTGTTCATGGCGACATACGCCACTTAGAAAATATAGACTTTAGGCTCTTGGTTTCCACCACTGTTCATGGCGACATACGCCACTTAGAAAGTGCCACCGAATGCGGCGAAAAGCGCCCGACAGTTCATGGCGACATACGCCACTTAGAAACAACGAGTAACTGGCGTATAGATTGCGCTGAAGTTCATGGCGACATACGCCACTTAGAAAATTTGGTCATATTACAAACTGAGCATCGATGGGTTCATGGCGACATACGCCACTTAGAAAATAGCAGAACGTCGTGATGCAGCAATCTTAGCGTTCATGGCGACATACGCCACTTAGAAATTTGTATCCAATCTGTTTGGATTCTGATAAATGTTCATGGCGACATACGCCACTTAGAAAACACCGGTTTGACCTCGAGAAGATCTGCAGCTGTTCATGGCGACATACGCCACTTAGAAAGTATTCATCATGACTCTGAATGCTGGCAAAATGTTCATGGCGACATACGCCACTTAGAAAATGCAACGCACTATTGCAGGTGCTGGCCAGCAAGTTCATGGCGACATACGCCACTTAGAAAATCATTCGGTACTTTGAAGCATGGGCCGTATGGTTCATGGCGACATACGCCACTTAGAAATGAGCATCTTCAAGCGTTCCACTAAAAATCTGGTTCATGGCGACATACGCCACTTAGAAAGCAAACAAGTCTAAACACACCGCCTGCTGTACTGTTCATGGCGACATAAGCCACTTAGAAACCAATTTTGCGACGCGCGCATTTTTATGAAATGTTCATGGCGACATACGCCACTTAGAAAAGACCCAAAAACGCTAACCGCCATGGAGATAAGTTCATGGCGACATACGCCACTTAGAAAAATTGTTCGGCCCACCATATCCGGGGTGATTAGTTCATGGCGACATACGCCACTTAGAAAATATGACAGACAAAGAAGGCTAGAATCAAAGCGTTCATGGCGACATACGCCACTTAGAAAGTTATGAAAAAAATTTGATCGGGTTTCATTGAGTTCATGGCGACATACGCCACTTAGAAATGGTTTATATTTCAATGCAACCAGCATTTTTTGTTCATGGCGACATACGCCACTTAGAAAGTAATGACGATACTTGGCACGTTCTTCACTATGTTCATGGCGACATACGCCACTTAGAAAACCTGAAGATGTATCCGAAGTGCCACCAGAAAGTTCATGGCGACATACGCCACTTAGAAATAAATCTTTAATATCCATTTTTAAATTTATAGGTTCATGGCGACATACGCCACTTAGAAAAGTCAACGAAGTAGTGAAAGAGTGGTTGGCAAGTTCATGGCGACATACGCCACTTAGAAATTGTTCTTTCTCGCGTTCTGAATATTCCTGTAGTTCATGGCGACATACGCCACTTAGAAATACAAACATGCACTAAAAACTCTGACGGTACATGTTCATGGCGACATACGCCACTTAGAAATATCCAACTCAGATCTGGCCGTTTGGGTCGTCCGTTCATGGCGACATACGCCACTTAGAAATGCTTAAGCATAGCTTGAAGCAAGATGTCAGGGTTCATGGCGACATACGCCACTTAGAAACATAAGGGCAGCAGAAACAGCAACGCCAAAGCGTTCATGGCGACATACGCCACTTAGAAATTGCTGTGTGTACGCTTGATACTTAGAGCCGAGTTCATGGCGACATACGCCACTTAGAAAGCCCCAGTAGACAGAGCTATCAAAACGTTTATTGTTCATGGCGACATACGCCACTTAGAAATTAAAATTACTTTAATGATTAATAAAATCTCAGTTCATGGCGACATACGCCACTTAGAAAATTCATGAAGCTTGTAGAAATCGACTTCAATCGTTCATGGCGACATACGCCACTTAGAAAGTTGTAGTATTAATAATCATCGGTATGATTTAGTTCATGGCGACATACGCCACTTAGAAAAGACCGAGACAAACGAAAGTTTTGCAGCTCATGTTCATGGCGACATACGCCACTTAGAAATAGTTTTGCGCTGTTCATTGCTACACGCACGGGTTCATGGCGACATACGCCACTTAGAAAGATGCGAGACGTGAATGGAATGAGCGTTATGGGTTCATGGCGACATACGCCACTTAGAAAAGCATTTACGCTGACCAGGCATTTGAGCAACGGTTCATGGCGACATACGCCACTTAGAAAAGCGTAAATAACGAAATAACCCTCAACCAAAGGTTCATGGCGACATACGCCACTTAGAAATGTTTGCTGTTCTTTAAGTGGATCAACTGCCCGTTCATGGCGACATACGCCACTTAGAAAGTTACCTGTAACTTGTAAGTTGACATGGTTGTGTTCATGGCGACATACGCCACTTAGAAAATAAAATTGGTAAAACACCACAGAAAGGATTTGTTCATGGCGACATACGCCACTTAGAAAAATCATGAAAAATTCCTCATCACACATATTGAGTTCATGGCGACATACGCCACTTAGAAAAAATTCTGTAAATGACCCATTGAAATCTCGCAGTTCATGGCGACATACGCCACTTAGAAATTTCTGCCCAATGACTGGCGAACAAATTCAAAGTTCATGGCGACATACGCCACTTAGAAAATGACGTATAGACTGGTAAGTTGGGATCATGTGTTCATGGCGACATACGCCACTTAGAAAAGATGGCCCGTCGAGTGCATCATTTGCGATTGGTTCATGGCGACATACGCCACTTAGAAATTTGCGTAACACTGAGATCGTTGCTGCTAAGCGTTCATGGCGACATACGCCACTTAGAAAATACCCATGTATGTAAGTTTCCATATATCCTTGTTCATGGCGACATACGCCACTTAGAAAACCTACTATCTTAGCAGATGGCTCATCTTGCCGTTCATGGCGACATACGCCACTTAGAAAAACATCAAGAAGTGAGTTAATGCACTTATAAAGTTCATGGTGACATACGCCACTTAGAAATCTAAGAGACACTGAAATTTTTCACGAAATAAGTTCATGGCGACATACGCCACTTAGAAAGTCAGAGATCGTCGTAACAACGGTTGAAACATGTTCATGGCGACATACGCCACTTAGAAAGCTGAAATGCGTTTGGGAGATAGGGCACACTGGTTCATGGCGACATACGCCACTTAGAAAGAGAGATCTATTCGGATATCGATGGCCATTCTGTTCATGGCGACATACGCCACTTAGAAATTGTAAACCACGGATATTTTCAGGACGGCTAGGTTCATGGCGACATACGCCACTTAGAAATTAGCCAATGCTCAAGCATCGTATGGTAAAGCGTTCATGGCGACATACGCCACTTAGAAAGCCGAATGTTTTAATCGAACAAATGACTTAAAGTTCATGGCGACATACGCCACTTAGAAATCCTTGCACTCGGGCAAAGCGTTGCTTTGCTTGTTCATGGCGACATACGCCACTTAGAAAATTAATACCAAGCAAATGAATAACACCGTTTGGTTCATGGCGACATACGCCACTTAGAAATCCGTCCGAAATTGACCAGCCTGCGCCGATTAGTTCATGGCGACATACGCCACTTAGAAAAACGCATGTTTTAAACACTTGGGTAGCTTCCTGTTCATGGCGACATACGCCACTTAGAAATTCCAAAAATGCACTTTGATAGATTTCTAATTGTTCATGGCGACATACGTCACTTAGAAAAGAAGAGCCAAAATATCATAAAGCTGAAGAATGTTCATGGCGACATACGCTGCTTAGAAACTACATCGTACTACAGATGAGCATAACGATTCATAGTGACATACACTATTTAAAAATAGATCTAGTTATAAAAAAACGCTGCTTCTTACGAAACAGCGTTTTTTTAGATCTAACTTGAATCAAGCGGGTAAATCAAACCAAATCATTTCACTGTCTTCAAGCGCATTAATCGCTGTTTTTTCATTAAACAGCAGCGCATCACCCGCTTTTACAATTTGGTCTTCAATCATAATTTGACCCGATACCACGTGCACAAAATTATGTTTTTTAGTGGTCGCAATTTCAAGTGATTGTCCAGCCTCAAGCACCGCAGCTTTAACCTCAGCATTCTGACGAATAAACATCGGTGCGGTATCATCTGGGCCTACAATCAAATGCCACTGATTCGGTGCAGCATGCGGGTCGAGCTTGATTTGCTGATAACTCGGCTCGGCATTGCGAACATTTGGTTGAATCCAGATTTGAAACAAATGTACCGGTTCATCCGTGTTATTGATTTCACTGTGCTGAACACCCGTACCTGCACTCATCAATTGCCATTCACCCGCATGGATGTACTCTTCATTGCCCATACTGTCGCGATGCGTTAAACGGCCATGCGTCACATAAGTCAGAATTTCCATATTGTCATGTGGGTGAGTACCAAATCCGTTATTTGCGGCAATGGTATCGTCATTAATCACACGAAGTGGCCCAACTCCCATATATTTCGGGTTGTACCAGCTACCAAATGAAAAGCTGTGATAGGTATTGAGCCAACCAGCTTGGACATGGCCACGGTTTTCACTGCGATGTAGATAAGCATTCATGCGGTATCTCCCAAATATTGTCGTTCTTTCATGTGAGTAGATTAACAAGATTGAATATCGCCAAAAACCATAGAATCAGAACAAATTGTCCTAAATTTAGTACGGTATTATGCCAACGTATAAACATACATTAATTATAGGACAATTTATTTTTATCTCGAAAATAAAAAAAGCCTGCAAGTGCAGGCTTTTTTAAGAAGCAAAATTATTCTAAGAAACGAACAGTTACACCACTACGCACCTTACTACCTAAGTCGTTGGCATCCCAGTTGGTTAAACGGATACATCCGTGAGATGCAGTTTTAGAAATAGCAGATGGATTAGGCGTACCATGAATACCAAATGATTTCTTGCTCAAGCCAATCCAGATGTTGCCTACAGGACCATTCGGGCCTGGTGGTAAAGAAAGTGGCTTTAAGTTATTGCCCTGAACAAAGTTACTTGGTGAGTAGCTATACCACGGATTACGTGCCACACCCACCACTTTGTAAGTACCTGTTGGTGACGGTGTATCGCTACTACCAATCGTTGCAGGGAAAGAGGCAATCATTTGGTTACGGCTATTAAAGAGATACAATTGACGTGCGCCTTTGTGCGCAATAATCAAGTGAATGTCTTCTGGTAAATCGTTGCGCACATTCGCCACAATGATTTTTTCACCGGCCTTTTTAAAGGTTGCCTTTGGATTTAACTTTTTCAAAAAGTCTTCATCCATATGGAATTTTTCACCCAGCATTTCAGTCACACGTACATAGTACAAACCTTTCATTTTGGCTTGTTGTGCGTAATCGTGTGGAATAGACGCTGCATACGGACCTTTTAAGTCATCTTCAGTCAGGGTGTATTCAACATAAGCCGGTTTGTTTTGTTTAGCCAGTAACGCATCCCACGTTTCTTTGGTGAGTTCGCCAGTGGCTTTTAAACCATTCATTTGTTGAAACGAAGACAATGCCTTTAATGTATTCATGCCGCTGGTACCATCAATCGCACCTGGAGAAGCATGAGTATTGTTAAGCATGACTTGCGCGCGTGCATAGACTGGGAACTGACCACGGCCAATATTTTCATACCAGTCGGCGTTATTGAGGCTGTCTAGCGTCCAGGTCACTTTTGCGGGTGCCTGAGCAGTCTTGCTGCTTGCTGCTGTTTTTGCCGCTGGTGCGCTTGAAGGAGCTGCACCTGTGTCGGCTTGCTTATCTTCTGTGCTTTCAAGACGCTGTAACGTTGCCGACGCTTGGTTCAGATCTTTTTCTTCTTGCGCTGTAATGGATGCGCTATCTGGAGCAGATGCCGCAACTGGTGCAGAAGCAGCAGCCGGGCTCGATGCCGCAGATGCATTACGCGCAGCAGCCACAGGCTTATAATTGACTGTGTTGCTAGATTTGGTCGATGTATCTACAGCAAGTGGATCAATCGGATCTTGAACTAAATCTGTACTACGAACGACTTTAGGATGCAACGGTTGCTCAACCGTTGAAGCCGCGAAAACTGTACCGCTAATGATGCAGCTTAGACTCAATGCGAGTAAAGAGCGAACAAACATGCACTTCAACCTTAAGAATTATTCATATTTCAGGGTATAAAACATTGCAAGTATTACAGAAATTAATTGGCGATGCAGTATTTGTTTTGTGTAAATCCTGCTTTCCCGAGTGTTTGTATAATTTCTCGGATTTTGCCCTTATTCATGACTAATTCTTTTTGTTATTATGCGATCAAGATAAGTATTTAGATTGAGAAAGTAAATGACGGCTTTAAAAAATGATCGTTTTCTACGTGCTTTATTGCAAGAGCCCGTCGATACCACGCCAGTCTGGATGATGCGTCAGGCAGGTCGTTATTTACCAGAATATCGTCAAACACGCGCTCAGGCGGGTGACTTTTTATCGCTTTGCAAAAATACCGAATTTGCTTGTGAAGTGACTTTACAACCTTTGCGTCGCTACGATCTCGATGCCGCAATTTTATTCTCCGATATTCTTACCATTCCCGATGCGTTGGGGCTTGGGCTTTATTTCGAAGCGGGTGAAGGGCCAAAATTTAAAAAAACTATCCGCAGTGAACAAGATGTGCTGGCATTGCCAAATTTCAATGCTGCATCCGATTTAGACTATGTCATGAATGCGGTATCAACGATCCGTTCGGCACTGGGCGGGCAAGTGCCGTTGATTGGTTTTTCTGGTAGTCCTTGGACATTGGCCACCTATATGGTCGAAGGCGGATCAAGTAAGGATTTTCGTTATACCAAACACATGATGTATGCGCAGCCAGAAGTTTTGCATGCTTTACTCGACCGACTTGCCGTGGCAGTGATTGATTACTTAAATGCCCAAATCGATGCAGGTGCACAGGCGGTTCAGATATTTGACAGTTGGGGTGGCGCTCTGGCGCATCGTGAATATCATGAGTTTTCACTCAATTACATGCGTAAAATCGTGGCTGGTCTAAAGCGTGAAAAAGACGGTCGTCGTGTTCCGGTGATTATATTCACTAAGGGCGGCGGTCAATGGCTCGAGCCAATGGTCGCATCTGGCGCAGATGCTTTAGGTCTCGACTGGACCACGCCATTAAATGTGGCGCGTCAAACCGTGGCAGGGCGGGTGGCTTTACAAGGTAATCTCGATCCGGCTGTATTGTATGGTAACGCCGAGAGTATTCAAAAATCGGTGAAAGCCATGCTCGATGATGCCTATGCCAACGGTGAAAAAACTGGCTATGTGGCCAATCTTGGTCATGGTATTACGCAATGGGTCAATCCAGATCAACCCAAAATCTTTGTCGATACCGTACATGAGTACAGCGCGAAATATTTAGGATAAGCCACTCGTGTACCCACTCAAACTCATATGTTTATTTGGATTTAAGGCAGCTTCGGCTGCCTTGTTTGGTTTATTGCTCTTGATTGCATTTGCGCTCACTGCGCCCATGGGCAGTCGGGAGTACTACGGTTTTTTTCGTTATGACTATTTGCTGTTTTATGCGGTTATTATTCAGGTGTGCCTGATTTACCTCAAGTTAGAGTCGTGGGCAGAAGTACGTGTGATTGCGTTATTTCATCTCATGGCGATGGTCATGGAGATATTTCTAACGCATCCTGCAATTGCTTCATGGCAGTATCCACAGCCCGCAGTGTTTCGGCTCTGGACGGTTCCGCTGTTTGCGGGCTTTATGTATTCTGCGGTAGGGAGTTTTTTTGCACGCTCGCTACGCTTGTACTCGGTGTCTTTCACAAGGTTGCCTACATTTAGTCTGATGATCGGTTTGGCGGTATTGTCTTATTTGAATTTCATGTCCAAATTTTTTGTACCCGATATCCGCTACGTTCTTTTTGCGGTCAGTGTGGCCATGTTTTGGAAAACGCGTTTAAGCTTTCAGCTCGATCATAAACGGTTTAATTTGCCTATGTTGCCTGTCTTGATTTTGCTGGCTTTTCTCATTTGGATAGCAGAGAACATCAGTACATTTTATAAGATCTGGCTCTACCCCAGTCAGGTCGATGCATGGCATATGGTGGGCTGGGGCAAGCTTGGGTCATGGTATTTATTACTGTTATTAAGTCTGGTGCTTGTGCTCAAGATCTTGGGTCAACGTAGTGCCAACGGTTCGTGGCAGTTGCATACTCAGCATCAAACAAACGCAAATCGTTAAGCATGTTGCTGCACTATAAAGTGCGGCAACTGCTGATTAGTCAATATCACCAATCATCATCACGGTATGGCCCAGTAAATAACCTGCCGTCACCAAAATCGCAATCCAGATAAAAGCACCAATCACGTTATAAATTGAAAACACGGTGTAGTTCATACCGCTAGAACCCGCCGCAAAGGGTGCAAATGAACGTGCAAACGGAATAAAGCGCGCGATCAAAATGGTGATGGCGCCATGGCGACGAAAGTAATCGTGGGTCTTTAACAGATACTCATGTTTGATAAAGCGGGATTTGACTTCAAAAACACGTACGCCCATTCGGCGTCCAATATGATAATTGACGATATAGCCCAAGGTTGCCGCAAGAAATAACAAGAAAATAATAAAGCCCAGATTCATAATCGCTGTGGTGGCACACAAGGCACCCACCGCCAGCAACAGACTGTCACCGGGCAAAAAGAACATAAAAATAAAAGCAGTTTCTGCAAAAATAATCAAAAATAAGATAGCATAAATCCATAATCCATATTCTTGGATCAGGATAGGTAAATAATTTTCAAATCCAATCAAGAAATCAAAAAATTCCATTAATTATCTACCTTCACTACGTTTTTACCTCTTCGTTAATGTATTCACCCAAGATACGACTGACTCAGATAGACACTCAACGCACATCAAACGTCAGCACATTAATAACTTTCAGGTACTGCGCTTAAAAATTCGCGTCGTGCTTCCTTGTCAGTTTTAAAATCGCCTATAAAAGAAACGGTTCGTGTTGTCGATTCTTGCTTGCCTACACCTCGCATCATCATGCACATATGCGCTGAATCAATCATCACCGCCACACCACGTGCTTTGGTCACTTCTTCAACAGCCTGTGCGATTTGCTGGGTTAAATTCTCCTGAATTTGTAGACGTCGAGCAAACATTTCTGTAATGCGTGCAAATTTAGAAAGTCCGAGCACTTGGCCTTCAGGAAGATATGCAATATGCACACGTCCATAGAATGGCAGTAAATGGTGTTCACATAAAGAATAGAATTCAATATTTTTAACCAAAACCATTTCATGGTTATCTGAAGGAAATACGGCATTGTTGGTGACTTCTTCCAGGCTTTTGCCATAGCCAGAGGTTAAAAACGAAAATGCCTTGGCAGCGCGGATTGGCGTATCTTTAAGCCCAGGACGATTTAAGTCTTCGCCCACTGCGGTCAGGATATTGGCATAGGATTGCTGCATTGACATAAGACGTTTTGACTTAACTTTACTAAACAAGCTCGGCATTGTATCAGAACATGCTCAGATGTTCATATCTTGTCGCGCTATATTTATACGCTTCTGGTGCCGATGCATAAAAGATGCTGCGTTTTCATGAAAAAAATTGTGCAATTCAGCGCGCTTTAACTTGCTTTCGACTCGTTTTATCGGCCGCTTTGTGATACACCTGATTACAACAGTTTCATTTTTTCTATCGAGATCGGGCCGTTTTGAGGCGTCATTTATTTGGATATTGAGTTTATATTCTAAATCAAATAATGATTATTCAAAGCCATTCAGATCAACAAGATAGCGCTTTAATGGCACTTAACTTGCTGTTTATCAGCATGCTTAAGGTCATGATGTAAAATTCAAGGATAAAACATGTCGGAACGCCCAATTACTTTCTTTTTTCGCGGACAAACACAGCAGGTCCAAGGTGTTTCACCTGTCATGACGGTTTTGCAGTTTTTACGTGAACATGGATTAGCTCAACAGGGCCGTCAAACCGGCACCAAAGAAGGCTGTGCCGAGGGCGATTGTGGTGCATGTACGGTGGTCATTGGTGAGTTGGTTAATCAACAGTTGCAGTTACGTAGCGTCAATGCCTGTATTCAGTTTTTACCTACACTAGACGGCAAAGCGTTATTTACCGTAGAAGATTTAAAACAGTTGTCGATGTCTGAAGATCAGTCCTTACATCCGGTTCAGCAGGCCATGGTCGAATTACATGGCTCACAGTGTGGCTTTTGTACGCCGGGCTTTATTATGTCGCTTTGGGCCATGTATGAAAATGAGCCGAATACGCCATCTAAAGAGACTGTTCATGACTATTTATCTGGCAATTTATGCCGCTGCACGGGCTATCGCCCAATTTTGGATGCTGCACAAAAAGCCTATGATTATCCAATCATCCGTTTAGCACGCCAAAACATTATCGAGGTGCTCAAACAGCTACAGCAGTTGCCGGCACTTGAGTTTCGTTATGCGTCCACGCAGTTTTTTGCACCGAAAAGCTTAGATGCATTTGCAGACCTGCGCGTGCAATATCCGCAGGCTCGTTTAGTGGCAGGCAGTACCGATGTGGGGCTGTGGGTGACCAAACAAGGTCGTCAATTGGGCGACATGCTCTATATTGGGCAGGTTGAAGCACTAAAACATGTCAATTTTCAAGAGGGTCAGCTCTGTATTGGTGCAAATGTCACCTTAACCGATGCCCTAACTCACATTTCTACTATTTATCCAGAACTGGCCGAATTACAGCGCCGCTTTGCTTCGATGCCCATTAAAAATGCGGGTACGCTAGGTGGAAATATTGCCAATGGTTCACCGATTGGCGATTCCATGCCTGTGCTAATGACTTTAAATACGCGTCTGCGCTTACGCTGTGGCCAGCAAACACGTGAAATTGCATTAGAAGACTTTTATCTGGATTATCAAAAAACAGACCTTCAACAAGGCGAATTTGTAGAAGCCATCTTAGTGCCTGTACGTGCTAAAGATTCAACGCTTAAAGTGGCCACATATAAAATTTCCAAGCGTTTTGAGCAGGATATTTCTGCTGTATGTGCTGCACTCAGTTGCGAGCTCGATGAGTATCATGTGGTGCAATCCATCAAAATCGCTTTTGGTGGAATGGCGGCGATTCCAAAACGTGCTGTTCATACCGAAGCGGTTTTGCTTGGTCAGCCTTTTGATATGGCTTTACTGCGTGAGGCACAAGTAGCCATGGAGCAAGACTACCAGCCACTGAATGACGGGCGTGCCAGCGCTGCGTATCGTTTGCAAGTGGCAAAGAACTGTTTAGAACGTTTTTTTGTTGAACATATTCATCCACAATCGATCACGCGTATCGATAATCTGATTACGATGGTGGAGGCATAAAAGATGAATCATTCAATTGACCTGAATCCTCGTCAGCGTTCTGCCAAAGCAGGACAGTCTATTGCGCATGAAAGTGCTCATTTGCACGTGACGGGTGAGGCGGTGTATATCGATGATATGCCCGAACTTGCAAATACCTTGCATTTGGCCGTCGGCTTTTCAAAATGTGCCAAAGGCAAGATCACAGCATTTGACCTAGAGGCTGTACGCGCTGCACAGGGCGTATACGCAGTGTATACCGCAGCAGACATCCAGATCGAAAACAACTGGGGGCCAATTGTCAAAGATGACCCTATTTTTGCCGATGGAGAAGTGGAGTTTTATGGTCAAGCCTTGTTTGTGGTGGCTGCCGATACCTATCAGCATGCTCGCCAAGCAGTACGTTTAGCCAAAATTGAGTACGCCGCAGAAACCCCTATTTTAAGTATTCAAGATGCAATCGAGCAGCAATCTTGGGTGTTGCCACCCGTCGAGTTCTCGCATGGTGAGGTCGATGCCGCTTTTGAGCATGCACCTCATCGACTAAGTGGTTCAATCGATTTGGGTGGGCAAGAGCATTTTTATCTCGAAGGGCAGATCTCTTATGCAGTGCCCTTGGAAGATCAGAGCTTAAAAGTTTATTGCTCTACACAGCATCCGACCGAAATGCAACTGTTGATTTGCCATGCACTGGGCCTACATATGCATCAGGTCAGTGTTGAAGCACGCCGTATGGGTGGTGGTTTTGGTGGTAAAGAATCGCAGTCGGCGCAGTGGGCCTGCATTGCCTCCTTGGCAGCGCAGCACTCGGGCCGTCCATGTAAGCTACGTTTAGACCGTGACGACGACATGACGTCAACTGGCAAACGTCACGGTTTTGCCTATGAGTGGTCGGTGGCCTTCGATCAGGACGGTTTGTTGCATGGTCTTAAAGTTCAATTGGCATCCAATTGTGGCTTTTCTGCCGATTTATCTGGCCCAGTCAACGAGCGAGCCATTTGTCATCTTGGAAATGCCTATTATTTGAATGCGGTGCAAATTCGTAACCTACGCTGCAAAACCAATACCGTTTCAAATACGGCGTATCGTGGCTTTGGTGGCCCGCAGGGCATGTTTGTGATTGAAAATATCCTCGATGATATTGCCCGCTATTTAAACTGCGATCCGGTACAGATTCGTCAAAAGAATTTTTTTGCGGAAAAACCGGGGCAAGGCCGTGACCGTATGCATTACGGTGCCGAAGTGAGAGACAATGTCGCACCAAAAATTGTCGAAGAGCTACTGGTTTCAAGTCGTTATTTCGAGCGAAAAGCCGAAATTGAGCAGTTCAATCGTGATAACAGCATCATCAAACGCGGTCTGGCATTGACTCCGCTGATGTTTGGTATTTCATTCAATGCGGTGCATTACAATCAGGCGGGTGCCTTGGTTTATGTGTACATGGATGGAACAGTGGCCATTACCCATGGCGGTACTGAGATGGGGCAAGGCTTATATACCAAAGTACGTCAGGTCGCTGCACATGAGCTTGGACTATCGATTGAAAAAGTGCGTTTAATTGCCACCGATACGTCGCGTGTACCAAATACCTCAGCCACTGCTGCATCGAGTGGTGCAGACCTAAACGGTAAAGCTGTGCAAAATGCCTGTATCAAGATTCGTGAGCGCTTAAGCCAGCTAGCGGCCGACATCAGCCAGACCGAAGCATCGACTGTACATTTTGAAAATAATACAGTCAGCACGCAAAGCGGTTTGTCTTGGCCATTTGATGAGCTGGTGCATCGCGCTTATATGGCCCGCGTACAACTTTGGGACAGTGGATTTTATAAGACGCCTGAAATTCATTATGATCAGGTCAATCATTTAGGCCGACCGTTCTTTTATTATGCCTATGGCGCAGCGGCGAGCGAAGTTGCGATTGATACTTTAACTGGCGAAATGAAAGTGCTTCGTGCAGATATTTTGCATGATGTCGGGCGTTCGATTAATCCGGCAATCGATATTGGTCAAATTGAAGGTGGCTTTATACAAGGTATGGGCTGGCTGACCACAGAAGAGCTGTGCTGGCAACCTCAAGGGCCGCATGCAGGCCGTTTGTTCACGCATGCACCGTCAACCTATAAAATCCCGACCAGTCTGGATATACCGCCGGTATTTCATGTGAAACTGTTTGATAACAGCAACGAGGCCGATACCATTTACCGTTCAAAAGCGGTCGGTGAGCCGCCGTTTATGCTCGGGCTTTCAGTGTTTTCTGCCATTCGGCAAGCTGTGCAGTCGGCCATTCCAAAGGATGCGCCACTGGTACTTAATGCGCCGGCCACAGCCGAAGAAATCTTACGCGCAATTGCAATTGGTCGCGGTCAAGCGCTTGCAGAACGTCCTCAACCGCGTTTGAAATAAGCCATGCAACAACATTTACATTGGTGGCATGATTTGGCACACGTTTCACTACATGGTTGTGCTGAATCATCGTCCGTAGTTTTGGTGACCGTGGTTCGTGCTGACGGATCCACTCCGCGTGAAGTGGGTGCAACGATGCTGCTCGGCTTGCGCGACGATCAGGTTTACCAGTCCGATACTATCGGTGGTGGGCATCTTGAGTTTCAAGCCTTCGATATTGCGCAAGCTATGCTGAAAGGTATCGATAAGCGAACGCTTTTTGTTGAGCGCTTTAATCTAAGTGCACGGCTGGGGCAGTGTTGTGGCGGTGTGATGTGGTTGCTGTTTGAAAAACTCCAGCCACAAGAGCATGCTTCAATGCTGGCATCTACTTATGCTGCGTGGCGATCAGGACAGTCTATCGAGCGGCGAGTACATGAAAATGAGGGTTCGACCTGGCAAGTGAGTCCAGCACAGGTGCCATCTACCGCTATTTTTGAAACAGGTGAAACCGGTTGGCGCTGGCAGCAGTATGTTCAACCCTATGCCATGAAGGTTTTGTTATTTGGTGCAGGGCATGTCGGGGAGGCGATCGTACGGTGTTTACAACCAATTGGAGTGCAAGTGACATGGGTCGATAGCCGTGACAATATATTTCCGCCAGATTTACTCAAACAGGTCAATTGTATTTGTACCGATGTACCAGAAGCTGAAATTGCGCGGTTTGATTCACAAGGTGCCATCCTGATTTTGACTCATGATCATCAGCAAGATTTGCAGTTGTGCATGGAGGCGCTTAAATTTTCACCATCACGCTTTGCTTATGTCGGAATGATTGGCTCTAAAAGTAAACGTATCATTTTTGAAAAACGTATGCAGGCAAGGGGCTATGAGCAGGCCCAACTACAGCGTTTGGTCTGTCCAATTGGTATTGCAGGGATTAGTTCGAAGCAACCTGCCATCATCGCCGTTTCGGTGGTGGCAGAGCTACTTCAAGTCTTCAATCAAAAGAAATGATGCTGTCGCATCATTTCTTGGTTTCATATTTTGGGTTTTTCTCAGCACGTTTGAGCAAGACCAAAACAGCGCCAGTACCTCCCTGATTTTCTGGAGCACTCACAAAAGCCAGAACATCACGGTGCTGGCGCAGCCAACCGTTCACGTAAGTCTTTAAAATGGCTTCTGGCCCTTTACCATGCACGATCTTAATCACGTTTTGGTTTTCGGCCTTGGCCATCTGAATAATTTGCAAGACTGCAGCACGCGCCTGTTCGACAGTACAGCCGTGCAGATCGACTGCTTCAAACCAGCGTATTTTCCCAGCTTTTAGGTCTTCAAAGACTTTATGCTGTAGCGTCGCAATGCGATAACTCAAACTGGCTTGGCTTGCGACAGGATTTAATGCCGCCTGCGTATCCGAAAGCTCAGCGAGTTCACTTTCGATCGCACCTTCAGCCGCCGCCCGTTTTGCTAAAATCTGAGCATCTACTTTTTTACTGCGCTTGGGTTTGATATCTGCAACATTGCCATGATCAATCGGCTTGACACCTTGCAGCGCTTTTTTAAACAAATCTAGCTCTTCAGCCTCACGATCCACTGGCTGATCGGCACTGTTTGTTGCATGCTCACTACGATTTTCGATGGCGTATGAATGCGGCTGACTGATCTGCTTTTTAAACTGCTTTAATAATTTTTGCTGTTCTTTAGACAGCGCAGAATCTTTATTACTCATAGGACTCGTTTTAAATCGTAGCAGGGTGGCCAAACAATGCAGTAAAGGCCTGATCAGGTCGAGGTTGTTTCATAAAACTTTCACCCACCAAGAACGCATGAATATCATGTTCCTGCATCATTGCAATATCGGCCGGAGTGGCGATACCACTTTCGGTCACCAATAAACGTGACGGATCAAGTAAACGCTTCAAGCGTAAACTGGTGTTTAAGTCTACATCGAAGGTTTTCAAATTACGATTGTTGACGCCAAGAATACATTTTTCGGAAAGTCTGAGCGCACGCTCAAGTTCTTCTTCGTCATGTACTTCGACCAATACATCCAGATTGTACTCAAATGCCGTTTTTGACATCTCTTCGAGCTGCTGGTCAGACAAGCATGCCACAATCAGCAAAATACAGTCGGCATGGAGGGCACGTGCTTCAATCACATTATATGGATCGACCAAAAAGTCTTTACGCAGTGCAGGTAGCTGACAATTGTTGCGCGCAATTGCGATATTGTCATCATGACCTTGAAAGAAATCGACATCGGTCAATACAGACAAGCACGCTGCACCCGCCTGCTCATATTGCGCTGCAATTTCAGCAGGGTTAAAGTCGGCTCGAATGACACCTTTGGAAGGTGATGCTTTTTTAATTTCAGCAATCACGCCAGGGCGCTTGGCATTTAATGCACGCGCAAAGCCACGCACAGGCGAGGCTGCTTGTGCGAGTTCTTCGATATCTTGAAGGCTACGTTGCTGTAGACGCGCCGCAAGTTCTTCATGTTTGCGATCGACAATTTTACCCAAGATGGTATTTTGAATTTGAATCATTTTGGATAACCTCACGTATTCGAATAGTGTTTGAGTGCTTTGGTAAACTCAGACAAAATGCTCATTTTTTCGAGGGCCTGCCCCCCATAAATAATATCATGTGCCAAGGCCACACCTTGCTTGTAACTGGTACTCAAGCCAGAAACATAGATGCCAGCACCTGCGTTTAATGCAATCATATTGGCTGCTTTTTCGCCGAGGTCAGATTTGTTACGCCCAAGTGCGTCTTTAATCAGCTTGAGGCTTTCACTCGAATCGGCCACAATCAAACCCGATAACGTTTGTGAGGGAATTCCCACATCTTCGGGGTTTAAAACCCACTCGGTGATTTCATTGTCTTTAAGTTCAGCCACATGGGTTGCCGAGGCCAAGCTGATTTCATCTAGGCCATCTTTAGAATGCACCACCATCACATGCTCGGCACCGAGTTGTCTCATCACCTCAGCAATCGGGCGGCACAATTCATCTGAAAATACTCCAAGAACAAAGCGCTTTACCCCAGCCGGATTCGTAAGCGGGCCAAGAAGGTTGAAAATACTGCGTATGCCCAATTCACGACGAGGCGCAACTGCGTATTTCATGGCTTTATGATGATTGGGAGCAAACAGAAATCCCACACCCATTTCACGGATGCATCGTTCTGTTTGCTGCATATCTAAATCAAGATTAATTCCAGCCTGTTCAAGCAAATCTGAAGAGCCAGATTTGCTTGATACACCACGGTTGCCATGTTTGGCAATGGTTGCGCCTGCTGCTGCAATCACGAAACTTGAAGCAGTCGAGACATTGAATAGATTTTGACCATCTCCACCTGTTCCCACGATATCTACCAAATGTGGGATATCACTGACATCGATTTTAATGGCCAGTTCACGCATGACGCGTGCAGCGGCAGTAATTTCATCAATGCTTTCACCTTTCATGCGAAGGCCCATCATCAGCGCACCAATTTGTGCATCTGTCGCTTCACCTTGCATGATGCTGCGCATCACATCTTCCATTTGCGGCTGAGTCAAATGAATGTTTTTGGTAATGTGGTTTAATGCTTGTTGTATGTTCATTTATGCATAAATCTCTAAAAAATTCTTGAAGATTTGGTGTCCGTGCTGGCTCAAAATCGATTCTGGGTGAAACTGCACACCTTCTACAGGCAGTGTCTTATGCTTTACACCCATGATTTCTTCGATTGAACCATCGTTCTGATTGGTCCAGCAGGTCACTTCCAGACACTCAGGCAAGGTCTCCTGTTCGATCACCAAAGAGTGATAGCGTGTCGCAGAAAATGGTGAAGGCAGGTTGCTAAAGATTCCTTTGTCGGAATGATACATATCCGACAAACGACCATGCATCACGGTTTTCGCGCGAATGACCTGTCCACCAAAGGCTTGTCCAATTGCTTGATGCCCCAAGCACACACCGAGCAATGGAATTTTGCCGGCAAAGTGATGAATGGCAGGAATTGAAATTCCTGCTTCAGTTGGAGAACAAGGGCCAGGACCCACCACCAAATACTTCGGCTGCCATCGTTCAATGTCCTCAAGCGTGACTTGGTCATTGCGAACCACTTTAACGTCTTGATTTAACTCGCCAAAATATTGGACGATGTTATACGTAAAGGAGTCGTAATTGTCGATCATGAGTAGCATTTTAAACGCAACCTATTGAAAATTAGTTAGATATTGATTTAGCCTTTTTAAGTGACCACTTTAGGTCACTTATTTAAGATCTTCACTTAAAAATAAAACCACTAAATGAAGTGGCTACTTTAGCAGAAATTCTAAAGTTTGCGAGTAACAATCCATTGAACCTGTCAACAATCATTGGCTTAGGTGAGGGGTATTAAGAGTAGATATAGAAAACTACAATCAAGATAATTGATTACAGCATTTTGTTTGAGGTATTAAACTTCCAACTTAACATTGCACCGAAGCTAACACCGAGCGTTCCGAGCCAGAAGCTCCAGCTAGGTAAGGTATGCAAGATAAGACTGCTCATTAAACTCGACAAAATAGGCGTAAAATAAGAAGCCAATAACAACAATTGGATATTTCCAAACTGTAAGCTCTGATTCCAGTTTTTATAAGCAATTCCAACCAAAGTGCCAATCACAATAATCATGAGGCTCATGCCTACATTTGGCGTTTGCCATGCTTGATCACTCAGGCAAAATAACAGCCATAAGGCCACACTGGTCAGGCAAAAAATAAGGCGATTCCATTTTTACCTTGGGCATAACGTGGCGTGAAAACACAATACAAGGACCATAAAATTGCGCCACAAAAGGCCAGTGTATAAGCCAGTGGATTATTTGAAAGTGTTTGAATGAAGCCCTCAGCCGAAACAATGCTCGGATTGACAATCAAGAGCAGCCCTAAAATAGAAAGGATCAAACCGGCAAAGGCTGGCGCTTTAAAGTTGAGCTGTCCGAGTAGATATGACAAAAACAAGGTGAAACATGGCCATAAATAATTGATCATGGCCAGAATAAGCGCTTCCTCACGTGTCTTGGATAAACCGATTGAGCACAAAAATAAAACTTCATAAAGTACGAAGCAACTGCCACAGATTAGCAGGTAACGTCGAGGCAATGTTTGCCATAGGTATTTCCTATCTATAAACGCCACGCACAACGCACTGATGCTATAAATTAGTGCAACACCCAAAATAGCACCCAACTGTTCAGTAATCATTTTCACGCCACTGACCATACATGCCCAGATCATGATAGAGGTAATACCGATAAAATTGGCTTTGCTGCGGGTCATGATGTCAAAATTATTGAATAAATCCGGCGTAGTGTATAAAAAGTGCATCGACATCACCACTGCATCGCGCAAATTATGCACTGGATTAAACCAATTATTTAAAATTGCACTATTTTGATGCTATTTGTGGGTTTTGTGAAAAGCATGCCTCAAAAATTTTTAATATGGTGCAATTCAAAACGCAAACAGTATAATGGTTCAAACAGGTAGCTGGACGCGTATCTAATTTGAATTAAAATTCAAACAATTAGATGTGTTTTTTAAAGTTGGTACGAGATTTGCTTAATAACTGCCAACGACTAACACGCACTTCACAAGTGCAATAATACTTCATTGGAGCAAAATGAGCATGGCGAACAAGGTCCTTAAACTCATACAAGAAAGTGGCGCAAAATGGGTCGATTTTCGCTTTACGGATACAAAAGGGAAAGAGCAGCACGTTACTTACCCAGCTGATTCAATTGATGAAGATACATTTGAAGACGGTAAAATGTTCGACGGTTCTTCAATTGCAGGTTGGAAAGGCATTGAAGCATCAGACATGATCTTACGTCCAGATGCAGAAACTGGTTTTATCGATCCGTTCTTTGCCGAACCAACTGTTGTTGTAACTTGTGACGTTATTGAGCCATCTACTGGTCAAGGTTACGAGCGTGATCCACGTTCGATTGCTCGTCGTGCAGAAGAATATTTAAAATCAACTGGTATCGGTGATACTGCATTCTTTGGCCCAGAACCAGAATTCTTCGTTTTTGACGAAGTAAAATGGGAAATCGACATGTCTGGCGCGCGCCATACATTGATTGCTGAAGAAGCTGCATGGTCAACTGGTAAAGATTACGAGTCTGGTAACTCTGGTCACCGTCCACGTGTTAAAGGCGGTTATTTCCCAGTTCCTCCAGTTGATTCTTCGCATGATATGCGTGCTGAGATGTGTAACAAAATCGAAGAAATCATGGGGCCTGGTCGTGTAGAAGTACATCACCACGAAGTTGCATCTTGCCAGTTAGAAATTGGTGTAAGCTTCAACACTATGGTTCGTAAAGCAGACGAAGTACAACAGTTTAAATATGCTGTTCACAACGTTGCGCATCAATATGCAAAAACTGCAACTTTTATGCCTAAACCAATGGTTGGCGATAACGGTTCTGGTATGCACGTTCACATGTCAATCTCTAAAGATGGCAAGAACTTGTTTGCTGGTGATGAATATGCAGGCCTTTCAGAAATGGCGTTGTACTTCATCGGTGGTATCATCAAGCATGCGCGTGCTTTGAATGCAATCACAAACCCATCTACAAACTCTTATAAGCGTTTGGTTCCACACTATGAAGCACCGATTATGCTTGCTTACTCAGCGCGTAACCGTTCTGCTTCTATCCGTATTCCTTACGTTTCTAGTCCGAAAGGCAAGCGTATCGAAGCACGTTTCCCAGATCCAATGATGAACCCGTACCTTGGTTTCGCGGCATTGTTGATGGCGGGTATCGACGGTATTCAAAACAAGATCCATCCGGGCGAAGCTGCTGATAAGAACTTGTACGATCTTCCTCCTGAAGAAGAAGCAAAAATTCCTACAGTTGCACACAGCCTAGATATGGCACTTGAAGCGCTTCAAGCTGACCATGAGTTCTTGTTAAAAGGCGGCGTGTTTACTAAAGAAATGCTTGATGCATATATCGAACTTAAAACTGAAGATGTACGTCGTCTTAACACGACCACTCACCCAGTTGAATTTGATATGTACTACAGCTTGTAATACGTCTCACATAAAAAAGCCTGCAAGTTGCAGGCTTTTTTATTGGCGATTTGTTGAGTGACCAACAATCCAAATGAATTCGTTCATGCGTATTAAGAAATGCTTTTTTCAATACCACGGTATACGCAGATACCCCAGATCAAACCTGCCACAAAGCACAAGCTAATATACAGACCGATCAGGCTTGCTTCAGGTAAAGTTGGATCAATAAAAATATAACGATGAATCAGCGTCAGAAAAGTAAAGCCACTGCCCCAGAAAATACCACCGTAGAGCAGAATAAATTTTAATTTATCGTTCATCATGCCTAACCATAATCGGTCTAATCACTAAACGGCATCTATGATAACTCAAAATAGCGACAATGAAAAAGAATTAATAAACATAGAACAACAAAGCCGAATCGCACCCTTGCTCAAAGCGTTTAACTTTGCCCGATTTCGGTTACACTATAGTTTGTGAATGTAGTGGATTGCACATGCAGAAAAACCAATTAAATCAGAGATACAATGATGATTTAACGCCAGAATTAAAAAAATGGTTATGTGCATCAGGCTCACTGACCCAGCAATTGACCGATCTTGCACATGGTGCCTTTTCAGTGAAACCTATATCGGAGCGTTATCGGCAAATGTCTCGTATAGATAGTCAATGGATGAAAATGCCAGCGGCACATATTGCTTGGGTGCGTGAAAGCTTGCTCTATGGATGTGAAGCACAGCCATGGGTTCAGGCCAAAAGTATATTCCCCATTTTAAGCTTGCAAAAAAAAGCCCGTATTTTTAAACATATTGGTAAACAACCGATCGGCCGATTTTTATTTCAGCGAACCACGCCTGAGTGTGAGCGGCGGATCATCCGTTTAAATGAGGGCTGGACTCGGCAAAGCTGTTATACGTGGCACGGTTGCAAATTTATTGTCCAAGAAACTTTTCTGCCTTCATTTGAAGCGTACTTACAACATCATCGCATTTAAGGATAGATATGACATCCGTACAATCGATCACCTGGCGAGAACGACTTACAGCATATTATTATCTGTGCCGTTTTGATAAGCCTATTGGGACTGAGCTGGTACTTTGGCCCACCATGTGGGCTCTATGGATTGCAAGTGCAGGGGTACCCAATTTAAAAATTCTGCTTTTAATGTCTTTGGGTGTCTTGTTTATGCGCGCAGCAGGCTGTGCAATTAATGATTTTGCCGACCGTAAAGTAGATGGACACGTGGCCAGAACCAAAACGCGTCCGCTGGCAACGGGTGTGATTCAGCCGATAGAAGCGATTTGGGTATTTTTATTTTTGGTCGCTGCAAGTGCGTGCCTATTGCTGTTTTTGCCATTAAATACGTTTTACTGGTCGTTTGGCGCATTGTTTCTCGCGTTCATTTATCCTTTTATGAAGCGCTATACACACTTACCGCAAGTGTTTTTAGGAGCAGCCTTTTCGTGGTCTATTCCAATGGCTTATACTGCTGCAGGCCAAACACCAGATCTGGTTTGTTGGTTATTGTATTTTGGTAATTTGGCATGGACGGTTGCCTACGATACACAGTATGCGATTACCGATCGTGAATATGATCTGAAAATTGGTGTGAAATCGACCGCGATTTTATTTGGTCGATACGATATCGCAATCATTTCTGCACTACAGATCAGTAGTTTGATTTTGATTGGTCTGGCATTATTCATAAAAGACTTACTTTTTCCTTGGGGCATCATTGGATTGCTGATCGTTGCTGCCGATTTTATTTACCAGTGGACCAAAACCAGAACCAAAGATCCACAATGGTGCTTCTGGGCATTTCGACACAATCGCTGGGTCGGGCTAATGATTTTTATCGCGATTTTTATGGGATTGATGACTCAATAAAAATAGACCGCCAATGCATTGACAGCCTATTGAATCAAATTAAAAAACCGATCATTAAATGTTCGGTTTTTTTAATCGTTCGTTTTCAGCTTTATAGCGGATTATTTGTAAGCCAGTTGCCCAAACAAATAAACCATAATAATCAACGTAAATACGGTAGATGAAACTAAAGCAAATTCTAATGTTCTCATGTGCCCCCACCTTTATATTGTAATTTATTGTATTGAGTATTTTTTATACACTATGCTGATCAATAATACAAGAGATCCCTCAGCATATATTCAGCACAATTATAGATAAAACACATATAAAACAAGAAAGCCCCATGTGCGCGTTACTGCACATGGGGCTTAGAATTTTTCAAAACTATAAAATCATCAGAAAATATTTACAGGATCAACACATCTATCATTTATGCTTTCAGATGATCTTCAAACTCTTCACCGAGCTGAACAGCCAGAGAATTACCCGATAAATCACAAGTCACTAGCCCATATTCCTTTTTAAAGCTAAATGTAAAACCTTTGCCATCGGCTAGGTTTTTAACCGAATAACCTAACTTTTCTAACCAAATACGAAATGCAATTAAATTTTTTGCTTTAACGACTTTCTTCACTTCAAAATTCCTTCTCATGTAACGCTGATATTTAAATTAATAAGGGTTTTGATTAAGTTTTTAAAGGGCTAAACTGTTTAAATATTTTTCAACTGATTAATATTGTTTATTTAATCAGCAGTAGATCATTTAAATTGACTCAATAAATTGATTTTAAATCTTATTTTTTATCTTAATTTATTGAATTTAAAAATAATATTTTAAATAATTTGTTTTTCTAAAGTTACATATTGTGTTTATGATGAGTTGTAAATAAATATGTAACTTTAGTCGTAGTGTATCAAAAATTATCTTTAAGCGTACGAATTCGAGCAAACTCTTCAACGCTTTCGGTACGTAAAAATGGATTGGTCGCCAGTTCAATTTCAATACTGGATGGTAAGGTGATGATATTTTGTGCTCGCAACTGCTTTACCTGTTCATAACGCTCTTGTAGTGCAAGATTGTCGGGTTCGATGGTCAGGGCAAATTCGGCATTAGACAAAGTGTATTCATGAGTACAATACACTTGGGTATCTGTTGGTAGTGCAGCTAGTCGGTTAAGTGAATGATACATCTGTTCAAAGGTGCCTTCAAACACACGTCCACAGCCCATCGCAAATAAGGTATCACCGCAAAATACACTGCGTAATGCTTCAACAAAATAGACAATATGCCCTAAGGTATGACCGGGCGTTGCAACAACTTCTACATGCAAGTCGTGAAATTTAAATTGATCATCATGTTGTAGTGCATTTGAAATCAAATGAATTTTACTGAGCTCTTCACGCGGGCCAAATACAGGAATTTGGGTACCTTCGATCAAGTCTGGCACACCGCCAATATGATCTTTATGCCAATGTGTTAGCCAGATTTGCGCAAGCTTGAGCTGATGTAATTGGCAATAGTCCTGAACAGGCTTTGCTTCTGTTGGATCGATCACCACAATTTCCGAAGTATGGGTGTCTTGAATAATCCAGATATAATTTTTAAGGCTGTTTTTTACATCAAGATAATCAATTTGATAACGCATGACGGATAACCTGATCAAATGGTATGTACTGTTTTTATTTAATCACGATCTGCGTAGTACAGCACCAGCAGATACGAAAAAATACAGCTTCAGATATAAAAAAACCCTCCGAAGAGGGTAGCAATCTAGCGAAGTTTAGAGAGCCAGTCGCCGAGCATTTGAATAAACTGCACCAGTAATAATAAGATGATGACCGTAAGAATCACCACACTGGTATCGAAGCGTTGGTAACCGTATGAAATCGCCAAGTCACCAATTCCGCCAGCACCTACTGCACCGGCCATTGCCGTTGCGCCAATTAGACTAATGGTGGCTGTTGTTAAGTTTAAAATGAGTGAGCTACGTGCTTCTGGCAAAATAAACTTAAAAATGATTTGAAACGGAGAGGCGCCCATGGCTTGCGCAGACTCAATAATACCTTCGTTGACTTCAAGCAATGAGGTTTCAATCAATCGGCCCATATAAGGACCAATATAAATGGTCAAAGGGACAATCGCGGCCCATGTTCCAATTGAACTTCCCACTAAGAATTTAGTAAGTGGAATCACGGCAATCAACAAAATGATAAATGGCAGTGAACGCAGGGCGTTTACAATTGGATTGAGCAAGTGATAAATAAATCGGTTAGGTAAAATACCGTTTGGTCGTGTAACCAACAGCACAATCCCTTGAATGAATCCCCAGATGCCACCAAACAGCAGCGAGAAGCACACCATGTGAAAGGTTTCTTGAAGCGCTGTGACAAACTGATCAATCGAAAGTGAACTGTTCCAAAACGGTTGTGTCAACTCGGTCAGCCATTGCACAATTACGTCTCTCATACTTGTTCTCCACTTTGATTGACACTGACACCATGACGCTCTAAAAACTCGATCGCTTGCTGGATAAGGGTGTCGTCACCAAGTAATTGAACAAACATCTGCCCAATCACCGTGCCATCAATTTCGGTCATATTGGCAAACAAGATATTCAGACTGATATCAAACTGCTTGATCATCGATTGAATCACGGGTTCTTGGGCTGATTTGCCTAAAAACTGTAGTCGATAAATACTGTGATGATGCTGATGTTCGAGCTTGTTTAAAATATTGACCGGTAAATGTTGTTGCAACACGGTCTGGATAAAGGTTTTCGTGGTTGGGTGCTGCGGACGGCTGAAAATTTCCACGGTCGGCCCGGTTTCAATTACATGCCCAGATTCCATCACGGCCACATGGTCACAAATAGATTCAATGACATCCATTTCGTGAGTGACCATCACAATCGTAATGCCTTGCTCTTGATTGATCTTTTTGAGCAATGCCAGTACGGATTTGGTGGTCTGTGGATCGAGCGCGGAGGTGGCTTCGTCACAAAGCAAAATTTTAGGATGATTGGCCAGCGCACGTGCAATACCGACACGTTGTTTTTGACCACCCGATAGCTCATCTGGAAAGGCATCTTTTTTATGTGCCAGATCGATAAACTCAAGTAGCTCCATCAAACGTTTTTCACGCTCGGCTTTGCTATAACCCAACAGCTTCATTGGCATTTCAATATTTGCAGCCACAGTTTTGGTTTGCAATAAATTAAAATGCTGAAAGATCATGCCAATATTTGCACGTTCCTGACGTAATGATGCTGCATTCAGGGCGGTAAAATCTTTTTGATTGATAATAACCTGTCCCTGCGTTGGGCGTTCGAGCAAATTAATCAAACGAATTAAGGTACTTTTACCTGCACCACTATAGCCAATAATGCCAAAGATACTGCCCGCCGGAATATCCAGATTAATCTGATCCAGTGCGCGAATCGTTTGGCCTTTCAGCTCGTAGTGTTTAGAAATGTTTTTAAATTGGATCATGTCGTCAGAAACTATACATAAAAGAAAAAACAGGCAAGTCGACCTTGCCTGTTTCAATTACACCATTATATTACTATTTTGATTCAGTAAGGTAGCTAATCGGCTTATTAACATCCACCTTCGTACCACCAAACTTCTCATCAATGAATTTTTTCACTGCTTCTGTATGATAAAGCGTACCTAATTTTTGCAATACAGGATCGTTTTGACGGCCTTCGGCAGTCACCAAAAGGTTGACATACAGTTTAGTCGACTGATCTGCTGGCTCATAAAATACGGCATCTTTAAGAACGTTCAAGCCGCCTTCCATAGCTAAAGTGTTGCCTAGCACAATTCCGTCAACATCGCTTTTTACACGAACAGCTGTTGCCATTGGAATGGTTTTAAGCTGAATCTGTTTCGGATTTTCAATGACGTCGTTGGTTGTGCCCTGAATTGGGTTAAAGTCTGCTTTTAATTTGATTAAACCAGCAGTTTGCAACAGCGACAGTGCACGTGCTTCATTTGCAGCATCGTTTGGAATTGCAATGGTTGCTTTTGCTGGGAACTGATCAATTTTTTTGTATTTGTCAGAATAAAGTCCCATTGGTTCGATATAAGTTGTCGAAACCGGTGCAACTTTATCTTTGCTTTCGGTGTTGTAAGCGACCATGTAGTTATACGACTGGAATGCATTGACATCGATTTCTTTGTTTGCCGTCGCTTTGTTCATTGCCACGTAGTCAGTGAAGTTTTTCACTTCAAGATTAATACCTGCTTGTTTGGTTTCAGGTAGTGTCGCAATAAATTTCCAAACGTCGGTATCAGAACCTGTAGACGCCAGCACGATCTTTTTAGTCTGATCTGCAGCTGCTGCATTGCCTTGCTCAGGCTCTTTTTTGCTACAACCAGCCGCAAGCAATATGCTTGAGGTAAGAACAACACTCAATACTTTTTTCATCAGGTTTTTCCCAGTTACAGCGTTTTAATATCGTCCGGATATCATACTGTGTGTACATGATGATGTGTAGATGACAGTCATCCCAATCCAACGTTAAACGCAATAAAGTCAGTTAATCTTAAAAGTAGGCGAGTATAGTGTTTTTTGATCAGAACATAAAACAATATAAACAAAAATATATATGAGTTTTTCTGAAAAGAGTTATTAGCCTGAGAGACAGCTTAACAATAAAAAAACGCGCAAAAATGCGCGTTTTTTAAGCTTTAAAATCAGGCTTGTTCGCGTGCAATCGCGCGGTATCCAATATCGCTTCGATATTGCATGCCTGCAAAAGTCACCTGACCGCATACCTCAAGTGCATTGATTTGTGCTTCAAGTACGGTATCGCCAAGCGCAGTTACGCACAATACGCGTCCACCCGCAGTGATGATATGACCATCGGCTGTCGTGTCTGTGCCAGCATGGAAGATTTTAGTATCTTCTGGCGACTGGCCAAGACCTGAAATCACATCGCCTTTACGTACAGTTTCAGGGTAACCTTCTGCTGCAAGCACGATACCAATCGATTTACGCTCGTCCCACTCGGCTTCGCTTGGCAACTGACCCGCAAGACCTGCTTGCACAAGATCCACCAATGATGATTTAAGGCGCATCATGATTGGCTGAGTTTCAGGGTCGCCAAAGCGGCAGTTGAACTCAATCACACGTGGTTGACCTTGCTCATCAATCATGAGGCCAGCATATAAGAAACCGGTATAAACATGACCGTCTTTGGCCATACCATCAACCGTTGGTCGCATAATGTCTTTCATGACACGATCAAACACGTCTGGAGTAACTACAGGCGCAGGGGAATACGCACCCATACCACCTGTATTTGGACCCTGATCACCTTCAAAAATGCGCTTATGATCTTGAGAAGTGGCCATTGGTAAAATATTTTGACCGTCGATCATACAAATGAAACTAGCTTCTTCGCCTGCGAGAAACTCTTCAATCACGACACGTGAACCCGCATCACCAAATTTATTGCCTGCCAGCATGTCATCAATGGCTGCAAAGGCTTCCTCATTGGTCATTGCGACGATCACGCCTTTGCCCGCTGCAAGACCGTCAGCTTTAATTACAATCGGCGCGCCGTGCTGCGTTACATATGCTTTTGCAGCATCTACTTCAGTAAACACATCATAAAATGCTGTTGGAATCTGATGCTTTTTCAGGAAGTCTTTGGCAAACGCCTTAGAGCCTTCAAGCTGTGCGGCATATTGTGTTGGGCCCCAAATTTTTAAACCAGCTTCACGGCATGCATTGACCACGCCATTGACCAATGGTGCTTCTGGACCAACAATAATCAACTCAACCTGATTGTCCTTTGCAAACGCAATGATGGCTGGGTTATTTAAAATATCCAGTTCAACATTTTTGCATTTGTCTTCGGTTGCAGTGCCTGCATTACCGGGTGCAACAAACACTTGAGTGACTTGCGGATCTTGAGCGATCTTCCATGCCAACGCATGCTCACGACCACCGCTACCGAGAACGAGAATATTCATTGGGTTCATACTCCATGAGTCGAGAACCAAATCCTTCACTTTACCTTGCTGCTTGAGTACAAGACCCTCTCACATGGAGAGGGTAAGTCAAGATAAAGAACCGGAAAGTTTCTTATGCTTTAAATGAGTTTTAATTAGTGGCGGAAGTGGCGCATACCTGTAAAGACCATGGCAATACCATGTTCGTTTGCAGCAGCAATAACTTCTTCATCACGCATTGAGCCGCCAGGTTGAATAATACACTTAATTCCAGCTTTTGCTGCATTATCGATGCCGTCACGGAATGGGAAGAATGCATCCGATGCCATCACAGCGCCTTCAACCACAAGGCCTGCATGTTCTGCTTTAATTGCCGCAATACGTGCAGAGTTGACACGGCTCATCTGACCTGCACCAATACCAATGGTTTGACGGCCTTTTGCATACACGATCGCATTTGATTTCACATACTTGGCAACTTTCCAAGCAAAAATCAGATCATCGATTTCCTGTTCTGTTGGTGCGCGCTCAGTTACTACTTTAAGGTCGGCTGCCTTGATCATGCCAAGATCTTGATCTTGTACCAGTAGGCCGCCATTTACACGCTTGTAGTCGAGTTGTGCTGCACGTTCATCAATTGCTGGAAGTTCGCCACATACTAATACGCGAACATTTTTCTTCGCACCGGTAACCTCAAGTACGCCATCAGCAATACTAGGTGCAATAATTACTTCAACAAACTGACGCTCTACAATCGCTTTTGCTGTTTCAACATCAAGCTCGCGGTTAAAAGCAATGATGCCACCAAATGCAGATTCTGTATCGGTTGCATATGCCAAATCGTAAGCAGCTTTAATGCCATCTAAAGATACGGCTACGCCACATGGGTTAGCATGTTTAACAATCACACAGGCAGGCTTTGCAAATGACTTAACACATTCAAGTGCAGCGTCTGTATCGGCGATATTGTTGTAAGAAAGCTCTTTACCCTGAAGTTGCTTCGACGTAGAAACAGACGCTTCAGTGGCTTGCGGGTCGATATAAAATGCAGCTGACTGATGCGGGTTTTCACCGTAACGTAAGTCTTGCGCTTTTTGAAGCTGTGTATTAAAGGTACGTGCAAATGAATCTGCCTGACCTTCTTCTTTACCCACACGTGCGCCAAGGTAAGACGCGATCATACCGTCGTATTGAGCGGTATGTTCAAATGCTTTAACTGCAAGATCAAAACGTGTTTCGTATGATAATGCGCCGCTTTGCTCAAGTTCTGCAATCACTGTCGCGTAGTCGCTGGCATTGACCACGATGCCAACAGACGCGTGATTTTTTGCTGCAGCGCGAACCATGGTTGGGCCGCCAATATCAATATTCTCAATGGCATCTGCAAGAGAACAGTTTGGCTTCGCCACGGTTGCAGCAAACGGGTAGAGGTTGACCACAACAAGATCAATCGGATCGATATTGTGTTCTTGCATTACGGCTTCGTCCAGACCACGACGAGCCAAAATACCACCATGAATTTTAGGGTGAAGTGTTTTTACACGGCCATCCATCATTTCTGGAAAGCCAGTGTGTTCTGAAACTTCAACTACAGCAATGTGATTGTCTTTGAGTAGCTTGTAAGTTCCACCAGTAGATAAAAGCTCTACCCCAAGTTTCGCAAGATTCTGAGCAAATTCAACAATTCCTGTTTTGTCAGAAACAGAAATCAAAGCGCGTTTAATAGTCATGATAAAGTCAACGGTTTAAGTCAAACAGATTAAAACAAATAGGCATAAAAAATGCCCACGAGAACGTGAGCATTTTATCAATTATTCACTCATCAAACCGTGAGCTTTTAACTTTTTACGTAAAGTCCCACGATTAAGCCCTAAAATTTCAGCAGCGCGGGTTTGGTTACCACGCGTATATTCTAGAACAACAGATAAAAGAGGTTTCTCCATTTCTGCCAGCACCATGTCGTAAACTTGTGATGGTTGCTCACCTTGCAGTTGTGCAAAGTAATGGCGAACTGCGCGATCCACATGGATGCGTAGAGCAACATCAGATTGTGCAGTAAAAATAGGAGATTTGCTATTCATGCGAGTTAATCCGAAAATCAAATACCGCTTGGGTAAAGCAGTATATAAAAGTGGTCTAAAAATTACTGAACCCCGTTTTAGATCCTAAAACAGTGGTTCTAAAACTTGGAAACAATTAGCTTGCCACAACTCCTCACATTTGTATGAAAAATAAGCGTAACAATAATTTAATATTTGTTACAGCTGCGATTTAAAAACAAAAAAGCCACGCTACGCACTATCTTCTGATAAAGCACGCATGACAATAATGATTATTGTGAGTAAATCGCGAGGACGATGTAGGGCTAAGCTTTCGTGGCGCGTATCATACCATTGTCTAAACAAAAGTGAGCAAATTAACTGCATTTTTTTTAAATTTTTTGTATTTTTTTTGAATATCTAGGCCTTATAAAACCTAACTTAGAGCGAATAAAACGATTTTAAAATTTGCCAATCGTAAATTCTAATTAAAATATCGGGTTTGGATAGATTTATTTAATCGTACTCAAGCTTGTATGTTTTTTATATTGAATTATTTCGATATAAAAAATGTAATCATAGCCTTAACATTCCATAGCATTATTATATAGTCAACAGATTCATTCGACTTCGTGCCAAAATATGAGGACCATGTAAGCAAATGATCTGCAGCTCAAAGAAGGGATAGATAACGTATTTGAATTTTTAGAGAAACGGATAATTAAAGAAAGGAAATAAGTTGACGCAATATTTTGTAATGCGCCGCAAGCTCTGGATTAAACCATACAATTTGCAACAATAATAAGCCAAATAAAACCAAGTTAATCACACACCAGATTAAATAGTATTTCCAGTGTTTACTTTTCCGTTGTTTTATTTGCTGCTGACGCAAGTTTTCACGATCACTCGATAAATACAATAATGGATAAGTTAAGCTATCTTTACTTTGAAAATATTTTAGATTGTTGAGATAGGTTAATAAATCGATATTGGAGTTTTCAATTTTCTGTTGAAAAATTTCAAGCACATCAGATTTTTGATTGTCATGCTGTATGGCAGGTGCGAGATCGGCAAGCTCTTCACATTGCTCAACTGGTGCCACTGGTAAATACAAATGTGTGATAGCATTAAAGGTCAAATCACACTTGGCGCAACAAACCATACCCTGAGCCAGCGTAAGCTGCTTTTGCGTTACGCGGTAAATCGTTTTGCACTGAGGGCAGCGGGTTTGTTTGGCGCTCATGTATAGACTAGCCTCGTCTAAAGCTTACGCGTGGCGTTTTCCAGAAATACGACACCAGTTTTCTTCGCGTTTCTCGATGTGTAAGATATCAAAATACTGCGTGTAAACGGCCGATACATCTTCAACCTGTTCTTCAATCACGCCTGCAAGTGCAAATTCGCCTTCTGCTTTTAGTAGCGTTGCAAATTCTGGTGCCAGCATCATCAGTGGACTAGCCAGAATGTTTGCGACTAATACATCAGCTTGAGATTCTTTTGATTTAAATTCTGCATCAAACTCTTCAGGCAAACCAACATATAAACGATCAAGTACGCCATTGAGTTCAGCATTTTGTTTGGTTGCAAGTACCGCTTGCGGATCGATATCGGTGGCATATACCTTTTTAGCACCCAATAAAAGTGCTGCAACGGCCAAAATGCCCGAACCGCAACCAAAATCAATTACTGTCTTGTCTTTTAGATCGGTTTGCCCCAACCATTGCAGGCACAAGAATGTACTCGCGTGATTACCGGTTCCAAAAGCTAGGCCCGGATCAAGTTTTATATTGACTGCATCTGCATCGGGCGCCTCTAACCACTCAGGTACAATCCAGAACTTATCGCTAATTTGAATTGGATCATAGTAATCCATCCATGCGCGTTCCCAGACTTGATCTTCAAGTTGTTCATGACGTATTGGTGCATCTGGTAATTGAGCACTTAAAAATGTTTCAAGTTTGGCGATATCAATTGGATCTTGTTCATCTTCTTGATAAATTCCAGTCACAATGACTTTATTCCAAAGCGGTGTTTCGCCTGGAAGCGGTTCAAGTAATGCCTGATCTTCTGCATCATCTAAAGTGACACTGACTGCTCCGAGTGACAAAAGCAATGTTTCAGTGAAATCAACGTGTTCTTGATCGACAGTAATGTGTATTTGTAACCACTTCACGGGAATGAGACCTAAATTTTCTTCTAAAGTGGTATTGTAACGGATAAATGCAAAGCCAGAACATTAATTTCTTAAGCCATACGATTTATCCGTATTAATGGTGCTTTACTCGATTTTTATAGCCATTTTATTTTCAGTCGTTATGATGAATAGCGTTTTAACATACTGCCGAATAGGGCAGCAAAGATGTACATGAAGATTGAGTAAATAGCGGCTGGCATCGCAATGGTAGTACTCGATAAAATCGTGAGCGCAATGGTCATGGCGAATGTACTGTTATGAATCCCGGTCTCAAACGTACAGGCGTTTACATACTATATAAAAAACACAGGTTATTAAAACCTGTGTTTTTACTGGGCGAAATAATTTTAAGCGTTTGGATTATGGAGCCGGTGCTTTGAACTGTAGTTTGCCATCGGCGTTTGGCTGACAGGTACCATTGAACGTGACGCCTTTGTAGCCATAAGAGACCCAGTCACCTTGCTTTTTCTTCATACAGGCTTTCAATTGTGCATTGGTTTCTGCCTTGGTCATTTCAGCGTTTGCCATACTCATTGCTGCTAAGCTGACAATTGCCACAGAAAGTGTTTTTAACATGATGTTTTTCATTTTGCATACCTATTATATAAATTTGATTTTGAAAGTGATTCATAAGTGGTGGTACATTTTTTATTCTAAAATTGATTTGAAAAAAGTCTATTGCTTTCTTTTTTAATACTGAAACAAATTGTCAAAACCTGTGTACGACTATGAATTTTGTATCAATAATTTTGTAATAACATGCATGATCCTTGAGTGAACTTTGCTATAATGTTCCGTCTTTTTTTTCTGGTGATTTTTTGCCATGCATTATCCTAAAGTTTATGATGTTATCGTGATCGGTGGCGGGCACGCAGGTACCGAGGCGGCATTGGCTGCTGCACGTATGGGACGACAGACTTTGCTCTTGACTCACAACATTGAGACTTTAGGGCAGATGAGCTGTAATCCGGCCATTGGTGGTATTGGTAAGTCGCATTTGGTTCGCGAAATCGATGCCTTGGGCGGTGCCATGGCGCTGGCAGCAGATAAAGGCGGTATTCAATTTCGAATCCTGAACTCAAGAAAAGGTGCAGCCGTTCGTGCCACGCGTGCACAGGCAGACCGTGTGCGCTATAAAGCGGCTATTCGTGATTCACTCGAAAATCAGCCAAATCTAGATATTTTTCAGCAAGCAGCCGATGACCTGATTGTAGAAGGCGATACCGTTAAAGGCGTCGTCACCCAGATGGGTATTCGTTTTGATACCAAAACAGTGGTTTTAACCACGGGTACATTCTTGGGCGGTGTGATTCATATTGGCTTAGAAAAGTCGAGCGGTGGCCGTGCCGGTGATCCACCATCAATTGCATTGGCTGATCGTTTACGTGAGTTAAAACTTCCGGTAGGACGCCTTAAAACAGGTACGCCACCACGTATTGATGCACGCTCGGTCGATTTCTCTGTCATGACGGCTCAGCCGGGTGATTTTCCATCTCCTGTGATGTCATTCATGGGCGATGTATCCATGCATCCAGAGCAAGTAAGCTGCTATATCACGCACACCAACGAAAAAACGCATGACATTATCCGTGGTGGACTAGATCGTTCACCAATGTATACCGGCGTGATCGAAGGGGTTGGCCCACGTTATTGCCCATCCATTGAAGACAAGATTCATCGTTTTGCCGATAAAGATTCACATCAGGTATTTTTGGAGCCTGAAGGGCTAGATACGCACGAACTTTATCCGAACGGAATTTCAACATCATTGCCATTTGATGTTCAGTTTGAATTGGTTCGTTCGATTCGCGGGATGGAAAATGCCCATATTTTGCGTCCAGGCTATGCCATTGAATACGATTATTTTAATCCGCAAGCATTAAAATTTACGCTAGAAACCAAAGCGATCCAGAACTTGTACTTTGCAGGTCAGATCAATGGCACAACCGGTTATGAAGAAGCTGGTGCACAAGGTCTATTGGCTGGCTTAAACGCAGCACGTCGCGCGTGGGATCAAGAACAATGGACACCTAAACGTGACGAAGCATATATGGGTGTGTTGGTCGATGACTTAATTACTTTAGGTACAAAAGAACCCTACCGTATGTTTACCTCACGTGCCGAGTATCGTTTGATGCTACGTGAAGATAATGCAGATCAGCGTTTGACCCCAATGGGACGTGAACTTGGATTGGTTGATGATACTCGCTGGGCAGCTTACTGTGAAAAAATGGAAGCGGTTGAAACTGAAACGGCACGTTTGGCGCACCTTTGGGCTGCACCCAATAACCCGATGGGTAAAAAGTTTGTCGAAATGACCGGTGCCGACTTAAGTAAAGAGTGCAGTGCAATCGATTTGCTTAAACGCCCAAACATTAACTTTACACAAATTGCTGAGCTTACAGGTTCAGATGTTGCTGTACACGTGGGTGAGCAAATTGAGATTGCAGTCAAGTATGAAGGCTATATCAATCGTCAGCACGAAGATGTCGCACAGCTCAAGCGTCTTGAAGAAACAAAAATTCCGGCCGATTTTGATTATGACGCTGTGTCTGGTTTATCAAGAGAAATTACGCAGAAGCTCAAAACCGTTCGTCCTGATACGCTGGCTCAAGCGCATCGCATTCCGGGTGTAACCCCTGCAGCCGTTCAGCTCATTATGATTACCATCCGAAAAAATGCGCAATTAAAGAAAACAGCATAGTTTAAGCTTTATGCTGAACAAAAAGCCCGATTTAGATTGGGCTTTTTTATGGGTGTGAAGACGAAAGCAGAAATACTGTTAAATATTTAAATGCATATTCTGTGCGTTTTTTCTTATTTTTCATCGGATCAAATTTTTTCTATAGTGGCCTTACATTCTAAAGCAAGAGGAAATGTTTATGACTATGAAATCCATTCGTTACAATGGCTATGACCTTGCATGCTGTTTTTCATGTATGGCTTAACACGCATTACGGGTGTCACAGTGAAGAACGGGGCTTCATGCGGCAAGTTCTGTACAATAAAAACTGACAGCGCAAAACTAAGAACAGCAATAAAAACGATTTTCAAGAGAGCAGAATTGCTCTCTTTTTTTTATTCTTCTATTTCATTGACGGCTTGATAAAGTTCGGCTGGCTCAATATGAATGAGTTTTTTACCAAAACTTCTGAGCCACCATACCAATTGTGATGTAAACGGCACTTCAGCGCTCACTTCATACAGATTTTCATCGATCATTTGAATATGCTGTTCTTTGGTGAGCTGGCTTTCGTAAAAGCTCTGCGCCGTACTTTCATTGACGGTGAGTTTGAGCTGAATCATTTCGGTCGGTTTGCTGTAATCAAAACGAAAACCAAGCGCACCCGACTCAATATATTCATCGATATCAAAGTCGACAGGATGCAAAGCGCGCGAATTCAGTACAGTTGCTGATTTAAAACGGTGCAAGGCAAAGGTTTGCACTTCACTTTTACCATGACGGGTACAGATCAAATAAATAATTGCACCTTTTTGAACCAGTGCAAGTGGATTTAGAATATAGGATTTTTCATCTGCCTGAATATTGCGTGGCGTATAAATACATTCGATTTGCTTGTCTTGCAATAAGCCTTCATATATGGCCTGCTGAGCCTGCTTATCGACAGTGGGGGGAATCAGCGGTTGGCTAGCGGGTACAATCCGAACCCGATTGATCCACTGTCTGACATTATTTTGAGTGGACAAGCTTCGGCGCGCCAGATCAAACCATGGATTCATTTCATCGATCAGGCTGGGTGGAAGTAAATGTTTGAGATGTTGTTCCACCATCATAAACGTAACGGCCTGCGAGCTGGTCATGTGCGGTAAACTTTGTAGTGGTGCATCTGCTCGCCAGCGCCATCCCTGAGGAACCGTTTTATTGCTTTCAATCGGAAATCGTTGTGCAATCTGGTTCAAATCTCGCTGTATGGTGCGTAGACTGATTTCAATGCCTTCACGCTCTAAAATTTCTTGCAATTCACGTGTGCCCATCCATTTTCCGGTCGAGAGTCGTGATAAGATGTGCCACTGGCGAAAGAGGCTATTCGATGTTTCTTTTTCTTGTGAAGACATAAGCGACTAAATCAAACAAAATACTTTAATTACCTACACCTTAAAAAAACTATTTTGGTTTGGCAAGAATGTAAGAACAATATTGCCTATATTTTGATACAGGTTAATAGATGAAATACATGACAACTCGGTTCATTATGGAAGACAAGAAACAGAACGAGACAGCGAAATGGCACCATATTTGCTAGTCATAAAATAAGTAAACGAGAAAGGCGAGGTCTGTATGTTAGAAGAAGAGAAAGACTTGCATACGATAAGTGAGCATTATATGAAAGAAAAATTGACCAACGTTTTATCAACCCAGCCTTCGTTTCTGAACCAGCTTAGCGTAAGCACCAATCTTTTTGAGCAACTTAAATCTAAGTTTTTTAACGAGATGCTGGATGATGTAACGTCTAATGGAGAAGCATCAAAGAAAATTGAACAATGGCTATCGACTCATTCCTTGGAGGAATTAAAACAGTTAAGTCACAACGCAAAGCAGCACTTTTTATACGAAGGTATTACCTTCACGGTTTATGGCGATCAGGAAGGTACGGAGCGAACCATCCCATTTGATCTTATTCCACGAATTATTGAAACGAAACAATGGGAAAAAATCTCCACAGGTTGTGAACAGCGGGTTAAAGCACTTAATTTATTTTTAGACGATATTTATCACCATCAAAATATACTCAAAGAAGGTATTGTACCGCACACTCAAATTATGACCCACGAAGCTTTTCAGCCACATATGCTGAATCACACTTTAAAAGGTCAGGTGTATTCACAAATTAGCGGTATTGATATTATTCGAGACGGAAAAGGTGAGTTTTTTGTTTTAGAAGATAATTTACGCACACCTTCTGGCGTTTCATACATGCTAGAAAGTAGAAAAATCAGTAAAAAACTAATGCCAGAACTTTGTGTTGCAAACAAGCTACATGAAATCGAACAATATCCAACAGTGCTTAAAGCGATTCTGGCCGAAAATGCACATGTGGATAATCCTTTAATTGTGATCTTAACACCGGGTCGATTTAACAGTGCTTACTATGAACATGCCTTTCTTGCTCGAGAAATGGATGTTCCCTTAGTCACTAGTCGCGATTTATATGTTGAACATGATACGGTTTATGTCAAGACGATACGTGGTCGTCAACGTGTTGACGTGATTTATCGTCGCATTGATGATGCATTTTTAGATCCGCTCACATTCAGACCTGACAGTAGCCTAGGTGTAGCGGGTTTGATGTCTGCATATTTAAAAAATCGTGTCGTGATTGCCAATGCACCGGGAACGGGTGTCGCCGATGACAAATCGGTTTATCCGTATGTTGATGATATGATTAAATTTTATCTTAACGAAACTCCAATCTTAAAGAATGTCCCGACTTATCAATGCCGTTTAGATGAACATCTAGACTATGTACTTGATAATCTTGAGCGTCTGGTGGTTAAAGAAGCTCAAGGTTCGGGAGGATACGGAATGTTGATTGGGCCAAAAGCTGAATCAGCTGAAATTTCCGAATTTAGAAAAAAAATCCTTGCGCATCCGCATTTATATATTGCTCAACCTACACTCGATTTATCGGTTGCTCCGACATTAACTCAGGATGGTATTGCTGAACGTCATATCGATTTACGACCATTTGTACTGACTTCACCTGATCGCACTGAAATTGTTCCCGGTGGTTTAACCCGAGTTGCCATGAAAGAAGGCTCTCTTGTGGTTAATTCTTCACAGGGTGGCGGAATTAAAGATACGTGGGTTGTTGATGCACTGCATTCCTAACTAAATCAGGAAGGAACTTTATGATTTTACTCAGTTCAAACGCGAATAATATTTTTTGGTTAGGGCGCTATTTAACGCGCATCCAGTACTTTTGCAACAAACTCCCGTTTACGGACGATCAAAAGGCAATTGAATTTAGTCATTCTTTTTGTTTGCCAGCTTATGACGCTGCATCACTCAACACCTTGGCGCTTGATCCTGAACAGCAATTTTCATTAATGAGCCAGTTTTCAGTGGCACGCGACAATATTCACGAATTGCGCGCCGTATTAAGTGCAAATACATATGCAGAACTGATTCAACTGGTGAAAAATGCCAGTAGCCAGCCGGGTTATATCTGTGATGTTGTTTCTGAATGTACCGAGCTTCTGGAGTCTGAATCTGAAGATGTCTTTTTATTTTTTAGTTTGGGTCAAAAACTTGAACTACTCGACAGTCTGATACGGTTTAAACAAGACCCATCAGCGGTATTAAATGAAATTAATACGATTATAGGGCTATTAAATGGATTGGGATGGACTGCACTTGATGACGCATGGATTTCACTGAAGCAGTCTCCAGATACCATGTCGCTTTATCATTTTGGTGATCAATTACAATTAATGTTTGAGGGCTCTGCATGAAGTTAATGGTGAACCATCAAACGCATTATCACTATAGTGAAATTGCCTGTAACAGTATCCAGTATATCAAGATGGTTCCCCAAAGTTCAGCGCATCAAACTGTACATAACTGGGACATTAGTGTTCCAGGTGTACATGATGTTCAGCGCGATATTTTTGATAACGTCTGGATGACCTCATCGCAACGTTTTGATTATCAGAACCTCACCATTATGGCGCAGGGCGTGATCGAGCTATTTCCTCGAGGCGGTGTAAATCATGCACTGCATCTTCCTGTGGGGCTATTTTTGCAACATACACCTGCGACACAATGCTCGGTGGAGATGTTTGACTTTGCGATGTCTATTATGAGCAATAAAACGCTCAATAATTTGCGTATTTTAAGTGAACGTATCTTAAGCCACGTCTCGTATTTGCCTGAATCGACAACAGTTCAAACCACTGCGGAGCATGCATTTGAATTAAAAAATGGAGTTTGTCAGGATCATGCCCACATTATGGTGGCGATGTGTAGGGCACTCGGGCTGCCTGCGCGCTATGTCTCTGGCTATTTATATGATGATAATTCGCCGCATTTGGCCAGTCATGCATGGGCGGAAGTGTATCTTGAAGAAAAATGGCATTGTTTCGATGTCAGTAATCAGATTTTTGAGCCAAACACGTTAATTTATGTTGCAATAGGGCGTGATTATTTTGATGCCGCTCCTGTACGAGGGATTCGTGAAAAGGGGGGTATTGAAAAGATGATATCAACGGTGCAAGTGTTGGCGTGTTAGATGGAAGTGGAATATATGACCTATTGTTGTGCATTACGTTTAAAAGATGGTTTAGTGTTTATCAGTGATACACGAACAAATGCAGGTGTCGATCAAATCTCGGTTTTTCGCAAACTTTATACTTTTGGTAAAGAAGGGGATCGTATCATCGCGATTCAGACTGCGGGCAATTTGGCAACGACTCAAGCAGTGATTGGGCATCTGCGTAATCAGTTAACGTTGCAAGAAGATCCAAACATTTATACGCTTAATACGATGTTTGAAGTGGCGCAGCATGTGGGGCGTACTTTGCGCAAAATCATTGCAGATGTGACCGATGATACCCAAGAGCAGAGTAATTATTATTGTAATTTGCTGGTAGGCGGACAAATTGGTAATACTGAAATGCAGTTATATCATATTTATCCTCAAGGGAATTTTATCTGTGCCACCAAAGACACGCCATTTTTTCAGATTGGGGAAAGTAAATATGGTAAGCCGATTCTAGATCGTGCGCTTACCTACGATATGCCACTCGATGAGGCTGTGCGTTGCAGCTTAATTTCGTTTGACTCAACGCTGAGATCAAATGTATCTGTGGGTATGCCGCTCGATTTGCTGGTCTATCGTGCTGATACCTTAAAAATGCCAAGAGGAAAACGAATTACTCAACAAGATGAGTATTTTCAAAAGATCAGTCGACAATGGTCTGAGACTTTGCGCCGTGGTTTACACGAAATTCCTAAACCTGAAGAAGACTATCTGAAATAAAGACTTAAATTTATTCCAGACAAATGCAATCAGCTCAGTTTAAATTTTTTGACGCTGTGGACGTTGGGTGAGACGACACAGCAATTCATAGCCAATTGTTCCATTGGCTTTGGCTACATCATCAACTAAACGATTTTCGCCCCACAATTCGACTTCTGTTCCAAGTTCAACTTGTTCATCTGTGATATCGATAGCCAGCATGTCCATACTCACGCGACCAATTAGTGGCTTTAATTGACCCTTTACTGAAACATAATTTTGTTGAATAAATGCACGTGGGTAGCCATCACCATAGCCAATCGAAACGATGGCAATGTCCATGGCGTGAGGAGCGGTAAACAGTGATCCATAACCAACACGATCACCTGTCTTGAGGTGATTGATTGCCATTACACTTGCAGTTAACCGCATAACAGGTTTCAGGCCTAGTTCTTTTACACTTCGATCTGCAAATGGGCTTGCACCATACAGCATTATACCCGGGCGGACATAATCAAAATGCAGCTCTGGCCAGTTGTAAATCGCGGCTGAATTGCAGCACGAGAGCTCAATAGGTGCACATTGAGATTGAATGCTCAGCAGGGTATCGATCTGCTGCTGATTCATGGGATGTTCAGGCTCATCTGCATTGGCAAAATGCATAGTCAAAACACAGTGAAAACCTTCAGATTGTAGTAATGTGATTACATCTACAATTACATCTGGTTTAAAACCCAAGCGATTCATGCCGCTATTGAGTTTGACCCAGACCTTAAGTCCTTGCGCAATATATTGAGTTTTATGAGCAAGCAGCCAGTTTAACTGCTCAGCATGATGAATCACACATTCGAATCGATGTTGAATAACCACAGGCATTTCTTGTTCTGAGAAAACGCCCTCTATGAGTGTCACAGGGTGTTGATGGCCAGCTTGTCGGATTTCTAAAGCTTCGCTCAAGCACGCCACGCCAAATGAATCTGTGGCACTCAAAGCATTTAAACAGTCTTTGACTCCATGCCCATAAGCGTTGGCCTTGACCATACTCACCACTTTGGCATTTGGTGCCAGCGCTTTAACACGATTAAAATTATGCTGAAGTGCTGTTTGGTTGATGTAGACTGTCGCTTGACGCACCCTGATTACTCCCTTGTAAATCTGACTTATTCATCATCATCGTATTGGCTGTAATACTCTGGCGAGAGATTACTAAAACGTGTGTACTGTCCCTCAAAAGCCAATCGCACAGTACCAATTGGGCCGTTACGTTGCTTACCAATAATAATTTCGGCGGTGCCTGCTTCTTTAGATTCTTTGTTATAGACTTCATCACGATAGATAAACATGATTAAGTCGGCATCCTGCTCGATCGCACCCGATTCACGTAGATCTGACATGACCGGACGTTTATTGGGTCTGTTTTCTAGGCTACGGTTGAGCTGAGAGAGTGCAATTACGGGGCATTGCATCTCTTTGGCGAGCGCTTTTAGACTTCGCGAAATTTCACCAATCTCACCCACACGGTTATCACCCATGCCCGGAACTTTCATGAGCTGTAAGTAGTCGACCATGATACAGCCCAGTTTACCACCATGTTGTTTGGCAATACGTCTTGCACGAGCACGGAGTTCGGTAGGTGGCAAAGCAGAGGAGTCATCGATGTACAAATGTTTTTCTTGAAGCTGTAAAATTGTACCGGTGACCTTTGACCATTCATCGCCATCGAGTTTGCCCGAACGTAAATGCCCTTGATGCACCTTGCCATAAGATGAAATCAGACGCATCGCAATTGAGTCTGCTGGCATTTCCATCGAAAACACCAACGCGGGCAAATTACAGTTGAAGAGTACACTTTCAACTAAATTCATGGCGAAGGTGGTTTTACCCATTGATGGACGTGCTGCGACAATAATCATATCGCCAGACTGCATTCCGTAAGTTTTATTATCAAGTTCAAGAAAACCAGTAGTTAGCCCGGTAATATTGCCATCAAGTTTTGATAGTTCATCCAGTTTGGTGATGACATCTGCAGTCACTGAACTAATCGATTTTGGGCCTGCATCTTTTTTGTTGTTATTGTGCTGTTCGGCCAGAGAAAAAATATTGGTTTCAGCCAAATCCAAAATTTCGCTTACTGGGCGACCTTTGGTGTCATAGGCATTTTGCAAAATGTCACTGCTGATCTTGATCATGCTTCGAAGTGTTGAAAACTCTTTGATTTTATTGGCATAAGTTTCAAGATTGTAAAAACTTGAAGGCGAATCTGCCATCAATTGCATTAAGTATTCTTCACCACCAATGGCATCGAGCAGATTTTGTTTGAGTAACCAGTCATTGACCAATACAGCGTCGTACGGAGAGTTCTCAAATGCTAATTTTTCAATTGCGCGATAGATATATTTATGGCGCGTCGCATAAAAATCATTTTCTTTGAGTAAGTCACCCACTTGTTCAAACGATTCGGCAACGGTCATTAAAGCTGCCAAAACAGCTTGTTCAATAGCTAAATTATGGGGTGGGGTACGAAATTCTTTTAACTGACCTGAGTCACTCACTTTATTCTCTGCGTTTGGAGAATTTTTTGTAAAATTGGCATTCGCCTGTGACATAACAAGACCTAATAAAAAGATGAACCAAAAACCAAGTGCCTATCTTAATCCAAATGGAGGTGATCGGGACAATTTAATTCAGTGAAAATTGTGTAAGTGGCGAAAAAGTGTAGTTTAACTTTTAGAGTCGATTTGAAGCTCCCCATTGGCACATCATGTCTAAAAGTGGAGTTAAGGAGAGTCCTCGTTCTGACAGACTGTATTCAACTTTGGGCGGAATTTGTAGATATTCAATATTCTGATCAGTTCACTGTACATGAGCTTTAGCAAAATTATCCAAATGGCCAAATTGATGTTTTAAAAGAACAGGCTTTGGTTGAAGCACATGAAAATCTAGTATTTCAAATCCCAGTAATTGGTTTAACTGTCCACCCTTATTAAAACAATGGTTAGATGATGTACTGACTTACGGTTGGGTTGATGATTCAGCAGGAAATCAGTTGAAAAATAAGAAAATAATACTTGCTGTATCGACTGGGAGTAAGGCACATGATTATTTAGTGGATGGCCGACATCAAATGAGTTTAGAAACTTTGTGTGCTCCTTTTGAATGGACTGCTCGTTATGTCAAAGCTGATTATCAGCCTGTTTATATTTTTTATCGAATGGAAACTCAGCCAGAGGAGGGCGAGATATTACCTACAATCAATGATATTGAGCAAAGTGCACAGGACGATGTGAAATATTTATGAGCAATGCATTAACGATGTTTTATACGAGATATATTTTTAAAACAGGATCATTAGACATAAAAAAAGAGCATGTAAAACATGCTCTTTTTTTTGCAGAAATTACTCAGATACGATAGTAACAAGAACTTCAGCAACAACATCATGGTGCAATTGGATTGCGATGTTGAATTCACCAGTGTGACGAAGCGCACCGTTTGGTAGGCGTACTTCAGCACGGTCAACTACAAGACCAGCATTTGTTAATGCGTCTGCAATGTCACGAGTACCGATTGAACCGAATAGTTTACCTTCGTCACCAGCTTTTGCAGTGATTACGATGTTAACTTCGTTCAATTGATCAGCACGTGCTTGAGCAGAAGACAATACTTCAGCTTCTTGTTTTTCAAGTTCAGCACGACGAGCTTCAAAAGCAGCAGTGTTTGCTTCAGTTGCAGCAACAGCTTTACCCTGAGGGATCAAGAAGTTACGGCCATAACCAGCTTTAACTGATACTTTGTCACCAAGTTTACCTAGGTTTTTAATGCGTTGTAATAAGATAACGTCCACAGCTCACCTCACTTATGGTTGTCAGTGTACGGAATCAAAGCCAAGTAACGAGCTTGTTTAATCGCAAGCGCGAGTTGACGTTGATAACGAGCTTTAGTACCAGTGATACGGCTAGGAACGATCTTGCCGTTTTCAGTGATGTACTGTTTTAAAGTGTCGATATCTTTGTAGTCGATGTACGTAACGTTCTCAGCTGTAAAGCGGCAGAACTTGCGACGACGGTAAAAACGTGCCATGTTATGTTCTCCTTAAGCTTCAGCAGAGTCTTGAGCGTGTTGTGCTTCTTCACGTTGAGCTTTACGCGCACGTTTTTCTTCAGCACTCTTAGCGAGTAAAGATTCTTCAGTGATTGCGTTTTCACGACGGATAATCACGTTACGAAGGATTGCATCGTTATAACGGAACAATTCTTCTAATTCATTAAGCGTAGTTTGATTACATTCAATGTTCATTAAAATGTAGTGCGCTTTATGGATTTTGTTAATTGGGTAAGCCAATTGGCGACGACCCCAATCTTCAAGACGGTGAATTTGACCTTCAGCATCTTTGATGTGAGAAATGTAGCGTTCTACCATTCCCACAACTTGATCGCTTTGGTCTGGGTGTACCAGAATTACGATTTCGTAGTGACGCATTGTCAGCTCCTTACGGTTTATACAGCCCCAACCTTAAAAAGATTGAAGCAAGGAGTCACAATCAGCATAAACTTTAAACAACAGTTTAAAAGCCAATAGATTGTGCCGCAAAAATTGCGAGCGCCTATTATAGGAAAGTTTGTGCGCAAACACAATTTAATATTCAAATATTTATTGGAATAACCACTAAAATTTTACACACTCGAGATTGAATTTCATCTTGTACCTATTTAGATTGAAAATGAATAAAAATATGGATCGCTAAAATGACAAACTACAGCGCTGAAAAACTTGAAACCATTGAATCTTATATTGAAAACCCTACACAGGACTTTTACTTTGATGTTTTTGATGGTCGTTATGATATTGTCATGGTGGTGGATTGGAGAGAAGAGGATGATGCAATTATTGGCTATTGTGAAAATATTTTAGAAACTGGACAATTGTCTGCTGAACTTGAAGATGCTGATAATCAACAAGGTTTTAGCATCACAATTCATTATGGTGAAAAATCATTGTTGATTCCTTATCAAGGAGAAGGTGCTGATCGTGATACCACACTATGGTCACTCAATGAAATTTTACAACCTGAGTATGAAATCCGTTTCTGCAAAGCTTCTGATGGTTCAGACACATTAGAATTTATTCCACTTCCGAAAAAATTATGGCATCAACTGGATATGAAATATACAGGAAAAATGGATGCATTATTTGCTCGGTTTGAGCATGATTCAGTTTTTTTTGGAAGTTAATTGGGTTAATCAATTAGACGTTAAATTGAATAAAAACGTGAATTTATTGATTAGATTAATTTATGATTTATTTTGTCGTAATAAAAACACCACAAAACCCTTAAAGTTTGGATCAGTATCAAATTTAAGTTGCTGATCCCATTTACCATGTTGTACCAAGCCAATTTTATAAGGCAGTTTCAATGTTGAAGCCTTGGTTAAATAAGTCTGATAATTTGGAATAGTCGTAGTGCCTTGATAGGTTTGAATCACCATTTCATCAATATTTTCTCTAAATAGCCTAAGTGTAACTGGATCACGCAGATTGGCCCAATCCATCAAACTGGTGATGCTGAGTTGATAATGCTGTGGTAACTGCTTTCTAAGCTGTTGTAGAAATAAGCCATACGCTTTTAAATTTTTAGTTGGTGCATCAAAGTCGATTTGAATACCTTGAATGTGATTGCCTGCGCTTTCCCACTGTCGGACGCGTTGTAAAATTTTTTCTATTTCAGTTCCTTGCCAATTTAAATGATGATTTCGAAAAACCAACCATACTTTCTGATGTGGAATTTTAACCACAGAAATGCCTTGTTGGATCAAGATAGATTGGTTGGAATTTTTCTCCAGCCTAACTTCACCTTGTAAAATATAGATTTCCTTTGCTTTACTTAAATAAGGCGCAGACTTGATATTTCCCCAAATCCAAAAGGCATCATAGTCATTTACATTGACCTGATCTGAGGCTGTCGCAGATTGACTCGGTTGACATGCCATTAATCCTAAACAACATTGGATTGTCAGTAGAGCCGAGAAAATCTGTTTAAGCATGAATCAGCTACCAATAATATTTTAAAGATTTTGCCCATGTGGTATTTGGATAGTCACGTTTAATTTGTGCGTACCATTGTTTGCGTGTGGATTTGGTAGCGTCTGTTCCACCACAGACATTTATACTACTCGGCGAATAACACATAACAGCGCGATAAAGCGCATAAGCTTGTAATTCACTTTTAGAATTCGATTTAATAATTTCTTTATAGACCTCACCACGACTAAAAGTTTCACCTGTAAAGGCATTTTTCGGTTGGCTAAAACTTGGACCATAGTAATAGTCACCATAAAAACTTTCTAAAGCAGTGCCTTGATTACGCATATATTCGCCTAGGCATAAACGATAAGTTAAATTTTTCGGATTTTTTTCTAAGCCAGCTGTTAAGGTGCTTAATTTAGGGCATTTGAGCGTTGGTGTAATTTCATGACCATTCCAAACAAAAACTTCGAAGTGGGGTTCTGACTTATAAGCTTTAATTTTGCTGTTATATGCTTTGTATTCTGAGGCATCTTGAGGTAACCATGTGGTATAGGCTTTATTGAATACCGCATAGTTTTGACTCATTAAGCTTTTATCTAATAATGTATATAAAGCCAGATTCATTTTATCAGCTGAACTGTCTTTGGCAGTAATGATACTTTCTAAAGCTTTGACATCGGCAATTTGAGTAATGAATGCTTTCTGTAAGGTGGCTTGTTTGATTTTTGAATGATTTCCTAAAAAGGCATTTTGGTTATTGGTGTTTTTATAGTGAATCGCTAGGGCGACTTCTGCCAAAGCTTTTTGATAAGGATTAGCAGAAATTGCGAGTAAATGGTCCCAATATTGTTCAACCAGATTTTTATCGCTACTTTTTTCAAGAATGACCCCTTTAAGCGTATATTGGCTGAGTTCTATATAATTTTGAATGGAATTGGGTTTTTGTTTCGGTAAATAATTTAACGCATCTTGCGGTTTTTTCTGAATAAAATATAAATGAACGGCTTGTAAATAACGGAACAACTCAGGTTGCTCCTTAAATACAGGTTTTTGTGCATTTAACTCGGACCAGCTAATTGGCCGGTACTGCTTAGAATCACTCTGACGCATATACATCAGATCATAGATGGCTAAAAAGAAAGGATCGTTGAGTGTTTTTGCGTTGAAGTTTTCTAAACCAAATACCTTGCGATCTATTTCGGCCGCCAATGTGGACATATCGAGATTGTAATAATCTGATCTGGGGTGATCCATCTGCCAAATCATCTCTTTAACTAGCGCATCTTGTTGATTGGCAATCCAGTAGCCTCGGCGTAAAAAACCTCTGGCACTGGCTACGTATTGACCTTTAGGGTAAAGCTTAAAATAATCAGTAATGCGATTAAAAAAAGTTTTAAGAAGCGCTTGATCAACTTTTTGAGTATCTAAATCACCGTAAGTTCCTAATGACTGGCTATACAGCTCATTTAATGATGTGCGGATGAGCATGTATTGAGCGGTTTCTTTTAACCAAGGGTCATCAACTTGGCTTAAGGCTGTAAATATTTTAGTTGCTGAGAAATAGTTAGCTTTGTAAAATAAAATGATCCCATTTAAATAAGAAGCATACTGTTGAGCGGATTGTGTCCATTGTGCATTGACCTGAATCAATGGAATAGTTTGTTGACAATCTTTGATCTGATTTCGTTGTTCTAACAAGCCGCTTTTTTCGTTTTGAGATATTTTCTTGTGATTTGAAACTTGTTGAAGAAAAACTTCAGCACCAGATTTGAGGGTTATACAGCGCTCATCATAGACGTGATCATTTGCATCATAAAAAGCACGTTTGTTTGGAATTTTATTTTCAGATGCTTGAGTTAATTCGGTAGGGTAAAAAGGAACTAAGCCACTAGACGTATCCCATAAACTCATTTTATCAACTTCAAATGCTTTGATACTTGCTAAACCTTTGTCACTTAGCAATAGCATCATGTTGGTTCTATTGTCATTGGCTGGATAGAGTATGGGGAGGTTTAATATACGATATTGATTGTTGTTTAGGTCAAAAGTTGGTGATGCGATTTCTTCTGCAGCGCCAGCAAAGCTAGAAGTAGGGTGAACTATCAAAGGTAAACCGACAAGAAAGACATATTGCAGTGTTTTATTTTTAAAAAGCATAAAGTGCCTATCGTTATAATAAAATTTTTAATATTTTAATTTTATTTATGCAGATAAAAAAAAGATAGAGAGAACTCTATCTTTTTTTAAAACAGTGGCAAATGAGGTGCAGGGGAGACATAACTAAAACTAAAGCTCACACTGAGCGCTGTAATTAGAATGACGGAATACAAAAAATATTTTTTTGCCCAGACCTGATCATTTTCAGCTTTAAATCCAATAATCGACAAATATACCCAATAGGCACATAAAGCATTAAAGGTAATAAGGAAGAAAATGTTGGTATAGCCAAAACAATACAATCCATTTAAAACTGCAGCAAACAGAATAACGTAAATTAAACTTTCAACTTTCGTGCGAAAAATTGAACGGGCTACAGGTAAAATTGGAATATTTGCATTTTTATAATCATCAAATCGATAGATTGCAATTCCCCAAGAATGTGGCATTTGCCAGAGTGCATAAGCTAAAAAAATCAGCAAAGCGGCAACATCAAATCCGTTGGAAACAGCAGTATATCCAATTACAGGAGGGCTTGCGCCAGAAATACTTCCAATCACAGTTTGGTGAATGGTAGTACGTTTACTCCAAAGACTATAAAAAATCACATACACAACAAAGCCGAGTACAGCAAAGCCAAATGCGTAGGCGTTGACAAAAAACCACAACAAAGCAAAGCCAATTAAACCGAGCACAGCAGAAAAAATTAAAGCAACTGTTGGGCTGATGGTTTTTTTGACGAGCGCACGATTCATTGTACGTTGCATTTTTTGGTCAATGTCTTGGTCAATGACATTATTCACCACACAGCCAGAGGCAACGACAAGCGTAGTACCGAGTAATGTGATGAGAAGTAAAAGGAAATCTACAGAACCTTGAGCGGCTAAGAAAAAGCCGCCCAAAGTGGTAACGAAGTTACCAAAGAGAATTCCTGGCTTAGTCAGGAATAGATATTTTTTCAACATGACACCCTAGAGCATCATGTTTGAATGTAAGTAGTTCATGATCCATACAGAACCAATTAATAGTACTGCAATCGTCAGAATCGTATAGATGAATGCAATCACATTCCAGCGTTGTTCAGAAGATGAATTCATGTGCAAGAAGAAAACTAATTGTACAAGAACCTGAGCAATCGCAGTGATCGCAATCGTTGCAACAACTGCACCACCAGTCATTCCTTTCATCACCATCCCGAAAGGGATGATGGTCAATACAACTGAAAGAATGAAGCCGATAGAGTATTGTTTGATGTTTCCGTGCGAAGCACCAGCAGCATTATGATCATGACTCATTATAAAGCTCCCAGTAAATAAACTACGCTGAATACACAGATCCAAACGATGTCAAGGAAGTGCCAGAACAAACTTAGGCAAGCAAGGCGACGTGTATTTGGAACAGTCAAACCATTTTTCTTGATTTGAACCATTAATACGATCATCCAGACCAAACCAGATGTTACGTGGATACCGTGCGTACCTACAAGGGTAAAGAACGCAGACAAAAACGCACTGTGGCTAGGACCATGACCAGCGTGAACTAAATGATTAAACTCATAAAGTTCCATACCGATGAATGTTGCACCAAAGAGCCAAGTGATAATTAACCACATAAGCACTTGGTTGACATTTTTCTTGTAAGAAGCAAGTACCGCAAAACCGAAAGTCACAGAAGAAATCAAGAGAGCAAAGGTTTCAACAAGTACGAAACCTAAAGACTCACCAAATAACTCTTTTGGACTTGGAGTACCAGGCGGAATATGACTGCTTAATACAGCGAACGCGATGAAGAGTGTACCGAATAAAATCAAGTCACTCATCAAGTATGTCCAGAAACCAAAGACGGTGATGTCTGTATCATCGTGATGATGATGTTCATCGTGTCCGTGGTTGTCGTGATGAAGTACTTCAGCCATATCCTTAGTCCTTCTTCAAGTGTTTTTCAAGTAAAGCATAACGCTCGTTTTCGATACGTTCTACTTCAGCAGCTGGTACGTAGTAGTCCACTTTTTTAGTGAATGAACTTACGATGAAGCTGATAACAGCACCAAGGAAAGTTGCAACGACTAACCACCAGATATGCCAGATTAAAGCGAAGCCCATTGCTGTAATGAACAAGGCAATAACAAAACCAGCAGCACGGTCAGTTGGCATATGAATATCTTCATATTTCTCAGGACGTGCATACGCTACACCATTCTCTTTGTCATTCCAGAAAGTATCAATACCATTGATTTTTGGAATTTCAGCAAAGTTATAGAACGGAGCAGGGGATGAAGTAGACCATTCAAGTACACGACCATCCCATGGATCGCCTGTGTTGTCCATGTTGTCGTGACGTTGTAAGAAACCAACAATAACTTGCATTAAGAAACAAGCAATACCGATTGCTACAAGCACAGCACCAAACAAAGCAATTGCTAAGTATGGGTCCCATTCAGGGTTATCATATGTATTCAAACGACGTGTCATACCCATGAAACCAAGGATATAAAGTGGCATGAATGCAAAATAGAAACCAAAGAACCAGAACCAGAACGATGCTTTACCCCAAGTTTCATTTAACTTCCAACCAAACATTTTTGGCCAGTAGAAAGTGATACCTGCGAACATACCAAATACAACACCACCAATAATTACGTTATGGAAGTGAGCGATCAAGAATAAAGAGTTGTGTACCAAGAAGTCCGCTGGTGGAACAGCCATCAATACACCCGTTAAACCACCGATACCGAAAGTCACAAGGAAGCCAAGTGTCCAGTACATTGGTGATGTAAAGGTAATACGACCCTTATACATAGTGAATAACCATGAGAAGATTTTCACACCAGTAGGAATCGCAATAATCATGGTCATGATACCGAAGAACGCGTTAACGTTGGCACCAGCACCCATGGTAAAGAAGTGGTGTAACCATACCACGAAAGCAAGTACTGTAATCGCAATCGTTGCATACACCATAGACTTGTAACCGAACAACGTTTTACGAGAGAACGTTGAAACGATTTCAGAGTAAAGACCAAAAGCAGGTAATACTAAGATATATACTTCTGGGTGACCCCATGTCCAAATCAAGTTCACATAAAGCATTGGGCTACCGCCAAGCTCATTGGTGAAGAAGTGGAAACCGAAGTAACGGTCAAGCGTTAACATTGCAATTGTTGCAGTCAATACTGGGAAAGATGCAATGATCAATACTGCTGTACAAAGTGCAGTCCAAGTAAAGATCGGCATGTCCATAAGTTTCATACCAGGCGCACGCATTTTGATGATGGTAACAAAGAAGTTAACACCCGTTAAAAGCGTACCTAGACCAGAAACCTGGAGTGCCCAGATATAGTAGTCAACACCAACACCAGGAGAATATTGAATGCCAGAAAGAGGTGGATAAGCCATCCAACCTGTTGCAGCAAACTCACCTAATACTAGTGAAACCATCATCAAACCAGCAGCACCAGCAAATAACCAGAAGCTCACAGAGTTTAATAATGGGAATGCAACGTCACGCGCACCAATTTGAAGTGGTACAGTGATGTTCATCATACCAACAACAAGACCCATTGCTACGAAGAAGATCATGATTACACCATGTGCGGTGAAGATCTGATCGTAATGGTCTGGATGTAAGTAACCTTCACCGCCACCTTTTGCAAGGAACAGTTGAAGACGCATCATGATTGCATCTGCGAAGCCACGAAGTAGCATCACAACAGACACAAGGATATACATAATACCAATTTTTTTATGGTCTACAGATTTAAACCATACATTCCAGAGGTAACCCCATTTTTTGAAATAGGTGATACCGCCGAAAACTGCAATTGCACCAAGAGCCATAATGACCATTGTTACAAGTACAATCGGCTCTTTAGGGATTGCATCCCAATTGAGTTTACCTAATAACAAAGACATGTCTTATTCCCCTACAGAAGCAGTTGCATGTTCAGCACCTGCATGTTCAGCGCCTGCATGGTCTGCACCATGGTAGTTGCTCATGTAAGTGTTGATAATGCTTTTGAACAAGTCAGGCGTAACTGAAGAATAATAAGTCACAGGATGAGGCTTAGTAGGGAATGGACCTTTACGTTCAGCTTCGTGTGCAGCTTTAAGTTCTTCTGGAGTATGCGCATTGTTCAGCATTGCTTCAATTTGGTGTTTAGAACGATCACCATCTTTGAGCGTAGCAAATTCAGTCGCATCAAGCGTGGTTTTTTGGATCGCTTCAGGATTAATTGAAGTACCTTTACCTGCTTTAATAGCGTCTACCCAAGTGTTGAAGTCAGCATCTGAAACAGCATGAGCTCTGAAACGCATTTGCGTAAAGCCATAGCCGCTATAGTTTGCTGAGAATCCACGGTAGCCATCTGCTGGACTTGGATGTTCTGCAAGCATATGTAACTTAGTTTGCATACCTGCCATTGCATAAACCTGACCTGCTAACTTAGGAATGAAGAACGAGTTCATTGTAAAGTTAGAAGTGATTTGAAATTCAATTGGTTTATTGACTGGGAAACGAACTTCGTTAATTGTAGCTATTTGTTGTTCAGGATAGATAAATACCCATTTAAACTGTTCAGCGACTGCTTGAATTTTTAAATGTTCTTCCATCTGACCTTGAGTATTCGTTAATGGTCTATAAGGGTCATATTTGTGTGAACCCCACCATGTTAAATACGCAAGAATAGCAATAATAATACATGGGATACCCCATACTACAATTTCAATCGCAGTAGAGTGTGCCCATGTAGGTTTATAGTCTGCATCTTTATTTGACGCGCGATATTTCCAACCAAACCACAATGCCATCAAGATCGAAGGAATTACGACCAATAGCATTAAGTAGATCGCAGTCATCATCAGGCTACTTTGACCTTCAGCGACTGGACCTTTAGAGTTTAGAAGTACTATATCACCACCACACCCAGTTAAGAGTGCGGCGATCGCAGATAAAGACAATACAGCTAAAGTCGTTTGTCTCATTTTACAACCTCGGTGAAGAGTCCCATTCCCTATATAAATATGGGATAGCGATTAAAGTGCCGCATGATTGAAAATGACTATTATTTCTAAATAGAAAACATTCTCAATGATCTGACACCGCTACGTTGTAGGGCATTATGCCTCATATCGTCAAACTTAGCTATACATAGAGGTTGAATATATTGATGTAAAAATACCTGATATTTTTAGTCGGAATTATAAGGAAAACAAAAACATAAATTATTATTTTGTGCTTGGCGAGCGATAAAAAATGGCGGTATAACCGCCATTTGAATTATTCTGAAAGATCAATAACTTTGGTTTTAGAAATACGATCATGTAATGCATAATTCTCTTTAGAGAAAAACATGAACAAATCAACAATGAAAATGATGGCAATCAGAGGTAATACGCTCATAACTTGAGACAGGATAAGAAATAAAAATGAACGAACAAAAAATCCTCTTAGTGACCCTGGCAATTGATTGGTATTGACATCAACAATCTGCAGTTTGAATATTTTTTTACCAATAGATTGCCCAAATTTAGTAATCATAAAGCATTGAGTGATCAAGAGAATAAGTACAAAGACCATCAGAGCAATATTCAGATAGGCTGGCATACTTTGACTGATCATTTCAGCAATTTTAACTTGGTTGTCTACTGAAAAACCATCTGAAGCAACTTTGATTGCATCTTCAGGCATAAAATAAGCAATAGCGATGAATTGGGGTAAAAACAAAAGGGCGAAATCGATAAGTTTGGCTGAGATTCGTTTGCCTACAGGTGCCGCTTTAATGATTTTTTTTGTACTTTTTTCAATTTTTATATTGGTGATAGCAGGATTTTGTTGACGATCAATTTGTTCGTTGTTTGATGACGTTGGTGTGACATAACCAATAGGCTCATAAACAAGTTTACCTTGTGTAAGTTCACCAAGCGCTTTCCATTCCGTTAATCCTTGATGCCAAGCTAAATCTGTTAAAAGTACTTGCTGGCTTGCAAGCATTTGATTCAGTTGTTCAATTGAATACGGACCAGCTTGTTGGTTATTTCTCGCCAAGTAAATTTGCATAAAACTCAATTCTCAAAATAAATCTAAAAGTACAAAATTGGTAGATGAAAATGAACATAACCGCAACTTTGTTCACCTACTTTTTTAAACCACTATGTATACTAGATTTTTGAATGTATTAACATTAAATTTACACGAAATCTTAAAATATCAAGAAAAATTAACCTATTTAGCAGCAGAGGAGTGGCCCTGAAACTTGGTTTAACATTCAAACACAGATGTGAAAACTGAATACACCAACGATATATCGAATATTTGCATCTACGTTAAAAACTACCAATCTTAAATCTGATATTTCATAGAATATTAAAATCAAAGTTTAAAAAATATACATAAAAAAGACCCTGCTAGAGGGTCTTTTTAAGCAGCTTTGATTAAGATTGTTTAATCTTTTCTTCAGCAAGGAAGAACCAAGTATCTAAAACTGAGTCTGGGTTTAATGAAACAGATTCAATACCTTGTTCCATTAACCATTTTGCAAGATCAGGGTGATCAGAAGGACCTTGACCACAGATACCTACATATTTACCCGCTTTACGGCAAGCATGAATTGCCATAGAAAGTAATGCTTTTACTGCTGGATCACGTTCGTCAAACAAGTGAGAAACGATACCAGAGTCACGGTCTAAACCAAGTGTTAGCTGAGTTAAGTCATTTGAACCGATAGAGAAACCATCGAAGTGTTCAAGGAATTGTTCAGCAAGTAATGCGTTTGTAGGTAACTCGCACATCATGATCACTTTAAGACCGTTTTCACCACGTCTAAGACCGTTCTGAGCTAATAACTCAATAACACGTTTCGCTTCAGATACTGTACGTACAAAAGGAATCATGATTTGAATATTGGTTAAACCCATTTCATCACGTGCTTTTTTCAATGCACGGCATTCGAGTTCAAAGCAGTCACGGAAGTTATCAGATACATAACGGCTCGCACCACGAAAACCAAGCATTGGGTTTTCTTCTTCAGGCTCGTAAAGCTTACCACCAATCAAGTTCGCATATTCATTCGACTTAAAGTCAGACATACGAACAATTACTGGTTTGTCAGCAAATGCAGCTGCAAGGGTGGAAATACCTTCAACCAATTTTTCAACATAGAATTCAATCGGTGATGCATAACCTGCGGTACGTGCCAGAACTGCCGCACGTGTTTCGCGTGGTAGGCTGTCAATGTTTAACAAAGCTTTTGGATGCACACCAATCATACGGTTGATGATGAATTCTAAACGTGCAAGACCAATCCCTTCGTTTGGAATTTGAGCAAAGTCAAATGCACGGTCAGGGTTACCTACGTTCATCATAATTTTGAACGGAAGTTTAGGCATAGATTCGATCGAGTTACGTTGAATTTCGAAATCTAGCGCACCTTCATAAATAAAGCCTGTATCACCTTCAGCACAAGAAACAGTGACTTCTTGACCATCAACAAGCACTTCTGTTGCATTACCACAACCTACGATGGCAGGAACACCAAGTTCACGGGCAATAATTGCCGCATGACAAGTACGACCACCACGGTTAGTTACAATTGCAGCCGCACGTTTCATCACTGGTTCCCAATCTGGGTCAGTCATGTCAGATACAAGAACATCACCTTCTTGTACTTTGTCCATTTCTTTAATTGAGGTAACGATACGAACTTTACCAGAACCAATACGTTGACCAATTGAACGACCTTCACAAAGAACTGTACCTTTTTGTTTAAGGAGGTAACGTTCCATTGTGCCGACATTCTCACGGCTTTTTACTGTTTCAGGGCGTGCTTGAACGATATAGATTTGACCATCATCACCGTCTTTTGCCCATTCGATATCCATCGGTGCTTGATAATGTTCTTCAATGATCAGGGCTTGTTTAGCAAGTTCTTGAAGCTCTAAATCATTTAAAGCAAATTGTTGACGATCTGTTTTTTCAACATCAACAACCACAACAGATTTACCCGCAGCACCTTCTTCACCATAAATCATTTTTTGGTGTTTAGAACCAAGATTACGGCGAATAACGGCATGTTTGCCATTTCTTAGAAGTGGCTTAGAAACATAGAATTCGTCAGGGTTTACTGCACCTTGTACAACCATTTCCCCTAAACCGTAAGAAGCAGTAATAAATACTGCTTCACGGAAACCAGACTCTGTATCAAGTGTAAACATTACACCTGCAGCACCCGTTTCAGAGCGAACCATACGCTGAATACCAGCAGAAAGCGCAACAATATCATGTGCAAAATTTTGGTGTACACGGTAAGCAATGGCACGGTCATTATAAAGTGAAGCAAAAACTTCTTTAATTGCGATAAGAACGTTGTCGATCCCACGAATGTTTAAGAAAGTTTCTTGTTGACCCGCAAATGAAGCATCTGGTAAGTCTTCAGCAGTTGCAGAAGAACGTACCGCAACAGCGATGTCAGGATTACCGTTAGAAAGTGCAGCAAATGCTTCGCGAACTTCAGTCTCTAGACCTGTAGTAAGTGGAGTTTCTACAATCCATTGACGGATTTTTGCACCAGTTTCTGCCAGTGCGATTACATCATCAACATTTAATGCTGCAAGTTCTGCATTGATTTTAGCATTTAGGCCACTTTGCTCTAGGAATTCGCGATATGCATCAGCAGTCGTTGCAAATCCACCTGGAACCGATACACCAGCATTTGCTAAATGACTGATCATTTCCCCAAGTGAAGAGTTTTTACCACCCACGATCTCAACGTCGTGTTTACCTAGTTTTTCCAGACCGATTACGCGTGCTTCCAAAGTTGTTACTCCACTTATGCAGTATTAATCACTATCTTGGCATGAAATTATAACAAAAAACTTAGCATTTTGATTCAACTAAGTGATAGTCATGTAAGATGGGCTTACTATAAAGATTATACATCGCTAAGACAAATGTTTGAGGAGATTTTTAATGTCAGAAAGTAACCAAATAAAGCGGAGCGTATTTTTTATTTCTGATGGTACAGCGATTACGGCTGAAACCCTTGGGCATTCATTATTAGCGCAATTTCCTCATGTAAAGTTTGATATCCATATTATTCCCTATATTACCTCTGAAGAAGCTGCAATGAATGTAGTCGAAGAAATCAATAAAAGGGCGGATAAAGATGGTCAACAACCTTTGGTATTCGATACTTTGGTTGACCCTTATGTTCGTGACATTATTAACACTGCAAATGCCGTAAATCTTGATGTTTTTGAAGGGCTTATTAGTAAGTTGTCGGACGTTTTAGGTACACCGCCTACAACTTTAGTCGGACAAACCCATGCTGTGACGGATTCTGAGTCGTATAAAGCACGTATTGATGCTGTTCATTTTGCTTTGGATAACGATGATGGGGCACGTACCCGCCATTATGACAAAGCAGATTTAATCCTGATCGGCGTATCGCGTTCTGGTAAAACTCCAACTTCAATTTATTTATCTTTGCAGTTTGGTATTCGAGTTGCAAACTATCCATTAACCGAAGAAGATTTAGACGATAACCGTTTACCTGCGGTACTGAAAGAACATAAAAATAAACTATTTGGTTTGATGATTGATGCTGAACGTCTCGTTGCCATTCGTTCTGAACGTAAAGCCAATAGTCGCTATGCGAGCTTTTCGCAGTGTCAGATGGAGCTGCGCGCTGTTGAAGGGATCTATATTTCTGAAGGGATTAAATATTTAAATGTTTCAGAGATGTCGATTGAAGAAATTTCAACACGCGTTTTACAAATGACAGGGCTAAAACGTCGTATTGGATAATCAATCATTTTATTTTTTGATGTGTATTGTGGTGTAACAACAGTATTGAGCTGAATCAAGATTTGGCTCTTTTTCTTTTATGTTTATTATTTTTTATAGTGTGATTTGTTATATGAATAAGATATTAAAAGTAAGTTCATTTTTCATACTTGTAAGTGGACAAAGTATATTTGCACAACAAACCAATGCTGAATCATTGAGCAAATTTGAAAATGGGTTGGTTGAAAAATATTATCAAAAAACCTGTTCAGGGCGTGCTGAATGTGATCAGTACAATGAAAAAATTTCCAGCGAAATTGAAAGTAAAATAAAAAATGATTCATCGAGTTTTACATATTCGTTTGCAAAACTCACTGAAAAAAATATGCTGGATATCCATTACAGTCCTGATCGAAAAATTAAATTTTATACGATGGACGTTTCTGCTGGGGGAACGATGAGAGAACCATATAGTTTAATTCAAGTGAAGCGAAGCAATGGTTTGGCGTCCCAAGAGTTAGCTCAAGTTGGATTTATTGATAAAATTATGCAAGTCAAAATTAAAAATCAGGACGTTTATTTAGTCACCAGTCTATTTATTAATAGTACTTGTTCAAGGGGCTATCGCATTCACTCCTTTGTGTTGAATAACGGCAAATTTGTCGCGCACCCCATTTTTGAAACCAAGACTCAAAAACTTGATTCAATTGGTGTTGAAAATGATTGTCAGGAATGGGAACGTTCTGCTGAAGATTTTATCCGTATCTCAAAAGACTTAAAAAATATCGATATATTGGTGGTGAATGCTTCAGGAAAATTGACTAATAACTATTTACGCTATCAAAAAGCTCCACAGGGTTATCGTTACACTGGTGTGGTCAAATAATTAAATAAAAGAGGCCTAAAAGCCTCTTTTATTCAAACCTTTTCAAGCTATTATTCGTAAGTGGTAATAATCACATCCACTAAATGTTCAATTCCTTCCATACTTTGTACTGCATTTTCAGTAATTTTAACGACTGGCCAAGTGATTAATTTACAGTTTTTACGTTGTAACGCTGTATAGTAGGTATCTGATTTTAAAAATACTTTACTCTTTAACGCAGAGTTTGGCATCAACTGACGTTTTAACCATTGTTCCTGAACTTGCGACTCTAGATAACGAATCGCCAACATTGATTTAACACGATGATTAAACAAACGACGATTTTTGATAATCAAAGGGTGCGAAATTAACTTTTGAACCCCTTTTTCAGTTTGCGGTAAAATAAAAGCGGGTGTGATTTGAAACACTTTTACAAATTCAGCACTGTTTAAAACGTGGCCAAGATGGGTGACTGTAAGTTGATTTGCACCAATAATTGCCACGTTTAAACCGCTAAAATCGGTGAGTTTAATCTCAGTAGATGTAATAATTTTACCTTTATAATGCTTAAAAAATTCCGGCTGATTTTGAAAAAAACCTTCATTTTGACTCTTTTTCCTATCGAGCATATTATTTCCTTTTTATACTAATTGGTCGCAGTGGGTTCTGACGTTAATTGATATATCCAACTTGGGACTTTAGGTAAAGACTTTTCAGGAATCTTGTCAGTCACGCTAACCATGGCATCAATCGGGATATGGAACCATTTTTTATTGCGATCTACTACATTTTTGCCATGAAATTGAATGATTTGGAACCATGGGTTACGGCGTCCTTCCGCTGTTCTTCCGCCAATTTTCGAAAATTTATTCATTGCTGCATATAATTTTTCTTCAGGAAGCCCGAGCTTAATGACGTTGTCACGCATTTTATTAATCAATGGTAGGTAGGCTAAAATACCCAGCATCAAACGTGGGTCGATTACTCGTGCAGCCATTTGGGCAAGCTCAATAACGCTTTTATTGATCCCTTGTGCTTCCATTACACTAAAACCCACACCTAAATGCCGTGCCTCATCACCATTAATCAGTTCAAAGGCTTGGTGGCAAACAGGATCATCTACAGTATCCAATAAAAAGGTACATAAAGCGCCATCCAAAGCCACTTCAAGCATGGGAATCACTGCACCTAAAATATAAAAAGGCATTTCATCGGCATAGGTATCTAGCCATTCAATAATTAAGCGTAAATTTTTATTTGGTTTAGGGATATCACCATCTAACATTCCCCAACGTTTCATGAGCGCCATTTCTGCATTGGCATGGCGTTGTTCTTCGGCATGGAAGATGGCGTACATCTCCCGTAAAGTTGCTGTTGGCGCTTTTTTTGACATTGCCGAAAATGCACGGGCACCTACATGCTCAATCCACATCAGATCTGCCATAAAGTCTTTAAGTTTTGGCCATTGTTCAGCTGTAACCAGCTCTCGACCTGGTGCATCCCAATCAATATCGGATAAAGTCCATTGTGTATTTTTGACTTTATCTAACATTTTTTCTAAGTCAATTGAGGCCATAGCAAATCTATCAAAAATAAGGATTTCATTGCATTTTATTTAATATTTCTGTGAATTAATTGGCAAAGATATTCATTGTGGAATGATGAAAAATATCAACCCAGTAATGGTTTGATTTTGAATGTGAAAATTTAGCTAAGTGATTGAGATAAAAAGAAAGACTTGTCATAAAAGGACAAGTCTTATCATTTTGAGCAATAGATTGTTTAACAATTAAAATTTATCTTCTGGTGTTTCAAGTTCTTTAACTTCAACTTGTTGAACAGCGTGGGGCTGAGGCAATTCAGACTGTGAATTCGTTCTGAGATATTCCAAGTCTCGAATATTCTTTTGTACAGCAACAGCACCGAAGAGGCTAAGTAAAAAAGCCATGATATAAAAACCTTTCTCACTGAGTGCCATGGTCGCATTCCATAAACCTAATGCGAGCAGAACGATACAGATCACCACTGAAGCCCAGCACAGTCCATAATAAATTGCTGTGACTGGCTGCCCTTCAAGTTTATCCCGAACAACTTTTTGTAGTGAAACAGCAGAAAATAGACCATATAGGATCAGGATTAAATAATAGCCTTTTTCATTTAATAGAATTTGTGCATTGAATAAACCGACACAGTAGGCAGCCGCACCAGCAAGCAAAGCCACCCAACTGACTGCAATAAAAGCAGGGGTGGGCTTATTGATATATTGGTTCATTGTTGTTCCTTATTACTATTTTACTGATTTTTATATGTTCTATTATGCTGATTTGAAATGAGATGGCAAATCTTTTCAATTTATGAGAGCTAATTCAAATAGTGTTTAAGTGTAGAAAGTAATAAATAGTATTTTAAATCAATTAGATACCTAGGTTATAAGACATTTAAATCAAAAAAAGCCAAAATGAAATTTGTCATTTCATTTTGGTAAAGAGGAAAACATGATTGATTTGTATTATTTTTTTAAATCCATCAATAAACTAAAGTTGTCTAGGCGCTTCTGTGTATCATAAATATCGCAAGTGAAAATAAATTCATCTACTTGATATTTTTCTAAAAGTTGCTTTAAACCGTTCTTCACTGTGTCTGGTGAGCCAATTTGCGCCATACCTAAGAAATTTTGTACTGACATTTTCTCTGATGCAGACCATCGGCCTTCCATTGTTGCTACAGGCGGTTTTAGTTTTAAACTTTGTCCTGTCAGTAATGCAAGAATACGTTGATACACACTTGTGGCTAGATACTCCGCTTCCTCATCGGTTTCGGCGACCACAGTAGGAACCCCCATAGATACAAATGGTTTGTCTAAATAGTCGGATGGTTCAAAATTGTCACGATAGAGCTGAATGGCTTGACCTAACATTCTCGGTGCAAAATGTGAGGCAAATGAATAAGGAAGTCCTAATTTAGCCGCCAGTTGTGCGCTAAAAACGCTCGATCCTAAAAGCCATACAGGCACATGCGTACCTTGCCCAGGTGTTGCTTTAATTCTTTGCTGAGGCACTGCATCGGCGAAATAGCTTAAAATTTCTAAAACATCTTGTGGAAATTGCTCTTCTGTTTCTTGACGACCACGTCTTAATGCACGCATGGTGGTTGGATCTGTTCCGGGCGCACGACCTAAGCCGAGTTCAATACGATTAGGATAGAGGGTTGCCAAGGTACCAAACTGTTCAGCAACCACTAAAGGTGCATGGTTGGGTAACATAATCCCTCCCGAGCCCACTTTAATATTTTTTGTATTGGCTAAGATGTAACCCAGCAATACAGCAGTTGCGGAGCTGGCGATACCGTCCATATTATGATGTTCAGCTAACCAAAGGCGATCAAAGCCCAACAGTTCAGCATGCTGAGCAAGTTGCAATGCGTGCTTAAGTGAAAACTCAACTGTTTGATCTTCTCGAACAGGTGCGAGTTCTAGGATAGAGAACTTCGTATTCTTTAATGCGGTATCTGTTAAAGACGACATTTTTAAACTCGAAAATAATATATATCGAAATAATACGATATAAGTGTGCAAATGTATATCGAAAAGTGTCGATATTTGGTGGTTTTGATGTTGATTTTATTGTCCAAAAACAAATTAAGCACCCGAAGGTGCTTGATTTAAATGATTGGATATTAATTTTGGACTGAAATTAATTTTTCCAGTTATTCCAATGATTCTTGTTTTTGTAGTGACCATAATGATTGCCATTGTCTTTACGATAGCCACGGTCATTGTAGCGATAATCAACATTACGGTAACCGCCACGATCATATCGATCATTATAACGTCCATAACGGTTGTCATAGCGGTCGTCATAACGACGGTCGTTACTGACTTTTTGACCTAATGCCGAACCACCTGCAGCACCAAGACCTGCGCCAATATAGCCACCAGTTGAAGTACCCGTAACATTACGACCTACGGTATAACCACCAGCACTACCTAACGCACCACCGATGATCGCACCATTACGATCACGTTTATTTGATGAAGCGCCTGCGCCAACACCACCACCGATTGCAGAACCAATCATCGCGCCTGTTGAACCACCCATTTGTTGGCCAATCGCAGCACCCACCACACCACCAAGAGCAGATGTTAATGCTGTATTGGTTGAGTTGCCTGCATGCGCAGTCGTCATCATTGTTGCTGCAATTACAGTTGCACCAAGGATTGCTTGTAATTTCATTTTAAACTCCTGATCGAAGCTTCTTCGAATTCTTTAACTTGAGGCTAGAATAACGAAACATTTAGCAATAATTATGGATTTGAATGTAAGCAATTTCTGTGTTTTGTGTGTGGATTGTATATTTGGCTGATTAATTTATTCATGATTAGTTTGTATTGAGCTTATGAGGGCAATATTGTTGTCGTAACAATCATGATGATATTTTAATATTAAAATATCTGTTGAGATGCAGCTCTACCAATGTATAGCTAGAACATATAGTCAACCTGTTAAAAAACTTATATACAAGAATATAATTTCTCTTAATTAGCATTTTTAATTAAATCAATTGTATGGAAAAATAAATTGTTTGATGATAAAAAGCGTGCAATGCCACACCTTACATTCAAAGTTTAAATACCTCCACCCAACATGGCGACATCCATGTCGCCCCACAGTAGGTTAACCATCTAGGATTCACAAATACAAAAACTTATTCAGAGCCAAAACTTCTCGATTTCATACAAAAAACATTAGCTTCATTGATGATCAATGACTGGATGAAAATCATTTGTATAAATAATTAGGGGGTTTGACTATAAAGAAACGTGATATTGATATGTGAATAAATATGAAGAATCGCTCGGGCTAAAGACAAATGATAGAAACTGAACGCTTAATTTTAAAACCATTTATAGAAAAAGATTTATTGGAAATCTCTGCTTTATTTCAGGATGAAGATTTTATGGCTTTTTCTCCCAATGGGGTTTTAACGACTGAGTCTGCCATAGGGCGATTTTGGGAGATTGAGAAACATTATAAGGAATATGGCTATGCAAAAATGGCGATTTACTTAAAAGCAACTCAGCAAATTATTGGATATTGTGGTTTTGAAAAATGCGTATTGAATGGTAATCAAACCGTTGAATTAGGATTTCGTTTGCTAAAACAAGAAAGGCGAAAGGGCTATATAAAAGAAGCTGCAATCAAATTATGTGAAGATATTCAAGCTAGAGGTTTTCAATCGGTCATCGCGTTTTCTGAATTAAATAATGCTGCTGCACATCAACTTTTGCTTAAACTTGGATTTATACAAAGATATACTTCTCATTTTTTTAATATGCAGGTGATTTTTTTTGAAAAAATATTTGAATAAAAAGGAGAAGAGTAATGTGAAAAATAAAAAAGCACCCGAAGGTGCTTGATATCGTTCAAGGATCAATTAGTGATGACGACGGTGTTTTTTGTAGTACTTTTTATTGTACTTACGTTGATCTGCATGGCGGTCTTGAGAAACTTTTTTACCGAGAACCGAACCACCCGCCGCACCTGCAGCAGCACCAATATAACCACCTGTGGTACCACCCATATTTTTACCTACGGTATAGCCACCAACACCACCTAAACCACCACCGATTGCAGCCGCAGTACGGTCTTTTCTATTGGTTGATGCTGCAGCACCACCTGCACCGCCTACTGCTGAACCAATCATTGCGCCCGTGTTACCACCGATTTGTTTACCTACAGCAGTACCAACGACACTACCTAGAGCAGAAGTTGCTGCAATACGTGTTGAGTTATCAGCATGAGCACTTACTGTAAATATTGAAGTTACTGCCAATACAGTACTAAATTTGATCGTATTAAATTTCATGTGTTGCTCCATGTCCTTATCTGGACAGTTCTATCTCTATTCGATGTGGCAAATGTAACAAAAATTTTTCCAAAAAATGTGGAGAGGGATCTGAAAATTGATAGCGTTTGGTATCTGAATGTATGTTTTCTATTAAAAGTGATTTTAAAACACCCATATTAGTTAACAAATAGCATGAATAATGGAGAATAAAAGCATCTAATCAAAAATCATGCGGATCATCTTGTTATAAATTCTACAGCTTATCTTGATGGTGCTTATATAAATGTGTCATTTAAATGGCAGAATCGGTAAACTAGGCACAATTTTAGAATTTTCTTACCAATTTTAAATGGGCTGTTATAAAGCTCGATGTTTTTTGGTAAGGCTTAGCTTGAGAATGTATTTAAAATGAAAGAATCGTTACGTTTACGATTAGACCAACTTTGTGATCGACATGAAGAGTTAGAAGCATTATTGGCAGATGTTGAAGTTATTTCAGACAATAAGCGTTTTCGTAATTTGTCCCGTGAGCATAATGATTTATCAGAAATTACCGATGTTTGGAAAAAGTACAAGCAAGCTGAAGAAGATATTGAAACAGCAGAAGCAATGTTAACTGATCCAGATTTTAAGGATATGGCTGTTGAGGAAATCAAAGAGAACAAAGCTTTAATTGAACAACTTGAAGCTGAGTTGAATATTCTTATGATTCCTAAAGACCCAAATGATGCCAACTCGGCATATTTGGAAATCCGAGCTGGTACCGGTGGTGATGAAGCGGCGATTTTCTCGGGTGACTTATTCCGTATGTATAGTAAATATGCTGAAACTCAAAACTGGCGTATTGAAATCTTATCTGAAAATGAAGGTGAGCATGGCGGATATAAAGAGATTATCTGTCTAGTGAATGGTGAAGGTGTTTACGGTCGCTTGAAGTTTGAAAGTGGGGCGCATCGTGTACAACGTGTTCCGGCCACTGAGTCACAAGGTCGTGTACATACTTCGGCATGTACTGTGGCAATTCTTCCAGAAGTTGATGTAGACACCACAGTAGAGATTAATGCTGCGGATCTACGTATCGATACTTACCGTGCTTCTGGTGCGGGTGGTCAGCACATTAACAAAACTGATTCTGCTGTACGTATTACCCATCTTCCAACAGGTACTGTTGTGGAATGTCAGGATGAACGTTCACAGCATAAAAACAAAGCAAAAGCGATGGCGTTACTGGCTTCACGTTTAGAGAATGCGAAACGTGCTGCAGCCGATGCAGCAACATCTGAAATGCGCCGTGATTTGGTAGGTTCAGGGGATCGTTCGGAACGTATCCGCACATATAACTATCCACAAGGTCGTATGACAGATCACCGTATTAATTTAACTTTATATAAGTTAGATGCAGTAATGGAAGGTGATTTGACTGAACTACTTGACAGCTTACATCGCGAATATCAAGCAGATCAGTTGGCGATGCTTGCACAACAAAATGGTGGTTAATGAATATTGCACAGGCTTTGGCCTTACGTGGAGAAGCTGAAAGTTATGAGCGTCAAGAAAATGCTTGGTTACTTGAGCATATTTTAAGAATTGATGCTTTTGATTTGTCACTTAAATCTACGCAAGAATTAACTGCTGAGCAAGAACAGCAATATGTTGAGGGTCTAGCGCGGATTGCTGCGGGTGAACCCTTGGCTTATGTAACTGGCTCACAACCATTTTGGACTTTGGATTTAACCGTTACCAGAGATACTTTAGTCCCTCGTCCAGATACTGAGGTATTGGTTGAAACGGTTTTAAATCTTGATTTGCCTGAAGATACTCGTATGGTTGATTTAGGTACGGGTACAGGTGCGATCGCATTATCGCTGGCAAGTGAGCGTCCAAATTGGTCTATTATTGCCACAGATATTTATGAACCGACTTTAGAAGTTGCTTTACATAATGCTGAAAAGCATGACTTGAGGCAGGTCAAGTTTTTTCTAGGAAGTTGGTTTAAAGCTTTGAATCGTCAATTTTTTGATGTGATAGTTTCTAATCCACCTTATATTGATGCTGATGATGAGCATATGCCGCATCTTGCTTCTGAGCCTGAACGAGCTTTGGTTGCTGAGCAGCATGGTTTGGCGGATATTGAACATATTGTTCAGCAAGGTAAAAAATGGTTGGCGACTCAAGGTTGGATCGTACTTGAGCATGGTTATGATCAAGCTGAAGCGGTACAAAACATTTTTAAAGGTGCTGGTTTTAAACAGGTCAGAACTGTTAAAGACTATGGCGGTAATGATCGTGTCACGTTAGGTCAGTGGCCAAATTAGTTTTGCATTGCTATATCTAAAAAGACTTTGTTGGATGGCGGTGGTTGCGCTTATCCAACAAAGTCTTTTTTATTGGCGAATAAATAGTATTAAAAGAATTTGACCTATTCAAAATTTTAAAGATTGGGTTGAAATATAGCCTTTAGCAAAACCAGCTAAGTCAAATTACTTTTCACCAATTGAATCGGCTCTAAGAGTTTTTCACCCAGAGAGCTGTGCATTTCTCTTTCAATTAAACGAGTAATTGAATCTAAAGGTAAATCATTTTCTTGTAGGCCAAATGGTTCTTCAAGCTGAGCACTCAAAGCATCTAGTCCCAAAAATAAATAAGCAATTAAACTGACGATGACGGGTGTCCAAATCCCTAAACTTGCCTCTAAGCTAAACGGCAAAATCAAACAAAAGCAATATACTGTGCGATGTAATAAGACTGAATAAGAATAAGGCAATGGGGTGGTTAGAATGCGATCACAGCCAGCCTGAATATTACCCATAGCAACAATATGATGATTTAAACATTGATAAATAATGTCAGAAATTTCACCTGATTTAAGTGATTGCACTAAAGATTTTTGGATTTCTTCTAAAACAAATTGTGCAGCATTAATGTGGTTTGCCAGTTGGCTAAAGCTTAATTCATCTAAATCAACTTTATTTTTATAAAATTCAATGGACTGATTTTGATTGCGTAAACGATTTCTTAATAAACGGGTAAATAGCATCACACGATACATTAAAACTTTACGCTGGTTTTCTTGTAAAACATGTGTGTCACGAGAAAGATGGCGTGAGGTTGCAATCAAAGCACCCCAGAGTTTACGACCCTCCCACCAACGATCATAACATGCAGTATTTCTAAAGCTTAAGAAGATAGAAAGGATAATCCCGAACACGGTAAACCCAATTGCAGGTACAGCAGGAATTGTAAAATAGTGATGTGATGATAGATAAACCAGAACTGTAGAGATCAGCACAACAAAAGTTAATGCAGGTAAGACTTTGGGAAGAATGGTGCCGTGCCAAGCAAAGAGTAGTGCGAAGCTGTTACTTTTATCACGAATGATCATACTGTCTACCTAAATATTACTGCGACAGTGTTTCATAGAGAAAAGCAGAAATGCAAGTTGCAAATAAGCAATTTAAAAAATACGGCTGATTAAAAGCCGTATTTTGAATGGTCTATGTTCTCCAACGTAAAAACCAGTTTTCAATCAATTTCATTAGACTGTCTGTGAGTTTGCCGAGGACAGCCAGTAAGAAAATCGCAATAATCACAATATCGGGCCGTGAGGTTTCTCGACCATCACTGAGCAGATAACCGATACCTTGTGTCGCTGCAATCAGTTCTGCTGCAATCATAAACATCCACGCTAGGCTTAAACTGTTTCTGAGTCCAACGAGAATTCCAGGAGATGCAGCAGGCAGAACAATTTGAAAGATACTTTGTAGATAGGTCAGACGGTATACTTTTGCCACTTCTAACAACTTTGAATCAACACCATGTATGGCAGATACGCTATTGGTATAGGTGGGAAAGAATGCACCAATCGCGATTAAGGTAATTTTTGAGGCTTCATCAATGCCTAACCACAAAAGCAATAACGGAATCCAAGCAAGACTTGGAATAGATTTGATCGCTGAAAATGTAGGTTCTAAAAATTCTTCAATGTGTTTGTTTAAACCCACTGCAATTGCAAAAATGAGCCCCAATAGGCTACCAATAAAAAAACCTAAAAAAACACGCCAAGTACTGGTATAGATATGGGTCAATAAATCACCTGCGGCAAGCTGCTTGAATGAGTCAACTAAGCTACTTGGGGCAGGGAGCAGATAAGACTCAATCCATCCAAAACGAACTAAATACTCACATAATAAAATGAGCAGCAATGGAAGTGTAATTCCTTTTACCCATTTTAAAACATTGGCCTTAAAGGCAGGTTTGTTTAAACCCGCCTGCGCTATACGTACATTTGATTCGCTTTGCGTCGATTGAGCATGTGTAGACTTTGTCATTACTTCTCAGCAACCTTGCCAATGACTTTTTGTGCATATTTGCTGTCAAATAGTTGATCTACAACTTGATTTACATTGGTGCCTTTTCGAACCAGTTCCTCTTCAGTCAAAATAGTGCCTGCTTTCTTTAGCGCATTAAGCTGTTTCGCGGTTGGAATGTTTTGATCTAGATTGGTTCGACTCAATTGCAACTTCGCCACTTCAAGTGGCAATTTTGCTTCACGTGCTAATAATTGTGCAAGTTTATCAGGATTGGCTTTTGCCCATTTACGTGCTTGTTCATAAGCTTTAATTACAGCCTCAACTGCTTCTGGGCTTTGGGTACTAAATTGATCTTTTACACTTAACACACTGTAACTATTAAAAGCGATATTGCGATAGAGCAGTTTTGCACCTGATTGCAATTGTGCAGATGCCATCAGTGGATCAAGACCAGCCCAAGCATCTACCTGACCACGTTCTAAAGCTGTTTTCCCATCTGGATGTTGTAGATGTACCAATTGCACATCACGTTTATTTAACCCGACGGTTTCAAGTGCTTGAAGCGTAAATAGAAATGGGTCTGTCCCTTTAGTTGCAGCAATTTTTTTCCCTTTGAGGTCTTTTAAGGATTTGATTGCTGAGTTTTTAGCAACCACTAATGCAGTCCATTCTGGCTGGCTTTGGATATAAACCGTTTTAATCGGACTGCCATTGGCACGACTCAATACTGCTGCTAAACCCGCGGTAGAGGCGAAATCGATACTGCCACTGTTTAAATATTCAAGTGAACGGTTACTGCCTTGGCTAAACACCCATTTGACCTCTGTTTTGGGTAAGGCTTTTTCTAACAGCTTTTGTTCTTTAACCACTAAACTTGTTGGGGCGTAATAGGCATAGTCTAATTTCAATGTTGTTGGGATGGCTGCAAAAGAAGACATTGCGGTTAAGCTTAAAGCTAAGGTGGAAACTAAGCGCGTCATTTTTTTGCTAAAAACTTTCATACATACCCCATAAAATTCAAAGAGAAACACAGAGTTAGATATGTATATTTTTTAGGGTGAAAGTACAAAAAAGAAAAACAGATATTCACTTCTTAAAATATGAAATGTAAAAAATATTAGTTTAACTATATGAATAAATTTATGTTTTTAAAGTATGCATATTTGTTTGTTGAATAGATGATTATTGAAATGAGTTATAAAAAAATATTCTAATTAAATTTTAGTCATTAGACATAAAAAATGCCTCTATACAGAGGCATTTTGGGATTGGGCAAATTAAACTGGATAATCTTCCAGACTGTCTGCAATTTCAACTTGGTCTAATGCATTGGTTTCAAGTGCCAGACAAAGCGCAACAATTTTTGCAGTATCAGCAATGTTTTCTTTTTTCATTGCTAAGCCTGATTGAATTGCATCTAATCGCTCTTGGTGAATATCAAGCGCTTGTGCGACTTCTGCAGCATCATTGGTTTTGAAAAAATCATTCATGGCATGTTCAAAGTCATGATCTGAAGCTTTTAAAATACCTTCGATAAGCTCATCTAAATGTTCAGTTTGAGCAGAAAGGGAATGGATAAAGTTTTGAACTAGATTTTGCTCTAGTACATCAATCATCTTAATCATGTTAGTGACCTAAAAGTGATTAAAGGGGAGGAGGGTACCACAGGAAATAAGCAGAAAACCTGCTTTAAATTGGGTATTAAATATACCATTATTGATTAATTTGCAACCTTATTCAGATAAGCTGTAAATATCGAGCTTGTCTTTATATTGATATATTTTTTATTATAATTTTGATTTTCAATAAGTTTTCCTGAAAACTGAGTTTTTTTAACGATGTTATCAAGGTTATTTGGGTTCTCTATAAGCACCTGGACTTACCCCAGTCCATTTTTTAAATGCGCGATGAAATGCGCTGGCATCCTGAAAATTCAACAGCTCACTGATGTCTTGTAAGGTATGTGTGGTTTTACCAAGTAGTTCAATCGCCATATCTCGCCGTATATCATTTTTGAGTTGTTGGTAACTGCTGCCTTCATTTTTTAAACGGCGTTGTATGGTGGCTTCTGAAATATTCAGCCGCTCGGATAGTTCACCGAGTTCTAACCATTCAGCAGGAGCAATAGAAAGTAATTGCTTGCGAAGCATTGAACTTAAAGCCAAAGGATTCTTAAATCTTAATAGTAGATTTTCAGGGGTGTTTTTAATAAAACCATACCAAGATTTTTGATCACGTTTGATTTGAATGTTTAAGTAGTTTGCATCGAATTGTAGATAATTCTCATCTGCTTGGTAAGTAATATTTTCACAGAATCGAACGCGATAATCGCTGTCATCTTCAGGAGGCGTGCATTTTAATTGTAATTGATTGAGTAAAACTCTTTGATCTGCTAACCAACAGATCAAACTGTGAATCAACATAATATAAGTGGCATAGCAGAACATACGCTTAGTTTGTAATTTATCTGTAATGACAATGTATGCATAATTTTCATCAATAATCAGTTTGCTGGTGAAGTCATCCAAGACAAAATTAAAATATTGCAAAATTTGTTCAATCGCTGTCTGTAGGGTATCCGCTTGCATGACCATTTTAGACAATAATTTATAACAACCGCGTCGCATCTGATGCGAGTCCATGCCAAAGAACTCATCATTCATATGGTCTGCTATTTTAGTCCAAAGTTTTGCATAAGCTGAAACAGCAATACGTGATTTGGTTGCATGAAATATTTCCAGCGGTATCTCTGCATCATGCAAAATCTGCTGTATATCATAGCCCTTATCTTGGGCACTGCTCAGCGCCTCATGTACCAGTGCAATTGAAATTGTGCCTTTGCTTTCACTGAATTGTTGATTGTTCACAGTGTATTCCATTATCTTGTGAGACGTGTTTTGTGACTAAAGTTTTCCAAAAAGATGTTTAAATTGTCCAAATACATCATACAGGATGCAACTTTTGGAAATTGTACTCAAGCTTGACTATGTTTACTCTGCATCTTAAGTCGAAAGTGGATTTAATTCATCATTTAAACTGCTCAATTCAAACAATGAACTAGGAAAATAAAATGAAAATTGAAGGAAAAGTTTTTGTTGTGACTGGTGGTGCATCTGGATTAGGTGCAGCGACAGCCACACATTTGATTGGTCAAGGTGCGAAAGTGATCATGGTGGATATGAATCACCAGCTTGGCGAAGAAATGCAGAAGCGCTTAGGTGAAAAATCCAAATTTGTTCAACTTGATGTGACCGATGAAGTTGCTGTTGAACAATTCTTTAAAAATGTGGAGCAGGATTATGCTCAATTAAATGGCTTAATTAATTGTGCAGGAATTGGCCCATCTGCCAAAGTACTAGGTAAAAATGGCATCCATGCTTTAGACGCATTTCAAAAAGTATTGAATATTAATGTCGCAGGAACATTTAACATGCTGCGTTTTGCCGCAGATGTCATTTCTCGTTATGCGTTACCAGCAGGTGAAGAAGATCGTGGTGTGATTATTAACACTGCTTCAGTGGCTGCGTTTGATGGCCAAATTGGTCAATCCGCTTATGCTGCATCTAAAGGTGCTGTTGTTGCAATGACATTACCTTTGGCGCGAGAACTTGCGCAACATGCCATCCGTGTGATGACCATTGCACCAGGGATTATGGAAACCCCGATGTTGAAATCATTACCACAAAATGTTCAAGATGCGTTGGGTGAAATGGTGCCTTTTCCTAAACGCCTTGCGAAGCCTGAAGAGTTTGCACAGCTTGTTGGTCATATTTGTGAAAATAGCTATTTAAATGGTGAAACAATTCGATTAGACGGCGCAATCCGTATGCAGCCAAAGTAATCTGGTCTAATCCGTCTGCTTATTTCTAACTTTGCTTTAACGTAAGCAATAGCAAACTTTTAAAAAATTGAATACTGCCTGACATGATCTAAACCATCATGTTAGGCAGACTTTAGCCTAAATTTATATAAACAACGAGATTTTGATTGGTCGCTGATCATGATTGCAGTGATTTAAAATTTAAAAGTGCTGAGAGGGATGCTCAAATGATTCTCAATGATGAACAAAAAATGGTTCAGGAAATGATGCGAAATTATTCGCAGAATAAACTTAAACCCACAGCTGCTGAACGTGATAAAACTGCAAAATTTCCTCATCAAGAACTCAAAGAGTTGGGTGAACTGGGTGCATTAGGCATGACCGTGTCTGATCAATGGGGTGGCGCAGGTTTGGACTATATTTCCTTGGTGACGGCAATTGAAGAAATTGCCGCAGGAGATGGTGCAATTTCAACCATTGTCAGCGTACAAAATTCTTTGCCTTGTGGAATTATCCAAAAATATGGGACAGACCAACAAAAACAAGACTACTTAATGCCATTGGCAACAGGTCAATGGCTTGGCTGTTTCTGTTTAACGGAACCACAGGCGGGTTCAGACGCAGGTGCTTTGCTATGTAAAGCAGAACGTGATGGTGATTCGTGGGTAATTAATGGAACCAAACAATTCATTACTTCTGGACAGCATGCGCAAGTGGCCATTGTATTTGCAATTACGGATAAATCCGCAGCAAAGAAAGGCATTTCTTGTTTTATCGTTCCAACCAATACAGAAGGTTATATCGTTTCTCGAATTGAAGACAAAATGGGACAACATTGCTCAGATACCGCAACAATTGTTTTTGAGAATTGTCGGATTCCTGCTGAGAATATATTAGGAAATGAGGGTGAAGGATATAAAATCGCCTTGTCTAATTTAGAGTCAGGTCGCATTGGTATTGCCGCTCAATGTGTGGGAATGGCACGAGCAGCGTTGGATGCTGCGGTTGAATATGCCAATCAGCGTAAAACTTTCGGAGTGGAGTTGGTACAACATCAGGCTGTGGCATTTCGCTTAGCCGATATGGCCACTCAAATCGAAGCAGCACGGCAGTTGATTTACCATGCCGCAAGTTTAAAAGATGCAGGTTTAGCTTGTCTAAAAGAAGCATCAATGGCGAAGTTGTTTGCATCTGAAATTGCTGAAAAAGTCTGTTCAGATGCGATACAAATTCATGGTGGTTATGGCTATGTTGCTGATTTTCCAGTAGAGCGAATCTATCGAGATGTTCGCGTCAGTCAGATTTATGAAGGCGCTTCCGATATTCAACGTTTAGTTATCGCAAGAGCGGTGATTCAGTAAGTTCAATTGTAGATTAGCGCATCAAAATTCTATCTCAAGACCAGCTTCGCACTGGTCTTTTTTATTTTAAAGCCTTCCACCATGACAGCAAAAGCAGATGTTCAAAAACTGCAATACAATTGAGGTATTTGGAAATTGTGTGTGATTTCTAATCATGGTTATCTATACGCATAGGAACACATGTTGAATGATTCAACATTTTTAGAAAAGCTAGAAAGCAAAATATGGAACCGCACATCGAGATGATTTGTGCTGAAAATACAAGGATATTGCCATGAAAACATTGGAACAAGCCTATCAAGAATTCGATTATGAAAAACTCATCAATGAGCAACTGGTTGGCAACCCACAGTCAATCAATGCCTATATCGAGTGCTGCGAGCGTTTTGTCGGTTTAAATAAAGTGGCTTTGATCTGGGAAGGCAAAAACGGTGAGTCTTCACAATGGACCTTTGAACAACTGGCACAAGCATCAGGAAAATTAGCCAATTATTTACACTCGCTAGGCTTAAAAACTGGTGATTGTATTGCTGGCTTATTACCACGTACTCCAGAATTATTGATCACCATATTGGCAACTTGGCGTATCGGAGCAATTTATCAGCCCTTATTTACCGCCTTTGAATCAAAAGCGATTGAGCATCGCGTAGCAACAGCCAATACCCAACTGATCATCACCAACACTGAACAACGTCCCAAACTAAACGGGATTGAACTTCCACATATTCTGACTGTTCATCCACAAGATTTTGCAACAACAAAGGATGCAGATTTTTGGCAAGAACTAGCAGGTCAATCAGCCGAATGTGCACCGGTCATGTTGAGTTTTACTGATGATTTTTTAATGATGTTTACCTCTGGAACAACAGGTTTGGCAAAATCGGTTCCAGTACCATTAAAAGCGATTTTGGCCTTTAAAGAATATATGCGTCACGCCGTTGATTTACGTGAAGATGATTCATTTTGGAACCTTGCGGATCCAGGTTGGGCATATGGTCTATATTATGGTATTACTGGCCCATTGGGATTGGGACACAGTATTATCATGGATGAACGTGCATTTAGTGTCGACCATGCTTTGGAAATTATTCAAAAATATCAAGTCAGTAATCTTACCGGTTCACCTACAGCATTTCGTATGTTCTTCGGTTTTAAAGAAAAATTTAATGCTTCAATCAAAGCGCATTTACGTGCAGTCAGCAGTGCGGGTGAACCTTTAACACCTGAAGTAATTCATTGGTTTAATCATGACTTAAATGTCAATATTTATGACCAATATGGGCAGACAGAATTAGGTATGGTGATTGGTAACCATCATGCTTTAGCACATGCAATAAAAGTCGGCTCAGCAGGCTTTGCTAATCCTGGTCATCGTTTTGCAGTGTTAAATCAAGACAACCAAGAAGTTGAACGAGGAGAGATTGGAACGCTAGCAATTGACTTCTCTCAATCGCCACTCACATGGTTTAAAGGTTATGGTGGAAATAATCGTAAATCCTTCGTTGGTCATTATTACTTAACTGGAGATACGGTTCGTTTGAATGAATTAGGTGGGGTTGATTTTATTGGTCGTGCAGACGATGTCATTACAACTTCAGGTTATCGTGTTGGGCCATTTGATGTAGAAAGTACCCTTTTGGAATGTGTTGAAGTTTTAGAATCTGCCGTGATTGGTAAACCTGATCCAGAAAGAACAGAGATCGTAAAAGCTTTTGTTGTACTTAAGCCTCAGTTCACGGGTTGTCATCAATTGAATGCTAAATTACAAGAATATGTACGTTCACGATTATCTAAGCATTCTTACCCACGTGAAATTGAGTTTGTTGAAAGCTTACCCAAAACATCGAGTGGCAAAATTCAACGTAATTTATTGAAGCAACAAGAAGTGGCTAAATTACAGCAAATGCAATTGCAGGCTTAATATTTTAATATCTTTTAAAGTTCCATGCTTTGCACCCGAAAGGGTGCTTTTTTTATGCTCAGCATAAGATCTCGTATTTCTAAGGTCGTTATAACAATTTTAGTCCACTTTGCCTGTGATAGATTTTGTCTAAACAATAAATGGATTAAATAGAATGATTCAAATTCACGATATTGTCATTAATAAAAATTAATCTGCTTTAAATTTCAACAAACGTTAAAAATTATGCAAAATTTAAAACCACATACACTTTGTTTAAGCCTTGCACTATTGGGCTGTTCATTTCCAAGCTATGCACAATTGATGTTTAGCCAATACATTGATGGTACAGGAAGTAGAAAAGGATTAGAAATTTATAATCCAGATGCATCAACCGTCAACCTTGCTGATTATCAAATTCAGCTATATAGCAATGGTAAAACAACTCCTACAACTGTTGATTTACAAGGAACACTTGCGACCAAAGCCAAATTTATTGTGGGCAGTACTGAATTACAGGCAGAAATTGGTAATAAATTAAATCAAGTTGCAAATGCTTTGTCATTTAATGGCGATGATGCCTTGGTCCTTGTGTATAAAGGAACAGCTGTAGATCGTTTTGGGCGGATTGGGGAAAGACCTGCAAGTGGCGGTTGGGGGACCACAATAACCAGTGCTGGAAATAGCCTAAGCAGAATAAAAAATAAAAATGATGTCAGCGCTGTAGATCCAAATAGTGCCTTTGATTTGGACAGTGAGTGGAGCAAATGGTCAGATCGTAATGCATTCAGTAGCTATTTAGGTACTGGTACAACGACACCGCCAATCACTGCAATCAGTTGTAGTACTGCTGATACTGCAATTGCAGATTTACAATCTGCGGCACAAAACCAACAATATGTGGTTCGAGGTGTCATTACAGCGGATTATCGCTATCAAAATGGTTTTTCAGGTTTTTATATTCAAACTCCTGACAGTAAAGCTAAAGCAAATTTAAGCAATGCGATCTTTGTCTATCTCCCTGCTGCAAGCACAATCACTGGCGGTAAAGTGGGTGAAGAAGTGATTCTGAAAGGGCGTTTAACCAATTATGAAAATCAATTGCAAATTGATCAACTGAGCAGCAATATTCAGACCTGTAATAATCAAGCCGCAAGTCTAGTGAGTTCTACCCCGATTCAACTGCCATTTTCAAGTTTAACCGATGCTACAGGCAATGCACCTAAACGCTATCAAGGCATGTTGGTGAAAATTCCTCAAACCTTAACGGTTAGCGAGAATTATGATTATGGTCGATATGGTCAATTGTCTTTAAGTTTGGGACGCTTATATATCCCAACCAATTTATATCCTGCGAAATCCAATGAAGCGGTTGCTTTAGCAAAACAAAATCTATTGTCTAAGATTATCTTGGATGATGGTTATAACAATCAAAACAGAACACCATGGTTGCCACAAACATTTAATGCGGCAAACACTTTACGTACAGGCTATCAGCTTAAAAATGTTGAAGGGATTTTGGAATACCGTTTCAATGCTTGGCGTATTCAACCGATTCAAAACAAAGCTTTGCCTGAGGTTGTCAAAAACAGTAATCTGCGGAATTCAACCGTCTTGGCAAAAGAGAGTAAACAGGTTCGTGTTGCCGCATTTAACGTCTTAAATTATGACAATTCGCCGCTGATTGGTGTTAAACCAGATCGTGGTGCAAACACCGAGACAGAATTTAATCGTCAACATGCCAAAATAGTCAGTGCGATTAAAACCATTGATGCAGATGTTTATGGCTTAATGGAAATTGCCAACAATGGTTATGGCGAAAAAAGTGCTGTGAATTACTTAACCAAAGCTTTAGGTGCAGATTGGAAATATGTCATCCCACCGAATATGGATAAGTTAGGCACTGACGTGATTGCGGTTGCGATTATTTATAATAGCAAACGTGTAAAAACTGTTGGTAATCCTGTGGTATATGATGATTTGACACAGAAAAACCGAGTCACGATGGCACAAAGCTTCCAAGCGGTAACGGGAGGAAAAACCTTTACTGTTGTACCAAATCACTTAAAGTCTAAAGGTAGTTGTCCTGAGGATAAAACCTCACCAGAAGCAAACCAAGGTGATGGTCAAGGCTGTTGGAATCCGACTCGTGTCACTGCAGTACAAAAATTGATTCAGTGGATTGCAACCAACCCAACCAAAGCTGAAAAGCCAAATTATTTATTGGTCGGGGATATGAACAGTTATGCCAAAGAAGATCCAATCTTGGCATTTGAAAAGGCCAACTACAAAATATTGCTAAATGATGAAAAAGTAGGGCAAGGTAAATCTGCATATAGCTATGTCTTTGGTGTGGCCAGTGATGCAACAGGGAATGGTGGTGCGGGTAATTTAGATCATGCAATTGCAGATGCAAACTTATACCCAATGGTTAAACGTACTTTTGCATGGCATATCAATGCTGATGAACCAACAGCATTAGACTACAATGAAGAATATAAGACTGAAGAACAAATTGCTTCTTTTTATGCGCCAGATGCTTTCCGTTCTTCTGATCACGATCCGGTTATTGTTGATTTAGATTTAAATGAATCAAGTGGTACTACAGGTGGGCATAAGAGCAGTGGGGGCAGTACGGGACTGTGGTCTTTATTTGGACTGATGTTGCTTACAGCGAGCTCAGTATTAGCGCGTTCAAAAAAGAAATCCTAATACGCTGATATTTTTTTTAAAGAGAAACTAGTGATCTAGTTTCTCTTTTTTTATGCTTTTATAAAACTATATAACATAAAAAATTGCACCAACTGATTTAAGACTGAATCCCTTCATAGATCAAGCGAATGATATTGGTCGAAATTCTATTTCATCCATCCAAATCATTCAGTTTTATCTTTCAACGGTACTATGGCTCGGATCACAGTAAAACCCTGCTGAGAATGGATTTCAAAACTACCTCCAATTCTTTTTACTCGCACTTGCATACTCTGCAAACCCACATGCAAACCAGCTTGAACTTGATCTACTTCAAAGCCAATGCCATTGTCTTGAATGGTTAAAACGAGTTGTTGTCGTTCATCTTCAACCAACGAAACTTCGACATCAGTTGCATGACTGTGTTTTACAATATTGGTTAAGGCTTCTTCTGCGACACGAGAAAAGGTTAAACAAACCAATGCAAGCGGTTTATGTTTCCATTTTTCTGCAAAAATCCAAGTCGATTCAATTTCCATTTCTTCGAAAATTTGTATAAAACGATGACGCAATGGCGCAACCCACATCACTGGACTTTCAGGTATTTTTGCCCCAGCACTGCTTCCTGAGTCAATCACTTGGCGTAAGTCATTTCTTAACAGTTTAAACATAGAGATCACTTGCTGTTTTTCAATATGTTCACTGTGATCCAGTATAATCATCGAGCGAACAATTGAACCACCCAGTCCATCATGTAATTCATGGGACAGGTTTAGACGCTCTTGCAACCGCATATTATCAATTTCGAGTTGGTATTTTTTATCTAAAGATTGTTCTAAGTCAAACGTGACTTTTTCAATAGTTTCTTCAAGCGTCTGATTAAATTTTTCAATACGTCCAACATTTTGCGAAATACGATAAGCCAAGATAAACGAAATCGCTAAGCTGGTAATTGGTGCGGCCAATGGCGTCCAATAGAGCGTCTGATCCAGATGATGGATCATGCTATAAAAATCATGAACAATAATAAGTAAATAGATAAGGAAAATAAACGCAAGCAGGAGAATGTCCATCTTTCTACGTTTAAAAGCAATCCACTGGAAAAACAAGCAGTTAAAAATAAATACCATGCCAGAATAGAAAAAGACAGAGGATAAGCTACGTTCTAGATAATTGATCGGTGTCAACAGCAATGCCGCAATTGCGATTGTAGAGGTCAATAAAAGTAAACGTTCTAAATACGGATAATGGCGATTGGCAAAACGCCAAGCAAATAAACAGAGGCAATAGGTATATCCAACTAAAAACACCAGATTTAGACGTGCTGTTAAGATACTGTCGGTAAAAGGAATAGGAATGGTCGAAATAATATTATAGGCAAACAATACCCATAAAAATGAAGTTAAAGCAAACCACCCAAAGGCTTTTTCTTGGCGTCGAAATAGCCAAATGGTAAAACCTGTAGTTCCCACCACAAAGGTAATAATAATATTGATAAAAAATAAAGTTCGCCGTTCAAAAACCAACTGATCCTGTTGATTGGCGATATCTTCGGCCTGACCAAATTTAATTTTTCCTAGGCCTGAATGTTGTGATGCAACCCCTAAAACACGGACTAAAATTTCATTTTGCTGGTTTTGAATAGATGTAGCAGGAAGCACCCAATATCTTGGCATATTCCAACTTCTAGACAATGGCTCTACTAAGGATTTGTCTTTCCATAACAGTTCATTATTGCTATAGACAGCTCCTGCAATATTGATTCGTTCAATCAGTAAGGCGACAGGTTGATTTTCCTGATCGCACTGATATTGCCATTTGATTTTATACCAAGCTGAGCCTGTATAGTTTTTCCAGCGCGTTTCCCAGTCATCGGGCAAGGTGACTGTTTTCCATCCCTGTTGGGGAACCTGTTCAAGATTTGCAAGCGCTTGAGCAACTTGTATGCTTTGGATTTGAAAGTGGCAGGCTGCACCTGTTGTATTGGACTGACCTGTTAAGGCAGCACCAGCAAAAGCAAAATGCTGGGTCAAACTTAGCATAAGACCGAACAACCCGATTAATTTTAGAATTAGTCGAGTAATCCTAAGTTGCGTGCTGTATCGATGGCTTTGGCTCTGTTGCATACCGCAAGTTTCCGATAAATATGTTTAATATGAGATTCAACGGTATAACGGGATAAATTGAGTTGATCTGCAATTTCCTTATTGCTTAAGCCTTGAGAAACCAGTTCTAAAATTCCCAATTCTCTTTTGGATAATACACTGTCCTGATCAGTGACTTTCTGACAGAGTGCAGTTTTATTTGAATTATTTTTTTCATTAAAGTGTAGTTGTTTTAAAATTTTTTGAGCAATAAATGGATCAATCGGCGCTCCACCACGCAAGACACTTTTGATCGAAAGGGAAACTTCTAAGTCATCTCTTTCTTTGAGTACATAGCCTGTTGCACCTGCACTTAGTGCATTGAGGATCGCATCTTCAGTGCTCCATGCAGAGATCACTAAAATCATGATGGTTGGATCATAGTTTTTTAAAATCTCAATAAACTCAATTCCATTTCCATCAGGCAAGCCTAAATCAACCAATGCAAAAGAGGCTGAATGTATACTGAGTTGTTCTTTGGCTTGAGCTAAACTTTGGGCAAAACGTAAATCTGAAATTGAGTATCCTAGATTAATTAATATGTCAGTCAGTCTTTTTTGTATAAGCGGCTCATCTTCTACGATGATAACTGGAACAGGTAAACTTAACTCATTGTTCATGATGTAAAAAACTCGCCCATGTCTATTGGACTTAGTTTTTCAGATATTGATGGCTTTATCTATACCTGATAATAGGTATTTTTAGTATTTAATAAGGGTCTGTTGATATTTCATAAATGGCTTGCGTTGTAGGTTAAAATTGAGCATGAGACGTATACGTCGTAAAGCATGAATGAGAATAGCGAGACTATTTTTAAGTTTCATAACGTAGGCTGAGATAATTTTAACCACAACCCTGAGCAAGAACAAAGCACTGCTTTGTTTGCAGCGCAAGGCGCAGCGGGGACTAGAGTGTTTTTTGCCGCTACGTTGTTACCTTGCGAAACGATGTTTCTCATCATTTAGAATGACTAAATTTCGTATTTCGCGCCTAGTATCGCCTAAAAAACATTCGTAGTCGCAAACATAGACGAATTGTCAACAGACCCAAAGTGATTAGGAATGAATATTCAGTTTATTACAATCGCGTTTTAACGCACTTACTGAGTATCAAATGATGCCTAAAGTCAATTTATTGAGACCAAATTAACTTTTTGAGATAAGGTTATTGAGACTGGTTAAGTAAATATTTAAATTTTAGTAGATAAAAATCACAATTTAACAGCAAAATATCGGTTATATTCGCTGAATAATGGATTATTTTTATAATGGATGTAGCTTAAGATGATTAAATTCCTTAGAAATTTGGCAGTGATACAATGTATTGCGATTACCATTTTGGCTATTGTTCTTTACCTGTATTAAACGCTGATCATCACTGCCTTAAGAAAAATAATGCTGTTTATTTTACCGCACTATATTGATCAACTAAGCTACGACTTGCTTCATTCATCCCTATAATTTCAACCTGAATGTTATTTTGCAGAAACTTGTTTTGTACCTGATTGAGCATACTGACAGAGGTAATATCCCAAATATGGGCATGGGTTAAATCGATAATGACATGATCAACAGATTCATTAAAATCAAAAAACTGAAAGAATTTTTCTGAACTGCTAAAGAAAATTTGCCCATAAATTTCATATTTACGGGCCGTGCTGTTCAATAGATGAGACTGGACATGCACTGCATTTTCTAATTTATTGACCAAGAAAAGTGCAGATAAAAGTACACCAATCAACACGCCTAAAGCTAAGTTATGCGTCATCAGTACAATGACCACTACCGCAAGCATCACGCTATTACTTTGTTTGGGATGTTTTGAAAAGTTTTTGACTGAGTCCCAGTTGAATGTAGTAAAAGCCACCATAATCATAATTGCCACAAGTGCAGCCATTGGAATATAAGACAGCCATTCTTTTAAAAAGACCACTAAACACAGTAAAAAAACACCAGCAACTAAGGTCGATAAGCGAGTTCGTGCACCAGAAGACACATTGATAATCGATTGCCCAATCATGGCACAACCTGCCATACCCCCCATAAACCCACTGACCATATTGGCGATGCCTTGCCCACGGCATTCTTTATGACGATCACCTTCAGTTTGGGTCACTTCATTAACAATCGTGGTTGTCATCATGGTTTCGAGTAAACCCACGGTGGCCAAGGTGATGGCATAAGGAAAAATAATTTTTAAGGTATCCAAGTTAAGTGGAATGTCTGGAATTAAAAACAGTGGTAAAGTGTCTGGAAATTTTCCTAAATCACTGACTGTACGCATATCCGCACCCAAAAATAAGGCTGCTAAACTCAATACAATAATGCACACCAAAGGTGAGGGAATGAGTTGACCAATTTTGGGAATGTAGGGGAAAAGATAAACCACCCCTAAGCCAAAGGCGACAAATAGATAAGCCGTCAAATCCATACGTTGTAATTCAGGAATCTGTGCCACAAAGATGAGAATAGCCAACGCATTAACAAAACCATAGACGACAGACTGTGAAACAAAGCGCATCAGTTTTGCAACTTTAAAATAGCCAGCAAGAATCTGAAGAATTCCAGTCAAAATTGTGGTGGCAAATAAATACTGTAAACCATGATCTTTGACGAGAGTAACCATCAGCAACGCCATTGCGCCTGTGGCTGCGGAAATCATTGCGGTACGTCCACCGAAGAAAGCAATGCTCACAGCAATACAAAATGATGCATACAGACCGACTTGTGGATCTACGCCTGCAATTGCAGAAAAAGCGATTGATTCAGGAATAAGTGCCAAGCCTACGACCATTCCAGCAAGTACATCTGTACGAATATTGGAAAACCATTCCGCTTTTTTTAGACTAATCACTATAAACCTTTCATCATTCTTTAAAGATGCGTATGTTAAAACATCTCTTAGTGAAAAAGCAGTTAACTTTGACTTGAAAAAGTCTTCATTTTGTTGAATATTCAAGTTATAGCTGATTTTATAAATTTATGCTTTTTGCAATTTTATGTTTTACGACTTGAAATTGTGATCTGAGCCATTTACAACTTAAACAGTCATATAACAAGGATTAGATATGAAATTATATTATTCACCAGGTGCATGTTCTTTAGCTGCCCATATTTTACTCAACGAAATTAATGTTGATTTTGATCTAGAACGTGTTGATTTAAAAACGCATAAAACAGAAAAGGGCGCAGATTATTACGAAATCAATCCAAAAGGCTATGTACCCGCATTAGAAATCAATCCAGGTTTACTTTTGACTGAAAATGTTGCAGTACTGCCTTTTATTGCACAACATGATCCTAAACAGGATTTGATCCCACCATCAGGTTTGGGACGTGCTAAAGTTTTAGAATGGTTGGGTTATTTAAACTCAGAGTTGCATGATGAATATGCCGTCTTCTTTGACCCAGCAATCACTGAAGATGAAAAAGTACGTGGCTATGCAACCATAGATAAAATGTTGAAATATATAGATGACTATCTTGCAGAGTCTGAATACGATTATTTGGTCAATGACCGCTTTGGTCCTGCTGATGCGTATTTGTTTGTACTGACAAATTGGTCGAATTCAATTCATCATGATCTAACCCCATTTACCAATATTGTGGCATTACGCAATAAAGTCGCTGAACGTCAATCTGTACAGATTGCAATGCGTGATGAAGGTTTAATTCCTTAAGTATGCTTGAATCGATATACAAAGCACCTACGGGTGCTTTTTTATTGAATTGATTAACGTGAAATGGGTAGAAAGAGGGAAAGATGTTTATTATTGATTTTTAGTCAATAATGTTTTGCTTATTTTTGCATTTTTTGCGATAAAAATAAGCTCTATAGTTGCGCCATAAATCAAGCGTATTGGCAAAACATAGGTAAACAATGAGTAATATCTTAATCGTAAATGGTGCGAAACAGTTTGCACATTCAAATGGTGAATTAAACGATACCCTAACTGCTTTGGGTGAAGACGTGCTTAGCGATTTGGGACACAGTGTAAAAGTGACACGTACCGATGCAAATTACGATGCTCAAGAAGAAGTAGAGAAATATCTCTGGGCGGATGTTGTGATCTATCAAATGCCAGGTTGGTGGATGGGTGCACCGTGGACCATGAAAAAATATATTGATGATGTTTTTACCACTGGTCATGGCAGTTTATATGCCAACGATGGTCGTAGCCGTTCTGATGCTACCAAGAAATATGGCTCAGGTGGTTTGATTCAGGGGAAAAAGTATATGTTGTCGTTAACTTGGAATGCACCCTTGCAAGCGTTTGATGATCCTGAGCAATTTTTCTATGGTGTTGGTGTAGATGGTGTGTATTTACCTTTTCATAAAGCCAATCAATTCTTAGGGATGCAAAGCTTAGAAACATTTATTGTCAATGATGTGATTAAAGCACCACAAATTGCGCAATATGAACAGGCATATCGCCAACATTTACAGCAGCTTTTTGCTTAAGCAAATTGGAATTTTGAGTATCTCATTTAAAAAATTTAAGGAGTCTAAAATGTTGACCATTGTCGCTGAAATCCGTGCATATCCAAATGGATTACACAAAGATAAAATTATCCAAGCATTTAAGAAAATTACCCCGACAGTATTACAAGAGCAAGGCTGTCATGGTTATCAGCTATTGGTCGACGCTGGTGTTGATGTAAGTTATCAAAGCAAGGATTCTGATTTGATCGTGATGCTTGAAAAATGGGAAAGTATTGAACATCTCAATGCCCACTTGCAAACTGAGCATATGCAAGCGTATCAACTTGAAGTAAAAGAGCATGTTGCTGATGTTAAAATCCGTATTTTAGAACATGGATTTTAAAGCTAATTTATTGTTATAAGCTTCTTTCTCGTTTTGGGAGAAGGCTAGGGTGAGGGATTCTTTTATGTTGAATTATTGTTTTTAAAAAATAATTTATAAAAGACATCCATCATTGAACATAACGCTCAAAGTTGATTTGCTCAAGTTTGGGCAAAGGTGCTTTCTTTAATTTTGACCAGGATATCTTTGGTGTATTTTTGCGATCAAGTTCTTGCGTACTGGTGACATTTTTGATTTTCCCTGTTAAAAAATTAGTACTTTCAGTTCGACTGTCACCTGATGGTATATCGAAATAATGTAAATCATAGCCGATCAGATCGAATGATGGGTTTTGATAGCGGAAAGTATAAATATTATTAAAGACCTCCCATGAATTACAACGAAACGAGTAATTTAATGTGATCTTAAGTTGTCCATTCTGGATGATTGGTGAATTGTCTACAATCAATGGATCGATAAGGCAAGGGCGTTCATTGTTGCTTTCTCTAGGTAATGAAGAATTACTGGTGATAAGGCGGTAAGTTTGAGCGTCTTTAAATAGAACTAATAATTTTCGCTCATTTTGGTTAACTAGAAGATTTGCTGGCTTTTTATGATTGAATTTATTTTTAACAATATTTATGGGATCCGTATTTTCAATAATCAGTACCATATCCGCTTGTTGATCACCATTTAAGTCACCTTGAACTTTGCTTAGTATTTTCCAATCTTTAGGAATGAAAGCTTGAACATCAGCTCCAGTATCGGTTTCTGTCCATACTAAACTTGAGCAGACTGTTAATGTAAAAAATAGAAGTAATAGATTGTTATTTTTCATGGTTTTCTTCCAATTCACTGAATCGTAAATTTGTTGTTAAATTTACGCCTATTTTTAGGCATCTCTCCAAGCTATCACTTTTGATTACCTTGTCTTAGCTAATTTTTTATGGCAAATATCGAGTCCTCTTCGATACCTTTATTCTCAGAATAATATGGCATATTTATGAATCGTTGGTAGATACGAAACGTGTTTTATTCGAACTCGCCGTAGTCTTTAAAATTGATCTGCTCAAGTTTAAGTGAATAACTGTTCTTTAATTTGGACCAAGAAACTTGCTTAGCTTGATCCTGATTTTCAAACTCACCACCACCTGTAGTGTTTTTAACTTTACCTGTTAGAAAATTGATACTTTTCGCACTGGTTTCACCAGATGCACGATGGAAGTAATCTGTATCGTAACCAATCAGCTTAAAAGACTGGTTTTGATAACGGAAAGTAAAAGCATTGTTATAGACAGACCATGAACCACAACTGAGCCAATAATGTAAATTAATTTTAACTAATCCATTTTTGATGGTGAGTGGATCGCCTTCACCTAGAGGGTCAGCAAGACAAGGTGATTCTTTATCTCCCTCAGTAGGAAGCGAGTAATTACTTGCAACAAGACGATAGCCTTGAGGGGCTTTAAATAAAATTAATAACTTTCGATTGTTTAAATTCAGCTGAGGATTACCTAATCCCTCATTTGTCACAATATTTTTTGGATCCGTATTTTCAATAATTAAAGCAAGATCTGTAAGCTTATCACCATTTAAGTCACCTTGTACTTTACTCAACACTTTCCAGTTTTTAGGGATAAATGATTGATAGTCAGCTTTGGGGTTGGTGTCTGCCCAAACCAAAGCTGAGCATGTTGTTAATGCACAAAATAAAATTAATTCAGTTTTGTTTTTCATTATTTTTCTCCAATAAATTGAACGCTAAAGTTATGAATCAATTCTTCACTATCCCAAGGAATATTCTCCAAGGTATAGCTTGTCGAGGTTTTCAGCGTTTTCCAAACAATTTTGGCTGGCGTTTCAACTTCTGCAAAGATATTTGGCGTTGTGGTCACTTTGGCTTTGTTGCTTAGAAAGTTAAGGCTAGTTTCTTTTTGTTTGCCACTAATTTTATCTAAATCATAAACATCAAATCCAATCAGGTGGAATTGATTGTTTTTTAGTTTAAACCCATAGGTATACATCAAGCCATACGTATTGCTACAGGATGACATGGTATTGAATAACACATCTAAGCGTTGATTTTCGATCGTCAATGAGGAGTCATCTAGAGCATCTTCGATACAGAGTTCTTCTGAACGATAGGTCCAGTTAGGGATTTGTCGACTTAGCTTAAGTTGTAATTGTTGGCCTTTTTGAAAAAGCACTAAAAGCTTTCGATTGTGCTGACTTTCATTTTTAGGTTGGATGATGAGGGCAATATCCTTTTTACCATCTTGATTCAAGTCACCTTCTGCTTGAGCAAGAATTTCCCAATTGTTTGGGACAAATTTTTGTAATGAGGTAGAAGGCTGACTTGCAAAGCTTAGCGATGAATAAACGCTCAGGAGCAGGGCGGTATTTATTATTTTATTCATGACCTTTCTCAATGAATTTATCAAGATATTTTAAGCCTAAAAGGACTTCAAGAAATCCTTTTAGGCAATTCAAACGATTATTTAAAGAAATAACCTGTTTCTGGTGAACTCGCATTTGCCATTCGTTTACGTGGCATACGACCCGCCAAATAGGCTTCACGTCCAGCTTCAACCGCTTTTTTCATTGCTGATGCCATTAAAATTGGATGATGTGCAGCGGCAATCGCGGTATTCATCAATACGCCATCGCAACCTAATTCCATTGCGATTGCGGCATCACTTGCAGTACCTACACCAGCATCAACCAAAACTGGCACTTTGGCATTTTCTTTAATAATTGAAATCGTATGCGGATTTAAAATGCCAAGGCCAGAACCAATTAAGCTACCTAAAGGCATGATCGCAACACACCCCATGCTTTCAAGTTCTTGAGCCACAATAGGGTCATCCGATGTATACACCATTACTTCAAAGCCATCTTCAATCAATGTGCGAGCTGCATCAAGTGTCGCTGTTACATTTGGATAAAGGGTTTTCTCATCACCTAATACTTCCAATTTGACCAGGTTATGGCCATCTAAAAGTTCACGTGCAAGCATACAGGTACGTACTGCGCTATTGGCGTCAAAACAACCCGCTGTGTTCGGTAAGATGGTGTATTTTTCAGGTGGAAGGATTGACAGTAAGTTAGGCTGATCTGGATTTTGCCCAATGTTTACTCGGCGAATCGCCACTGTCACAATTTCAGCGCCACTGGCTTGAATTGCTAAATCAGTTTCTTGCATGTCTTTGTATTTACCCGTACCCACGAGAAGACGAGATTGAAAAGTACGAGAACCGATAATAAGAGGGGAGTTTTCAGTAGGAAAATCTAGCATGGGAGAGCTCCAAATTAGCCGCCACCGACAGCGTGAATGATTTCAATACGGTCTTTTTCAGCAATAGGGGTAAGTTCAAGTTTACTTTTGGAAATGATCATTTCATTCATTTCTACGGCAAAGCGTTTACCTTCGAGTGAAAGTTCCTGAACCAGTTGTAAAAGATTTTGGCAAGCGGTTTCTTGAGGCTCACCATTTAAGAAAATTTGCATATACATTCCATTCGATTGCGCAAATTGTGATGTCTAAAATCAAAATAATTTTATTTAGCGTATTTCAATGCATTCCATGCAAGGACCAGCCAACCTGCAATCATCAGTGCTCCACCAATGGGTGTAATTGCACCTAAACCTCGTGGTAAACCCAGTGCCATGACATAAAGCGAACCGCAGAAAAATAAAATACCGATTTGGATGAGTAAGAAGCTGGCTTTGATTGGAAGTTGAGGGATGACTTTACTGAGAATAGCCAGTGCCAATAGGCCCAGTGCGTGGTAGAAAAAATAATCAGTTGCTGTTTGCCACCATGCCAACTGGGCTTCAGTTGCGTGAGCTTTTAAACCATGTGCGCCAAATGCACCTAAGATTACTGCAAGCGCTAAATTCAGTGCTGAAATTGCAATCCACATAAGCCAGTCATCTGCATAAATTTGCGCATAACATTAACACAATTTCGAAGCGGGATTAAAGGCAAAATCTATTAAGAATAAAGATTTGACAAAAATATCAGGCAAAATAAAAGGGCATGTCGCCCTTTTATTGAAAATATAAATTATTGGTCTGCAATGCAGACAGTTTTGAAGATTTAGTTGGATGACATGGCAACTTTGATTTTGTCCATGGCATTTTTTTCTAACTGACGAATACGCTCAGCAGAGACATTGTACTCTGCAGCCAGTTCATGCAAGGTCGATTTATCATCATCTAACCAACGGCGCTGTAAGATGTTGCGTGAGCGATCATCCAACTGTTCCATAGCATTATGCAAAGCTGAAGTACTTTGTTCTTCGTAATCTTCTTCTTCAACTAAACGAGCAGGGTCATAGCGGTTATCTTCGAGATAAAGCGCTGGTGCAACATGAGTTGAACCTTCGTCATCGTCATCACCTTGAGCTTCAAAAGCAGCATCATAAGCGGTTAAACGACCTTCCATTTCCAAGACTTGTTCTGCTGTTACATTTAAGTCGTTGGCAATTGATTGTGCTTCTTCAAGTGTAAGTTTTTTACTTGATTTTTTTAGGCTACGTAAATTAAAAAACAATTTACGTTGCGCTTTGGTGGTCGCAATTTTGACAATACGCCAATTGCGAATCACATATTCATGAATTTCAGCCTTAATCCAGTGCACAGCAAAAGACACCAAACGCACGCCCATATTGGGGTCAAAGCGTTTAACTGCTTTCATTAAACCGAGATTACCTTCTTGAATTAAATCACCTTGTGGCAAACCATAGCCCGCATAACTGCGCGCAATATGCACCACAAAACGTAAGTGAGACATCACTAACATTTTCGCAGCATCTAAATCTTGATCGTAAAAATAGCGATCAGCTAACTCTTTTTCTTGTTCAGCTGTCAAGATTGGAATCTGATTTACGGTGCTGATATAAGCACCTAAGTTAACACCTGGTGCAGATAAGGACAGGGGCATCAACTGATTGCTGCTGTCACTCATGGGTTCTCCTTATAGGAATTTCGTTGTATAGCTAATGCATTCATCTTAATTCGAATATTGTACATAAGTAAGGAAATTTGGGTATCGAAATGTAAAAATATATGCAAATTTGCAAAAAATAATTTGAATTGAAAATAATTAAGATTCAATTAAGTAATGAAATTCATGCTCTGATCGTTTAGTCAATTGGCAAGAAATCTTGTTGATCTCGCAATAACGCGTAATATCAATTTCACTGTGCGGATCAGAGGACATTAAAAGAAATATTTGATGAGGCAATGCTCTTTTTAATTCACGCTTTAACATTAATAGAGGCATTGGACAGGGTTTACCCATACAATTTATTTCAATCGCTGTCTGGCCTAAAGGTTCATTCATTTTTTGGCAAGGTAACAACAGGGTTATGGAACACATATTTTACCAAGTTTATTGAAACACCCCAACAAAAATTGGAAGATTCTTCAACAAATAAAAAATAATCGTGAAGCTGTTTAAAAAACACGCTTGATATCGAAAATAATTATCAAAAAAAATTCTATTAATTGTCATAAACCCATGTTAAGCTCGTTGCGTATTTAGGATTTATCAGAAACAATTCTTGTTTTGAAACCCTATTACAAGATGGATGTAACCGGGATTTTGTTAATAGTTTTACAGAATGATTACAAGCTTTGAAATTAGAAAATATTTTAAAACTTTGTTTGCTCTGCTGTTTGCAACACCGGGTGGTCCCTTTTTCTTAATAACTGAGGATTAACTTATGACAGCTCGTGAACAAGGCGTAGTTAAATGGTTCAACGACACTAAAGGCTTCGGCTTTATCCAACGCGCAGGCGGTGATGACGTATTCGTTCATTTCCGTGCTATTCAAGGTGACGGTCATCGTTCACTTCGTGACGGTCAACGCGTTGAATTCAGTGTTGTGCAAGGTCAAAAAGGTTTTCAAGCTGAAGAAGTTCAGCCTTTAGACTAATCTTAAATTTTTAAAATTTAAGTGGCGCTCCAATTTCTTATAAATTGGGGCGTTTTTTGTTTATAATGGGCGCAATTAAAAGTGTCTACAGTTAGAGCTCGTATTTATGTCATCAGGTTTCGAAACCCTTAATTTACATCCGCAACTTAAACAAGCGATTGATGCTTTAGGGTTTAAAGAAATGACCCCAATTCAGCAAAAAGTATTGAAATATACTTTAGCAGGTCATGATGCAATTGGTCGTGCTCAAACCGGCACAGGTAAAACAGCGGCATTTTTAGTCAGTATTATTAATGATTTGCTCACAAACCCAATTAAAGAACAACGTTTCCGTGGTGAGCCACGTGCATTGATTCTTGCGCCAACACGTGAACTTGCAATTCAAATTGAAAATGATGCAAAAGATTTGGTCAAATATACCAATCTAAATGTCGTGACTTTGGTTGGCGGCGTTGATTTTGATAAGCAAAGAAAACAACTGGATCAAGGTTTTGTTGATATTTTAGTGGCAACCCCTGGTCGTTTAATTGATTTCACAGAACAAAAAGAAGTTTGGTTAGATCAAATTGAATTTTTGGTGATTGATGAAGCTGACCGTTTATTAGACATGGGCTTTATCCCATCAGTTAAACGGATTGTGCGTTTTTCGCCACGTAAAGAGCAACGTCAAACCTTAATGTTCTCGGCAACATTTAGCTATGATGTTCTCAATCTTGCCCAACAATGGTTATGTGAGCCAGTTACAGTAGAAATCGAGCCTGAAAAGAAAACCAATGCTGATGTTGAACAGCGTGTATATGTGGTCGAAAAGAAAGATAAATATCGCTTATTGCGCGAAATTTTGGCAGATGAACCCATTGAAAAAGTGATGATCTTTGCCAATCGTCGTGATCAAGTACGTAAACTTTATGATCATTTAAAAGCAGATGGTTATAAGGTGGTGATGCTATCTGGTGAAATAGCACAAGATAAACGTTTGAAAATGTTAGATCAATTTAAAAATGGTCAACATAATATTATGATCGCAACGGATGTTGCTGGCCGTGGTATTCATGTTGATGGCGTATCTCATGTGGTGAATTTCACTTTACCTGAACAGTCAGATGATTATGTACATCGTATTGGTCGTACAGGTCGTGCAGGTACACAGGGTGTAAGTATTAGTTTCTTGTCTGAAGATGATGCATTTAATTTACCGACTATTGAGAAAGCGATTGGGCAAAAATTGCCTTTAACGCGACTAGATGGTTATTGCTAAGTTTTTTGTTTCTTTATCGAATTGTGTTTAAAAAACCCACTTATTTCAAGTGGGTTTTTTATTGGCTATTTTAGTTTAGACGGCTAAACGGATTAACTTGCTTTACAGCTAAAGGTCAATGTTGTTTGATAGTCAGTATCTTTTTCAATACCGTAGTTTTTGCCCATTACTGAACCTAATACGCCTGCTGCTGCAGTGATCATTTTTCCAGTCTGTTCATCGACGACACCTTTTAAACTGCCATGGTATTCAGTTTTTTCATCTACTAACACTGGTGCACCTTTTTTACCGCAAGCCTTGTTTGCTGCTGTAATGGCATTATTTTTTGCGGTAATTTGGTCTTTACCTAAGCCAGTGACTTCATACTGGTTATCTGCTTTTTGAATCGCTAAAGTTTGTGTTGGATTTGATGCACACGCAGTGAAGAGTAACGCTGAACTAGCAAGTAAAGTGATCGTTGTTAATTTATTCATATTGATTCTCAAATTCCTGTACTAAAAATTAAAAAGATACTGCTTTTAAATTAGTTATAATTTGAGCATAGAATGTGGGCTAAATATTGAGAAACATGTATAAATTTTGCAGTTTTTTTTAAGTTTATTGATGATTTGGCTTTATTTTCGAAGCCAAAAGGTTTTCAAGGCATTTTTTGTGAGCAATCATGCTCATTGATAACCTAACAATAAGTTGTATGCAATATTGACAGATGCCAAGTAAATTTTGTCGGAGATAGCTTAATGATTTTAGATTATGCTAATCTTGAAACAAGTGAAATTAACCAGATAATAGATAGGTCAATGTCAGATTTAAACTTCAAAGCAGTACATGACAATATTCATCAACGTCAATCGATTGGTCATTTGGTTGAACCTGCACCTTCACACGCACAACTGAATATTGCATTTAAAGCCGCTTTAACAGCACCTGATCATCATCGTTTAAAACCCACACAATTTATTGTCGTGGATGTTGAGCAACGTGAAGCATTTGGTGCATTACTGGCACAATCTATTGCTGACTTAGGTGAATTAGATCCAGCCCAAGTTGAACGGGTAAAACTTCATCCTTTTAGAGCACCTATATTAGTGCTTGCCGTGACTAAATTTCAGGATCACCCTAAAGTGCCTTTTTTTGAACAAACGCTGAGTTCAGGGGCTGCAATTGAAAATTTTTTATTGTCGATGCAGGCACAAGGTTTCGCAACTATGTGGCGGAGTGGGGCTGTGGTCGAATCTAAATTATTAAAATCAGCACTGGGTTTAGCTGAACGAGATTTAATTTCTGGCATTATTTATGTTGGTACAGCGGCAAAAGCGATTGCCCCGCGTGCAGAGATTGAAACAACACAATATGTTCATTTTTGGCAAGCTTGAGTCAAAAAGTTATTGATATTTTCAGATTGAAAAAATCATTGGGTTATTAGGACAAGCATTTTAGGATAACAATAAATGTCGGATTTACAATTTAAAGATTTAGTTGAACCTATTGTATTGGGTCAGAAAACAGCGTTGCGTGTGACTGTACTGGGTGGTGGTAGTTTCGGTACAGCAATGGCAAATACAGCAGTACGTAATGGTTGTGATACCATGATTTGGATTCGTGATGAAAGTATCGCAGCTGAAATTAATGCGACTCATATCAATAAACGCTATTTACCAGATTTTCAATTGGAAGCGGGTTTACGTGCTGAGTCAAATCTAGAAGATGCAGTGCGTGATCGCGATATTATTCTGGTGGCAATCCCAAGCCATTCTTTTCGTGATGTTTTACGTCAAATTAAACCGTTTATTAGTGCACAAGCCGTTGTTTCATTAACCAAAGGCATCGAAGCAAAAACCTTTAGCTTTATGAGTGACATCATTCGTGAAGAGCTTCCTGAAGTTCCTTATGGTGTTCTTTCAGGACCTAATTTAGCCAAAGAAATTGTTGCAGGACAACCTGCAGGTACAGTGATTGCCAGTGATAGTGAATTAGTACGTTATGCCGTACAACAAGCACTACATAGTGCATTGTTTCGAGTGTTTGGCAGTGATGATGTACATGGTGTCGAATTGGGTGGGGCACTTAAAAATATTTATGCTGTTGCAATGGGAATGGCCGCTGCTTATAAAGTTGGGGAAAATACCAAGAGTATGATTTTAACCCGTGCTTTGGCTGAAATGAGTCGCTTTGCAGTTAAGTTGGGGGCAAATCCTTTAACGTTCTTAGGTTTGTCTGGTGTGGGTGATCTTTTTGCAACCTGTAACAGCCCGTTGAGCCGAAATTATCAAGTTGGTTTTGCCTTGGGTTCTGGAAAGACACTGGAACAAGCAACCTCTGAATTGGGACAAACCGCTGAAGGGATCAACACCATTGTACAAGTCAATGCACGTGCAAAGGAGTTGGATGTCTATATGCCAATTACCACTGCATTGTATGAAGTTATTTTTGAAGGTGCGCCACCACTGAATATTGCCGTTTCTTTGATGAAGAATGGGCATCGTAGTGATGTAGAGTTTGTGCTTCCGCATAACGAACTTTAATCGTGTGTTGTTGGCACAATATTCAAAACTTTAGAGATGGATTTGTAACAAAGCCTCGTTATAATCAGTGCAGTATTAAAAAGGAAATCTTATGCAACTGACTTTGGTGCGTCATGGTGAAGCAGCTCCACCCGTCAATGGGGTGGACAGTAAACGGCCTTTAACACAACGTGGGCATTTACAAGCACAACAAACGGCTAATTTTTTAAAAGAAATCGTGCAGCCGGATGTATTTGTTGTCAGCACTTTATTAAGAGCACAAGAAACATTGGCGCACATACAGACGTACTTCCCGAATATATCTGTATTGGTCTGTGACAAAATAAAGCCAGATGATGATGCAAAATTAGCAATCGAATGGTTGTCACAATTGCCATTTGAACGTATTGTGGTGGTATGTCATATGAATGTTGTGGCACATATTGCAGAACAACTGACACATGAACATTTTAATCCTTTTGCCTTGGCAGAGGCTCGTATTTATGAGCAAACTGTGATTGCAAATGGTCTATCTACACAAGATAAAGCCTTTATTCCAACTGTATAAAAGCATTGTTAAAAGAACTTAACGGCAGAAAACGATAAATGTTGTACTTATGGATGCCTGAAGCCAATGGGGTTTGGCAGTGGTCTCGAGGAAGTGATTGGACTAAATCTTCGAGCCTAGAACAATTAATACAAGATATTAAACTTTACCAAGGTGAAGAAGCTGTGGTTTTCTTCCCAAGTCGTGAAGTGCAAATTCTTCAACAGAAATTCAGTAAAACTCAATATAAACAATTGGGTGTAGATGGTGTCAAATATTTATTAGAAGAATATGTGATTTTGCCGATTGATCAGATGAAAGTGTTTTCACACTTTCAACAACCCGATCAGGTTTCAATATTGGGGATTCATCAATATGCTGTCACCACAATGCAGCATTCCTTGTCATTGATTCCGTTAAAAATTGTCTCTTTATTACCTGACTTTTTGATGCTGCCTGTACCAGAAATTGGGCAGACGATTTTGGCCAATGTCAACGGGCAATTATTGGTTCGAGAAGGTGAGTTCCTTGGTAATTCGATTGATGATCTGAATGTATATTTGGATTTCGCTGATCGAGAGAAAAGCTATTTATATAGCGGATTGACAGATGAGCAAGCGGTTAGCTTATTTGCGATTGCTACAGCGGATCAGCGTGAGCCTTTTGATTATCAATTTAGTGAAATCAAAAAACCGAAACTACATCCTTATAATGTATTGCCAAAAGCCAAGCAAGCCAATCAAGGCGTTTCTCGTTATTGGCAAGCCTGTGCAGTTTTGGTGGTTGTTTTGATCATTGCGCAATTGAGTTACGATGCTTTGCGTTGGATTAAACTGAAGAAAGTTGCGGATCAAACTGCTTTGATTGCAGTGGATCAGTACAAAAAATGGTTTCCAAATGAGCAACGGATTACAGAAGAGTCTGTAGAACGTCAGTTTAAAAATAAATTGGCTTTAAGTCAGAGTGCAAATACCCAAGCTTTACAATTACTCAGTCGTGTGGGGCCAATTTTAATGCAGCATCAGATTATTGCCAGTCGTGTAAATTATGATACAGCAGTGTTAAATATGGATCTGGTGGCGAAAAATGCTGAAGGCTTACAAACCTTGGTGACGCAACTGAATCAACAGGGCTTTAAAGCAGAATTAGGCAATGTTCAGACGCAAGGCGCATCTGTCGTTGGTTTGGTGAAGATACAATAATGAAAACAATGGAAAATGTGCAAAATCGACTGGATATATGGTCTGAGAAAATCGCAGAGAATTTAGAAAAAATATCTCCACGTGAACGTGTCATGGTTATTTTTACTACGATTTTTGTCATTGTGGCAATTGTGGGTGCGGCGTTGTGGTACACCCATAAAGCTGCCGAAAAACAGCAAGCACGTTTAAATCAGATGAAAGATCTTGTGGTGTGGATGCAAAGTAATGTGGTGACCATGAAGCCCGCAGATGATTTGGCATTAACTACTGCGGATAAAATTCAGCGTGTGGCTCAACAACAAGGGCTTTCGGTTGCCTCGCAGCAAGTGGGTGAGCAATTTCAGATTATTGCACAACATCAAAACTATGCCGTTTTAGCTAACTTTTTAACCCAAATTGCCCAAATGGGTGTGAGTTTGGAAAAGATGGAGTTAGCCAAAGAAGGTGGGCAGATTAAATTAACAGCGACGGTACAGTAGTAGTGAAAATAAACACAGTTCAAGCATAGCCTTTTCAACATACTGTGCCTATAATATGGCAACTTAAAAAGCAGTAGACTTTTGTAGCTATGATGTATTCACTTGCTCGCCCTTTGTTGTTTTCTTTAGCACCAGAGCGTGCACATGAACTCACATTATCCATGCTTAAATCTGCCCATAAAATGGGGGCGATTCGTCAAACTGTTGCTGCCAAACCAGTCACTTGCATGGGAATTGAGTTTCCAAATCCAGTTGGTTTAGCAGCGGGACTGGATAAAAATGGCGCTTATATCGATGCCTTAGCGGGTTTAGGATTTGGTTTTATTGAAATTGGAACCATTACGCCTAAGCCACAAGAGGGCAATCCCAAGCCACGCCTTTTCCGTATTCCCCAAGCCAAAGCAATTATTAACCGTATGGGGTTTAATAATGATGGTGTGGATCAATTGGTTGAGAATGTTAAAGCCGCAAAATTTAAAGGCATTCTTGGTATCAATATTGGTAAAAATGCCACAACACCAGTTGAAGATGCAGTTTCCGATTATTTAGTTTGCCTTGAAAAAGTTTATAACTACGCATCTTATATTACTGTTAATATCTCATCTCCAAACACCAAGAATTTACGTTCTTTACAAAGTGGCCATGCGCTCACTGAACTTTTGGAAACACTAAAAAAACGTCAGTTAGAGTTGGCTGAAGAATTGCAACACTATGTTCCTTTAGTGTTGAAAGTTGCACCAGATCTAGAAGCTTCAGATATCGAATTTATTGCATCACAATTGTTGCAGTTTAAAATTGATGGATTGATTGTGACCAATACAACATTATCCCGTGAGGGTGTTGAAGGTTTGCCATTTGGTGATGAAGCGGGTGGTTTATCAGGTGCGCCCGTATTTGAAAAGAGCACAGCATGTTTGGCGGCTTTTTCAAAAATTTTACAAGGTAAAATTCCTTTGATTGGTGTTGGTGGAATTTTATCTGGTGAACAAGCTGTTGCAAAACAACAAGCCGGTGCAAGCTTAGTCCAAATTTATAGTGGTATGATCTATACAGGTCCTACACTCATTAAAGACTGTGTTGACGCTATGATTTAAAATATGAATACCTTAGACATTATTATTCTGATTCTATTGCTCATTGGAGGGCTAAACGGTTTGCGACAAGGATTCGTGAAAGCCTTTGCGAACTTGATAGGATGGATTTTTGCACTGATTGTCGGTGCTAAATATGCCAATATCATCGCACCTTCAATGTCTGCACTCAGTCAGGATCCTGTGGTGCAGAAAATTGCTGCATTTGCTTTTATTGTCTTGGTCATTATTGTTTTAACATGGATTGTCACAGCCTTACTCAATCAGATTTTAAAAACTTTAAAACTCGGTCCGTTAAATCGTTTAGCTGGAAGTGCTTTAGGGACCTTGAAAGGTTTGTTCATCGTCCTCATTACTATGCAAGGTTTAGGGCCGTGGGTTGAAAGTTCTCCAACGTGGAAACAATCCAAATTCATTCAGACGCTGTTACCATTTGCACCTTTGGCATCTGAAATCTCTAAAGATGCTGCAAATGAAGCATTACATCATATACATTCAGAAGATCGTTCCGATGATACTTCTGTAACTAAGGCTGATCGATCATCGGATACTCAAAGCGATGAAAAATCAGCACATTCGACAAAGAATCCGTTTTATTAGTCCTAGCTGGTCTGCGAGGTAGTTATGTGTGGAGTCGTTGGTATAGCAGGTAAAGCACCTGTAAACCAAATGTTATTTGATGCGTTGACGATGTTACAACATCGTGGGCAAGATGCGGCTGGGATTGTGACTTGTCATAATGGACGTCTTTTTCTAAGAAAAGATAATGGTATGGTACGTGATGTATTTCATACTCGCCACATGCGCGCATTACTCGGTAACTATGGTATTGGTCACGTGCGTTATCCAACTGCTGGTTCTTCAAGTAGTGCAGAAGCGCAGCCTTTCTATGTAAACTCACCTTATGGGATTACATTGGCGCATAATGGTAACTTAACCAATGCGGCTGATATTCACGATGACTTATTCAAAACTGACTTACGTCATATGAATACGGACTCAGACTCAGAAGTATTGCTAAACGTTTTTGCTCATGAATTGCAAAAATGTGCATCATTAACGCCAATGCCTGAAGATATTTTTCATACAGTTAAACGTGTGCATGAGCGTTGTAAAGGTGCTTATGGCGTCGTTGCAATGATCACAGGGCATGGTATCGTAGGTTTTCGTGATCCGAATGGTATTCGTCCACTGATCTATGGTTCGCGTTTAACTGAAAATGGTGAAACAGAATATATTATCGCTTCTGAATCTGTTGCGATTACCGCGTTAGGTTTTAAAGTAGAACGTGATATTGAGCCTGGTGAAGCGATCTTTATCAATTCAAAAGGTGAGTTCTTTTCACAACAGTGTGCGGCAAATTCGCGTTACCGCCCATGTATTTTTGAATATGTCTATTTTGCGCGTCCAGATGCAACCATCGATGGTATTTCGGTATATAAAGCACGCTTGAAAATGGGTGAAACCCTTGCGAAGAAAATTCTTCGTGAATGGGGCGATATGCATGACATCGACGTGGTGATTCCAATTCCAGATACGAGCCGTACTTCTGCTTTAGAATTGGCGAATATGTTGGGTGTAAAATTCCGTGAAGGTTTCATGAAAAACCGTTATATCGGTCGTACCTTTATTATGCCGGGTCAGCAACAACGTACCAAATCTGTTCGTCAAAAACTCAACCCTGTAGAGCTTGAGTTTAAAGGCAAGAACGTTTTGTTGGTTGATGATTCGATTGTACGTGGTACCACTTGTAATGAAATCATTCAAATGGCACGTGATGCGGGTGCGAAAAAAGTCTATTTTGCCTCTGCTGCACCGATGGTGAAATATCCAAATGTGTATGGTATTGATATGCCAGCAAAAGCAGAGTTGATTGCTTCACATCGTAGTGTTGAAGAAATTCAGGAGATTATTGGTGCTGATCGTTTAATCTTCCAAGACTTGGATGATTTAAAAGCAGCAGTAAGAACCAGTAAAGTACCTGTCATTCAAGATTTTGATTGTTCAGTGTTTGATGGTGTTTATGTCACAGGCGATATTGATGAGCAATATTTAACTGATCTTGAGCAAAGTCGTAGTGATACTGCGAAAAAGGAAAAAGATGGTTATATTGATGTCAATATCGATGCAGCATCTGTGGATTTAAGCGGTATCAAAGAAGAAATGTAAGCAACTTTGATTTACATTGAGAAAAAGCGGGAAGTTCCCGCTTTTTTCATTTATAGTATTTTGCAATGTAATGAGGAATTTTACATTGAAAGATGTCAGTCATTATTTGATAAAAAACAAGAATATGTTGTGGTCTGCAAGTATTTGCTTACTTGCGGTCATTTTGACCATTTTTATTCTAAATACTGTTTTAGGATTGCTGGTTCACTATGTGGATCCAGATCAAGAGATCTGGTGGAATATCCTCAGCCCTTACTGTGTCGGTTTGATCATCGTCATCATCGGTTGGTCAATCGCATATGAATTTTATGTGTTCCGTACAGGTGGTCACTCACTTGCAAAGCAATTAAAAGCCCGTCGTTTAAGTCAAATTGAAAGCACTCCAGAAGAAAGTGTGGCCTTAAAACTCGCAGATAAATTTGCAGAGACTTTTGAGATTGATGCACCTACATTGTATGTATTGCCAGATGAAGTCGGAGTCAATGCTTTAACTGCTGGATTTCATCCAAGAGATACGGTGATTATCTTGACCTGGGGCGCATTACAGAATCTGGATGAATTAGAGCTTTATGGTTTATTGGGGCATGAGTTTAATCAAATTCTATCCGGTGAAGCACGTGAAAATACCCGACTTAAAATTTTATATAGTGGTTTAATTACCTTTAGCCAGTTGGGAAGTAAAATTGCGAAACAGGGCTTTAATCGTTATAACGCCAAGGGAAATCAGCATAAATTTGAAACCAGTTTTGTCGCAGTGGGTGGGGTGATTTGGCTGCTCGGCAGTATGGGGATTTTAATTAATCGTTTGATTAAATATTTCACTTTGGGTGGTCGTACTTTTTATAACGATTATAAAACTAAAAAATTGTTGCTTAACAATGCTAATGTACAAACCTTATTACGTATCTATGTTCATCATGCAGGTTCTCAAATTCATAGTGAGTTTTCCGAAGCCATTGCGCATATGTGTTTTGCCAATTCCTTAAGTCCGCAAAGTTGGTTAAATATCCATCCAAGTATTGAAGACCGTATTTATGAGTTAAATCCAACACTGTTACAGGATCTACAGCTGGAAAATTTAAAAAAATTACGCAGTCAGCCTTTATTTAGTTTGTTGCGTCCTTTGGAAGAATCAACAGGGGATGTTTATAACCCCTGGGTATCTCCACAGCCTTTACCTTTATTACGCTTATCGCCTATTAGTTTTGCTTTAAACGATGCAATTAAACCTTTAAATCCAGAAGTACGCCGTCAAATTGAGCGTTCTGACTTGATTCAGCGCGCTATGCAAACGGCAACGGGTTCTCGTGAGGTGATGGTCGCCATCTTAATGATTCGACAGTATCGCGAGTTTATTCCGTCTGATGCTGAGGTGAGTCGTGCCATTATTGACTCACTTTTAAATTTAGATGGTCGGGTACATATTCAAATTTTCCATGATGCCTGTGAAAACCTCGGTAATATGCCTGCGACCAGTGCACGTCAATTTGTCACCAAGCTAGCGAAAATTATTCAAGAAGATGGCGAGATTGGTTTGTTGGATGCATTGCTGATTGAGCGTGTAAAGGCTGAATTGCATTTGTTGCCGATGCATACACCGTCATCCTTGGAAACGGTTAAACCACAAATTGTGCGCTTGATTGATGCCTTGCTACACGTACAGCAAATTAACAGTGCCAATCAGCTTGATGTGCGTTATGAGATTTTAGAACGGGTTTTGTCTAAGGATGAGTTAGAACTGTTTGAAGAAATCTCAGATGAACCTATTGATTTGGGTGAAATCTTAAATGACATCGCAGGGTTATTATTACGTGATCGCCTGAGTATTTTAGGTGTGGCTGAAATTTGTTTGTGGAATGATCGAATTATTACCCAAGATGAATTAGATGTACTGCAATTGCTGTATTGGCGACTTGGCTTTGCCACAGATGATATCGTAGATCAAATGCAGAAAAAGAACAGTGTGATGATTATTTAACAAGGGTAACTGAATTGTAGAAAAAGTAATCATAGCAGTGATAATAAAAAGAATTAGCTGGGAAGTGCTAACACCACTTGATCTTAAGTGGTGTTAGAAAAAACACTGAATTAACTCGCCATCGCATCGACAGAAAGCTCAGCCACTGTTGGCTTGGCTTTTTCTGCTTTTAGACCTAGCTTATTAAACAATTGTTTGTCTTTGCCTTCACCAGCATTTGGTGTGGTTAATAATTTTTCACCACTAAATAGCGAGTTTGCACCTGCCATAAAGGCTAAAGCTTGATCTGAGTCAGTGAGCGATTCACGGCCAGCAGAGAGGCGGATATAGCTGTGTGGCATGATAATACGCGCAACCGCAATCGTGCGAATCCATTCTGTGACATCAAGTTTTTCAACATCTGCAAGTGGCGTACCTTCGATTGGAACGAGCATATTGATTGGTACAGATTCAGGATGAACAGGCAGGGTTGCTAATTCATGTAATAAACCAATACGATCATTACGATTTTCACCCAATCCAACAATACCGCCACTACAGACTTTCATCCCCGCATTACGGACATGATCCAAGGTGTCTAAGCGATCATCAAAAGTACGGGTGCTGATGATATGTGAATAGTATTCACGAGATGTATCTAAGTTATGATTGTAATAATCTAGGCCTGCTGCATGTAAACGTTCAGCTTGTGATTGGTTGAGCATACCCAGTGTCATACAGGTTTCTAAACCTAATGCTTTAACTTCGCGCACCATTTCGAGGACATAAGGCATATCACGCTCATGTGGGTTTCGCCATGCTGCACCCATACAAAAACGCGAAGAACCTGATTCAATGGCTTCTTTTGCTTCACTGATCACTTTGTCAACTGCAATACGTTTTTCAGCTTCTAATTTTGAATCATAGCGTGCAGATTGCGAACAATATTTGCAATCTTCAGGGCACTTACCAGTTTTAATTGAAAGTAAAGTACTGACTTGAATGGTATTGGCATCAAAGTGTTCACGATGAGTTTGCTGTGCTTTGAAAACTAAGTCTAAAAAAGGCTGTTCATATAAAGCTTGAATTTCTTCACGAGCCCAGTCATTACGTACTGTCATTAATTAAATCCATGATAATCATTATCTATCCCTGTATATAATACATAATTCATGCCAATTCCATAGGGCAAAAAAGTCCAAATACGATGGTATCTTACGATTAAAAAGATCAAGAGTATAGAAAACTAAAATTATAAATATAGTTGCAAAGTTAACCACATTCCTTGTGATTTACTCACAAAATTTCAACTTTAATTTTTATTAACTTCAGTGTATTGGTCATTAAAATATTCAAAAATTACGAACTTTGCAACGATCTGAAAATTATCACTCGGCACAATTTAAGGGCATCAATGGGCTGAAATTTGGAGTTGTTTAGCATTTTGCTCGGTAATTGCCCAATCAATATGGACTTGCACAACTTCATCATGTAAGGCTCTATTTTGGGTCAATGCTGCAATAATTTGGGCTGAATACGGTGCATTACCTAAGCCAATTGCAATATTGCGCATAAAGCTTTGAAAGCCTGTACGTCGGATGGGGCTACCCTCAGTACAATTGAGGAAGGTTTGTTCATCCCATTGCCATAAATCCAATAAGTTAATATCGTCTAGGCCATGACGTGGGTTAAAGTCTTCAATCGAAGCTTTTTTGGCAAAACTATTCCAAGGACAAATCAGTTGACAGTCATCACAGCCAAAAACACGGTTACCAATACCACGTCTTAACTCTTCAGGAATGATTCCTTTATATTCGATGGTTAAATAGGCGATACATCTGCGCGCATCCAGCATATACGGCTCAACAATCGCTTGAGTTGGGCAAATGTCGATACAGGCTGAGCATGAACCACAATGATGCGTTGCTGGTTCATCAAAGGGCAAATCAAGTGAAGTAAATAATTCACCTAAAACAAAAAAAGAACCCGATTTTTTATGAATCAATAAAGTATGTTTACCAGTCCATCCCATACCCGCACTTTCTGCCAATGATTTTTCAAACACCGGCGCTGAGTCGGCAAAGGGGCGGGATTCAAACGGACCAACTTTTTCTTTAATGAGGGTTGCCAAGGTTTTTAGCCGACCACGCATGATTTTATGATAGTCACGTCCACGTGCATAACGGGCAATAATTGCTGCATTGGGCTCATCTGGTACATAACGCGGTTTTGGTGTTTCCACCAAATAATTCATTCGTACACAGATGATACTTTTTGTGCCTGGAACCAGTAGTGTTGGATCCGCTCTTTTTTCTAAATTTTCTTCTAAAAACTTCATATCGCCATGGTATCCGCGTTTTAAATATTCTTTAAATCGTGGTAATTCAGCTTGAGCATCAGGACGAGCAATGACACAATCAGCAAAGCCCAGTTGCAAAGCCTGTTGTTTGATCCAAGATTTTAGTTCTTGAAGATCAAGCTGTTGCAAGGGAATGGATTGCGAATTTAACGTTGCCGACATAATGAATCAATGCGCTATAAAATAGTGAGAAGAAAAGGACAGAATGATGCATCAGCAAGTTTATCACAGCCGTGAAATACAAGCATGGGAAGCGCGTTGGTTTGCTCAGCAAAATAGCGTTTTTGGTTTAATGCAACAGGTGGCTTGGTCGATTGCGCAACGCTTAAATATTTTGTTTCAACAAGCTTCTCCCCCAATTACCACTGTTGCAGTGTGGTGCGGTGCAGGAAATAACGCAGGTGATGGCTATTGTGTTGCCTATTATTTGCATCAATACGGTTATCAAGTCGAAATATTTGCAACTGAAGCAGGGCATTCTCAGCAGTTAAAGGCGGCAATTGAGTTAGTACAGAAAGATAAAATCAAAATCCACCCACATTTTAATATCGAAAAGCGCTTTGATTGTCATATTGATGCACTGTTTGGTATTGGTTTAAACCGTGATTTGGATGATGCATTGCAAGCAATTATTCAACACTATAATGCTCAATCAGGTTTAAAAGTAGCCATTGATATTCCAAGTGGTTTAAATGCTAATACAGGACAACCATTACCTCTGGCGGTAAAAGCAGATCAGACATTGACTGTTTTAGGTCTGAAAGCGGGCTTGTTTACAGGACAAGGTCGAGAATATGCGGGTCAAATTGAGCTCATTTCAATTGTTCCTATAGACCCACAATTAAAAGCGGTCGCACAGTTGTCACCCACTCAGATTCAATTGCCACAACGCCAAGCGTTCGGTCATAAAGGCAGTTATGGGCATGTTTTGGTGGTCGGTGGGCATGCAGAGATGGGCGGTGCAGTCATGTTAGCTGCTGAATCTGCATTTAGTGCGGGTGCAGGAAAAGTCACGATTGTATGTCATGCCAAACATCACACAGCAATTCTGGCACGCTCTCCTAACATCATGCTAAGAGATATCAATGCTTTAACTGATGTGGATATACAAGATTTATTAAGCCATGTGGATGCTGTCAGTTTTGGAATGGGTTTAGGGCGTGATGCTTGGGCGAAACAACAATTTTCAAAATGGTTTTCCCCCATTCATTTAACGCCACAGCTACAAGTGGTTTTAGATGCTGATGCTTTATGGTTTTTAACTGAACAAGCTGTCCAATTCAATCAACGAACTTATCTGACGCCTCATCCAGGTGAGGCTGCTAAATTATTAAATTGCTCAGTGGCAGAGATTGAAAATGATCGTATTGCTGCGATTCAAAAACTTCAGCAAAAATATTCAGGACAATGGGTACTTAAAGGTTCTGGAAGTTTGATTTTAGAAAAGCATCTATGGATCTGTACTGCGGGGAATGCAGGCATGGGCACTGGTGGGATGGGAGATGTTCTTGCAGGAATGATTGCCAGTTTAAAAGCACAATTTGATGAAAATATTCACTTACATGAAATTGTCACCTTACATGCTTTGGCAGGTGATAGGCTCGCAATAAACGGTATGCGTGGTTTACAGGCCCAGCAAATGCGTGATGCTGTGTATTATGTGGTCAATCATTGTCAGGAGTGAGTATGCGATGAAAGCGGTTAAATTGTTAATTCGAGGTAAAGTTCAAGCTGTAGGCTATCGTCGTTGGTTTGAAAAAGAAGCCTTACAATTGGATTTAAAAGGCTATGTGAAAAATCTAACTACAGGCGAGGTTGAAGCTGTTGTGGTCGGAGATGAACAAGCGATTTTAAGTTTGATTCGTCATTGCTATGTTGGGCCTTTACGTGCTGATGTTACTAGTATTGAACAACAAAACCTAAATCATGATTTAAACTATACTGATTTTAAGATGATTCGTTAAAGTGATCATTTAGAATAGCAACTACATACTGATATAAATCAATATTACCTATGATGATCAACAAAATTTTATTCAGCTGTATTTTGATGTGCGGTATTCATACTGAGCTTGTCGCACAATCAGTAAACGCTGTGATGAATAAGAATAAGATTGCTTTAAAAGATTTGGACTTTAAAACTGTGATGAAATCTTTTTATCAACAGCAGATCCAATATGTCAAAATCCCTCAATTAGATCAGAGCAATATACAGTATGTCGGGATTAAAAATGCCGAATATACCCATGTCTTCGATCGTGATGATGCTGTGATTGTATTTAGTCCTGCGAGTGCTTATCAAAATGCTCAAAATGAGTTGCGCTATCTTATAAGTACAACTGAAGTTTCAATAGATAAAAATAATCAATTACTAAACTTTTGTGGTGTATGCGCAACATTTACTAAAGTCTACCTGTTTAAGAAAAATGCTTTAGGTCAATTTGAGTTAGTGAGCCGGAGTCAGAATGAAAATAGTTGGATGAATGCAGATTTTAATTATTTGCCTTATCCGACTGAAAATATAGTTAAAAATATTCGAAAAATTGGTCCGCGAATAAAAGGCTATGTCGAAGAACAAGCGTATAGTCGACAAGGCTATTCAACGAGCACGCTCTATATCATCCCATTTGATGAAAACCCTGTAATGGTCAAATTGGAAGTTGCAGAAATTGGGAATGACAATGAAGTGACAGGAAGTGATAAAATCTACAATACACAAGCTGATTATCGCTTTTTAAGCACTGAGCATGATGGTTTGTACGATATTGAAATTCACTATTCTGGTACACAGCAAATCTATGTTGGTGATATTGCTAAAATTGTGCCTATAAATGAAACCCATGTTTATCAGTATAATGAAAAACAGCAGAAGTATATTCGAGTGAAATTACATGATTGATAAATATTTAGTTGTTGGAATTGTATTTGCTGCGTGTTTGGTATTGATCATTTATACCCAACTCGATAGTGGAAAAAAAGAAGATAAGTCTTTGTCATTCAAAGCGAAGTTACAAAAGGAATTTCCAAATTATACTATTCTTGAACGGAATCAAAACTTTATAATTTGTCGAGAAGGGAGTAATCCACGTATCCCTGAAGAGTTGGTATTGATTCGTGTTGATTCTGAACAGAAGAAAAATCTAAGAACTTCTGGAAAAATGTTAATTGCAACCTATACAAAGCAGCCAAGTATTCGTGAGATTCGAAAAGATACTTTGCCTTATCTCACTTGAGATGGGCTCTACCATCTCAATAAATAGAAACCCTTTCAGATCACCTTGGTGATTGCGATAGCTTGCTTATGATTGCAATAGCTTGGACTTTGACATGGGTAGAGCGAGGCGTTTTGGTGGTGTATATAAATTAACGTCGACGACTACTATTGCGACTCCGCCCACGAGCCATACCGCCTAAAGCATTCAGTACAGCTAATTTGCTCATACTGCCAGAAGCATGGGCATGGCAAATTGCTGCAGCGAGTGCATCGGCAGCATCTTGTTGGGGTTGGATTGATAAGTTAAGTAACTTCATTACCATCATCTGAACTTGTTCTTTGTCCGCAGCACCGTAGCCCACAACAGATTGTTTAATTTGACGAGCCGTATATTCTGCAACTTGTAAGTCTAAATTGACCAACGCTGCAATTGCCGCGCCACGCGCTTGCCCAAGTTTTAAAGCGGAATCAGGGTTTTGTGCCATAAATACTTGCTCTACAGCAGCTTCTGTAGGGCCATGAAACTGAACAATACGTTCAACTCCAGCAAAAATTCGTTTAAGTCGCTCAGGCATTTCTGTTGTTTCAGTGCGAATTGTACCAGCATCAACAAAAGTAAGTTTTTGACCATCTTTTTCAATGATGCCATAACCTGTTAGGCGTGAACCGGGGTCAATTCCAATAATTAAAGGCATAATACTGCTTATCGTAAGTCTTGCTTCAATTATATGATTCTAAAAATGAATTGTAAGTAAAATTTTAACTTAGTTGTATAATCAAAGTACACAACAGTATTATTTCCCTTAAGCACAACGCTAGAGGGCTCATTATTTATAAAATCTTAGTCAATAAATCGCACAAATACATAAAATCGCTGTCAGAACACAAAATTACCCTTTAAAAATTTTCAACTGCCCATATAAATGATAGAAGCAACGAAATTCATTGTTTTTATATGTGAATTTTCAAGCTCACTTTTAATTTATCTTTGAGATGCCTTGTTTCGATGAAACTTTTTCCTATTATTTTAATTGGTACGATTCTTGAAATTGCTGTATGGATTGGTGTAGCCCAATTCATTAGCGGTTGGTACGTATTTTTCTGGTTTATCATTGCTTTTGTAATTGGTTTAAACTTGTTGCGTTCAAGTACCGCAACAATTATGCCACAATTACAACAAATGCAAATGACAGGAATGATGGGGAATGATCCTGCTATTGCCAAAAAAATGGCGACAGCATTTGCGGGTATTTTGTTGATGATTCCAGGTTTAATCACCGATGTCTTGGCGTTACTGGTTATTCTTCCACCTGTACAGAATGCAATTAAAAATGCAGGTATGAAATATATGGCGAAAAAGCAACAAGCCATGATGAACAATATGATGGGGGGAATGGGGGACATGGGTGGTGCTCAAGGTCAAAACCCATTTGCAGATTTGATGCGTCAAATGCAGGATATGCAAAACCAGCAATCTGGTGGGCAATATCGTGACTCAACCATTATTGATGGTGAAGCGCATGAAGTTGAACCGCAGCATAAACAAATTGAATTGAAAGATGTAAATAAAAAATAAAATGCAGTTTACGATATTGAATAGAATGCCGAATCAATGATTCGGCTTTTTTATGCCTGAAATCATAGGGTCTGTTGACAATTCGTCTACGTTTGCGACTACGAGTGTTTTTTAGGCGATACTAGGCACGAAATACGAAATACGAAATACGAAATACGAAATACGAAATACGAAATACGAAATACGAAATACGAAATACGAAATACGAAATTTAGTCATTCTAAATGATGAGAAACATCGTTTCGCAAGGTAACAAGTAGCGGCAAAAAACACCCTAGTCCTCCGCTGCGCCTTGCGCTGCAAACAAAGCAGTGCTTTGTTCTTGCTCAGGGTTGTGGCTAAAATTATCTCAGCCTTCGTTATGAAACTTGAAAATAGTCTCACTATTCTCTTCGTTTCCTGCCTTGCCTGCTCAATTTTAACCTACAACGCAAGCCATTTATGAAATGTCAACAAACCCTAAAGCAAGCATAATTTCTTAAACATATTTTTGATCAAACGATATAATCACTGAGTCACAATTTCTAAGATTCTATTATGTCGATGTTATTGACCATTTGTGCACTACACTTTGTTGCACAGTTGAGCCCTGGTCCAGATGTATTACTTGTTGCTAAAAGCTCAGCATCAACAACACGTGCCAATACTTTAAAAATCATTTTAGGCATCTCTGCTGGTGTGGTGGTATGGGTTGCATTAACCTTGCTCGGTTTTACGGTTTTATTGGAACAATGGCCATGGATTCAACAAGTCTTGATGCTGATCGGAGGCTTGTTCCTTGCCAAAATGGGCTATGCAATGTTAAGAGGCGGCATTGCAACACTTAAACAAAATACCAATTTAGATGGCGTGATAGAGCAGCCCCCTAAAAACTATTTTCTATTGGGGCTTTACACCAATTTAGCTAATCCTAAGATTGTGATTTATTTTAGTAGTGTTTTTTCATTGGCATTAAGTTCAACAGCAGGTGCAAATTTAAAACTGCAGTTGGCAGTGATTATTCCAATACAAACATTTTTAGTTTTCAGTCTGTTGATGATGATCATGTCAATTCCTAAAATTAAACGCATTTATCAAAAATCGGGAAGTTATATCGATATTGTTTCAGGAAGCTTTTTCTTATTATTTGCCATTTTCCTTTGGGTCGATGTCTTGAAAATGTTTTAGTGGTCGGGATGTTGTTGAGGATTTACGGGTTGTTGTTGTGACTGTTGATCATTGCGACTATCGTTTTGATCTTGAGTGGTATAGCGATGTGGATCTAAGGTTTTAATATTATTTTCAGATTGCGTGTATTTACGACTGCGATTTGCACGCTCTCTTAAACCGCCTTTTTTAATTAGCTGTACCAAAATAATCTCCAAAACAATATCTTTAACTTTACAGATTATAGCTTGAATCAATGTAATACAGAATATTGAATGAATGATCCACAATTTGATAGCTGTTGAGTTATAATCACTTATTTTTAGTATGTAAATTTAAATTATTGAATTTATGTAAGAATATATTGAAACAAATTTGTCTTGTCAAAAGATACGAATCATGTACACTAAAAAAAGAAACAGTTTTTTTACATTACATATATGGATATAATTGTAGTGTAATAATTAAAAACAATAATAGCGCCATAAAAGGAGATCTGAATATGATTCTACAATATCATTGTGCTTGTTGTGATGAAGCGGTCAGTTCAACACAAAAAGTTTGTCCAAAATGTGGCTCTCAACATATTAAAAGCCCATATGGATTATGGACGTTTTGTCTGGTTGCTTGTTTGATTGCAGCAGTAACGTTTAAAGTGGGACATATTTATTTGCAAAATCACAATACAGAAACCCCAGCGCAAGTTTCTTTATTGAGTGTATTACAGCCAGATGCTAAATCAGATGGTCAATAATCCGTGTACGTGTAGATGATGGGTTTAATTGTATAAAGATTTGATTTTTTGAAGAACAATAAAATTAGATCATGCTAATGATTAAAATAAACAAACCATTAGAGCTGTTTTAATTTATAAATATCGATAAGATATTTAACATATAGATATTCAGTGGAGTAGAGGAGGAAAAATTTTGAGGTATTCATCCCGATAACATTAATTCAATAAAAAAGCTCGCATTTGCGAGCTTTTTTAGATTTAGATCTTAGGCTGAATTACAAATTTGCAGAAGCTTTAAGTGCTTCAACTTTATCTGTCTTTTCCCAAGTAAATGCAGTATCTGAACCTTCACGACCAAAATGACCATAAGCAGCGGTTTGCTTATACATTGGTTGAATCAGGTCAAGCATACGGGTGATACCGTATGGACGTAAGTCAAAATGCTCACGAACCAACTGGATAATCAATTCATCAGATACTTTGCCGGTATTAAATGTGTTGATCGAAATCGAAGTCGGCTCAGCAACACCAATTGCATAAGACACTTGAATTTCACATTTATCCGCTAAACCTGCCGCAACAATATTTTTTGCAACATAACGGCCTGCATAAGCAGCAGAACGGTCAACTTTTGATGGGTCTTTACCAGAGAAAGCACCACCACCATGACGCGCCATACCACCGTAAGTATCGACAATAATTTTACGACCAGTTAAACCACAGTCACCCACTGGGCCACCAATCACAAATAACCCTGTCGGGTTGATGTGAAATTTAGTACCCGCATGGAACATTTCAGCAGGGATGATTTTTTTCACGATTTCTTCAATCACAGCTTCTTTTAGATTGGCTTGTGAAATTTCAGGATCGTGCTGAGTTGAAAGAACAACTGCATCTAAGCGAACAGGTTTGCCATTTTCGTAGGCAAAAGTTACTTGGCTTTTTGCATCTGGGCGTAACCACGGTAGTGCGCCGTTACGACGTAATTCAGCTTGTTTTTCCATTAAGCGATGCGCATATGAAATCGGTGCTGGCATCAACACATCAGTTTCACGGCTTGCATAACCAAACATTAAACCTTGGTCACCTGCACCTTGGTCTTCTGGTTTCTGACGGTCTACACCTTGTGCAATTTCAGGTGATTGTTTACCCACCATGTTAATCACAGCACAAGTTGAACCATCAAAACCTAAATCGGTATGGTGATAGCCAATTCCATTTACGGTATTGCGGACAATAGTTTCAAAATCGACATTTGCAGTCGTTGTAATTTCACCTGCAAGAACGACTGCACCAGTTTTTACTAATGTTTCGCATGCAACCCTAGCGTATGGGTCTTCTTTTAAGATTGCATCCAAGATAGCGTCACTGATTTGGTCAGCCATTTTATCTGGATGGCCTTCGCTCACAGATTCCGAAGTAAAAACAGCATACTCGCGCATGAAAGTCCTATCACAGTAATTTATAAAGACGCAATATGTTACATCGACTTCAGCCTGAGGACTAGCATTACCTGACTAAAATGCATGAATTAAATTCATTTTCATGTGTTTTTAATTGATATGCTCATTAGAAAAATTGATAAAAGATTACGATTGAGTCCTGTTTCTTGGAAAATTTGCAAAAGCAGAGCGATTTGCATTCAAGTTAACATGACTTTTTATCGCGTGAAACGCTTTAGCAAGATCTTGTTCTATTGAATAATGATCAGCATGAAATTTTCAAAATTTAGACTGAATCGGATGGTGCAAGAATATCCGAATGTAACTGCATCGCTTAAACATAATCAAATTTGTTTTGCTGATGTTGAGATGTTCGATGTGAATAAGAAAAAAGACCGTTTTTAACGTTGATTTAAGACTATTCGGTATATTTTTTAATTAATTTGCAACCTAAGCGGATAAATATAGACTTAAGTCTTTACCCTGATCGCTTTTTTTAAGACAATACATCCCAGTTTTTGAATTTTCTATTCATCTTCCTATATTTTAATTTATTGGACTCTGATTTATGACAACCCCGCTGAATGAACGTCGTATAGCTAACGCAATTCGTGTATTGGCTATGGATGCTGTGCAAAAAGCTAATTCTGGACATCCAGGTGCTCCAATGGGGATGGCAGATATCGCTGATGTCGTATGGCGTGAATTTTTAAACCATAATCCAAGCAACCCACAATGGGCAAACCGCGACCGTTTTGTATTGTCAAATGGTCATGGTTCAATGTTGCAATATGCTTTGCTTCATTTAACTGGTTATGATCTTTCTATTGAAGATATTAAACAATTCCGCCAATTACATTCTAAAACTCCTGGTCACCCAGAATTAGGTTATGCACCAGGGATTGAAACGACAACAGGTCCACTTGGTCAAGGTGTTGCCAATGCTGTAGGTTTTGCACTTGCTGAGAAAACTTTAGCGGCACAATTTAATAAAGAAGATATTCAAGTTGTAGATCACTTCACTTACTGTTTCTTGGGTGATGGTTGCTTAATGGAAGGTATTTCCCATGAAGCATGTTCACTTGCTGGAACATTAGGTCTTGGAAAACTCGTTGTTTATTATGATGACAACGGTATTTCTATTGATGGTGAAGTAGAAGGCTGGTTCTCTGACGATACAGAAGAGCGCTTTAAAGCTTATGGTTGGCAAGTACTTCGTGCAGACGGTCATGATGCAGATGCAATTCGTGCTGCGACAGTTGCTGCGCGTGCAGAAAGCTCGAAACCAACTTTGATTATCTGTAAAACGATTATTGGTTTAGGTTCTCCAAACAAACAAGGTAAAGAAGATTGCCATGGTGCGCCATTGGGTAATGATGAAATTACATTAACTCGTGAAGCATTGGGTTGGAAAGAAGAGCCGTTTGTTATTCCTGCTGATGTCTATACCGCTTGGGATGCAAAAGCAAAGGGTTCAGCTTCAGAAGCTGCTTGGAATGACGTTTTTGCAAGCTATGCTGCAAAATACCCAACAGAAGCGGCTGAGTTAAAACGCCGTGTGAATGGTGACTTGCCTGCAGAATTTTTGGCACAATCGGATGCTTATATTGCTGAAGTGAATGCCAAAGGTGAAACCATTGCAACACGTAAAGCAAGCCAAAATGCGATTCAAGCATTTGCACCTTTACTACCTGAAATTTTAGGTGGTTCTGCTGACTTGGCTGGTTCAAACCTTACACTTTGGAAAGGCGCGAAAGGGGTTGAGTCTGATCCTGCGGGTAACTATGTACATTATGGTGTGCGTGAGTTTGGTATGACTGCAATTGCCAATGGTGTAGCATTGCATGGTGGTTTCATTCCTTATGTAGCAACCTTCCTTATGTTTATGGAATATGCTCGTAATGCAGTTCGTATGTCTGCATTGATGAAACAACGTGTGATCCATGTTTATACTCATGACTCAATTGGTCTAGGTGAAGATGGTCCAACGCATCAACCTGTTGAGCAAATTGCTTCTTTACGCGGTACACCAAATTTAAATACATGGCGTCCATGTGACACAGTTGAAGCGTCTATTTCTTGGAAATCTGCTTTAACACGTCACGAAGGCCCTACAGCATTAATTTTCTCTCGTCAAAACTTACCATTCCAAACACGTACTCAAGCTCAGATTGAGAATGTTGTGAAAGGTGGTTATGTATTGGCTGAAGAAAAAGGCGAATTAAAAGCGATCATTATTGCGACTGGTTCAGAAGTTTCATTGGCGATGGAAGCATATGCACAACTTGATGGTGTACGTGTAGTGTCTATGCCATGTGCGGAAGAATTTGTGAAGCAAGATGCTGCATATCGTGAAGCTGTATTACCATCAAATATCCGTGCACGTGTTGCAGTTGAAGCTGGACATGTAGATTACTGGTGGAAATTTGTAGGTCTAGACGGCAAAGTTATTGGTATGTCAACTTACGGTGAGTCTGCACCAGCCAAAGATTTGTTCCAATTCTTTGGTATTACCACTGAAGCTGTTGTTGGCGCTGTAAAAGAATTAACTGCTTAATTCTTGCATCGTTTTAAATATTGAAACGCCCCGAGAGGGGCGTTTTTATATTGTGAAATTTGTTTGTAAATTAAGTAAATTTTAGTAGCAGTTTTTAGCAATAGGTATATAGTTGTGCCATTCATTGGGTATTCATGAAACATAGTGATACATATCCCAGAAGTGAGGAAAATATGAGCCTTTATGAACAAATTAGTGATGAAATTACCTTGATGGACGCAGGTGAGCAAAAGTGGATTGGGCAGGATTTGCCGCTCGAATCTATGGTTGCCGTTGAGTTGCTGTTACAAGATTTTCAAGAAGACAAGTTGATTAAGATTCGCCGTAAAAACCATGAAAAACAATCTGGTTTAAAGCAAGTTGATCGTGTCTTGGTTGAAAAGTTATAAGTTTAAAAGCCCCGAAAGGGGCTTTGATTTTTATCGTTTGTAATTTTAAAAATTAATTTTCATCTAAATTAACAACTGAAAAAAATGATAATTAAAGAATCTAATTTTGAAGATATAAAAGATCAGCAAATGAATACTGAACAAGAACAATATTCCAGAAAACTAAAAGAATTGATTGCACAAGGTTATAAAATTTTTTCTGTATATAGTCTTGATAAAACGGAAGCTTTAGATGTCTGTATGTGTGGTGGTTGTTCTTTTAAGGAAGATCATATTTATTTGAAAAATACACCATTGCAACGAATTGAGATTGGTATTTTCAACAATTATGTAAATGCAGCATATTCAAATCAAACATCGCTATGCGAGTTCAAATATTTTTTACCATTGTTTTTAGATTCTTTAGTGCAAGGAACCAATAATTTTTTATCAGAAAATTATTTCTTTCAGCGCATAAGTGCTTATAGCTTAGGGGACTGGACTATTGGGGAATTAGCCTTTTTACAGCAATTTGCAGAAACTTATATTCATTATCATTTATATCAAGAAGAGAATGCTGAATTTAAATATATAGAAAATTTTTTGGATATGTTTCAGTCTTATTTGTTTGATACAGAAAAATTGTCAAATCTCTGTTTAAATCATCCCTCAGCATATAGCCTAATTGACTATGCAACGCAAAAAGTGAATAGCGGTTATGATGAATATGAACAAGCAGATGAATTAAGTCTTACTTCTGAACGTGTTAGAAAAATCTTATTGCAATGGAAAAATGACCAGTCTATCCGCCAGCATTTCATAGATTGTTATAACGCTTTTAAACATCAAGGTTATACTTTTAATCAAGGAAATGCTAACTGGGTCAGAAAATGGATAGAGGGCATTGAGCGGGGTATTTATTAATAAGAATACCTGATCCTCTTGTTAAAAATGAGGGAATTCTTATTCAATACCCAACTCTGTCTGAATTTGGATATTTGAAGTCAATAATTTATGAACAGGACAACTTTCTGCAACTTTAAGCAGTCGTTTATGTTGTTCCTCGGTAAAATCACCTTTAAGAATAATTTTCCTTGAAATATTATTTTGGCCTGCTTCAGGATCACCCTCAGGATTTAAAGCTAAATCTAATTGAACATGTTCAATTTTAAGCCCTTTATGATTTGCATACATTTCTAGGGTGACCACAGTACAAGCGCCTAGTGCTGATAATAAAATTTGAATTGGATTCGGTGCAGTATCTTGACCACCTTTATCGCTAGGTTCATCGGCATACCATGTATGTCCTTGCGGATTGGTGAGTGTTACACGATAAGCTGTTTGTGTACTTTGTGCTTGAGCAATATTTGCCATAAAACATTCGTCAGATAAAAAAGACCAGTACTATAAATATAAAATTTCCGTAAAATGGTCTAGTGTAATTTATTGCTTTATAAATTTTAGCTTTGAATTTAGCCTATGGTCTATGCTTTGCTTAATTAGATTGTAAAAAATTAAATAATGATAAAACAATGCCTTGTATTGATTTTTAAGGTTTTGATCAAGTTTTAAAAATGGTCATTATAGAATCGTTGCATATATGCAACATATCGTATTATCAATAACAATGAATTTATACGGGAAGTGTATAAACTAATATCCATTCGATAGCGAGAATATAAAGATGAACTTTAAAGCATTAACATTGGGTTTAGCCGTAGCATCAGTAGCAACTTTCAGCATGGCAAAACCTGTAGATTACAAAATTGATCCAACGCATACTGCAACAGTATTTACTTGGAATCATTTCGGTTTTTCAACTCCTTCAGCAAACTTCAGTGACATCCAAGGTACGATCTCTGTTGATAATGCAAAACCAGCAGACTCATCTGTCAATGTAACTATTCCATTGTCTAGTTTAAATACCAATGTTGCAGCATTAGATGAACATTTAAAAAATGCAGATTTCTTTGATGCTGCAAAGTATCCAAACATCACTTTTAAAAGTACGAAAGTTCAAGCTTTAGGTAAAAACAAATACAAAATCACAGGTAACTTAACTGTGAAAGATGTGACTAAACCTGTTGTTTTAGATGCTGTTTTAAACAAACAAGGTGAGCATCCAATGACTAAAGCACAGTCAATTGGTTTCAATGCAACAACATCATTTAATCGTTCAGCATTTGGTGTTGGAGCATATGTCCCAAATGTAGGTGATAAAATCACTGTAAATATTACAACAGAAGCTTCTGTAGCGAAGTAATATTGAAATAGATTAAAGGCCTAGAAAGTTAGTTTAACTTTATAGGCCTTTTTTATCGTCTATTCCTTATTCAATTTAAGATACTTAAATAATCATTACTCACTATGATTTGCTCTAGAGGCAAAATCAGCTATTTTTCAGTCGTTGCAATTCTTTTATATTTTTAAATTTTTTCTAACATTAGCATGATACTGCTTATATAAAATGCTAGACAATTTCCTGCTGGGAAACTAACGACTATTTCGAACTGCTCTAGAAAAACGACGGTCATCTGTGTAGTTAATGGTCGGTGCAAAAAAACCAGTCTTAAAGTCGACATTCCATGCCTTATATTTGTAGCCTATAGGTTTCCATGGGGATAATGAACTTGACCAATATTTACCATTAGATGGGGTATTGGGAAAAATATGAGTATCTAATGTAGGGCTAGTTGAATCATCAGCACAGTTAGTCGGAGCTTTTTGCCCATAAGGTAATTTTTTCATTTCAAGTTCATGATCTTGTCCATATTGTCTCCGCTCTTGTTCTGGCAATTGTATTTGTCCTATTTTCCTCCAGCCAGTACTACATTTACGAATTGTTATTAATTCTTTTATTTTGGGAACACGCCAGTTATTTTTACCTTCAAATCCACTATTTTTATTCATTTGATCAAGATAATCTTGTGCATCTTCCCAGTTTTTAAATTCCAAAGGATCACCCTTACAAGTTGAGCCTGTCCATGATTGCCCAATTGAACAACGCATCCAGATTAGACCTGTTGCAGGGTCACGCCATTGCCCAGATTTGCTTAATTGCTCATCCGTTTCTGCGTAAACACTCATAGCGCTTGTTGAAACTATTAATAGCAAGGATGCTGGAATTAAGCTTTTACGCTGCTCAATACAAAGTTTAAATTGGTTAAAGATATTCATTTTGTCTTATTGCTTAAGGAATAGTTCTCTGTAATTTACTTTTACTTCCCTCCAAAGTAAATGTAGAAAAGACCGAATTCCGTATTATCGTTGCCTTGATATATTTTAAAACTACATTGGTGAATATTGAGCAATGGTAAAGTGGATGATGTCTATATCTGTTTTAACTAGGCTTTTTATCACCTAGTTATAAGTTGAATCGATTTAATCAGTACGGATATCTAAATATTCAATATAACCAGTACCTTCAACTGCACGACCCTTGAATGTACCTTTGTATTTATAGCTCCCTGCATAGCCTCCCGCCATACCATATTGAAAATCAGCATTTGTTCGCCCATCAATATGGATTAACGGGTTTCCATTATCATCATTCACGCTCCATGAAAAGGTACGAGCTAAACGCATTGATAAACCATTCGGGGTTATAACGCGCTGAGCTTCAAATGTATGGACATTAAAATTAAATCCATTTGAATAAATACTGCCATGATCATCTGTAGAACGAATATATACTCGACGTTGCAATACCAGATTTAATGGACCAAGGACTTCTACAAGTAGGACTTGAGTTTTCTCATCGATATTTAAAATATGATAGGTAAAATAATTGATATATAAATTTACATCTACTGCACGAGCATATTCATAAGTACAAAGACCCTGAACCTTGGTTTTTTTACCTTGATATTCAAGAGATCCTTCATATGTACATAATAATGCCCAGTGATCATATAAACCCAATGACATTTGTGCAAAATGGGCAATTTTATCAGTCGCACGAATCTTTAAATCAAAATTGAAATCATGACCTTCACGATGCGCATGAAAATTTGGATATGTACCTTCGAGTAACACGTCACGACCAAAACTTAAAGATGAACCATTGCTTTCCAATACACAGTCATTTTCTACACTATAGCCATTAAAGTGTTCTTTTGTACCTACTGCGGTACCGATTAATACATTTGCAGTATCAAGCGCAGTAGTTTGGATCAAATGTTGATTCCGAAAAATTTTTACACGAGGCTGGCCAACCACAATTAATAGATTCAAAAAATTAAATGGTGCTTCAAGATTCGGAATCATAACCCCATAATGAACGCAAGAATACTTTCCTTTTGGTGTATGCGTTGGCGTATTCTCATCGAACGGTCTTCCGTTGATTGTCTCTGAACGATCGATAAAATGATGTAAAAACTTTGGCGCAGCAATGTGTTTGGGCAATAATCGTTTCATCTAAATGATCCTTAATACTTTATTTGTTAAAATTTACAGTTCTAATGAGATGCCTTGACGAGCACTTTTTATATCCAATGCACTCTTAGAAGTAATTTTAAGATATGATTTTGCAAATATTTTCTGTGATGTCTTGTTTAAGATGATTTCAAAATTTTTAGGTAGTTTTATTCCTAGGGGATTGCTTTCTTTAATCGAAAGCTCAGTAAAAACACGGGTTCCCATAATATAATCAAACCACGGACGTGTAACACACCAATTGGCATTTTGATTACTTGCCATATGATGATCATAGTGCCAAGGGATTCGTTTACGCGCATATTCAGGGTCTAGATGAGATTTTGCATGTACTCGCCAATAATTCCATATCCCATAATATAAGCCGGCAGTAAAAAATGGTGCAATGGGTAAAAATACAGTTGAAACCGCGGCTAAACCTAACAATGCGGTTTTTTCATTATAAATTTCTGCATTTTTAAACATAGATTCACGATATCCTTCATCATGAAATACATCTGTTCTGGCACGTTTATGATGTGCTATATGTGTGAAGAAAGGGCTATTACGGTGTTTACTTGGAAACTCATGCAACCATACCTTATGTGCATACCATTCAAATCCATTCGCAACTAAAAGGCCTATTGGAAAACCTAACATCTCTGATCCTTTTCAATTAAGAAATAACCATCAGTGTAGAAAAGAACAGCTCATTTTTTTTGACCGAAAAGCTAACTCGTTAAATGTCATTAGAATCAAGTTATAGCTAAAAACTTATTTTTGCTTGCGCTGGCGATAATGGGATGGCGTTTCATTTGTCCAACGTTTAAAGGCACGTGAAAAGGCGGAAGGCTCAGAAAAACCAAGTAAATATACAACTTGATCTATGCTTATATTGGGATTCATCAACAGCTTTTTGGCCATTTTTTCACGATAAGTTGCCAAAACTTTTTCAAAAGTCGTGTTAACTTCTTTAAGATCTGCACGAAGTTTTCGGGGCTGTAGCCCTAAATGTTGGGCAATTAATTTTAGATCTAATTGCCCTGATTCTAATAAACCAGAGCTGAGTAAGTTTTCTATATCATTAATCAAATAATATTTATCGACAACTTTCACCTGCTGTTTAGCTACATGCTCATGTATTTTTAATAGCATTGGCTCAGCCGATGCTGAAGCTAAACTCAATATTTCCGCATCAAAAATTATACAGCCGTACTGCATACCTAAACGAGTCGGGCATTTCCAGATACGTTGATATTCATCTAAACTCGCGCCTTCTTGGTAAGGCAACCATATTTCTTTGGGATAAAAATGATTGTTACTGATATAGTTTAAAAAATTAAGCATAACGCTTATGGCACATTCTAGATAATGACGAACTGGGTGCTGAAGATTCGTGATCATTGCATTTTGATTTTCAATGTGTAAATGAGCCACAAAAGCATCGGTAAAAATTTTCTGATAACGCAACGCTCTTTGTAAGCCGTCTCCAAATGTAGGGCTACTCATAAAAATGTATTCTAATATTTCGCCTCTAAAAATGGGGAAATGTTCACCTACATGAAGTCCGATATCCTGATCAGCACTGATTTCTTCAGCTATTTCCCAAAAGCGTTGTTGGGTCGAATTATCTCGCCGAATGGTTTTGTCAGGTGGTTGTTCAGATAATCTTATTTGTGAAAATATCCGATTTGCGTCCAAATTCATTTTATTTAGGGTGTGATATGTTAACCAGAGGAAAACACCAGAATCACTAGATTTACTTTGATCCATAAATCAAAAATACCGATTTCAACAGATACAATTTATATTCGTAGATCAGGCTACAAACGTATAAAAGTCATCAAAATTTAAGCTTGTTTTATCATCTTAGAGAAAGCCATTTGACTGTTCAATGTCATTGCGTGCTAATTTTAATTATTGTTCTACAATCTAATTTAGCTATTCAGCAAATACGCCTAACAACCTTTTTAAAAAGTCTTTTATTTATGAGCAGCCTTTTCAACTAGTCGCTTAAAACTAGGACATTGCAAATGCGATGGTGCAGGGCAGTCACCTACGTGACGAAGTATGTCACGAAGTGCGATCAATTTATGAATTTGAAGATCAATCTCATCAGCTTTTTGGTGAATAACACTTGGTGAAAGATCAAGTGCACCACGACTATCGAACATTGCTGCGATTTCTTTAAGTGAAAAGCCTGCTGATTTCCCCATTGAAATTAAAGTGAGTCGTAACAGCACTTCAGAAGAGAATTGTCTACGTAATCCATGGCGAGAAATTGAGAAAATCAAACCGATTTCTTCATAATAGCGTAGTGCTGAAGGTTTAATTCCACTTTTTGCTGAAACTTCACCAATATCAAGAAATTTCATACTTGACCTCAAGTCAACTTGAATTAGTAGTATCTGATTAAACACTACTGCTGACAAGAGCGCAACATGACAGAGCAGACAGAATCATTAACATTGACAAACAAGACCCAAACTGGAATCACTATCACTTTGGCGTTATCCATGCTATTGGCATCGCTGGGAACAAGCATTGCTAATATCGCATTACCCACACTAGCTGAGGTCTTTTTACTGCCATTTATTCAAGTACAGGCTGTTGTAATTGGATATCTGATCTCGTTGACGATCACGGTTGTGATTGCTGGACGCTTAGGTGATCGATATGGATGTAAGTCTATGCTGATCGTTGGACTGCTTATATTCAGTTTGGCTTCACTGCTATGTAGTGTTGCACCCAGCTTATGGATATTGGTTGCTGCACGATCATTTCAAGGAATAGGTGCGGCATTCTTAATGACACTTGCAATGGCACTTACACGTCAGACCGTCAGTAAATCACAGTTGGGAAGAGCAATGGGAATGCTTGGAACAATATCTGCTTTAGGTACAGCACTTGGACCAGTGTTGGGCGGGTTTCTGCTTGTCGTGAGCGGTTGGCAAAGCATTTTTGGATTACAGTTTATACTTGCGGGTATCGCGATTATTCTGGCTAGGGTACTGCTGCCTAATGATTACATTAAAAAACAAATTCCTGCGCTAACTTCTTTGCAAACAGACCAGAACATAACACCAAACCTTATGGTTAATTCGTTGGTTGCAGCTGTTATGATGACCACACTTGTCATTGGACCTTTTTATCTCAGTCTTGGTCTAAACTTGGATCAAATACAAGTGGGTTTGATTATGGGGATTGGGCCAGTGGTTGCTATCTTAAGTGGGATTCCATCGGGTCGACTTGTCGATCGTTGGGGCAGTCGCTATATCGTCATTACAGGGTTAATTTTTCTGATTATCGGTAGCTCGATGCTCGCTATCTTACCGAAATTGATGGGTATAAGTGGCTATATTATGCCGATCATTATTTTGACTTCGGGTTATCAGTTGTTTCAGGCAGCCAACAATACCATGACCTTGGCAGATGTTCCCAAAGCTCGACAAGGGATAGTATCAGGACTTCTTAGCTTATCTCGTAATATGGGCTTAATTATCGGGGCTTCAGTGATGGGAGCTATTTTTTCATTTGGTGTCGGCACAAATCAGCTCACTCAGGCAACGGCTTTAGCAATCATTGATGGGATGCAACTTACCTTTATCTGTGCTGGAGCATTGATGGTTGTGGGCTTACTCATCAGTTGTGTCTCATTTCGTAGATAATATTGATCAGAAGGGCTTGTAGTGCAATCGTATAAAATGAGCCAGATTCAACAAGCCCTCAAAAAGAGGGCTTGTATGCATTTATTTTTGTTTGGTTTCAATTAAATCACTTAAATCATATCCTAAGCTTTTAGCATAATTTAAATATTCTTCAGTCGTGGCTGGATCAAGCTGTTGAGATCGACTGAGTAACCATAAATATTTCTTATTGGGTGTGCCAATCAATGCAACTTGATAATTTTCATCTAGCTTTAAAATCCAATAATCACCACGCCCTACAGGTAACCAACGAAGTGCTTTTGGTAAAAAACTCACTTTTAATTTGGAGTTTGTAGGCGCGTTTTGTACATATGCTTCGCCAATTGATTGTTGAAGCTTGCCATTTTTATCGTAACAACGATTATCCACTTTGATTGAACCATTTTCATTTAAGGAATAATCAGCAGTAACGTTATAATCACATTTCTTTTGAAAATACATTGGTTTGCGTGCAATTTCATGCCAAGTACCCAGATACCTCTTTAAATCTACATTGTTAACGGTTTGAATCTTTTCATTTCCTGCATAAGCAAATGCCGCAACACTCAGTAATGCTATTCCACCGACGAGCGTAAATATTTTAAACTTGTTGTTCATGACATAGCCCTATATTTAAGTATTTAATATATATATTCATTATGTCGCGCCCGATGCGGGGATATTGTAATTTTGCTTACAAGTCATGTAGTTTTTTCATGTAAAAATCCCTTCTAAGCAGTCCAAGTTGTCTTTTTCTTGCGATAATTTCATCATGTTGGTAGGGCAGTATTTCAACCAATTGATCAACAGTTAAATGATTGTTTTCAATCAGTAAGCAATCTTGATCTGTTGACCAAGCAGAGGATAACAATTGTTTTCTGTTTGGCTTATTTCTAGGGGGCATGGATTAAGTTCTTTACACCTTGATGGCTGATAATCAATAAAACTACGAGTGATTGAATTTTAACGCTCTGCACTTTGAGTGAATCAGATTCGATCTGTTTATATCAAATTTTGATTTTGTTACTTAATCAAGATTTTAATACGTACTTTAGCAAAACTCAAATTTTAATTGTTATCGACAAATTGAGCGGGTGATAAAAATAGTTTATGCTCAGTTTAATCTAAGAACAATGAAGCAGATTTATGAAAAAAATAACAATGGTAATGGTAATGTTGCTGATGCTTACAGGCTGTATTACACCAAATCCTCATAGTTTGGTATTGATGCAGCAAGAAAAACAAATTGAAGTCATGCATGAGCAATTGGATAATGAAAATACCAGTAATGAGGTAAATAGAGCATTATTATGTGGTGAATATGAGCGTGTCTATAAAAATGAATACCTGCCTGCTTTAATGAAATTAGACAAATCTATGGGACAAGAAAAACCTAAACAGTATTATTTGGATGAATTAAATAACACCATTACTCAATATTTAGAACTGAAAAAAATAACCTGTTAAGGCTTTTTAGTTGGTTCAGTATTTATGCTAAGTTTCTTCCATTTTCTGATTTGAACTCTAAAATTGGTAAAAGGGGCGACAGTGTTGATATGAATCCATTTATACAGTGGCCAGTTGGCAGGTGTGGTTGCCCATTTACGTTGATTTATTTTAAATAGTTCTTCATCTGTTAGATTTTCAATCCAGTCTGTGACTTCTTTGACTCGTTTAGACAATAACTGAGTATTTTCTTTTAATGAATACTGGGCATAAGTTTGATAAAAATTTTGATATAGACTTGCTAAGTTATTCCATTTATAGCCTTCTTTTGGCATTGAAACGGGGAAACCTGTAAGTTCTTTACTTTCCCATTCTAATAATAAATTTACCCATCCCAATTGATAGGCTAAGTTTTGGGCAGGGGTTTTATCTACAGCCGCAACTTTATGATCTTTTAAGTCTTCGGATATTTCTTCAAATTCTGTTAAATATTGCTTTAATGAATTATTGATTGCAACAATCAGTTCCTGTTTAGATTGGTAGGTTTTCATCTATTCAATATTCTCAAAATAAATACAATACTGTTTATATTTAATGCATGTTTAGATCTAATTTATTTTAACGATGACAATGATGGAGCAACTCATTACCGTAGTGAATATACAGTAATGAGTCTGAAATTTATGCCAATAGAAAATCAGTCATTCCAGAAGGCTTGTCTATTGTTTATATTCCGCAGCGATTATTCAAAATTATTTAGTAGCAGCTTGCTCATCGCCTTGTGCACTTCTAAACAACTTCCATTCATCAACCACTGTTCCATTTGGAAGCTTACAATATCCTACTTCATTTCCTAAAGCATCTTTTTTAATCTGAGACTCTCCTCCCATTTTTTGACAATACACACTTGCAGGATTGGCCATGCCAAGCGGTTTAGCATTTTGATTATTTACTTCAGGGGTAGAGCAGGCAGAAAGAAGTGTAGTCATGAGCACAGAAGCGCCAATATATATTTTATTCATTGCAAACAAAGTCTTGGTTTTAAAGTATGCAGTATAAATAAATCAGCAAGCTTTTATGTATCTACTCTGTATAATCCTGTAGCTCAAACATAATGATCAGGTATGATTTAGTGTAAAATATTAAGTTTGATTAAATAATATTGTGTGAGAATAAAGAATATCTTTTTAATGTAAATGCTATAGTCAGTTAAATATAATAATCAGTTAAATATAAGTAATGCAGTATTCATATTATATTTCGAGCAACGCCGTATTAATGGGTGAAGAGTAAATACGTTATAAAAAGCACGAAACAGAAAAGTCTATTTCATGCTGATATAGATAAATAGATTATACATTTAAGTGTTTGATAAAATGCTCTAAAACCAGTGGTGATTTTAATTCAAGATTTGCTGCATATTTTTCATTTTCAGCTCGTAAATGAGGAATATTTAATCCAGCTTTGCGTAATTCACACGTATGACCAATCAACCATTTTTCCATATCGTCTGCCGCAACTTCCACATGGAATTGTAACGCCAAGATATTTTGTCCAACTCTAAACGCCTGATTTGTATAAATTGCTGAACTGGCAAGTAATTCAGCCTGTACAGGTAAGTCAAAGGTATCACCATGCCAATGTAAAACTTCGGTATTAACGAGTGGTAATAAGGGATTATTTTGAGCTAGATTTAGCTTCAATTGACTCCAACCAATTTCTTTTTGATGGCCTGCATAAACCTTTGCGCCCAAAGCATGTGCAATCAATTGTGCACCTAAGCAAATGCCAATTGTTGGTAAATTCTTGGCTAAACGTTGTTTAAGATAAGCGATTTCATCATTTAAAAAGGGATAGTCTTCAGTTTCATAAACACCAATTGGGCCACCTAGAATGATGACTAGACCTTCAAATTCAAAAGCTTGCTTTAAATCATCCATACCCGCTTCAAAATAACGTATGCGATAGCCCAAATCATAAAAAGTGTCTTCAAGAATACCTAAATCTTCAAATGCTAAATGTTGAATGGCATAGATTGTCTTCGGCAAAGCGTGTGTGGAGGAAGTCATGGTTTTATAATGATTTAACGAGAATATTGCTAATTTATACTAGATTGTATTGGGTTGAAAACTAAATTTATGCTGTGATTTGCAACATAGAATAAATACAGTGTTTGCTTGATTCCAAAATGGTCAATTTAACCGAATTATCAGAAACACTTCTTGCTATCAGTATAGCACCCACCAGTTGACATAAGACGCCCCAAGCTTTTTCTTCACTCCCAAGGCGTTGAGTAAATAGGGCATGACCGCGTTGTAATTCTTGTTGATAGCATTGTTTAATCTCCTCATCAGAACGTGCGACTTCTGTAGCGAGTGTTGGCAATACACAACCATAATCTGGATGTTCAACATGCGAGAGGGTTAAGTAACGATTGAGTTCAAATTCAATCCATAACTCAGCCTGCTCATGGGGATTGTTTTGCCACATCTGAATGCTATTTTTGAGTTCGTTTTCAACCAATGCTTTAAACAAATCCTGCTTGGAAGAAAAATGTGAATAGAATGCACCACTGGTCACACCAGCAGCTTTCATAAAGCCATCTACACCGGTTGCAGCAAAACCATCTTTTTTAGCAAGCTGTCCACTGATTTTTAATAGCTCTTTTCTTTTTTCTTCTTTATAGCCAGATTTGTATCGCATATTTTCCTCGATCAAATTTTTCCTTGACGCTCTAGTAAAACTATAACATAGTAATCGTTATAATAACGATCGTTATGCAAAAAGGGAAGCATGATATGCAAGATGAAATAACAACATCAAATCAGAAGGTTGCATTGATTATTGGAGCAGGTGATGCAACAGGTGGCGCAATTGCGAAACGTTTTGCCAAAGGGGGATATATTAGTTGTATGACCCGTCGCAATGCTGACAAGTTACAACCACTGATTGATGAGATTGAACAGGCAGGTGGAACAGCATATGGTTTTGCATCTGATGCTCGAAAAGAACAGCAAGTTATACAATTGATCGAAGAAATTGAAAGCAACATTGGCGAAATAGAGGTACTGGTTTTTAATATCGGTGCCAATGTTCCATGTAGCATACTTGAAGAAACAGCGCGTAAATATTTTAAAATATGGGAAATGGCGTGTTTTTCTGCTTTTTTAACTGGTCGTGAAGTGGCGAAACGAATGGTAAGCCGACAACGCGGGACATTGATCTTTACTGGCGCGACTGCTGGTCTACGTGGTGCTGCTTATTTTTCAGCATTTGCAGGGGCAAAGCATGCACTTAGAGCTTTGGCACAGAGTATGGCGCGTGAACTTGGTCCACAGAATATTCATGTGGCTCATGTGGTAGTTGATGGTGCAATTGATACAGATTTTATTAAAAACAGTTTTCCTCATCTTTATGAGAAAAAAGATCAAGATGGTATTTTAAATCCTGAACATATTGCTGAAAATTATTGGCATCTTGCCCAGCAACCACGTGATGCATGGACACATGAGCTAGATTTACGTCCTTGGATGGAAAAATGGTAAGTCACTTTATATTGGTAAGTTAATTAATAGTTGCGAGTTGCTATAAGTCATGTTGTATAAGCAGGTGGCTTTATCTTTGTATAGCGAGAGTACGTCTGGATGATTTAAGTTACTTATAGAATCATTTTTACAGTAGTACGATAAAAACATGATCAGTACAGTTAAGGAATAACACTAAATGAAACAGGTAGAATTTTATTTTGATTTGGGTAGTCCATATAGTTATTTAGGCTTTTATCAGATTCAAAAAATTGCAAAACAAAATCAAGCACAAGTGATCTGGAAACCAATCTTGCTTGGCGGCATTTTTAAAGCCACAGGGAACAGTAGTCCAATGGCTGTGCCAGCAAAAGCCAGTTATTCGATGATCGATATGGGGCGTTGGTCAAAACTCTGGAATATTCCAATACAAATGAATCCCTATTTTCCTATTAATACTTTAAATCTGATGCGTGTGATTACAGCGGTTCAGCTTTATCAAGCTGAAAAATTCTTAACAGTGTTAAACGCTTTATTTGATGCAATGTTTGGACATCCACGTAATTTAAATGATATCAATGAACTTATTAGCTTATTTCAATCATTGGGTTTTAGTACAGAGCAGGTTCAAACTTGGCTTTCAGATGAACAGGTTAAAGCCCAACTAAAAAATATCACAGAAGAAGCCATTGGGCGTGGTGTTTTTGGTGCACCGACATGGTTTATTGGCAATGAAATGTTTTGGGGCGTTGATCATCTTCACTTTGTTGAGATGGAATTGGCTAAATCTTGATCAATACGCTTTTAAATTCTGATTCCATTATTTAGACTGCTAGCATGAGAGAATAGCTGTGCTGTAGCTAGCCATGCAGCACAGCTATTCTACAGAAAGCCAAACCACATCGAATCAGCAAAATATTTGATGAATAAACGCTAATCAAAAATATAATAGATTAAACATAATAATGCTGTAATAGTGCAAGGATCAGTGCCAAAGTGAATACGGATAAAAGTGTTTGCATGCTGATGCTTGCTGCCATTAATTGATGATCGCCGTTTAACAGTTTGGTTAAGATATATGCGGAAGATGCGGTTGGGATAGAAAAGAAAATCATGATAGCAATCACCGAGGCATGACTTAGCTCAAAAAACTGCAAACAGATAAAGGCAATAAGCGGGATCAGCAATAATCTGAGTAGGCTAATGAGCAAAGACTTTTTCAGATAAATTCTGAGGGTCGAAAACTGAATTGCTGTTCCTACACATAATAAGCCCAACATCAGACTACTACTTGAAAAAGCATTTAACAGATTTGCAAAGCCAGACCAAATAGGGATGTTTAAAACATTAAATGTAATTCCCAATATACAAGAGCTGATCAGTGGGTTTTTGATTAAAGACCAGAAAATATTTTTAATGTTCAGTTGATCTTTATCTGTCAGAGAAAGGATCGAAATAACATTAACCAAGGGAATTGCTATAGCAAGGATATTTACCAAGATACTTTTGATTTCAGCATGATTGAGTGTCGTGGCAATCGAGAGTCCGAGATAGGTATTAAAACGAATCAAGCTTTGGACATATACACCGATCTGGGCAATAGGTGTGCGGTTTAACTTTGCAAACAGATAAACGCCAGCAATGATCATGGCCATAATGAAAAAAATGACCGTGAGAATGCTGTTGAGATGCCCCATATTCATATCTGCATTTGCAAGAGAGCTAAACAATAAGGCTGGAAATAAAATATAGTAATTGAGCTTTTCTGCGCCATTCCAGAATTTCTCTTCCAATATACGCGACTGGAACAGATAAAAACCTAAACCAATCAGGGCAATGGATGGGAAAAGAATAGTAATCATTTGTAGCATGCTGAACGCTCTATGCAGAACCTAATTCGACCAAGTCCCAGCCACTGATTTTTTCATCTGTAAGCTAAACCCAAGTAAACTTTAACCAAGAATATGACTTATGCCTATTTATGGTAAAATGAGTCTTTACTCATGGATAGAGTGGCGATGACATTTACTCAACTGACTATTTTTGCCATGTTGGCTGAACAGAAAAGCTTTACTGTTACAGCACAGCGTTTGCAAATTTCTCAATCTGCGATTTCTCATGCAATTAAAGGCTTAGAACAAGATTGGTCGGTCAAATTGTTTTATCGCAATCATAATGAAGTTGAGTTAACTGAATCGGGTATACGGCTTTTAGTGCATGTGAAAGAAATTTTGAATATTTCTAATGTGCTAAAACAAGAAATCTCCGATATACAAGGATTTCATTCTGGCACTTTAAGAATTGGATCTTTTGGTGCTTCATCTTCTAATGTATTGATTCCCTTAATTCTAGAAAAATTTAGTTTAAAATATCCAAATATTGAAGTGTTTATTAAAGAAGGAACGGACAAAGATATTGCTCAATGGATTCATGACCGTACTATTGATGTTGGATTTGTGGTTTTACCTGAAGAACGTTTTGATACTTTTCCTGTGATTGAGGATATTTTTGTAGCACTTATACCCAAATCCTATGCACGATCACAACAAAGTGCAGTTCGATTGGATGAATTGGTTGAACATCCTTTTTTAATGACCTCAGCAGGCAGTCAAAACCATGTGACAGAGATGTTTAGAAAAGCCAATCTGAGTCCAAAAATTAAATGTTATTTTTCTCAAATTTTGACCATTATTAATATGGTGAACAATGGTGCTGGTGTTTCAATTGTCGCAGATATGGCCTTGAATAAAGAGTTGATGACGCTGTTTCCCAATGTTCAAAAATTACCTTTATCACCCAATATCAAGCGGTCTATTAGTCTGGCAGTGAAGAATAAAAAACAGATGAGTCCAATTACACAGGCATTTATTGATATTGCACAAATGGTTTAGCATTTTATCGTGAGCGTTTCGCAAAAGAACAAAAGAACAGTATAAGCACAGAGAATGAATGATTTGATTTATAAACTCATAGAACGTCCTAAAACAGCATTTATATTATGTGGCTGTGTTGCTAACCTATCCTTATGGGCAATCAGCCATATCAAAAGCTTTAGCATTTTATGGGTACTCGGCTTTTTCGTTTTTACTGCATTTTCTGCATTAGCTTTGTCTATATATTTGATGGAAATTGTTGAGAAAAAGCCAAGATACAAAATCTACTTTCAACTGTTGTTTTACACACTTTTGATCATTTTATATTTAGCATTGAATACTTATCAATCTGTTTTAGATCAGAAATTTTTTCCACGAAGTTTAGTGATGTTTGTGGTTGTGTTTTTCACAATGTTATTGATGATGAATTTAAGAGTCGTGGTGGGATATAGCTTCAAAAATATTAAAATGTTATGGAAAAGGCTTAAATAATTTTGCTGCTAATCTGAGTATATCTGATTTGAACGTATTGGTTTATGCAACTAAACAAACAATACTAAACAGGCGATAAAGGAATATGTTGATGGATTTAGAAACATTACAACGGCAAATCTGCAAAAAATATCAGTCAAAATATATCGAATTTAATCTGTCGGATAGGGTTGCAATTGCATTACAGAGTCTAGGTCAACAACCGATTTATGCAGTTCGAGTTGCGCTACAAAAACCAGACAATGTTTCTTGGTTTATTCACTGTGGAGAATATTCTTCCGCTGATGATTTTTATCAACCGCTGCATGCCTCGCATTTACAGCAATATTTACCTGAAATTTTACCTTATTTGGCGCTTGAGCACGGTTATCATGTCATTATTGATGAGCATGGCTATGAAGATGTTTGGATGAATCCAACAACCGACTAAATTTAGCGAACCATCACAATCTGTATAAAATGATGAAGAGCTGATTGTGATAAGAATTAAAAAGCATCTTCATCATGACCAAAAAAGCGAACCGAAGTTCGCTTTTTTAAAGTGTAAATCAATTACTGAACTTAGAAGAAGCCCATTGCTTTGGTTGAATAGCTAACCAATAAATTCTTGGTTTGTTGATAATGATCAAGCATCATCTTGTGGTTTTCACGGCCAATGCCTGATTTCTTATAACCACCGAATGCAGCATGTGCAGGGTAGATATGGTAGCAGTTGGTCCATACGCGACCAGCTTCGATCGCACGACCCGCACGATAAGAGGTATGCGCAGAACGCGACCATACACCAGCGCCTAAGCCATACATCGTATCATTGGCAATTCGGATTGCATCGTCATAATCTTTAAATGTTGCGACAGAGAGCACTGGTCCAAAAATTTCTTCTTGGAAAATTTTCATACTGTTGTCGCCTTTGAAAATGGTAGGTTCAATATAGAAACCTTGACCGACTTCCTGACGATCGCCGCCACCTGTAAGCAATTGAGCACCTTCAGCACGACCTGTTGCGATACAACCCAAGATTTTGTCTTGTTGCTCTTGAGATGCCTGAGCACCAATCATGGTGTCTGTATCTAGAGGATGTCCAGTTTTGATGCGTTTTACACGTTCAACTGCCATTTCTAGGAATTTATCGGCAATACTTTCTTGAACCAAGGCACGTGATGGGCAAGTACATACTTCACCTTGGTTTAAAGCGAACATAGCAAAGCCTTCAAGTGCTTTGTCTAAATAATCATCATCTTTATCCATGACATCTTCAAAGAAGATGTTTGGTGATTTTCCACCAAGCTCAAGTGTCACAGGAATAATATTTTCAGTTGCATATTGCATGATCATTTGACCAACAGCAGTGGAACCTGTAAATGCAATTTTAGCAATACGTGGATTGGTTGCCAGTGGGCGACCCACTTCAACGCCGTAACCATTGACAATATTTAAAACGCCTGGCGGTAAAATATCTTGAATGAGTTCAGCAACAACTAAAATACTTGATGGTGTTTGTTCAGCAGGTTTAAGTACAATACAGTTACCCGCTGCAAGTGCTGGTGCAAGTTTCCATGCTGCCATAAGAATAGGGAAGTTCCATGGAATGATCTGACCAACCACACCTAAAGGCTCATGGAAGTGGTAAGCAATGGTATCTTCATCAATTTCTGAGATACCACCTTCTTGTGCACGTAAACAACCTGCAAAATAACGGAAATGGTCAATTGCTAAAGGAATATCGGCTGCCAATGTTTCACGAATTGGTTTACCGTTTTCCCATGTTTCTGCAACCGCTAGTAATTCTAAATTTTCTTCTAAACGATCTGCAATTTTCAGCAGTACATTTGAACGTGTTGTTGGAGATGCTTTGTTCCATGAAGCTTTGGCTTTATGTGCTGCATCTAATGCAAGTTCGATATCTTCCGCAGAAGAACGTGGAATTTTGGTAAAGGCTTTACCATCTACAGGAGAGACATTATCAAAATATTGCCCTTTAACAGGTGCTACCCATTTGCCATCAATAAAGTTTTCATATTGGGCTTTGAACTGTACTTTTGAACCAGGCTGATTTGGATCTACATAACGCATAAGAGTATCCCTTTACTTATATTCATGATCATTCATGATGTGTTTAATATGGCATGTATGAACAATGATTGTTTACATGATGGTTTGAGCATAGAGAGTCAAAGGTAGGGAAAAGGTTGGATGAAATCCAAGACACATTTGCGCTATGCTTTAATCTTTGGCAATATTTTCTTGTTTATTGAAAAATTGCTAAATATTGGAAAAAATTGGTTTTATTCTAACGCTTTGGTATGAGTTGTGTTGACTGAGGTTAAGCTCACTGTGTTAATGTGCTAGAGTAATTTATAAGCAGGTCCGCTGGATAAAAACAACAGAGAAAGGATAGGATATTTTTTAACGAATTACAGAGGAAGTAGCGTATGTTAAGCCAACAAGAGTTATCAAATAAACGGAGTTTAATTGAGCAATTACGCCAAAGTAGTAGTTTGTCTTTAAAACATGCTGATCAACTCGGGCAGAGTATTGCAAGTTCATGGCAACGTTCCAACTCAGCTGCGATTCCCAAAGATCGTGATGCTGCACCCTTGATGAATGTAAAACAAGAAAGAAAAACACTGTTAGAAAAAGCAATCGAACATTGTCGTGATGAATTAACCCATATCGCAGAACAGTCGGCAATGGTTGCTGCAGTAGGGGATATTGGCAGTACCATTATCTGGTCAGCCGCAAGTGGGCAAATGCGCAATGCCGCAGAACGTGTTCATTTTATTGCTGGTGGGCAATGGCGAGAAGATTTGGTGGGAACCAATGCTTTGGCACTGTCATTAAAAACCCAACAATCCAGTTGTGTGTTTTCTAATGAACATTTTATGTCTTCGGTGCATGACTGGGTTTGTTATGCCTCTCCAATTATAGATCCATATTCCAAACAAGTTTTAGGAGTAATTGATCTGTCAACCACATGGAATCATCACAATAGTTTGGGATTATTGGCGGCTGAGCGCTGTGCCTCAATTATTCAATCGGCATTGCTAGAGTTTCAGCAACAACATTTATTTATCCGGGCTTTTGCTGTGCCACAAGTGTTGTTCAATGGCAAGATTGTGGTACTGACACCACGACAAATTGAAATTTTGACTATTCTTGCGTTGTGTCCACAAGGGATGAATCTGGAAAATTTACATCAAGCGCTATATGGTGAACGAAAAGTGAGTGTCGGCACATTAAAAGCTGAAATGTCGCAGTTGCGCGATATCTTGGGTGGCATGCTGGGTTCACGGCCTTATCGTTTATTGGCACATGTTGAAGCAGATTTCTTGCAAGCAGAGAGTGCTTTAGATGCAGGTTATACCGAATCCGCTTTAAAATTATGCAAAGGTGTATTTTTAGCTAAAACTGAAAGTCCTTTTTTATCTGCATGGCGAGACTGCCTTGAATCACGCCTGAGTGAAGCGATTTTTAAAGCCAATGAAACAGATGCTTTATTAAAACACCTTGCACATTTTCCAGAAGCGATTGATGCCGTTGAACGTCTGATTGAACTTACACCAGTCGGGCATCCTGCTCATCAAATTCTAATGAAATATAAAGATGAACATTGATTTTGCAGGATACTTTTAACTGATCATTTGCTTGTAAAGAAGAATGAATTGGCGCTTTTAAAGCTGTTTTTGGGCTAACCAAGAAAAAAGTTGATGATAAACTTCTTTTCTGACTTCTGGTGCCGATAAGACCAAGTCATGCAGTCCATTTTGAATGGTCATGACATTAACGTCGCCCTGTATTTTACCTGCATCCCTGATGATGTCTTTGACCTCTAAAATAACATCAGTGCTTTGAGCATCTCGGTTAAATTTCTTGGGATAGGTCGTTTTGTGAGAATGCATCACTAAGGTTGGAACATTGATCTGTACACCTGCATGAATTTCTTTTTGTGCTTCAAAAATTGCATGCACAAAGCTTAAATATACTTTGGGGTAAGTTGGTTTTTTCCACTCTAAGCTGAAATCCCATTCGCCTTGCAAATCTTTATGCAGACTAGTGACATACCATTTATTTAATTCGCTTGGAAATTTTAAATTAGGTAAGCGTTTACCCAATGCGCTGAGTTTTGGGAGGGCTAATTTTTTCTTCCAAGCAGGCATATTAAAGTCATAAAAAGGACTATTGCACCATAAGGCTTGAATAAGGGGATGTTGTGGATAATGTACTGCATATAATGTTGCGATCAATCCACCTGTAGAATGTCCTGCCAGTAACACCTCAGTGTGGCCTTCCTGACCAATAATCTTTAATGCTTGTGTGATTTCTTCATCATATTCATTCAAATTTAGAACATAATAATATTTTTGATGTGGTAGGTAAGAACGACCATATTTTCTTAAATCAAGTGCATAAAAATCATAATCATGTTGATTAAATTGTTCAGCCATTTCTGTTTGAAAGAAATAATCGATAAAACCATGGATATAGAGCACCGCTTTCTTGGTCGCTTGAGCTGCTTGTTTGCGTACCAAAGTCGCAATGACTTTACCATCATAGTCATCTGCTAAGTTTAAGGTTAGTTTTTCATAACCTGTACCAAGGATATCAGGTTGATATTCAGTAGATTGAGTGGTCATAGCATATTCCTGAATTTATTGAAAAATGAAATCCGAAAAATTACAGATAGTCTTTTACCAGCGCATAGGATTCATCATATAGTTTTTGTGCCAACTGTATATCTTTGGCTTTGCCTGATTTAAACGCAGGGGTTTGCAAACTCACATAATCACCATTGCGCTTTTCCCATGATGGATCAAAAGCAATTTTTTTAATTAATTCGGCAGGTTTAGATGGTGGAATAAGACCAAGTTTAATTATTGCATATTGCCATTTGGGTAACTCACGATAAATCTCCGAATCTACGCCACCTGGATGCAATGCATTGCTGGTGACATGACTTCCTTGTAGTTGTTTGGCGAGGATATTACTAAATAGCAGATTGGCTAATTTACTATTGCCATAGCTCAATACACCATTGTATTTTTTCACTTGATCCGCGTTAAAGTTTTCAGGTTGGATACGACCTAAAAGATGCATCATTGAAGCCAAATGAATTACACGACCTTGTTGGGCTTTTTGAACCAATGGAAGAAGTTTCAATGTCCAAAGAAAAGGCCCCAGATAATTTACCCCAAACTGTTTTTCAAAACCATCAGCTGTGGCCTCAAGATCAGGTGTCATCATGCCAGCATTGTTGACTAACACATCAATTTTTTCATATTTGGCAATAATTTCATTGGCTGCTTGGTTAATTTGTTCAAGACTATTTAAATCAAGGTGAATCACGTCTACTTGACCTGTACCGAATGACTCTAAATGTTGCTGTGCTGTTTTGGCTTTTTCTGGATTACGACAAGCAATGATCACATGGTGACCATCCTTAATAAATGTTTCTGCAGTTGCAAGCCCGATTCCGGTGTTTGCACCCGTGATGATGATGGTTTTACTTGTTGTTGTCATTGCTGAAATAATCCGCTGATGTTTTAAGCATCATAGTCATAGATTGTGACTTTATCAATATATCTGACAATAATGATTGTCATTTTTTAATAAGCGTATAAAAAAGGAATATTACCTAAGTAATATTCCTGAGTATCAAGCACACTTCATTGAATTTGGCCTAAAACAGTTGTCAGGCTGACGTAGAACCAAAGAGTATCGTTTTACATTGCTGATTCAAAAATTTTAATGACTTGAGCATCAGTTGCTTTACGTGGGTTTGTCAACATACAGGCATCTTTTTGCGCATTTGATGTCATTACTGCATGATCTTCCGCTTTGACACCCAGTTCAGCTAAGCCAGAAGGGATACCAATAGATGATGATAACTCACGGATTGCATCAATCGCAGCAAAGGCAGCCTCAGTAACGGTTAAACCCTCGGTATTGACACCCATTAATTGGGCAATTTTTGCATAACGGTCAGGACAAGCAATTAAGTTAAACTCACACACATGCGGTAATAGAATTGCATTACATACGCCGTGTGGAAGGTTATAGAAGCCACCTAATTGATGAGCCATTGCATGTACATAACCTAAAGATGCATTGTTAAATGCCATACCTGCTAAATATTGTGCATATGCCATCGCATCACGTGCTTCAAGATTTTCGCCATTGGCAACAGCAGGGCTTAACCATTCGCTAATCATCGAAATGGCTTTTTCTGCACATGCATCGGTAATTGGGTTTGCAGCAGTTGAAACATAAGCTTCTACAGCATGAGTTAAAGCATCCATACCCGTTGCAGCAGTTAAAGCAGCAGGTTTTGCAATCATAAGTTTAGGATCATCAATTGCAACAAGCGGTGTACAACGCCAGTCAACAATCGCCATTTTTACATGGGTATCTGTATTAGTGATAATACAGAAACGAGTCATTTCAGAAGCAGTTCCCGCCGTTGTATTGATTGCGACAAGCGGTGTCATTGGGACTTTACTTTGATCAATCCCTTCATAATCACGAATATGACCGCCACCTGCGGTGACTAAGCCAATTCCTTTTGCACAGTCATGAGAAGATCCGCCGCCTAAAGACACAATAAAGTCACAGCCATTATTGTTATATTCATTTACGCCATTGTGTACATTAATATCTGTCGGGTTTGGTTCTGCGCCAGGAAAAACATGACTGTCTACGCCAGCTTCTTTGAGATAGCCAACGATAATGTCTGCAACACCAAATTTGAATAGGCCAGCATCAGTGACGATGAGGGCTTTTTTTGCCCCTAAATTTTGTGCTTTAGCGCCGACTTCTTTGGCACAACCTGGACCAAAAAGTGAGACGCAAGGGATGTAAAAACCGTTTGTTTGATCTGCTATATTTTTAAAAGCCATGGTGCGATTCCTTCTACCATTGTTATTTCATCATTCCAGAAAGGTGATGATCACCTTGAGGTTGAGTATCAGTTTTGAGGGCTGGGTTGAATACCTACTAAACACCTACCAAATTTTAATCATGCAAACTTTAAATTAAGTATTTGATATTTTTATTTAAAATAAAGTGATGAAGTTTTTCTTTATAATTTTAAGCTGAAAATCGGGCTTTAACACGAGTTTTGATTAAAAACGACAAAAACAGATTATATTTGGTATTTTTTGCTTTGACAGATCATTTTGTGTTTAAAAAGTGAATGGTTGAGTTAAATTTCGAGCATAAATTTTAAAATCCATAAAAATAGACTAAATTATCAATTAATGAGAATGTGTATTAATAATTAAAAAGTGAAAAATATGTGAAAAATTTGATATTTCTATACTAGGTCAGTATGGGCTTAAATAGACTTTTTAAATATACCTGTACTGTTAATTTATGCTAAATGATAAAAATAAAATAATGATATATATCATTAATAAGTATTATAGAAAAATTAAAAATAAAAGTGCCAATATTTTTTTTGGATGAGTGTTAATGCTATTGATCAGAATTTTATACATAAATATTGTTTTTTATGTATGTTTTTTAAACAGGTTGCCACGGTTCGGTAATCTCATATTTTAAGGATAAAAAATGAAAAAAATATTAACGTTAAAAAATATTGCTATAGCAACTTCATTATTCGCGATTACCAGCACGAGTTTTGCGGGGGAGTATAAACGCTTTTCAGTATCTGCAGGTTGGTTACATGTCATGCCTCAAGGAAAAGCAAATCCCTTTAATATTAATACCAGTGTTAAAAATGGTACCAATGCAACAGTCGGAAGTATCTCTACAACCAGTTTTTTAAACTCAGTTGATCCTAATGCGATGGGAGAAGACTTAGGCGGAGTGCCATTTAATCAGAAAGAGGTGTTAACTGAATTTCTCAATGATGCCTTTATGCAAACCTTATTGACTGATGGTAAGGGTAATATTTTGCCGGAGGTCGCAGGAACCGCAAATATTCATGGCTTGGAAAATTGGCAAGCCAAGGGTACAGGGCTTGAAGTCGATGATGTGGATACACTTGGCTTGATGTTAAATTATTACATCAACGACAATGTTTCTTTGCAGCTCATTGGTGGGATTCCTCCAAAAGTGGATATTAAAGGTAAAGGGGAAATCTTGGCACCACTCACAGGATTAGCCACTTCGCCAAATGAGTTGGTTAATATCTTATTTCCAGATGGTATTGGTTTAAATCAAGCCATTCCAATCACCAATTTAGGCAATAAGTCTAAAGCAGCATCGGTGCGTGCATGGACACCAGCGCTGGAAGCGCAATATCAATTTGGTCAATCTGGTGTCAATAAATTGCGTCCATATGTTGGGGTAGGGGTGATGTACTCTCATTTCACGGATATTAAGTTGAACTCACAGATCAAAAGTGATCTGGTTGCAGCGGGACACATGATTCAAAACGTTTTAGATGGAAAAGCTGGGGCTGCGTTAGATGGCAAACCTTCCAGTGCAAATCCTTATGTAAGAGTTAAAACGACTGATGCAATAGCACCTATTGTAAGTCTGGGCGCTACTTACGATATTAATGAAAACTGGTTTGGTGTGGCTTCTGTTTCTTATGCCAAGCTCAACAATCAGGCAAAGATTGATGTCGTTGATGCCAAGACTGGTAAGCGACTGATTAATTCCACGACAAAAGTCGATATAGATCCATTGATTACTTATGTTGGTGTGGGGTATCGCTTCTAAAATCAACACTATTTTCCCTAAGAATAGTGAAGATTTTAAATGGTTAGCTTCGGCTAACCATTTTTTGTGGTCTAGGTAAAATCTTGTTAGCGATATGTAGATTGACGAGCAATAAAAAAGCATCCATTTAGGATGCTTTTTTGAAGGTATGGTACAAATCAGAGAACTTATTTCTCTACGATTGCAGTTACACCTTGACCACCAGCAGCACAAATCGAAATTAACACACGACCTGAACCTTTTTGGTTAATCAATTTTGCAGCAGTTGCCAAAATACGACCACCTGTTGCTGCAAATGGATGACCAGCAGCTAAAGAAGAACCTTTAACATTGAGTTTGCTACGGTCAATTGAGCCCAATGGTGCATCTAGACCTAAACGTTCTTTACAGAACTTAGGATCTTCCCATGCTTTTAAGGTCGAAAGAACTTGTGATGCAAAAGCTTCATGAATTTCATAGTAGTCGAAGTCTTGAAGTTTAATACCCGCACGAGCCAACATACGTGGAACAGCATAAGCAGGTGCCATCAATAAACCTTCTTTCTTATTGACAAAATCTACAGCAGCAGTTTCAGTGAATGTTAAGTACGCGAGTACTTCATGACCATTTGCTTTCGCCCATTCTTCAGAGGCTAAAAGTACAACTGAAGCGCCGTCTGTAAGAGGAGTAGAGTTACCTGCAGTCATTGTTGCAGTATCACCTTTACCAAATGCAGGTTTAAGCTTAGCCAATTTTTCAACTGAAGAATCAGGACGTAAGTTATTGTCTTTGTCTAGACCCATAAATGGCGTGATCAAATCATCGAAGAAACCTTCTTCATATGCTTTGGCCATTTTTTGATGTGAAGATGCAGCAAGTTCATCTTGAGCTTCACGAGGAATACCCCATTCTAGAGCAGTAATCGCTTGGTGATCACCCATAGATAAACCTGTACGAGGTTCACCATTTTTTGGCGCATCCATCAAGTCTTTAACATTGATTTTAGCTAAGGCTTTTAAACGGTCTTTACCTGTTTTTGCTATGTTTAATTCAAGCAATGCTTTACGTAAGCCGTCACCAAACGCGATTGGCGCATCAGAGGTAGTATCTACACCACCAGCAATACCCACTTCAATTTGACCTAATGCAATTTTGTTTGCAACAAGGAAAGCTGCTTGTAAGCCAGTACCACATGCTTGTTGAATATCATAAGCAGGGGTTTCAGGGGCAAGTTGAGTATTTAAAACACATTCACGTGTCATGTTGAAATCACGGCTATGTTTTAGAACTGCACCAGCAACAACTTCTCCTAAACGTTGACCTTGAAGGTTAAAACGTTCAATTAAACCGTTTAAAGACGCAGTAAGCATGTCAATGTTTGACGCTCGGAAATAAGGGCCATTTGAACGTGCAAAAGGAATACGGTTACCGCCAATAATTGCTACGCGACGTACAGTGTTTTGACTCATAATTTTATCCTGCTGACCAGAAGTTTGAGTTTTAGAAGATGAAGCTGTTGTAACTTTTTTTGCCGTCGATGCCGTTGCTTTGCTACGTGAAGCAGCTGCTGGTGCACGAGTCGGTTTTTTAGTCGTGTTGGCTGCATTGGCATTTGTAGAATTTGTGTTGCTACTTTTGCTCGTACGAGTACGAGGTTTTGATGTATTTGACACAGTTTCTTGTACAGTGCTTTCAGCGTTTGAATTTTCTTGAGTTGTTTTGCTCATAAGGCTTTTCCAAGCATGTTCGCAATATTCTTAGTGCTTACATTAACATAATTGGCTATGACTCGAATTGACTATAATGACATTTGCATATTCTTTCAGGTCAAGTCATCATTTTGGCAACTCAAGTATGATTTAACTGAAACTTATGGGTCATAGAGATGATAGCGTTGTTGACGATTCCTCTAAGCCTTGCGCGAAGAACAACGCAAGCCATTTAAGAAAGCGCAACACAGCTAAATATCTGAGATTATACTGAAGTTAAAAGATAGCTTAAGCCCCATACAAAATTAATTTGATGAGAGATAAGAAACATGTCTGACCAATACCAAGCATTTGCTAAATCTCCAATTGGTAAATTTGTCATAAAAAATTTAGGTTTACCATCACCAATCCAGCTAGACCGCTTTGAGTCAGCCACTCCTGTCGTTAAAGGTGCTGTATTATTTGGTGCAGCTCCAAAGAGTCATTTTACTGGTGAAGTTGCGCAGGTTCTTAGTAATATTCATGCCAACACTTATGCAGGAAATAACGCAGAGTTACAACAAGCTGCGGCAAAATCTGGTTTGAATGTTGGTGCTTTTAATGAAGGCGATAAAGAATCAAAATTCAAAGCAGTGATATTTGATGCATCAGGGATTCAAAATTCAGAACAATTACATGAACTACACAAGTTTTTTAATCCTGTTGCCCGTCAAATTGCAACATCAGGCCGTGTAATTATTATTGGTTTAACACCTGAAACTGCACCAACGATTAAGCAGGCGATTGCACAACGTGCATTAGAAGGGTTTGTTAAATCGGTTGGTAAAGAGTTTAAGAAAGGAATTGCTGCTGATCTTATTCTAGTTGATGCAGATGCTGCACAAAACTTGGAATCAAGTTTACGTTTTGCAATTTCTCCACGTTCAGCATACGTATCGGGTCAAGTGATTCGCGTATCTAAAGGTGATGTGATTGATATCGATTGGGCAAAACCTCTTGCAGGCAAAACTGCGCTTGTTACAGGTGCAAGCCGAGGTATTGGTGAAGCGATTGCACATGTATTGGCACGTGATGGCGCACATGTAATTTGTTTAGATGTTCCACCACAACAAGCAGACCTTGACCGTGTTGCAAGTGAAATCGGTGGTTCTACACTTGCAATTGATATCACTGCTGCTGATGCTGGTGAAAAAATCAAAGCTGCGGCAGCTCAACAAGGTGGTTTAGATATCATCGTACATAATGCGGGTATTACACGTGACAAAACTTTGGCAAATATGAAGCCAGAGATGTGGGATCTGGTGATTAATATCAACTTATCTGCTGCTGAACGTATTAACGATTATTTATTGTCAAATGATGGTTTAAATGCAAATGGTCGTATCGTTTGCGTATCTTCAATTTCAGGTATTGCTGGTAACTTAGGTCAAACCAACTATGCGGCATCAAAAGCAGGTGTCATTGGCTTGGTGAAATTTACTGCGCCTGTGTTAAAAAATGGTATTACCATTAATGCTGTAGCGCCAGGTTTCATTGAAACTCAAATGACCGCGGCAATTCCATTTGCAATCCGTGAAGCGGGTCGTCGTATGAACTCAATGAGTCAAGGTGGATTACCTGTTGATGTTGCTGAAACAATTGCTTTATTTGCATCTTCAGCATCTACAGGATTAAATGGTAATGTTGTGCGTGTTTGTGGTCAAAGCTTATTGGGTGCATAATCACGCATAAGTGAAATCCTGTTTCGTTTAGGGGATTACCGCGAAGAGATTATTTGTGTATTTAAATAACGCTTTCGCTGGCTTTCTCTTGAACGAAATCAGGATGTTTAAGCTGTATCATCCGTTAATTTCCAACTGAAATGTTGGATTTTTTAAATGTTGAATAAGAATTAATTTTTCAAAGGTCCAGTATGAATACTCGCCATTTTAGTCAACTTCCTAAGCCATATTTAGCTTATCCGAAAGTGATTCAGGGTTTAATTTTTAAAAAGCCAAAAGGTGAAAAAGTTCTACCGCAAGTTGAATATGTGGTTGATTCATTCAAAATTGATCCAAATCATTTAAAAGCATATAACGAAGTGTGTGGCTTTAAAAATAATGGGTATATTCCCGCGATTTATTTAGCTGTTTTATCGCAAAGTTTACAAATGCATATGATGACCTCTGAAGCATTTCCTTTTGCAATCTTAGGCTTGGTGCATATTCGCAATCAAATTAAGCAAACACGTAAAATTGGGGTCAATGAACAGCTGACTTTATCTTGTCAATTTGGTGAGTTAAAGCCCCATGATAAAGGGGTTCAGTTCGACTTCATCACAACAGCCAAAGTTGGCGGTGACGTGGTCATGCAAGGATTAACCACCTATCTAGCACGTCAAAAAACCGATGGTTCAGTTACAGAAAAACCAAAAGATAAAGAAGAACCAAATTATCAAGTTCAGGCGGTTTGGGAAGTTTCTGAAAATACTGGTCGTCGTTATGCTATGACATCAGGTGACTTTAACTTGATTCATATCCATGCATTAACTGCAAAAGCATTTGGTTTTAAACAAGCGATTGCTCATGGGATGTGGAGCAAGGCGCGCGTTCTCGCTGGGCTTAACTTACCAGAAGCTTATGAAGCCGATGTATTGTTTAAATTGCCGATGTATTTACCTTCAACAGTAGAATTTTTAACTGCACAAGATGGTACAACAACTGACTTTTTGATTCGTAATCAAAAATCACAAAAACCTCATGTTTCTGGTGTGGTTAACGCTTTATAAGATAAAATATAAAGCCTGAGTCGAGATGATTCAGGCTTTTTTAATTAAAAAAGTTATGATTAAAAAAATAGGATAGGGCAATGAGCAGTTTAACGGACATTATTTTTGCGAGTACGAAAAATTATCAGGGCTATGTGGATGAGCGTTTTCAAGATCTCGCTGTTCAATTTAGTCGTTTGCAGGATGGTCGTAGCGAAAATGGTGGTGCTGCTTTAACTGTTTATTTTCAAAATGAAAAAGTTGTCGATATATATACGGGTAAAAAATCAAAAACTGAGCAATGGAATGAGCGAACCTTGTCGGTTTGTTATTCCACAGGGAAAGGTGTACTGGCCACACTCGCACATATTTTAGTGAGTGAAGGTTTCTTAGACTACGATACGCCTATAGTCAATTTTTGGCCTGAATTTGCTCAAAATGGTAAAGAGAATATGACACTGCGTCATATTTTAAGTCATCAAAGTGGCTTATACGATATTCGAAATATTATTGCTGGTGCCGTTGAAATGGCAGATTGGCAGCATATGCTCAAGGTAATGGAGCAGGCCACACCTCGTTTTGCTGTAGGAACTGATATTGCATATCAGGCATTAACATTTGGCTGGTTGGTGGGTGGTGTTTTAGAGAAAGCAACGCATCAATCTTTAACACAGTTAATGCAGAAGTATTTGGTTGAACCCCTACAACTTGATGGTGCCTATTTTGGTGTGCCTGAATCTGAGTTAAATCGTGTGGCGCGTTTAATTCAAAAAGCAGTGCCAGTACAAAAAACAGAAACAAAATCCAGTAAGAGCAAAGCTAAGAAGCATCATAAAACGTCTTTTTCCGATAAATTGGTTGAATTAACCGGACAAAATCCGCAAGATTTTTTAGATGCTATGGTACCGAAAGGGATGCGTGATTTTAGTTTCTTTAGTGACCAAGGGCTTCAAGCGATTATTCCAGCGGCCAATGGTGTATTTAGCGCCAATAGTCTTGCAAAAGTTTATGCCATGATGGCAAATAAAGGGGTTTGGGAAGGAAAAGTTTTAATTCGCCCTGAAATATTTACAGAGTTAAGTCAGATCCAATCGATTAAACGAGATCGCGTGATGCCAATTCCTATGAAATGGCGTTTAGGCTACCACCGTGTGATTAGTATGGGTAAACGTGCCAAGCAAGGCTTTGGTCATATTGGATATAATGGCTCTGGGGCGTGGTGTGATCCGCAACGAGGGCTTAGTTTTGCCTATACTCATAATTTTGCCATTGGTTCAATCACAGGCGATTATCGTCTTTGGGGACTGACCCAAGAAACATTACGTTGCGCTGATGGTTTACTTAAGGGAAGTAAAGGCTGGTTCTAAATATTAAGATCAAAGCGATTGAAATTTCATAGAAGGTTAGATGGCTGAGTCTTATAGTGCAAAAGAATTAAAAATAAGGACTTTAAACAGCGGCATGTAGATCCATCTATATTTTCTTAGGCAAATAACTCCATTTTCAAGATGGTTTCGACATGATGTTTAAACGAGTGTTGGTCTAGACCTTTTAAGCCAAGTTGATATATTCCTTCTAAACCACAAACAAAAGCAATCAGCCGCCAAGCAATGTCTTGGCTACTGCTGGCTGTAGCAATTTTAAATTCTTGTTGGGCGATGCCATGTTCAATCGCTGTAACCAAGGCAACATGCCATTGTTCCATCGTAATATTATAAGCTTTTTTAATTTCAGGATCTTGGTCGATTAAAATCTCAGCTTCATTCCAGAGTCGTAAATAGGGTTGCGTTAGTTCAATATTTTCAAAGCCTAGCAAGAGAGATAAACGCTCAAAACTACTATCGGTTTTAATTTGATCTTCTACTTCATTGAGTTGATCCATCAATTCAATAAAAACTTCTGCCTTTAAATGCGAACTTGATTCAAAGTGATGATGTACTTGTCCTGTTGAAACTTGTGCTTCTGCGGCAATACGGCGCACAGTTAATCCATTCAATCCATCTTGTAGTGCAACACGCTTTGCTGCATCCAAAATCATAGTACGACGCTGTTCTCGGTTTAAATAGTTCATCACTTTTAATACAACAAAATTTACAAAACAAATATTAAACAAAGTTGGACGTTTGTTCAAGTCTGGTTATAATAACTTAACTTGAACAAGTGTCCAACTTTAATTAGGTGTGTTATGTACCGCAATTGGGTGATTTTGGCAATCATCGTTTTAATTTATTTACCGGTTTCAATTGATGCAACGGTTTTGCATGTTGCCATCCCAACATTGAGTGCTGCCTTATCACTATCCAGTAATGAAATGCTCTGGGTGATAGATATCTATTCACTGATCATGGCAGGGTTGATTTTACCCATGGGGGCATTGGGGGATCGTATTGGTTTTAAACGGCTGATGTTGATTGGTGCTGGTATTTTTGGTGTGGCTTCTCTCATGGCTGCTTTTGCGAGTTCAGCCTATATGTTGATTGCTGCCCGAGCATTTCTTGGTGTAGGCGCTGCCATGATTTTACCTGCAACCTTGGCAGGTGTTCGAAATACCTTTTTAGATGAAAAACAACGTAATTATGCTTTAGGTATTTGGGGAACTGTCGGTGGTGGTGGAGCCGCTTTTGGTCCACTGTTGGGTGGTTTTATTCTGGAACATTTTTCATGGGGAACCGTTTTCCTGATTAACGTGCCAATTATTGTTTTGGTCTTGGTATTGACGACATGGCTGGTGCCAAAGCAAGCAGTACAAACCAAACAACCTTTAAATCTATTACAAGCGCTCATTTTGGTCACTGCAATCTTAATGCTGATTTATTCGATTAAGACCTCTATCTATGCGTTTAGCCTAGGGATGATTTTGATTTTTGTGCTTGGATTGGGATTGTTAGTGGGATTTATCCGCCATCAATTGAAAACAACCCAACCGATGATCGATTTTAGTCTGTTTAAGAATCCTGTGATCTCAACCAGTATTGTGATGGCAATGGTGGCAATGATTGCATTAGTTGGTTTTGAGCTACTGCTTTCACAAGAATTACAGTTTGTGTATGGATATAGCCCATTGGAAGCAGGTTTGTTTATTTTACCCTTTATGATTGCAATTAGTATTGGTGGACCCTTTACCAGTATTTTAATGAATCACTATGGTTTAAGACCTGTTGCAACTGTAGGGATGCTAATGTGTGCCTTATGTTTCTTTGGTTTGGCCATGACCAATTTTGACATCGATTATATTCAAGCTTGGGTGTGGATGGTGCTGATGGGGATCAGTGTTGAAATCGCGTTATTATCTTCCACAGCAGCTATTATGTCTGCTGTACCTCCACAAAAAGCAACAGCTGCTGGTGCAATCGAAGGCATGGCATATGAGTTAGGTGCAGGTCTTGGGATTGCGATTTTTGGACTATTGCTATCTATATTTTATGCGCATTCGATTATCTTACCTGATCATTTACCGCTGAATATCGCAGCTCAAGCAAGTTCTTCTATTGGTGAGGCATTATTGCTGAGCAAACAATTAGAACCTGCATTGATGCAACAGGTAAAACAAGCTGCTTTTGAAGCGTTTATTCATTCGCATAGTAAAGTCTTGGGTATTTCGGGTCTGATGTTCCTAGTTTTATCTGTATTTGTTTGGCGTGCTTTACCTGTAAAGAAACAGCTAGCAGTCTAAAATATTGCGCATAATTAAAATTATGCGCTTATTTTTTACACTTAGATTTTACAGTGTGAAAAAATGAGTTTGGTGAAGCGATTGAAAAACTATACTAGTCCAAATTGTGATTTATTCAGCACTGCCACGGCAGTGTTTTTTAGTAAATTTACTAGTGTATATTTTTAAATCTATTTAAGAGATAGATAAACTTTATGTTGTAGAGCACAGTGTCAAATTAGAAGAAATTGATCGAATTATCTCTAATAAAAAATAACTCTACAGTTCTTCATTCACTAATCAGCAAAAAAACAGTATCCTTAGACCTGTAACTAGGAGCTTCCATGTATCAGGTACTTGCACGTAAATATCGCCCACGTAACTTTAATGAATTGGTCGGACAGAATCACGTTTCACGTGCCCTGACCAGTGCTTTAGATCGTGGACGTTTACACCATGCCTATTTATTTACTGGAACACGTGGGGTGGGGAAAACCACGATTGCTCGAATTTTAGCAAAATGTTTAAATTGTGAAACAGGGGTAACCTCTACACCTTGTGAAGTTTGTGCAACTTGTAAGGCGGTAAATGAAGGGCGCTTTATTGACCTTATTGAAATCGATGCTGCATCACGGACTAAAGTCGAAGACACACGTGAGTTACTGGACAATGTACCTTATGCACCGACCCAAGGGCGATTTAAGGTATATTTGATCGATGAAGTACATATGCTGTCGACGCATTCATTTAATGCGTTATTGAAAACATTGGAAGAACCGCCTGAACATGTAAAATTTTTATTTGCTACAACAGATCCACAAAAATTACCAATTACGGTGATTTCACGTTGCTTGCAATTTACATTACGCCCATTGGCTGTAGATGAAATTACCCATCACCTTACAGATATTTTAAATAAAGAAGAAATTTCATCAGAGCAAGATGCGATTTGGCAAATTGCTGAATCCGCCCAAGGTTCATTACGTGATGCATTGTCCTTAACTGACCAAGCAATTGCCTATGGTCAAGGTGCAATTCATCATCAAGATGTCAAAGAAATGCTGGGTTTGATTGATAGAACCATCATTTATGATTTGATCTTGGCAATTCATCAAAACCAAAATGCACGTGTCAGCCAATTATTACTACAATTTAGGCAACAGGCTTTAGATGTTTCATTGGTTTTAGATCAGTTTATTTCGACTTTGCATGAGTTGGCAATGTTGCAATATTTGCCTGATTTAAGTCTAAAATACAGTGCTGAAATTAATCAAAAAATTATGCAGTTATCAAAAATTGTCTCTGCACAAGATTTACAGCTTTATTATCAAATTGCCAGTAAAGGTAGAGCGGAGCTACAACTTGCAGTAACACAAGAGCAAGGCTTTGAAATGACAGTATTGCGTTTACTGGCATTTAGACCGATGCAAATCAATGAAATTGTAGTCTCTCAAGCTCAACAACCACAAAACAATCAGAATATCGATCAAGTTGTTATTTCACAGCAACCGTATCAAGCATCTGTTCAAACGGGGCTTGTGCAACAAGCACAGATTCAGCAAGCGCAAATTCAGCAAGCGCCAGCTCATCAACAGCAGGCTCAGCAAGTGCCTGTTGAAAAAAACAGTGAACAACAAAATGCTACTTTGAATGTGAGTTCACAACCAGAAACTGAGGCGCTATTAGCGGAGGTACAGCAAGCGCAGGTTGAGGTCAATTCGCAGCGTATAGTGAGTGATTTAGCTCCAGCTTTTGACCAAGTTGAAGATCAGCAAACTCAACAGCAAAGTGTTGAGATTGAACCGAGTAGTGATGACTATTTAGATGACTTTGCTGAGGAAGTACAACAAAGCGCTGTGGTTGAAGCAATGGCTCATAATCGTCAAGGTGTTGAAGCGCAGCCGCCAATTGTTCAAGAGAAAATTGACGTAGAAAATGCAGAACCAAGTTTAACCTTGTTTGGTGCTGAGTTGAGTCAACCGAAAAATACCACGTCTCCGTCTAGTCCAAATCAAGATGTATTCTTTTTAGCACCTGAAAATCAGGATCAAAATGTTGAAATTGATTTGGTTGAGCCTATTCATTCTCAAACAGATATTCCAACTCAAGTTTCTAATATTATCCCTGAAATAGAACATGGCTCTTGTTCTGATGAACAAACGCCGCAACAGATACTTGCCTTAAAATTACAGGTCTTAGAAGGTGAGTGGACGGTTGATAAATGGGAGTATTGGTTTAGAAATAGCTCACTTTCTCCAGCTGTTCAAGAACTTGCACAGCATGGGTTAATGACTGGGGATGTGAATGGTCAATCTATTTTTCAAATTTCACAAAAATATGAAAAATTACTGAACCAAGCACAACATGATCTTGAGGCGAAATTAAAACAGGAATGGCCGAGTACTTTGTTTACGGTGCAATATGGTGAAGTTGAATCGACCACACCTTATATGATGCAAAACGAGCGTAAGCTTCGAGCTTATGATCGTGCCAGTGAAATGCTTCAAAAAGAGCCTTTAGTCAAAAGCTTAATTGAAGCATTGGATGGAAAGTTGGAAAATATTCAGCTTAAAGCTTAGGGGCTGTAGACATTTCATAAATGGCTTGCGTTGTAGACTAAAATTGAGCAGGCAAGGCAGGAAACGAAGAGAATAGCGAGACTATTTTCGAGTTTCATAACACAGGCTGAGATAATTTTAGCCACAACCCTTCGGGACTTGTGTGTTTTTTGCCGCTACGTTGTTACCTTGCGAAACGATGTTTCTCATCATTTAGAATGACTAAATTTCGTATTTCGTGCCTAGTATCGCCTAAAAAACACTCGCAGTCGCAAACGTAGACGAATTGTCAACAGACCCTAATTTTAAAAAAAACATCTAGATTCAATATCATTTTAAACAAGCTCAATTTCACTGGAATTGGGCTTGTTTTTATTCCATTCTATTTTGTCGAGATTTATGGAATATTCACAATCTTTTTCTGTCTGTGCCAAGGTAAATCATTTTAAAATCTCATCAGGTTCTCAATTTATATAAGAATTTTAATTCAAATTATGATGATCAATCTTGCATTTATAGGCATTGTTATGCTGAAAATCACTTGTTTTAAATATTTTTATGGTTATAATTGCGGCAACTTTAATTAGCGGAGACCCTAAGTGGCAAATTGTTCATCGAGGCGCTGTAGTTTATATACAGCCATTATTCGTATCTGAGCAAGAGAGCACTGCCTTTAGGAAAGCTGTCTTGCAATGAGACAGTTATAATCTGATTTTAAACTACATCCCCATTTTGACGTGAAACAGTTCAATTTTGACTTTAATCAGTTCAATTTTGGCTTGTTTTTGTGCGCACTTAGATTCATACCGCCTCAGCAATGAGGATTACGGATGGTAATCAATCAACTTTGTATGATAGAAACAGTACTGATTACGGGCTGTTTTTTATTACTTATTATTCATAAATCAGCATATGCCGATCCTGTATTAATTACAGATGATGCAAGTGTTGCTGATCTATATACTTGCCATTTTGAAAGTAATATAAACTTTTATAAACATCAGGAGGTCAATTCCAGTTTTTCTCCAGTATGTGGCATTGCCAAAAATTTGGAATTAAGTTTTCAACTGGATGATCATGTTCAAAATAAGAATCGTCATGATGTGATATCAGGTCAATTCAAACGTAATTTGAAAGCAGTGGAGTCGAATAGTTGGGGCGCTGCCGCATCCTTAACAATAAGCCGAAATATGTATGGTGATGACCACTCTAGTTGGAAAGTGAATCTCCCCGTAACTTATTTATTACTGGATGATCGGTTATTTTTAAATGGCAACATCTCCTATGAACATCAGGGCAATACTCAGTATGTTTTAGCTGCAATTTCAAGCAATTATTGGATCAATGCTAAAACTTCGCTCAGTGCAGAAATCTTTAATCAAGATCATCAGTCTGTATTTTTTCAAACCGCATTTGGTTATGAGTTGATTCAAGATTTTGTCAGGGTCCAAGTGGCTTATGCAGATCGATTTGACCACCATCATGATCGCTGGTTTGGGCTGGGAGCTGAGTTTCTCACCAATTTTAAGCTCATAAAAAAATCATCTAATTCAATTCCTGTTCAATAGGAAGAAGTCTTTATTGCCAAAAAAGGAGAACATTATGCTTCATAATCTATGGCAACGTTTATTTTCTAATTTCATCAAAAAATATCATATTCAACACTTATTTGAACGTCATCGTTCATTTAAAGAATTACATCAAGCCAGTTATGCCAGTGAAATTAGTAAAAAGCTTTCACAAAGTTTGATCAATGCTTCCTATGTAGCTTCAGACCAATTGCTCAATCATTTAAATACAACAGAGCAAGGCTTGTCAGCAAAGCAGGTTGAACAGCGACAAGAACAATTTGGATTAAATGAGCTTGCGCATGAAAAACCACTGCCGTGGTGGAAGCATCTTTGGTATGCCTATCGTAATCCATTTAATATTTTACTTACCATTTTGGCTTTGGTGGCTTTCTTTACCGACGATATAGAAGGCACAATCATTATTACAACCATGGTTGTACTTTCTACGGTACTGCGCTATTGGCAAGAATTTAAGTCAAATAAAGCAGCCGCTGCATTAAAAGCAATGGTAAGTAATACGGCTACTGTGATTCGTCAAGTAGATTGGGATGATCCAGACCTTGAAACCTTGCAATATGACCTAGATCAAGGATCTCAACAGGTTGAACTTGCGATCCAAGATTTGGTCCCTGGTGACATTATTTTATTGTCTGCTGGAGATATGATCCCTGCGGATTGTCGAATAATCTTTGCAAAAGATCTGTTTGTTTCACAAGCGTCGATGACGGGTGAATCAATTCCTGTAGAAAAGTTTGCTGATCAAAAAGATCATACCCTGCAAAATGCATTGGAACTGGAAAATATTGTTTTTATGGGAACCAATATTGTGTCTGGTTCTGCAAAAGCGGTGGTGGTGAATACTGGGACACAAACCTATTTTGGAGCATTGGCACACCGAGTATCTCATGCAGATCGTGCAACGACTTCATTTCAAATGGGGGTGAATAAAGTCAGTTGGTTACTGATTCGATTTATGTTGATCATGGCGCCAGTTGTATTATTTATCAATGGCTTTACCAAAGGCGATTGGAGTGAAGCATTGCTGTTTGCTTTATCTGTAGCTGTGGGTTTAACACCTGAAATGTTACCGATGATCGTGACCTCAACATTGGCCAAAGGTGCAGTATTTTTATCTCGTAAAAAAGTTATCGTTAAACGTTTAGATGCGATTCAAAATTTTGGCGCAATGGATGTTTTATGCACTGATAAAACAGGTACCTTGACTGAGGATAAAATTTGTTTATCACAACATGTCGATGTAAATGGTAAGACATCACAACGTGTACTGGTACAGGCTTACTTAAATAGCTATTACCAAAGAGGGCTGAAAAATTTACTGGATGCTGCAATTTTGGACCATGCCGCACAAGACTTACAGGATCTAAATTTTAAATTTAAGAAGCTTGATGAAGTACCGTTTGATTTTGTGCGTCGACGTATGTCAGTAGTAATCAGAACCTTACAGGGTAACGCACGTATTATCACTAAAGGTGCGGCAGAGGAAATGCTGAAAGTCTGTTCGCATGTAGAGATAAATGACAAGATTGAGCTATTAACACCAGCCCATCTTGAGGCGATTCAAGAAAAAATACGCCAATTTAATCTTGAAGGTTTACGTGTTATTGCCATCGCGTATCGAGATTTTAGTGGTAGATCAGATGACTTTTCTGTCGCAGATGAAAGTAATTTGATTTTAACTGGATATCTAACTTTCTTGGATCCACCTAAAAAGTCTGCCGCACCTGCTTTAGCTCAATTGGCAGCGCATGGCGTCAATGTCAAAGTGCTTACCGGTGATAATGAGTTTGTTACGCAAAAGGTCTGCAAAGAACTTGGTCTGGACTGTGAAAATGTTCTTTTAGGTGGGCATGTTGAGAATATGACTGATGAAGAACTAAAATTTGCCGTTGAATATACACAGGTATTTGCCAAGTTAAGTCCTGTTCACAAAGAACGTATTGTGATGCAGCTGAAAGAGAATGGACATGTGGTTGGATTCCTAGGTGATGGAATCAATGATGCGGCTGCGATACGCAGTGCTGATATTGGAATTTCGGTTGATACCGCAGTGGATATAGCCAAAGAGTCAGCAGATTTAATTTTACTTGAAAAAAGTTTAATGGTGCTTGAAGAAGGCGTGCTAGAGGGACGACGTACATTTGCCAATATGCTGAAATATATCAAAATGACGGCAAGTTCAAATTTTGGTAATGTTTTTTCGGTATTAGTAGCTAGTGCTTTTATTCCGTTTTTACCAATGCTACCGATTCATTTGCTGGTACAGAACTTACTTTATGATGTATCACAAATCGCCATTCCATTTGACAATGTTGATGATGAGTTGATTGAAAAACCGCAAAGCTGGAAACCAAATGAAATTGGACGTTTTATGATTTTCTTTGGGCCACTCAGTTCGATCTTTGACATTTTGACCTTTGCTCTCATGTGGTTTGTATTTCATGCGAATTCACCAGAACAGCAAACCTTGTTTCAGTCAGGTTGGTTTGTCGTCGGATTATTAACCCAAACGATTATTGTGCATATGATTCGTACAGAAAAAATACCATTTATTCAAAGTCGTGCAGCAATGCCTTTGATGGTCATGACCTTGGTCATCGTGGCTGCTGGTATTTTCTTACCAATGGGGCCTTTTGCTGAGTACTTAAAATTACAAGCTTTACCATTAACTTATTTCTTATTCTTACCTTTCATCTTGCTTGGCTACATGCTGGTTGTGCAACTGATGAAAAAAATTTACATCCGTCGTTACGGGTGGTAATGGAGAACTCCAATTCATTCAACATCTAGAATTAGCGAATATGCTAGATACCTTGATTAGTTTACTTGGCGCTTTTATTTTAGGGGGATTGATCGGGTTTGAGCGACAGTATAGACAGCGAACAGCAGGTTTAAGAACCAATGTATTAGTCGCACTTGGCGCTGCTATATTTGTTGATATTGCCAATAACTTGACAGGTGCTGATGGTTCAGTACGGGTGATTGCTTATGTGGTTTCTGGCATTGGATTTCTTGGCGCAGGGGTAATCATGCGCCAAGAAGGGAATATTCAAGGACTCAATACTGCTGCGACCTTGTGGTGTTCTGCTGCTGTCGGTGCTGCGGCAGGTTGTGACCGCTTGGTGGAGGCTATATTAGCGACGATATTTATTTTGGCAGCCAATACTTTATTACGTCCTATTGGGCATATTATCGACCGTAAACCTTTAAATGTTGATTCGGAAATGCAACATGAAATTTATGTGGTTTGTCAAAAAGAGCACAGTAAATATGTCATGGATGAGCTGAATAAAGCTTTAAAGCGTTATCATTTTCCTGCTAAAGATTTTGATGTAGAACCCTTTGGTGAGCAAGATGTAGAGATTAGGGCGATTTTGATTGCGAATTCTGTTGAGGAAAAAGAAATTCAGCCGATTATTGAAATGTTAAATCAAATGCCTGAAGTGAGTCAGGCTTTTTGGGATCAAAATACCTTGGCTTAAAATGATGTTTATTTTTAGGGTGTCGGAGCTAAATAGTCTTATGTGTCAATTTTTTAGGCTTAAACTATATAACGTGAGTTCGACTTAACTATATCTTTAACTTATTGAAAAGCAATGATCTTGACGGAGTCTTGCTGAACTGTCATTCAATTTCAGGATCAGCCTGCGGCTCGCCCTACTTTTGTTTCGGGATGAGGAGCGAAGCTCCGCAAGGGTAACCATCTTGCGCAGCTACATCGCTGCTCACCGCAAAACTCGTCGACGACCAGAAACGCATTCAATGAATCGCAGAAACAATACTTTATGAATGAAGTCCTGCCTCAGACAGTTGCGGATGACGTTTCCGTGTATCATATTTCATCAAAAACTTATATCGAACTCAGGTTGTATAGTCTTGCAAAGCATCTCGCATTTTTTGTGGAATCGGGGTGCTTTTCTTTGTCTCACGCTCTACGAATACATGTACAAATTGACCTTGTGCTGAAGCTTGAGTTTTACCTTGTTTGAAAATAGCCAGATCATAGCTCAGTGATGAATTACCAATTTTTGCAATGGCGACCCCAACCTCAATAATTTCTGGATAGGTGAGTTCTTCGAGAAAATGACATGAAGAATTTACCACCAAGCCAATGATGGGTGAGTGATGTATATCAAAATCTGTTTTTTGGATCAGGAGTGCATTCGCTGCGGTATCAAAATAACTATAATAAGTCACATTATTCACATGACCATAAATATCGTTGTCAGCCCAACGTGTTTGGATGGGGAAGATAAAGGGATATTGGATACGTAATTTTATTTCTGGTTTCATTTGGATTATTCATTCAAATAGATAAAAAGTTAACAGTGCTTTTTCGTGATCAATCACTAAGTTAATGCTTTACAAAATTTTATAAACAAGTAACTTTATAGATGAATTTTGCACTTGTTTACAAGTGTTTTAGTTAAACATTCATAATTAAGTGTATGCAATAAAAAAGCTCATTAAGTCTAACCTAATGAGCTTTTGCAATTTAGAGCTGATTCAGTCCAAATTGATTAGAAACGATAACCAAGACCTAAATAAGTCACGATTGGTTTAATTTCAATGCTGCTTTGGCCTGAAATTAAAGTGGTTTGTCCAGCTGGTGTTGTACCATTAACATTTAATTTTGCTTTTGTTGTTAAATGTGCATATGAAACAGAAGCAGTTGCATACCAATTTTTGTTGATATTGAAATCTGCGCCAAGGATTGCAACAGGTGCAAACGCATCATCAACTTTAACTTTACCTAGTTCTGGATTGTATCGACCAAGTAAAGGATTGGCTTTTAATGCATCATTGATTGCTGAATCAGTCTCAACATTTGAGAAATGAGCATACATCAAGCCTGCACCTACATAAGGACGGATCTTGTTGTTGATTGAACCAAAGTGATAACGAGCAGAAAGCGTTGGTGTATAAGCATCTGTTGTTGCAGCTTTATCAAATTTATTTAGATCAACGACAGTAACACCGTGAACTTTAATGCTGCCTTGGCCAGCAAGTTCCATTTCAGGAGGAGCACCTAAAGTTAATTCAAGTGAAACATTGTCATTGACAAAATAGTCAAGCATTAAGCCTGCTGTATCCGCATTTTGTACTTCAAAGCCTGCATCTGGGTTATTGGCTTGTATATTCGCCAATGGACCTAAATAAGGACTATTACCAGTTTTACCATTTACGCCTTGTCCTTTACTTTGAGGCATAACATGTAACCAACCAGCAGAAACACCAAAAGTTTTACCATCTGAAGTTGCTGCGTGAGAAACGTTGCTTAATCCAAATGCTGCTAATGGCAGAATTGCTAATGTAAGTTTTTTCATAGAATCATTTTCCAATACTAGTTGTCTTAATTTTCCGATTAAGATCTGGCGCGATTTTAGAGTAATTATTTTAAAAATTAAATAAAAATTAAATAAAAACTAATTACTAGCTAGTCATAAAATAAACATTTAATGGGTTAATGGTTTGATAATTAATCATTTTTAAATAAAATCTTTAAAAAAACTTTAAGTTCGATTGATTAAAAAATATAACAAAACGACGTAATAAGATAGTTTTTTTCATATTTTGAGAATAATCAAGTTTAATTTTAATGCTGTATTTTTACAAGATTATAAATTTTGTTCAAAATTTAGGTCGATTTGATCTGATGCAGGCCACATATTTCAAACACAAATTATAGGTCATATGATAGATATTTTTATACTTTTAAATAAAACACACAGCGAGTATGTCTCAATTGTACTCTATGTTTATTCAAGGTTTTTCATAAATCAAAAAATGATCATGTGGTGCGAGTCATATTGGTATTGAAAGTGCCTTCTCCCACTGGAAGAAGGCTAGGATGAGGGCGCTTTTATGTTGATTTATGGTTTTAAAAAGGACCTATGAAAGAAGTCTATTTAAAAGTGCATTCAATAAATCAATGCATGATCAATGTTGATAAATTTTAATAAATCGCCTGATAAATTTTTAATGCATCTGCGTGGAGTAGAGGCCTTGGATTATTTTGTAAAAGACGTGTTTGTAGCATTGCATCGGATGCCAATCTATCCAGTTGCTGCTCGTGTACATTTAAATCGCGCAATTTCAAAGTCAAACCACTGTGATCCAAGTGTCTCTGCATATGATCAATAAATAAGTCACATAAGCCTTCTGTACTGCCTTTACTATAGGGATCAAGCCATTGCATCAACTCTGCATAAAGTGCTTTTGCATCAGGCGCATTGAATTTTAACACCTCCAATAAAACTAAAGCGTTAGTATGCCCATGTGATAAATGAAAATGACCACCTAAGGGGTATGCTAAAGCGTGTACAGCACCTACAGGAGCGTTGGCAAAAGCCTGCCCTGCAAGCATAGAACCAACCAGCATATTTTGACGAGCTGCTAAATTTGTACCATCCGCCAAGACCAATTTTAAATTTTTATTTAAAAGTTTAAGGGCTTGTTTAGCAAGCATGTCTGCATAAAAATTCTTTTTAATTTTAGAGGTATAGGCTTCAATGGCATGCACCATCGCATCTATACCTGTTGCTGCTGTGATATGTGCAGGTAGGCCTGAGGTAAATGTTGCATCTAGAATTGCCACATCGGCATATAAAATGGGGGAAACGATACCTGTTTTGGTGGTTTCACCTGTAGTGACAATTGAAATGGGCGTGACTTCAGAGCCTGTGCCAGCTGTGGTTGGAATGAGAATTAAAGGAAGGCGAGGGCCTTTGACATTATTGACCCCATAGATTTCCTGAATACTTTGTGATTGCTTTGGATTTGCCAATATCGCGATGAGTTTGGCAACATCCATAGAGCTACCACCACCAAAGCCAATCACCACATCTACTTGATTGTCTTTTGCGAATTGAACTGCCGATAAAACAATCCGCTCTGCTGGATCTGCCTGTACATCGGCATAAATTTCATAGTCTAAATTGCATTGCGCTAAAATTTTTAATAGCGGCAAATGTAGTGCGTGTTGAATCATGCCTGCATCTGTCACGATTAATGCTTTGTGGTATTGATTGCCTAATACTGTGCTGAGTTCTTGGATTGATCCTAAACCTGAAATAATATTGGCTACAGTTTGGAATTGAAAATGACTCATATGTATTATCCTTAATCTATCATCACAAATTAAACATTATTGTTTTAAGGTTCTATAGGATTCGCCTGCTAAATAACTTAACATAAGACTTTATAAAAGAAATGATCATTTGAGGTTGTTATGTCATCCAAAATGCCATACAAAGTTTTATGTGTGTGCTTAGGAAATATTTGTCGCTCACCCACAGCAGAGGTGGTTTTACGACACTATTGTGATGAAAAACGATTAAATGTAGTTGTGGATTCCGCTGGAACGAGCAATTATCATCCGAATAAATCTCCCGATAGTCGCAGTCAAAAACATGCAATAAAAAGAGGTTATGATCTTTCTGGATTACGTGCTAGACAATTAAAAATACAAGACTTTTTAGAGTTTGATTTGATTCTTGCCATGGATCATCAGAATTTTGCGGATATACAGCATGTGTATAACCAAGCCTGCAGCCAATTTGGTCTTGCTCAAATCAAAGCTAAAATTGCTTTAATGAGTGAGCACGATCGCGTTTATCCACAACAGGCGCTTCCAGATCCTTATTATGGTGAAGCTGATGGATTTGAACGTGTACTTGATCAGTGTGAATCAAGCAGTTTGGCTTGGGTACATGTGTTTCAACAACAGTTTTAATGCAAGTGATTGAAATATTTTTAGGAAATAAATTTAAGTTATGAATATTGAATCACAGGTTCAGCTCAAACCCTTTAATACATTGAGTTTGAACTCGATTGCATCACATTATGTCAAAATACAATCTATCGTAGATCTTCAACAAGCGTTGCAGTTTTCTAAAGCACACGATTTAAACGTTTTACTGCTTTCAGGGGGCAGCAATATGATGCTGCCTGAGCATATTCATGCGCTTGTAGTTGCTATAGATATACAAGGTATTGAATTTTTAAGTGAAGATGCCGAAAGTAAAACAATCAAAGTGGGTGCAGGGCAAGTTTGGCATGACTTTGTATTGTGGACGACAACGCAACAACTTTATGGTTTACAGAACTTGGCTTTGATTCCAGGCTTAGTCGGCGCATCGCCTGTGCAAAATATTGGCGCGTATGGTGTTGAAGTCGGTGAATTTATTCAATCTGTAGAAGTCTACGATCGTCAATCAGCACAGACACTTTCAATTCAAGCACAAGATTGCCATTTTTCTTATCGACACAGTATTTTTAAAGATGATCCAGATCGTTATGTGATTACCCATGTGATTTTTAAATTACTTAAACATGCTGATTTAAAAGTGAATTATGGGGATTTAAAAGATGCAATGATGGATGATATGAGTGCTGAAAACTTACAAAAGCAAGTGATTCATATTCGTCAAAGTAAACTCCCAGACCCAAAAGAATATCCAAACGTGGGAAGTTTCTTTAAAAATCCGATTATTAAGCAACAAGAGTTTTCACAATTAATTGCAAAATTCCCTAATATTCCACATTATCCTCAAGCAGAGAATCACGTTAAAATTGCAGCGGGTTGGTTGATTGATCAATCAGGTTGGAAAGGTAAACAGCTTAATCAAGTGGGAATGTTTCATAAACAAGCTTTGGTATTGGTGAATTATGCCGATGCAACATTGACAGATGTACGCGCAACATATCAGGCAGTACAAAAAGATGTTTTTGAGAAGTTTGGTGTGCACTTAGCGCCTGAACCTGTGCTTTATAATGAACTAGGGTTAATCGAAAACCATTAAATTGAGTAAATATATGGTCAAACCGCATTGGATGGTCAGATTTCTACGAATAATTGCCATATTATTTGTATTATTCGGCTGTTTGGTCGTTTTTTGGTACACGCCATTTTATTCGACAATGATGGTTAAAATCCTGAATAGCATTGTTCCAGTTGAAGTAAATCAGGTGGCAGCAAAGAGCCAACAAAATGCTGCACTTTCGGAGGCTGAAAACTTAGAACCTGGTTCTGACTTATGGATTGCTCGACAAGCCTATCTTAAGCTGATGGATGAAGCGATTAAAAGTAAAAATGCTCAGGATTTAATGCTACTTCAGTTACGATATAAAGCCTTGCAAGAAAAAATTGCTGAAGATCAAAAAAATGATGATGAAGAACAAAACAAACCAGTAATTCCATTGGTGTCTGAACATGCTGCATCAGAGGTTGTTGAGAATCAATCGAACGATGTGGTTAAAAACTTATTGGATTTAAATAGTGAAGACAATAAGGCTTTAATGGATGAATATTTAACATTCTTGAAAAAACATAAAATTGATGAAAAATTACTTCAAGAAAATTCACACACATTGGCAAATGAATTGTCCAGTTCACAAGTACAAGAAGATCTTGAAAGTTTGCCTACCAAAACCAGTGAACAACCGAAGCCAATCAGTCAACCTTATGCAATTGTAGTCTTGGGCGGTGGTTTAACTTTAGATAAAAATCAAAAAGACATTATTGTGAATGACTATACCAAACTAAGACTTGAAACAACCTTAGCCTTAGAAGAGAAAGTTAAACTTCCTATTGTGCTGAGTGGTGTAGAAGCACCCTATATGCAAAAATGGTTATCTGAGCGCGGTGTACAAGCAAAACTATTAGAAAATAGAAGCATGAACACCTGTGAAAATACACGCTTTAGCTCATTACTTTTACAGAAGAAAGGTGGTGCACCTACAGTCTTATTAATTACCGATCGTTACCATATGCCAAGAACACGTCGTTTATTTGCATTAAATGGTATCGAAACAATTCCTGTCAATGCACCAATGCCAACTCAATTAACAGCATGGCAGCCGAGCAAACAAAATTATGATCATAGTCGTAGAGCCAATTATGAAACTTTAGCAACAATCAGAGATATGTTGTTTGGTTCGAGTGGCTGTAGAGAGGTGCCTTAATGGCAGATATCCCATTTTTAAATCCAACAATTCTAAAGCAACTTGACTTACCTATTCCAAGTCGAGATACAACACCACAACTATTAGAAGCCTTAAACTTAAATCGTGAATATATTCCAAATAAAGAAATAAAATCTTATCAACGTCTTTATGGTTTTGATCAACTGGACTGTGTGCAATGGCAAGGTTTTATTGATATGCCGTTGTTTAAACTCCATGTGCAAGTATTTAAACCTAATATAGATAAAATAAAAGGTACTGTGTGTTTGTTGCATGGCTATTTAGAACATAGTGGTATTTACCAACCGATTGTGAAAGAAATCCTTGAACAAGGATTTAGTGTGATTACTTATGATTTGCCAGGGCATGGGCTGAGTAATGGTTCTCCTGCAAATATTCAAAACTTTGACCATTACCAACAAGTGTTACATGCGGTCTATCAATATGTAAAAAATGCAGAGCAGCTTCCTAAGCCCTGGTTGGGAGTGGGACAAAGTACAGGTGGTGCAATTTGGATGCATCATTTACTTGAATATGCACAAAAACGTGAAAATCCAATTGTGGATCGGGTGTTACTGCTTTCACCATTGGTACGACCTGCAAAAACAGCGTGGTGGCATAATTCTATCGGTTTAGGAATTATTCGCAGAATTAAAAGAGAAGTTCCACGTCACTTTAAAAGAAATAATCACAATCCTGAGTTTTTAAGATTTGTACGCCTTAAAGACCCGTTACAACCTCGAATGATGGGAATGGATTGGATTTTGGCAATGTCTAAGTGGATGCTGGAAATGGAAGCCTATCCAAAGTGCCGCATTCCGGTTTGGTTGGCACAAGGTGCACAAGACCAAACTGTAGACTGGAAATATAATATTGATTTTGTACGTCGACAATTTAGATTACAGACCTTATTGATTCTTGAAGAAGGCTCGCATCAATTGATTAATGAGCGGGCAGATATACGTGCAGCATTAACTGGATTAATTCCTGCCTTTTTACATGCACAATCTTCTGGTGACTATTTTGAATAGATGTAGCTTACTTTTAAGTTGAATTTCTCAAAAATGCCTAAAAAATAGGTGAATTATGCGATTTTTTGAATATTTAGATTAAAAAATAATCACACGATGCATTTTGTTGAAAATAGGGCTTGCGCTGGTTTAAAATCTGTATAGAATACGCAGCATCCCGACGCGATACAGCAAACGAACTTAGCTTAGAGGGTTAAGTTGTTAAATGTTTATTGCGTCTTATTTATCACTGACGAAGTGATAAATTAATCATTAAGAGAATATGAAGAACAACTTGTGT